>Ga0209674_100024_pt1 | contig 535481 bp, 473 predicted proteins | sample AraplaCvi_mMS_r2_FD_184279 | JGI IMG/M metagenome (GOLD analysis project Ga0209674, IMG submission 184279) | Arabidopsis root microbial communities from North Carolina, USA - plate scrape CL_Cvi_mMS_r2 (SPAdes) (version 2) | ecosystem: Host-associated > Plants > Roots > Endosphere | place: USA... | reverse complement strand
TCACCAAGATGGGCATCACCGAGCTCACGGTGGCCGTGTGGCCCTGGCTGCTCACGATGATCGGCTTCCTGCTGGTGGTCACCTACTGGCCCGCGCTGTCGCTGTGGCTGCCGCACGTGCTGGCGCACTGAGCGCGATCCGATGACGACGGGGCCACGGCCGCGCGAGCGACCGAGGCCCCGTTCCTTTCGAGAGGCCGCGCGCCACCGCGATCGAGCCCCGGCCCCGGGGCGGGACTCGCCGGCCCGCTAAGATCGCGCCTTCCGCCTCGCGGCCCCGCCCTGTCTCCATGCGCCTGCTGAACTCGCCCTCGTCCGCCCGTCCCTTGTCCCGTCTCGCGCCCGTGGCCGTCGCCTGCGGCCTCGCGCTGCAGGCCGCCGCCGTGCAGGCGCAGTCCGCGGGCGATCCCGTCGCGCCGCCGCCGCTGCGCACGCTCGACGCGCGCGTGCGCCTCGGCGCCGAGCGCACGAAGCTGCCCGGCAACGAGAACATGGGCCTGATCGGGATGACGGAGCTGCTGAACGTCGGCGGCGAATGGTGGGCCGGCCCCGGCGTGTACGGTGCGGCCACCGGCCGCCGCGGCGGCTTCTTCGTGCCGGGCGTCGAGGGCGCCTTCTCGCATCCGTTCAACGACTGGCTGGCGCTGGACGCCGGCGTGTTCGCGGGCGGCGGCGGCGGCGGCGGCGCGTCGGTGGGCGGCGGCCTGATGCTGCGCCCGCACGTCGACCTCGTCTTCCGGCTGCCCGGCTTCTACACCGGCCCGACGTTCTCCAAGGTCTGGTTCCCCAACGGCCAGATCAACTCCAACCAGTTCGGCTGGATGTTCAACGTCGACTCGTCGTTCCGCTATCGGCCCGCGCACTTCTCCGCCGCGGGCACCGACGGCAGCGCGACCGGCCTGGGCTTCGACCACGTCGACGCGACGGTGACGTTCGCCAAGCCGTTCCACTCGCGCACGACCTCGGGCGCGCCGCTGGTCAACCGCATCGGCCTGGTGGGCCTGCGCGCCGAGCGCGTCGTCGACGGGCCGTTCTGGGCGGGCGTCGAGACCGCCGGCGCCGCGTCGGGCGGCGTGGCAGGCTATGCCGAGGTGCTGGGCACCGCCGGCCTGCGCTGGGCCGTCATCGAGGATCGCATGACCATGGGCGTGCGCGGCGCGGCCGGCCTGGGCGGCGGCGGCGGCATCGACACCGGCGGCGGCCCGCTGATCAAGGGCGCCGCGGGCGCGACGCTGCGGATCTCCGACACGCTGGGCATCGGCGCCGAAGTCGGCATCGTCAGCGCGCCTCGTCTCGCGCACTACAAGGCCAGGACGGCGTCCGTCTCGCTCAACTGGGCGCTGGACGTGCCGCAGTCCGACCTCGGCGGCTGGTTCCAGACGAACCCGGCCGCGCCCACGCGCATGGAGTTCGCGTCCGGCGTCGAGCGCTTCCAGGCGGCGCGCAAGACCGGCGGCACCGAGCAGCTGGACGCCGTCGTGCTGCAGGTCAACCGCTTCGTGGCGCCGGGCGTCTACGTCACCGGCCAGGCGCACAGCGCGTTCGCCGGCGGCGCCGGGGCGTACTCGGAAGGCCTGTTCGGCGTGGGCCTGCAGTTGCCCGTCACGCAGCGCCTGCGCCTGGGCGTCGAGGCGCTGGCCGGCGCGGCCGGCGGCGGCGGCGTGGACACCGGCGGCGGCGCCGTCGCCCAGGGCCGCGCCTACGTCGATCTCGGCATCACGGACTCGCTGTCGCTGCGCGTGGCCGGCGGCAAGATCAAGTCGGTGCGCGGCAGCGGCGGGCTGGATTCGACGGTGGTCGACGCCGCGCTCGTGTTCCGCTTCGGCGTCGACCGCTCGAACCGGCGCTGAGGCCTTTCAGGCGCGGCGATTGCTGCACCGGGCTCCCGCGCGCCGTCGCGCCAAGGAGCCGCCATGCCCCGCTCGATCTGGAAAGGCGCGATCGCCTTCGGCCTCGTCCACGTGCCCGTGGCGTTGTACCCGGCTTCGCAGGAGGACGACATCGACTTCGACTGGCTCGACAAGCGCTCGATGGATCCGGTGGGCTACCAGCGCATCAACAAGCGCACGGGCAAGGCGATCACGAAGGAGAACATCGTCAAGGGCGTCAAGCAGGACGACGGCAGCTACGTCGTGATGGATGAGGACGAGATCCGCGCCGCCTATCCGAAGACGATGCAGACCATCGAGATCGAGGCCTTCGTCAAGGCCGCCGAGATCCCGTTCGTCTACCTCGAAAAGCCCTACTACCTCGAGCCGCTGGCCAAGGCCGACAAGGTCTACGCGCTGCTGCGCGAGGCGATGATCGCCGACGACGTGATCGGCATCGCGCGCGTCGTCATGCACACCAAGGAACACCTGGCCGCGCTGATGCCCGACGGCCCGATGCTCGTGCTCAACACGCTGCGCTGGGCCACCGAGGTGCGCGACTGGAACGAGCTGCGCATCCCCGCGGCGGGCAAGTCGGCTGCGATCAAGGAAGGCGAGCTCAAGATGGCCAGGCAGCTGGTCTCCGAACTCACGGTCAAGTGGAAGGCCGGCGCCTACCACGACAACTTCGCCGAGGCGATCCGGAAGCTGATCCGCGCCAAGGTCGCGGCGGGCGCGACGCACGAGGTGACGCCGGTCGAGTCGCCTGTCGACCCGTCCGCGCCGTCCAACGTGGTCGACCTGACCGCGCTGCTCAAGAACAGCCTGGGCAAGCGGCGCCGGGCCGCGGACGCCGAGCTCGACGCGCAAGCGCAGGCCGGGTCGGCTCCCGCGCGCAAGAAGGCGGCGAAGTCGCCGGGCAAGAGCACGGCAGCGAAGACAGTCGCCGCGAGAAAGGCCGTGCCGGCCGCGCGCGCCAAGGGCACGCCGTCGCTCGCACGCAAGCGGGCCTAGCCTGGCGGCTGGCATGTCGAATGCCGAACCGGGCGCATGCCCACCGCCGCGCGCACCTCGACCTCACGGGCCCACGCGCCCTCGCGCGTGACGCGCGCCGCTGCGCCGGCGCCGGCGAAGCGCACGCGTGCGAAGGCGCCGGCGGCCGACGACGGCGCGCCGCTGGCCCGCTACCGCGCCAAGCGCGACTTCACGATCACGTCCGAGCCCGGTCCGGTGCGCACGCGGCCGGGCACGCAGCGCTCGTTCGTCATCCAGAAGCACGACGCCACGCGGCTGCACTACGACTTCCGGCTGGAGCTCGACGGCGTGCTGCTGTCCTGGGCCGTGCCCAAGGGCCCCAGCTTCGACCCGAAGGACAGGCGCCTGGCCGTGCACGTCGAGGATCACCCCGTCGCCTACGGCACGTTCGAGGGCACGATCCCGCCGGGGCAGTACGGCGCGGGCACGGTGATCGTTTGGGACTACGGCACGTGGGAGCCGGTCGGCGACCCGCGCGCCGGCATGAAGTCGGGCAAGCTCGTGTTCCGCCTGCACGGGCGCAAGCTGGCCGGGCTGTGGGAGCTCGTGAAGATCGCCAAGCCCGGCGAGCGCCAGGAGCCGTGGCTGCTGTTCAAGAAGCACGACGAGTGGGCGCGGCCGCATGCGCAGTACGACGTCGCCGGCGAGCTGCCCGACAGCGTCGTCGCGCATCCGCTGCCGCTGCCGCTGCTCGACGCGGCACCGGCGACCAAGGCGACGGCGCGCCGGGCGAGCGGTGCGGCGCTCGCGGCCGGGGAATCGCCGGCGGTCGCGGCGACCGACGCGGCGGCGCCGGTCAAGACCAAGGTCGCGCGCAGGTCGACCAAGGCGCCGGCGTTCGACGCGTCGTCGCTCGAGGGCGCGCGCAAGGCGGCGTTGCCCGAGACGCTTGCGCCGCAGCTGGCCACGCTCGCCAAGGCCGCGCCGACGGACGGCGACTGGCTCTACGAGATCAAGTTCGACGGCTATCGCCTGATGACGCGCATCGCCCGCGGCAAGGCGACGATCGTCACGCGCGGCGGCCACGACTGGACGCACAAGCTGCAGCCGCTGGCCCAGGAACTGGCGACGCTGGGCATCGCCAGCGGCTGGCTGGACGGCGAGGCCGTGGTGCTCGACGCGAACGGCCTGCCGCACTTCAACCTGCTGCAGAATGCGCTCGACTCGCGCCGCAGCGCCGAGGCCGTCGTCTACTACGTGTTCGACATGCCCTTCCTCAACGGCGTCGACCTGCGTGGCGTGCCGCTGCACGCGCGGCGCGCGCTGCTCAAGGACGTGATCGCCGCGCACGCCGGCGACAAGGTGCGCTTCAGCGACGATTTTCCCGCCAGCGCGAGCGCAGTGCTGGCCACCGCGTGCCGGCTGGGCCTGGAGGGCGCGATCGCCAAGCGGCGCGAAGGCCTGTACACGTCGTCGCGTTCCACCGACTGGCTGAAGCTCAAGTGCCAGGCGCGCCAGGAGTTCGTCATCGGCGGCTTCAGCGACCGCAGCGACAACGCGAAGGCGGTCGGCGCGCTGTCGCTGGGCTACCACGACGCGAACGGCGTGCTGCAGTACGCCGGGCGCGTGGGCACGGGCTGGAGCTCGGAGGACGCGCTCGCGCTGCGCACGAAGCTCGCCAAGCTGATCACCGACAAGTCGCCGTTCCCCGCCGGCACCACGCGCTCGACGCGCTGGATGACGCGCCCGGCGGCGGAGGATCATTGGGTCAGGCCGCGGCTGGTCGCCGAGATCAGCTTCGCGGAATGGACGCCCGACGGCAGCGTGCGCCACGCCTCGTACCAGGGCCTGCGCGAGGACAAGGACGCCAGGTCGGTCGGACGCGAACGCGCGAAGGCGCCGCCCACATCGGAGAACGCCGTGACTGCGACCAAGGACAAGACGAGCGCCCCCGCCGCGAGGAAGGCCGCCGCGCCGGCCCGGGCGGGCACGGCGCAGGTCGAGGGCGTGCGCATCTCGCACCCCGAGCGCGTGATCGATGCGGCCAGCGGCCACACCAAGCTGGACCTCGCGCGCTACTACGCCAGCGTCGCCGAGTTCATGCTGCCGCACCTGAAGTCGCGGCCGGTGTCGCTGGTGCGCGCGCCCGAGGGCGTGGGCGGCGAGCTGTTCTTCCAGAAGCACGCCGACGTGCGCACGATGCCCGGCGTGAAGGACCTGCCCGGGCTGTGGGCGGGCCACGACTCGCTGCTGGAGATCCCGTCGGCCAAGGCACTGATCGCCGCGGCGCAGATGAACGTCGTCGAGTTCCACACGTGGAATTCGGTCAAGCAGAAGGTCGACAAGCCCGATCGCATGATCTTCGACCTCGATCCCGGCGAGGGCGTGAAGTTCGACCAGGTGCGCGAGGGCGCCCAGCTGATGCACGCGCTGCTCGAGGAGCTGGGCCTGAAGTGCTGGATCAAGACCAGCGGCGGCAAAGGGCTGCACGTCGTGGTGCCGATGTCGGCGCGCCTGGACTACGACACCGTCAAGGGCTTCTCGCAGCGCATCGTGCAGCACATGGCCGCCACGATCCCGCAGCGCTTCGTGGCCAGGAGCGGCGGAGCGAACCGCGTGGGCAGGATCTTCATCGACTACCTGCGCAACGGCTTCAACGCCACGACCGCGGCGGCGTTCTCGGCGCGGGCGCGGCCGGGGCTGGGCGTGTCGATGCCCGTCGCGTGGGACGAGCTGCCCGAGCTGCGCGGCGGCGACCACTGGACGATCTCCGACGCGCGCGACCGCCTGTCGTTCCAGAAGGCCGATCCGTGGGCCGACTACTGGACGTGCAGGCAGACGATGACGGCGGCGATGAAGGCGCTGGAAGCCGTGAGCTGACGCCGTGTTCGGTGGGGCGGGTTAGCCGAAGGCGTCACCCGCGACCTGGCCTCGATCTGTCGCCGCCGACATCGAAGCAGGCGGACACGCGGGTTGCGCCTGCGGCTAACCCGGCCTACCCACGGCCAATCCCGCGGCGGGCAAGTCCCGAGCGGCACGCCACGATCGCGCGCCGAGAATCGGGGCATGGACTTCAACGACTACGTCGCCTGCGACGCCACGCGGCTCGCCGAACTCGTCGCGCGTCGCGAGGTCGGCGCGCACGAGCTGCTCGAACTCGCGCTCGCGCAGCTGCGCCGCACGCAGCCGCGCATCAATGCCGTGTGCCGCCCGATGGAGGCCGAGGCGCGCGCGCAGCTCGCCGGCGCGCCGCCCACCGGCCCGTTCGCGGGCGTGCCCTTCCTGGTCAAGGACATCGTGCAGGACATCGCCGGCCTGCCCACCGGCTGCGGCGGCGCGGGCATGCGGCGCCTCGTGCCGACCGAGACGGCGCACGTCGTGCGGCGCTTCCTCGGCGCCGGCCTGGTCGTCTTCGGCAAGACCAACCTGCCGGAGTTCGCGCTCAAGGGCGTCACCGACTCGCGCGTGAACGGGCGCACCAACAACCCGTGGAACGTCGAGCACGTGCCCGGCGGATCGAGCGGCGGCGCCGCGGCGGCGATCGCGTCGGGCGTGGTTCCGATGGCGGGCGCATCGGACGGTGGAGGCTCGATCCGCATCCCGGCCGCATGTTGCGGGCTGTTCGGGCTGCGGCCGTCGCGGGGACGCGTGTCGAACGGGCCGGCGATCGGCGAGGCCTGGTTCGGCGCGTCCAGCGAGGGCGTGATCTCGCGCAGCGTGCGCGACTCGGCGCGCATGCTGGACGTGCTGGCCGGCCCCGAGCCGGGCGACCCGTATTCATTGGCGCCGCCCGACATGCCGTACGCCGAGGCCATCTCGCGAACGCCGCGTGCGCTGCGCATCGGCTTTCAGTCGGCATCGCCGCTGGGCACGCCCGTGCATCCCGAGGCGGTGGCGGCCGTGGACGACGCGGCGCGGCTGCTGGCGTCGCTCGGGCATCACGTCGAGGCCGCCGCGCCCGCCATCGACGGCCCGCTGCTGGCGCGCAACTTCCTGCACATCTACTTCGGCCAGGTGCCCGCCGCGATGGCGCGTGCCCGGGCTGCGGGCGCGTCGCGCAGCGAGTTCGAACCGATGACGCGCATCATCGAGACGCTCGGCAAGGCCACGTCCGCCGCGACGCTCACCGCGAACCTCGCGTCGTGGAATCAGCATGCCCGCGCGCTCGCCGACTTCCACCGGCGCTTCGACCTGCTGCTGACGCCCACCCTCGCGCACCCGCCCGTGCGCCACGGCGCGGGCGACCCGCCCCCATGGCAGGAGGCGCTGCTGGGCGTGCTCGATCGCAGCGGTCTGCTGGGCGTGTTCGCGCGCCTGGGGCTCGCGGCCCCCACCGTCGACAAGATCGCCACCGACAGCCTGCAGTACGTCCCGTTCACGCAGCTGGCCAACCTCGCCGGCGTGCCCGCGATGAGCGTGCCGCTGCACTGGACGGCCGACGGCCTGCCGCTGGGCGTGCAGTTCGTGGCGCCGACCGGTCGTGAGGACGTCTTGCTGCAACTGGCCGCGCAGCTCGAGCAGGCGCGGCCGTGGTTCGACCGGTTGGCGGGATGGGTGCGGGGGTCAAATTCCTAGGTGGCTGCGGCTCGACAATGTGAATTGCAATTCGAATTCACACAGCTTGGTCGCTAAGTCTTTGATCTAAAAGAAGATGCCCTCGCGAGGAGCTCTTCGAGAGCCAATAGAAATGGCCCGTAGCCTGCCGACGCTACGGGCCATTCCATTTGAAGCTCAGGTCGCTCGTCAGAACGGGATGTCGTCGTCCATGTCGTCAAAGCCCGTCGACGCCTTGGGCGCCGGACGCGGGGCCGGCGCGGGGCGTGCGGCGGGGCGCGAGGGGTTGCGGTCCTCGTTGCCGTCGACGCCGTCGCGCGGGGCCAGGTAGCGGCCACCGCTGCCGCCGCCGCCTTCGTCGCCGCCGCCGCCGCCGTCGCGACCGCCCAGCATCTGCATCTGCTCGGCGACGATGTCGACCGTGTTGCGCTCGATGCCGTCCTTGTCGGTGTACTTGCCGTACTTCAGGCGGCCCTCGATGTAGACGGGCTTGCCCTTCTTCAGGTATTCGCCGGCGATCTCGGCCAGGCGGTCATAGAACGTGACGCGATGCCACTGGGTGTCTTCGATGCTCTCGCCGCTGGTCTTGTCCTTGCGGCGGCTGGACGTGGCGACCGAGACGTTGCAGATGGCGGTGCCGCTGGGCGTGTAGCGAACTTCCGGATCGCGCCCGCAGTTGCCGATGAGGATGACTTTGTTGACTGACGCCATGGCGTGCTCCAGGAAAGGGTGGGGGACGGCTCCCCCGTGGCCGGCCGCCTGACATGGCGGCTTGAGGAACCCGGCGCGCGAAAAGCGCGGCGCCGGACGTGAATCCCGATTATGCCGGGGCGGCCCCGGCAGCGCCCCGCGCGGAAGCCCGGATTCGAGCGGGAAATTGCACGCCGCTCAGGGTTCGTCGTGCCAGTAGTCGAGGTCGGTGTCGCGCGAGTTCATGCGCGCGAAGCCGAAGTCGTTGCCGGCCACGCGGGCGTTGGTCAGCACCTTGTTGGAATCCGGGTACTCGACGACCTCCGGAACGTCCTTGGTCGAGATCGACAGGTACTTCAGCGGCGCGTCCGAGGTGTTGATCAGCTGGTGCGGGTAGTCGGGGCCCGGCGGCGTGAAGATGACGTCGCCCGCCTTGACGGCCAGCATCTCGCCGGCCACGCGCATCGTGCCGTGGCCCTCGAGCACGATGAACATCTCTTCCTGGGCGTGGTGCAGGTGGTAGGGGCAGCCGCGCTTGCCAGGCTCGAGGATGTCGATGCTGGCGCCGAGCTTGAGCGCGGCGGTGCCGCGTGCCAGGCGGGCGCCGCGGCCGTCGTACAGCGGTTCACGGGTCTCGCGCGTCAGCGGCACTTCGTCGAAATTGCGGATGAGCTTGGCGCGCAGTTCGTCGGCTTTGCTGGACATGGGGTCTCCGGTTCGTGTCGTGCCGGGCATTCTGCGATAGGCCGCGACGGCACGCCGGCCGCGCGATGCGCCGCCGATTGCGCGCGGTCTCCGGCATCGACCCGCCCCCGCCCGCGATCGCGCGTTCAGTCGCGGTCGTGCCGCAACGTCAGCACGAGCACGCTGCCCACCGGCTCGCTGGCGACGTAGAACTCTTCGTCGCCGCCGGGGGGCAGGTCGAGGCGCTCGGCGTGCCCGGGATCGAACGCGCGGGCGGCGATCAGCGGGCACACGCGCTGGGCCAGCCTGGGCGGCAGCGCGACGTCGGCCAGTTCGGACAGCACGGCGGCGATGTCGTCGAGCTTGGCGGAGTCCGCGCAGTGGCGCGAGACCTTGCCCGGCCCGATCGCGACGATCTTGTCCTTCATGTCGTTGATGGTGGCGTTGCGGTCCTTCTTGGCGGCCTTGCTCGCGACATACACGTCGATCACGCGCTTGATCACCATGCGCGAGGTCTCGGACACCTTGGCCTGGTCGCCGGTCTTGGAAAAGTCGATCGTGTACTCGGGATCCGCCATCGTGCCTCCTTGATTTGAATGCCGCCCCGCGGCGGAACCGGACGGATTGCGGAAACGCGCCGCCGGACCACCCACCCCCTGAATGGCCCGGAAATCGAGCGTTTCGCGCGGGGCGGATCCTCGAGGCAGCACCCGCGGATTTCCGGCGCCGCGCGCCAAACGGACCCGCAATCCGCGTCTTCGCGCGGGCCGGCTTCACACGGCCCGGGTACCATGGAGGCCTTGTTTCCCGGCCCTCGCCGGCCCGTGCCCCGCACGGCCGAGCGGCGCGCCTGCACCGGCCCTTCCCGTGTCTGAATTCGACTACGACGACTACGACTTCGATTCCCTGCCCGCCACGCGTCCCGCGTCGGCGGCGGCCGACGAGGGGGGGCGTGTCGCCGCCGATCCGGCCAAGCGGCGCGGCGCGAAAGACGCCGACCTGCACGGCATCCTGCAGCAGGTGTTCGGCTACAGCGCCTTCCGCGGCGAGCAGCAGCGCATCGTCGAGACGGTGACCGGCGGCGACGACGCGCTCGTGCTGATGCCCACCGGCGGCGGCAAGAGCCTGTGCTACCAGGTGCCGGCCATCGCGCGCCATCGCGCGGGCCTGGGCGTCACGCTGGTGATCAGCCCGCTCATCGCGCTGATGCACGACCAGGTCGGCGCGCTGGAGGAACTCGGCGTGCACGCGGCGTTCCTCAATTCGTCGCTCACCGGCGAGGAGGCGCAGCGCATCGAGCGCGAGATGATGAGCGGTCGCCTCGTGCTGCTGTACGCGGCGCCCGAGCGCGTCACCAACCCGCGCTTCATGGCGATGCTCACGTCGCTGGACGAACGTGGCCTGCTGAGCCTGGTGGCCATCGACGAGGCGCACTGCGTCAGCCAGTGGGGCCACGACTTCCGCGAGGACTACCTGCAGCTCGCACAGCTGCACGAGCGCTTCCCCAACGTGCCGCGCGTGGCGCTCACCGCCACCGCCGACGACCACACGCGCGCCGACATGCGCGAGCGCCTCGCGCTGGCGGGCGCGCGCGAGTTCATCTCCAGCTTCGACCGGCCCAACATCCGCTACACGATCGTCGAGAAGGACGAGGCCAAGAGGCAGTTGCTGCGCTTCCTGCGCGACGAGCACGAGGACGACGCCGGCATCGTCTACTGCCAGAGCCGCAAGAAGGTCGAGGAGACCGCGGCGTGGCTCACGTCCGAGGGCATCTCCGCGCTGCCGTACCACGCGGGCCTGGACGCCGACGTGCGCCGACGCCACCAGGATCGCTTCCTGCGCGAGGACGGCCTCGTCATGTGCGCCACCATCGCGTTCGGCATGGGCATCGACAAGCCCGACGTGCGCTTCGTGGCCCACCTGGACCTGCCCAAGAACATCGAGGGCTACTACCAGGAAACGGGCCGCGCGGGCCGCGACGGCGAGGCCGCCGACGCCTGGATGGCCTACGGCCTGGCCGACGTGGTGAACCAGCGCCGCATGATCGACGAGAGCCCGGCCAACGAGGAGTTCAAGAAGCTGCAGCGCGGCAAGCTCGACGCGCTGCTGTCGCTGGCCGAGGCGCACGACTGCCGCCGCGTGCGGCTGCTCGCGTACTTCGGGGAGCACAGCTCGCCCTGCGGCAACTGCGACAACTGCCTGAACCCGCCGGCCACGTGGGACGCGACGGAGGCCGCTCGCATGGCGCTGTCCACGGTCTACCGCTTCCGCCAGCACTCGGGGCTGAGCTTCGGCGCGGGCCACCTGATCGACGTGCTGCGCGGCAAGGTCACCGACAAGACCACGCAGCACGGCCACGGCGAGCTGTCGACCTTCGGCATCGGCGCGAAGTGGTCGGAGCAGCAGTGGCGCGGCGTGATCCGGCAGTTGCTGTCGCTGGGCCACCTGCAGTCCGAAGGCGAATACAACACGCTGGTGCTGACCGACAGCGCGCGCGCCGTGCTCAAGGGCGAGGTGCCGATCCTGCTGCGCGAGGCGCGCGAGCTGCCCAAGGGCTCGGGCCGCACGCGCCGCGCCAGCGGCGGGTCGAGCGGCCGCAGCGCGTCCGCCCCGATCAAGCTCGACGCCGCCGGCGACCAGCGCTTCGCGGCCCTGCGCGCCTGGCGCTCGGAAGTCGCCCGCGAGCACAACCTGCCCGCCTACATCGTCTTCAACGACGCCACGCTGGCGCAGATGGCGCAGCAGGCACCGTCGTCGCTGGACGAGCTGTCGGGCATCAGCGGCGTCGGCGCGAAGAAGCTCGAGGCGTACGGGCGCGAGATCCTGCGGGTGCTGGAGGCAGCCGCGAGCTGAGGCGTCGGCGCCTCGCACGTGGATCCTGCGACTGCGCGCAGGATGACAGGCCATATGGGTCGGTGCGAAGCGGCGATCAATGCCAATTGACGGGCCAGCAGCGCGCTCCAAGCCGGGCCATCGGAACAAGGGGGGGCCTGCGACTTCGCGCAGGATCCCCCGCCAGGCCGCCCGTCTGCATTGCCCTCGCACCAGCGCCGCCAGACCAACCGCGCGATGATGCGAGACACGCATGACGACCTCCACCGCTTCGCACCCCCTCGCCGCTCGCTTCACCACGGTCGCCCCGCTGCTGTTCGTCGTGCTCTGGAGCACCGGTTTCATCGGCGCCAAGCTGGGGCTGCCCGATTGCGAGCCGCTGACGCTGCTCACGCTCCGCTACGCCGCGGTGCTGGTGCTGATGGGCGCGGTGGCGCTCGCCACGCGCGCGCCGTGGCCCGCGTCACCGGCGCAGTGGGTGCACATCGGCGTGTCGGGGCTGTTGATCCACGCGGTGTATCTCGGCGGCGTCTTCACGGCGATCCGGCTGGGGCTGCCGGCGGGCGTGACGGCGCTGGTCGTCGGACTGCAGCCGGTCCTGACGGCGCTCGGCGCCGGGCTGCTGCTGCGCGAGCGCGTGCGGGCCACGCAATGGGCCGGGCTTGCGCTGGGGCTGGCCGGCGTGGTGCTGGTGGTGGCGCGCAAGGTCGAGGGCGGGCCCGCGGCCGCGGAGCTGCTGCTGCCGGCGGTCGTGGCGCTGGCGGGCATCACGGTCGGCACGCTGTACCAGAAGCGCTTCTGCGCGAGCTTCGACCTGCGCACCGGCTCGGTCGTGCAGTTCCTGCCTTCGCTGGCGGTCACCGCGCTGGTGGCCTGGCGCACCGAGACGATGGTCGTTCACTGGACGCCCGCGTTCGTCTTCGCGCTCGGCTGGCTGGTGCTGGTGCTGTCGCTGGGCGCGGTGAGCCTGCTCAACGTGCTCATTCGCAGCGGCAGCGCCGTCAACGTGGCGAGCCTGTTCTACCTGACGCCGCCCACCACCGCGCTGATCGCGTGGGCCATGTTCGGCGAGACGCTGACGGGCCTCGCGCTGGCCGGCATGGGGCTGGCGGTGCTGGGGGTGTGGCTGGCGCGCAAGTGAGGCCGCAGGCGGCCGCCATCCGATCCTCTCCTCGCCAGCACGCGCGGTGACGCCTTCGGCCTCACACGCGGCGGTTCTGGTAGGGCGGGTTAGCCGGACGCGCCACCCGCCGTTCGCTGGCTGACCAGTCGGCCGGATTCGTCGATTCAACGCACCGCATTGCGGCGCACGTCACAAGACTCGACTATCGGGCATCGCAGCCGGTGTCGCGAACGGCGGATGACGCCTGCGGCTGACCCGCCCAACCTCGACCCGCGACTACGCCGGCCCGCGCAGCGCGGCGACGAAGTCGTCCAACGCCGGCACCGCGGCCAGCGCCACGAGGATCGCCGCCAGCGGCACCGTGGCCACGTAGCCTGCGTGCTGGAACGCGAGGGCACCGCCGACGGCGCCCACGAAGAAGCTCGCCGCCAGCAGCGCCAGGCCCGCCAGGCGCGCGCGGTCGCCGCGCACCGGGGCGCGCCCCGTCGACGTCGACCGGTTCCAGTACGCCATCTTTCCGAGCTCGATGCCGATGTCGGTGACGATGCCCGTGACGTGCGTGGTGCGCATCTCGCCGTACGACAGCTTGGTGATCAGCGCGTTCTGCAGGCCCATGATGAAGCACAGCAGGATCACGGTGATCGGCACGAACAGCGCGGAGGTGTCGGCCAGCCGCGCGCCCAGCAGGCCGAACGCCAGCAGCAGCACGGCCTCCAGCAGCAGCGGCGCCGCGAACACGCTGCGCCGCCCGCGCCGTCGGCCGAAGTTCACGAGGATCGCCGAGCATGCCGCGCCGGCCGTGAACGCCAGCAGCGCGGCCAGGCCGGCGATGGCGAGGTCCAACGCGCCGGCGGCCAGGTGGTCGGCCAGCGCCGAGACGATGCCCGTCATGTGCGACGTGTACTGGTGCACCGCCAGGAAGCCGCCCGCGTTCATGGCACCCGCGACGAACGCGAGCCCCGCCCCGAGCCCGCGGTCGGCGCGGGCAGTGCGGTCGACGCCGACGAGGCGGCGCGCGAAATCGAACGGCATGGCGGGCTCCTGCCGCGGCGAACGCGCACGGCGACATCCAGTCCGCCAGCCTGCCCGGGGTCGCGCCGGCGCCCGTTGACATTTCGCAAGCCGTTCGCGCCTCGCCGCTCGTCCTTCCGATCGATGACACCGTCCGCCCCGGCTTGTGCGACAGTCGACGCCACATGAACAAGCGGCAGGGAGGCCCCATGCGTCGTCACGCCGGAATGAGTCGACTCGCCCTCCTCGCGTGCTGTGGCGCGCTCTTTGCCGCGGCGGCGCGGGCGGACGTGCCCGCCCCGCGGGACGTGCCCTACCCCGGCACGCTGCGCGTCGCGGTCGACGCCACCGACCTCGACCACCGAATCTTCCGCATCCACGAGTCGCTGGACGTCGCGCCCGGCCCGCTGACGCTGCTGTTCCCGAGCTGGCTGCCCGGCGACCACGGGCCGTACGGGCACGTGACGCGGCTGTCGGGCCTGCAGATCCGCGCGAACGGCCAGCGCCTGGCGTGGCAGCGCGACCCGGTGGACATGACGGCGTTCCACGTCGACGTGCCGGCCGGCGTGCAGCGGCTGGAGCTGGACTTCGAGCACCTGAACCCGCTGGACGGCGCAAGCGACGCGGTGACGATGTCGCGCACGTTGATCCGCGTGCAGTGGGAGGGCGACCTGCTGTACCCGGCGGGGTACTGGTCGTCGCGCATCCCGGTCGAGGCCAGCCTGAAGCTGCCGGCGGGCTGGCAGTCGGCGAGCTCGCTGCGCGACGCGTCCGATCGGCCCGTCGCGCCCGACGCGCAGGGCTGGCTGCACTACGGGGCGCTGTCGCTGGAGCGCCTGGTCGACGCGCCCGTGATGGCGGGCCTGCACTACAAGCGCGTGGCGCTGGAGCCCGCCGGCGCCGAGCGCCCCGTCACCCTGCACCTGTTCGCCGACACCGACGCCCCGCTGGCCGCCACCGAGCCGCAGGTCGATGCGCATCGCCGCCTCGTGCAGCAGGCCGACAAGCTGTTCGGCCCGCGGCACTTCCGCCACTACGACTTCCTGCTGTGGCAGAGCGAGGACTTCGGCGAGGACGGGCTGGAGCACCACGAGTCCAGCGAGAACGGCGTGCAGCCCGGCTACTTCGACGACTGGGACAAGCACCTGGACGAGCGCCGGCTGCTGCCGCACGAGTACGCGCACTCATGGAACGGCAAGTTCCGCCGCCCCGCCGACCTGTGGACGCGCAACTACAACGAGCCGATGCGCAACTCGCTGCTGTGGGTGTACGAAGGCCAGACCGAGTACTGGTGCCAGGTGCTGAGCGCACGGAGCGGGCTCGCCGGCGAGGCGCTGATGCGCGACCACTGGGCCGAGATCGGCGCCTGGAGCGAGTTCCACCACCGCCGCTCGTGGCGGTCGCTGCAGGACACGGTGTCCGAGCCGGCGATCATCGACCCCGACCGCGACTGGCCCGACTGGCAGGGCCGCCAGGACTACTACACCGACGCCGCACTCGTCTGGCTGGAGGCCGACATGCTGATCCGCGAGCGCACGCAGGGTCGGCGCTCGCTGGACGACTTCGCGCGCCGGTTCTTCGGCGTCGAGGGCCATCGCATCGAGCCGCTCACCTATCGCTTCGAGGACGTGGTCGCCGCGCTCAACGACGTCCTGCCCAATGACTGGGCCGGCTTCCTGCGCCAGCGCCTGGACGCGGTAGGCGGCCCGTCGCTGGCGCCGGCGCTGGAACGCAGCGGCTGGCGCCTCGCGTGGTCGGAGACCGAGAGCGACACGCAGCGCGCGAAGAAGCGCGGCGGCGAGACGACGCACCACTTCCGCTACTCGATCGGCCTGACGATCTCGCCGAAGGACGGCACGATCAAGGCGGTCGAATGGAACAGCCCGGCGTTCGCGGCGGGCCTGGCCGGCGGCACGCACGTCGTGGCCGTCGACATGGAGGAGTACAAGCCCGAGCGCCTGGCCCAGGCCATCACGGCCAACAAGGACGGCAGCCATCCGATCGAGCTGCTGGTCAAGGACGGCGACCGCTACCGCCTGGTGCGCATCGACTACCGCGGCGGCCTGCGCTACCCCGCGCTGGAACGCATCCCCGGCACGCCCGACCTGCTGGCGGCGCAGATGGCGCCGGTGAAATGAGGCGAGGCGGCGTTCAGGCGACGCCGGCGTGGGAGCGGAGCAGTTTCGCGGTCTCGACGGCGCCTTCGGCGGTCGCGACATCCAGCGGCGTGTCGTCGAAACAGCGCGCCCCGATGTCGGCGCCGGCGCCGAGCAGCAGCGTGGTCAGCGGGAGGCGGTCGTCCGTCGTCGCCGCAGCATGCAGCGGCGTCTGACCCACGTTGTTGGACACAGAGGGATTCGCGCCCGCGTCCAGCAGCAGCGACACGATGCGGGCACTGCCGCTCCCCACGGCGTTCAGCAGCGTCGGCTCGCCCTGGCCGGGCAAATCGATCAGGGCACCATTGGCCAGCAGCCATTCGACCAGCGCCTCGTAGCCCAGCGACGCCGCTTCCGACAACGGCGATCCGTCCACGTGGCTGACGGTGTTCAACGTCGCCCCGCGCTCGAACAGGAACTGCACGGCCGCCAACTGGTCTTCCACGGCAAGGTAATGAAGCGCGGTCTCGCCGAGGCCGTCCCGCGCAAACAGGAGCCCGGGCTCCGCATCGAGCATGGCCTTGGCCAGATCCAGCGACTCGAAACAGGCGTGCACCAGACGTCGCGCGGCCGGCAGCTCGCGCGGCCGCTCGTCCGATACGCGGTCCTCGCTCAATAGGTGTCGCGCTCGTCGCGCGCCTTCAGCAGCTTGGGCGTGATCTCCACGGTGTGCACCGTGTCCGACACCCACACCGTGCCGTCCTGCACCGTGATCTGCCAGGCCATCGTGCGTGCGCACAGCGCGGCCAGCGCCTGCGAGGCCTCGGGGTCGATCGACCAGACCGCGACCTTGGGCGCGCGGGTCAGCTTGCCTTCGAGCGCGGCCCACCAGATCGGCGTGCTGGCGATGTAGCTGTAGATCGTGACCTTCTCGGCGCGGCTGCTCGCCTTGGCCAGGCGGCGATCGTCGGGCTGGCCGACCTCGATCCAGTGCACGACCTGGCCGGTGAGGTCGACCTGCCAGAGATCCGGCTCGTCAACGTCCCACAGGCTCTTGGCCAGCTCCAGCTTGCCGTGCTCGTCGTCGGCCGGCACGTTCAGCGCGTAGGCCAGCACGCGCATCAGCATGCGCTCGTCGGTCTCCGACGGGTGGCGGGCGATCGTCAGCTCGTGGTCGCCGTAGATGTTGCGGTCCATGTCGGCGAGCTGCAGACGGACCTTGTGGATCGTTGCTTTGAGGGCCATGGGGCCGATTGTCCCTGCAATCGCCGGCCGGGCTGCCGGCGCGGTCGTCTACAGCGACGCGTCCCCGCACAGGATCAGCGAGCGCCCGCCCATGTCGAACTGGATCGACACCGTGACGCACATGCGCAGGCCCTGCAGCGTCATGTACGGCCGCGTGACCTGCGCGAAGTTCGGCGCGGCCTCGGCGTTGCGGAAATAGGCGCGGCGCGACCAGCGCGCATGGCGCGTGTCCTGCAGCGGCCCGAAGCGCTCCACGCGCTCGATCTGCTGGTGCGCGAGGCCTTCGCGGAACGCGTTGCCCACCACCTGGCGGCCCTGGCGGTCGAGCAGGTAGCACATCTCCGCGCCCGGCAGCAACAGGAAGCGGCGGCAGGCCTCGTCCATCGCCGCGCCGCCGGCCAGCAGCACGCTGGCCAGCTCGATCGACTGCTTGTAGGGCGACATCTGCTCCTGCCACAGCCGGTCGTCGCTGGCCGACTGACGGTCGAAGCGATCCCACGCGGCGCGCAGCGCGTGCAGGCCCGTCACGCTGGTGAGGTCCGCGGCGGGGCGGCCGAAATGGTAGCCCTGCACGAAATCGACGTCGCAGCGCAGCGCGGTGTAGGCACCCTCGTCGGTCTCGATGCCTTCCATCAGCACGAGGCAGCCGCACTCGTGCAGCAGCGACACCATCTGCGACGCGATGCGGCGCGCGTGCGCATCGACCTCGGCGCGCGCCACCACGCTGCGATCGAGCTTGACGATCTCGGGACGCAGCTGGAACACGCGGTCGAAGTTGGAGTGGCCGGCGCCGAAGTCGTCGAGCGAGACGAGGCAGCCGAGCTCGCGCAGCTCGTCGATGCGGCGGTCGAAGTGCGGGTCGTCGGGCAGCGTCGACTCGAGCACCTCGATGACGACCTGCCCCGGCCGCAGCCCGTGCGCGGCGAGCGCGTCGGCGAGGTCGCGGATGCCCGCGCCGCCCGGCGACACCAGCGAGCGCGGATGCATGTTGAGGAACAGCCACTCGTTGGCGTCGCGGCCGGCGTACGCGGCCAGGTGCTGCATCAGCGCGGCGCGATCGAGCGCCACGCGCGCCTCGTCGCCCTCGGCGGCGGCGAACAGCGCCATCGGCGGCATCGCGGCGCCGCCGGCAAGCGCGTTCGCGCGCAGCAGCGCCTCGTGGCCGATGGCGCGGTGGTGCGTCAGGCTGAAGATCGGCTGGAAGTGCGAGGCGAGCCGGAAGCCGTTGTAGTCGGAGGTCGCGCGCGCGGCGCCCACGCGCGACGCCGCCGGCCGCGCGCCGGGAGACAGCGGGGCGTCGGGGATCGATTCGGGAACGGCGTTCATGGCGGCGGCTGGGACGGTGCAGGCGGACGAGCGGCGGCGACCGCTTTTGGCGATCGCGTCGCGTGGCAACGGAGCGAGCCGCCGTTCCCGCAGGAGCCCGGCCGACATCCGCCCGATCTATTCAAGTCGTTTGCGATTTTGCCAAGCTGCGCCGCGAAGGCGATCCCGCGATCGCGCGACGCCGCCCCGGACGTGCGGAAAGTCGCGGCAACGGTCGTCGCGGCACTGGAATCGGTTCCGCGCGGGCCGTCTCAGTCCTGCATGCGCATCAGCGTGTTGATGCTGGCGGCCGATTCCAGCAGCCGCGGCAGCAGGCGCTTGCGCATCTGGTCGGGCGGCATGCGCTGGTCCTGCGCGCTGACGTTGATCGCCGCCACCACGCGGCCGGCGCGGTTGACGATGGGCGCGGCCATCGAGACGAGGCCCTCCTCCAGCTCGCCGTGCACCAGCGCATGGCCGTCGCGGCGCACGCCATCGAGCAGCGCCAGCAGCGCGTCGACGTCGGTGACGGTGCGCGCCGTGCGCGCGGGCCGCGGCGCGCGCTCGAGGCGGGCGCGGCGCTCCGTCTCGGGCAGGCCGGCCAGCAGCACGCGGCCCATCGCCGTGCAGTACGCCGGCAGGCGGCTGCCGGGGCCCAGGCTGATCGCCATGATCTTCTTGGCCGGCACGCGCAGCACGTAGACGATGTCGTCGCCGTCCAGCACCGCGGCCGACGACGACTCGTGGATGTCCTGCACCAGCTCCTCCATCACCGGCTGCGCGAGGTGCCACACCGGCTGCGAGCTGAGATAGGCGAAGCCCAGCTCCATCACGCGCGGCGTCAGGCGAAACAGCCGGCCTTCCGTCTCGACGTAGCCCAGCTGCTGCAGCGTCAGCAGGATGCGCCGTGCGCCGGCGCGCGTGAGGCCACTGCGTTCGGCGGCGCTGGACAGCGTCTGCGCGGGGGCGTCGGCGCCGAAGCTGCGCAGCACGGCCAGGCCGCGCGCGAACGACTGTACGAAGGCGTCTCCCGGGCGCGGGCCGCCGGCGGCGGGGGCGTCGTGGGCAGTCTTGTCGTCGGAAGAAGCGGGGGAATCGTCGGACATCGGCCGATTCTCCCTCGGCGCGCGGGGCGAGCCGGGCATCGCGCGGCATCCGTGACTCTTGGCAACGCCCATTGACGCCTCCGGCGCGCGATGCGTAAATCCAGCAGCCCTGCTGTCGCGCTGGACGCGCGCGGCCGCTCCCGTCACTGCCTGCGAGTCCGCCGCGCCATGCCTCTGCACCGCCTGAAGACCCCTTCGCCGTCCATCGCCGCGGTCGCCCTCGCGGCGCTGCTCACCGCCTGCGGCGGCGGCTCGCCCGCCGGCAGCACCACGCCCGTGCCGCCGGCCGCCACGTACACGGCCACCAGCGGCGTCGCGCAGAAGGGGCCCCTGGTGGCCGGCTCCAGCGTCACGGCGCAGGAGCTGGGGCTGAACCTGTCGACCACCGGCAACCACTACACGTATGCGACCGCCGCCGGCGGCGCCTTCACGCCCGCCGACAAGTACGCCTCGCAATACCTGTCGCTGACGGCCACCGGCGCCTACACCGACGAGACCACCGGCGCCGCATCCGACGGCCCCGTCACGCTGCAGTCCTATGCCGACCTGAAGGCCGAGCAGGTGGTCAACGTCAACCTGCTGACGACACTGGCCTTCGCCCGCACCAACGCGCTGCTCAACACCGGCGGCAAGACCTTCGCCGACGCGCGCGCCCAGGCCGAACGCGAGGTGCTGGGCGCCTTCGGCATCGCGCTGCCGGCGTCGCCCGGCACCTTCGGCACGCTCGATGCGAGCGCCGACACCGACGGCGGCCACCTGCTGGCGGCGCTGTCCAGCGTCGTCGTGCAGGGCCGCTCGTCCGCCGACGTCGGCGCGCTGCTCGCCGCGCTGCAGGCCGACATCGGCGCCAACGGCGCGAGCATCAGCGCCGCCAACCAGCAGGCGCTGGCGCTCGGTGCCCAGGCGCTCAACCTCGACAAGGTCGCCGCGAACCTGGCGGCGGCGTACGGCAAGCCCTTCGCCGCCGACAAGCTCGCCGAGTGGATCGACCAGGACGGCGACGGCGTCGTCGGCCACGACGAGTTCCGCGTCGACGGCGCCACCGCGGCGTCCTCGTTCTCGCTGCCGCCTGACTTCGTGGCCGCGCACGCAGGCCAGGCGGTGAGCGCCAGCGCGGGCCAGCTGATGGTCAACGGCGCGGCCGTCACCGGCGCCACGCTGGCGGCCACCGACACCGTGGCCCTCGCCGCCCCCGCCGCGCTGCCCGACGGCGTGCTGAAGGCCTACTTGCAGGTGGGCAACGCGCGCATCGGCCGCGTCCTTTTCGTCAAGGGCCTGGCGTCGATCGCGATCACGCCCGCCACGGGCACGCTGCCGCTGGGCATCTCGCAGCGCCTGGTCGCCACCGGCACGTTCGACGACGGGCACACGGCCGACGTGTCGGGCGCGGTGACATGGGCGTCGAGCGCGCCGGCCATCGCGAGCATCGGCACGGCCACCGGCCTGGCCAACGCGCTGACGCTGGGCAGCACCACGATCACCGCCACGTCCGGCGCGGTGAGCGGGACGCTGCCGCTCGACACGATCGCCGCCACGATCAGGTCCATGGTGATCGCGCCCGACACGCTGCGCACCGGCATCGGCATCACGCGCCACTTCACGGCCACCGGCACGTTCTCCGACGGCAGCGTCGCCGACGTCACCGCGTCGGCCACCTGGTCGACGCAGACGCCGGGCATCGCCACGATCAGCAACGGCGCGGCCATCGGGCTGTCGGCCGGCGGCAGCAGCGTGACGGCGGCGATCGACACGGTGTCGGCCGGGGCGATCGTCGTCGTGTCCCACGACACCTGGAGCGCCGCGCCGCAGATGCCCACCGAGCGCATCGGCGGCCACACGGCCACGCTGCTGGCCGACGGCAAGCTGCTGGTGGCCGGCGGCGTGAAGTCCAACGGCGGCACGGCGGCGGCCGACCTGTTCGACCCCGCCACGCTCACCTGGTCGTCGGCGCCGCCGATGGGCACGATGCGTTCGTCGCACACCGCCACGCTGCTGGCCGACGGCCGCGTGCTGGTCGCGGGCGGCTCGACGGTGTCGACGTCCGCGTCGCAGGGCTACATCAACAATGCCAGCGCCGAGATCTACGACCCCGTCGCCAACACCTGGACGGCCACGCCGCCCATGAGCGTCGCGCGCTCGCACCACACGGCCACGCGCCTGGCCGACGGCAAGGTGCTGGTGATCGGCGGCGAGAACGCGGTCTACAACGTCGAGGCCTCGGCCGAGCTGTACGACCCCGCCACGAACACCTGGTCGTTCCCGCGGGCGCAGCCGCTGGCTGCGCGCTCGCAGCACACGGCCACGCTGCTGGCCTCGGGCAAGGTGCTGGTGGCCGGCGGCTTCGACATCGAGGCCGGCGCGATCGCACCGCTTTCCAGCGCCGAGCTGTACGACCCGGTCCTGCACACCACGACCACCGTCGACGGCAACGGCATCACCCACACCGACACCACCGGCCAGGACTTCACCGCCACCACCGCGATGGCCGCCGCGCACCAGGGCCACAGCGCCACGCGCCTGGCCGACGGCCGCGTCGTGATCGTGGGCGGCGGCACCACGCAGACCGAGGTCTACGACCCGACGTCGGCCACGTGGGCGTCGCAGTCCGCCACCGCGTCGACACACACCTCGCACGGCGCGGTGCTGCTCAACGACGGGCACCTCCTCGTCGTCGGCGGCACGCAGTTCGCGCAGCCCGGCGCCGAGCTGTTCGACCCGGCCAGCGGCCAGTGGACGGCCGCGTCGCAGATGCTGGTCGCCCGCAGCAACCCGACCGCCACGCTGCTGCCCGACGGCTCGGTGCTGGCCTGCGGCGGGGCGCTGGACAGCGCGGGCGTCGACTGCGAGCTGTGGTGGTGACGGGCGCGCTGTCGCGCTGATCCGCGACTCGCGCTCGCGGCCCCGTCGACGCTGAAGCGACGGGGCACCTTCGCGCGGGCTGTCACGCTGATCCGCGATTCGCGCAGGGGCGGCCCAGCCGGCGCTGTCGGCGCTGTCGGCGCTGGACGTACCGCTCTGCGCGCTGCGCGCCGGGAAAGCGCAGATCGGCCGGCTGGACCTCGCGCGCGTCGGCGCACGCGGGAGCGCGCACGAAGCTTGAAGACGACGACGCCGGGCAGCACCCGGCGTCTTTCATGGAGCGGGACGGCACCCGCATCCTGGGCGACCGCAGCAGGCGGATCGCCATGTGGCCCGCGCACGGCGGGCCGCTGCTTCAACGGTGCGCGGCGCCCGCCTCCGGACGGTGGATGATCACCGTGCGATCGGCATCGTCGTCGTGATCCGCGGCGTCGGCCTGGAACTCGGTCTCGAGCTGGTCGAGCAGGCTGCTGAGTTCGTGGTCGGCGACATCGCGCCACAGGCCGATCCGCTTGGCCCGCAACTCGGGCTTGCGCAGCATCGCGTCGATATCGAACACGAAGCCGGTGGCCCGGCGCAGCGCGAAACGGATGCGGTTCCGCAGGATTTCCTGGTTGGGCGTCAGAAGCTCGCTCATCATCATTCCCTCCGCGCGCTCGCCGGCCATTTTCGTTCCTCACCTTCGAGGAACGCGTCCTTCGCCGTTGGCGCGTTCTGTGATCACAGTCTAGGACCGCGACGGCGTTTTGGGGACTCTGCAAGCTCCCCAAGATGGGGGTGCTTCGACACCCGAATGTGCAAAAGTGCGCGCGTTTCGCACTCAATTCCCGGTTCGATTTTCCGTAGCACGGGGGGCCACCCGAGGGCCTGTGCATCGACGAGCGCGAGGCCATCGACCAGGCCGTTCTTGCGCTGGAAATCAGCCGAAGAATGGGTCTCGAAAACCAGGCCGGGCCACAAGCGAAAAGCCCCTGACTCCGTTCGGATTCAGGGGCTCATGTGTTCTGGTGGCCTGGGGCGGAATCGAACCACCGACACGCGGATTTTCAATCGGAATCCGCGTGCGCAGGGCAACGACTCCCACACGCAACTATCAACAAAATCAAGCACTTACAGCGCACTGGACCGCAATCAAACGCAGCTGAACGCACTCGAATCATGACGCGGGTGCCAGTCCATTGCCAGAATTTTTTATACGCCGGCAGGCCAAACGTCCGCGCCTTGAGAGAGTGTAGTCACCGGCGGTCCACCCGTGCAAGCTCGGCCGTTCAGCCCCAGTTGGCCGCTTGCTCGTTCGCCGCCGGGTGGGCAAAAAGGTGCCCCGGCGGTAGCCGGGGCACGGAATCACGTCGCTTGTCGTCAGCTCATCTATAGCCTGAGCGCTCGACCTGCTCGCGCTCGCCGGACCCTTCCTCCAGCCGATGCCGACCGGTGCGTCGCGGTCGCTTTCGCGGCGGCCGCAGCGCGACATGTCGCAGCGCCAGCGCATTCACATGCTTGGCGATGGTCGTATAGCTGCCTGCCGAAAGTTCGAGCCGAAGGTTGTGCGGCCCGGGAACGCGGCCCTGCCGCAGCAGCGCCACGTAGGCGCGTACGACGTCCACGCTTGTGATGCCTGGTCTTCCCATGGTGTGTCCTCGCTTGGTTGCGGCAGCGCGTGAGTGCGCTGCCTACCGCGTGTAGCGAGGGTTCGAGTCCAGCCTGCAAACCGCCCAGGGCGGCGATTACGTAATCGGAATCGCTGGACCGTTTAAAGGGGTGCGAGGAGGATTCGCAGCACCACAACCACTGAGAGCTGCAACATGCACACCCTCTTGAACCCCACCCACCAACCTGTGCGCACGGTGCTGCACCTTAGCCCCGCCGTGACGAGCGCCGCGCTGACCGAAGCCCAACGCCACCAGCAAGGCCTCGCCGAATGGGTCGAGCGCCTCGTGGTCGACTCGTGCGCTGTAGGCGACGAACACCTCGAGCGACGTCTCAGCGAACTGATGTCGGTCGAACTCTTCGCCCACGTGGCGAGTAACTGCCCGGGTGCGTTGACCGGTCGATGGCGGCTGCTGTTTGACCGCTGCATGCTCGAGCCAGCGCTTTGGCGCTACCCCGAAGTGACGCTGGAGGAGGCAGAGACCGCGGGCACGGACCTTCATCCCAGCCTGGATGCGGCTGAGCTGCTGCGGCGCTGGCCGGCGCTTGTGGCCAGCATCTGGCTGATGTCCTAAAGGGCACGGGACGAAGTACCGATGAGTTCGGACAACGCGCCCACGTAGAGGGAGGCGGCGAGCTTGGCGGAGGTTCTGGGCCGGCCTGCTGCCGTCACGGCCGAAGGCACTTGCGCCCGTGCGTCCCTCATTCGTCGTCTGGAACGGGTGCTGGGGAAGTTCGCAGCGCAAATGGGCGAGGCCCGAGGAGCCTTGCTTCTAATCCTACGTACAGCGCCTCCAAACGTCGGGGGGTCGAAGTGAAAGCGGCCGCCCCCTTCGAGTCGGCAGAACGCGGCGAACGCGAGCCGACTGCGACGTTGACCTGCAGCTCACCGCCGAGGGTCTTTCTAAGTTGGAGGCAAAGGCGCATTTCGAGGTGGTCGGACGCGATTTGTGGCGGGCGGTGGACGTCATCGTCTATGCGCCCAAGGGCTTGTTCGCGGCAATGAAGAGCGCGGGTAGCCCGGCGCAGAGCATCTTCAGCCATCCAACCAGCTCGCTCGCGAGCACCTTGCCGCAGGCATGAGACGGCCGTTCCCACCGTGCTTCCGCAGAGAAGGACACCGTCCCACACGACCGGTGGATAAAACATGCCAACTACACCTGGAAGTCGGAGGAGAGGGCTCAATACCCCGCGGCCGACAATGAGCACCAAGCGGGAGTGTCCATGGGTGCAGCCTGGGAGCGAGAGCCAGAGGGCGTGACAGGTGCGGCGCAGTTTCCGCAGACAGTCTGGTTCAAAGGCGGCGCACTGCGGCGGCCGCCTTGCCCACGCCGTGCAGGGCGTCCCCTGCACATGTCCGGACGTACAAACCGGAGCTCGGAGCGCGGGGCAAGGCTCGAAGTCGGCGCGCTGGTGCGGACTAAGGGGGAGCCTTGCCCGCAGCACCCGGTGCTTCAGCACCGTCTGAGAACAAAGAAGTCCTGAGTTTCCCCGGGGGTTCTTTCTATCCTGCACTACCAGGAGCGTCCACCCTGCGCCGCTGCGTCGGCGATGCACTGTGCTGCACAGCGCCGAGCACATTCGAGTCTGAGAGCTCCCGTCCTTGGCGCCGCAACCAAGCTGACAACTGCGCAACCTCTGCGGCGCGTCAATCGAGCTTGTCGTTCAAGCCCAACTCACGCAGCGCTGCCTTTACTTCTTCAAGCTGATGCGGCGCCACGCCCGAAGGGGGCGCAACCTTCACCTCGAGTCGCAGAGTTAGCCCTCCACCGGTGGCAAACTTCGAAAGCACCTTCGTGTAGAAATTCATCCACTTCTGCGCCGGAATCTCTCCGGTCCAACCGAAACCAGAACTTGTCTGCGGCTTCGATTCAACCTGCGTCGCATGCTGCGGCGGAGACGGATGACCAGCGGTTGCCTGTGAATAGGGCGGAGCCGGCTCAGCAACCATAGGCGGCGCAGAAACGGGGCTTGCTCTCAAAAGGCCTTCTCGATAGGCTCGCGCAGTTTCTTGAGTGACGAGAAATGTTTCGTCTGAAAGCTCGATATCTTCAAGAGATAGGGTTCTCTCGAAGTGGAACGGCTGATACTGTTCGTTTGCCCCCTTGCCAACATATGCGACGATGCCGCCCTGTACACCGCGCGCGATGGTCTCCTTGAGTGACTCTGGATTGAGCAGACGTGGAAATATCGGCGACGAGTAAAAGGCATCGCGGATGGCCCGAGTGCTCCATTCTTTAAAGGCTGGAGACCAGTTGCGAACAAGGAAGTTTGGACTGATACCCGATTGAATCTCGTCGGCCTGCTTAAGGTGGTTCACCAGGAACTGGACAAGCGTATCCGCCGCACTGCTATGAACCAAACCCATATCCAATAGGCGAAGGCCGTTATCTTTGCCCAAGAACAGGACATTCTTGTAAGCCCGCCAGACGGACTCGCGCAGGTCGCGCTGTGCCTTGCGAATGTTGTCGCCGAGTTGCGTACGCTGAGTCTCGTCGATGTTTATTGTGGGGAGCTCTTCGTTGATTTCCTCCCACGCCAGCAAGCGCTTGGCGTCATCGTTGAGCGTGGCCGTTGACTGCGCAGCAACGAAAATGAGTGCGCTCTTAAAGGTTCGGCCGGCGCCACCAGATTCACGCACAAGGCCGTCGATGAAAGCACGAGTCGACTTCTCGTCCTCCAGAGTCCTGTCAGGGCCGACTACTACAAGCGTGAGAACCGGACGGTCGGGAATTTGGTTGCTCCGCTCGGGGAAAAAGACACGCTCTACCGGAGCCTGGCCACCAAAGACCTTCTGAACCTCGCTTCGAACGCGCTCGGCGATGCCGTCCGCTTTGATGTTCGCCCGACGGTCGGCGTACCGCTTGTTCAGGTTCTCTTTGAAGCTGAAGTGGTAGCGGTTCCTGTCGACAGTTAGGTAGTAGCAGGAGTCCGCGAGCGTCTCTAGAGCCGTCTCGATGTTACCGATGTCCATGTCCGGCTCGGCAACGTCGAGTCGAATCTCCGGCACCGAAGCCTCGGACTTCGACATACCTCCGTTCGACTCGAAGAAGATGGCTGTGGCCGCCTTGCGGTGGATGCGCCACTTCCTGATTTCATCGGATGCGTCGTTGTCCAAGCGAATCGCGTGGCTGTCCCTCTTCCCCGCGATATCGGTGCCGACTGCCGCTTCCAGGCGATGCTCTCCGAGTTGCTCGAAGAGGGCAGCTCGAAACTGCGAGTCGTCCAGCGGGGCTGTGCCGAGTCCAATCAGGGCGTCGCGGTGCGCACCCTTGAAGCCAGCCTGGTACGCCTTGGCCACCCAGAGTGCGAGAAGCCGGAGAACGCCGCGAGTCTGTTGGAACCGGGGCAGAGCTTGCCACTTCCGTTCGAACACCGAGAGGACAGTCGGGTGGAACGGGTAGGTCGCGGCAAAGGCCTCCCGCGAGGCATCAGAGGGGAACCAGTCCGGTACTTGGTGCTTGTGGTCTCGCACCCAGTCCCCGAACTCATTGCAAGTCGAATGGGCGTCTCGGTTTAGAAGCACACGCCCGTCCGGGCTGAGCTGCGATTCATCCCACTCGAAGAGCCGTCGCCTGATGATTTCCGAGGTCTCCGAATCCGCAGACATCATGACCGCCTTGCCGACCCGGTCCAAGAGCTTCTTGAGGCGGTCATAGTCGGAAAAGTCCTCGGCTGTCATCTCCAACTCGGAGGCCGGAATCGAGACAGCCAAGACCGAGTTGTCGCGCCCGCGCATCTCCTCGGACAGGTTGTGCAGAAAGTTGTATAGCTGCGCTGCCAGACCGCTCTTGCGACAACGGCTGACAAAATTCATCAGCTCGTCCATCACGATGAGCACAGGCTCGCCGTGGGGAAGGAAGCGACGGATGACGTCCCCGCCGGGGGCAATGCCTTGCTCCTCGTGTTCCCTTAGATGAGCCAATGCCTCTACGCCACCAAGCTGGTAGGCCAGCTCGCCCCATGGGGTCTTCCGAAGGGGAGTCCCGTCGTCACCGCCGCGACCACTGATGGGGTCAAACTCTGTGCCCACGAAGACCGCCACGCGAGCCTTTGGGACAGACCTGATGCCAGCGAGCTCTGTCAGGCGAGGGACACCTTGCCATTCGTTAGCAATCGCGCCGTTGCTGGCCAAGTGGTACAGCAGCAGCAGGGAGTGGGTCTTACCACCACCGAACTGAGTGGTCATGTTAAAGACCGCCGAAGTCTCCGTCTTGATGCCAGAGAGCCGCCGTAGCACCTCGGACGCGAGGCTTGTCAGACTCTTGGTGAGGAACGTCCTCTCGAAGAATCGTGCAGGGTTCTGGTAGACCTCCGGAGCTCGCCTGTCTCGCACCTGGTCCAGGTGAACTGCAAACTCGGAAGCGTCGAGCGGCCGGTCTTCCCTCAGGTCTTCTCTGGGAGTCACCACCTTGTACCAAGGCTTGATTGCCATCTAGCTTTCCTCGATGTTTTCAATGCTATCGGAGGCCGAAAATGCGCTCTGCTGGCGCAGGCCCTCTTCCTATCAAAACCCCAAGCCCTTCTTGCGCGCAAGCAGCCCGTCGACCCAACGTTTTTCCTCACAGGAGGCGGGGTAGAGCGCAGATAGCGCTTGCGCCAGCATCCAAAACTGTTGGTTGCCGCCTACCGAAGGTGCGTTGACGAACACTCTCATTGCCTCGCTTCGGGCGGCTGCAAAGAGGAGCATCGCCTGATGCACGCGGTCGAGCGTCGTTTTGCCTGCATCCAGCATCAGACGCGAGCCCGCAAGCGGTTCCTCGGGAATCTCATCGGCAAACAAGCCAAGCTGCGGAGCGGCTTTTGAAGCACGTTTGCGAGGGTCTACGGCTTCCTTGCCTAGCAGATAGTTAGCACGTTCCCCTACGCCGAGTAGTCGTGCTGTATCACCTGCGATTTCGACCAAGTTGCTGAGGTCCTCAAGGTGGATTCCGAGACCTTGGGAAATTTTGCGAGCGGCGTCAAACTCCATCTTGAAGCCCCCCTTCTTCGGGGTAGCGGGAGCTTCTTCCTCGTCGTCAGTGGCCGGCTCTTGCTCGTCTTCCGAGTCATCAGCTTGGACGTGGGCCTTTTTTAGTGTCCAGAGCCACATGGCAGTCAGGCGCGCATCCTCTTCAAGCGACGTTGCATCGGCGTTTACAAAGACAGTGTTCAGAGCCTCGCGCGAGACCGTTGCCCACACTATTTCCAGGAATTCGGGCAATGGAACTACATCGCCACTCGCCTTCTCAACTCTCTCGTATCGGGAGTAAATTTCCAGCGCTGGGCCTAGGCAAGCGAAGATGGCGTCTGCCCCGACCACGCCTTCGGTGGAAAGGCGGCGCATCCACTCGCTAATGCGAGGCGCCAATTCGGAAGAAACGTCGCGCCAGTCTCCAACATTTGAGGGGTCAGGGAGGCGCGGACGGCAGACGATATGGACCGAAGACTGCAGCGACGCGGCCCCTGCCGCTTGAGTTCGCGTTTGACGCTCTGTGTCGATTGGCCACGAGCCAGTGATTCGCCAGCCAGAATCAACAACTGCGCCGAGGATGGCTTCCCACGATTCCGTGCTCGAGTCTGCAAACACGATAACCGCTATGCCATCGTGCCGGGTTGCCTTCATGCCGGAGGCTAGCGCCTTCATCATTTCAGCCTTGTAGAAGGCCGCGTCCTTCATGACCCCCTCAGGTCCTTTGTTGGCGTTCGTGACAATGATTTCGTCAGTTTGGCGGACGAGCCCATCCTTGAAGAGTTCTGGGTGGATGCTCTTGAAAGCATCCCGCTCCCACACGTAGAAGACATTCGAAAGGTCCGCGTAGGGAATTGCCGCGAAGTAAGGCGGGTCCGTCAAGAGCGCGCTCGCAGCGCCATCCGGCAGGACTTGGTCCTGCGCTCGGCTTTGCACCACTTCGCAGCTACGGCTCATCCAGTGGTTCTGTTCCAGAACTTTCGTCACCCAGTCGACCGAGCCAGTCCAGTTGGCCGGACCCGAACTCAACGGATTCGATTCTGCGAAGTCCCAGACGACTTGCAGGGCTTGTTTGCCAAAGGCGCCCTCAATGGTCGCTCTGGCGGCGTTCCACCTCGAAAGGGAGCTGTTCTGAAAGATGAATCGACTTACCGCACAGTTCAGGGTTGCTCGCACGGCCTGTGCCAAGCCAGCCTCCATCTCCGAGAAGTCGATTTCAAGGAGCGACCGCTGAAAGGCTCGAATAGCCAGCGCTTGCCGGGACGTGTACATGTCTGCGAAGGTGCGGATGCCAATACGGGTCACCGCGCTCAAACCACGAGTGTTCTTGTAGGGGCGGACGTCGTTGATTTGGTCATCTGGCGCGCCCGCGCTCGCCCGGTCACTAGCAGCTGCAGCGACAGAAGCAAGGTCAATATCCGTCGGCGCACGAAACCGGCGAACGGCAGCGTCTTGAACGTAAACGGAGAGAAGCTTCGCGTCCTCTGCTCCTCCTCGCTGCTGCTCGAGTTGAAGTCTGACCGCTTTGGCCTTCGTCGTGTACCCACACGTAGGGATTGGGCACGTGACGCTTCCTCCTGCGACCGAAGCTTTGCTAGTGGCCTTTGCGCCTCTGCGGAGCGCAACACCGATGTAGGTGCCCTGGATATCCCACTCGTAGTGCCACTTTTCGCCTTCCTTGGTCACCTGCATGCTGCGAATCAGCGGCACCTTTGCGCCGCAGCCTGGGCCTTCGCATAGGATGGTTCTAGCCCAGAGGTAGGCGATTGGCTCGCCGTCCTCGGAGGCTGTGTAGTACCTTTGAAGGCGATTCTTAGCCAACTGACCGACCTCGGCCGCCTTGGCTCGCACCCCCTCGATGAGCCCTCCCCGGTAACGCGGGAGGTAAGTCAGGAGAACCCTGTTCAGCGACACCGCGATGGGGTTCAGGTCCGAGGCAAACGAGTCCGCGCCAACCCGATTCGCCTCCAGAGGAATCGAGCCACCGCCGCAGAAGGGGTCGAAAACCAGAGGTCGACCCTCGGTGTCTCCAGTCAACGACCTGTGAGCACTAAGCGTCAATGCCTCTGCGACCGCGAGGTACGGCTTTGAATTCGCGTTGTCCCAGTCGGCAAAATCAGCGATGAAGTCGAACAAGGCACCTTGCAGCTCTTCTGGCGAGTCGAGCAGGGAAGGACTCGAGCGGTATTTTATGAAACGCTGATAGGACTCCCGGCTGACATGCGTGAGATGCTCAGTCGCCCAGACAAGCATCTGCGCACGGGCAGCTGCGACGAAGTCCTTTGGAGTGGAGGTGTCGGTCGGCGCGGGCCACAGCGCCGCACAGGCCATGGCGCGGCACGAGGCAAGCGGCCTACGAGCCCACCATATGTGCAAGGTGGAGAGATGCCCGTGTCGGAGCGACTTCTCACGCCTGGCGTGGGCGGACACTCTAGCAATCGGAAGGTCAACCTCGATGAGGCGCTTGGGATAGGCTTGCATGCAGGTTCTTGTTCTCAGGTCGCTGCCCGAATGACGGCGCTGGGCTTGACGTGGTACTGCTCGATTCGCACCACGGGCTCCCAGTCCATCTGCCGCGCGGGGTCGCGGACAACCTTGATTTCTGGAGTCGTCGCGCAGTTGAAGACGACGTAGAGCCAATAATCCTGTCGGAGCCGCTCAGCCGTCCGATACTCGTTCGACGACAGAGCAACCTCGCCAACGCCAGCGCGGCCCTTGACCTCAACGAAGCGCACTTCCAGGGCCGTCGCCGGGTCTTCGGGATGCGGGCGCCGCGAGATAAGGTCGAAGCCTCGGTTCTCGCTTTCGACGCTCACGACTTCCCAGCCTCGTGCGCGCTCCATCGCAATGACAGCATCGACAGCGATTCGCTCAATTTCGTCATCGCGAACAAAGGGAGCCATGCCAGGCGCCGTTCTGTCCGGATGGGGTAGCAACCAGCCCACGCCCAAGCGCCGGATGTCACTGATGGTGCAATGACGTTCTTGTGCGAGCTCGACGCGTCGACGCTCGAGCCGACCGTTGAGTTCCTCGAGCTTGTCCTCGGTGAGTTTGATGTTCGCAGCGACTGGCGAATCTGTGTCGCCCGATGCCTGTTGGCCGTGCAGCTCAGCCATACGGAGGTTCTGACGATGAATCAGCTCGTTCAAGCTGATTTCCATGTGCTTTGAGATAGTCGCAATTTCTTTCAGGCGTTGGCCTTTGACTTCCTCAAGGAACGGTTGCAGAGCTTCGGCAACCAGATAGGCCTCGGCGGCCTGTTCGTCGGCCACGGCCAGGTCCGGAGCTGTAGTGCCCTTGGGTGCGGCGATGACATCCAGCAAGAACGTCGGCTGCTTGAGCTCCATCGTGCCGTCCAGGTTCTGCAAAACGATGAACAGACGTCGATGAAGTTCGTTTCCTCGGCCATCCCGAATCGCAGAGGCGAACACGCTGAACCTTGCGGGAAAGGCTCGGTTCATGTCCAGGAAGATGGCACCCCGGGCCAGGTCGTCCCGCACGTGCTCCTGCAAGTCTTCACGGACGACCTCAAAGAGCGGATGGCCAGGCGTCACCCAGTCCGCGGTCGGGTCCTTCTTGAGCTTCTCCTTGTCGAAGACGACCTGCTTGTACTCGTGCCCCAAGCGCCCGAAACGGGGCTCGAGCCGTTCACCGATTGGCCACAAGTGGCGCGGAACTCTGCCAACCCTGAAAGTCGGACGGTCCCTGCTGGGCTCGGAGACTGTCACCCCTGTGACCGGAGCCGCCTGCAGGAAGAAGTCTTGAATCACCTCGGGCACTAATCGGCGTTCGCGCGCCTCCGCGGACTTGCCAAGGATTGCCGACAGGTTCAGCTCTTTTTTTGCAAGGCCCTCAAGCGTTGAGGCTGTGATGTCTTTGAATCGCTCTGGGTCAACTTCCTCGACGATGCGCTGCTTGATGAGCTCCTCGGTCATGTTGTTGTGCGCGTACATGTCGCGCAGCATCTTTTCGAGCTGGTTAGCAGGAAACAGTTCGCCTAGGACGTTGAACACCTTGCCGGTCTGGCCAGGGTCGATGTCCAGTTCAATCTGTTCCAAGCGCTCATAGAGCTTCTGCATCACGCGCCCCTCGCGGGTGTTCGTCGTGACGAAGTTGAAAATCAGGCAGTCCTTTTCCTGACCATAACGATGAATCCGCCCCATCCGCTGCTCGCACCGGACTGGTGACCAGGGAATGTCGTAGTTAATCATCAACCAACAAAATTGCAGGTTGATGCCTTCGCCGGCAGCCTCAGTTGCGACCAGTACTTGGCAAGTCTCACGGAACTCTCGCTCCGCGTAGATGCGGGTGCCCGGCGTGTCGCGGTCACCAATCTTCATGCCACCGTGAATTTGAGTGACGCTCAGCCCCCAATCACGAAGCTTGCCCATCGGTCGTCCGTCGCGGCCATCACCTACGAGGAAGTCGAGGGTATCCTTGTGCTCGGTGAAGATGAGCAGCTTCATTGCGGGGTCGTCGAACAACCCTTTGTCGGTAAGCAACTTCTTCAGGTGCCGAACCTTGACCTCCTGCTCCTTGGCCTCCAAGGCCTTGGCCTGACGAATCAGGACGGAAAGGTCTGAAATCTCCTCTCGAAGGTGCTCTGGATTGAACGAGGCCACCGTCGCCTCCAGGTCCGAGAGCATGTCTTGTTGCTCTTCATCCGGCAGGTCGTCGAAGTCATCCGGCAATCGGCGAGCAATCTGTTCCTGGCGGTACTTCTCGGGATTCTCCAGAATGCGCTCGCGCTTTTCCTTCATGCGCTCGAGGCTGCGTCGCACCGCGTAGGTGCTGGAAGCAAAGCGACGCTGCAACATGGCCATCGTGAAGCCGACAGCCCGGCCGCGGGCGCTATCGTCACGCGCAGCACGGATGGACTGGTTCTCGACGTAGCGGGTCAGTTGGTCGTAGAGGTCGTACTCTTCCTCTCCGATGGCGAAGTCGCTGGTCTTGACGATGCGGCGAGTGAAGAGCGCCTTTACCTGGCCGGTCTCTGGGTCCGGGAAGGAGACCAGGGCCTCCTTAACACGCCGCAGATAGAACGGCGCTTCCTGCTGGGCCATGGCTTCTTCCAGACTGCGAACGTCCCCGTATACGTCCTTGTCAAGCAGCGACAAGAACAGGCAGAAATTCTCTGCATCTCCCTTGTGCGGCGTCGCCGTCATGAGGAGGAAGTGGTCCGTCATCTGCGAAAGGTGCTCGCCAAGCTGGTACGCGAGCGTCTTCCTGTCGGAGCTGTATGCAGACATTTTGTGAGCCTCATCGACAATGATGAGGTCCCAGTGGCTGCGCAGCAGCGACTCCCGCGCGTCCTCGATTCGGGACACCCAAGACACTGACGTGATGACCTGATTCTTGTCTTGCCAGGGGTTGCTACCGTAGTTGGCACGAAGGACGTCGCTACGAACAACCTCGAACTGCTCACGGAACTTGTCTTTGAGCTCGCGTTGCCATTGGAACGACAAGTTCGCCGGCGTAACGATGAGCGTGCGTTTGACCAGACCGCGAATCTTCAGCTCTTTGATGAGGAGCCCGGCCATGATGGTTTTACCTGCACCAGGGTCATCCGCAAGAAGAAAGCGGATGCGCGGCAGCTTCAGGAAGTAGTCGTAGACCGCTTCGAGCTGGTGGGGCAGGGGGTCCACCCGAGCAATGGAAAGGGAGAAGTAGGGGTCGTACTCGTAGGCTAGGCCGAGCCGCATCGCCTCAATGCCAAGCCTGAAGCGCAAAGGGTCGCCGTCAAACGGCTCCTTTTCCGGGCTCGCTTGCAGGGATTCGAGCTGCTCCTCGGTCAGGATGGGGTCGTACATCCTCTCGGTACGAAGTCCCTTGCCGAACATCTTCACTGACGTGCCAAAGGCCTGCACCAAGACGACTTGGATGGGCTCGGGGAAAAGCGGGCCCGACACCACCGTGCCGGCCTTGAGTTCTTCTCTTTTCACTGCGTCTCCCGCCTTCTGCTGTCGCTCAGTCCGTTTGAGCTGGCCGCGCTCACGCGAAGACCCCGCTGTTCGCAATGCTGCAAGACCAGGAACTCAAGCATGTTGGAAAGGGTACGGTGCTCCTGGGCGGCAGCCATCCGTAGCAACTCCTTGATGTCCTGCGACATGCGCAGATTGATGGCCGTAGTCTTGCGCTCGCTCATAGCCGCCCTATCGGTACGTTGTCGTTACAACGCACAGAATGTAACAGCACAGCATGTCGAACTGCAGGGCAGGTAGGTATCGGCGCCACGGATGCCTGTCCTTCATTGGGTCTTCATCCGACGCGGCCCGGGCGAGACGCAGGTGCCGGAGCAGTTCCGGGCGCGTCGCCCCGTGATTGGACGCACCGAACACAAGAGCTGCGACATGCAGCCTGATGCGTCTCGCAGCGCCGGTAAACTTGCGGAACAATGACAGCCTCTTCGACCCACCTCTACACGCTTGGCTATGAGGGCCTCGACATCGACGCATTTCTGGGTCGCGTGAAGGAGGCGGGAATCAAGACCATAGTCGATGTGCGCGAGCTGCCGCTGTCTCGAAAGAGGGGTTTCTCGAAAACTGTTTTTGGCGAGGCTCTTGCCCGCGAGCATGTTGCTTACCTTCATGCACCCACCCTTGGTTGCCCGAAGGAAATTCGGAATCGCTACAGAGCTAACGGCGATTGGGGCGCCTATACCAAGGCGTTCCTCGGCTACATTGCCACGCAAGACGCGTCAGTTGGCGAACTGGTGAAGTTGTCGAGGGCGACAACAGCTTGCCTTGTTTGCTTCGAGGCCGATTTCACCATGTGTCACCGCACCTTTGTGGCGAGGGCAGCCAGGAAGTTGGGCGGGCCCGCGGTCATGCACCTGACTGCTAAAACAGTCCTTCCTGACGTTGGTCTTCGGGCTGTGGCCTAGGTGGGCAAATCACGCTGACCACCAACCATTGGTCAGGGAAGCGGTGAATGGTCCCCAGTAGCAGCAGCAGGTCCCTAGAGGGAAGCTCTCTCTCGTACTTCTCACGAAACGGTTGCTCCCACCCGGCCGCCCCATACTGCTTGCGAAGGCGTCGGTAGAGTGCGCCGACTTCCCAATCGACTAGCTTGTGCTTGTATACGACCGGCTGCCCGTTCAGTATGCACTCGTAGCGGTAGTGGAAGTCGAAGGGAATCTTCTCGAGCAAAGCAACCTGTCGGTGATTCTCCTCCTCGGTGAAGAGACTGCTTTGCTTCTGCATTTGGGTCAACTTGGCCCGCTCCTCGTCGCTCCAGTCCGCGCTCTTCGTCGCCTTGATATCCAGCGCGACTACACGCGTTGGCCTTAGAAGCGCCAAGGTCGCTCCGCCGGTTTTCCTCGCCATCTCGACTTCGTCAAAGTCTGTATGGATGGGCACCTTTCGCAAGAGCTCCATACGGTGAGGCCATCCCCCTTTACCCGCTGGGAGTGGTGAGGGGTCGCACTCAATCCGGTCGACGAATATTCGATGACTCTCCGGACGATGGTCGTCCCGAGTTTTTTCGACAAGGGCAGTCACCCATTGCCATTTGCGGAACTGCTGTTCGTCGGCGATGAGCCGGAACGGCACCGGGTACAGACGTATCAGCTTGCCGGCCGATGTGACCCCCGCCACGCATGAGGTTTCCGAGTAGGTCGCGCTCGGAGACGGGTAGGTCTTACACAGGATAAGTACCCGTTCAGAGAATGTTGCCATCACTGTCCTCCCTGCACGCGTGCGAGTGAGGTTCTCATCTCAGCAAACGTCGTCGCTGTCGAGGCATATCAAAAAAATTCCCGATAGAAACAGACACGCAGTGCTCGCTTATTCTCAGCCAAAACTCGCTGAAGGGTGAGCGCCATCGCTTGGTCGGTCGAATGGAGCACAGCGAGCTCAGTAGTAGTGGTCCTTCACGTCGTCAACAGCGGGCCAGTGCCTGCTGATAGTGGGGTCTAGCCAGTCGGCCGCGTTGCGAATCCATTCCAGCTTCTCCATCCCGACATCGTCAGCGAACCGGCCGCTCGTCTCCATTGCTTCGGCCAATGACCGAAGGCGCGCGGCTCGCACAGCGTTCTCAGCCGCCTCCTCGAAGTGCTTCAGGCGCTCGAGTTCCATGCGCTTTACTTCCAACTTGCGTGCGTGTGCTTGGCGACGCTCGTCGTCGCGTTGGCGTTCCTCCGCGCGCACGTCCTGCCGCAATTGCTCTTCAAGCGCCCGCGCCCGAAGAAGGACCGGCACCTCTGCGATACGGTCGGCCAGAGACGCAGCCGCGCCATCTTGTACCGTGAACTCTATGCTGCGGTACTTCGGGTTGTGCACCTCGAGCTTGAGCTGGTCTGTCGGATGGAAGGTGTATCGGTCTGGCAGGTAGTGATAGCCGTTCGGATTAGCCTTCATGGCAGCCTTCTCCTTTGGAGTCAACTCGCGCTCCTCGCGACGCCCGGATTCGAAGATGCGCATCGTGAAGAAGCTGCCGTCGATGACAAAAGCAGCCGCCTCTCGTCTGCTCTCGTCTGAGTTCCAGGTCAAACCTGCCGCCTGGCAGTGCCGCAAGACACGGTCAAGAGTGAGCAGCGCGCGCTCCTGGTTTGCCGGCGAGACGCTCAGTTCAAAGTGTCCCATGCCGCTAACCGACGGCCACATGCGCGTGTCTTTGTGGGCATTCTTTAGGCGCGCCGCCATCTTCTTGATGATGGGCAAGCACTGGGCTACGGCGGCCCGCATCTCCGGCAGCGGCTTGGCTTCGGGCATGCTGCCGTCTTGCGCAGCCTCGAATCTCCGGGCCACTTCTTCAGCCTCTTCGTTCACCCACTTGACCAGTCGATGGACCGTCTTGCCGTCGAACTCTGGAAGAGGCGGCGTCGCCATCCCTTTTCCATGCTCGACCTTGGTCCAGTGCCCGGCCGGGGGCAACGGAATATGCAGCGCCTGCGCCGCGGATTTCACCTCCATCGGAGTCACCCCATACAGAAGCGCCACCTGCGTCAATGGTTGCGTCCAGACCTGCTGGTACAGCTTGTCGCGCTCGAAGTCGATGTTCCGTGTTCCCATTTGAGGGTGCCTCCTCGAGTAGAGAGTATCCGGGCACTCGTGACAGGTCCCGCAAGCCGCCGCCACTTTGAGGCGGACGACCCGGACAGGTTGGACTGGAGCCGCGCTGCTACAGCCGTCGTCACACAGCGCTGCGGAATGGCTCACATCCGACGAAATGTGTGCCCCAGGAGCTCGTTCATACGGTTCGCCCCCTCGGATGAGCGAAGGTGCGCATAGTTCTTTTCAACAGTGCTCATCCGGTCATTCAGAACGAGCGCAGCCGTCTTGAAATCCGAGAGCTTCGAGGCCTTGATGATGGCTGTCGCGACCAGATGCCTAAATGCGTGCGTTCCAACGCCCGGACAGCGCCACAAATACTTCTTCGTCAACTGAACGATTCGCCCGGACAGCTCCGTCCAAGGCTTCGACCGGTCGCGCTTGTAGGGGCCATGACGCGCCGCGACGAACACGTAGTCTGTGTCGCTTACGAGCAGGCGGGGACGCAAGACCTTTATGTACCGCTCGAGGTCGCCCCACGCCATCTCTTGGACCGGCATGTCGTACTCACTTTCGCCAGCGGCACCCCGCACGTTCTTGAAGAATTCCCGGTCGATGCGAATCCACCATGACCCGTCTGGCCGCTGGTATAGCTGACCGCTGTTGTCGGCCCGCCAGGTCAACGTCGCGATATTTCGCAAGCGCAACGGATTGGACACAAGCACTTTGAGGAGCGCGAGGTCACGCGCCCAGACAGCCTCGCGCCAAGGGGCGCCCCCGAGCGGACGGTCGGCGCGCATACGCTGAACCATGTCCGCGACGACGTCTAGCGGGTTCTCCAGGTCAAGGATATGGCGCAGCGGCTCCTTCGGGTCGCGGGTCTGCTTCCGAGACCTCCGATGGCGCGTGGACAACCCTTTTAGAAGCGAAAACGTGTCGCAGCACATCGCCGCCCAATCACGACCAGCGAACGCTTGCGGCAGCGTAAGTAGAAACTCGGGTTGTTGCTGCAGGTAGCCAGTAACCAGTCGCAGCAGCGACATCGCCAACGAGAAGAACTCGAACGTCGTCCCATTGAAGCGATTGCCGCTGCGCTTGACCATCCATCGCACATAGCCCTCGACGTGCTCTCGGACAGCGAACCAAGCCAGAGTGTTGAGTTGCTCCGCTGGCAAGCCGGCCCCGCCCTGCTCTTTGGGTAGATTCAGCCAACCGAGATAGGCCGCCGTCTTGGTCCAAGAAATCTTGGCCGTGGGAATCTCCACACCATCCAGGTAATGAGCCCATGCCTTCGGCGTCTCCCGCCCGAACTCAAAGGGAGCTGTGCGCCACACCGCGCTCTCGCTGCGATTCAGGGTAGGTTGCCAGTCTGTCTTGTAGCGAACGAATTGGCGCCACTGCTCGCGCAGCGGGGAGTCCGGCAATGGCTTAAACAAGTAGTGTTGGGAAGTGCGCTCCGCCAGACTGTCGCGATAGGCAACGACAACCGCGTCTCCGACAACCTGTGGGATACGGGCGGCACCGGAGAAGCCGGCCAGTACTGCCAATTCACCATGCTCGACGCCGAAGAAGCTCTCGATTCGGTGGATGTGCGAGACGTTGCTCAAGCGCGGCTTCTTGCCCTTGAGCCACCCGTACATCATGTTGGCCGGAACCGCCAACTCGCGCGCCAGGCGCTTGACCGGGAAATCCTTGAGTACCGAACGAAATGCCTGATTGAACGGCGCCAGGTTATCGCCCGCAATGGCTCGGTCGGTGTCAAGGGCGACAAGGAACTCTCGCCATGGCCGAAGGGTCGACAGCGAGTTGCTAACGTTGCGCGAGGTCTTGCCAAGTTCGGCCAGATGCGCAGCGAAGGCTTGGCACCGTGCCGTAAACGAGGCACGGAACTCATGTCCGACGGGGTCGTCGACTTCTAACTGGTTGAACTTCAGGAAAGCTCGAAGTGTCGAGGCGCGGTTGGCCGCGGTCTGCGCTTTGAGTGCGCCTCGTTGAAGAAGACGCTCCTGAACATCGAGGAGGTCCTGGTAGGTGGTGGGCTTGGCCGACACGGCTTTTCTCCGAGCCCGGGCCCTCGAATCCGCCGCCTGCGAAGCAGGTAGAGGCGACGGACGGAAATACCTGCACATCTCGTAAGACGTTGATTTGTCTGTGTTTTTTCTCATCGAACCACCCCACCTTTCTGATTCAAGGGGGGCTCTGATGCAGGTAGACAAGTCGGCAAGCTCCGCAACTGCAAGGGCCGGGCGAAATTTCACTTCGCCGGAGGTCTAGCGCGAGCCCTTTAAATTTCTTATGCGTACGTGCCATGAATTTCAGGGGGTCGGATTCGCTGCCTACACGAAGTCCCTAGGCCATTTCAAAGGACTTATGCAATCACTCGCTCAAACCGCTGAAACTGCAGCGTTTCTACGAAACGCCCGAATCGGCAACATCCTCATGCCGGGCGCACTCCGCCAGGCCGTTCGGGCGGCACCGCAGCTGCCGCCCATCGCAAACTACGCCATCGAAGCGACGGTGCCTAACTGGCTGGTGGATAGGCTGAACCCCAATCTGCCGATGGCTCCGCGCTATCAGGTGATTCCAACGAGCGACCGGCGGGACTTCCTACTGCTTGCGACGCTGCAATGCTCCGGCGTCCAACTGCGTTGCGTCCTGCAACTCAGTGACCCGCTGACCCAGGCCTTCTTGATGGACGCACTCGACCAACAGCTCTTCACGATGCTCTTCTGCATCGAGAACACAAAGCAGTACGCGATTCTCGGCGTCCCCTTGGACTTGTCGGACCCGCAGACGCTGCGCAGTCACATGGCGAATGCCAAACCCAGTTCGGATGGCTCGGCACCGGCGCTTCAGTTGGTCTATCTTGCGAGCCAGGCCGCGTTCCAGTCGAGCTTCATCAAGGGGCAGGCTGTCAATGACGTCGTCGCCATCTATGCCGGCACCGTAACCCAGCAGGACGTTGACCACGCCTTGGGTATTGGCCAGCAGGAGACGTCCAGCGATGGCCGTCATCCGCTTCACTAAGGGCAACAAACATTCATCGGGACACGGCAGCTGCCGTGTCCCTTTTATTTGCCGCACCTTGCACCCACGCTCCACGGCCACCAACCATCGCTGCATCAGCCTCACGCGTGTACAGCGGGTCATCAAAGCGCGCGGACTCATAGGTTAGATGCGGCCAGAAACGACAGCGTCCTGGCCGCCGTTGCGGCTCGTGCTGCTCGTCCTCGGCCTGTCTCACGACGCCCTCGCCGCTGCCCCAGTGGGGCTTACAACCACTGAACCGGCGTTCAGGACGCGGCTGCCAGCTCATTTTCGTGATGCAAATCACGCGATGCTCGGGAAGTCGAAGAGGAATAAACCCCGGCTCCTAAACACCGACATAGGCAACCAACATGGAGTCGTCATGTCCGTCCCCGCTTCCACCCTCACGCTCAAGAAGACAGACGTCTGCGAGCGTCTCAAAATCTCCGCCCGCACCCTCGAAGGTTTGGTCAAGGATGGCGCGTTCCCGCCGGCCGTCCGCATGGGCAAGCACATCTACTGGAGCGAAAAGTGTGTCTCCGATTTCGTCACGCGCCGATTCGCTGCCCAGAACGCTTGGCGCCCCATTTGAGCTCGCTCATAGAGTGAGCCGCCCAATCGGTTGGCTCCCCCTTGAACGGGGCCTTGGACAGGCCCAGATAAGCCTGCAAACTTGACCTAACTTGACCAAGCCGGTAAACTCCCACATCCCATGCTGAACGTAGAACTCATCAAGTCGGCGATGACCCGACTGGGGCTCACCGGCACCGCTCTCGCGGAAGCGTGCGATGTCAGCAAAGAAGCCGTCTCCAACTGGCTCAACGGCGAGTCCATCCCGCGCCCGAGCAAGCTCACCTCCCTCGCAACTGCTCTCAAGCTGGCGGTTGAGGAGTTGTTCGTTGCCGACCCGTCGGAGCCACCGACGCCAGTCATCGCGTTTCGCACGCGTACCAACAGGGCACCTTCGCTTGAGGCGCAAGAGGCCGGCGAGGAGGTTGGCCGCCATCTGCGTCAGTTGCTGCCTTTCATGGGGTCGCTGTTCGCGCCCCGTCACCTCGTTGACCCCAAAGTCGACGAAGCGCTCATCGAGGACGTCAGCAAGGCCGTTCGCGCCCAACTCAAGCTCGGGCCAACCGAAGCAGTGACCCACGGGCATTTGTTGGAGCTGCTGAAGAGCTTCGGAGCTGTACTGGTTCCGGTCTACTGGGGTGGAGACAAGGTCGGTCACGAGAACGCGATGAGCGTGTATCTCCCCGACTCCAAGTCGTCCTGGGTGCTGTTCAACCTCGGCTGTCGACTGGACGACTTCAGCTACTGGCTGGCGCACGAGTTCGGCCACTGTCTGACGCTGCACACGTTAATCGGAGACGCCGGCGAGAAGTTTGCTGAACTGTTTGCCCAGACGCTGCTCTTCCCAAAGGAGCTTGCAAAGAAGGCGCTTGCGGACATCCGAGCTTCGGCGCATCCGATGAAGCTCGTGTATTGGTACGCCGGCACCTACGGCGTTTCCGTCGTAGCTGTCGTCAGAGCGGCCGACAGGGCGGCGCGTGAGGCGAAGGAACCGGAAACCGGTCTTCAGACTCCGGGCTTCTTCGCGCAATGGAAGGTCGATGGCAAGACGGCTCGCACTGCAAGCGACGAGCTCTTTGGCGTGGCAAAGCCCACCGCGAAAGACTTGGTCGTCAAGGGAGAGCAAGTGTTTGGCACGCCCGTGTTTCGCGCGCTTTCGCGTTGGCAGCGAAGCGAAGGCGGTCGCTCGCCTTCATTCGTCTCGGCTGCGCTGAATCTCAAGCTCGGCGACGCCATGGAGCTGTCGCGCGCGCTGGAAGAGCTTCAGGACTGACCGTGCGGGGGCTCTTCGCCGAAGAGCTCCCTGTACTGCTCGGCCCAACGCTGCGGGAGTTTCTCCCCGCTCTTGACCCAGCCCGTGACAACTTCGATGCGCTGTTCGCGCGTAATCTTGCCGTCCTTTTCCATCAACTGAACGACCGAAACGCTGGTTAGCACCGTTGGCACGTCGGACGCACGTTCCGCCACGAATGCCAGCGGCCATTCGTCCGTTGCGAGGAGGCCGCCGACCGTCTGCGCAGCGGCGAGCGCCTTCGCGTCGGCGGCGGACAGCTCACGCACCTTGTCCAGGTTCTTGTCGGTGCAGTACTTACGCAGCAGGGTATTGCCCTCCGAACGCAGACGCTTGGCCTCGGTGAACATTGCCGACTTTTTGGGTTCACGGAACTTCAAGCAGTTGCGTGCAAGTTCGGCTTGCACCGCTGGTTCCAAGAGCCACGGATTGCGCTCCACGACTTCAGTGCCCGGGCCCACCTCGTTGGCCAACTCAGCGAGCGTCACCAGCTTGTAGCCCGCAAACGTCGAGCCGAGTACCGGCCTCAGCGGCGAGAACAGCAGTCGGATAAAGCAGTTGGTGTCGACGACGAGAAAGGTCGGCGGTGGGGGCATAACGAGATTATGGCGTTGAAGACTGCGCGCCCGAATAACTAGCCACTTCGAAGCCGGCAGCCTCCACCGCGGGTCAAAGGCTGCCGAACTTGGGTCGCGCCGTGCAGGACGGCACGACCCGCCCTGCGTTCATCATGCTTTTCGACGCAACCCGAAATCCAGTTGCACAACATTGGCCGGGAGAGGCTTATCGACGAGCTCCTCCTCGGCCTGCTGCTTGGCGGCCTGCCCCTCCATGAAGCTCACAACGTCATCGGCCTTGACGTTGATATAGCGCTCGAGCATCGCCAACGTCTTGTGTCCGGTCAGCGCCTTCACCAGGAACACGTTTCCTGACGAGAGTGCAAGGCGAGTCGCGCTGGTGTGCCGCAGGTCGTGCACCCTCAAGTCCTCGATGCCCGCTCGCTCGCAGGCACGCTTCCATGCCGCCTTGAGTGCTTCGTAGCTGATGAGGACGATTTTGTCGTCAGGCTTACCAGGGTTGAGCGCCTGCAATTCCCTCAGGGCTTGCTGCGCTGCCGCCGACAACGGCACCTCGCGCTTGCCCGCTTTGCCGTCGGATAGACGCAGCACCTTGCGTTGCCAGTCAACGTCCTCCCAGCGCGCGTACTTCAGTGGCTCGGATGCGCGCATCGCAGTCTCCCTCAGCAGCGTGAGCGTAGGCCCCACCAGATTGTTCCGGCAATCCTGAATGGCCTCGTCCAGCCGCTGCTGCTCTTCTGCGGACATCACTCGTTCCCGCGCGTTGTCCACCACCGGCATCTCCAACTTGGCGGCGGGGTTGTCATTCGGCTCGTTCCAGCACCAAGACTTGTGTGCGTAGTAGAACAAGGTGCGCACGAACGCGCGTTCATTTTGGATTGTCGAGGCGCCCCGGCGGTCATCACGCAACGCGTGAATCAGTGCTTGCATATGATGACGCTGCACGTCGGCCATCATCATGCTGGCAATGCGTTCGCGTTCCTCATCGCTCTTGGCCGTCGCCTTAGCCAATTTTTCGCGGTGCTGGCCAAGACCTTGAGGAATCGCACGCTCAGGTTTGGTCGGCACGAGTTCCACGAAGAACACGGGCCCGCTGTCCTTGCCCTCCTGGGCAGGCGCGACATCCGCAACCTTGCCTTCGTCGACGGCCTTGGCCCATTCGGTCACCTTGAGGGTCTCTAGCCCCGCTGCACGCAGGTACTTGTTGATGCGGTTGGCTTCCTGGACAGCTCCCTTCATGAAGCGAAGGCGCTCCATGGCGTAGTCCTGCGCAGCTTGTGCCACGGTCGTGTGATGGGGGCCCGCACCCTTGGGCTTTCCACGCTTCAACAGCGGGTTGACCCGGTCGTTCATCGCCTTCTTGGCGGCCGCGGCAGTCTTGTGGCCGGACTCGAACAGCTGTTGGCCGAAGATGCGGCGTCGCATCGACCAAGTGTTCCCTTCCTTGTACGGCTTGGCATCAGCGGCCATGTTGGGCCTCCGCACCGGTCAGGAGAAAAGAGCACATCGGCGTCAACGCGACGCGATGGGAACGGGGAAAAGTCAAAAACCTCATCTGCAACTCCGAATAACTAGGAGTTGCGTGTAGGTACCGTCCCCGCGTTTCTTTAGCCTTCCAGCAAGCAGCTCTCGTCAGCGTGCATTGCTTCACGCTTTGAGGCGCTAACCTCCACCGTGGTGGCCTCGAGACCTCTTGCTCAGCCCACCGGACCAGGCCGCAACACCGCGCAATGAATGACGCTGGAGCGCAGTGAATTCCCGATGGCCTTGCCAGAACCTTGCCAGAAGACGGCGTATAAAACGCAAAACGGCGACCCCTTCCGAGGCCGCCGTCCTTGTAAGTCCTTGATTCACAAGGACCGGTATCTGGTGGCCTGGGGCGGAATCGAACCACCGACACGCGGATTTTCAATCCGCTGCTCTACCAACTGAGCTACCAGGCCGTCTTGTTCAGACTTGCTTCGCCGAGCGATCAGCGAAGCCCGCTAGTCTAGCAGAGTTTGGGGCTGGCCGACTGCTGTCGATCAAAATTTGTGGGGAGGCGGCCTCAGCTGCCCGCGCCGCGCTTGCCGCGCGAGAGGTCGACGCCCAGCTGCTTGAGCTTGCGGTACAGGTGGGTGCGTTCGAGGCCGGTCTTCTCGGCGACGCGCGTCATCGAGCCGTTCTCGCGGGCGAGGTGGAACTCGAAGTAGCTCTTCTCGAAGGCGTCGCGCGCCTCGCGCAGCGGGCGGTCGAGGTCGAAGCTCTGTTCGGGCTGCGGGCCGAGGTTCAGCGGGGCGGCGGGCTGCAGGCCGAGGCCGCCGGTCATCGCGGCTTCCACGGTCATCGCGTCGGGACGGTAGCCGCCGTTGCCTTGCAGCAGGGCGGTCTGGACGTCGGCGGCGGCGGCCGGGCGCGACGACGGGCGGGCGAGGCCCTGCTCGACGGCGCGCAGCAGCTTCTGCAGCGTGATCGGCTTTTCCAGGAAGGCGATCGCGCCGTACTTGGTGGCCTCGACGGCGGTGTCGATGGTGCCGTGGCCGCTCATCATGATGACCGGCATGTTCAGCTGGGCCGTGGCGCCCCATTCCTTGAGCAGCGTGATGCCGTCGACGTCGGGCATCCAGATGTCGAGCAGGACGAGGTCGGGCCGCAGGCGCTCGCGCACCAGGCGCGCGTTCGCGGCGTTTTCCGCGACTTCCACCGTGTGACCCTCGTCGGTGAGGATCTCGGAGAGCAGGGCGCGGATGCCCATTTCGTCGTCAACTACAAGAATCGTGGCCATGAATGTGGAAACGGGGCGGCGGCGCGATCGGCTGACCGGGCGCCGCAAAAGACGCTTTATACAGGGGTTTCGCCCGGCGGCTCCTGGGGAGCTGACTCGACGAAGCGGGAAAATGATATCGAAACTTGGGCCCCGGCAGCGCCTGTCGCGCCGTCTTCGCCACTGCCCAGGTTCGCGATACGGACACGGGCACGATGCTCGTCGACGATCTTCTTGACGACCGCCAGGCCCAGGCCGGTGCCCTTGGACTTGGTGGTGACGTAAGGCTCGAACGCGCGCTGGAGGACATTCTCCGGAAATCCGGGCCCATTGTCCTCCACCTTGAGGCGCACGGCGCGCAGGCGGCCGTCGTCGTTGCGGGCGGACTCGGTGTGCACGCACACCAGCGCATCCGGCCAGATCGACGCCGCGTCCAGCGCGTTCTGCACGAGGTTGTGCACCACCTGGCGCAATTGCGTGGTGTCGCCCATGATCTGCGGCAGGCCCGGTTCCAGCTTGGAGACGAGGTGGCCTTTCTCGTGCGCGTCGCCGTACAGCGCCAGCACCTCGCCCACCAGCGCGTTCAGGTCGATCGGCTGCAGGTTGGCGCTGGGCAGGCGCGCGTAGTCGCGGAACTCGTTGACCAGCTGCTTCATCGCCTGCACCTGCGAGACGATGGTGCCCACGCCGCGCTGCAGCATCGCCTGGTCGGCCGCGTCGGCGAGCTTGTTCTCCAGCTTGAACTGCAGGCGCTCGGCCGACAGCTGGATCGGCGTGAGCGGGTTCTTGATCTCGTGCGCGAGGCGGCGCGCGACCTCGCTCCACGCGGCCGAACGCTGGGCCGACACCACCTCGGTGATGTCGTCGAACACCATCAGGCGCGCGTCGCCGGGCAGCAGTGCGCCGCGCACCAGCAGGCTCAGCTCGGGGCCCTTGTCGCCCACCTTCAGCTCGAACTGGTCCTGCCACAGCGCGCGTTCGCCGGCCTCGGGGCTGGCCAGGTGCAGCTCGAAGCGCTGTTCGACGGCCTGCGCGAATTCGGCCAGGCCCGGCACGTCGCCGAGCTTGCGGCCCTGGTAGGCCGACAGCGGCACCCGCAGGATGCGCGTCGCGCCGGGGTTGACGGTGTCGATGCGCCAGTTCGTGTCGAACACGATGACGCCGGCGGTCAGGTTGTCCAGGATGGTCTGCAGCCGCGTGCGCGCGCCCTCGACGGCCTGCACGCTGCGGTCGACGTCGGCGCGCGCCTGGCCCAGCTGCTCGGTCATCTGCGCGAACGAGCGCGTGAGGCCGCCGATCTCGTCGCGCGACTGGTAGACCGGCTTGGCGCCGAGGTCGCCGGCCGCGACCGCACGCATGCCGTCGGCCAGGAGCAGCAGCGGCTTGGCCAGCTGGTTGCCGAAAGTGATGGCGATCAGCACCGAGCCGAACACCGCCAGCACGACGGTCAGCGTCAGCGTACCCACGTACATGCGGCGCAGGCCCTCGCGCGCGAGGGCACGCTGCTGGTAGTCGCGATAGGCGCCCTGCACCGCCAGCGCGTTGGTGACGACGATGGGCGGCAGCGGCTGCACCGCGAGCAGGAAGCGCTCGCTGTTGTCCAGCGACAGGCTGCTGGAGGGCACCTGCACCACGGCGCGGATGCGCGGCGCGACGCCCGTGCCCGGCGACGCCTCGTCCTCCAGGCCCTCGACCTGGCTCGCCTGCCCGCTGGCGCGCGCCTGGCGGATCAGCGCCGCCGACGGCCGATCGGGCAGCAGCGATGGCCGCGCGCTGGCCGCCAGCACGATCTGGCCGTTGCCCGCCACCAGCGCGAGATCCTGCGCGCCGATCTGGTCGCGCATGCGCTCCAGCGTCAGCGCGGCGCCGGGCGCGTGCGGGTCGCCGATGCGCATCGCCACGTTGCGCGCCTTCTCCACGAGGTCGCCGGCCAGCGTGTCCAGCGTGCCCTTGCCCAGGTTCAGGCCGGCCACCAGCGCCTGGTCGACCTTGGTGTCGAACCAGGCGTCGATGGTACGCGTGACGAACTGCAGCGACACCGTGTAGATCAGCGCGCCCGGCACCACGCCCACCAGCACGAAGATGGCCGCAAGCTTGAGCAGCAGCCGGCTGCCGAACTTGCCGCTGCGCCAGCGCAGGCCCAGCCGGATCGTCGCGCCCACCAGCACCACCAGCAGCGCCACCGCGACGACGGAGTTGAGCCAGAACAGCCAGACGAAGTTGCGCTCGTAGGTGGTCGGCTCGCCCGACGCGAGCGACACCACGAAGCCCAGCACCAGCGCGATGCCCAGCAGCGCGAGGATCGCCACCGCCCACACGAAGCGCACCGAGCGCCGGCTCATCGCGAACGACGCGCGCCGGCGGATGGTCATCGAGGTGTCGTCGACAGCCACGGGACGGTTCGGGTTGGCGGGCTCAGTCGACCGGGACGGTGCGCTCGACGCCCAGCTTCCACTCGTTCTGCTGCGCGAGGTCGAGCTTCATCGCCGGCGGCAGCTGCGAGCCGTCCAGGTAGAACTGGAAGTCGACGTAGTAGCGGTCGGTGGCGTCGACGCCGGCGTCGGCGACGCGCCAGTGCGCGATGCGCGTGACGGTGGTCAGGGCCTCGTCCAACGACGGGTACGACTGGCTGAACGCGCCCAGGCTGACGCGCCAGGCCGACGTCAGCGGCTGGTACGACAGCCGCCAGCTGCGGTAGACCCGCGAGACGCGCTCGTCGCGCCAGTACCAGCGCGGCTTCTTGACCGTGGCCTCGGCCACGAAATAGACCGGCACGCCGTGGCGCAGCGCCTCCTCGACCGCCCGGCTGAGCGTCAGGTTGGCCACGAAATCGAGCACCACCCCGCCGTCCTGCCGCTTGGCGACGATGGACGGCAGCTCCACGCCCTGCGCCCGGGCCGGCGGCGCCACGGCGGCCACGCCCAGGAAACACGCCACGGCCAGCAACGCCGAGGCCATGACGCGGCGGGCGTCGTGCGCGAGGCGATTCCAGCGGTGAGGCGTTCGAACCAGGGGCGGGTGCACGATGGCGATGCGAATTGGCGTCACGCAGACGCGAAAGTGGCTTCTCTTGATACGTCAATCGTGGCATCAGTTCCCGGCGGCGGCATCCTCCTTGCGCAACAAAGCGTAGTAGAAGCCGTCGGCAACGCCTGGGGCGCCGCCGTTGCCGGGACCCGACGCCCCGCTGGAACCATTGTCCGGCAGTGGCAGCAGGTGGCCGGGAGAGCGGTCGTCCAAATGGGCGACAGAGGGGCCGCGGCGTTGCAAAAATGCGTCGATCTGGTGCTCGCCCTCCGCCCGGAACACCGAGCAGGTGGCGTAGAGCAGCCAGCCGCCGGGCTTCAGCGTGGGCCACAGGGCGTCCAGCAGCTCGGCCTGGACACGGCCGAGCGCCGGGATGTCCTCGGGGCGGCGCAGCCAGCGGATGTCGGGGTGGCGGCGCACGATGCCCGAGGCGCTGCACGGGGCGTCCAGCAGGATGGCGTCGAATGGCCGGCCGTCCCACCAGTCGGCGGGGCGGCGGCCGTCGCCCGCGCGGGTGGTCGCGGGCAGGCGCAGGCGCGCGAGCGTCGCGTCCACGCGCGCGAGGCGCTGCGGGTCGGCGTCGATCGCCAGCACGTCCAGGTCGGCCAGCTCCAGCAGGTGGGCCGTCTTGCCGCCGGGGGCGGCGCAGGCGTCCAGCACGCGGGCGCCCGGCGGCAGGCCGGCGCCCACCAGCAGCTCGGCGGCGCGCTGGGCGGCGGCGTCCTGCACCGAGACGGCGCCGTCCGCGAAGCCGGGCAGGCGCTCGACGGGCACGGGGGCGTCCAGCACGATGGTCTGCGGCGCGGTGAGCCGGCCGGGCAGGCCCGCGGCCTGCAGCCGCTCGAGGTACTGCGCGCCGGTGGCCTGGCGCACGTTGACGCGCAGGCACATCGGCGGGCGCTCCTGCGCGGCGGCCAGGATGCCCTGCCAGTGCCCGGGCCAGTCGGCCTGCAGGGCATCGATCCACCACTGCGGATGGTTCCAGCGGGCGACGGGCTGCTCGAGCGCGTCGGCCACCAGCGCGTCGCGCTCGCGCACGAAGCGGCGCAGCACGGCATTGAGGAAGGACGCCGAGCGCGGGGCGCGCCGGCGGGCCGCGGTGACCGCCTGGTCGACCAGCGTATGGTCGGCGTACGGCGGCGCCGCGTCGGGCCACAGCAGCGCCAGCGCGCTCAGCAGCAGCGCCTCGACCTCGGCCGGCGGCTTGCGCGGCGCGAGCACCGCGCGCACGGCCTCGGCGGCGCCGAGCCGGCGCAGCACGAGGAAGGACAGCGCCTGGGTGCCCGGCCGCAGCGGGGCCGGCACGGCGGCCAGGACGTCGGTGAGGGAGCGGCCGCCGCGCACGGCCTGGACGGCGTCGGCAGTCTGTTCGAGCAGGCGCGCGAGCGCCGGCGCCTGGGCGGCGGGCGCGGCGCGGGAGGAATCGTCGGAATTCACCCGGCCAGTCTACCGAGCGGGAGTTGCGGCCGGGCGTCGGACGCATGTCGAGCCGGAAACCTGTGGGGACGGCGCGACCCGGGCGTCGCCGCCGTTGGATGTCGGGCGGGAAAAAGGGCCGCATGGCGCGCCGGGCGCATGAAACGTGGCGGCGGCGCAAAATGTCGGCCCGGAAGCTTTTCCCAGGTCAGGCCGTTCCATGCCCACTCCCGTCCCGCCGTCCGACTCCACGCCCAACGCAGGCGACGCCACGCCGCGCTCGCTGACGCTGATCCGCAGCGAGGCCGACCTGGCCGCGCTGCCGGCGTCCGAGCGCATCCGCTACCGGCTGGTGGGCGCCGACTGCCGCTTCCACGCCAACGACAACATCTCCGACTTCGTGCGCCCCGGCGAGACCGAGGAGCTCAAGGCCGAGGTCGCGCAGCACATGCAGGCCGTGCTGCGCGCGCTGGTGATCGACACCGACTCCGACCACAACACGCAGGAGACCGCGCAGCGCGTGGCCAAGATGTTCGTCGACGAGGTGTTCCGCGGCCGCTACCAGGCGATGCCGTCGGTCACCGAGTTCCCCAACGTCTCGCGGCTGAACGAGCTGATGATCGTCGGCCCGATCTCGGTGCGCAGCGCGTGCTCGCACCACATGTGCCCGATCCTGGGCCGCATCTGGATCGGCGTGCTGCCCAACGAGCACTCCAACCTGATCGGCCTGTCGAAGTACTCGCGCATCGTCGACTGGATCATGACGCGTCCGCAGATCCAGGAAGAGGCCGTCACGATGTTGGCCAACGTGCTGCAGGAGCGCGTCAAGCCCGACGGCCTGGCCATCGTGATGGAGGCCGACCACTTCTGCATGCAGTGGCGCGGCGTGAAGGACCTCGATTCGGCGATGACCAACAGCGTGATGCGCGGCGCGTTCCTGAAGGATCCGCACCTGCGCCGCGAATTCCTGTCGCTGCTGTCCAAGAAGACCGCCTGAGGAGCTGCCATGCTGGTGCGACTGATGTATGCGAGCCGCGCGGCCGCCAACCTCGACAACGAGGAAGTGGCCGCCATCCTGCGCAAGTCCCGCACGACGAACGCGCGCGATGGCCTGACCGGCGCGCTGTGCCTGTGCAACAGCGGGCGCCTGTTCATCCAGGTGCTCGAAGGCGGGCGCGACGCGGTCAGCAAGCGCTACAACCGCATCGTGGCCGACCCGCGCCACACCGACGTCACGCTGCTGCAGTTCGAGGAGATCGGCGAGCGCCGCTTCGCCGGCTGGTCGATGGGCCAGGTCAACATGGCGCGGCTGAACCCGGGCCTGATCCTGAAGTACTCGGAGCTCGGCAACCTCGACCCGTGGTCCGTGCCCGGCGCCGCCACCGCGGCCCTGCTCGACGAGATGATCGCCACCGCCGCGATCATGGGCCAGCCCTGAGCACCGCGCGGGCCCGTCGAAGGGCTCGCGCCGCGATCAAGGCAAGACGGGCCGGCTCCTCGCGGAACCGGCCCGTTTGTCGAAGGGACACGCGCCGCGAGGGCGCGCGCCGAGCGGCTTACAGCCAGCGATACTGCAGCATCAGCTTGCCCAGGCGGCCTTCCGCGTCCTCGGCGTCCGGCGGCACGATCGTGGCCGGGGCGTTGGCGTTGCGCAGGTCCAGCGGCGGGTGGCGCTGCAGGATGTTGCGGATGTACACGCCGATCGTCAGGTTCTTGATGCCGGTGTACGACACCGAGTAGTCGAGACGGTTGTAGGTGCGCACATGGCAGTCGGCAGCCGAGATGCCGTTGTCCGCGCACCCGGCCACCGTCCAGTTCGTGTCGTAGTAGTCGGTCTGCAGCGACGTGCGGCTCTTGTAGACCCAGCGCAGCGACTGCGAGAACGGCCCGATGTTGTGCGACGCGGTCGTGTTGACGACCCACTTCGGATAGCCGTAGCGGCCGGCAAGGTTGTCGCCGAAGGCGTTGATGGCCGTGCTGTAGGCCTTGTAGCTGGCCGTGAAGGTGGAGTCGATGTCCAGGCCGAACTCGCCGACGGACGACGGGATCGTGCCCTTGAGCGACAGGTCGACGCCGGACGTCTTCGTCTGGAACAGGTTCTCGAACGGCAGGGCCAGCTGCTGGATCGCGCCGACCGTCGGCAGCGTGATGCCGTAGTTGGCGGCGTCGCTGGGCAGGAAGGTGGGATCGCTTGCGACGCTGCCGCGCTGGACGACGCCGGGCGGGAGCGAGTCCTCGTTGGCCAGCACGTCGTCCGGCGAACGGGTGCCGATCTCGTTGCGGCGGTGGATGTTCCAGTAGTCGGCGGACACGCTCCAGCGCTGCGTCGCCTGCAGCACCGTGCCGATCGTGAACGACTTGGACGTCTCGGGCTTCAGCTGCGGGTTGTTGACCGTCTTGATCGGCAGGCTGGCCGAGCACTCGTTGTCGAACACCTGCAGCGCGCGCGCCTCCAGCAGGCCCTTTTGCGGGTCGCCGTCGGGCAGTGCGTCGGCGGCGGCCGTCAGCGCGTCGGACAGCTTCTGCGCGGCATCGCAGCGCTTGGGGTCGACCACGCCGTTGTCGAAGGCGAACTTCGTCGACTTCGCGCTCTCGGTCAGGTTGGGCGCGCGGAAGCCGGTTTCATAGGTCGCGCGGAACAGCGCCTGGTCGACCGGCTTGTACTTCAGGCCGGCCTTGGGCGAGAAGTGGGCGCCGAAGTTGGGGAACTTGTCCAGGCGGCCGGCCAGGCTGCCTTCCAGCTGCTTGGTGACCGGCAGGCTCGCCTCGGCGAAGATCGCGCCGTAGTTGCGGCTCGCGTCCGACGCGCTGGTGCCGTAGCCGACGATGTCGCCCGAGGCCAGCAGCGCGCTCGGCGTGATCGTCATCTTCTCGTGGCGCAGGTCGAAGCCGGTCGCCAGCTGGATCGGGCCGCCCGGCAGCTGGCCGAGGTCGGTGCGCACCGTGCCGTCCCAGAAGTCCTGTTCGACGCGGCCGGTGTAGCCGAAGGTCGGGAACAGCTTGTCGAGCACGGCCGGGCTGTTCTGCTTGCCGATCTGGTAGCCGCCCGGCTTGTTGAAGTAGTCGGGGGCCGGCGTGTCCGCGTTGGGATCGCCGATCTCCGCGATGAAGCCCGACAGGCTGATGGCGCCGCGCTGGTCGTTGCGCGTCGTGCCGCCCATCGTGCCGATGGCCGATTCCCAGTCGTACGTCTTGTACGTGCCCTTCAGGCCGGTCAGGAAGCGGTACTGCGTGCTGTCGGACGTCTGGTACGACTGCGAATCGGCGAAGCGGTAGCGCAGCTCGGCGACGTCGCCCGTGTTGTTCAGCGGATGGGTGGGCGGCAGGCCGCCTTCGTTGAACGTCTTGGGCAGGCCGGTGGTCGGGTCGCCCCAGGTCACGCTGGTGCCGCCGCCGTAGGTCGCGAACGGATCCTGGTAGGTCGCGCGGATGTTGGAGTACAGCACTTCGCTGAACCACTCCGTGTCGCCGTCGACGCGCTTGCGGCCGGACAGCAGCAGGTTGGCGCGCTTGGAGCCCGGGATCGCCTCGATGCGCGTCGGACGGTCGAAGCGGCACAGGCCGCTGACGATCAGCGTGCAGCCGTCGACCGGCTGGCCGCCGACGTTGCCGGGGAAGGAGTAGGTGGACAGGCCGCCGTACGAGCCCGGCGAATTGGCCTTGTAGCCGGGGCTCGCGTCCTTCAGGATCTTGCTCCAGAACACCTGGTCGCGATTGAAGAACTCGGCGTTGCCAAGGATGTTCCAGCCGTCGGCCGCGTAGTCGCCCACGCCCGCGGTGACCGCGACGCTGCGCTCGCCGAAGTAGCCGTTCTGGAGCGACTTCTGCGCGTTGAGGTTGATCTGCGCGCCCTTGAAGTCGGGGCGGGTGATGATGTTGATCACGCCGGCGACGGCGTCGGAGCCGTAGATGGCCGAGCCGCCGTTCTTCAGGATTTCGATGCGGTCGATCGCCTCGAGCGGCAGCGAGTCGACGTTGCTGAAGACCTCGTTGTAGTCGGCCAGCGGGAACGGCGAGACGCGGCGGCCGTTGAGCAGCACCAGCGTGCTCATCTTGCCCAGGTTGCGCAGCGACGCGCCCGACGCGCCGGGGGAGAACGAGTTGTCGCCGCCGATGTCGGACAGCGTGCCGGACGTGCTGGCGGCCGACAGCGAGTCGATCAGCTCGCGGACGTTGGTCGCGCCGGTCTTGGTGATCTCGTCACGGCGGATGGTCTGGACGGGCGACACGCCCTCGGCGTCGATCTGCTTCAGGCGCGAGCCCGTGACTTCGACGCGTTGGATCTCGGTGGGCGCCGTGCCGGCATCGGACTGGGCCAGGGCGGGCGCCATCGCCGCGGCGGCTGCGAGCGCGATCAGCGACAGGCGGAACGTGCGTTCCGGCTTGTGGGTGTGGGCGTTCATGTGCATTCGGATGCTTAAGTTAGGAATTGTCTTTTCGACGTTAACGAAACTTGTCCGAATGCAAACCTCGTGCTCACCCTCAACGGGTATTCCTTGATCGCATAAGCGCGCCGTCGGCGAGCCGGTTTCCCTCGTGGAAAGCGATCCGGCGGCTCAGCGGCCGCGGCGCCGGGACGATCGTTCACGCACCAAAGATGTGACGCGAGTGCAACACTGCGGTGCGATCGATATACCCTGGCGTCGACAGGTCGATACCTGTCTAGCCAAGCCGGCCGCCGGCAGGACGGTCAGATTCGTCCGGCGGAACGAAAGCCCAGCGGCGACGCGATCAGCCGCGTCGGCCATTGATGGATGGCCTTGTTGTACAGGTCGACCGCGTCGTTGAAGCCCTGGCGGGCGAACAGGATGCGCGGCTCGGCCTCGCGCCAGGCCGCGAGCGCGGCCGTGAGCTGCGGGCCCTGCGCGGACTCGTGCACCAGCGCCGGCTGCAGCTCGATGAGCGCGCGCAGGCGGCTGGCGGGCGAGGCGACGGCCGCCTCGGCGTTGACCCACAGCGACACATCGGCGATGCGGGCGCGCGCCTGGCGCACGCCGTCGGCGGCCGTGCGCTGCCTGGCGTCGGCATCGGCCAGCGCCTGCAGCGTGCCCGCCTCGGAGGCCAGCGGCTCGCGCACGGACTCCACCACGGCGGCCATCGCCTCGCTGCGCTTGACCAGCGCCGCCACGATCTGCTCCCACGCCGACACGATGGCCGTGCGCATGCGCACCAGCCGGTTGTACGCGCCCACCACCCAGGCCAGCAGCACCGCCAGCACCACCAGCTGGAACAGCCAGTGCGAGGTCATGCCGGACGCGCCAGCCCCGCCACGAAACCGGCGTGGCCCGCGGCGCGCAGCTGGCAGGCCGGGCATTGGCCGCAGCCATACCCCCACGGGTGCCGGGCGCCGCGCTCGCCGAGGTAGCAGGTGTGCGTCTTCTCGATGATGAGCTCGTTGAGCGCGTCGCCGCCCAGCGAATGCGTCAGCGCCCAGGTCTGCGCCTTGGTGATGAACATCAGCGGCGTCTCGATCGTCATCGGCGCGGCCAGGCCCAGGCTGAGCGCGACCTGCATCGCCTTGAGCGTGTTGTCGCGGCAGTCGGGGTAGCCGGAGAAGTCGGTCTCGCACATGCCGCCCACCAGCACCGACGCGCCGCGCCGGTAGGCCACGGTGGCCGCGAAGCCCAGGAACAGCAGGTTGCGGCCGGGCACGAAGGTGTTGGGCAGGCCGCTCGCCTCGAACTCGATGGCGCGGTCGGAGGTGAGCGCGGTGTCGGAGACCTGGCCCAGCAGCGACAGGTCGAGCAGGTGGTCGTCGCCCAGGCGCGCGGCCCAGTCGGGGTTCAGCGCGGCGATGCCGTCGCGCACGCCGGCGCGGCAGTCGAGCTCGATGCGGTGGCGCTGGCCGTAGTCGAAGCCGACGGTCTCCACGCGCGCGTGACGCGCGAGCGCCCACGCGAGACAGGCGGTGGAATCCTGGCCGCCGGAAAAGAGCACCAGGGCGCTGCGGGGATCGATCATGGGAAGGCGGGGCCGTGCGGGAGGTCGGTCGCGCATTGTCGCTGGATTGCCGCGCACGCGCCGCCGGGCGGGAATGCGCGAGCCCTGCAGCCGAGGGGTCGCGCGCCCCGGGCCGCTGCTCCAGAATCGGCCGCAAGGCGGCGCGTGCCGCCGCCAGGGAGACCGCGATGATCCGAAACGTCGAAGCCGCGCGCACGATCGCCGCCCTCGCGGCCGCCGGCGCGCTGGCGGGCCTGTCGTCCTGCGGCGGCGGCGTCGTGCCCGACCCCGGAGGCACCTCGCCCGACGTGCGCCTGAACTGCGGCGGCGCCTGCGTGCCGTCGGACACGATCTCCACCAGCGCGATCACGGCGCTGATGTACGTGGTCGACGACGGCGTGCGCACCCAGGCCCAGGCCGGCTTCAACACCGACGGCTCGATCTTCCACAACGTCGAGCTGCAGGGCGACACGCTGTGGTTCGTCGACGGCAGCCGGCAGACGCGCATGGCGCTGTCGCGCGAGGGCGCGTGGGACTTCCTGCTGGACCTGCTCACGCTGGGCCAGCCCTACCTGGCCGACATCGCCCCGCAGCCGACCATGGCGCGCACGTACCAGTTCCAGCTGCGGCGCGCGGGCGGCACGGTCACCAGCGAGGTGACGCTGCCGGCGCCGTTCTCGTTCGCGACGCCCGGCTCCGGCCAGACCTTCCCGATCGGGGCCGCGGGCGTGCCCATCCTGCTCACGCGCGCCCTGGACGTCGGCGCCTTCAGCACCACCTTCGTGTGCACCGACGGCAACGGCAACCAGACCGGCAACCGCGTGCCCGACGGGCAGTCGTTCTCGCAGGTGGACTCGACCGGCGTGAACTTCCAGTTCAACGTGCCGGCCTTCCTGGCCAGCCTCGAGTGGGACCAGGACGCCTTCCCGCCCGCGCCGGTGGCCAGCTGCGACGTCACGCTGCGCGCGATCGACAGCGTGCCCGGATCGCTCGCGCCCGACTTCCACGCCTTCTCGATCCTGCAGGCGACGCAGACGCGCAGCCTGCAGATCCACCTGCGCTGAGCGGCGCGCCGCGTCAGCCGCGGACTTCGCCCTCGCCCAGCACGATCCACTTCTGCGACGTCAGCCCCTCGAGGCCGACGGGGCCGCGGGCGTGGAACTTGTCGGTGGAGATCCCGATCTCCGCGCCCAGGCCGTACTCGAACCCGTCGGCGAAACGCGTGCTGGCATTGACCATCACGCTGGCCGAGTCGACCTCGCGCAGGAAGCGCATCGCGCTCGGGTGGTCGATGGTCAGGATGGCGTCGGTGTGGTGCGAGCCGTGCGTGTTGATGTGCGCGATGGCCTCGTCCAGCGAGTCGACCACGCGGATGCTGACGATGGGCGCCAGGTATTCCTCGCCCCAGTCGCTGTCCTGCGCGGGCACGAGCTTGGCGCCTGGCACGTCCTGCAGCGCCGCCAGGGCGCGCGCGTCGCCGCGCATCTCGACGCCCTTGGCCGCGAACACCGCGCCGATGCGCGGCAGGAACGCGGCGGCCTGCGCCGCGTGCACCACCAGCGACTCGGTGGCGTTGCACGGGCTGTACTTCTGCGTCTTGGCGTTGTCGGTGACGCGCACCGCCAGGTCGAGGTCGACGCGTGCGTCGACGTACGTGTGGCAGTTGCCGTCCAGGTGCTTGATGACCGGCACGCGCGCTTCCTTCGAGATGCGCTCGATCAGTCCCTTGCCGCCGCGCGGGATGACGACGTCGACGAACTCGGGCATCGCGATCAGGCGGCCGACGGCGGCGCGGTCGGTCGTCTCGACCAGCTGCACCGCCGTCTCGGGCAGGCCGGCGTCGGCGAGCGCGCGCTGCACGCAGCGCCACAGCGCGACGTTGGAGCGGATCGCCTCCGAGCCGCCGCGCAGGATGCACGCATTGCCGCTCTTGATGGCCAGCGACGCCGCCTCGATGGTGACGTTGGGGCGGCTCTCGTAGATCATGCCGAACACGCCCAGCGGCACGCGCATGCGGCCCACGCGGATGCCGCTGGGGCGCTGCGTGACGCCGGTGATCTCGCCGATCGGGTCGGGCATCTCGGCCAGTTGCAGGCAGCCGGCGATGACGGTGTCGAGCGCGTGCGCGTCCAGGCGCAGGCGATCCAGCAGCGGGCCGCCGACGCCGTTGTCGGCGGCGGCGCGCAAGTCCTGCGCGTTGGCCGTCTGCAGCTCGGCGCCGGCCTCGCGCAGGCGCATGGCGAGCGCGCGCAACGCGGCGTCGCGCCTGGCGCGCGGCGACGCGGCCATGCGCGACGCGGCGGCGCGGGCGGCGGCGCCCAGGGCGTCCAGGGTGGCGGCAACATCGAGTTCGGGCATGCATCGATTGTCCGCCAGCCGCCAAGTCCTCCACGGTGCGCGACATTTCGTCTCTCGGCGAGTGTGGGATCGCCGCGACGGCGGCTTACAGGTCGGCAACACACGCTGGCTAAGATTCCCCGACCGCGAAGGAAAGCCTCCTTTCCGCCAGGCGGATCCGGCGCACGGGAGGCCTGGGCGCCGACACCCCACCAAGCATCCGAAAGAGATCACATGAAGCACCTCATCGCCCCGCTGGCCCTCGCGGCCGCCGCCCTCGCCCCCACGCTGGCCCACGCCGGCCTGGACAACGGCGCCCCCATCCACCCGTTGATCGGCATCGCCATCACCGGCGGCGGCGACAAGCTCGCCTCGGCCGAGTTCAGCAACGGCTACTCCAAGGACATCACGGCCGGCGGCCTGGTCTACGTCTACGGCGGCGTCGAGTTCCACCAGCCCGGATCGCCGTTCGGCTTCCAGGGCACGGTCGGCTACCACTTCGACAACACCAGCGCCGACAACGGCAACCAGCGCTTCTCGCGCGTGCCGTTCGAGGCGATCGCGCTGTACGACGTGGCCCCGAAGATCCGCGTCGGCGTGGGGGCGCGCTACGCCAGCGACGCCAAGTTCCGCAGCAGCGGCGCCGGCGACGTGGGCGATGCCGACTTCGACTCGCGCGTGGGCCTGGTGCTCATGGGCGAATGGCTGATCACCCCGTCGATGGGCCTGCAGCTGCGCTACGTCAACGAGAAGTACAAGGCCCACGGCTACGTCAACAGCCAGCCGGTGGAAGCCACGATCGACGGCAGCCACGCCGGCCTCGGCTTCAACTACTACTTCTGAGTCCCTGCGGCGGCGCGCGCCGGCGCTTCGCGCGAAGCCCGGTAAGATCGCTGGCGCCGCCGGCCCGACGCCCCGTCGCGCTGCCCGCGCCCTCGCCGCCCGCTCGCCGGACGCGGCCGCGGGCCGCGCCAGCCGATGCCCGTCGCGACCTTTCCGGCTTGTCGGCGCCGCGCGCGCCAGGGTGGGCGCACGCACGCGCGCCCCGACCAGCCAGGAATCGTCCGATGACACGCCCTTCCTCCCGAAACGCGTCCCGCCGCCTCGCGTCGGCCCTGGCGCTCGCCGCCGCGCTGGCCTGCGCCGGCCCCGCGCCGGCCGCGACGTCGCCCGCCGAGGGCGCCAGTCCCGAGGCCGCCGCGCCGGCCCCCGCGCGCATCCGCCCGCTGGCCGGCGTGAGGCTGACCGGCACCGTCGCCAACAACGACCACTACGTCACGAACCCCGACGGCACGATCGCCATCGGCAACCTGGGCGATCGCTACGAAGCCTTCGCCGGCGCGGAGTTTCCCGTCGACGTCAACGGCCTGAGCATCCGGCTGACGGCCGGCATCCACGTCAACAACAGCCTGTCGGGCGGCGGCGGCAACGAGCGCTTCACGCGCTTCCCGGTCGAGGCCACGCTGTGGTACCCGCTCAACGACAAGCTGCGCATCGGCGGCGGCATCCGCTACGCGATGCACCCGCGCTTCAGCGGCGCGGGCCGCAACACGTCCGACAACCTCAACGCCACGCCCGCGTTCGTGGCCGGCGTCGGCTACGAGATCCTGCCGCACCTGCTGCTGGAGGGCCGCTACGTCTACGAGCGCTTCGAGGACTACGGCGGCAGCGACATGGACGCCAGCCACTGGGGCCTGGGCATCACGGCGATCTACTGAGCGCACGCGCCGGCCTCGGCCGGCGCGCCCGGGCGGCTCACTCCTCGTCGCCCGCCTTCTTCCTGGCGGCCACCTTCTTGGCCGGCGGCGCCTTGGCGGCGCGCGGCTCGAACTCGAAGTTCACCTTGCCTTCCTTCTTGTCGTAGGCGAGGAAGGCCTTGAACTTGCGGCGCGTCTTGTTGGAGACGAAGTTCTCCATCAGGTCGGTCTTGCCGGTGGCCAGCAGCTTGGCCATGTTCTCGCGCGAGACGGGCTGCTGCAGGATGATCTTGCCGCTCTTGAAGTCGCAGGTGACGTGCGCGCCCACCGCGTGCTCGCAGACGTAGGACGTGCCGTGCTCGAACACGCGGCCGGCGTCCTTGGGGCACGGGCCCAGCGACTCCTGGTCGGAGAAGTCCACCGGCTCGCCGTCGCCTTCCTTGGTCTCCTCGCCGAAGTCGAACTCGAGCTTCCAGTTCTTGATCTCGTCGTCGAAGGCGAGCTTGAGTTCCGCCGTGAACGGCCAGCCCGCCTTGGAGCGGAAGCCTTCCAGCGGGCCGATCTTCTTGTCGCGCAGGAACTGCTCGACCTCCTCGGTCTCGAACGCGCGGCCGGCGGGGATCTTGGTGATCGAGAACTCGCAGCTGTCCGAACCGTCGCCCTTCTTGCCCTGGCACGTGTAGCGGCGGTAGTTCTCCTTGACGATGCCGCCGCAGTTCGGGCACGGCGTCTTGAGCGTGGCGTAGTCGCCCGGGATCGTGTCGCGGTCGTATTCCTTGGCCTTCTTGACGATGCGCTCGGCCATGCCCGCGATGTCGCTCATGAACGCCTCGCGCGACAGGCGGCCGTGCTCCATCTCCATCAGCTGGAATTCCCAGTTGCCGGTGAGGTCGGCGCGCGTCAGGTCCTCCACGCCGAGGCCGCGCAGCAGCGTCATCAGCTGGAACGCCTTGGCGGTGGGGATCAGGTCGCGGCCCTCGCGCAGCATGTACTTCTCGAGGATCAGGCCTTCGATCACCTGCGCCCGCGTGGCCGGCGTGCCCAGGCCCTTCTCGGACATCGCCTCGCGCAGTTCCTCGTCGTCGATCAGCTTGCCCGCGCCTTCCATCGCCGACAGCAGCGTCGCCTCGTTGTAGCGCGCCGGCGGGCGCGTCTTGGAGCCGACAGCTTCCACCGACTCGTTGCGCACCGTCTCGTCCTTGCGCACCGGCACCAGCGTGGCGTCCTCGTCCTGCGCTTCCTTGCCGTAGACGGCCAGCCAGCCCGGGTTGACCAGCACCTTGCCGTTGGTCTGGAAGCGGTGCTCGGCGACCTGCGTCAGGCGCGTCGTGACCTGGTACTCGGCGCTGGGGAAGAACACGGCGATGAAGCGCTTGACGACCAGGTCGTACAGCTTGGCTTCGATCTCGGACAGCGACTTGGGCGCCTGCAGCGTCGGGATGATGGCGAAGTGGTCCGACACCTTGGCGTTGTCGAACACGCGCTTGGTCGGCTTGACGTAGCCTTCCTTGAGCGCCTTGGTGGCGTGCGGCCCGAGCTCGCGCAGCGGGCCGGGCAGGTCCTCGGTGGACAGCATCTTGAGCGTGTCCTTGACCACCGGCAGGTAGTCCTCGGGCAGCGCGCGCGAGTCCGTCCGCGGGTAGGTCAGCACCTTGTGCTTCTCGTACAGCGCCTGTGCGATCGACAGCGTGGTCTTGGCCGAGAAGCCGAAGCGGCCGTTGGCCTCGCGCTGCAGGCTGGTGAGGTCGTACAGCAGCGGGCTGGCCGAGCTGCTGGGCTTGGACTCCTCGGTCACCTTGCCGGGCTGGCCCAGCACCGCGGCGGCGATCGCCTCGGCCCTGGCCTTGTCCCACAGGCGGTCGGCGCGGCGGTCGGGGTCGTCGTCCTTCTTGAAGGCCGGGTCGACCCACTTGGCGTCATACTGGCCGGCCAGCGCGTCGAAGGTGGCCTTGATCTCCCAGTAGTCGCGCGGCACGTGCTTGCGGATCTTCTCCTCGCGCTCGACCACGATGGACAGCGTGGGCGTCTGCACCCGCCCGACCGTCGTCAGGAAGAATCCGCCGTCGCGCGAGTTGAACGCCGTCATGGCGCGCGTGCCGTTGATGCCCACCAGCCAGTCCGCTTCGGAGCGGCTGCGCGCGGCCGCGGCCAGGCCCAGCATCTGCTCGTCGGTGCGCAGCTTGTCGAAGCCGTCGCGGATGGCCTGCGGCGTCATGCTCTGCAGCCACAGGCGGCGGATCGGCTTGTCGAGCTTGCCGCGCGCCGGCTCGGCGTACTGCGCGATCAGCCGGAAGATCAGCTCGCCCTCGCGGCCCGCGTCGCAGGCGTTCACGAGCTCCGTGACGTCCTTGCGGCGCACCAGCTTGACGACGGCGTTCAGCCGCGTCTTGGCCTTGTCGATGGGCGCCAGTTCGAAGTGGGGCGGGATCACCGGCAGGTTGGCGAAGCTCCACTTGCCGCGCTTGACGTCGAATTCCTCGGGGGCCTTGATCTCGACCAGGTGGCCGACGGCGGACGTCACGACATAGCGGTCGTTCTCGAAATGCTCGGCAAACTTCTCGAACTTGCCCGCCGTCGGCGTCAGCGCCCGGACGATGTCCTGCGCGACGCTCGGCTTTTCCGCAATGATCAGAGTCTTTGTCATTTATTTACCTTGGGACCGCGGGGCCTCGAAAAGCCCTGCCTAAAATGCATCTCTCGCGCGCGCCCGCACACGTACACGCGCGCGCCCACAATTTCAATGTACCGAATGACGTCGAAGCTGCAAGCGCAAAACCATACCGTTCCCGGCGGCCGCCGCATCCAGGTGCGAAAAAGCGGCGTGCACGGCAAGGGCGTCTTCGCCGCCCGGGACATCGCCAAGGGGGAGGTGCTCATCGAGTACCTCGGCGAACGCATCACCTGGGAACAGGCGCTCGACCGCCACCCGCATGATCCGTCGCAGCCCGACCACACCTTCTATTTCCACGTCGACGACGGCTGGGTGCTGGACGCCAACGTGGGCGGCAACGCCGCGCGCTGGATCAACCACGCCTGCACGCCCAACTGCTTTGCCGACGAACAGGACGGCCGCATCTTCATCACCGCCAAGAAGAACATCAAGGCCGGCGACGAGCTGTTCTACGACTACGGCCTCGTGATCGACGAACGCTACACGCCGGCGCTCAAGAAGCGCTTCGAGTGCCGTTGCGGCACGCGCGGCTGCCGCGGCACGATGCTCTCCCCGAAACGGTAAGAATCTGTGAATGCTTCCGGCGGGCGCCTCGTGCGGGCCGCCGGCACCTCCTGACAACGCCCATGTACGACCCCCAGGCCTCTTCCCGCCACCCCGTGGGCCCCGTGCGTCCGCACTGGGGCGCCGAGGCGCTGTGGCAGGCGCTGGTGCCGCTGCTGCCCGGGCTGTCGATCGAGGTCGTGCAGACGCTGGACTCCACCAACAGCGAGCTCACCGACCGCCTGCGCAACGCCGGCCGGGTGCAGCAGGACCGCCGCGGCGGCCGCGTCGGCGACCTGGCGCCGCAGTTGCTCGTGGCCATCAACCAGACGGCCGGCCGCGGCCGGCTGGGGCGCCGCTGGCACGCCACGCCGGGCTCGTCGCTGACGTTCTCGCTGGCGCTGCCGCTGCACCGGGACGACTGGTCGGGGCTGTCGCTGGCCGTGGGCCTGGCCGTGGCCGAGGCGCTCGACCCGCAGGGCGGCCGCATCGGCCTGAAGTGGCCCAACGACCTGATCCTGTGCGACGCCCCGGGCGCCGGCACCGCCGACGTCTCGCCGCGCGCGGGCCGCAAGCTGGGCGGCATCCTGATCGAGTCGGTGCCGGTGGGCGCGCAGCGCGCCGCGGTGATCGGCATCGGCCTGAACGTGCTGCCGCAGCCGGTGGCCGAGGCCGACTACGGCGCCGCCACGCTGTCCGAGATCTGGCCCGACGCCACGCCGCAGGACACCCTGGCGCGCATCGGCGAGCCGCTGGCGCGCACGCTGGTCGACTTCGACCGCGAGGGCTTCGCGCCGCTGCGCGAGCGCTACGCGCGGCGCGACGTGCTGCGCGGGCGCCCCGTGCGCACCACCGATGCCGAGATGCCCGAAGGCGTCGCGGCCGGCGTCGACGTCGACGGCGCCCTGATGGTGAGCGCCGGCGAGCGCACGCGGCGCGTGGTCAGCGGCGAAGTGAGCGTGCGGCTCGCGGGGGCGGCCTGATGCTGCGCGCGCTGGTCCTGCTGATGATCGTCGTCAACGCCGGCCTGTACTACTGGCTGCACGACAACACCACCGCCCTGCAGTCCGATCGCGAGCCGCAGCGCCTGAACCACCAGGTCACGCCCGACGCGGTGCAGGTGCTGCCCGACCTGCCTGCCGCCTCGGCGCCGCGCCGCGCCGGGGCACCGGCATCGGCCGCGTCCGCCAGCGCGCAGGCCGCCAGCGGGACGGACGTGGTCGCCGCCGCGTCGGTGCCGCCGGCGCCGGCCAGCGCCACGGGCCCGGCCCGCCCGGCCGCCGCCATGCTCGCCTGCTCCGAGACGCCGCCGCTGAACGACGCCGAGTTCGCCACGCTCAAGACGGCGCTCGGCAAGGCCGGCCTGTCCGACTCGGCGATCGGCGAGCGCCGCCAGACCAAGGGCGGCGCCTGGATCGTCTACCTGGGCAAGTTCGCCGACGCCGACGCCCGCCAGGACAAGGCCGGCGAACTGCGCAAGCTCGACCTGAAGGCCGATCCCGTGAACTCGCCCGTGGCGCTCGCGCCGGGCCTGTCGCTGGGCCAGTTCACCAGCCAGGGCGACGCGACCAAGAAGCTCGACGAACTCGGCAAGCGCGGCGTCAAGGGCGCCCGCGTCGCGATGATCGACCCGCCGATCGTCCTGCGCCACCTGCAGGTCCACGCCGGCGACACTGCCTGGCGCCGCGCAGCGGTCGGCCAGCGTTTCGACACCTGCCCGGTCGACGCGCCGGCCAATACCTGAGGGCGCGACGCCTGCGAGGTCGGCGCCGGCCGAAGGGGTCCGCCCCCGCCTCGAATCGTGCACAGACGCTTTCGCGAGCCGTGAGTCCGACCGCGATTCGAGGCCGCGCCTGACCCCGTCATTTGCGGGACGCGGAGTCAGGCACGGCCTGCATCCGCGACGAGCGACACGGCTGCCGGCGAGTCAACGGCGCAGACGAAGGAGGTGCCAGACCCCGCGGTCGGAAGCCCCTCGCCTCCCCGATGAAAAAAGCCGCTGCATCCCTGCAGCGGCCTTCGTCTCGCGCGCGCGCTCGCGGCGCGCGGGCGTCACGCGCGCGGGGCGCGCTTGCGCGGGCCCAGGAGCAGGCCCGCGAAGGCGAGCGCCGCCAGCCAGACCGGGTTCGCGGCACCGCCGCCACCGCCGCCGCTGGACGTGCTGCCGCCGCCGCCACCGCCGGTGGACGCCGCGGCCGTCACGGTGATCGCCTGCGTCGCGCTTGCGGTGCGGCCGTCGGCGTCGGTGATCGTCAGCGTGACCGTGGCCGTGCCGGCCGCAACGCCCGTCAGCGAGACGCTGGCGCCCGAGGTGGCACTGAGCGTGGCCACCGCGCTGTTGTCGACCGACCAGGCATAGCCGGTGATGGCCGCGCCGGTGCTGCTGGTGGTGCTGCCGGTGCCGCTGAGTGTCAGGGAGTTGGGCGCCTGCACGGTGGTGGCCGACGCGGTGATGGCCGCCACCGGCGCGATGATGGTGCCGCCGGACTCGGCGAACACCTTGGCCACGGCCGCGCCCGCGTCGAGCATGCCCGCGCCGCAGGTGCCGGTGGTGCAGATGCACTCGTCCTGCGCCGGGCTCGAGGACGTCGGCGCCGTGCAGACCGGCACGGTGCCGGTGTCGCTGGTGGTCGGGAACGGGCGCGCCGTCGCCTTGAGGATGCGCACGACGTCCGCGTTGCTCAGCGCCGGGTTGGCCGACAGCATGAGCGCGACGGTGCCCGTCACCATCGGCGTGGCGAAGCTGGTGCCCAGGCTCGGGTTGTTGAGGCCATCCGAGTAGGTGGCGCTGCCGGGCGTGGTCGCGCCCGTGTTGGTCGCGGTCAGGATCGGGTACAGGCAGGGGCCGGACGTGTTGACGCAGTTGCCACCCGGCGCCGCGATCGTGACCTCGGGGCCGATGTCGGAGAAGCCGACCTTGGTGCCCGCGTGGCGCAGGCCGGCCACCGCGATCACGATGGGCGTCTGGTTCGCGTCGGTCGCGCTGGGCTTGCAGTTGGCGGGCGTGCCCACCGGCAGGCCCTCGTCGTTGCCGGCCGCGGCGACCACGACCACGCCCTTGTTGCGCAGCGCGGTCAGGCCGTCGATGTAGAGCTGCGTGCAGGCGCCCTGCGCGCCCAGGCTCATGTTGATGACGCGCGCGGGATGCGCGTTGGCCGGCACGCCGCTGACCGCGATGCCGCCGGCCCATTGCGCGGCGGCGATGATGTCCGAGTCGTAGCCGCCGCACTTGCCGAGCGCGCGCGCCGCGATCACCGGCACGTTGTACGCGGTGCCGGCCATGCCGAGGCCGTTGTTGGTGGCCGCGCCCAGGATGCCGGCGGTCTGCGTGCCGTGCCAGCTGCTGTTCTCGGAGACGGCGGCGCCGGTGCCGTTGTCGTTGCAGCCGAAGAACGCGCCGGTCTTGGTCGAGTTCTCGGCCGCGGTGACGTAGTCGCCCGGGTCGGACGGGTCCGAATCGCGGCCGTTGCCGTCGTTGGCGGTGGGCACGTCGGTGATGAAGTCGTAGCCCGTCAGCATCTTGCTGTTCAGGTCGGGGTGCGACGTGATGCCGGTGTCGACGTCGCCGATCACGATGGACGTCGAGCCCTTGGTGATCGCCCACGCCGGCTCGATGTTGATGCTCGCCAGCGCGGTGGATGTCGGCGCGCGCAGGTACCACTGGCCGGACACCGGGCCGTTGGGCGCGGTGCTGGTGGACAGGTTGTCCGGATAGAGCGGATCGCTGACCGGCGCCGCCTGGATGAAGCGCTTGTGGTCGATCTCGACCCACTCGACGTCGGCATCGCCCGCGATCGCCGCGACCAGCGCGGCCGAGTCGACCGTCTCGGACTTGAGCACCTGCGTGCGCTCGCCCAGGATGCGGCCATCGGTCAGCGCCAGCCCCAGGCGTGCGCCGAGCACGGCGGCCTTCTGCGGGCCGGTGCCCGCCGCGGCGGCCGTGGCCGAGCCGGTGGCCGACAGGATGGACGACCGCTCCTTGAACTTGACGATGACGCGCCCGTTGCCCGCCGCTTCGGCCAGGTGGGTCGGCGACTTGCGCACGGGGTTGTGTTCGACGGCCACGACCGCCGCTCCCAAGGCGGCCGTCACCGCGATTCCAAGGCTGACCGCGCTCAGCAGTCGACTCAAGCGTGCCATCGCACTCTCCGAAGGTTGGGTGTGCCCCGCGACGCAGGGCGCTGTTATCGATACGAGTCTAGTGGGGACCGGGTTGCACGCGCGTTGCGGCGATGCGTCCAGCTGGACAATGGTTCGTGTATTTCGAAAACGAACGTATCCGTTGCGGCATTCGTCACGCCCGGCCCCGCTTCTCCCTGAAAAAGAAAACGGCCCGCGAGCGGGCCGTTCGTTCAGCTTCGCGCAGGGTTGCGCGATGGCTCGGTCAGGCGACCACGCGGGCCATCTCGAGCACCTTGTTGGAGTAGCCCCACTCGTTGTCGTACCAGGCCACGACCTTGACGAAGGTCTTGTCCAGTGCGATGCCGGCGTCGGCGTCGAAGACCGACGTCATCGACTCGCCGCGGAAGTCGGTCGACACGACCTTGTCCTCGGTGTAGCCCAGCACGCCCTTCATCGCGCCCTGCGACGCGGCCTTCATGGCGTTGCAGATGTCGTCGTAGCTCGCGTCCTTGACCAGCTCGACGGTCAGGTCGATGACCGAGACATCGGACGTCGGCACGCGGAACGACATGCCCGTCAGCTTCTTGTTGAGCTCGGGGATCACGACGCCCACGGCCTTGGCGGCGCCGGTCGACGACGGGATGATGTTCTCGAGGATGCCGCGGCCGCCGCGCCAGTCCTTGTTGGACGGGCCGTCGACGGTCTTTTGCGTGGCGGTGGTGGCGTGCACCGTGGTCATCAGGCCGCGCTTGATGCCGAAGGTGTCGTTGAGCACCTTGGCCACCGGGGCCAGGCAGTTCGTCGTGCACGAGGCGTTGGAGATGATGGCCTGGCCGGCGTAGGTCTTGTCGTTGACGCCGTAGACGAACATCGGCGTGTCGTCCTTCGACGGGGCCGACATGATCACCTTCTTGGCGCCCGCATCCAGGTGCGCCTGGCAGGTTTCCTTGGTCAGGAACAGGCCGGTGGACTCGACGACGATGTCGGCGCCGATCTCGCCCCACTTCAGCTCGGCCGGGTTCTTGACGGCCGTCAGGCGGATGCGCTTGCCGTTGACGATCAGCGTGCCGTTGTCGACCGAGGCCTCGCCCTTGAAGCGGCCGTGCACCGAGTCGTGCTTGAGCATGTACAGCAGGTACTCCGGCTCCAGCAGGTCGTTGATGCCGACGACCTCGATGTCGGAGAAGTTCTGCACGGCGGCACGGAACACCATGCGCCCGATGCGGCCGAAGCCGTTGATGCCGATCTTGATGGTCATGTCGATGTCTCTCTTGATCTCGGAAGTGAAGGAATTCGGGTTGCGCGCAGCCAAGTCTGCCTGCAGGGAGTTACCGCTGGGGAACTTTCGATGCTGCGGCGCGGGCGCCGCGGGCGCAGAGCGCGATTATCGCCGCTGGCTAAAGGTCGATCTTGACGCAGGGCACGTGGATCACCATGGACTGTCCCAGCACGTGGTTCGAGACGCGCGGGCCCAGGTCGAGCTGCATGCCGCCGAGCCAGTCGAGGAAGGCATGGCGCGCGGGGACGTCCTCCTCGAGCTCGTCGATCCGGTTGCGGCTCCAGGGCTGCTCGAAGGTCAGGCGCACGTCGAACGGGCACTTCATGAGGGTGGTGTCGAAGTACACGGAGTCCGCAGGCACCTGCTTGACCGACTTCAGGAACGTGTTCAGCGGCATGTCGCGCAAGGCGACCCGCTTGATGCCGGAGCCCTCGATCTGGAAGCTGAACCGGAAGTCCAGGTCGACCGGCTGCTCGCCCACGCAGGGCAGGCGGAAGCCCTCGACGAATGCTTGCACCGCGCTCGCGAACTGCGCGCTGCCGCCGTTGTCCAGCAGCTCGATCGCCGGCGCCTTCGACGGGTCGGTGAAGTGCAGGCGAAGCACGACCGTGCCCTCCATGCCCTGGCGCAGCGGCGCCATGGGATAGTCCGGAAGGTTCGCGGACGGCTTCACGAGGCAGGCCTGGCTCGCCTTGCGATCGGCTGCGGCGAGGTCGACGGGCGCCGTGTAGGCCACCTTGCGGCCATCGTTGGGCACGAAGTCGAAGTACTGGGCGATGGCGACGGGCCGGTCGCCCTCGCCGAGGCAGGGCACGCGCAGGCCGGCCGCATAGGCACGCACGGCGCCCTCGAAGGCACCCTCGCTGGCCTGCACGATCGTGACGTCGGGGGCGCGATCCGGTGCGCTGAAGGTGAATCGGGCCTCGACGAAGCCGCCGCGCCGGATCTTGAACATGTCGACCGGATAGATCGGACGCGCATGCTCGGCATCCGCCGGCACGAGGCAACGCTCGGCCGCGGACGGCGACGGCGTCACGTCGCCGTCCGCATGCACCATGCCGCAGGCGGCGAGCAGCAGCGCAGCCGCGAAGCGGCCCATCGATGAGACGGACCGCTTCGCGGGGGCCATCACTTGCCGACGACCTTGCGCGCGACGGCGACGATGTTGTCCGCCGTGATGTCGAAGAACTTGAACAGGTCGGGCGCGGGGGCGGATTCGCCGAAGCGGTCCAGGCCGACCACCGCCGACACGCCGTACTTCCACCAGAAGTCGGTGACGCCGGCCTCGACGGCCACGCGCGGCACGCTGCGCGGCAACACCTGCACCTTGTACGACTCGCTCTGGCGGTCGAACACGCTGGTGGACGGCACCGACACCACGCGGGCGGCGATCTTGAGCTTGGCCAGCTGTTCCTGCGCCTGCAGCGCCAGGTGCACTTCCGAGCCCGTGGCCATCAGCACCACCTGCGCCTTGCGGTTGATGCCCACCTCGCTCGGCTCGGCCAGCACGTAGGCGCCTTGCGTGATGACGTCGGCGTCGACCTTGGGCAGGTACGGCAGGTTCTGGCGCGACAGCAGCAGCGCGCTGGGGCGGTGCTTCTGCACGAGGGCCATCGTCCAGGCCACGGCCGTCTCGGTGGTGTCGGCGGGGCGCCAGACGTCCAGGTTGGGGATCAGGCGAAGGCTGGCGGCGTGCTCGACCGACTGGTGCGTCGGGCCGTCCTCGCCCAGGCCGATCGAGTCGTGCGTGAACACGTGCACGACGCGGCGCTTCATCAGCGCGGCCATGCGGATCGCGTTGCGGCTGTAGTCGCTGAAGGTCAGGAACGTGCCGCCGTACGGGATGTAGCCGCCGTGCAGGCACACGCCGTTCATGATCGCGGCCATGCCGAACTCGCGCACCCCGTAGTTGATGTGGCGGCCGATCTTGCCCTCGGTGGTCATCACCTGGCCTTCGTCGCCGAAGCGCAGCGACGGCGTGCTCTTGGTGTTGGTCAGGTTCGAGCCGGTCAGGTCGGCCGAGCCGCCCAGCATTTCCGGCAGCTTGGCCGTGAAGATCTCGAGCGCCTGCTGGCTGGCCTTGCGCGAGGCGACGGTCTCGGCCTTGTCGTGGGCGCTGCCGACGGCGTCGGCGGCAATCTCGGCGAAGTCGGCCGGCAGCTCGCCCATCATGCGGCGCACGAATTCCTTGGCGAGGTCGGGATGGGCGGCCTCGTAGTCGGCGAACTGCGACTTCCAGTCGGCTTCGGCGGCGGCGCCGGCGGCCTTGGCGTCCCAGGCGGCGTAGATGTCGGCCGGCACCTCGAACGGCGGGTGATCCCAGCCGAGGGCCTTGCGCGTCAGCGCGATCTCGTCGGCGCCGAGCGCCTCGCCGTGCGCCTTGGCGGTGCCGGCGCGGTTGGGCGAGCCCTTGCCGATGACGGTCTTGCAGACGATCAGCGTCGGCGCGGTCGCACTCTTGAGCGCTTCCTCGATGGCGGCGTCCACCACCTCGATGTCGTGGCCGTCGACCTTGTCGATCACGTTCCAGCCGTAGGCGATGAAGCGGGCGGCGACGTCGTCGACATACCAGGGCGCGACCTGGCCGTCGATGGAGATGCCGTTGTCGTCGTAGATCGCGACCAGCTTGTTCAGGCGCCAGGCGCCGGCCAGGGCGCAGGCCTCGTGGCTGATGCCTTCCATCATGCAGCCGTCGCCCAGGAACACCCACGTGCGGTGGTCGACGACGTCATGGCCGGGGCGGTTGAACTCGGCGGCCAGCAGCTTCTCGGCCAGCGCCATGCCCACCGCGTTGGCGATGCCCTGGCCCAACGGGCCGGTGGTGGTCTCGACGCCCGGGGTGACGTCCACCTCGGGGTGGCCGGCCGTCTTCGAGTGCAGCTTGCGGAAGTTCTTGAGCTCGCCGATCGGCAGGTCGTAGCCGGTCAGGTGCAGCAGCGCGTACTGCAGCATCGAGCCGTGGCCGTTGGACAGCACGAAGCGGTCGCGGTTGTGCCAGTGCGGGTTGGTCGGGTTGTGCTTCAGGTGGCGCGACCACAGCGCCACGGCGATGTCGGCCATGCCCATCGGGGCGCCGGGGTGGCCCGAGTTGGCCGCCTGGACGGCGTCCATCGCAAGCGCGCGGATGGCGTTGGCCATCAGGGTGGGCATCGGCGTGGCGATGGGGGTATCGGCGGGAACGACGTTCGAGATCTCGGACATGGACGACTCTTTTTTGGGGCCAGGATGCGGCGGAGGCGGAGCCGGCGATTTTAGACGGGAGGCCGGAAATCGCGGGGAATTCCCGGCCGCGGCCTCTAAACTGGGGCGATGAAGGCACTGATCCTGGCCGCCGGACGCGGCGAACGCATGCGCCCGCTGACCGACCGCACGCCCAAGCCGCTGCTGGAGGTGCGCGGCAAGCGGCTCATCGAATGGCACCTGGAAGCCCTCGCGCGGGCGGGCGTGCGCGAGGTCGTCGTCAACACCGCGTGGCTGGAGGAGCAGTTCCCCGCGACGCTGGGCGACGGGTCGCGCTACGGCGTGAAGATCATGTACTCGTTCGAGGGCCGCGACCACGGCGGCGCGCTGGAGACGGCCGGCGGGATCGCCAAGGCGCTGCCGCTGCTGGGCGACGCGTTCTGGGTCGTATCGGGCGACGTCCACATTCCGAGTTTCCCGTTCGACCCCCTGGACGCAAAGCTGTTCGTCGAGAGCGATGCGCTCGGCCAGCTGTGGATGGTGAAGAACGCCCCGCACCATCCGACCGGGGACTTCGGCATCGACGAGGATCGGCTGGCCAGCCGCACCGCCGAGCCCAGGCTGACCTGGGCCAGCGTCGGCCTGTTCCGCGCGGCGCTGTTTCGCGACATTCGCGTCGGCACGAAGATGGCGCTGCGCCCTCGGCTCGAGCTGGCCATGGACCAGCGCCGCCTCCGCGCGGAGTTCTTTGGCGGCAGCTGGACCGACGTCGGGACGATGGAGCGCCTGGACGCGCTCAACGCACCGCTCAAATGAGAAGAAGGCCCGTCGAGCAAGGCCGACGGCGGCGAACCGGGCTTCTCGTTCCGACGCGGGCGGCCCCCTTCAAGCCGCCAGCGGCTTCGTGATCTCGTCGATCCGCGCCAGCACTTCCGGCGTGAGCTTGGGCACGATCTCCGCGGCCTTGAGGTTGTCCTTGAGCTGCTTGACGCTCGACGCCCCCGTGATCACCGTGCTGACATGCGGGTTCTTCGCGACCCAGGCGATGGCCAGCTGCGCGGTGGTGGCGCCGAGGTCGCGCGCGATCGGCTCGAGCTTGGCGACCGCGTCGTTCTTGCGCTGGTCGGTCAGCTGCTCGTGCAGGAAGGACATGTTCTGCATCGCGCCGCGGCTGTCGGCCGGGATGCCCGACTTGTACTTGCCGGTCAGCAGGCCCGAGGCCAGCGGGCTCCACGTCGTCAGGCCCAGGCCGATGTCCTCGTACAGGCGCGCGAACTCCTGTTCGACCTTCGCGCGGTGGAACAGGTGGTACTGCGGCTGCTCGACGACCGGCTTGTGCAGGTGGTGGCGCTCGGCGATCTCCCAGGCGGCGCGGATGTCGGCGGCCGACCACTCGCTGGTGCCCCAGTACAGCGCCTTGCCCTGGGTGATCATGTCGCTCATCGCGTGCACGGTCTCCTCGATGGGCGTGTTCGGGTCCGGGCGGTGGCAGTAGACGAGGTCGAGGTGCTCCAGGCCGAAGCGCCGCAGCGAGCCGTCGATCGCCTGCATCAGGTACTTGCGGTTGAGCGTGTTCTTGCGGTTGACGGTGACGGCGTCGGGCAGGCCCCAGAAGAACTTGGTCGACACCGTGTAGTTCAGGCGCGCCCAGCCCAGCTTCTTCAGCGCCGCGCCCATCACCTCCTCGCTCTTGCCGCCGGCATAGGCCTCGGCGTTGTCGAAGAAGTTGACGCCGGCGTCGTAGGCGGCGGCCATCATCTCGACGGCGGCGCCGACATCCACCTGGTTGGCGTAGGTCACCCAGGATCCGAGCGACAGCTCGCTCACTTGCAGGCCGGCGCGGCCCAGTCGACGGTATTGCATTGGCGTATCTCCATGACGTCGCCTGCGTATCAACGCGATCGCGGGCATCGGGCCACAATAGCATTCCCCCGCCGACCCTCGCTCCCATGGTGACAACGCACGACAGCCGACCCACGACGCCGCCCCGGCTGGCGGTGATCGGCGGCGGCCCGGTGGGGCTGTCGCTGGCGCTGCTCATGCGCCAGCGCTGCCCGGCCTGGTCCGTCAGCGTCTTCGACACGCGCAATGCCGACAGAGACATCTCCGGCGACCCGCGCACGCTCGCGCTGTCGCTGGGCAGCGTGCAGACGCTCGAGCGCCTGCGCGTGTGGCCCGGCGCGCAGGCGGCGCCGATCCGCCAGGTGCACGTGTCGCAGGCGCCGCCCACGCTGTCGACGCCGTTCGGCGAGCCGGTGGTGCACATCCGCGCCGACGAGGTGGGCGTGCCGCTGCTGGGCGCCGTGCTGAGCTACGGCACGCTGCTGGCGCCGCTGCAGAAGACCTTCCTCGACGCCTGCGCCACGCGCGGCGGCGCGCTCGGCACGCTGGACGCCGGCCTGCACGCGCGCTTCGGCACGGCGGTGGCCGACGTCCGGACCGACGGCGACGGCGTCGTCGTCACGCCCGAGGGTGGCGTCGGCGAGCGCTTCGACCTGGCGGTGATCGCCGAGGGCGGCGTGTTCGCCGAGCAGTCGCGCAAGGCCGTCACGCACGACTACCGGCAGACCGCCTGGGTCGGCACTGTCACGCTGCAGGGCGCGACGCCGGGCCTGGCGATGGAGCGCTTCACGCGCGACGGCCCGCTGGCGCTGCTGCCGCTGCCGTCGCCGGCGGGCAGCGACCCCAGGACCTCGCGGGCGGCGCTCGTGTGGTGCGTCGACTCGGCCGACGACCCCGTCGCGCCGCTCACCGACCCGCAGCGCCTGGCCGTGCTCGCCACGCGCCTGCCGGGCGCGGTGGGCACGCCGGTGGCGATCTCGCCGCTGAAGTCGTTCGCGCTGGGCCTGAACGCCGAGGCGAGCCTGGTCGACGGGCGCGTCGTGCGCATCGGCAACGCGGCGCAGACGCTGCACCCCGTCGCCGGACAGGGGTTGAACCTCGGGCTGCGCGATGCGTTCCTGCTGGTCGACCGACTGGCCGACGGCGCGCAGGCCAGCGACGCAGGCGTCGCGCGCGCGCTGCGCGGGCTCGCGTTCGCGCGCGCGCCCGACCGCTGGAGCGTCATCGGCGCCACCGATTTCCTCGCCCGCAGCTTCACGTGGCACGCGCCGGGGCTGGCCGCCGCGCGCGGCCTGGGCCTGGCGGCGCTGCAGGCGCTGCCGCCCGTCAAGCGGGCCTTCGCGCGCCAGATGATGTTCGGCTGGCGCTGACACCTTCCCATTCGATATCGAGAGAGACAGCCATGTTCGTGGTCGCGGGCGAAGCCCTGATGGATGTGTTCACGGGCGCGACGACGCCCACCGGCATCGCGCTCGACGCGCGCATCGGCGGCTCGCCGCTGAACGTGGCGTTCGGCTTCGCGCGCATGGGGCAGGCGGTCGCCTTCCTGGGCGGTATCTCGAACGGCGAGCTGGGCGAGCGGCTGCTGGACGCGCTGCGCGCCGAAGGCGTGTCGCTGGAGGCCGTGCACCGCAGCGACGCGCCCACCACGATCAGCCTGATCGGCGTCGACGCGAAGGGCGTGCCCGAGTACGCGTTCTACGGCACCGGCGCCGCCGACCGCACGCTGCCGCTGGCCGCGCTCGATCGCATGCCGGCCAACGCGCGCCTGCTGCACGTCGGCTCGTACACGATGGTGGTGGGCGACACCGCCGCCACGCAGCGCGCCCTCGTCGAGCGCGTGCACGGCAAGATGGTGGTCAGCTACGACCCGAACCTGCGCCTGAACGTCGAGCCGGACCTGCAGGTGTGGCGCGACACGCTCGAATGGATGCTGCCGCGCACCGACGTCCTCAAGCTCAGCGACGAGGATCTGGGCCTGCTGTACCCCGGCGTCGACCCCGCCGCCTTCGCCGCCGACTGCCTCGGCAAGGGCGCCGGCCTCGTCGCGCTGACCCGCGGCGGCAAGGGCGCGTTCGCGTGGCATGCCAGCGGCATCGTCGAGGTGCCGCCGGTGCACGTCGACGTCATCGACACCGTCGGTGCCGGCGACACCTTCCAGGCCGCGCTGATCACGCGCCTGGCCGAGCTCGGCGCGCTGACGCCCGAGGGCGTGCGCGGCATGGGCGCCGAGACGCTGCTGGACGCGATGCGCTTCGCCGCGCAGGCCGCGGCGATCACCTGCTCGCGCCGCGGCGCCGACCTGCCGCGGCGCGCGGAGCTGGGCATCCGCTGACGCGCGGGCGCGGCCTCAGCAGAAGACGATCGCGCTGCCGCTCGCGATGCTGATGCGCGCGGCCTCCCACAGCGCAAGCCATGCCAGCGACTCGCGCCACATCGGGTGGTCGGTGTCGATGGCGTCCAGGCGCGCGGCTTCGGCATCGGACAGCTCGCCGCGGGCGTCCAGCGCGATGTCCAGCGCGGGCGCGACCAGCGCGAGTTCCGCGCGCAGCCGCTGCGACGAACCCAGCATGCCGCCGCCGGGGATGTCGTCGTCCTCGTTGGCCAGCACGACCTGGGGGAAGTCGATCGGCAGGTACCAGCCCTCGGCGTCGGAGTGGCACAGCAGGTGGCTCTCGAACTGCTCGGTCAGCGCCTCGACTTCGGCATCGGCCGCCGGGTCGATGCCTGCCGGCACGGGCGCGGCCGACCACTGCGGGTCGCGCACGCGATGGGCGTAGGCGCGGCGCAGGTAGTGCAGCGTCGAATACGGGAAGCCGACGGTCGAACAGCGCGTGGCCAGCGCCGGCGCGGTGCGCGGCTCGACGTGCGGCGGCAGCCCCTCCGATTCCAGCACGCGGTTGACCTGGGACAGCTCGCGCTCGAAGTGCTCCACGGCCTGGGCATCGCCTTGCGACAGCATGTCGGCGAGGTAGCCGACCTCGATAGCCAGGCCCATGGAAACTCCTTGCGATGCGGTGGGATGCGCGCATTCTCGCCGCCGCGGCGCCCGGCGCGCGTGACGGCGCTGTTAGGGAGTGCGCCGGCGCGGGCGGCGGCCACAAGATCGCGCGCGAGGAGGTGCGCATGGCCACGAAGCAGGAACTCGAGGAGCAGAAGCTGGCGCTGGAGATCGCCGCGCTGAAGCGGCCCCATTCGCGCAACCCCACCTTCTGGATCAGCGTGGTCACGGCGGCGGTGGCCGTCGTCGGCGTGTTCGCGCAGAGCTACATCTCGAAGATCGAGGTGGCCAAGGCCGACCTCGTCGTTGCCCAGGCGCACAGGGACGCCGCCTCGGCCGTCGAGCAGCGCGACCGCGCCGGCAAGGAGCTGGCCGGCATCCAGAACGACGAGAACACGGCGCGCCAGCGCGTGGCGGACCTCGACACCGAGCGCGCGAACCTCGAGGCGCGCGTCGCGCAGCTCGTCAAGGCGGTCGACAGCACGCCGACCGTGTCGCCGGAGGTGAAGGTGGCGGCCAAGGCGGCGGCCAACGCGTACTACTCGGTGGGCGTCTACAGCTTCGGCGCCGTGCCGCAGGTCATGCAGGCCTTCGTCGCGAAGCTGCACGATGCCGGCTACACCGTCCTCAAGGCGCAGGTGCTCGCCCAGCGCCAGCCGTGGCTGTCGACGCGCACGGCGGTGCTCTACTACGACGACGCGTCCAGGGCCAAGGCGCAATGGATCGCGACGCAGCTGCAGGCCGCCGGCGCCACCGACGTGGCCATCGAGAAAGGCAGCGGCGCCGGCATCCCCGCGGGCCGCGAGGCCACGAGCTTTCGCGTGCACATCATCGGCTGACGCGCGCCTGGCCGTTGACGCGCTTCTTACGCGGCGGCCGCCGGTCCTTGCACCGCGTTGTCGCGCACGGCGCTTCGATGGACGCCTCGCAACGACCCGCACGCGGCCCTTTCGCACGTGCGTCGACGCCGCGGCCGCCTGAGCCGCGCTGCCGCTCAGGGCCGGTCGCGGCCCTCGTGCGCCGGCGCGTACGCGGCGTGCACGAGGCGCTGCTCCTCGACCGGCGTGCGGCCGAACAGGCGCTTGAACTCGCGGCTGAACTGCGAGGCGCTCTCGTAGCCGACGCGGCTGGACGCGCGGCTGGCGCTGACACCGTCCTGGATCATCAGCAGCCGCGCCTTATGCAGCCGCGTCGCCTTCAGGTACTGGATCGGCGACGTCGCCGTCACCGTCTTGAAGTGCGCATGGAACGACGCGGCGCTGAGGTTGACCTCCTGCGCCAGCGTGTCGACGTCCAGCCGCTGGTGGTAGTCCATGTGGATGCGGTGCAGCGCCTTGGCGATCTGGCCGAAGTGGCCGCGCTGGGCGAGCGCGGCGCGCAGCGCAGGGCCCTTGGGGCCGGTGAGCACGCGGTAGCAGACCTCGCGCAGCAGGCTGGCACCGAACAGCCTGGTCTCGACCGGCGAGCGCAGCACGCGCAGCAGGCGGATGACGGAGTCGGCCAACGGCGCGTCCACCGGCGCCGTGGCCACGCTCTCGGCGCCGGGCATGGGTTCGAACGACGGATCCAGCGCCAGCGCGAGGTCGGCGATGACCGCGAGGTCGAGCTTGACCTTGATGACCAGCAGCGGCTCCTCGGGCGACGCGAAGGTCTCGCCTTCGAACGGCATCGGCACCGACGCCACCATGAACTGGTGTGCGCCGTACTCGATCACCTGGTCGCCGAAGTAGCCGCGCTTGCGACCCGAGCACACGATGACGACGCACGCGTCGTGCAGCACCGGCGTGCGCGGCAGCGACTTGTTGGAGCGGCCGAAGGCCACGCCTTCCAGCAGCGAGTGCGTCATGCCCTCGGCGGGCGCCAGTTCGGCCACCAGGGCCGTCATCTCCGCCCGCAGCGCGGCGTCGTCGTGCGCCATGGCGCATCCTCCAAAGGTCAACGGTCGATGACGTGACTCTAAAGGAACAGGCCAGGAACAGGAAACGAAATGGTCATATTCCGAGCGGGATTGGAGCTTTAGGCAACAAGTCTGGAGTTTCAGGACTTCTTTTCCGAGACGCGATTTCCTAAACTGCGTGCACCCGGCCTCGACAGGGACCGGCGCGAGCGGCCTCCCCGGCCGCCCTGCACAACGGGCCGCCACAGGCCCTCGCAGGCAGACGACGCGCCGCTCCCGCCCGCGACGAGCCCGGGTCACGGCAATCCCCGCGGGCGCCCGTCCTCCACGGGCCGTGACGCCACCGACGCGTCGCGCCAGGACTCCATTTCGAACCCCGACGCCTTCGGCGCGCGCCCTCCTTTGTCCAGCGCGGGCCGATGGCATGACTGACCACCACCCCTCGAGGAGAAGATGATGAATCGACAGACTTGGTTCGTGACCGGCGCGGCGTCGCTCCTGGGCGCCGACATCGTCCGCCAGGCGCTGGCCGCCGGCCATCGCGTCGTCGCGGTCGACCCCGATCCGCTGGCGGCGCTGCAGCGCCTGGCCGCCTCGGCCGGCGAGCGGCTGCTGCTGCTGCCGCTGGACGAGATCGACGCGCAGGAAGTCGGCGTCGTCGTGCGCGCCGTCGTCGAGCGCTTCGGCGGCATCGACGTGCTGGTGCACGGCGCGGCCGCATGCAGCCCGCGCGACGAGCGCGGCGCGCCCACGCCCGTGCACGACTTCAGCGCCTCCGTGCGTTCGCTGTTCAACATCACGCGCGGCGTGCTCGAGGCGATGCGCGAGCAGGGCGCCGGCCGCATCCACCACCTGGTGCCGCCGCCGGATCGCCACCGCTGGCCCACGCTGTTCTCGATCGCCGGCTTCTGCGAGGCCGTCGCCGCGGACGTCGCGCCGTTCGGCGTCGAGGTGACGGCCGTGCCCGCGCACGACGCGCCGGCGCTGCTGCGCGCCGCGTCTGGGCGCGACCGCGGGGAGCTGCTCGAAGAAGCATGACGCGAGCCGGATGAGGCTCATTCCCTGAGCCAGGCGAACCAGACAATCAGTCTCAAGGTTGCAGTACGGCAGCCACCCCGCCCGCGACCGGCCGCACGCACGACGGCCGGCGCGTGCGGATCTCCACGGTCTTGCTCAGGGAACCCCACATGAAGTCCATCTCCATCGCCGCCGCGGCGCTGGCATTCGCCGCGCTGCAGGGCGCGCCGGCCGCGCACGCGAATCCGGCGCCCGCCCCCACCGTCGTCACGCCGACCAGCGACGGTTCCGTCTACGCCTGCGCCGGCTGCAACCCCGTGTTCGACGGCGCCTACGTGCTGGCCAGCGGCTACATCGAGGGCGACGTCAAGTTCTCGACGGCCGCGCTGCACGGCCCGCAGTCGCAGGTGCTGCTCGCGATCAACCCGTATGGCGAGCCGCTGTGGGGCAAGGACGTCGCCGTGTACGGCTACGGCACGTCGGTGGGCGTGCTCGACGCCTCGGACGTCGACGCCGGCACCTTCCTCGGCACGCTGGTGCTGCCGGACAACCTCGGCTTCGGGCAGGACGCGAGCTTCGACGTCACCGCGTTCGTCAACGGCGTGCACGCACCGTACGTCGCGTTCAACCTGCGCACGACCGGCACCGACATCTTCAGCTCGCTCGAATACAACGACGGCCACCCGTCCGAGCTCGTGGCCACCGCGGCCGCGGTGCCCGAGCCGGGCAGCGCGTCGCTGATGCTGGCCGGCCTGTTCGCCGCTGCCGGCCTGGCCGTGCGGCGCCGCGCGCGCTGATCGTCCCTCGCCTCGACCCGCGCGCAGAGCCGGGCGAGGCGCGCGGCCGGCGGGAGCTCCTGCACCGCGGGTTTGCGCGCTCGCGGGCGCGGCGCGCAAGTCGCAAGATGGCTGCCGGCCCGCTTGCAGGGAGGATCCGCGCCATGGCCACGTTCATCGACTCCGGCATCCGCAGCGCCGAGGACGTGCTGCGCTTCGAGGCGCAGATGCCGCTCGAGCGCCGACTGCCCGAACGCAGCGTGTTCGACGTGTTCGCCGGCGCCGCCGAGACCTGGCCCGAGCGCGCCGCGCTCACGATGCTGATGACCGGCGCGCCCGACGAGCAGCCGCGGCGCGTGAGCTACGCCGAGCTGCTGAAGCTGGTGCGGCGCGCCGCCAACCTGTTCGCGTCGCTGGCCGGCCCGCGCGCGGGCGTGGCCTGCATGCTGCCCAGCCTGGTCGAGACCCACGCCAAGCTGTGGGGCGCCGAGACCGCCGGCTATGCCGTGCCGATCAACTTCCTGCTGCGGCCCGAGCACATCGCCACGCTGCTGGAATCGTCCGGCGCGCGCATCCTGGTCGCGCTCGGCCCGCACCCGGTGCTCGACATCTGGGACAAGGCGCTCTCGCTCAGGCAGCGGCTGCCCGACCTGATCGTGCTGCGCGTGGCGCCGCCCGGCGTGCCGCTGGAAGACGGCGTGCTCGACTTCCATTCCGCGCTCGCCGCGCAGCCCGACGACCGCCTCGCGTTCGGCGCGCCCGGCCACGACGACGACATCGCCGCGTATTTCCACACCGGCGGCACCACCGGCGCGCCGCGGCTGGTGGCGCACACGCACCGCTCGCAGCTGGTGTCGGCGCTCGGCGGCGCGGTGCTGGGCGACATGCGTCCCACCGACACGCTCACCGCCACGCTGCCGCTGTTCCACGTCGGCGGCACGATCTTCTGCGGCCTGAGCGCCTTCATGGCCGGCGTGAGCCTGCTGGTGATGTCGCCGGGCGGCCTGCGCAACCCGGCAATGGTGCAGAACTTCTGGCGACTGGTCGGCCGCCATGGCGCCACGCTGGTCGGCGCGGTGCCCACGTCGGTCGGCGCGTTGCTGGAAGTGCCGGCCGACGCGGCCGACCTGCGCACCGTGCGCGCCGGCTTTTGCGGCGCGGCCTCGCTGCCATCGGCCGTGCGCGAGAAGTTCCTGCAGGTGACGGGCCGCCCGCTGCACGAGGTCTACGGCATGACCGAGGCGTCCGGCCTGATCGCGATCGACAGCGTCGCCAGCGAGGGCGGCCCGGGCTCGGTCGGCTGGGCGCTGCCGTACACGCGCGTCGCCGTGCGGCGCCTCGACGCCGACGGCCGCCCCGGCGCGCCGTGCGACACCGGCGAGATCGGCGTGATCGTCGTCAGCGGGCCGCACGTGTCGCCGGGCTACCGCGACCTCGCCCACGACGCGGGCGTGCTGGTCGACGGCGACCTGGTGAGCGGCGACCTCGGATTCCTCGACGCCCAGGGACGCATCCACATCGCCGGCCGCGCGAAGGACCTGATCATCCGCAGCGGCCACAACATCGACCCGCTGATGATCGAGAACGCGATGGCCGCGCACCAGGCCGTCGCGCTCGCCGCGGCCGTGGGCGCGCCGTGCCCGTACGCGGGCGAGCTGCCGGTCTGCTACGTCGTGCTGCGCGCCGGCGCGACGGCCAGCGAGGACGAGCTGCGCGACCACGCCCAGCGCACGATCGCCGAGCGCCCGGCCTGGCCGAAGCGCATCCACGTCGTCGACGCGATCCCGCTGACCACGGTGGGCAAGATCTACAAGCCGCAGCTGCGCTGCGACGCGGCGTCGCGCGAGGTCGCGCGCCTGGTGCGCGAGCAGCTGGGCCACGCCGCGGCGAACGTCGACGTCGCCGAGGGCGGGCGCCGCGGCCTGCGCGTGCGCGTCACGCTGCCCGCAGGCGCGGCCGCGTCGGTGCCGGCCGTGCGCGACGCGCTGGCGGCCTACCTGTTCGAGGCGGAGGTCGACGCGCGCTGACGCGTCCACGATCGCAGCCATGCCCTCCGACGAACAAGCCCTGCGCGACCTGCACGCCACCTGGATCGCCGCCGTCAACGCCGGCGACCTCGTCGAACTGCAGGACTTGATGACGGCCGACGCCGTCTTCATGAACCCCGGCCAGGACGCCATCGGCCCCGCCGACTTCCCCGCCAGCTTCGCGCAGGCGCAGCGCCGGTTCGACTTCCACTGCACCAGCGACCCGCGCGAGGTCGTCGTCACCGGCGACCTGGCCTACGTCCGCAGCCGCGACACGCTGTCGCTCACGCCTCGCGACGGCAAGCCGCCGACGACGCTGGCGGGCGACCGGCTCACGATCTACCGGCGGCAACCGGATGGACGATGGCTGCTGGCGCGCGATGCGCACACGTTGATGCCGGTGGCGAACTGAGGGCGATGCGGACGCGGGTCAGGGAACCGCAAACCGAGTCAGCGATTCGCAAACGCATTCGACAAGCCGGGCGCGCTCGAATCCAGGTGGCCCGGGCGCGACTTGGGCACCGCGAGCAGGTCCTGCACCATCACGCGCGACACGATGTCGCTGCCATCGACGAAGGATTGGCGCAGCAGCTCGGGATCCTTCAGGAATTCCTCGAGCGTATGGCCGTCCTTGTTCTGGACGTCGTGCGCGCCCGCGACGTGCGTGGCTTGCCAGATCACCGAATCATCGGCGGCCTTCATGGTGGCGCTCAGGTTGACGATCGGGTACAGCGTCGATCCGAGCGTGTGCGCGTGCGCGATGCCGTAGACATTCACGACCAGGTCGACCTGCGCATCCGCCGGCTCGGACCCGACGACGAAGCGGATCGGCGTGCCGGCACTCGCCTGCTTGGCGAACTCCGCGGCCACGATGGCGCCGACGTCGATGTGGCTGGCCTGCATCTCGGCCGCCAGTTGCGCCCTGGCGCTCGCGCCCACCGACGATGCGACCGGCTGCCCCAGCAGCGGCCCGGCCGCCAGCATCGCGACGCCTTCGGCCTGTCCCAGGTAGAGCATGTCCGCGGGCAGCTTGACGATCGGATTGACGCGCACGGTGTGGATCGATGCCTTGGCCGCCGGCGTGATGGCCACCGGCGGGGCCACGCAGGCGGTCAGCGACGAGGCGGCCGCGATCAGGCCGAGGGTGGCAGCGCGGCTGCTGAGATAGATAGGCATGCGAAGTCCGTGCGGGCGTTGCTCGAGGCCTGCGCAGGCCTTCGCCGGCGACAGGAGACTTCATTGTCGATCGCCGGTCTGCGCCGAAGACGGCCGCGACGACCTTGCGACGTGACCTATTGCCGCTGTCGAGCGACGCACTTTCTCGTCCTGCCGGACAGGTTCAGCCCGCCGACAGGCATCGAGCGACTAGGCGCCAGCGCCCGGCGACAGCGCGCGCGAGTAGATGTGGCACAACCCGAACTCGTCGACCAGTTCACGCTCGAACGACATGCCCACCTTCTCGGCCACGCGAACGGAAGCCGAGTTGCCCGGCACGATGACGCAGATGAGCCTGCGAAGGCGCAGGACGCTTTGGGCGTGGCCGACGATCGCCATTGCCGCCTCCGTCGCCAGGCCCTCGCCCCAGCGCCGCTTGTCGATCAGGCTCGCCAGCTCGACCTCGTGCCGACCCTCGATCTCCCAAGGCAGGAGACCGCAGCGCCCGAGAAAGTCGCCGGAGCTTCGCTCGACGACCGCCCACAGGCCCAGCTCGGGAAAGTCGGGGTGGCCATGGACAAACCACTCGAGTTCCTCGCGCGTCTCCTCGAGCGTCCGCGTGCCGTCGGGAAAGTACTTGCGCATCTCCGGGTCGCGATAGAGCGCGTGGAGCGCAGCGAGATCCTCGGGCACGAAGTGCCGAAGCACGAGCCGGGGAGTCTGCAGGACGATCATGCGATTGACGGCTCAGGCCGGACTTTCAGCTGGCCTGGTTTTCGTGGACTTGCATCTCGATTCCGATCCGGTGACTCACGCCCCATGGCACTGCTTGTACTTCTTGCCCGAGCCGCACGGGCACGGGTCGTTCCTGCCGGCGCGCTGCATCGCGGGCGCGAGATTGCGCTGGCTCTGCATCAGGCGCTGCTGCATGGCCTGGAGCTGTTCCAGCATCCCGAAATACAGCCACGGATGGATGCAGTCGACGAAGCGTGCGTCCGGAAGCGGCGAATTGCCGGCGGCCACGAGCGCGGCGTGGAGCGGATGCCCCGCTCGAACGTAGAGGAAGGTGTTCTGCCGGTACCAGGGCTCGACGGCGTGGTCCGACCAGAACGTCGGGCGGAAGAAGTCGAACAGCAGGTAGCCGTGCGCCAGGAACTTGTCCGCCCAGAAGCTGTGCGGCTGCGTGTTGATGTGATCGCGGCCGGGCTGGCCGAGGAACGCCGCGCCGAAGAGGATGGCGTCGGCGTGCGCGGCCAGGGTGCGGACGAAGCCGTCGGACGATTCGGTCGGCAGGTGCTCGGCGACCTCCAGCGAGATCGCCAGGTCGTGGCGCTCGGCGGCGGGGATCTCCGCGCGCAGGTTCGCGCTGCGGAACGCGATCCGCGGGTCGAGCATCATCTCCTGCGACACCCAGTCGCCGTCCAGGCCGGTCAGCCGCTCGACGCCCTGCTCCCCGCAAGCCGTCAGCCAGGCGCCGCGGCCGCAGCCGATGTCGATCGCGCTGGCGGGTCGCCACAACGCGAACAGATGCGCGAGATAGGTTCGCGCGGATCGCAGGCTGCCGTCCACGTGCTCGGCGTAGAAGGCCTTGTCGTAAGGGGTGTCGGACATGTTCGGTCGAAGTTGCAACTTGAATGGGGGCTCGTCACGCCCTTGCGGTGGCAGCCTACTCGAAAGCGGCCGACCGGCCGCACAGCCGATTCGGGCCGGCGGTATCCGACGAGCGCCGGCCGCCGGCGCCAAGATGCGCGAACACGTCGCACGACGTCATCCGAACGCGGCGCAGGGCTTTGACTTGGCCGGGCATGCAGCTTGTGCGAAGCGATGTTGGGCAACTGCAGTCCGGGTGGAGGCGCGCCTCTTCATGAAGTTCCGCCGCGGCGCAGTGCTACGTTCATGCACTTGCATTCCGGAAGAAGCTTCTGGCACCGGCAGCAGGCCATCCGCGGCGGAAAACGGCGTGGCCTCGACGTGGTATCCCTTGCTGCATCTGCGATCCACGCAGATGTCCCAGCCGTGCGGGGCATCGCTCGCGTGCGCGGTGAGAATGAATCCGTCTCGCGACTGGACGGTCGACAGAGGTGCTCCTCGGCCGATGACCACCGGCGCGGTTGCAAGTGCAAAAGCCGCCAATGCGGTAACGGCGTGAGCAAGGCGAGAAAAAACGGGATGCATGGTTGTCTCCTTGGGGGGTTCCCACTGACGCCGAGCGTTGATCGCGGAGTCGGCGCTGGATGTTTCGATCAGGCCTCCTCGGCAAATCGGAGTCCTGTGCAATGACCAGTTCGGAGAAGGAGTGCACGCAGTGACGGAGCTAACTAGTTGATTTAAATGAGGTTGCCTGCCGGGAAGTTCATTGTTCCTAGAACGGCAATAGACATTTCTAGTGTGCGATGCAGTGCCCGCGAACTGGGATCCCTCCAACGCCTGGGCGACTTTGCCCGTCGCCGCAACCGCGGGCCAGCAGGGCCTTGACGCACCGGACGTCTCGGTGGCGAAAAAGTCGCTGCACAGGGTGAAGCGCTGGGAGCGCGCGGTCGATGGCCGCCCATCCGGGCGCTTCCGGTTGCTCTTGTTCGGACACGGATCAGCCCGCCGCGCCGACTTCAGCAAGAAAGCGCTCGATCGCCGCCGTGACCGCCGCCGGCTGTTCGACCGTCGAACTGTGGCCGGCCTTGGGGATGACCACGAGCCGCGCGCCCGGGATGCCGGCGGCGATGCGTTCGGCCTTCGCGGGGACGGTGGCGACATCCTCGTCGCCGACGATCACCAGCGTCGGCGCGCTGATCTTCGGCAGGTCGGCGACGACGGGCTCGCGCAGCAGCACACCGTTGACCGCGCGCCAGACGCTGCGGCGGTTCTTGTTCAGCTGGGCCAGCCACTCGCGGCGGTCGTCGGCGCGGGCGGGGTCGCCGAGCGAGGTCTTGCCGAAGAGGATCGGCATCACCTTGGGCACGACGACGCGCGGGCCGAGCCAGCGCGCCGCCATGTTCATGCGCTTGTACTTCGGAACGTTCTCGGCGGGTTCGGGTTCGGCGGAGGTCTCGCACAGCATCAGCGAGCGCAGCCGCTGCGGGTGGCGCACGCCCAGCCGCATGCCGACGAAGCCGCCCATGCTCAGGCCGCAGAAGTGGACGCGGCCCAGGCCCAAAGCGTCGATGAGGGCGACGGCGTCGCCGGTGAGGAGGTCGACGTCGATGACGCGGCGCGCGTCGTCGGCGCTCTGGCCCTGGCCGCGATGGTCGTAGGCGATGCAGCGGTAGCGATCGCGCAGGGCGGCCATCTGCGGCGCGAACAGCGCGGTGTTCCACAGCAGGCCGTGGCTGAAGACGATGGGCTCGCCGGAACCGCCGGTGTCCTCGTAGTGCAGTTCGGTGTCGTTGACGCGCAGGCGGGGCATGGGTGGGCGACTTTCCGGCAGTTGGCTGCCGTGTGCATCGATGGGAGACGCGGCGCGCGGGTGCGGGACCGCGAAGGACGAGCCGGCGCGATCAGCGGCGCCGCGAGAGCAGGAACCAGCAGGCGATCGCGAGTACCGGATCGGTGACGGCGAACAGCAGCATCATGTGCGGGAACACGCCGGCCAGCGCCGTCGGGACGAGCACCAGCGGCACCAGCACGATGCGGTCGATGATGGTCGCGGCGACGACCTGCCGTCCGCCGGAACGCCCGCCGAAGAAGTACAGCCAGCCGATCACGAGCAGGCACATGCCCAGCACGCGCATCAGGCCTTCCTCGTGGCCGACGAAGTCGGGGTCGCGCATCAGCGCCTGCGCCGCGCCGGGCCACGCCATCACCAGCGCGCCGGCCGCCATGTAGAACGCGCCGCACATCCACGTGAAGCGCGATGCGGGCGACAGCGCCGCCGGGGACTCCTTCAAAGCCGCGAGTATCGACACAGCGCACCTCCGCACGACGGGTTGGACACCTGCCCGCCCGCATTGCCGGGCGTCGCGCGCGGCCAAGCGCACGAACGCGCAGGACAGCGTGCGTGACGACGCCGAGGCCGTCGCGAGATCGCCGTCCGCGCGCGGGCTTCAGTTCGAACGCGACCATACACAACGCGGCCGTGCGCGAACAGAGGACAAGCCAGGACGGTCGCGGCGGGCGAGGGTCCTCAGGCGCGACGAATCGCCGGCGCCACGATCGCGCCGGCCTGCGCGCTGGCCGCCGTGAGCGCGTCCTCCCACTGCTCGAACAGCGGGAAGTCCATTGGCTGCGGCGCGGCCGTCGCGGGATGCCACATCCGGCGCAGCACCTGCCCCAGGTTGCGGCCGTAGACATGGAGGCCGCGCGCGGGCTGCGCGTCCGGGTTCGCGATGAAGTGGATGCAGTCGGCCGCCAGCGCCAGGGTGTCGCCCGATCGCAGCACCTCGCGCGACGTCGGCTCCAGCGCCCCGTCGCGCTCGCGCAGCAGCTCGTCGACCTCGCAGCCGTGCGAGATGCCCACCACGGCCCAGGTGCCGTGCTCGTGGATGGCGCTGGTGGCGAACGGCGGCAGCACGAGGTCGACGATCATCAGGTTGTCGGTGACGTGCAGGATCTCGCGGCGGCCCCAGGCGTCGGGCTGCTCGCGCTGCGAGACGAGTGCGAGACGCGTGAGCCGGGCGATGTCCTCGGCGCCGCCGCCCGCCGCGACGCACGCGATGCAGCGCGCGACGAAGCCGTCTGGGCCCAGCGAGCGCTCGGCCGAGCCAACCCCGTCGGCCGTCGGGCGCTCGCCCATCAGAGCTTGCGATGCCGCAGCGCCGGCAGCTGCATGCGCACCCGCTCGATGCGCTCGCGCGAAAGCTCGGCGATGGCGAAGCCCTCGCCCTCGCCGCCGTCGAGCGCCAGCGACAGCACCTCGCCCCACGGGTCGATGACGACGCTGTGGCCGAAGGTGCGGCGGCCGTTCTCGTGCTGGCCGCCCTGCGCCGGCGCGACGACGTAGCACTGGTTCTCGACCGCGCGGGCCCGCAGCAGCAGCAGCCAGTGCGCCAGGCCCGTCGTGTACGTGAACGCGGCGGGCACGAACAGCACGTCGCACGGCGGACGCATCATCTCGCGGTACAGCTCGGGGAAGCGCAGGTCGTAGCAGACGGACAGGCCGGCGCGCCAGCCGCCGTGCTCGAACGCGACGGGCGTGTCGCCTGGTTCCAGCACGCGCGCCTCGTCGTAGGACTCCTTGCCGTTGTCGAACGCGAACAGGTGGATCTTGTCGTAGCGCGCCAGGCGCTTGCCGTCGGGGCCGTAGACGCAGCAGGCGTTGCGCACGTGGCCCTGGCGCCTGGCGTGGATCGGCAACGTGCCGCCCACCAGCGTGATGCCGTGCGTGCGCGCGGCGTCGGACAGGAAGCGCTGGATCGGCCCGTCGCCGTCGGCCTCGGCGATGTGCAGCTTGGCGTCGTCGCGCAGGCCCATCAGGCAGAAGTACTCGGGCAGCGAGACCCACTGCGCGCCGGCCTGCGCGGCCTGCGCGACCAGGCGGCCGGCCGCCTCGAGGTTGCGGTCGAGGTCGGGCGTGGAGACGGTCTGGACGGCGGCGAACTTCGTCATGGGGCTTCCTTGCGTTGCCCCGAGTATCCGTCCGCGCCGCGATTCCGTCCGGCGCGAACGGGCCGAATTCCCTCGATCGAGGCGCGGACGATGCCACGCGAGGCGATGCCGCGGCGCTTGCTCCGAGCCCGCGCCGGCGACATCGCCGACGTCCGGGAAGCGGTCGCGGACGCGAGCGACACGCCGCGCCCGCGCCGCCTCAGGGCGTCTCGGCGCGCGGCCTGGCCAGCGCCGCCGACGCCGCCGCGGCCGCCTCGGTGGCGCGCGCGGCGGAGGCCGCGGCCGCCGCGGCGGCGACGGCGGCCTTGTGCTCCACCTCGTCCACCTTCGGCGCCGACCACGTGCCCGTCACATGCACCTCGCGCGTGCCGGCCTCGGTGAGCGGGTTGCGCAGGAACAGCTGCGCGAGGAAGGTGCCGATGCCGATCACCGGGTTGATGGCAGCGTACGCGAGCGAGGCCGCGCCGGCGTTGACCTCGGGCACGATGATGACGTCCAGGTCCTGCGTCTCGCCCTTGAGGTCGGTGCGGCCGGCCATCAGCACCGCGGCCGTGGCGCTGCGCATGCGCAAGTCCTTCGTGCTGGCCACGCCATGGTCGATCACGACGTCGCCGGTGACGTTGTCGAACGCGAAGCCTTCGGAGAACAGGTCGCGGAAGTCGAGCATGAAGCGGCGCGGCAGCGACTGCAGGCTCAGCACGCCCAGCAGGCGGGCGGCGCCGGCGTCGGCCTTGAGGAACTGGCCCTCGTCGATCTGCACGCGCAGCTTGCCCTGCAGGCTGGGGTAGTCGATCGCCAGCGGCGAGCCCGTCCACGTCACGGAACCGGCCAGGCTGCCTTTGCCCTTCTTGAGCACCTGCCCCATGCCCAGGCGGCCGAGGAAGGCGCCGGAGTCGGCCAGGTCGAGGTCGAAGTCGAGCGCGACGTGGCGCGTCGCCGCGCCGCTCCAGCGGCCAGTGCCCGACAGCCTGGCCTCGGGCGTCGTGAGCGCCAGCTTGGTCAGGCGCCAGTCGCGCCCACCCGACTGCAGCGTGGCCGCGACCTCCAACTTGCCCAGCTTCCTGGCGTTCAGCTCGAAGTTGTCGACGACGATGTCGAGCGCCGGCACCGTGCTGGTCTGCGAGACCTCCGTGGTCGGCGCGGGGGTCGACGCGGCGGGCTCCGGGTCGGCGTCGTGCGAGTCGAGCGCCAGGCGGTCCAGGCGCGCGAACAGCTGCGCGCCGCGCGTGGGCGTCTCGGGTCGGTATTCGATGACGCCCTTGGTCTGGTCGGACACGACGTTGGAACGCCAGACGTCGTCGCCCGCGGCCATCACCTGCGCGAGCAGCACGTCCACGTTCGTGAGGTGGTGGCCGCCGAGGATCAGGTCGGGCGTCTTCAGCGCCGCGGCCGACGGCACGTAGCTGATGCCCATGTCGTCGGCGGCGGCCGTCGACGCGCCGCCCGCCGTCGCAGGCGGGGGCGGCCCGTTCGACAGGCCGCGCCACAGCGCCAGCCACGCATCGCCGTTGAACGACGGCCCGCGCAGCACCAGCATGCCGCCGGCTTGCGGCGCGGGCAGCGGCGCGCCGACGGCGTAGGCCGCGCGCAGCGGGCGCGGCACGTCGCCCGAGCGATCGCGCAGCACCTCGGCCTGCAGCACCGGGCCCTGCGGCTGCGACAGCTCCACTTTCAGCGTGTCGCGCGGATGGCCCTCTTCCAGCGACGCGGTGGTGGACACGCTCAGCGGCCACGTCGCGTCGGCGGGCTTGTTCAACGGCGCGGGCAGCGCGAGGCCCAGGCCCGTGAGCGGGCTGGTCAGCGCGAAATCGGTCTGGCCCTTGACGATGCCGATCGTGAGCTTGTAGCTGGACTGCCCGCTGACGTGCTGGGCCAGGCGCGCGAGCACCGGTTCCTCGGCGACCTTGCGCAGGCCGTCCGCGTTGACCATGCCCTGCGCCGCGAAGCGCAGCGCGCCGTCGGGCTGCGTGCCGCCGTCGAACGACAACTCGCCGCCGAGCGCACGAGCGCGGCCGCCGCTGACGGTGACGCCCTTCTCGGTGAAGGCCACGCGCGCGCGGGCGTCCGCGAGCACGGGCGCGCCCGCGACCAGCTTCACGTCGTTGCCCGTGAGGGTCAGCGCGCCATTGACGGTGGTCTGCTCGCCATGCTGCAGCGGGATGTTCAGGCCGAGCTCGAGCTCCGCGCTGCCACTGGCCGTCGTCGCGGACAGGCCGTTGTGCAGCCAGCCGCCCACCGGCGACTGCGCGACGTAACGCAGGAAGTCGGTCATCGGCCCCGAGACCTGGCCGTGCAGCCCGAGCGCCGCCTGCTCGTACAGGTTCTTGATGCCGCCCTCGACGTCGTGCAGCTGCAGCTCGCCCATGCGGCCGCTGGCGCCGTGGATCTCGAGCGCGCCGCGATCGAGCACGATCTGCCCGGCCACCTGCGTGAACGCGGGCCACTGCGACGGCGCGCGCGTGCCGTCCTCGGCCTGGTGGCCCGGTACATAGGTGAGCGTGGTGCCGCGCACATGGCCGTCGATGCGGAACTCGCCGTCGTGCAGCCGCTGGTACGGGAAGCCCGCGAGGTCGCCGCGCACGTTGAAGCGCACGTTGTCCATGTCGCCGCCCGCGAACGCGGCGGAAAGGTAGCTGCGCGTGTTCTCCAGGCCCGGCTTGGGCAGGTAGCGCTCGATGCGGTCGGCGCGCGCATGCGTCAGCGTGCCCTGCAGGTCGATCGAGCCGGGGAAACGCCGGCCGCGGCCGAACATCGACGCGGCAGACGCGCCCGACGCCACGCCCGCGGCCGCCGGCGCGGCGCCGGGGCCGGTGCGCCATTGCAGCTGCAGCTGGCCCTCGGCGTCCGCGTTGGCGAAGCGCACGTTGTCCAGCGCGACCGAGATCGCCGCCGCCTGCGTCGCGTCGCGCGCCGGCTCGATCTTCCAGCGCGCGTCGGCGCCGAAGTGGTCGAACGCGATCACGGGCTCCTCGAACACGCCGGGCAGCTCGATGCTGCCGTCGTCCAGCGCCACGTGCGCCGTGCCGCCGCCCTCGTTCGCGTCGAGCGTGACCTTGGCGTTGCGCCAGCCCGGCCGGCCGCTGCGCGCGCCCTCGGGGATGGCGCCGGCGGCCATCGCGAAGCCGTCGACCTCGGCAGCAACGCGGTAGACGGAGGGCGCGGCCAGCGGGCCCGTCCAGCGCGCGTCCAGCTTGCGCACCACGCCTTCGGGCTGGTAGTCGGCCAGCCACTTCTGCGCGACCGGCGGCAGCGGCAGCGACGCGGCGAGGCGGCGCATCAGCGCGAAGTCCAGGTGGTCGGCCGACAGCTCGCCGCCGGTCACGGGCGTGAGGTCGTCCCACGGCACGGTGCCGGCGGACAGCGGCGCCGGCGCCGATGCCGCCACCGGATGCCCGGCCGCCGCGGCCATCGCCTCGTCGCGATGGCGGCTGACGAACGCGCGCCGGCCGATCTTCATCACGACGCTGCGCTGCACCTGCTGCCACGACAGCCGCATGTCGCCCGCGGGCCACGCGACGCCGTCGGCCGTCTCGAAGCCGAAGTGCTCGGCGGTCAGCGCCACGCCCGCCGGGTCGCGGCTGGCGGTCAGGCGCCCCCCGGCGTGCGCGATGGCCAGCGGCTCGATCTTCGGCGCCAGCCGCACGGCCACGCCGCTGAGCTGCACGTCGGCCGTGGCCGAGCGCCAGTGGTTGTTCTGGAAGTCCAGCCACAGCCGCAGCGAGCCCTGGCCGCCGTCCAGCTCGAACGGCAGGTCGACATGGCGCTTGAGCTGCGCGACATCGCCGCGCGGCAGGTCGGCGTAGAAGGTGCCGGTCCAGCGCCGCCAGTCGCCGGCGTACGAGAACAGCGGCTGGCGGGTGCGCGCGCGCAGCGTGAAGCGGTCGCCCCACTCGGCCGGGGGCGTGGCGTCTACGCGCATGTCGTGCGAACGCAGGCCGTTGCGCAGGACGACGTCGACGTCGGTGAGCTCCAGCGCCGGCGCGGCGCGCTGCTCGTCGATCCAGCGCACGGCGCCGCGGCGCAGCACGATCTCCTCCTGGCTGAAGAACCAGTCGAGCGTGGCGGCCTCGTCGGCGCTGGAGACGGTGGCGCGCGCGGCGAGGTCCAGGCCGCCGACGTGCACGTGACCGGCGGCGTCGCGCCGCACGAGCAGGCGGGCGTCCTCGATGTAGAGCTGAGCCAGCCGCGGCTGCAGCACCAGCAGCGACTGCGGCGACAGGGCCGCCGACACCCGCGGCAGCCGCAACGCCTCGGCGCCGGACGCGTCGCGCAGCACGACGTCGCGCAGGTCGACTGCGGGTATCCACGAAGACGAGCGCACGCTGATGTGGCCGATACGCACCGGAACCCCTACCGCGCGACTGGCATGGCGTTCTATCTCAGGGCGCCAATCCTCGATGTGCGGCAGAATCCCCCACTGCAGAGTCAGCCACGCGAGCACCACCAGGCACAGGAACGACAAGCCCGCATAGACGACGGCTTTCCAGGCCAGTTGGAGCCCGCGCCGCCACGGCATGAAGCGCAGCCGCCTGACGACTGGATCGAAAAATGCGCTCGGTTGCAATCTCATGAAAAGTTCGGCACGGGGTGGCAGCGCCCCAGACCACAGTGTAGGTGGGCAAGATGAGCGCCAAAGCGCGCCGCAGGGAGTCTTTGTCGCCTTTGCTTGCCCTGAACTTCTGGTAACACGCGCCTTCGCGGCGCCGCAACGGTCGTGAACGCTCCCGAGACGTCGCTACCGCTATCACGCGGCAAGGCCCTGGCCGCCCACAGCCGCTTCGTGCAGCGCGTGCGCCGCCGCCATGGCGACATGCTGGGCCGCCTGCCGCCGGGCCTGCCCGACTTCGCGACCATCACCGCGCTGATCGCCGGGCTCGAGGCCGACGGCGTCGCCGTGATGAGCGCGCTGCGCATCGCGCGCCAGCTGGTGCTGGAACGCCTGGCCGTGCTCGACATCGAGCAGCACGCCGACCAGGCGCAGGTCACCTGCGCCATGACGCACCTGGCCGAAGCCACGCTCGAGCGCGCGCACGCACAGGCGCTGGCCGACATCGACCCGCGCTGGGGCGTGCCACGCAACGCGGCCGGCGAGAAGGTCGAGTTCTGGATCATCGGCATGGGCAAGCTCGGCGCGCGCGAGCTCAACGTGTCGTCCGACATCGACCTGATCTACGTCTACGAAGAGGAAGTGGCCACCGACGGCGAGAAGCCGGTGAGCGCGCAGGAATACTTCGGCCAGGTGGCGCGCCGCATGTACGCGCTGATCGGCGACGTCACCGACGAGGGCTTCGTGTTCCGCGTCGACCTCGCGCTGCGGCCCAACGGCAACTCCGGCCCGCCGGTGGTGAGCCTGGCGATGCTCGAGGAGTACTTCCTCGTGCAGGGCCGCGAGTGGGAGCGCTTCGCGTGGCTCAAGAGCCGCGTGGTCGCGCCGCGTTCGGCGGTCACCAGCGGCCGCGCGCTGGCGCTGCGCTCGCTCGTCACGCCGTTCGTCTACCGCCGCTACCTCGACTACGGCGTGTTCGAGGGCCTGCGCCAGCTGCACCACAAGATCCGCGAGGAGGCCCAGCGCCGCGCGGCGGGCCGGCCGGAGCGCGCCAACGACGTCAAGCTGTCGCGCGGCGGCATCCGCGAGATCGAGTTCATCGTGCAGCTGCTGCTGGTGGTGCGTGGTGGCCAGTTCCCCGAGATCCGCACGCGCTCCACGCTGAAGGCGCTCGAGCGCCTGCGCGCCACCGGCCTGATGAAGCCCGAGACGGCCGCCCGGCTGCACGACGCCTACGTGTTCCTGCGCCGCGTCGAGCACCGCATCCAGTTCCTCGACGATCAGCAGACGCACCTGCTGCCCACCGACGACGACGACCTGCGCTGGATCGCCGCCAGCCTCGAGCTGTCCTGCGGCAAGAACGCCTGCGAGCTGCTCGACCGCCTGGGCGAGACGCGCGAGTTCGTCTCCACCGAGTTCGACACGCTGCTGCATGACGGCCGCGCGCCGCCGCCACGCAGCGGCGGTTGCCGCAGCGGCAATTGCGGCGCGCCGCAGGCGCAGCTCGACAGCGAGGGCTGGCTCGACCGCCTGCCTGGGGAACTCGGCGAGCGCGTGCGCCAGTTCGCGGACAACCCGCGCGTGCAGAACCTGCGCGAGGAGAGTCGGCAGCGCATCGCCAAGCTGGTGCAGCGCGCGGTCGAGGAGATCCGCTCGGGCAACTGCACGGTGGCCGCCGCCACGCGCTTCGTCGACTGGATCGAGCCGCTGCTGCGGCGCGAGAGCTACCTCGCGCTGCTGGTCGAGCGCCCGAACGTGCAGCGCCGCCTGCTGCGCCTGCTGGGCCTGGCGCGTTGGCCGGTGCGCTACCTCATGCTGCACCCCGGCGTGATCGACGAGCTCGCCGACGAGCGCACAATGATCGAGCGCTTCGACCCCGCCGCGCTCACCGCCGAACTCGAGGCGCGCCACGAGGCCTGGAAGCGTTCCGGCGAGGCCGACGAGGGCGCGATGCTCGACACGCTGCGCCGCGCGCACCATGCCGAGGTGTTCCGCACGCTGGTGCGCGACGTCGAGGGCCGCATCACCGTCGAGGCCGTGGCCGACGAGCTGTCCGCGCTCGCCGACACCATCGTCGAGCGCAGCCTGCAGTGGGCCTGGACGCTCATGAAGAAGCGCCACCGCGACGCGCCGCGCCTGGCCGTGATCGCCTACGGCAAGCTGGGCGGCAAGGAGCTGGGCTACGGCAGCGACCTTGACGTCGTGTTCCTGTACGACGACGCCGGCGAGGCCGACCCGTACCAGGCGCAGGAAGTCTACGCGGCCTTCGTGCGCAAGCTGATCACCTGGCTCACGCTGCGCACCGCGGCCGGCGAGCTGTTCGACATCGACACCGCGCTGCGCCCGAACGGCAACTCCGGGCTGCTGGTGACGTCAATCGAGTCGTTCGAGCAATACCAGCGTGGACGCGGCAGCAACACCGCGTGGACCTGGGAGCACCAGGCCATCACGCGCGCCCGCTTCTGCGCCGGCGACACGGCGCTCGGCGAGCGCTTCGAGGCCGCGCGCCGCGCCGTCATCGAGGCCGAGCGCGACGCCGAGGCGCTGCGCCAGGAGATCGCGGCGATGCGCCAGAAGGTGCGCGAGGCGCATCCGCAGCGCGACGAGCGCATCGACCCCAAGCATTGCGAAGGCGGCCTGATGGACATCGAGTTCGCCGTGCAGTACCTCGTGCTGGCACACGGCCGCGCCCACCCGGGCCTGCAGGACAACCTCGGCAACATCGCGCTGCTCAAGCGCGCCGAGGAGGCCCGGTTGCTGGACGCGGGCATCGGCACCGCCGCCGCCGACGCCTACCGCGAGCTGCGCCGCGCGCAGCACCGCGCGCGCCTGGACGAGCAGCCCACGCTGTTCCCCGAGGAGACGCTCGCGCCCGAACGCGCTGCCGGTCGCGCGCTGTGGCGCGCCGTGTTCGGTCCCGGCGCGTGAAGACGGGCCTTCGGATCGACGGCTCGGCCTGGGTCGCGCTGGCGGCGCTGCTGTGCGCGGGGGCGGTGGTGGTGACGGCGGTGTCGCTGCAGGAGGGCGGCGCGGCCGGCATGGCGTCCGTCGCGTCATCCATCGGATCGTCCGGCGGGTCGACCGCCGCGTCGGCCGTCGCTTCGCCAGTCATTGAGTCCAGCGCTTCGCCGGCCACGTCGGGCATGGCAGCGCCCGTGACGTCGACCGGCGCTTCGTCAGTCACGGAGTCGAGCGCATCGCCGGCCACGTCGGACATTGTTTCGCCCGGCGCATCGCCCAGTGCCTCGCCCACCGCGTCGCGCGACGCTGCGCCCGTCACGTCGTCCGGCGTTTCGCCCAGCACATCGTCGATCACCTCGCGCATGGCGCTGGCGCTCGACTGGCAGCCGGGCCTCGGGCTGGGCGAGCCCTGGCGCTTGTGGACCGGCGCCTGGGTGCACTGGAGCGCGGCGCACCTGCTGGTCAACGCCGCCGGCGCCGCCGTGCTGGCGTTCGTCGGCTGGCGCGCGCGCCTGTCCGCCGCAGCGGCGCTGGCGTGGTTCCTCGCCTGGCCGCTGACCCACGCGTTCATGGGCGCGGCCGGCGCCGACCGCCTCGCCGCGCTGATGCCGCACTATGGTGGCTTGTCCGGCGTGCTGCACGCGGGCGCCATCGTGCTGGGGCTCACGCTCGCGTGGCCGCCCGAGCGCTCGCGGCGCCGCGGGCCCGCGCGCCCGCGCGTGACGCTCTCGCCCGCGGACACCGGCTTCGCCTCCACGCACGCCTCGGTCATCGAGCCGTCGCGCATCACCGAGGGCCCGTGGGCAATGACCGAGATGGGCAGCGTCACCGCCCTGCCGGCCTCGACGCTCGACCAGCCCCCGGCCGAGCCCGCCGCCACCGACGACGGCTCGCTGCGCGCCCGCTGGATCGGCGTGGCGATCGTCGTCGGCACGTTCGCGAAGGTGGCACTCGAGGCGCCATGGCACCTGGCGCCGCGGCCCGACGCCGCGCTGGGCATCGCCGTCGCGCCGGTCGCCCACGCGTGCGGGATCGCCGCGGGCGTGCTGGCGTGGGCAGCAGTGCGCGTGGTGGGTGGCTGGCGGCGCTGAGCGGGCCGAGCGGCAACGTACCGGACATCGCCATCGTTCCCCGGCCCACGCGGGACATCGCCCAGGACGCTGAGGTGGCTTGGCAGTTGGCGATGCGGCCCGGCGATGCGCCGAGCATCCCATCAGGCGTGCTGGCGGCGGTGCGCGCCGGTGGATGGCTGACGATGCCGAGCCGACTTGGCCGCGATGGACTCCGCCTTTGTCCGAGGGCCCACCCAGGCGAAACGCGGCAGTTTGCCGACGTGTGCGACAGCACGGGCAGCGGCGTCGATCGGAGCGGCGACGCAACGGGCATCGTTGCCGCGCCATCCGATCATTCGCCGCCCTTCAGGCAGGCGCTGGCATCCGGGGGGGCTGATCGTGCCGAGCCGGGAGCAAGTCGTGCGGTGCGGCGACGCGGCGCTGGTCGAAGCAGCGACACAACGGGCATCGCCGGCGCGCCAGTCGACCGCGCGCGCGGCGTGGTCGCCGGCGAGTTGTCCGCGCGCCGACGCGGCGCGGCTCCCGATGCGGCGGATCGTTGCGCGCGTATCGACGAGGCGCCGGCGCGCGTCCCATCAGCGGCACCGAGAGTCGCCTCTCCAGAAACGCGCCGCCGCGCTGTCACTGACGCGCCACGGACGTTCAGGCCCGGCCCCTACACTTCGCAATGCCGTCGCCGGGCGCCGTCACGCCCGCTTTTCTTCAATCCCACCCGTCAGGCCTCGCCATGATCACGCTCAGCGGATTCACGCTCTCGAACTACTACAACAAGGTCAAGATGGTGCTCATCGAGAAGGGGCTGCCCTTCGTCGAGGAGCGCTGCGCGATGGGCGGCGACAAGACCGAAGAGATGCTGATGTGCTCGCCGCTGGGCAAGGTGCCGTTCATCCGCACCGAGCAGGGCTCGCTGTGCGAGAGCGAGGTCATCGTCGAATACCTGGAGGCGCTGCAGCCGGAGCCGCGCCTGATGCCCACCGACATCTGGGGCCAGGCCAAGGTGCGCGAGCTCGTGACCTTCGTCGAGCTGCACCTCGAACTGGTCGTGCGCGAGCTCTACCCCGAGGCCTTCTTCGGCGGCAAGGTCAGCGACTCCAACAAGGCCCGCGTGCAGAAGCTGCTCGCCCGCAACATCGCCGCCTTCCAGCGCCTGGCCAAGTTCGACCCCTACCTGGCCGGCCCCGACTTCACGCTCGCCGACTGCGCCGCCTTCGTCACCCTGCCCCTGGTGGCGATGGGCAGCAAGATCATCTACGGCGAGGACATGCTGCAATCGGCCGGCATCGACTGGAAGAGCTACGTCAAGCTGATCGAGCAGCGGCCAAGCGCGCAACGCGTGACGGCCGATCGCAAGCGGGATCAGGAGGCGGCGAAGGCGGCCCGTGCGACGGCCTGAGCCGCCCCGGCAGGCGCACGGTTGATTCGGCGCACCAAGCGGGTTCGCCAGCGCGATCACCGCTTGTCCGTGCCGAAAGGCCTGACCGCGAACCCGTGGTCCTTGAACAGCTGCCAGACCTTGAGCTTGTAGGGATACAGGATCGAGTCCGGTGACGCGCCGTAGGAGCCGTCCACCGCCTTGCTCAGGCGGAACACCTTGTCCTCGTAGTCGTATCGGGCGCCGAGCTCGATCAGGGTCCAGACGACGTCCCAGTTCTGCGCGTAGGCCTGGCCCGCGATGATGGGCTCCCGGTCGCGCCCGATGATGTCGAGATCCGCGCCGAGCGACTTGAACCAGCGCAAGCCGTCCAGGTCGTGGTCGTACGTGAACCGCACGATGACCGGGTCGCCGTCCGGCCGACGCGTGTTCGGATCGCCACCGCCCTTCATGACCATCGCAAGGATGTCCTTGCCGTTCGGCACGGCCGCATGGCTCTCCATCGCAAGGTGGACGGCGCCGGCGCGGTCGGCCGCCTTCAGATTCGGATCGGCCCCGGCGCGCAGCAGTACCGCGACCGCACGCGGGCACTGCGCGTCTACCGCCACCATCAAGGGCGTGACCTCGTGCAGGCCGCGCGCATTGACCTGGGCACCCGCTGCGAGGAGTTGGTCGATCAGGCCGGCGTCGTCGGAACGGATGGCGACCTCCAGCCGCTGCTGGATGCCGGATGAGAAGAAGGTCGCTTTGGTTGAAGGCATGGCGGATGAATGAGCGGGTTGAGCAACGGCGAGGGCTGCGCCCGCAAGAGCCGTGGCCAGGACACGCACGTTTCGCAAGAAGGCTTTCAGCATCGAAGTGGAGGCTCCCTGAGATCCGGTTCAAGGCATCGAGGTCGGGCCCATGGACGCCCGCTCAGCCACAGCGCGCCAGGAAGGCGTTCAGAGACTTGCGATCGTTTGCCACGTTGGTCTCCATCGAGTCGAGCACGACGCCCATCTTGTGCTGCGCCAGCTTGCCCAGCGTGGGCTGGTCGCTGCGGGCACCGAGCGCTTTGCCCGCGAAGGTCATGCTGTCGTTGATGGTCTCCCGGGAGGCCGCCCGAACTGGCGGAAATGTCGCGACGACGCCGCCGGAGTCATAGGCCGACTGCATGTTGTCGATGTGCTGGTCGAGTTCGTCGATATAGGCCTGCTTGTCACGCGCGAACTGCGCATCGTTGACACCCCGCATGGCCGGGTTTCGCACCTTGATGTTGATGGGATTCAGGCCCGGGCCCAGGCCAGCCAGTTCCTGACGGAGGAATCGGGAGTTGATGATGTTCTGGCCGGGATCGGTCGTCTCGTTCATGAAGGTCAGGAAATCGCCCTCGGAGCTGAAGGCTTTCGTTCGCGAGATCAGGCTGTCGAAGGCGGGTTGGCCCGTGCGCGCCAGCGAGTTGTCGGTGAGCCCCGCGGAGTTGAAGACGCGAACCTGCGACAAGGGACTGACCAGGCCGCCCTCCTGCGCAATGCCACCTCCCTTCGAGTAGCCGGCGATGTCAAACACCTGATCGTTGGCCTGGAGGCGCTTCGTCAACGTGCGCATGGCTTCGTACTGCGGCGTATCCAGTCCGATGCCATTGCGCGTGTTCGCCTGCCAATCCACCAGGCTGTCCGGCTGGGTATCGCGTGGCACCAGGATCATGCGACCTGTGCCTTCATCTCTATATAGAGCAGCCCGAAAGCCGGTGTCGTCATTGCGAAGTTGTTCCGGCTGGATGGCGTCCGGCGGCATGCCCAGGGCCTTATTGAGATTGCTTGCCTCCACCGGCAGCCGCGTCAAGCACGGCTTGTCCGACAGCGGATCCCCCGGCTTGTCCCCCAGCTCGTTCAGGTCCGCCGCCGCGCGGGCCGACGGCAGGGCCTCGCGGTAGCGGTCAAAGCGTGCGACGACCGGGGCCAGCGTGCGGGCCTGTTGGGCGCAGTCGCTGTTGACGCGCCCGCTCGGCGCGGCCTGCGGCGGCGCGGGTGGCGTCGCGCCACCGGGCGACGTGCGGCCGCCGCCCAGCGCCGCGATGCGCGCCGTGCTGGCACGCGCCAGCTCGTCGTCCTTGGCGTGGTCGGCGCGGCAGCAGTCGACGCACGGCGCCTTGCCGGTGGCCGAGCCGGCACGCGAGAAGCTGCCCATGTCAGGCCTCCGCGCCGGGGCGGGTGAGGTCGGGGACGTCGAAGGCGGAGAAGCGCAGCAGGCCGCGTTCGGACAGGAACAACTTCATGCTGGTCTCGGGCTGGGACGACTGGCGCACCGCCTCGGCGGCGCGCGTGTGGTCGACGCCCAGCGTGGCGCAGGCCAGCAGGAAGCACATGAACAGCGCGGCGTCGTGCTCGGAGGCGTCGCGCAGCGTGGCCCAGTGCGGCGCCCACAGCGCGGTGCGCAGCGTGGTGTCGAGCGCGGCCTGGCGGTAGGCGGGGACGGTGGTCTGGTCGCGGATGAACTCGGCCACGCGCGAGAAGAAGTGCGCCTGCGTGATCGCGGACATCTGGGCGGTATCGAAGTGCATCATGACGACGGGTCGAGCGGTTTCGGATGTCGCCATGTTCGGGCGGCGCCGGAAAACCGCCCGGCGCATTCGGGCCGGTTTTGCCGCGTTTTGGCGCGCGGGGCGCCCGGCGCCTGATTTGCCGTCGTCCGGCAAACCTCGACCGGTGCGGCCAGGATCCGGTGGAATGGGGGCACGGGACGCCGTCGTGCTGCCGGCGCGCGCCCGAGCGCCCCCCGCGCGCACCTGCGCACTTGCCTACTCGCGCCCGCCCACTCGCGTGGGCTCGCGTCGGCCACCATCGCCGTCGGCCGACGCCAACGGCGTGATTTCGCCCGCCGCCCGCGTTTCTCCGGTTCTGCGGACGTGCAAGGGCTTGACGGTCTGTTTATCATGGTCGGTTGCCTGTCGATTTCCCATGCCCAGCTCCAAGACCCCCGCTCCCGCCAAGAAGACCCGTTCCCAGGCCACCGCCGCTCCGCCGGTCGCGGCCGCTCCGGTGGTCGCGCAGGACGGCGCCGGCCGCCACCTCGCGAGCGCGCTGCGCGCCGCGCATCCCGACACGCACGCCATCCGCGTCCGGGGCGCGCGCACGCACAACCTGAAGAACATCGACCTGGACATCCCCAAGCACGCGCTGGTGGTGATCACCGGCCTGTCGGGCTCGGGCAAGTCCAGCCTCGCGTTCGACACGCTGTACGCCGAGGGCCAGCGGCGCTATGTCGAGAGCCTGTCGGCGTACGCGCGGCAGTTCCTGCAGCTGATGGACAAGCCCGATGTCGACGTCATCGAGGGCCTGGCGCCCGCGATCTCCATCGAGCAGAAGGCCACCAGCCACAACCCGCGCTCGACGGTGGGCACCGTCACCGAGATCCACGACTACCTGCGCCTGCTGTTCGCCCGTGCCGGCACGCCCTACTGCCCCGACCACGACCTGCCGCTGGCCGCCACGCCCGTCTCGCAGATGGTCGACAACGTGCTCGCGCTGCCGGAAGAGACCAAGCTGATGGTGCTGGCCCCGGTCGTGCGCGACCGCAAGGGCGAGTTCACCGAGCTGTTCGCCGACATGCAGGCGCAGGGTTACGTGCGCTTCCGCGTCGACGGCCGCATCGTCGAGGCGAGCGACCTGCCCGTGCTGAAGAAGACCGAGAAGCACGACATCGACATCGTCATCGACCGCCTGAAGACGCGTGCCGACGCGCGCCAGCGCCTGGCCGAGAGCTTCGAGGCCGCGCTGCGCATCGCCGACGGACGCGCCATCGCGTTCGAGATGGACTCCGGCGCCGAGCACCTGTTCTCGGCCAAGTTCGCCTGCCCGATCTGCAGCTACTCGCTGCCCGAGCTCGAGCCGCGGCTGTTCTCGTTCAACTCGCCCGTGGGCGCCTGCCCGAGCTGCGACGGCCTGGGCCAGGTGATCGCGTTCGACCCTGAGCGCGTGGTCGCCTTCCCCACGCTGAGCCTGGCGGCCGGCGCGGTCAAGGGCTGGGATCGCCGCAACGGCTACACGTTCTCGATGCTGGAGAGCGTGGCCGCGCACTACGGCTTCGATGTCGACGAGCCGTTCGAGACGCTGCCCGAGCGGGCGCGCGACGTGCTGCTCAATGGCTCCGGCGAGGAGGCGATCGAGTTCACGTACACGTCCGAGGGCACGGGCAAGTCCAAGAAGCAGACGGTGGTCAAGCGCGCGCATCCGTTCGAGGGCATCCTGCCGAACTTCGAGCGCCGCTTCCGCGAGACCGACTCGGCGGCCGTGCGCGAGGACCTGGCGCGCTACCAGGCCGCGCGCGCCTGCCCGTCCTGCCACGGCACGCGCTTGCGGCGCGAGGCGCGCAACGTGTTCCTGGTCGGCTCGGGCGACGGCCCGGCGCAGAAGCGCAAGCCGATCTTCGAGATCGAGCACGCCACGCTGTCGGACTGCCTCGCGTACTTCGAGCAGTTGCACCTGGAGGGCGCGCGCGCCGACATCGCCGACAAGGTGGTGCGCGAGATCCGCAGCCGCCTCACGTTCCTGAACAACGTCGGCCTGAACTACCTCAGCCTCGACCGCAGCGCCGACACGCTGTCCGGCGGCGAGGCGCAGCGCATCCGGCTGGCGTCGCAGATCGGCTCGGGCCTGACCGGCGTGATGTACGTGTTGGACGAGCCGTCCATCGGCCTGCACCAGCGCGACAACGACCGCCTGATCGACACGCTGCGCCACCTGCGCGACCTCGGCAACTCGGTGCTGGTGGTCGAGCACGACGAGGACATGATCCGCGCGTCCGAGTTCTGCATCGACATGGGCCCCGGCGCCGGCCGCCACGGCGGGCAGGTGATCGCGCTGGGCACGCCCGACGAGGTGGCCGCCAACCCGGAATCGCTGACCGGCAAGTACCTGTCGCGCGCGCTGGTCATCCCGGTGCCCGACGAGCGCCACGAATGGCGCGCCGAGCCCGAGGACGGCGACCCGCACGACGCCTCGCGCCTGCGCGTGCGCGGGGCGCGCGGCAACAACCTCAAGAACGTGACCGTCGACATCCCCGTCGGCCTGCTGACGTGCGTGACGGGCGTGTCGGGCTCGGGCAAGTCCACGCTGGTCAACGACACGCTGTACAACGCCGTCGCGCGCGAGCTGTACGGCAGCCACGCCGAGGCCGCGCCGCACGAGGCGCTGGAGGGCCTGGAGGCGTTCGACAAGGTCATCAACGTCGACCAGAGCCCGATCGGCCGCACACCGCGCTCGAACCCGGCCACGTACACGGGCCTGTTCACGCCGATCCGCGAGCTGTTCGCCGAGGTGCCGGCCGCGCGCGAGCGCGGCTACGGGCCGGGGCGCTTCTCGTTCAACGTGTCGGGCGGCCGCTGCGAGAGCTGCCAGGGCGACGGCGTGCTGAAGGTGGAGATGCACTTCCTGCCCGACGTCTACGTGCCGTGCGACATCTGCCACGGCAAGCGCTACAACCGCGAGACGCTGGAAGTGCTCTACAAGGGCAAGCACATCGCGCAGGTGCTCGAGCTCACCGTGGAGGACGCGCTGGAGTTCTTCTCCGCCGTGCCCAACATCGCGCGCAAGCTGCAGACGCTGCTGGACGTCGGCCTCGGCTACATCACGCTCGGCCAGAGCGCGACGACGCTGTCCGGCGGCGAGGCGCAGCGCGTGAAGCTGGCGCTCGAGCTGAGCAAGCGCGACACCGGCCGCACGCTCTATATCCTCGACGAGCCCACCACCGGCCTGCACTTCGCCGACATCCAGCTGCTGCTGACGGTGCTGCACCAGCTGCGCGACGCCGGCAACACGATCGTCGTGATCGAGCACAACCTGGACGTCATCAAGACGGCCGACTGGGTGATCGACATGGGCCCCGAAGGCGGCGCGGGCGGCGGCACGGTGGTCGTCGAAGGCACGCCGGAGGCCGTCGCGGCCTGCGCGGCCAGCCACACCGGGCGCTACCTGGCGCCGTATCTGGAAGAGTCGCGCCGGCGCGCGTGACGCGCGGGGCCGGCGCGCTCAGCCGGCGCTGACGACGCGGTCGCGGCCGGCGTCCTTGGCCTGGCGCAGCGCCGCTCCGGCGCGCTGCAGCAGCGCCGCCGGCGCCTCGCCGTCACGGGCACGGGCCAGGCCCACCGACAGCGTCACCCGCTCGGCCTCGTCGCGATCGGGGCGGCGGATGCGCGCACTGCCGATGTGGGCGCGCAGGCGGTCCGCCAGCAGCAGCGCGGCGGCGGCGTCGAGCGCGGGCGCCAGCAGGCCGAAGGCCTCGCCGTCCACGCGGGCGAGCGTCGCGCCGGCCGGCACCAGCGTGCGCAGCGCCTCGCCCACGGCCTTGATCACCTGGTCGCCGAACTCGCGGCCGTGGGCCTCGTTGACGCGGCCGAAGCCGTCGATGTCGGCAATCAGCAGCCAGGGCCCGCGGCCGTCGGCGGCGGGCAGCGGCGCCGCGACGGTCGGGCGGCCGGCCGCGGGCGCCTTGGCGGCGTCGATCGCGGCGCGGGCGTCGCGCGCGCTGGCGACGGGCGTCGCGGCAGCCAGCGGCGCGACCAGGCAGGCGGCCAGCGCCTGGTCGAACGCGCGCCGGTTCGACAGGCCGGTCAGCGCGTCGCGCAGGGCGTCGTCGCGGGCGCGGCGCACCTCGTCGCGCAGGCGCTCGATGTCGCGCCGGCTGTCGGCCAGGCGCTGCTGCAGGCCGCCGATCTGGCTGCGCATGGTGCCGGTGTCGGCGATCACCTCGGCCACGACGTCGGCCAGCTGGCGCGGCGTCGGGCCGTTGCGGGCCACGCCGGCGGGGTCGTCGATACCCCTGGCCGTATCTCCGCGGGCCAGCGCGGCGGCCAGCTGAGCCAGCGTGGCGGCGTAGCGGGCGGCGTGGGCCCCGGCGGCGCCCGCCGATTCACCGATGCCGCCGAGCACGCGCTGCATGTTCTCGACCACGCGCTGGGCCGTCTCCGGGTCGACGTCGGCCACGTGGCGCTTGAACAGGGCGTCGGTGGCGAACTCGTCGAGGGCACCTTCGCGGGCAAGGTGCTCGTCGATGGCGGCGCGCAGCGGGGGGTTGGTCTGGGCGACGTAGTCGAACCAGACGGCGTAACTCACAGGATGCAGGCCGGCCTGCTGGCGCGACATCCAGGGCAGGGCCAGGCGCAGCAGCTCGGCGCTGCGCTCGATGCTCATCTCGTATCTCATCCCACCTCGGCTGATGTTTATGAAGGGCACGGCCTTCAGTCCGCTTCGGAGAGGCAAGCGGCGGGTCGCACTCCTGTCGCGCATTCTGCTCCCGGGTCGCACGCCGCCGTGCGACGGCCGGCGCGAACTCCAGGATTTGGTGAACGAGCGGCGGCGGATCGCGCGGCGCGCGGGCAATAAAAAAACCGGCGCGGCGACTTGCGTCGCGGCGCCGGTTCTTGAACATGTCGTCCTGGCCGCCGAGGCGGCCGGAGCGATCAGCTCAGGTGGCTGTTGATCAGCTTGGTCATCTCGAACATCGAGACTTGCGCCTTCTTGAAGATTTCCTTCAGCTTGGCGTCGGCGTTGATCATCGTGCGCTTGGCCTTGTCCTGCAGGCCGTTCTTCTTGATGTACTCCCACACCTTCTTGGTGACCTCGGTGCGCGGGATCGGCGTGGAGCCGATCACGGCCGCCAGCGTCGGCGAAGGCGTCATTGCCTTCATGAACGCGGCGTTCGGGGTGCGCTTCTTGGCCGGAGCGGCCTTCTTGGCGGGAGCAGCCTTCTTTGCCGGCGCCGCCTTCTTGGCCGGAGCGGCCTTCTTCGCGGGAGCCGCCTTCTTGGCCGGAGCGGCCTTCTTGGCCGGAGCCTTCTTGGCCGGAGCGGCCTTCTTCGATGCAGTTGCCATGTTGAATCTCTCCATCAAGAGGTTTTGATGTGCCGCGGTCTGGGTGAGGGTCGCATGAACTCTCGTTTCTCTGCAGACATCAGCGAGACGAATGGTACTGCCTCATGCAGGGCGTGAGAAGACACTTCACCTATGAAAAACGCGATTCTCACGAGGGAAAAGCAAGTTTTTGTCTCGTCGGGGCGTCATTCGGCCCCGCAGAGAAGCCTTCGGTGCGGATTTTCATATACCCCCTGAGGTATTTATCGAAACGCCGCGCGCCGAGATTCTCGACGCCGCGTGCAGATTCCAGCGCGCATTTCGCGCCGCGACGGCGCGAAAGCACCCGGGTTCACCCGCACGAAACGCGGCGCGGGCACGCCGCCTGCAGGTCCGTTGCCCCCTTCTTCCGGCGCGCGATCGCGGCGGCGCCGCACGGCTGACGAGCCGCCGCGCGCGTGACGGACCGCGCGCGCTTGCCCCACAATCGGACGCAGTCCCAACCACTCCGCGGGTCGCCATGAAACTCATCGTCCGCTGGCTGCTGCTGGCCGCCGCGTTGCTGCTGGTGGCGCACCTGTCGCCCGGCGTCTCGGTCAACAGCTTCGGCGCCGCGCTGGTCGCCGCGCTCGTGCTGGGCCTGCTCAACATCCTCGTGCGCCCGCTGCTGGTGTTGCTGACGCTGCCCGTCACGGTGCTGACGCTGGGCCTGTTCCTGTTCGTGATCAACGCGCTGATGTTCTGGGCCGCGGCCGGGCTGCTCTCCGGTTTCCACGTCGACGGCTTCGCCTCGGCGCTGATCGGCTCGGTGATCTACTCGATCGCGTCCACCATCATCGACGTGGCGATCGAGCACCTGTTCGAGGAATGACGCGGCAGCGCGCCGGCGCCGTCACTGCGGGTCGGGGTCGTTGCGGCTGTTCTTCATCAGCTCGCGCCGGATCGACTCGAGTTCGCGCAGCCGCGCGTCGATGATCGAGGCCTCGACGAAATCGACCTTGCCCGTCCGGGTCAGCCGCTGGCCGGCGCGCAGCCGGTCGATCGCGCCGATCAGGTCGCCCTGCGCGGCGTGCGCCTCGGCCTCGGCGCGGATCGCCCGCAGCTTCAGGCCCAGCGGCTCGGCGCACTGCGCCAGCAGCGTCCAGGCCAGCACGTCGCGCGGATGCAGCGCGACCCAGGTCTGCAGCGCCTCCACCGAATCCTGCAGCGCCGCGCCGGCGCCCGGGTCGCGCGCCGTGGCGCGGCCGATGGCGGCGTCGGCGCGGGCCATCAGCACCGGGCGCGAGCGGTCGCTGCCGAGCGCGGCGACCGACGCCACGATGTCCGGCGCGGCCCGCTTGGCCACGGCCTCCTCCACGCGCAGCAGCGCGAAGTCGCGCGCCACCTCGGGCTCGATCGGGTAGAGCCTGGGCGTGACGACCACCTGCGCCGGCGGCGCCGGCGGGGGCGGCGGCGCGTTGGCGTTGTCCTGCGCCGCGACGGCCGCGGCGTGCTTGGCCAGCACGTCCTCGGCCTGCGCGATCATCGTCGCGGCCGACGCGAAGTCGCGCAGCTCGATCGACGCCAGCGCTCCGCCGTACAGCGTGCCCAGGCGCTGCGCGTCGTTGAGCGGCACGTTCAGCCGCGCCTGGCCCTGCATGCGGCGCAGCGCGACGTCGGAGGTGTCCATCAGCGCGCGGGCACGGGACCGCATCAGCGAATGCTCGGTGATGTGGCTCCTGGCCGGATCCTGCGGCGCGCCCTGGCGCGCGCGCAGCCGCGCGGCGGCGATGCGCTCGATCGTCAGCGGGTGCGAGCGCAGCCACGGGTACTGGTTGCTGTCGTTCAGGCGGCTGACGTCCTCCAGCCGGCCGAACATGTCGGCCATGCCCGACGGCGAGAAGCCGGCGTCAGTCATCACGTCCTGGCCGAACGTGTCGGCCTCGGTTTCCATCTGGCGCGAGAACGTGAGCTGACCGGTGGCCATCGCGGCCTGGCCGCTGGTGACCACCGCCATCGGCACGTCGCCGTTGCGCGACTTGGCCGAGAAGATCAGCCCCAGCAGCATCGCCGCCATCGTCACCATGCTCTGGTGCTTGTTGGCCACCATGCTGCGCGCGATGTGGCGCTGCGTGATGTGCGACAGCTCGTGGCCGAGGACGGACGCCATCTCGTCGCGCGTGCCGGCCTGCGCGATCAGGCCGAGGTTGACGCCCATGTAGCCGCCCGGCAGCGCGAACGCGTTGAACTCGGAGTCGCGCACGAGGAACGGCTCCCACGCGAGCTTTTCCTCCTGCTCGGGACTGATGTTGCCGCGCTTGAGCGCCGCGTCGTGCAGCGGCACGAAGATCGACAGCAGGTATTCGAGCAGCACCGGGTCATCGATGACGGCCGGATCCGGCCGGATCTGCCGCATGATCTGCTCGCCCAGCTTGCGCTCGTCGTCGATGCTGAACTCGTCGGACTCGGCTTCGCCGAGCGCCGGCAGGTTCGGCTGCGCGGCCGGCGCCAGCGGCGCGAAGAAGGCGTTCAGCGCGAGGACGGCGGCAGCGGCAAGGGTGGCGAATTTCGGGCGCAAGGGAGCGGTTTCCTGTCCGGTCGAGGGCGCGCCCGGCAGGGCCCGCGCTCGCTATGATGACACTGCCATGTATCGGCCATGTAGCGGCCCCGTCCCTGAAGCGGACCTGTCGCTGCATCGGTCGGATTCCCGCCGCCCGCCCAAGGTTCCATGAACGACTCGACCGACTCCTCCGCCGCCTCCGGGCTCACGCACTTCGACGCGCAGGGCCAGGCCCACATGGTCGACGTCGGCGGCAAGGCCGAGACCCGCCGCGTCGCGCGCGCGACCGGCACGATCCGCATGCAGCCCGCCACGCTCGCCGCGATCACGGGCGGCAGCGCGAAGAAGGGCGACGTGCTGGGCGTCGCGCGCATCGCCGCGATCCAGGGCGCCAAGCGCACCTCCGAGCTCGTGCCGCTGTGCCATCCGCTGCCGCTGACGCACGTGCAGGTGGAGTTCGCGATCGACGCGACCGCCAGCGCCGTGCACTGCACCGTGCAGGCCGAGACGCTGGGCCGCACCGGCGTCGAGATGGAGGCGCTCACGGCCGTGCAGGTCGGCCTGCTGACCGTCTACGACATGGTCAAGGCGATCGACCGCGGCATGGTCATCGGCGACGTGCGCGTGCTGGAGAAGCACGGCGGCAAGTCGGGGTCCTGGACGGCGCCCTGAGCCAGCCGAGCCCATGAAGAAGGCCCGCGTCGTGCGGGCCTTGTCGATGCTGCCGGGGTCAGCGGAAGTCGCGCCAGCTGACGCCCGTCGGCTCGGGCTGGCACTGGAACGGCTTGACCTTCAAGGTGTCGTCGGCGCACGGCGCGAAGAAGTCCGCGGCCTCCTCCTTGTTGAACTCCTTCAAGCGCGCGACGAGGTAGCGCGCACGCTCGGTCTGGCCGCTCTCGGCCAGCGCGTTGGCCCACGCGATCATCAGGCGGCTGTCGAGCAGCGAGTGCGTGCTGCGCGAGAGCGCGCCGAGCGCGCGCGACGGCGGATCCACCGTGGTGGCCTCGGCGTAGTCGGCGTGGTGCGCGAACAGCGGGCTGGTCTCGCCGGCGGCGATGCGGTCGGTGAGCGTGCCCAGGCCGGGCTCGTCGAGGAAGATCGTCGACACGCGCATGTAGTCCCACGTCGACAGCAGCGCCACCGCCACCATCGCGCCGCCGAACCAGCGCAGGCTGGTGCCCTCGCTGCCGAGGCGGATGATCTGGCCGGATTCCAGGGGCTGCCTGCCCGTGCCGCCGAGCGTCGCCGCCGTGGCCGACGGGCCCGAGCCCAGCGTGAAGCCCCAGGCGAACGCGGCCGGCAGCAGGAAGTAGCAGTACCACAGCGGGTATTCGTCGAGGCTGTGGATCGCGATCATCAGCACCATCACCGCCGCCGCGCGCGCGCCGTGGCCGGCCGGGCCCGGCGTCTTCCACGCCCGCACGAGGCCCAGGCCCATCGCCCACAGCAGCAGGCCCAGCACCAGCGCGCCCAGCGGCACGCCCAGCTCGACCAGCAGCTGCAGCGGCAGGTCGTGCGTGTGGTCGAAGAAGGCGGTGGGGCGGTGCGGGAACGGCGTGAGCGTCCACGCGAAGTTGAATTCGCCCCAGCCCACGCCCAACCACGGTTGCTGGCGGATCATGTCGACCGTGTTGTGCCAGATCGCGAAGTGCGAGCTGTCGCCGTCGCTGGCGCGCGTGGCGGTGCCGACCACGGCGTGGCCCAGGTGCGAGGTCAGCCAGGGGGCCATGAGCGCGAGTGCGCACGCGACCACCAGCGCCACCCGCGTGCTCGCCGACAGCCTGGGCAGCGGCGACGAGCGCGGAATGAACCAGGAGGAGATCCAGTCGACCAGCACCCACAGCACGATCACGAACGCGCCGCCGTACAGGCCCGTGCGCGAGCCGCTGAGGAACACGCCCCACATGATCAGCAGCAGCAGGAAGCCGCCCAGCCAGCGCGGGATGCGGCCCCATTCGACCAGCGGCACCAGCGCGATCACCGACCACACCAGCAGGCTGGCGAGGTGGTTGGGCTGGCGCAGGTTGCCGACAGCGCGGCCCGGGATGCCGGACTGCGCGATGAGCACGCCGTCCGCCAGGTTCGGAAAATAGACCTGCACGACGGCGATCAGCGCGCTGACGACGCCCACGCCTACCAGGCCGAACGCGAACGGCGCGAATGCCTCGAGGCCCTCGCGCTCGCTGCCCTGCGACGTGCGCGCGCCGAACGCGGCGACGAAGCAGGCCGCCAGCAGCGACAGCAGCGGCGGCAGCGCGAGCGAGGTCGGCAGCGAACCGAGCGTCCACGAGCCGACGACGGCCAGCATCATCACGGCCAGCGGCAGCGCGAGCGGCGCGCTCGGGCCGCGGCGCAGGCCGATCGTGGGCAGCGCACTGGCCGACAGCAGGCACAGGCCCCAGCCGAGGATGCACAGCAACTCGTTGAGTTGCGTGGCCGACGGCGTGCGGTTCCAGGCCAGCAGCGGCGGGCACATGAGTGCCAGCATGAAGACGGTCAGGCGGATTTCCGGGCGATCGCCGGCGGGGGTGGGACTGTTCATTGCGGGAGGAAAGGCAACAGCGCCGCCCGCGGCGGCGCAAACGGTGCACAGGGTAACGCGAATCGGGCGCAACGCCGCCGCCGGGTCGCCGGCGGGGCCTGCGGCTACTTGAAATCCCGCCAGTTCACCGGGTGCTCCGGCGGCAGGCACTGGAAAGGCTTGGGGACGACGGCCGGGTCGCTGCACGCGGCGAACCAGGGCCGCGGGCCGGGCAGGTCGAACTCGCGCAGCCGCGCGGCGAGGTAGCGCGCCTTGTCGGAGTGGCCCTGCGCGTTGAGCACGTTGGCCCACAGGTACATCAGGCGGCCGTTGAGCAGCACGCGCGAGGAATTGGGGATCAGCTTGGCGGTGGCGGGCGTCAGCGGCAGGTTGGTGATGGCCACGTAGTCGGCCTGGTTGCCGTACAGCGGGCTCGCCTGGGCCCGCGCGATGCGCTCCTCGAACGGCAGCGACGTCGACTTGGGCAGGAACAGCGAGACGATGTTCAGATAGTCGAGCCAGGCCGAGGGCGCGAGCACCACCAGCAGCGCGCCCGCCCAGCGCCAGGCGCGCAGCGGCGCGGCCGGCGTGCCGGCCTGGGCGCCGGAGCCCGTGCCCGCGCCCACCGCGAAGCCGAACGCCCACGCCGTGGGCAGCAGCAGGTGCGCGTACCAGAGCGGGTATTCGAGCAGGCTGTGCACGCCCATGACGACCACGATCATCGCCATCGCCCGCGCGCTGACGGCCGCCTCGCCCGCCAGGCGCAGGGTGCGGCGGATCGCCAGCACGAACGCGGCGACGAGCAACCCGACCATCAGCAGCGCGGCCGGCACGCCCATCTCGACGGCCAGTTGCAGCGGCAGGTCGTGCGCGTTGTCGACCAGGCCGGCGTGGCGCGTGGCGAACGGCGTCAGCGTCCACGCGAAGTTGAAGTTGCCCCAGCCCACGCCCAGCCACGGCTGCTTCGCGATCACGTCCAGCGTCTGGCGCCAGATCTCGCCGCGCAGGTTGCTGACGTCGCCGGCGTCGATGCGGTTGGTGACGGCCGCGGCCACGTGCTGCGCGTCCGCCGCGGCATGCACGAGGCGCGACATGGCCATCGCCACCAGCGGCGACGCGGCGAGCGCGATGCGCAGCGGCCGCGCCAGCTGGCGGTCGGCCAGGCCCCAGACGGCCAGCAGCGCCAGCGACACGAACGCCGTGCGCGAGCCCGTGAGCACCAGGCCCAGCATGATGAACAGCGCCGCCAGCACCCACGCCGCGCGCGCCAGCGGCTTGCCCGCCGCGCGGTCCTGCCAGCTGCGCGCCAGCGGCACGAGCGCGATCAGGCCCCAGATCAGCGTGTCGGCGAACTGGTTGGGCTGGCCGAGGTTGCCGCCGACGCGGCCGCGCTCCATCGGCAGTGCGATGATGTTGTTGTCGACGTGGTCGATCGCGAAGGTCTGGATCAGCGCGATGACCGCCTGCCCCAGCCCGCACGCCACCAGCGCGATGGCGAACGCGCGCACGAATGGCGCCGGGTCGCGCGCGGCGGCACTGGCACCGTGCAGCGCGACGGCCGCGGCGATCGCGATGACGCCCAGCACGCCGATGCCCGGCGGCGAGGGCATGCCGCCGGCGATCGACCAGGCGCACGCGGCGGCCGCCATGCCCAGCACCGCCAGCAGCGGCGACGCGGCGCGCCACGTCGAGCCCTCCGGCCGCGGCGCGGGCGCGAGCAGCATCAGCAGGCCGAAGCCCAGGATCGCCATCAGCTGGTTGGCCATCGTCACGATGGGCGGCAGCGCCTGGTTCAAGAGCAATGCGGCCACGGCGACCAGGAATGCGACGAGCTTCATGGGTTGGCTCCCGGGGTGGGAAGTGGGTGGTTGCGCTCGAGCAGGTACTGGTCGCCGTCGGTCAGGCGGATGTGCCAGTTGGCGCGGATCGACGGCATGCCGCGCGGGCCGAGGTCCATGTCGCGGCGCAGCAGCAGCATGTAGTTGACCTGGTTGCCCTCGAGGAACAGGTTCAGCAGCTTCTCGTCTTGCAGCACGCGGATGTGGAACAGCAGGTAGTCGTCGCCGTACGAGTCGACACGCGAGTCGATCGACGGCTTCAGCCGCGGCCAGTCGCGGTAGATCAGTTCGCCGCCGAGCTCGTACGAATTGAGCACGTTGCCCGTCATCGTCGGATCGGACAGCTCCCGCGCCATCACCGGGCTGAAGTTGTCCGACGGCGAATAGTAGATGTGCGCGCGACTCACGTTGCCGAACACGAAGGTGACGGCCAAGCCGGCGACAGCCAGCAGCGCGGCGCCGACGCGCATGCCCTGTTCGCGCCGCGGATCGGCGCTCGCGCGGCCCACGAGTCGCGCGCATACCGCCAGCGCGACGAAGCCGAACCACACGATGTGGCGGCTGCGCTCGAGCGCGATCGCCAGGAAGAACAGGTACAGCAGGACATCGGTCGCCTCGAGGTGGCGGCGCAGGCGGATCACCACGGCCGTCGCGGCGGTGGCGACGACGACGAAGACCCAGAACGGCGGCTCGACGACGAACAGGTGCGAGAACGTCGGCAGCCATTCCTTGATCAACGCGCGGATCGCCTCCGAGTGCTGCAGCTGGAACGGGAACAGCAGCAGGCGCCAGCCCGCCGGGTTGGCGACGCACGACGCCGTCATCGCGACGGCCGCCACCCCGAGCGGCAGGCCCGCGTGCCAGCCGGCGCGCAGGCGCTGCGCCGTCGTGCCGGCCGCCGCGCGTGCAGCCGTCAGCCCCTGGCCGAGCGCGTACAGGCCCACCACGACCGGTGCCAGCAGGAACGAGCCATGGCAGTTGACCCACAGCACGGTGAGCGGCACGGTCCACGCCAGGATCGTCCAGCGCCGCTGCGCGCGCCAGCGCTCCAGCACCGTCAGCAGCAGGATGAAGAACAGCAGCGCGAACAGCTCGGGGCGCAGCACGTAGCGCGCGTTCGCGCACGCCATCGCCATCATCGCCATGACCAGCGCCACGCCCAGGCTGCCGGACAGCCGGCGCGCGAGCGCCACGCACAGCGAGAATTGCACCAGCGCGAACGCGCCCACCACCCACATCAGGTGGCGCAGCCCCAGCAGGCGGTCGCACTCGTGGTAGATGATCGAGACGAGCCACTCGTGCGCGTTGAAGTGGTTGTCGCGCACGGTGGTGAACGGGAACAGCAGCGTGTCGGGCACCTTGCCGGTGTCGACGATCAGCTCGCCCACCTTCATCAGGATCCACACGTCGTTGTTGGCGACGGGCACCACCGTCATCTGCAGCATCAGCAGCGCCGCGAAGATCACGGCGGCGATCGTCAGCAGGCGCAGCTGGTCGCGGCTCAGGCCGGTGCCGCTCACCGGCTTCTCCAGGTGACGACGCGCGTGGCCGCGTAGTTCCACACCGTGCCGACGAGCGCGCCGGCCGCGGCGGCCAGCGCCCAGCCCTGGCGCTCGAACAGGAAGCCGGCGACGCCGACGTTGGCGACGACGCCCGCGCCGCAGATCGCGTAGAAGGTCAGCAGGCCGCCCCACCAGCCCAGGCCGCGGTGGCGGCGGTCGCGGTAGGTCAGCGAGTTGTTGAGCGCGTAGTTGGACGTCATCGCGACGATCGTGGCCACCGCCTGCGACGTCGTGAACGCCAGGTTCGCGGCCTTGAACAGCACGCTCAGCACCGCGAAGTGCACGAACACGCCGGAGATGCCCACCATCGAGAACAGGAGGAAGCGCGCCGGGATCAGGTGGCCGACCTTCTTGTCGATCAGCAGCAGCGAGAACTCCCACAGCACGGCCGAATCGAGCTTGCTCTCGCCGGCCACGCGCGGGCGGAACGCGTACGGCACCTCGGCCAGGCGCACCGGCGTCGGCACGGAGGCGAGGATGTCCAGCAGCAGCTTGTAGCCTTCGCCGGAGAGCCGGCGCACAGCGCCGTCGAAGGTGGCGCGGCGCATCACGAAGAAGCCGCTCATCGGATCGGTCAGGCCCGTGGGCACGAGGCTGTTGGCCAGGCCGGTGGCCAGGCGGCTCATGCGGGCGCGCTCGGCGTCCCAGCCCTCCAAGCTGCCGCCGGCGGTGTAGCGGCTGGCGACGACGACGTCGGAGCCGTCGGAGCCGGCCTCGCCGCGCAGGCGCGCGAGCATCGCGGGCAGCACCGTCTCGTCGTGCTGCAGGTCGGCGTCGATGACGGCGAAGACGGGCGCCGCGGTGCTGAGGACGCCCTCGATCACCGCGCGAGACAGGCCGCGCCGGCCCAGGCGCTGGATGCAGCGCACGCGCGTGTCGGCCTGGGCCAGTTCTCGCACCGCGTCGGCGGTGCCGTCGGGGGAATCGTCGTCGACGAAGACGACCTCCCAGCGCAGGTCGCGCAGCGTCGCGTCCAGGCGTCGAACCAGTTCTCCGACATTGGGCCGCTCGTTGTAGGTCGGAACAACGACCGACAGTTCAATCATCTGCTCTCCAGTCCGCCAGCCGCCCATTGTCGTCGGTTCCGGCATGCGGGCCGCGCGCTCGCGGCCGCCGCTGCGACCGCACTTCCGGCCCTCCAATGAAAAAGAGGTGCCGGAGCACCTCTTTCATTCATCAGGCGAAGCCTGATCAGCCGCGGCACGAACCCGGCAGGTACTTCGTCAGGTTGCCCGACGTCGCCGGCGTGGTGGCGGTGGAGCCGCAGACCCACTTGTAGACTTGCGTCGAACCGATGACGCCCGAGGTGCTCGAGACGTACGTGGCGCTGCCCGAATCTTGCGGGACCAGCGTCAGGATGTCGTTCTGGATGGCGGTGGGCAGCGAGCCGTCGGTCGACAGCTTGACCGAGATCGAGCCGTTGGCATCGGTCGTCACGCTGGCAACGTACTTCGAGCTGGCCGACGTGGTTTCGCAGCCCCAGCTGTTGGCGACGGGCGCCGACGAACCGGTCTGGTAGACCTCGGTCACCGTGGTGCGGCACTGCGACGCAGCCAGCACGGCTTCAGACATCTTGGCCTTGATCGTGTAGGTCTGGTAGGCCGGCAGAGCGACGGCGGCGAGGATACCGATGATCGCGACGACGATCATCAGTTCGATGAGGGTGAAACCCTGTTGGACGGTGCGCTTCATTTGAAACTCCTGGGATGGGACTGGGGACGACAGAAAGTCGAAAGAGACATTCGCGGTCGGACTGTATGCGATTGCCATGCCAGCCCGGGACCCGCCAAACCGGTCGAATTCGGCGTGACTTATGCACGGCATGTGACGCACCGTGTCAGTGCTGCCTGACGAGCCCGGGCTTTCAAGCCCCCGGACCTGACAATTTTCGTCACTCCGACGCCGACCGAGCCTGAATTGTCGTTCCGGCGCCAAGGAGTACACAACGAAAAAGGGCGCCTTTGGCGCCCTTTCTTCCGCTGACAGGGTCAATCGGCCTCAGCCGCGGCACGAACCCGGCAGGTACTTCGTCAGGTTGCCCGACGTCGCCGGCGTGGTGGCGGTGGAGCCGCAGACCCACTTGTAGATCTGCGTCGAGCCGATGACACCGCTGGTGCTGGCCACGTAGGTCGCGCTCGACGAGCTTTGCGGGACGAGCGTCAGGATGTCGCTCTGGATGGCGGTGGGCAGCGAACCGTCGGTCGACAGCTTGACCGAGATCGAGCCGTTGCCGTCGGTCGTCACGCTGGCGACGTACTTCGAGCTGGCCGACGTGGTTTCGCAGCCCCAGCTGTTGGCGACGGGCGCCGACGAGGCGACCTGGTAGACCTCGGTCACCGTGGTGCGGCACTGCGAGGCGGCCAGGATGGCCTCGGACATCTTGGCCTTGATCGTGTAGGTCTGGTAGGCCGGCAGGGCGACGGCGGCGAGGATGCCGATGATCGCGACGACGATCATCAGTTCGATCAGGGTGAAACCCTGTTGGACGGTACGCTTCATTGAGGGGGCTCCGGAGAGGGTCGGACGGCTTCGACAAAGGCTGTCGATCGGCTGTCGGCATTGTGACGAAGGTTTCGCCAGCCTTGCACGAGACCTTCGTGTCACCGCGTGACAAATGGCCGGAATCCGGAGCTGGAATCTGCGAAGGCCGACAGGCGCGGGCCGCGCGAGGCGCCACTGATCGGAAGATCAGTATCAGAGCAGGTCGAAGCTGTCGCCCTTGAGGAGCTCCATCAGCGGGCGCTCCTGCTTCAGCGCCCGCAGGCCCGCCATCACGGCGTCGATCTCGCCCGGCTTGATGTGCGTGATGTAGATCCGCGCATCGGCCGGGGCGCCCGCGAGCTCGCCCGCGAGCGTGCTGGGGCAGTGGTGGCCGCTCGCCTTGGCCAGGCGGCACTCGGGTTCGCTGAAGGCCGTCTCGATGACGACGTGGGCCACCGGGAACTGCGCCAGGCGCTCCCAGAACGCCGGGTTGGGGCCGGTGTCGCCGCTGAAGACCCAGGCCCCGCGACCGCCGGCCGGGCCGTGGACGGCGAAACCGCAGGCGGGCACCGAGTGGCGCGCGCTCAGCACCTCGATGCGGCGGCCGCCCAGGTCCAGCACGTCGCCGACGTTGAACGGCACGAAGCGCAGCACCGGGTATTCGGCGGTGGGCAGGCGCGTGAAGTCGGGCCAGAGCTGGTTGTTGAACAGGTGCTCGCGCAGGACGGCCAGCGTCTCGGGCAGCGCGTGCACCTCGATCGGCGCGGCGCCGCGCGCCTGGCGCCGGCGCAGCACGCTGTCGGCCAGCAACGGCACGCCCAGCACGTGGTCCAGGTGCGAGTGCGTGAGCAGGATGTGGTCGATACGCTCCAGCGCGTCGAGCGAGAGATCGCCGACGCCGGTGCCGGCGTCGATCAGCACGTCCGCATCGAGCAGGAAGCTCGTGGTGCGGCAGTCGCGCGCGATCGACCCGGAGCAGCCGAGGACCTGGATTTTCATTCGGGGATCACGCGAAGGTGGACTCGGGAGTGTCGACGGGGACGTTATTGTTCTTGGGCCTCTTCGGCTGCCAGCCTGGCCAGCCGGTGGGCCGCCAGTGCGCGCAGCTCCGGCGAGGCCGGCCGGGCGGCGAGCAGCTCGGTCAGTCGCGCGTGGGCGACCGCGCGCGCAGCCGGCGGGATGGCCGACCGCGACCCGTTGCCATGGTGCCCGCGCAGCGCATCGCGTGCAAGGCGCCAAAGGCCAAGTTGTTCATGAAAGGCCGTGAATTCCTGCGCGGAATCGTGGGAGGAACTCGACATTGTGCCGCCCGGCACGGCCAGCGGCAGGTACAGCGTGACGAGCTGGCTGCGCCCCTTGACGGCGACCTCGTCGACCTCCACCCATTCGCAGCCCGCAAGGTCGCCGGCAGCGTCCCGCGTGACGTCGGCCACCAGCAGCGCGACGTCGTAGTTGCGCGTCGTGCTCTCGATGCGCGCCGCCAGGTTCACGCCGTCGCCGACCGCCGTGTAGCTGCGGCGCAGCGCCGAGCCGAGGTCGCCCACGCACACCACGCCGGTGGCCAGACCGATGCACGGCGACAGCGGCGGCAGCCCGCGCTCGGCCAGTTCGGCGTTCAGCGGCCCGATCGCCGCGATCATCGCCATCGCGGCCTGCACGGCGTGGGCGGCGTGCAGCCCGTCGGGCTCGGGCGCGCCCCAGAAGGCCATCACGGCGTCGCCGATGAACTTGTCCAGCGTGCCGTTGTGGCCGTGGATGATCTGGCTCATGCGCAGGAAGTACTGGTTCAGCAGCTCGCGCAGGCGCTCGGGCGCCATCTTCTCGGACATCGGCGTGAAGCCGCGCAGGTCGCAGAACAGCACGGTGAGCTCGCGGTTCTCGGCGCTGCTGGCGACGTCGAGGAAGCGGTCGGGATCGCTGGCCATCGCGCGCACCCGCTCGGGGGGCAGGTAGTGGCCGAACAGCTGCGCCAACGAGCGGCGCGAGTGCCACTCGCGCAGGTAGTTCGCCACGATGCCCAGCACGCCCACCAGCAGGCCGGCCGACAGCGGCGCCGCGATCGGGATCACCCAGCCGCGGCCGGTCAGCGCCAGCAGGTCGCACAGCAGCAGCACCGCCAGGATCGCGAGCAGCGCCAGCACGGCCAGCGGACCGGCGAGGCGGCGCACGGTCGCCGTCACGGCCACCAGCAGCAGCGCGAGCAGCAGCAGCTCGAAGCCCTGCGACCAGTCGGGGCGCACGCTGAGGTCGTTGTCCTCGAGGCCGGCCAGCAGCTGGGCGTGCACCTCGATGCCGGGGAGCGCGCGGTGCACGGGCGTGGCGCGCAGGTCGGCCAGGCCTGGCGCGGAGCTCCCGAGCAGCACGACGCGGCCCTCGAGCTCTTGCGGGCCCACGCGATGCGAGAGCACGTCGGCCGCGGGGATGTAGCGGAAGCGGCCCGTGCCCGGCGACGTGCCCGGGTGCGCGGCCGCGCGGTACGGCAGCGTGACGGCGCCGCGCGGATCGACCCGCAGCGCGCGCAGCGGCTCGCCCTCGGCCGAGGTCAGCCGCAGCCCGGTCAGCCGCGGCGGCCCACCGGCCTCGCCGCGCCGGATCACCGGCCGCAGCGCGCTCACGTGATGCCACTGGCGCCACAGCGACAGCGCGAACGATTCGTAGACGGCCCCGCCGTAGCCCGTCACCAGCAGCGTCGAACGCAGCTCGCCGTCGGCGTCGGGCAACGCGTTGATGAAGCCGGTGGCCGCGGCGGCGTGCAGCAGCTCGGGCAACGGAACCTCGATGCCCTGCCACGGCGTCATGGCCAGCACCGTCGCGGGCAGCACGTCGGCCTCGGTGATCGGCGCGGGCAGCTCGCGCGCGGCCGCGGGCGCGGCGCTGCCGGGCGCGACCGGGTCGGCCTGGTGGTTGAAGTGGTAGGCCAGCGTGACGGCGTGGCCCTCGAGCGCGCGCGCGAGGCGGGCGTCATGGTCGGCGCGCTCTTCCAGCGCGGGGCGCCAACGCGCGACGCCCGCGCGCAGCGCCGCGTCGTCGGGGGCCAGCTGCGTCAGCGAGGCGAGCGCGTCGCGCACGGTGCGCGCCTGGTCGTCGGGCTCGGCGAGCACGAGGTCGATGCCCAGCGCGGCCGCGTGGTCCCGCTCGAACAGCGTCTCGACCAGCTGCGCCAGCCGGTCGCGCGGCCACGGCCAGCGGCCCAGCGCGCGCAGGCTGGCGTCGTCGATGTCGACGATGACGATGTCGTCGCGCGGCCTGGCCACCGGCGCGAGCGCGGTGGACTGGCGCACGTCGTCGAGCGCCAGCTCCAGGCGGGTCAGCGCGCCGATCGGCGCGATCGCGATGTGCCACGCGCCGACCAGCCACAGCGCGGTGGCCACCAGCGACAGCCGCAGCGTCGGATGCCAGCCCTGGATGCGCTCGAGCACGCGCCGCCACGGCGCGGCCGGCGGCGGATCGGCATGGAAGCCGGTGGACAGGGCGCTGGGCGGCGCCAGCGTGGAGGGCGGATCCCGGTCGGGCGCGGAGGTCACGCCGCGACTCGAGAGGCAGGGACGATCAGTTCTGGACGAACTGCATCTGCGTGCCGGCCAGGTCGATGATGTCGCCGTGCTTCAGCGAGATCGCCTCCTCGCCGACGGGCTGGCCGTTGACGTTGGGGCGGCGCGAGCCTTCGACATGCGACAGCACGTAGCCGCCCGGACGCTTGGTGACGGAGGCCACCTGTACGCCCGGCTTGCCGACCGTGGTGACGACCTTGGTCAGCAGCACCTCGCGGCCGGCGGCGCCGCCGTTGAGCACCTTGATGGACGCCGGGCCGGCCGCCGCCGGCGTGGCCGCGGCGGCCGCGCCCGAACCAGGCGCTCCCGGGGGCACGGCGCCCGGCGCACGGCCGAACGCGCCGGGGCGCAGGATCATCGTCTTCTCGTAGTCCTCGGCCTCCTCGGCCAGGAACTTGATGCGGTACTTGCCGACCTCGACGACGTCGTTGTTGGACAGCAGCTGCTTCTTGACGGCCTTGCCGTTGATGTAGGTGCCGTTCGTGCTGTTCAGGTCTTCGATGTAGACGTCCGACTGCGCCGCCGTCAGCACCGCGTGCTCGCCACTGACGGCGAGGTTGTCGATCACGATGTCGTTGTACGGCCGCCGGCCGAGCGTGGTGCGCTCCTTCGTGATCTGGAATTCCTTGATCACGACGTTATCGAGCGAGACGACGAGTTTGCCCATTGAAAACCTCAGTTTCTCTCGCGGCCTATTTTGTCCGCTTGTCGGAATCGCCGCAGCGCTCTTTGTAATTCATCGTCCGGTACGTGAACCCCGAACTGTCAACGCCAGAACGACCACCAGGACTTGCCGAAATCCCGATTGCCCGCCTTGGCCCGAGCCAGTATTACCGCGATATTATCGCGCCCTCCAGCGGCATTGGCGGCCTGAACCAGCATCGCACCCGCCGCCGGGAGGCTGTCGTTGGTGCGCAACAGCTGTTCGATCTGCTCATCGGAGAGCATGTCGGACAGGCCGTCGGAGCACATCAACAGCAGATCGCCCGGCTCCACCGGATAATCGTGTATTTCCAGGTCGACCAGCTCGTCCACGCCCACCGCACGTGTAACGAGATTCTTGTGCATCGAGTAGGCCGCCTGTTCCGCCGTGATCAGGCCGGCGTCGATCTGCTCCTGCAGCAGCGAGTGGTCGCGCGTGAGCTGCTCGAGGTGGCCGTTGCGGAAACGGTAGCCACGCGAATCGCCGATATGGCCCAGCCAGAGCCGCTCGCCGCGGTAGACGGCCACCACCAGCGTGGTGCCCATGCCCGCGTATTCGGGGTGCGACATCGCGGCGTCGTAGACCTCGCGGTTGGCGGAATCGACGGCGTCGAGCAGCGCCGACTTCATCTCCGACTCGTTGGGCGTGGCGCCGAGCGCCTTCAGCCGCGTGCCGAGCTCGCCCTTGACGCGCTCGGAGGCCATGCCGCTGGCGACTTCGCCCGCGTTGTAGCCGCCCATGCCGTCGGCCAGCACCGCGATCCGCCCCGCTTCGTCGACCGCCACGGAGTCCTCGTTGTTGCGGCGCGCACGGCCAGTGTCGGTAACGCTGAAGAACTCAAGAATCATGAGGACGGCAGGGTGCGGCGGGAGCGCGGAAAAAGCGCCAATCAGCTGGCGATTGTGCCTTGGAATGAGGAAGATGCTGCCAACTCATGCAGGGGATCGTCGCCGGACACGGTATCGGGCCAATCCGCGGCGGCGCTGCCCGGCTCGGCGGCGGCGCATTGCTGGCGCGCCAGGCGCAGCTCGAGGGCGACCTGGCGGGCGCTTTCCTGGCGCAGCCCGGGGCTCTTGGCGAGCAGCCGCGCAACGACGTCGTCCAGCAGCTGCGGCAGCTCGGGCCGCAGCTCGCGCACGTGCGGGGCGTCCTGGTGCGCGATGCGCGCGAGCAGGTCGCCCATCGAGTCGGACTCGAACGGACGGCGCCCGATCAGCAGCTCGAACAGCAGCACGCCCAGCGCGTACAGGTCGCACTGCGGCGTGGCGTCGGCGCCGGCGAGCTGCTCGGGCGCCATGTAGGCGGGCGTGCCCAGCATCACGCCGCTGCGGGTGGCGGCCATGTCGGCCACGCGGGCGGAGCCGAAGTCGGTGACCTTGACGACGCCGGTGGTCGGGTCGAACAGGACGTTGGACGGCTTGATGTCGCGGTGCACGATGCCCGAGCGGTGCGCCAGGTCGAGCGCGATCGCCACCCGCTGGCAAATGCCCACGACCACGTGTTCGGGCAGCATGCGGTTGGCGCTGGCGTAGCGCGACATGTCGGTGCCGTGCACCCACTCCATCGCCAGCCAGCCGGTGGTGGCGTCGCCCTCGCCCTGCACGCCGCCGGCATGCACGGCGACGATGTAGTCGTGCTTGAGCCGCGCCGCGGCCTCGGCCTCGCGCAGGAAGCGCTCGCGCCACAGCCCGCGGTCGGTGCCGCTGGCGCTGCCGATGCGCACCGTCTTCAGCGCGATCAGCGCGCCGGTGCGGCGCTCGGTGGCCTGGTAGATCGTCGCGCGGTCGCTGCGGGCGATGACGTGCTGCAGCGCGTAGTCGCTCACCTTGGGCATGTTGTCGGCCGGCCCGATCTGCGGCACCTGGACGGGCGGAGCGACCGGCTCGGCCTCGGCCGCCAGGCCGAACATGCGCTTCAAGCGGAACCACGCCGGCGGCGCCGCGAGAGGCGGTGACACGGGCTTGGGGAGCGAGGAACGCGGCATCCTGCAAGAGTGTCGACACTCGGCGCGCCCGTCAATCGGGCGATCTCGATAGCCGCACTCAATGCGTGCTTTCGTCACGCATGGCTGAGCGAGCGTTCGGTCAGTCGCGCGATTTCGCGCGTTTTTGCATGAGCTTGCCGACGATGACCACGAGGATCGCCCCGATGATGCCGGCCAGCCGCACGGCGTTCTCCGACGGCGCGCCGAAGCGCGGCGGGATCACCGGGTCGGTGAGCATCATCTCGCCGGCCAGCCAGCCCAGCAGCGCGGCGCCGGCGATGATGATGACGGGAAAGCGCTCCATCACCTTGAGGATCAGCGTGCTGCCGAACACGATCAGCGGAATGCTGACGGCCAGGCCGATCACCAGCAGCGGCGTGTTGCCCTGCGCGGCCGCGGCCACGGCCAGCACGTTGTCCAGGCTCATCACGAGGTCGGCCACCAGGATCGTGCGCACCGCCGCGGCCACGCCGATCGGCTGCGCCTCCTGGCCGTGCTGCTCCTCCTCGTCCGACATCAGGTTGGCGCCGATCCACAACAGCGCCACGCCGCCCACGAGCTTGAGCCACGGCAGGCCCAGCATCTTCACGGCAATCAGCGTCAGCACGATCCGCATGACGATGGCCGCACCGCTGCCGAACACGATCGCCTTCTTCTGCTGGCTCGCCGGCAGCCCGCGTGCGGCCATCGCGATGACGACGGCGTTGTCCCCCGACAGCAGCACGTTGGCCAGGATGATGGAGCCGAGGGCGGCCCAGAAGGCAGGAGAGAGCAGCAGGTCCACGGATCGGGCGGCGGGTGAGGCGATCGGGCAAAAGAAAAGGAGCCCGCGGGCTCCTTGTCGTGGCAGGTTCGGAGTCTACCGAACCCGCGCAAGCTTGCATTCAGTTTCGCCGCAGTGACGCGAGAAACCGCCGGTTGCAACTGACCGCGGCGCTCAGAGCAGGCCCTTGAGCAGCTTGCCCATCTCGGACGGGTTGCGCGTGACCGTGAAGCCGCACTCTTCCATGATCGCGAGCTTGGCGTCGGCCGTGTCGGCACCGCCGGAGATCAGCGCGCCGGCGTGGCCCATGCGCTTGCCCGGAGGGGCGGTCACGCCCGCGATGAAGCCGACGATCGGCTTGCGCATGTTGTCCTTGCACCAGCGCGCGGCTTCGGCCTCGTCCGGGCCGCCGATCTCGCCGATCATGATGACGGCGTCGGTTTCCGGATCGTCGTTGAACGCCTTCATCACGTCGATGTGCTTCAGGCCGTTGATCGGGTCGCCGCCGATGCCCACCGCCGACGACTGGCCCAGGCCGATCTCGGTCAGCTGCGCCACCGCTTCGTACGTGAGCGTGCCCGAGCGCGACACCACGCCGATGCGGCCCTTGCGATGGATGTGGCCCGGCATGATGCCGATCTTGATCTCGTCGGGCGTGATCAGGCCGGGGCAGTTCGGGCCCAGCAGCAGCGTCTTCTTGCCGCCGGCGGCTTCCTTGGCCTTCATCTTGTTGCGCACCATCAGCATGTCGCGCACGGGGATGCCTTCGGTGATGCAGACCACCAGGTCCAGGTCGGCCTCGACGGCTTCCCAGATCGCGGCCGCAGCGCCCGCGGGCGGCACGTAGATCACGGAGACTTCGGCGCCCGTCTGCTTCTTGGCTTCCGACACGGTGGCGAAGATGGGGATGTCCGAGAACTTCTCGCCCGCCTTCTTCGGGTTCACGCCGGCGACGAACGCGTTCTTGCCGTTGGCGTAGGCCTGGCAACCCAGGGTGTGGAACTGCCCGGTCTTGCCCGTGATGCCCTGGGTGATGACCTTCGTGTCCTTGTTGATGTAGATCGACATACTTTGAATCCTTTGGTTCGGAGGAGGCGGGCCAGCGCTCGGCCGCTCCGGAGCAGGCCCACGCCCCCTCGGGGGCAGCGAGCACAGCGAGCGTGGGGGCTCTTAGGCCACGGCGGCGACGATCTTCGTCGCGGCTTCGGCCATCGTGTCGGCGGCGATGATGGGCAGGCCCGACTCGGCCAGCATCTTCTTGCCCAGTTCCTCGTTCGTGCCCTTCATGCGCACGACCAGCGGCACCTGCAGGTTCACGGCCTTGCAGGCGGTGATCACGCCTTCGGCGATGGTGTCGCACTTCATGATGCCGCCGAAGATGTTGACGAGGATGCCCTTGACGTGCGGGTTCTTCAGCATGATCTTGAAGGCCTCGGTGACCTTCTCGGCGGTGGCGCCGCCGCCGACGTCCAGGAAGTTGGCCGGCTCGCCGCCGAACAGCTTGATGGTGTCCATCGTGGCCATCGCCAGGCCGGCGCCGTTGACCAGGCAGCCGATGTTGCCGTCCAGGCTGATGTAGGCGAGGTCGAACTTCGAGGCCTCGATTTCCGCCGGATCCTCTTCGTCGAGGTCGCGGTAGGCGACGATCTCGGGGTGGCGGAACAGCGCGTTGGCGTCGAAGTTGAACTTGGCGTCCAGCGCGATCAGGTTGCCCTTGCTGTCGCAGTTGAGCGGGTTGATCTCGACCAGCGACGCGTCGGTGTCCATGTAGCACTGGTAGAGCTTCTGGAACAGGTCGACGGCCTGCGCGTGCGAGCCTTCGGGCAGGCCGATCGCGGCGGCGATCTTCTTGGCCTGCGCGGCCGACAGGCCCGTCAGCGGATCGATCACCTCGGTGATGATCTTCTCGGGCGTGGAGTGCGCCACTTCCTCGATGTCCATGCCGCCTTCGCTCGACGCGATGAACGCGACTTTCTGCGACGCGCGGTCGGTGACCAGCGAGACGTAGTATTCCTTCTTGATGTCCGCGCCTTCCTCGATGTACAGGCGGCGCACCTTCTGGCCTTCGGGGCCGGTCTGGTGCGTCTTCAACTGCATGCCGAGGATCTCGCCGGCCAGCTTCTTGAGGTCGTCCATCGAACGGGCAAGCTTGACGCCGCCACCCTTGCCGCGGCCGCCTGCGTGGATCTGGGCCTTGACGACCCAGACGCTGCCGCCGAGTTTCTGAGCGGCTTCCACCGCCTCCTGCACCGTGAAGGCGGGGTAGCCGCGCGGCACGGGCACGCCGAACTGGCGCAGGAGTTCCTTGCCTTGATATTCGTGGATCTTCATGGAAGCGTCTTCTCGAAGTGATCGACTAAAGGGAGTGTCCGGGGAGCTGCGCGACGCGTCGGGCACGCGCGGGGCGCGCGCGAGACGGGGGAGAGGCAGCGGACGGGATTAACGCAAGCGGGAGATTTTGCGATGGATTGCCGCATCGGGCGAGGGTCCGACGGGGGCGGACGCGCGGAAACCCGATGTAACCCGAGACTTTATCATGGTGCACCGCACCATGTCGGCGCGCGGGGATGGTCACCCGGCTGGCGGCGGGATGCGACGCCTCGCGACCGCGCGCGCCAGCGGGCGCGTCGCGGACGTCGGGGCCGCCGCATCGAGCGGCCGCGGCGCGATCAGCGGATCGCGACGCCGGCGGTCACTTCGACGAGACCGCCAGCGGCTTGGGCTGCGTGCACGGGGCGTCGGCAGGGGCACCGCTCGCGGCGGACGCGGGTGCGGCCGGCGCGGCGTCGCCGCAGGTGCCGTGTGCGGCGAAGAAGTTCCTGGCGCGTTCGGCCTCGACGTTGAGCGGCTTGTACAGGCGCCACTCCTCCTTGTCGGACGACCGGTAGTGCAGCTCGTTGGCGTCCGGGTCGAACTGGTAGAACGGCATCACGTCGCGGAAGCCGCCGATGAACAGCGCCGGCGCGAAGAACAGGATGCTGCCGGCCATCTTGCCGCCGCTGACGTGCAGCGGAAGGATGCCGTACATGGACTGGCCGCTCGGCGCGGTCGCGATGAATTCGTACTGGCCGGTCGCCTTGGACGCGAGGTCGCGGTCCTGCGGCAGCGTCATCTGCGTCACGCCATGCAGCGCGAGCGTGGTGCCGGGCTTGACCGCCTCGAGATGGGTGGTGGCCGCGCAGCCGCCCAGCAGGGCGAGCGCCAGGGCGGCCAGCGGAGTGCCGGCGCGCCGGAGCGGGGTGTTCATCGGGATCTCCCTCGTTTGATGTCGTTCGCACCGGCGCAGCCCCCGTGCGTGCGAGACGGGGCTGGTTCCGGCGGCGCGCCTGCCCTCCTCGGGTCGGCCGCGCAAGTGCGATCGTAGCCGTCGGGTCGCGGTTTGCACGCCCGGCGCCGCGGGAATTCCGGGGCGCGCGTGGCAAGGTGCGCAGGTCAGTCCTCGTCGAGACCGCCGACCACGCGGCGCACCACATCTGCCGCGAAGCCGCGGGCCGCCAGGAAGCGGGCCTGCCGGGCACGCTGCTTCGGATCCGCGGCGACTTCGCCGAACTTGCGCTGCCACAGGTCGCGAGCGCGGGCGAATTCCGTCTCGCGCAGGGCGGCGGCCTGCTCCGGCTCGAGCGTCAGCCCGTGGCGCGACAGCTCCAGCCTGATGCGCAGCGCGCCCTGCTTGCGCGAGCGGGCGTTGACGCGGCTCTCGACGAAGCGGGCGTCGCTGAGGTACTTGTTGGCGACGAGCCAGTCCAGCAGTTGGTCGACGGCGGCCTCCGGGTCGGTGCGCTCGAGGTCGGCGTCGGGCTCGACAACGGCATCGGCCTCGGCGGGACGAACACGCGACGCGCCGATCGGGTCGCGGCAGGCAAGCGGCGGTGCGCCGAGTTCGAGCTCGTCGAATCCGAAGCCGCCCCCGATCCCGGCGTCGTCGATCAGGGGGCCATGGAGCGCGACGTCATCGATCTCGGCGGGGATCGAGTCGACGTCCGCGTCGCGAAGGCGTTGCAGCGGCGCCGCCTGCGTCGCACGCCTCGCAGCGGTCACGCCGCCACTCGTGGGCATCTCGTCGTCGGACGACCCTGCCGCCGCGGCGATGCGCGCTCGCAGCGCCGGCGGCAGAGGCGCCCCGCTGGCCAGCGCCAAGCCGTCCAGCGCCGACCCCGCGGACTCGGGCGCGCGCGCGCCTGACGCGCTCGCCCGCCCGCGCGCGGGCGCACCCGCACCCGCACCCACGGACGCAGACGCAGATCCAGACCTGGGCGCCGGCGACGGCACGGGCGGCGCGAACGCGTCGTCGATGCCGTTGGACGGCTGCGCCTGCGCGGCCCGCTGCAGTTCCTCGGCCGCCGCTTCGCGCGCCGCATCCTCGCGTGCTCGCTTGCGCAGCGCGTCCAGCAGCTTCGCGCGCAGCTCCTGCCGGCTGTGCTCGCGCCGCGACAGGAAGCCGATGGCCTGCATCTTCAGGCTGACGCGCGGGCGCGCCCGGCGCGCGGTGCGCGGTTCGCGGGGATTGTCAGAGACGGCCATGCGAGTCGGGAAGGGACAAGGTGAAGCGCTTCAGGCCCTGCGGAGTGGTCGCTCGTTCGGGGTCAGTCGATCGATCGATCGACCGACCGACCGACCGACCGACCGACCGACCACGACGATCGTCCCACACGAGCGTCACCGCAAGTCGCACGCTCCAATGAAACAAGGCCCGTCGAGCCGCTGTCGCGCTCGTCGGGCCATGTCGGGTGTCCAGCGGACGCGCCAGCTCACTCGGCCGCGGCCGCCTTGCCCTTCTTGGCGGCGGGCGCCTCGACGACCGGCACCAGCGGCACGCCCAGCGATTCGCGCACCTTGTTCTCGATCTCGATGGCCAGGCCCGGGTTCTCCTTCAGGAACTCGCGGCAGTTGTCCTTGCCCTGGCCGATCTTCTCGCCGTTGTAGGCGTACCAGGCGCCGGACTTCTCGATGACCTTGGCGTTGACGCCCAGGTCGATGATTTCACCTTCGCGGCTGATGCCCTCGCCGTACAGGATGTCGAACTCGGCTTCCTTGAACGGAGGCGAGACCTTGTTCTTGACGACCTTGACCTTGGTCTCGTTGCCGACGACTTCCTCGCCGCGCTTGATCGAGCCGATGCGGCGGATGTCCAGGCGCACGGAGGCATAGAACTTCAGCGCGTTGCCGCCGGTGGTGGTTTCCGGGCTGCCGAACATCACGCCGATCTTCATGCGGATCTGGTTGATGAAGATCACCATCGTGTTGCTCTTCTTGATGGTGCCGGTCAGCTTGCGCAGCGCCTGGCTCATCAGGCGGGCCTGCAGGCCGGGCAGCGAGTCGCCCATCTCGCCTTCGAGTTCGGCCTTGGGCGTGAGCGCCGCCACCGAGTCGATGACGATCAGGTCGACCGAGCCGGAGCGCACCAGGGCGTCGACGATCTCGAGGGCCTGCTCGCCGGTGTCGGGCTGCGAGATCAGCAGGTCCTGCAGGTTGACGCCCAGCTTCTGCGCGTAGTTGATGTCCAGCGCGTGTTCCGCGTCGATGAAGGCGCAGACGCCGCCGACCTTCTGCATCTCGGCCGCGACCTGCAGCGTCAGCGTGGTCTTGCCGGACGATTCCGGGCCGTAGATCTCGACCACGCGGCCGCGCGGCAGGCCGCCGACGCCCAGCGCGATGTCCAGGCCCAGCGAGCCGGTGGACACGACCTGGATGTCCTCGGCCTGCTCGCCGTCGCCCAGGCGCATGATGGAGCCCTTGCCGAACTGCTTCTCGATCTGGGCCAGCGCGGCCTGCAGGGCCTTCGCCTTCTCGGCGTTCAGGGCCGAGGACTGCCCGGCGGGCGCGGCGGTGGCCGGCGTGGCGGCGGTGGCGGTCTTCGAGGCGTTCTTGGTGGGGGCGTCCATGCGGGTTCTCCGTGTTCGGTTTGGCGCTGGCGGGATTATGACCAGCTACTGGTTATCTGTACAGCTCTTGAGGAAAGATTGTTCGCGGGCTGAAGCTCGCTGCGTGAGCCAGCCGCAACAGCCTGCGAAAAATCAATCCTGCGCCGCGCCGGGGCCATGACCGCCCGACTTTCGTCGCGGAAAATGGACCCCAGCGCCGAATCGAGCGGAAACCCGCCAAAAGGACCAGGAGACAGTCGATGCGCATTCTGATCGCCGAAGACGACCAGGTCCTCGCGGACGGCCTGCTGCGCTCGCTGCGCGGCTCGGGCTACGCCGTCGACCAGCTCTCCAGCGGCACCGAGGCCGATGCCGCCCTCGCCTCGCACGAGTTCGACCTGCTGATCCTCGACCTGGGCCTGCCGCGCCTGCATGGCCTGGAGGTGCTGCGCAAGCTGCGCGCCCGCGGCTCCACGCTGCCGGTGCTGATCCTGACGGCGGCCGACTCGGTCGACCAGCGCGTCAAGGGCCTGGATCTGGGCGCCGACGACTTCATGGCCAAGCCGTTCTCGCTGCAGGAACTCGAGGCCCGCGTGCGCGCGCTCACGCGGCGCGGCCTGGGCACCGCCTCCAGCCTCATCAAGCACGGCCCGCTGACCTTCGACGCCACCGGCCGCGTGGCCTACATCAACGACCAGATGATCGAGCTGTCCGCGCGCGAGATCAGCCTGCTCGAGGTGCTGCTGCAGCGCGCCGGCCGCCTGGTCAGCAAGGACCAGCTCGTCACCCGCCTGTGCGAATGGGGCGAGGAGGTGAGCAACAACGCGATCGAGGTCTACATCCACCGGCTGCGCAAGAAGATCGAGCAGGGCCCGATCCGCATCGCCACGGTGCGCGGCCTGGGCTACTGCCTGGAGAAGATCGCCGCCTGAGCACTCGCGCAGGCGTGACGGATTGCGCATGTTGTGCTCCGCGCACAACGCCGCGGGGCGAAGTTCGTGCAGGCGCCACGAAGTGCATTCCGTCACGGTTGGACCGGCGCGGCCGCGCGCGGACACTTCTTCCAATGCGATCCCCGAAAGCCTTGGACATGAACGCCGACGCCTGGAACCTGCTCGCCGACCGCAGCCAGCTGTTGGTGCACTACACCTCGCAGCTGATGGGGGTGCTGGCGCAGCCCGCGCCGCTGCAGGATCCGCTGGCGCTCGGGTCGATCGCCGGGCAGGCCACGGTGGCGCTGAACGTGCTGCTGGCCGCGATGGTGGCGGCGCCCGAGCTTGCCGCGCACAGCCGCACGATCCGCCGCTTCGACTCGGCGCTGTCGGACTGGCGGCGCAGCGTCACCGAGGACAGCCCGCTGGTGCCGCGCTACCAGACGGTGCTGCTGCAGCAGGCCGCGCAGGTGGTGACGTCGGGGCTGCACGTGGCGGCGCTGTCCACCAGCGAGTCGGTGCGGGTGCTCGTCGCGCGCAAGGACGTCACGAAGCACTGATCGTCCGCGCCGGCGGCGCGGCGGTCGCTTATGCTGCCGCTCGATGTCCGACCGGCACGAGCAGCGTTCCCTCTTCGGCGAGATCCTGGACTGGATGCTCGCGCCGCTGCTTTTGCTGTGGCCGATGAGCGTCGCGCTGACCTGGCTCGTGGCCCAGGGCATCGCCAACCGGCCCTACGACCTCGAACTGGGCCAGCTCGCGCACAGCGTGGCCCGCGAGATGCGCGCCGACCCGGCGTTCGACCGCGGCCTGGTCGGGCGCCACGGCCTGCGCCTGGACGAGCCCACCGCCGCCTTGCTGCGCAGCGACGACGTCGACCGCATCTGGTTCCAGGTGCGCAATGCCCAGGGCGAGCTGGCCGGCGGCGACGCCGAGCTCGCGGCGCCGACCGACGAGCGCGCCGCCGCCGACGAGGTGCAGTTCCGCGACGACACCGTCCACAACGACCCGGTGCGCGTCGCCTACCTGTGGGTGGGCACCACCGGAGGCGCCAACAGCGGCGTGGTGGTGCAGGTGGCCGAGACGCTGGACAAGCGCTCGCGCCTGGCCACCGAGATCATCAAGGGCGTGATCCTGCCGCAGTTCGTGATCCTTCCGCTGGCGGTGCTGCTGGTGTGGTTCGCGCTGGCGCGCGGCATCGCCCCGCTGAACACGCTGCAGCAGCGCATCCGCCGTCGCCAGAGCCAGGACCTGAGCCCGATCGACGAGCACGACGTGCCCGAGGAGGTGGCCCCGCTGGTGCGCTCGATCAACGACCTGCTGGCGCGCCTGGACCAGACGATGGGCGCGCAGAAGCACTTCCTGGCCGACGCGGCGCACCAGATGAAGACGCCGCTGGCCGGGCTGCGCATGCAGGCCGAACTCGCGCAGCGGGAGATCGACGCCGGCGGCGACCCGCAGGCCATCAAGCGCTCGCTCAAGCAGATCGCGCGCTCCAGCCAGAGCGCCGCGCACCTGGTCAACCAGCTGCTGGCGATGGCGCGTGCCGAGGACTCGGAGCAGGCGCGCCGCCTGCAGGACGTGCCCCTGGTCAAGCTGGCGCGCGAGGTGGTGCGCGACTTCGTGCCGCGCGCGATGGACAAGCGCATCGACCTCGGCTACGAAGGCCCGGATTCGGATTCGGCCGATCCCGCCGCGCCGCGCCTCGTCGGCCAGCCCGTGCTGGTGCGCGAGCTGATCCGCAACCTCGTCGACAACGCGCTGCAGTACACGCCCGCCGGCGGCACCGTCACCGTGCGGCTGATGCCCGACCCGTACGGCCAGGTGATGGTGCTGCAGGTGGAGGACACCGGCCCGGGCATCCCCGAGGCCGAGCGCGAGCAGGTGTTCCAGCCGTTCTACCGCACGCTCGGCACCGAGGTGGACGGCAGCGGCCTGGGGCTGGCGATCGTCAAGGAGATCGCCGACAAGCATGCCGCCACGGTGGCGGTGACCAACGCGATCGCGGTGCCGGCCAACAGCGACCAGGCTCCCGGCGCGCTGTTCACGGTGCGCTTCGCGTGCCCGCCCCCGCCGGTGCAGCCCGCGGCCGCGCCCGCGTGAGGCGCGCGCGTCACGCGTCGCGGCGGCGGCGCGCGCGCAGGCCGAAGGCCGCCAGCGCGGCGGCGATCAGCGCCGCACTGCCGGGCTCGGGCACGGCCATCGTGAAGCCGAGGGTGTCGATCGCGAAGTCGGAACTGCCGCGGATCACGAGCTTGTAGACGCCCGCGTCGCCGAACGCCAGGTGCTGTTCCTGGATCGGCGAATCCCAGCCGCCGAACAAATCGGAGCGCGCGTCAAGCAGGCGGCCGCTCTTGTCGAACAGGCCGATCTGGAAGGTGTACGCCGGGTGCTGGCCGTTGACCATGTCGAACGAGATGCCGCTGACGGCCTCGGCGAAGGTCAGCGTCATGCTGCCGCCCTCGGTGCCGTACAGGTACTTGCCGGACGTCTGGAAGTGGTTCCAGCCGGCGTCGCCATCCATCACCGCGGCGCCCGCGCCGCCGTCGACCTTGACGGCGGAGTACGTCAGCGCGCCGTGCACGTGCGTGTCGTAGTAGCAGCACGTGATGGCCGACGCGGGGAACTCGTCGAAATCGACCGTGAAGTGCCCTGCGGCGCCGGCGCGGGCCAGCATCGGCAGGGCCACCGTGGCGGCCAGCAGCGTCGCGCGAATCGTGTTCATGCTCATCCTCCCTGTTCTTTGGACAGCGGGGATTCTCGCCAACGAACGGCGGCATGGACATGACGCGCGACGCCCGATTTTCGTGACGGAAGTCGCATACCCCGTGAGGCATGCGAACGCCGCCCTCAAGATGCCGGGCGCGCGGCCGATGTGGCGCGCGCCGCCGGGCTCAGGTCTGGACGCTGCGGCGGTTGCGCGCGATCGAGGTCAGGAAGCCCAGCCCCAGGCCCAGCGTCACCATCGCGGTGCCGCCGTAGCTGACGAACGGCAGCGGCACGCCCACCACCGGCAGGATGCCGCTGACCATGCCCATGTTGACGAACGCGTACGTGAAGAAGCTCAGCGTGATCGAGCCGGCGAGCAGGCGCGTGAAGACGGACGGCGCGTCGGCGGCGATCGCCAGGCCGCGGAAGATCAGCAGCGTGAAGCCGGACAGCAGCAGCAGCGCGCCCAGCATGCCGAACTCCTCGGAGTAGGCGGCGAAGATGAAGTCGGTCGTGCGCTCGGGGATGAATTCCAGGTGCGTCTGCGTGCCGCTCATGAAGCCCTTGCCGGTGACGCCGCCCGAGCCGATCGCGATCATGCCCTGGATGATGTGGAAGCCCTTGCCGAGCGGGTCGGTGGTGGGATCGAGCAGCGTGCAGATGCGGTGCTTCTGGTATTCGCGCAGCAGCGGCCACACCACCGAGTCCTGGCAGATGCGCTCCTCGCTCCACACCACGGCCACGATGCCCACCGCGGCCAGGAACAGCACCGGCAGGATCAGCTTCCACGACAGCCCGGCAAAGAAGATGACGTACAGCCCGGCCGACAGGATCAGGATGGCCGTGCCCAGGTCGGGCTGCTTGACGACGAGGCCCACCGGCAGCAGCAGGATGAGCCCCGCGATGCCGAAGTCGAGCGCGCGCAGCTGGCCCTCGCGCTTCTGGAACCACCAGGCGAGCATCAGCGGCATCGCGAGCTTCATGATCTCGCTGGGCTGGATGACGACGCCCACGTTGAGCCAGCGCGTGGCGCCCTTCTTCGTGATGCCCATCACCGCGGTGGCCACCAGCAGCGCCAGGCCCACCGAGTACAGCGGCACCGCGATGCGCATCAGGTTCTGCGGCGAGATCTGCGCCGCCAGGAACAGCACCAGGAAGGCCAGCGACATGTTGCGCGCGTGGTCGGTGAAGCGCGTGCCGTAGTCGTAGCCGGCCGAGTACATCGTCACCAGGCCGATCGCGCAGATCAGCAGCACCGCGGTCATCAGCGTGGCGTCGAAGCCGAGCAGCACGGGCCGCAGCCGTTGCCAGAGCGTGGGACGTTCGACGACGGCGATCATGGCGTGCTCCTGCTGGCGGCCGCGGCGCGGCGCGCGGCGGCGTGCGAGGCGTGGCCCGATGGCACGGCGGCCGGCGCAGACGCCGCCGCGGAGGCCGCCGACGCCGGCGCGGCCACGCGGCGGGTGGTGAGGCTGCGGCGCGGCGGCGCGGCCGTGCCGCCGGCGGCGCTCGCCACCGTGCCGGGCCCGGCGTTGGCCAGCGCGGCGCTCGCGGCTTCGGCGCGCGCGGCGGCCGCACGCTCGACGGCGTTGGCGCCCGAGGCCGCGGAGCCGGCGAGCGCCGCACCGGAGGCCCTCGACGCCGCGCCGCTGGCCGCGCTCGCGGCCGCAGCGGCGCTGGCCGCGGCGACGCCGTGGGCCGCGTCCTCCTCGGCGCCCGGCGGGTGGTTGGTGCCCATGCGCACGTTGGTGGCCAGCGCGATCGGCACCGGAGGCTCCAGCGGCGCGGTGGCGGCGCCGGCCTGCACGCCGGCGATGTCCTTGTCGGTCGGATACAGGCCCTTGATCCAGTAGTCCAGCACCCGGCGCGCGATCGGTGCCGCGTTCTGGCCGCCGAAGCCGGCGTTCTCCAGCACCATGGCCAGCGCGATGGAAGGATGGTCGGCCGGCGCGAAGGCGATGAACAGCGCGTGGTCGCGCAGGTGCTCGGCCATCTTGGCGGCGTTGTACTTCTCGCCGGCCTTCAGGCCCACCACCTGCGCCGTGCCCGTCTTTCCGCCCGCCTCGTAGCCCGCGTTGACGAAGGCCGCATAGCCGGTACCCGACTTGTCGCTGGTGACGCCCACCATCGCGCGCCGGATCACCTCGACGTACTCCGGCTTGAGCGGCAGCGGCGACAGCGGCTCGGGCACGACGGGGTGACGCTCGCCGGTGACGGGGTCGACGATGTCGCGCACCAGGTGCGGCGTGTGCCGCTGCCCGCCGGTCGACAACGTGCTGATCGCCTTGGCCAGCTGCGTGATCGTGTAGTTGTTGTAGCCCTGGCCGATGCCCAGCGAGATCGTCTCGCCGGCGTACCAGCGCTGCTGCTCGGCCTTGCGATAGGCCTTGCGCTTCCACTCCGTGGACGGCAGCACGCCGCGCAGCTCGCCTTCCAGGTCGATGCCGGTGGGCTGCCCGAAGCCGAACGGCTGCATGAAGCTCGCGATCGTGTCCACGCCCAGGTCGTTGGCGAGCATGAAGTAGTAGGTGTCGCACGAGCGCACGATCGACGCGTACATGTCGACGAAGCCGTGGCCCTGGGGCACGTCGTCGTGGAAGGTATGGCCGCCGAAGTTGAAGACGGCCGGATCCTGCATGCCCCATGCCGCGGTGCGCTTGCCGAGCGTGAGCGCGGCCATCGCCATGTAGGGCTTGTAGGTCGAGCCCGGCGCGTAGGTGCCGCGGATCGCCCGGTTGAGCAGCGGCTTGTCGATCGACTCGTTGAGGTCCTTCCAGTTGTCGGGGTCGATGCCGTCGACGAACAGGTTGGGGTCGAACGTGGGCTTGGAGACGAAGGCCAGCACCTCGCCGTTGCGCGGGTCCATCGCCACCAGCGCGCCGCGGCGGTCGCCGTACAGCGCCTCGACCAGCGCCTGCAGCTTGAGGTCGATCGACAGCTGCAGCGTGTTGCCCGGCGTGGCGGGCTTGCTGGCGAGCTGGCGCACCGCGCGGCCGCCGGCCGAGGTCTCGATCTGCTCGAAACCGGTGGTGCCGTGCAGCTCGGACTCGTAGCTCTGCTCCAGGCCCAGCTTGCCGATGTACTCGGTGCCGCGGTAGTTGGCCTGGTCCTCGTCGGACCACTCGTCGACGATCTGCTGCTTTTCTTCCTGGTTGATGCGGCCGATGTAGCCCACCAGGTGGCTCGCGAGCTCGCCGTACGGGTAGTTGCGGAACAGGCGCGCCTTGATCTCGACGCCCGGGAAACGGAAGCGCTGCGCCACGAAACGCGCCACCTCCTCGTCGGTGAGCTTGGTGCGGATCGGCACCGATTCGAAGCTCTTGCCTTCGGCGGCGAGCCGCGCGAAGCGCTTGCGGTCGCGCGGCAGCACCTCGATCACCTTGGCGATCTCGTTGATCGTGGCCTCGAGGTCGGCCACCTTCGACGGCGTGATCTCCAGCGTGTAGGCCGGATAGTTGGTGGCCATCACGATGCCGTTGCGGTCGACGATCAGCCCGCGGTTGGGCACGATGGGCACGACGCCGATGCGGTTGGCCTCGGCCTGCGCCTGCAGGTCGTCGTGGCGCACCACCTGCAGCACGAACCAGCGAAAGACGAGCACGCCGAAGCACAGCAGCACGAAGGCCGCCGCGGCGATCGTGCGCGTGCGGAAGCGATCGAGTTCGACCTCGATGTTCCGCAGCTCCGTCATCGACTTCATGCGCCTCTTCCCGGTTGGCTCACGCCTTGGCCTGCCACCTCGCCGGCGCTGCCGCCGGCGCGCGCCAACTGGAAGTTCAAGGGAGCGGCGGAGCCGGCTTTGCCGGGCCGCTCGCGGAGTGCCCCCTCGGGGGGCAGCGAGCGCCAGCGAGCGTGGGGGCTCATAGTGGTCGGTTCTCGTCGCGGTCGGGCGCGCGGCGCTGCGGCGCGAGCAGCGCCCACGACATCACCGGCCACAGCAGCGCCTCGAACAGCGGCGCCAGCAGCAGCGTCCAGCCGGGAAAGCTGCCCGACGACAGCAGGCGCACCACCAGCGATACCGCGTGCGCCACGATGAACACCGGCAGGATCTGCAGCGCCTGCTCGGCCAGGCTGAACCACAGCAGGCGGCGGTGCATCGTGATGGCCAGGAAACTCAGCAGCGTGTAGGCCTGCGCGTGCTGGCCCAGCACGGCGCCCTGGTGCACGTCCATCAGCAGGCCGAAGAAGAACGCCGCACCGATGCCCACGCGGCGCGGCTGGTGCACGTTCCAGAACACCAGCGCGACGGCCAGCAGGTCGGGCATCGCCGCGATGCGGCCCAGCGGCAGCATGTTGAACGTCAGCGCAGCGAACAGCGAGAACCAGAGGAACAGCGGGTTGACCGGCAGCAGGAGCTGGTCGGAGCCGCGCGGCATGATCACTTCTTGGTCCCCTTGATCTGCTTCTGGCCCTTGGCCGGCACGGGTTCGGGCTCCGGCACCGGGCGCGCGGGCAGCTGCATCGCCATCGGCTCGAGCACGAGCACGTGGCGCACGCCGTCGGCCGAGGCCGTGGGCACCAGCGCGATGCGCGCGAAGGACGAGTCGGCGCGCGGGTCGACCTTGGTCACGCGCGCCACGTCCAGCCCCGGCGGGTAGATGCCGTCCACGCCGCTGGTCTGCAGCACGTCGCCCACCTTGACGTCGGCGTTGCCGGCCATGAAGCGCAGCTCCATCGCGGAGCCGTCGGCGCCGAACGCCGCACTGCGGACGTGGGTGCGCATGTTGAGCACGGGGATCGCCGCTTCCTTGTCGATCAGCAGCGTCACCTCGGACGACAGCGGGTAGACGCGCGTGACCTGGCCCAGGACGCCGGCCTCGTCGATCACCGGCGAGCCCGGCACGACGCCCTGCGTGGCGCCGCGGTCGATGAAGATCTTGCGCGAGAACGGGTCGCTCGCCTCGTACAGGACGTCGGCGACCTGCGACTTGACCGACAGCGCCGGCTTCAGGTCGACCAGCGCGCGCAGCCGGTTGTTCTCGGCGATGAGGGTGTCCACGCGCGCCGCCTTGGCCGACTGGGCGGTGAGCAGCGCCTGCGACTTCGCGAGGTCGGCCTGGGCCTGGTGCAGCCCCGAGAAGTACTCGCCGCCGGAATGCAGCGCCTGCATCGGCATCTCGACCGCGCGCTCCAGCGGCAGCAGCACGATCGCGAGCGCGGCGCGCAGCGGCCGCGTGACCGCGAAGCGCGTGTCGGCCGCCATCAGGAACAGCGCCACCGCGGAGAACACCACCAGCCGCGTCAGCGCGGACGGGCCCTGGTGGAACAACGGCGGTGGACGGCGGTCCAGGGTACCGAGCGGCATGGGGTACTCAGCGCACCGGGCTTGTCGCCGCGGCGGAGGACGAAAAGATGAGGAAGGCGATCAGATGAATTATCACTGCTGCGAGTTCCTCATCCGGTGCGAAAGAACCCGCCCTGCAAGCTCACTTTGACGCGCGAAGCGCCTGCCGTGGCCGCCGCCGGCGCTCGCCCGCATGCAGGAAGTACAAGGGAGCGGCGGAACCGGCTTCGCCGGGCCGCTCGCGGCTGGCCCCCTCGGGGGCAGCGAGCGCTAGCGAGCGTGGGGGTCAATCACTCGTGAAGATGGCGCCCAGGCGCTCCATGCGCTCGAGGGCCATGCCGCAGCCGCGCACGACGCAGGTCAGCGGGTCCTCGGCGACCAGCACCGGCAGGCCCGTCTCCTCGGCCAGCAGGCGGTCCAGGTCGCGCAGCAGCGCGCCGCCGCCGGTGAGCATCATGCCGCGCTCGGCGATGTCGGCGCCCAGTTCCGGCGGCGTCTGCTCGAGCGCGTTCTTGACGGCCGAGACGATCTGGTTGAGCGGGTCGGTCAGCGCTTCCAGCACCTCGTTGGACGAGATCGTGAAGCTGCGCGGCACGCCTTCGGACAGGTTGCGGCCCTTGACCTCCATCTCGCGCACCTCGGAGCCCGGGAAAGCCGAGCCGATGCCCATCTTGATGTTCTCGGCCGTCTGCTCGCCGATGAGCATGCCGTAGTTGCGGCGGATGTAGTTGATGATGGCTTCGTCGAACTTGTCGCCGCCCACGCGCACGCTGCCCTTGTAGACGACGCCGCCCAGCGAGATGACGCCCACTTCCGTGGTGCCGCCGCCGATGTCGACCACCATCGAGCCCGAGGCTTCGGACACCGGCAGGCCGGCGCCGATCGCGGCGGCCATCGGCTCCTCGATCAGGTAGACGGCGCTGGCGCCGGCGGCTTCGGCGGCGTCCTTGATGGCGCGGCGCTCGACCTGGGTGGAGCCGCAGGGCACGCAGATGATGATGCGCGGGCTCGGCGTGAGCAGGCTGCGCGGGTGCACCATCTTGATGAACTGCTTGATCATCTGCTCGGTGACCACGAAGTCGGCGATGACGCCGTCCTTCATCGGGCGGATGGCCTCGATGTTGCCCGGCACCTTGCCGAGCATCGCCTTGGCTTCCTTGCCGACGGCCTGGATGATCTTCTTGCCGTGCGGGCCGCCCTCGTGTCGGATCGACACGACCGACGGCTCGTCCAGGACGATGCCCTTGCCACGGACGTAGATCAGGGTGTTGGCGGTCCCGAGGTCGATCGCGAGATCGGTGGAGAAATAGCGGCGCAGCGAAGAGAACATTGGGCAGGAGGGTGGAATGCGGGTCGGCGGCTTGCGGGAAGTTTCGCGGGGGCGGCTCAGGCCATCTGGATGGGTGTGTCTCCGGTACCGGGGGCGGAGCGCCGAGGGCGCCGGGCCGGGGTGCCGAACCTGGAATCGAGACTCGCTGGAACGCGCCGCAAGGCGCATGAATGGGGTGGTTCGGTGGCCTCGCAGGTCTGGATTCAGGTCATGAATCAGCTCGTGCACGATGCCTCGAATTAACCGAGGATAATACCGCAAGCGCACCTGATGAGCCTGTACTCAGGTCGTAACTTTTTAGGTTCGCGCCCGTCCCGGCTCCCCTGGACCGGGGTTCGCGGCGCGCCGACACAGCCCGGATCCTCCCCATGCCCTTGACTCCCGAAGACGTCAGCCGCATCGCGCATCTCGCGCGACTGGAGCTGTCGCCCGCCGAAGGGTCTGCGATGCAGTCCCAGTTGAACGACTTCTTCAAGATCGTCGAGCAGATGAGTGCGGTCGACACCTCCGGCCTCGAGCCGCTGCACACGCCGCTGTCGGCCATCGGCAATGTCGAGCTGCGCCTGCGGCCCGACGCCGTCACCGAGACGAACGATCGCGCGGCCAACATGGCCAACGCGCCCGCGGCCGAGGACGGCCTGTTCCTGGTTCCGAAGGTGATCGAATGAGCGCCGACCTGCACTCGATGGGCGTCGCCCAGCTCAGCCGAGCGCTGGCCGCGAAGGCGACGTCCAGCGTCGAGGCCACGCAGGCCTTCCTGGCACGCGCCAAGGCCGACACGCTCGGCGCGTTCCTGGTCGTCGACGAGGACGCCGCGCTTGCCGCCGCGAAGGCCGCCGATGCGAAGCGCGCGTCGGGCGGCGAGGGCGCCGACCACCCGCTGCTGGGCGTGCCCATCGCGCACAAGGACATCTTCGTCACGAAGGAATCGTCCACCACGGCCGGCTCGAAGATGCTCGAGGGCTACAAGAGCCCGTTCGATGCAACCGTCGTCGCGCGGCTGAAGGCGGCGGGCACGGTGTCGCTGGGCAAGCTCAACTGCGACGAGTTCGCGATGGGCTCGGCCAACGAGAACTCCGCGTACGGCCCGGTGCGCAACCCGTGGGACGCATCGCGCGTGCCGGGCGGCTCGTCGGGCGGCACCGCCGCGGCGGTGGCCGCGCGCCTCGTGCCGGCGGCCACCGGCACCGACACCGGCGGCTCGATCCGCCAGCCCGCGAGCTTCACCGGCACCACCGGCATCAAGCCGACGTACGGCGTGTGCTCGCGCTTCGGCATGATCGCGTTCGCGTCCAGCCTCGACCAGGCCGGCACCATCGCGCACTCGGCCGAGGACTGCGCGCTGATGCTGTCAGCGATGAGCGGCTTCGACGCGCACGACGCCACCAGCGCGCAGCGCCCGCCGCAGGATTTCCACGCGCAGATGCTGCAGGCGCGCGCCGGCGCATCGGCGTCGCGTCCGCTCGAGGGCCTGCGCATCGGCCTGCCCAAGGAGTTCTTCCCCGCCGCGCTGGCCTCCGACGTGGGCGACCGCGTGCGCGAGGCGCTGGCGCAGATGGAGAAGCTCGGCGCCACGCTGGTGGACGTCTCGCTGCCGCGCACCGAGCTGTCGATCCCCGTGTACTACATCATCGCGCCGGCCGAGGCGAGCTCGAACCTGAGCCGCTTCGATGGCGTGCGCTACGGGCATCGCGCGGCCAAGTACGACGACCTCCTCGACATGTACAAGAAGTCGCGCTCCGAGGCCTTCGGCCCCGAGGTCAAGCGCCGGATCATGATCGGCACGTACGTGCTGTCGCACGGCTACTACGACGCCTACTACCTGCAGGCGCAGAAGCTGCGCCGCATGATCGCCGACGACTTCCAGGCCTGCTTCAAGCAATGCGACGTGATCGCCGGCCCGGTGGCGCCGACGGTGGCTTGGAAGCTCGGCGAGCAGGGCGACGATCCGGTCAAGGCGTACCTGGCCGACATCTTCACCCTGCCCGGCTCGCTCGCCGGCCTGCCCGGCATGAGCGTGCCGGCGGGCCTGGGCGAAGGCGGCATGCCCGTCGGCCTGCAGCTGCTGGGCAACTACTTCGCGGAAGGCACGCTGCTGCACGCGGCGCACGCGCTGCAGCAGGCGACCGACTTCCACCTGCAACGCCCGAAAGCCTGAGCGCGCCGATGAACGACCGCGCCGACCCTCTCGCCCTGCTGCCGAAGCCCGCCGGCCGGCGAGCGCTCGGCCGCTCCGGAGCGAGCCGGCCTGAGCCCCTTGGGGGCGGGGAGCGGAGCGAGCCGGGCCGTCGTGACGTGCGTGGCGGCGTGGTCGCGGGCGATTGCCTGGACGTGCTGCGCTCGATGCCCGCCGAGCGGGTCGACCTGATCGTCACGTCGCCGCCGTACGCGGACCAGCGCGCGTCGACGTACGGCGGCGTCACCGCGGACGACTACGTCGAGTGGTTCATGCCGCGCGCCGAGCAGTTCGCGCGCGTGCTCAAGCCCAGCGGCTCGCTGGTGATCAACATCAAGGAAAAGGTGGTGGACGGCGAGCGCCACACCTACGTCCTGGAGCTGATCATCGCGATGCGCAAGCAGGGCTGGCTGTGGACGGAAGAGTACGTCTGGCACAAGCGCAACTGCTTTCCCGGCAAGTGGCCCAACCGCTTCCGCGACGCGTGGGAGCGCTGCCTGCACTTCACGCGGCACAAGCGCTTCAAGATGAACCAGGACGCCGTGATGGTGCCCATGGGCGACTGGGCCAGCACGCGCCTGAAGACGCTGGGCGCCAACGACGTGATCCGCCACGACTCGCGCGTGGGCAACGCGTTCGGCAAGAACATCGCCAACTGGCAGGGGCGCGACCGCGCGTACCCGACCAACGTGCTGCACCTGGCCACCGAATGCGGCAACAAGGGCCACAGCGCGGCGTTCCCGCAGGCGCTGCCGCGCTGGTTCATCGAGCTGTTCACCGACCCGGGCGACACCGTGCTGGACCCGTTCGCGGGCTCGGGCACCACCCTCGCCGCGGCGCTGGCGCTGGGCCGCAACGCGATCGGCGTGGAGCTCGCGCCCGCGTACGCCACGCGTGCGCGCGACGCGGTCGCGAGCGCGAGCGAGGCCGCCGGCGCGCTCGCCCGCGCGCGCAACGTCACCGACCAAGAACTCGTTTCCATCGACCGCGATCCGACGCTCGCGGCCACCGTTTCCAAGGACAGCGTTCCATCATGAGCACCCTCATTCGCGGCTATGAAGTCGTGATCGGCTTCGAGACCCACACGCAGCTGTCGACGGCCAGCAAGATCTTCTCCGGCGCGTCCACCGCGTTCGGCGCCGCGCCCAACACGCAGGCCTCCGCGGTCGACCTCGCGCTGCCCGGCACGCTGCCCGTCCTCAATCGCGGCGCCGTCGAACGCGCGATCCGCCTGGGCCTCGCGGTGAACGCCACCGTGGCGCCGCTGTCGATCTTCGCGCGCAAGAACTACTTCTACCCCGACCTGCCCAAGGGCTACCAGATCAGCCAGTACGAGATCCCCGTCGTGCAGGGCGGCACCGTGCCGTTCGTGCACAACGGCGAGCTGCGCACGCTGCGCCTCACGCGCGCCCATCTGGAGGAGGACGCCGGCAAGTCGGTGCACGAGGGCCTGCACAACATGTCGGGCATCGACCTGAATCGCGCCGGCACGCCGCTGCTGGAGATCGTGACCGAGCCCGACCTGCGCTCGTCGACCGAGGCCGTCGACTACGCGAAGTCGCTCCATGCGCTGGTGATGTGGCTGGGCATCTGCGACGGCAACATGCAGGAAGGCTCGTTCCGCTGCGACGCCAACGTCTCGGTGCGCCGCCCGGGCGCGCCGTTCGGCACGCGCCGCGAGATCAAGAACCTCAACAGCTTCCGCCACCTGCAGCAGGCGATCGACTACGAGATCAACTGGCAGATCGACGAGCTCGAGGACGGCCGCGCCATCGTGCAGGCCACCGTGCTGTTCGATCCGGACACCGGCGAGACCCGCATGATGCGCACCAAGGAAGACGCGCAGGACTACCGCTACTTCCCCGACCCCGACCTGCCGCCGCTGGTGATCTCGCGCGAGTGGGTCGAGCAGGTGCGCGCGGACATGCCCGAACTGCCGCGCGCGATGGCCGAGCGCTTCGTCAAGGCCGACGGCCTGCCCGAGTACGACGCCGCGATGATGACGCAGTCGCTGGCCACCGCGCGCTTCTACGAGGCCGCGCGTGACGCCGGCGCGCCGGCCAAGCTCGCCGCGAACTGGACGATGGGCGAGATCTCGCGCCGCCTCAACAACGAGAACCTGTCGATCGAGGAGAGCCCCGTCGACGCCGCGCTGCTGGCCGCGCTGATCAAGCGCATCCAGGACGGCACGATCTCCAACAACGCCGCCAAGCAGGTGTTCGAGGCGCTGTGGACGCGCGAGAAGGGCACGGCGGGCAACGTCGACGCCGTGATCGAGACGCTGGGCCTCAAGCAGATGAACGACGCCGGCGCGCTGGAGGCCATCCTCGACGAGGTGCTGGCCGCCAACCAGAAGTCGGTCGACGAGTTCAAGGCCGGCAAGGAGAAGGCGTTCCAGGCGCTCGTGGGGCAGGCGATGAAGGCCAGCAAGGGCAAGGCCAACCCGGCGCAGGTCAACGAGCTGCTGAAGAAGAAGCTGGGCGCCTGACGCCGAGCGCGTCGTCCTGCGCGCTGACGGCGTACTCGCGACGCGCCCGACCCGTGGCCTGCCATGCTGCGCGCAGTCGCAGGATCCACTCCTGCCGAAGCCTCTGCCCGGGGGATCCTGCGACTCTGCTTCGCTCCAGGCCGGATGACGCGCGTGGAGTCGGCACCGTGCGAGGCTTGGCGAATCAGGCCGGCACCAGCGTGGCCTCCGATGGCCCGGCGTCGCCGCGCCCGTAGTGCCGCGGCGGCTTGCCCATCACGCGCTTGAACGCCGTGCTGAACGCGCTCTCCGACTCGTAGCCCAGCGCCGGCGCGAGCGACGACACCGTCTCGCCGCCGTTGCTGAGGCGGTCGGCGGCCAGCAGCATGCGCCAGCGCGTCAGGTAGTCCATCGGCGAGGCGCCCACCAGGCGCTTGAACTTCAGCGCGAAGGTCGAGCGCGACATCGCGGCCACCTTGGCGAGCTCCTCGATCGTCCAGCGGCGGCCCGGCTGCGCGTGCATCGCGCCCAGCGCCGCGCTCACCTGGCGATCGGCCAGCGCAAACAGCCAGCCCACGCCCTCGCCAGCGTCGTCCTTCAGGTGCAGCCGCAGCGCCTGCACGAGCAGCATCTGCGCGAGCTGCTGCGCGATCAGGAAGCCGCCGGGCTGCGGGTCGCGCAGCTCGCTCATGAGGCGCTCGACGGACCAGCGCATCGCCGCCTTGTCCTCCTCCGAGCGCAGGTGGACGATGGGCGGGAGCATGCCCAGCAGCATCTCGGCGTGCTTGCCGGCGAACGCGAAGTGGCCGCCGAGCGCGAAGGCGTCGCCGCCGCCGTTGACCACGCGCGTCGTGCCGCGCAGCGGCGTCTGCAGGAACGTCATCGCGTCGACGGGCGTGAGCGACAGGTCGCTCGCGAGGCGGAACGGCAGGCCGCGCGGCAACAGGTAGCAGTCGCCGGCCTCGATGCGAATCGGTTCGGCCATGCCCTCGATGGCGAGCCAGCAGCTGCCGCGGGTCATCGCCTGGAACTTGATGCCGTCGTGCCGCCCGAACGCGACCGCCCAGTCGCCGCCGTAGTCGACGGCGCCGGACATGAAGCTGCGCGGCCGCAGCAGCGAGAGGACGTCGGACAGCGGGTCCACGGCAGGTTCCGGACGAATGCGAAGATTTTGCGGACTGAACAGCATGGATTGTATCGATCCGGCGTCCTACAGTGGGTGCATCCCTTCCCCTCCAGGACAACGACCATGCGAGTGTTCCTCACCGGCGCCACCGGCTTCATCGGCAGCGCCCTCATCCCCGAATTGCTGCAGCACGGCCATTCCGTGCTGGGCTACGCGCGCTCGGACGCCGGCGCGGACGCGCTGCGCCGGCTCGGCGCGGACGTCCACCGCGGCGACCTCGAGGACCTCGACGCCCTGCGCCGCGGCGCAGGGCACGCCGACGGCGTCGTGCACTGCGGCTTCATCCACGACTTCTCGAAGTTCGCCCAGAACTGCGCGATCGACGGCCGCGCCATCGACGCGCTCGCCGACGTGCTGGCCGGGTCGGGCAAGCCGCTGGTCGTGACCGCGGGCATCCCGGGCATGCCGGGCCGCATCAGCACCGAGGACGACGACCTGCCGGCGAACTCGCCGATGCCGCGCGTGTCCGAGCCGCGCGCGCTCGCCGCCGCCGCACGCGGGGTGCGCGCCACCGTCGTCCGGCTGCCGCAGGTGCACGACCGCGACAAGTCCGGCCTCGTGCCCTTCCTCATCGCGGTGGCGCGACAGAAGGGTGTGTCGGCCTACGTCGGCGAGGGGCAGAACCGCTGGGCGGCCGCGCATCGCTTCGCCACGCCGTCGCTCTATCGCCTCGCGCTCGAGAAGGGCGCGGCCGGCGCGCGCTTCCACGCCGTCGAGGAGGAGGGGATCACGCTCAAGGCGATCGCCGAGGCCATCGGGCGCGGGCTGAAGGTGCCGGTGATCTCGGTGTCCGGCGACGAGGCCGCGGCGCACTTCGGCCCGATGGGCCACTTCGCCACGATGAGCAACCCGGCGTCCAGTGCCCTCACGCGCGAGCGGCTGGGCTGGAACCCGGGCACGCACCCGGGTCTGATCGACGACCTCGATCACGCGAACGAGTTCGCGGAAGGCTAGTCGACACGCGGCGCACGGGACGTTCGCCGTCATGCCGTGCGGAGTCCCCGTGCGTCGTCCGGCGTGGAGGCCCGACACGCCGTCATCCTGCGCGAAGTCGCAGGATGACCGCATGGGTGCGAAGCACCTCGCGGCGATTGGGGCGGGAAGTCGTCCGCCCGGAGCCGGATCAGAAGCTCGCGCCGCCCGCCACCGCGTTGATCGCCTGGCGCGCCGCGGCCTGGAAGCCGACCGGGTCGGTCAGGCCGGCGAGGCGCAGGTCCTCGCTGCCGGTGCCGCGGATCGTCAGCGTGCCGTAGCCGGTCATGCGTTGCCACAAGCTCTGGTCGACGTCCAGGCTCTCGACGCGATTGAGCATCACGGTGGACGTGTGGCGGCTCACCAGGCCGCGCTGCAGCACGACGTAGCGGTCGGTCAGCTTCAGGCTCATCGCGCTGCGGCGCATCAGCGCGCCGCCCACGAACCACAGGAACGCGAGCGCGCCGAAGCCGGCGACGCCGTAGCCGAGCTGGTCCTGCCGCAACAGGCCCCAGCCGACGACTGCGAGGCCCACGAGCCCCAGCAGCACGCGCGGCCACAGCGCCCACCAGGACAGCCGCGCCTCGCGCAGGATGGTCTCGCCGGTGGACGGGTCGCTGGTCGAACTCATGTCAGTTGGTCGTGCGCGGAGCGTCGCCCGGCAGCGCGTCGGAGTACAGGAAGCACTGCAGCGTCTCGGTGCCGTGCGTGAAGGTGAGCGTGCGGTCCTTGGTGACGACCTCGATCTCGTCCTTCTTGTCGATGTAGCGCGCCATGTTCTTGTCGGGCACGCGCTGCACCGTCCAGTCCTTGCCCTCGAAGTGCAGCTGGCCCTTGCGCGGCGTCAGTTCGGCCGTGAGCAGGCGGCGACCCGTGCACTGGTAGCTGACGGTCATGGCCTGGGCGCCGGCGGCGGCCAGCAGCAGCGCGGTCACCAGCGCCGCCCGGGTGGCGCGAGGCGGACGGACGGGGTGGCGGGTCATGCGGCGGTCTCCTTCGATCAGGCGTCGATGCCGTAGCGGGCGCGGTAGGCGGCCACCGCGGCCGCATTGGCCGCGAGCGCCGGGTCGCCGGTGGTGGCGAGCAGCTGCATCAGGTCGGCCAGCGTCGCGATCGCGATCACCTTCAGGCCCAGCGACTGCTCGACGTACTGCACGCCCGAACGGCGATCCTCGCCCTCGTCGCGTGCGCGCTCCTGCCGATCCATCGTGATCGCCACGCCCACCGGCTCGGCGCCGACGGCGCGGATCAGGTCGGCGGCCTCGCGCTTGGAGGCGCCGTCGGTGATGACGTCGTCGATGATCATCACGCGGCCCTTGACCGGCGCGCCCACCAGCGTGCCGCCCTCGCCGTGATCCTTGGCTTCCTTGCGGTTGTACGCGTAGGTGACGTTCTTGCCGTTCCTGGCCAGCCCGATGGCCACCGCGGCGGCCAGCGTGATGCCCTTGTAGGCGGGACCGAACAGCATGTCGAACTCCACGCCCGACGCGAGCAGCCGGCGTGCATAGAATTCGCCGAGACGCATGAGCTTCATGCCGTCGTCGAAGAACCCGGTGTTGAAGAAGTAGGGCGACTGGCGTCCCGCCTTCGTCTTGAAATCACCGAACCGAAGAACACCGGCCTCCACCGAGAACTGGACGAATTCCTGCGCGATCAGGTCTTTGGTGGGTGCTGTCATGGAGTAAGTACCTTGGGATTTCGCCTGGTGACACTGAACCTGAACGGGATCCGTTCGGCCCACAACAAGGGCTTCCTTGCCTGGGCGGAGTCCATGAAGGCCGATTGTATGGGGGTGCAGGAGGTCAAGGCGCAGCACGAACACGTGCACGGCGCCTTCGACACGATGGACGGCATGGCCGGCCGCTTCCACTACGCCGTCAAGAAGGGCTACTCGGGCGTGGGCCTGTACAGCCGCGTCGCGCCGACGGAGGTCGTCACCGGTTTCGGCGACGCCGAGTTCGACGACGAGGGCCGCTACGTCGAGTTCCGCTTCGACAAGCCGGCGCAAGGCCTGAGCCATCCGTTCGAGAAGCTGAGCATCATCAGCTGCTACTTCCCCAGCGGCTCGTCCGGCGAGGAGCGCCAGGCCGCCAAGTTCCGCTTCCTCGACCTGATCTACCCGCACCTGATGGCGCTCAAGGGCCAGCGCGAGTTCATCCTCGTGGGCGACATCAACATCGCGCACAAGAACATCGACCTGAAGAACTGGAAGGGCAACCAGAAGAACTCCGGCTTCCTGCCCGAGGAACGCGAGTGGATGACGAAGCTGCTGACCGACGGCGGCCTGGTGGACGTGTTCCGCACCTTGAACGACAAGGAGGAGCAGTACACGTGGTGGAGCAACCGCGGCCAGGCCTGGGCGAAGAACGTGGGCTGGCGCCTGGACTACCACCTCGCCACGCCCGGCGTCGCCGCGCTGGCGCGCAAGGAGCACATCCACCTCGAGTCGCGCTTCAGCGACCATGCGCCGCTGACGATCGACTACGACTTCACGCTGTGACCCGGCGCGCGCCCGCGCATCGCCGCGCCTAGCGCGCGGCCGCGGTCTGCACCGGCGCCGTGCTGGCCAGCGCGGACAGGGCCTTGCGATAGGCCGGCGTGAAGGCTTCCAGGCCCTTGCCGCTGCCGTTCACCGCCCGGCGGATGCCCACGAGATCGTCGCGATCCGCCAGGTCCTGCAGGTGCCGGGTCGGGAGCCGCGACACCAGGACGCGGGAGGCCGCCTCGACGGCGGCTACACGGCGCAATGACCCCCGCCACGCGGGTGCCGGTCGACTTCCCGCCCGCGCCGCCGCTGGACGCCTGAGTCGATCGCGGGGCCGCGCGCCGCCCGGCGGCGCGCTCATTCGATGCGCTCGACCCACTGCGCGCGCGAGGCCCCCGGCTCGAACGCTTCGGCGAAGTACTGCGTCTCGCGCATCACGCGGCCTTCCGCGAACGCCATGATGCTGACCATGTGGAACGGGTGCTCGCCGTAGCCGACGACGAGTTCGCTGACCCACAGGCCGCCCTCGCCCCGAAGGCTGCGCACCGTGAAGCGCTTCCTGTCCGGCTGCGCCCGGCGCGACGCCTGGATGCGCTCGCGGCCGCGGATGCGTTCGCCCGACTGCGGGTACTCGAGCACGGCGTGCTCGTCGTAGATCTCGTGCTCTCCCGCGAAGTCGTCGGCATCGGCGGCGGCCCAGTGGCGCTGCAATGCGGTGCGGATGTCGTCCTGTTGCATGACCCGTCTCCGTCACGGCACGCGGCGCGGGCGTGCCCGGGGCGATTGTCCTCCCGGGCCGGCCGGTCGACGCGGTCAGGCGCGGCCGCCGGCCACGTCGATCACCGCCTGCGCGAATTCGCGCGGCGCTTCCTGCGGCAGGTTGTGGCCGATGCCGCCGGTGACCACGCGGTAGCCGTAAGGGCCGGTGAACTTCTTGCGGAAGGCGGTGTCGCCCGTGAAGTGCGGGGCGCCGTTGGCGTCGCCTTCCATCACGATCGTCGGCACGGCGATCGTGGGCCCGGCGGCCAGCCGACGCTCGAGATCGTCGTAGCGCGGCTCGCCGTCGGCCAGGCTCTGTCGCCAGCGGTAGTTGTGGATGACGACGTCGACGTGGTCGGGGTTGTCGAAGGACGCGGCGCTGCGCTCGAACTCGGCATCGCTGAAGTTCCACTTGGGCGAGGCGGTGCGCCAGATCAGCTTGTTGAACTCGTTGCGGTTCTTCTCGTAGCCCGCCTTGCCGTGCTCGGTGGCGAAGTAGAACTGGTACCACCAGGCGTATTCGGCCGCGGGTGGCAGCGGTGCCTTGATCGCCTCGCGGTTGTTGATCAGGTAGCCGCTGACGGACACCAGCCCCTCGCAGCGCTCGGGGAACACCGCCGCGATGATGTCGGCGGTGCGCGCGCCCCAGTCGAATGCGCCGAACACGGCCTTGCGGATGTGCAGCGCGTCCATCAACGCGATGATGTCCAGCGCCACGGCGGCCTGCTGGCCGTTGCGCAGCGTCGAGGCCGAGAGAAAGCGCGTGCTGCCATGGCCGCGCAGGTGCGGCACGATGACGCGAAAGCCCGCCGCGGCCAGCTGCGGCGCGACGTCGGCGAAGCTGTGGATGTCGTAGGGCCAGCCGTGCAGCAGGATCACGACGCGGCCGTCGGACGGGCCGATGTCCGCGTAGCCGACGTTGAGCAGGCCGGCGTCGACCTGGCGCAGCGGGCCGAAGTTCGCCAGCGCGCGTCCCGCGCCCGCGCCCGTGGGGGCGGGCACCTGCGCGCGCGCCGGCGCGGCGAGCGCCAGGTTGGCGGCGGCGCCGGTCAGGCCGAGGGCGGCGGTGCCGAGGAACAGGCGGCGCGAGGCGAGCGAAGCGAGGGACATGGCGGACTCCTGTAAGCGATGGACGCATGTTCCGCCTCGGTGGCCATTCGAACAAGAGCAACTAAGATCACGCATCGTTGCCCTGCAGGCAACGCTTTCGGGAACGGAGCCGGCCATGCGCGAGATCAACCAGCAGCGATTGCGCTATTTCCGCGAGGTGCTGGCCCACGGCAGCATCCGCGGTGCCGCCGACGCGCTCAACACGGCGCCGTCCGTCATCACGCGGCAGATCAAGCTGCTGGAGGACGAGCTCGATACGCCGCTGTTCGAACGCCAGGCCCGCGGCGTGCGGCCGACCGAGGCCGCGCAGCACCTGCTGGAGTTCTGGCGCGGCTACCGCACGCACCAGGAGCACCTGGAGGACCGCCTGCAGGCGCTGCGCGGCCTGCAGTCCGGCCACGTGCGCCTGGCCATCAGCGAGGGCTTCGTCGACGTGCTGGTCGACCAGGTGCTGGGCGCGTTCTGCGCGCGCCACCCGGGGCTCGAGATCGCGATCGACACGCTGTCGGCCGAGGCGCTGGTGCGCGAGGTGGCCGAGAGCCGCGCGCACGTCGGGCTCGCGTACAACCCGCCTGCCGACGCCGCGATCGCGCAGCGGGCGAGCTCGCGCCAGCCCATCGTCGCGATGACGCGGCCCGACCATCCGCTCGCGCAGCGCCGCGCGCCGGCGCGCCTGGCCGACCTGATGGAACACCCGCTGGCGCTGATGCCCGGCTCGTTCGGCATCGGGCAGGCGGTGGACATGCTCGCGCGCACCGAGAACGTGGCGCTGCGGCCCGCACTGACCACCAACTCGCTGGCGGCGCTCAAGCGCGTGGCGGCCACCGGCAGCTTCGTCGCGCTGGTCGGCGAGTTCGCCGCGCACCGCGAGGTGGCCGCCGGCGAGCTGGCCGTCGTGGCGATCGACCACGCGCTGTTCCGCGCGATCCACGCCCGCGTGCTGGTGCGCGCCGGCCGGCCGCTGGCAACCGCGCCGGCCGAACTGCTCGCGTGGATCCTCGAGCGCATGACGATGTTCGCCAAGGCACCGGCCAGGCGCGGGCCCGTGAAGCGCTGAGTCGGCCCGCACTGCGCCCGGTGGCCAGGGCACCCTCCCCGTTCGATCGTGTTGGGCGGGGCGATGTCGGCCAAGCCGCCCACGCGGACTAAACTGGCCTGACCAAGGAGGCATCGATGTCCCTGCCCCGACGCCAGTTCCTCTCGCTGCTCGCGGGCACGCCCGCCCTTGCCATGACCCCGTCCCACGCCGCCGACGCCGCTCCCGCCGAGATGCCGCACGTGCCCTGGTCGCGCCAGGCCGCGATCTACCAGGTCAACGTGCGCCAGTACACGGCCGACGGCACGCTCAGGGCCGCGGTGGCCGAGCTGCCGCGGCTCAAGGCCATGGGCGCGGACATCCTGTGGCTGATGCCGCTGCAGCCGATCGGCCAGGTCAACCGCAAGGGCACGCTGGGCAGCTACTACTCGATCCGCGACTACACCGCCGTCAACCCGGAGTTCGGCACGCTGGCCGATGCGCGCGCCTTCGTGCAGGCGGCGCACGCGCTGGGCATGAAGGTGATCCTCGACTGGGTGGCCAACCACACCGCCTTCGACCACCCTTGGACGCGCGAGCACAAGGACTGGTACAAGCTCGACGCCCACGGCGAGATCTTCCCCGTCACGTTCAACGCGGGGCAGGCCAACGAGGAGCACTGGTCGGACGTCACCGCGCTGAACTACGACAGGCCGGCGCTGCGCGACGCGATGATCGCGGCGATGCAGTTCTGGGTGCGCGAGGTCGACCTCGACGGCTTCCGCTGCGACGTCGCGAGCCTGGTGCCCACGCCGTTCTGGGAGCGCGCGCGGCGCGAGCTCGATGCGGTCAAGCCGATGTTCATGCTCGCCGAGTCCGACGCACCCGAGCTGCACCGCGCCGCGTTCGACATGACCTACAGCTGGGACCTGGCCGAGGTCTTCCGCAAGGTCGGCAAGGGCGAAGGCGGCGCCGACGCGCTGCGCGACTGGGTGGCCAGGGAGCCGCACGGCTATCCGGCGTCGGCCTACCGCATGCGCTTCACGAGCAACCACGACTTCAACTCGTGGCATGGCACCGACGCCGAGCTGTACGGCGACGCCTACCTGCCGCTGGCCGTGCTCACGTTCACGCTGCCGGGAATGCCGCTCGTCTACGGCGGCCAGGAGGCGCGGCTCGCCAAGCGCCTGGCGTTCTTCGAGAGGGATCCGATCGCGTGGAAGACGCGCGAGCTGCAGCCGTTCTACACCGGACTGCTGACGCTCAAGCACATGCACCCCGCACTCGCCAACGGGCAGTACGGGGGCGCGCTGCGCGTGCTGGACGTGGGCAACGACAAGCTGTTCGCGTTCGAGCGCACGCTGGCCGCCGACAGGCTCACCGTGGTCGTCAATATCACGGATGCGCCGCAGACGTTCCGGCACGCCGGCGCCGAACACCGCCTGATGGCCTCGGGCTGGCGGATCGATACCGCATGAGCGCCGCCCGGCCGCCCGAAGGTGCTCGCACCGCAGTCCGCAGGACGGAGGTTGCCTGATGAGCGCCGCCCGGCCGCCCGAAGGCGCTCGCACCGCAGTCCGCAGGACGGAGGTTGCCTGATGAGCGCCGCCGCCCCCGGATTCGACCTGCCCGCCTACCTGCGCCGCATCGGCTTGGCGGGCACGCCCGCGCCCGTGCGCGCGTGCCTCGACGAGCTGGTCCGCCTGCACGCGGGCGCGCTGCCGTTCGAGAACGTCGAGGTGCTGGCGCGCCGCGTGCCGCGGCTCGACCTGGACGGCCTGCAGCACAAGATGGTGCGCCAGCGCCGCGGCGGCTACTGCTTCGAGCAGAACACGCTGATGCGCCATGCGTTGCACGCGATCGGCTTTCAGGTGCAGGCGATGGAGGCGCGCATCCGCTCGGGCGTGGCGGCCGACGTCGTCACGGCGCGCACGCACCTGGCCACGCGCGTGACGCTGGACGGTGCCGACCTGCTCGTGGACGTGGGCTGCGGCATCCTCGCGCCCACCGCGCCGCTGGCGCTGGCCTGCCGCGAGGCGCAACCCGCCGGCAGCGGCCTGTACCGGCTGGTGGATGTCGGCGGCGAGCTGCTGCTGCAGCAGCGCGAGGCGGCCGGCTGGAAGGACTGCTACCAGCTGCTGCCCGGCGTGCCGCACGCCATCGACTGCGAGCAGGGCAACTGGTTCGTCGCCACCTGGCCGAAGTCGATGCTGGCCGCCAACCTGCTGGTGGGCCGCGCGATCGAGGGCGGACGGCTGCGCCTGTTCAACCGGCGACTGTCGACGTTCACGCCCGAGGTGGCCGCGCCGGTGGAGCGCGAGCTGCACACGCGCGCCGAGTTCGCCGACGTGCTCGCCGACGGCTTCGGCCTGGACATCGCGCCGGCCGACCTCGACACCGTGATCGCGGCGCTCGACCGCCTGCCGCCTGCGTGAGGCCACGATGCTCGTCGAGCGCGACGCCGCCCTGTTGACGTTCGAGCGCCAGCTCGCGGCGGCGCGCCAGGGCGGCGGCCACCTGGTGCTGGTCAGCGGCGAGGCGGGCATCGGCAAGACGACGCTGCTCAAGGCGATGGCTGCCCGCCGCGGCGACGCCGCGCTGTGGTGGGGCGCCTGCGATCCGCTCGAGACGCCGCACCCGCTCGCCCCGCTGCACGACATCGCGCGCGACGCCGACGTGCCGTTCCGCGCGCTGCTGCAGCCGGGCCACGCGCGTGCCGAGCTGTTCGACGCGGTGCTCGCGACGCTGCAGCGCCAGCGCGGGCCGGTGCTGGCCATCTTCGAGGACCTGCATTGGGCCGACGACGCCACGCTGGACCTGCTGAAGTTCCTCGGGCGCCGCATCGATCGCGTGCCCTGCCTGCTGGTGATGTCGTGGCGCGACGACGAGGTGTCGGCGGCGCATCCGCTGCGCCGGCTGCTGGGCGAGCTGCCCGCGAGCCAGGTGACGCGGCTGCCGCTGCCGCCGCTGTCGCCCGAGGCCGTCGCCACGCTGGCGCAAGCGGCGATGCGATCGGCCGCGGGCCTGCATGTGCTCACGCGCGGCAACCCGTTGTTCGTCAGCGAGCTGCTGCGCCATGGCACCGACGGCGTGCCGCACGGGGTGCACGATCTCGTGCTGGCACGCTTCGCGCGGCTAGGCCCGGCGGCGCAGGCCGTCGTCCGGCTGGCGTCGACGGTGCCCACGCGCACCGAGGCCGCGCTCGTGGACGCACTGCTCGCGCCGGACGCCGCCACGCTCGACGAGTGCCTGAATTCCGGCCTGCTGCGCGCGCAGGACGGCGCGTACGTGTTCCGCCACGAGCTCGCGCGCGTCGCGATCGAGGCCTCGCTGTCGCCGCCGATCGCCCGCGCGCTGCATGCCGACGTGCTGCGCGCGCTCGCCGCGCCCGGCGCGCCCGCCGTGCCGCTCGCACGCCGCGTGCACCACGCGGTGCGCGCCGGCGACGCGCCGGCCGTCTCGGCGCTCGCGCCCGAGGCCGCGCGCCAGGCGCTGCAGCGCGGCGCGCACGCAGAGGCCGCGGCGCAGTACCGCACGGCGCTGGCCCACGGCGAGGGCGGCGCCGCGGTGGGCGAGTGGCTGGCCGCGTACGCCCGCGAATGCCGGCTGACGAGCCAGCTCGACGAGGCGATCGCCGCGCACGGCCGGCTCACCGACTGGCATCGCGACCATCCCGACCCGCGTGCCGAGGCCGCCAACCAGAGCGGCCTGGCGCTGGCGCTCGTGCTGGCGCTGCGCAACGCCGAGGCCGACGCCGCCAGCCGGCGCGCCATCGCGCTGCTGGAGCCGCTGCCGCCCGGCCCCGACCTGGCGCGCGCCTACCGCGTCGAGGCGCAGCTGCGCATGCTCAATCGCGACTGCGTGGAGTCCGTCGGCTGGGCGCAGAAGGCGATCGCGCTGGCCGAGCGCCTGGGTGAGCGCGAAGTGCTCGCCGAGGCGATCGGCACGCTCGGCGCGGCCAACCTGTTCATCGATTACCCGCTCGCCTGCGTGCACCTGAAGCACGCCCTCGACCTGGCGCTGGCGCAGGGCCTGCACGGCCTGGCCGCGAACACGCACGCCAACCTCGGCTCGGGCTCCGGCGAGGTGTGGCGGCTGCGCGAGGCGCGCGACTACCTGAAGGCGACGATCGCGTTCTCGCGACAGCACGAGATCGACTTCTGGCGCCAGTACGGCGTCGCGTGGCTCGCGCTGTGCGAGCTGCACCTGGGCCACTGGGACGACGCCCGCGAGCACGCGCTCGACATCGTCCAGCAGACCGCCCACGCCACCACCAGCCGCGTGATGGCGCTGGTCGCGCTCGGGCGCCTGCAGGCGCGCTGCGGCGAGCCGCTGGCCGCGGCAACGCTGGACGAGGCGCTCGCGCTGGCGCGCTCCAGCGGCACGCTGCAGCGCGTGGCGCCGGTGCGCTGCGCGCGCGCCGAGGCCGCGTGGCTGCGCGGCAACCTGGCCGCCGCGGCCGACGAGGCGCGCGCCGCGCTGGCGCTGGCCGAACAGCACGCGCACCCGTGGTTCGCCGGCGAGATGGCGGTATGGCTGCGGCGCGCGGGCGTGGCCGCACCGCCGCCGACGCACTGCGCCGAGCCGCACGCGCTGCTGCTGCAGGGCCGCTGGCGCGAGGCCGCCGACGCGTGGGAGGCGCTGGGCGCGCCGTACGAGCGCGCGCTGGCGCTGGCCGACGGCGACGACGCCGCGCGCCTGGAGGCCCTGGCACTGCTGGACGAGCTCGGCGCGCAGGCCGCCGCCGAGCGCCTGCGCAAGGTGCTGCGGGCCGCCGGCCTGCGTGGCGTGCCGCGCGGCGCGCGCGCGTCGACGCAGGTCAACCCGCACCAGCTCACCGACCGCGAGCGCGAGGTGCTGGAGCTGCTGTGCGCGGGCCTGCGCAATTCCGAGATCGCCGAGCGCCTGTGCCGCTCGGTGCGCACGGTCGACCACCACGTCGCCGCCGCGTTCGCCAAGCTGGACGTGTGCTCGCGCGCGGAGGCCGTCGTCGCGGCGAAGCGCGCGGGCATCGCGCCGTAGCGCCACCGCCCGCGCACGCCGGTCGAGACGCGCGCCGCGCGTCGAACGGACCGTCCAGCCACTCCAAGGTCCGAAGAATGGGCAACCGGACGCGCCAATCTGGGCAATCGCGCCGTTGCGGGGCGACGGGCGCAAGCCCTAGCCTTCAGGCACGGTCGAACACCGACTGCAACCCACCAGGAGTCCGCCATGCCCCGCTATCTCGTCGAACGCACGTTTCCCGAAGGCCTGCACATCCCCGTCAACAACCAGGGCGCCGACGTCTGCATGTCGGTGGTCGGCAGCAACGCCAAGAGCGGCGTGACGTGGGTCCATTCCTACGTCAGCGAGGACCTCAGGAGGACGTTCTGCATCTACGACGGCCCCAGCCCCGAGGCCATCCGCGAGACCGCGCGCAACAACAACCTGCCGATCGACTCGATCACCGCGGTGAGCGTGCTCGACCCGTACTTCTACCGCGGCTGAGGCGCCTCCACCGGCCCCTCGAAATCGCGCAGACGCACCGCGTGCACGCGGTTGCGCTGCTCGCCCACCTTGGCGGCCATCGCCTTCTCGGCGGCCGCCTCCAGCAGCTGGCGCAGCGTGGCGCCGGGCGGACCGCTGGCCACGCCGATCGTCACGGTGACGACGCTGGCCTCCGGCGAGGCCTCGTGCGCGAGCGCGAGGCGTTCGACCGCGCCGCGGATGCGCTCGGCGGCCGCGGCCGCGGCGTCGCCGTCCGCGTCGGGCAGCACCACGACGAACTCCTCGCCGCCCTTGCGGAACACCAGGTCGGCCTCGCGGGCGCAGCCGCGGATCGCGTGCGCCACGATGCGCAGCGCGTCGTCGCCGGCGGCGTCGCCGTGCACGTGGTTGAACTGGCCGAAATGGTCGACATCGATGAAGGCGACCGCGGCGCGCTGCACGCGGCGATCGCCGTCGCCGGCCACGGCGTGCAGCAGTTCGTCCAGCGCGAGGCGGTTGCGCAGGCCGGTCAGCGCGTCAGTGCGCGCCTCCTCGCGCAGCGCGCGGTTGCGCTGCTGCAGCTCGGCCACCGTCGTGAGCAGGTCGCGCCGCGTCGCGACGATGCGGCGCGTGTCGTCGTCGAAGGCCACCACGCGGTCGCGGCCGCGCGCCTTGGCGGCGTGCAGCGCGGCGTCGCACGCGCGCCAGACGGCGTCCACCGCGGTCGCGCCCTGCGCGTCGAGCGTGGCCACGCCGGCCGACAGCGTCACGATTTCCGCGCTGGCCGACAGGATCACCGGCTCGCGCATGCGGTCGAGGCAGGCCTGCGCGTCCTGCAGCGCCGCGGCCAGCGCGCGCTCGGGCAGGAACGCCATGAACTGGTCGCCGCCCACGCGCGCCAGGCAGGCGACGCCGGACAGCGTCTCGCGCAGCCGCGTGGCCACCAGCCGGAGCAGGTCGTCGCCCACGCGATGGCCGTGGCGGTCGTTGAAGTACTTGAAGTTGTCGAGGTCGAAGACGACGACGGCGCCGGGCACCTCGTCCTGCAGCGCGGCCGCGAGCGTGTCGTGCATCACGCGGCGGTTCACCAGGCCGGTGAGGTCGTCCTCGAACGAATGGGGCGGCATCGAAGGCGACGCGGCCGGCGGCTCGCTCTTGCCCAGCAAGCGCTTCCAGCGATCGACGAGCGTCATGGCCGCCTCCCGCGCGGACGCGCGCGCGACCGCGGGCGCACGCCCGAGCGCACGACCCGTCCGACCAGAATGAAGTGCAGTGCCGCCAACTCCCTCTCCCTCGTGCGAGGCACGCGCGTGGTTCGGGGTCGCGGCCGGCGAGCCCCCCGCACTGCGGCGGTTCGCGACTCGCTGGAGATCGGGCGCCGACGGCCATGCCCGATTGGCAGCCCCGCTGCCCTCCCAGCCAGGGGAGGGTCGGTGGCTTTGCGACCCCGGCTCTCGCACGGGTGTGCCCTTGACGGATCAATGGTACTGCGAAGTTAGGGGGAAGTGAGAGGTTCTGACTTGCCGAAGCGGCAAACTCAGGGTATGTCCGCCCACCTTTCTTCCGGAGACCCCATGCCGACCTGCCGCCCCGCCGCCCGCCTCCTCGCCGCCGCCCTGTTCGCGCTGGCCGCCGACGCCGCCCTCGCCGCCGGCCCCGCGCCGGCGCCCGCCGCCGTCGCGGCCGCCCCCGCCGAGGCGGCCAGGGAGCAGGCGATCTTCGCGGTCAGCGACGACGACACCAAGAAGTGGAACCTCACGCTGGGCAACATCGGCAACGCGATCGAGGGCATCGGCGCCGGCGCGGCCGAGATCGAGCTGGTGGTCTACGGCCCCGGCATCGCGATGCTCAAGAAGGACTCGCCGGTGGCCGACAAGATCGCCGCGGCGCAGGCCAAGGGCGTGCGCATCGTCGCGTGCCAGAACTCGATGCGCGGCTACCACCTCGAGCAGGCCGACCTGGCGCCGGGCGTGGGCACCGTGCCCTCGGGCGTGGTCGAACTGATCCGGCGCCAGCACGCGGGCTACGCTTACGTGCGCTCCTGAAGCGGCGCTACTTCGTCGCGTCGCGCGACTTCAGGTAGCGGCGCACGTCGTCGAAGCTGACGCGGCCCGTGCCGCGCGTGTCGATCGCGTCGAAGTGGTTCGCGATCCAGCCGAAGCCGCCGGCCTGGGCCTCGGCGCGCGAGAGCGTGCCGCGGTGCGCGGTGTCGGCGGCGTCGAAGCTGGCGCGCAGGTGCGCCTCGGCCTCGGCGTCCAGCGTGGCGCCGACCGACGCCGGGCGCACGCGGTTCTGGGCCTGCGCGGCCTGTTGAACGGCCGACGGCGGCTGGCCCGGGTCCCGGAACGGCGCGGCGTGCGCCGCCGCGGCCGCGGCCAGCATCGAGGTGATGAGGACGATGCGCATCATGGGGCTCCCGTCGCCGAGGCATAGAACGCGGCCAGCTCGGCCTTCATCAACGGCCGCGAGCCGTCGTCGAGGTAGGTCATGTGGCCGCCCGGATGGAAATGCAGCGCCACCGGCGCGTTGCCGGCCAGGCGCGCGACATCCAGCTCGGTCTGGTGGAACGGCGTGATCAGGTCGTGCTCGCCGCCGAGGAACAGGACCTTCAGCTGCGGGTCGAGCAGCAGCGCGGCGCTGAGGTCGGGCACGACGTCGGGCAGCGCGCGGCCGGCGTGCGTGAAGTCCCAGGTGGCGATTGCGTTGCTGGCCATCACGTAGGGCGACGGGTTCGTGTAGCCGAGCTCGGGCAGCAGCGCATCGATCTCCGATTGGAAGCCGGGCGCGATGAAGGTGTTGGACGGGTCGTCCTGCGCCGCCAGCGGCGTGCCCACCAGCGCCGACATCCGCCCGTCGTACACGCCCAGCGTGGTGTTGGCGAGCAGGTGGTGGCGGAAGGTGTCGTAGTCCATGTCGAACTGCTGCTGCCACGTGCCCGTGCCCAGGCCGGTGAACGCCACCAGCGCGGCGATGTGGCCGTCCGGCGGCAGCGTGCCGGTGGCCAGCCACGCATCGGCGTCGGGCTTGTAGGTGGTGTCGGCGTAGCTGCGCACGGCCGCGATGTCGGCGTCGAGGTCGGACGTGCCGCCCGTGGCCACGTGCCACCAGTCGCCGACCGCGGCGTAGCTGGGCAGGAAGCCCGCGCAGTTCACGGCGGGCTTGCCGCCGGCCACCGAGCAGTTGCTGTTGTAGTCGAGGACGGACGACAGCTCCACGACGCCGTGCACGCGCTGCCCCGCCGTCTCGAGCAGGCGCACGAGCACGGGCACGCGCGTGGTGCCGTAGGACTCGCCGAACACGAACAGCGGCGACGCCGTGCGGCCGTTGACCGCGAGCCAGCGCCCGATGAAGTCGCGCAGCACGGCGGCGTCCTTGTCCACGCCCCAGAACGTCTGGTTGGTGTTGGGCGCGATCGCCTCCGACAGGCCGGTGCCCACCGCGTCGACGAACACGAGGTCGCTGGTGTCGATCAGGCTCTCCGAGTTGTCGACGTACGGGAACGGCGAAGACTGCGTCGTCGCCGGGATGCCCGTGGACAGCCGCTTGGGCGCGAACGAGCCCAGGTGCAGCCAGGCGCTGGCCGAGCCTGGGCCGCCGTTGAAGAAGAACGTGACCGGCCGCGTGGCCGCCGCGGCGCCGTCGGCGGTGTAGGCGACGTAGAAGATCGAGGCCTCGGGCGCCTGGCCGGCGCCGAGCGCCGTCAGGTGGCCCGCGGTGGCGGTGTAGGCGATGGCGCTGCCGCCCAGCGTGAGCGAACGGTGCATGACGCCGGTGGTCTCGTTGGGCGTGGCCAGCGACGCGCCGGCCGCCGCGGAATAGTGGTTGGCGTCGACGAACTGGGTGTTGCCGCCGCCCCCGCTGCCGCTCATGTCGTTGCCGCCGCCTCCCCCGCAACCCGCGGCGCCGGCGAGCAGGGTCGCCGCGGCCGCGAACCGCGCGCTGCGCAGGACGAACTGGATCGTGACCATCGAACCTCCGGCGAAAGCCGACATACGCCCGGATACCCTGGTTGCCGCGCCGAAACCGTCGGGCAGCCGGCTTCGCGGGACGATTGTGGCCCAATCGGTCGAGCCGCCCGAACTGCCGAGGAACGGGCCTGCAACGCCCGCTTTTCCGGCGTCCGCCAGCGCGGCGCGCCGCTTACGCTGGCGGTCCCGAATCCACGCCAAGACTCCGATGAACGCTCGTCCCGCCCTGTCCCGCCTCGCCGCCCTGGCGCTCGCCACCCTGGCCCTGGCCGCCGCGCGCCCCGCCGCGGCGGCCGAGGCCTACGTCGCCACCGGCTTCCCGTACGCGCTGGCGGGCGTGGCGCAGCCGATCAGCAACCTGTTCGCGGTGCGCGCCGATTTCGGCACCATCGCCCACCATGCGTACAGCGGCACGACGTCCGACAACGACTTCAAGGGCAACATCAACTACGACCGCGCCGCGCTGCTGGGCGACTGGTTCGTGGCCGGCGGGGGCTTTCGCCTCAGCGCGGGCGCCACGTTCAACCAGGCCAAGGCCACGATGACGGCCTCGTCGCACGGCGGCAAGATCTCCCTGGGCGGCACGCAGTACGACGCGCCGTCGTCCACCTACTACGTGCAGTCGGAACTGTCGTTCCCGAAGGCCACGCCGTATCTCGGGCTGGGCTGGGGCCACCACGCCAGCACGCCGGGACTGTCGTTCAGCTTCGACCTCGGCGCCTCGATCGGCACCGCCAAGGCCACGCCGCTGAAGGCGTCGCCGGCGCTGGCCAGCGAGCTCGCGCTGAACCAGCAGGGCGCCACCGACCTGGCGCAGGAGAACCGCGACTTCCAGGACGAAGTCCACAAGTTCAAGGCGATCCCGCAGCTGACGCTGGGGCTGGGCTACCGCTTCTGAGGCGCCGCGTCCTGCGCGGCGAGTTCCTCGGCGAGTGCGCGCAACACGTGGCGCGCCGTGGACTCGTTGGTGGCGCAGACGACGTCGTGCACGTCGCAGGCGCGCACCAGGGCGTTGATGTCCGGTTCGTGCGGCTGCGGCGTCATCGGGTCGCGCAGGAAGATCACCGCGTCGACCAGGCCCTCGGCCAGGCGCGCGCCGATCTGCAGGTCGCCGCCCAGCGGGCCGCTGAGGAGGCGTTCCACCTCGATGCCCGCCTCGACGATCAGGCGCGAGCCCGTGGTGCCCGTGGCCATCACGTGGCAGCGGGAGAGGAACGGGACGAAGTCGCGCGCGAGGGCGACCATCAGGTCCTTCTTGGCGTCGTGCGCGATCAAGGCGATGTGCATCGCATGATGATAAGCACCTGCGGTTACGCCGTGCGATCAATCGCGAGGCCCCGGAATGGGGCGCGGGCTTTACGATTCTTCGCAGAACCTGCCTGTGAGGCGCACGCCCGAAAATGAAAAAGCGTGAGCAGGGCCCACGCTTTTCGGTAGCGTTTACAGCAAACCAGTCGATCGACCCGCCCCGATGCGGGCAGACCCGGTGATCAGCTCAGGGACGAATCGTCGCCCTTGTTGGTCTGGGCGGCTTGCGCGGCGCGCATCGCGGCATTCGCGTGGCGCTTCGAACCGGCGGCGCGGGCTTCCTCGGAGGTGAACTGGTGCGCGTTGCCGCTGGCATGGGCCGCACGGCCGCCCTGGCTGGCGATCTCGCGCTGGCGCTCGCGATCCATGCCCGCGAAGCCGCGTCCGCCGCTGGCCTGGCCACCTTGCTGGCCCGTCGCGCCAGCCTGGTTTTGCTGGTTCTGACGGCCGGATTGGTCATGTTGGGAAGTCATTGGGTGGTTCTCCGAAAGGGTTTGTCCGCCGCCCCATGCGACAGGATTTATCGGACCCGCGAGCGCCGGTCACGCCCGACGTGGGCAACGCTCATACCTCCCCCCGGCACCTCCCCCCTAATGTCGAGCGGGAAACGACCTGAAACAGGCCTTGTGCGCTCTGTTGGCGCACGTGTGGAGACTACGCCCGCGCGCGGTGCAAGTCCACGCCGGCGCCCGCATCTACACGCATCCCTGCCGGAAAAGCCGGTGCGGGATTGATCATCCGGCCAGGGGCGGACCGAAACGCTGGTCAGGCTTGGGCGCCCGCTCGAACAGGCCCTGCACGCGCGGGACGTTGGCCGCGATCGTGCGCAGGCGATCGGGGTTGGACGGGTGGTCGGACAGGAACGCCGGCGGCGCGCCCTTGCTCGCCGCCTCCATCTTGCGCCACAGCGACAGCGCCGAACGCGGGTCGTAGCCCGCGCGCGCCGCGAGCTCCAGGCCGATCAGGTCGGCCTCGGTCTCGTCGTCGCGGCTGTACTTGAGCGACAGCAGGCGCCCGCCAACGTTGGCCGCCGTGCGGCTCGCGTTGCTCCAGCCGAACAGCCCGGCCAGCAGCGCGATCGTGCCCTGCGTGGCCACCTGCTTGCCGATCTGGGCGCGGCCGTGCTCGCGCAGCGCATGGGTCATCTCGTGGCCCATCACCATCGCGACCTCGTCGTCGGTCAGCTGCAGCTTGGAGAGGATGCCCCAGTAGAACGCGATCTTGCCGCCCGGCATGCAGAACGCGTTGACCTGCGGCGAGTCGATCAGGTTGACCTCCCACTGCCAGCCGATCGCCCGCGCGTTCCACATGCCGGCGAACGGGCGCAGGCGCGTCGAGATCATCACCAGCCGGCGCAGCTGCACGTGCTCCGGCGACGCGAGGCGATGGGCGGCGCGCGCCTGGGCCAGCATGTCGCGGTAGCCGCGCGCGGCCTCGGCCTCGATCTGGGCGGCGGGCACCAGCGACTCGAAGTTCGACGGCGGCCCCACCTGCACGCCTTCGCGCTGCGCGAATGCCGCAGTGCCGGGCAGCGCCAGCAGGGCGCCGGCGGCCAGCAGGCGGCGGCGGTCGGGGTCGAAAGGCTTGTTCAAGGACGGCACGGAAGATGGAAACGCAGGCTGCAGATGACGGCGGGCGGCCGCAATTCAACCGGGGGGCTCAGCGCGTGTCCAGCGCCTCGATCGGGCGCCACAGCAGCTTGAGCCACACGAGCGACGGCACGGCCATCGCCATCGCGACGAGGAAGAACGACGGCCAGCCGATGGCCTCGGCCAGCACGCCGGCCAGCGGCCCGACCCACACGCGGCCGATCGACGCGAAGGCCGACAGCAGCGCGAACTGCGTCGCGGTGAAGCGCTGGTTGGTCAGGCCCATCAGGAAGGCCAAGAAGGCCGTGGTGCCCATTCCGCTGGCCAGGTTCTCGCTGGCCACCGCCATCAGCAGGCCGCCGTCCACCAGCGTGGGCTGCGCCAGCTTGACGAAGCCGAAGTCGAACGCGGGGATCGTCATCCCGGGCAGCGCGCCCTTGCCGTGCACCGCCAGCCACCAGAAGCCCACGTTGCTGAGCATCTGCAGCACGCCGAACGCCAGCAGCGCGCGCGCCAGCCGCAGCCTCAGCATCAGCGCGCCGCCCAGCAGCGCGCCCACCAGCGTGAGCGCCAGGCCGATCAGCTTGTTGACGACGCCCACCTCGGCCGGCCCGAAGGCCATGCCCTTGAGCAGGAACGGCGTCATCAGCGACAGCGCGAACGCGTCGCTCAACTTGTAGAACACGATGAAGCCGAGGAAGGCCCACGCGCGCGGCTGGCTGAAATAGGCGTCCAGGCCGGACAGCAGCGTCTCGAAGCGGGCCTTGCGCGCCGCGAACGCGGCCAGCGGCAGCGTGACGGCGATGCCCAGCACGAGCGCGAGCAGGTCGATCCACTTGGCGTGCAGCGAGCCGCGCGCCACGTCGGCGCCGAACCACGGCGAGAAGATCCACGCGGCCAGCGGCTGGCACACGCGCTGCGTCAGCCACACGCCCAGCGCCACCGCGGCCACCACGGCCAGGAAGCCGCCGAGGTCGCGCGCGACGGGCGCGCGTGACGCGTCGTGCACGCGCGCGGGGGCCTGCGCGAGGCGCGGCAAGGCCAGCGCCGACAACACCGCCGCGCCCGCCATCAGCAGCGCCATGATGCGGTAGACCGCCGGCCAGCTCATGCCCGAGCCGCTGACCGTGTCCGTCCAGATCAGCGCCACGCCGCCCGAGAAGATCATGGCGAGCCGATAGCCCATCACGAACAGCGACGAGCCGACGCCGCGCTCGCGCGCGGGCAGCAGGTCGGTGCGATACGCATCGACGACGACGTCCTGCGACGCGCTGAGGAACGCGACCCCCACGCCCAGCGCCGCGAACAGCGGCAGCGCGATCTGGGGCTCGACGTCGGCCAGCGCAAGCAGTGCCAGTGCCAGCAGCGCCTGCGACAGCACCACCCAGCCGCGGCGGCGCCCGAGCAGCGGCAGGTCGACGCGATCCATCAGCGGCGCCCACAGGAACTTGAACGTGTAGGGCAGGCCGATCAGGCTCAGGAAGCCGATCTGCGCGACGTCCAGCCCGTCGACGGTCAGCCAGGCCTGCAGCGCCTGGCCCGTGAGCGCCAGCGGCAGGCCCGACGCGAAGCCGAGCACGAGCACGGCGATCCAGCGGTGGGCCACGGCCGCGACGGGCGCGCGGTGTTCGGTGTCGGTCATCGCGCGATTGTCGCTGCCGGCCTTCAGCGCCGCGTCGGCTCGATGTCGACGTACTCCCACCAGTCCTGCCAGAACAGCGGCCGCCGGAAGCCCACCAGCTGCGGCCACGCGAGGTCGGTGGCAAAGCGGTGGCCGTGCACCTTGTACGGCATCCACGCCGTGGCCAGGCGCTTGCCGGCGAGAAACTGCGCGTCGCGGCCGGGGCCGTCGGGCAGCACCAGCAGCTGCTCGTAGATCGCGTCGAACTCCCTGGAGCGGAAGCGCGCGAGGTTGAAGTTGCCTGCCGACGGGCCGTACAGGTACTCGAACTGCGTCTCGCCGCCCGGGCGCGTGGCCTGGTTGTTGACGTCCCACACCATGAAGCGGCCCGCGCGCGCGGCCTTCAGGTTCTCGGGCCACTGCGCGATGCGGAACTCGGTGCGGATGCCGATCGCCGCCATGTTGCGCTGCCACAGCTCGCCCAGCAGGTGCGACGCCGGGTCGGCCTGGTTGTTGATGACCAGCAGCAGCGGGCTGCCGTCGGGCTGCTCGCGCCAGCCGTCGTGGTCGCGGTCGACGTAGCCGTACAGGTCCAGCAGCGCCCGTGCGCGGCCGGGGTCAAACTGGCTCATCTCGCTCGTGAAGGCCGGGTCGTAGCCGCCGGTGAACGGCACGGCCTGCGACTGCGCGGGCATCATCTGCCCGTGGCGCGCCAGGCGGTACTCGCGCGGCAGGTCGATGCCCAGCGCGATCGCGCGGCGCAGGGCCACGTGCTCCGCCGACCCGCCGCCGACCACCGGATCCTCCATGTTGAACACGGTGAGGTTCTCGTCGGGCATCAGTTGGCGCCAGGCCTGGATGCGCTTCTTCTGAAGGTTGTGCGCGAGCTTGCCGCCGGGCAGCGCGATGTCGATGAAGGACTCGGGCACGCGGTCGATGAAATCGGCGTCGCCGTTGACGAACGACAGCCAGCGCGGCTGGTCGTTCTCGATGATGGCGATCTCCACGCGGTCGATCATCGGCAGCCGGCGGCCCTTGAACTTCGCGAGCAGCGCCTGGCCGGCGGCGTCGTCGGCGGCGGGTTGCGCGTCGTAGGTCACTTCGCGGTACGCCGGGTTGCGCACCAGCACGATCCGCGACGCGCGCCGCCACTCCGCGAGCCGGAACGGGCCGGTGCCCACCGGATGCGCGCCGATGGCCGTGCCGTAGGCCTGCACCACCTCGCGCGCCACGGCGCCGTAGATGTCGCCCTGCGCCAGGATCTCGACGAAGCGCGGCCGCGGCTGCGCCAGCTCGATGCGCAGCGTGTAGCGATCGAGCGCCTTCAGGCCCGCGACGGGCGCGTCGTAGTCGAAGGGCTTGTGCCCGTCGAGCGCGCGCTGGCGCAGCGCGGCCAGGCCCAGGATGTCGTTCTGGTTCAGCGCGGCCCAGTTCGGGCTGCGCGTGGCGGGGTCGGCCACGCGCTCCAGGCTGTAGACGAAGTCCTGCGCCACGAGCTCGCGCGGCTTGCCGCCGAAGGCCGGGTCGTCGGCGAACCGCACGCCGTGCTTCAGGTGCACGACGAACACGCGGAAGTCGCTCGACACCTCGGGCATGCCGTCGGCCACCTGCGGCCGGATGCGCGCCGGCCGCGCGAGCGGGTCGTAGCCGTACAGCCCCTCGAAGATGTGGGCCGTGATCATGCGCGAGTACAGGTCGCTCAGCGCCGCGGGGTCGAAGCTGGTCTCGGCGACGCGGAAGGCGTAGCGCAGCACCTTGGGCGCGGACGCGGCCGGCGCGGGCGCCGCGTGCACGAGCGCGAGCGCGCTCGCGCACGCGAGCAGCGCGGCGGCCAGGAGTCGGCCCGCGCGCCTCACGGCGTGGCGGGACGCCGCGCGGCGTCGATGTCCAGGAAGCGCCAGAAGCCGTTGACGAACGGATTGGCCGGATAGCCCTCCAGCCACGGCTGCCCCAGCACCAGGCGCACGCGGTGCAGGTGCGTCTTGAGCGGCATCCACGCGAGCAGCAGCTTCTGCGCCTGCGCGATCGCGGCGCTGCGCTCGGGGCCGTCGGGCAGGTCCTTCACGCGGCGATAGGCGGCGTTGTACTCGGGCAGGTCGAAGCGCGACCAGTTGCCTTCGCCCTTGTCGGGGCCGTAGCCCAGCACCAGCAGGTCCTCGGGGTCGGGCTCGTCGGACGACGCGCCCAGCGTCCACATCTGCAGCTTGCCGGCGCGCGCCTGCTTCATCTGCTCGGGCCACGGGCGGCGGTCGAACACCACGCGGATGCCGATCGCCTCCATCTTCTTCTGCCACAGCTCGTTGAGCTGGCGCGCGTTGGAGTCGGGCTGCGTGGCCATGTGCAGGACGAGCGCGCCGCCGCCGGGCCGCTCGCGCCAGCCGTCGCCGTTGGCGTCGACGTAGCCGAAGAGGTCCAGCAGCGCGCGCGCCCGCACCGGGTCGTAGTCGTTCATGCCGCTGCGGTACCCCGGGTCGTATCCGGCCACCAGCGGCGCCACGAGCCCCTGCGCCGGGATCGCGAGCGGCTTGCGCAGCAGGCGGATCTCCTCGGCGTTGTCGTAGCCCAGCGAGATGGCGCGCCGCAGCGCCACGCGCTCGGGCGTGTAGCCGCCAACCACCGGGTCGTCCATGTTGAAGTACGTGTACAGCACGTCGGGCTGCGCCACCTGGTGCAGCCGCATGCCGCGGCGCGCGAGGTTGGGCGCGAGCCGGCCGTCGGGCGCGGCGGTGGCGGCGAACTCGTAGGGCACGCGCGTGAAGTCGAACGCGCCGCCCACGTAGGCCAGCCACGAGGGCTGCGGCTCCTCGATGATCGACACCTCCACGCGGTCGATCATCGGCTCGCGCCGCCCGTGCAGCCGCGCGGCGGTGGCCTGGCCGTCGGCGTCGTCGGCGGCGGGCTGCTCGTCGTAGAACTCGTCGCGGAAGCGCGGGTTGCGCTCCAGCGCGATGAACGACGAGCGCCGCCACTGCGCGAGCCGGTACGGCCCGGTGCCCACCGGGTGCTCCATGATCGCGTCGCCGTAGGCCTCGGCCACCTCGCGCGCGATCGCGCCGGCGTACACCGTCTCGGCCAGCTTGAGCGGGAAGCGCGGGTTCGGGTGTCCGAAGCGGATGCGCAGCGTGTAGCGGTCGACCACGTGCAGGCCCTCGACGGGCGCGTTGTAGTCGAACGGCTGGTCGCGGTTCTGCGCGCGCTCGCGCAGCGCCTGCAGGCCCAGGATGTCGTCGCCCAGCAGGTCGGCGTAGGCCACGCTGTGCAGCGCGGGATCGAAGTGGCGCCGCAGCGTGTAGGCGTAGTCGCCGGCGGTCAGCTCGCGGGCGCGGCCGTGGAAGGCGGGGTCGTCGGCAAAGAAGATGCCGGGGCGGATGCGCAGCGTCAGTTCGCGGAAGTCCGGCGACATCTCCGGCAGCGCCGCCGCCGTGGCCACGCGCAGCTTCAGCGGGCGCGCCAGCAGGTCGTAGCGCAGCGGCGGCTCGATGATGTTGTCGATGATCTCGCGCGAGTACGCGTCGGGCACCTGCGCCGGGTCGAACCCGGTCTCGGCCACCTCCATCGCGTAGCGCAGCACCTTGGGCGGCGCCGACGCGGGCGCCTGCGCGCCGGCCAGGCTCCAGGCCACGGCGAGCGCGAGCGCGAGCGGCCAGCAACGACGGATCGACGGACGCACGAGCGACACGAAAGGCCTGTGGGAAGTTGACGACAGCGGGCGCCGCAGGGCGAATCCCGAGCGAAGCGGAGTCTACAACCCCTAAACTCGCGACTTCCGCGTCCCCCGAGCGTGCAGCTGAATGCTCGCCTACCTGCTTCGTCGTCTCTGGCAAATGATTCCCACGCTGCTGGGCGTGGTGCTGCTCGTGTTCTTCCTGTTCCGCAAGTTCGGCGTCGACCCGGCGCAGGTGCTGGCCAGCCTGAACGCCACGCCGCGCGAGATCGCCGAGATCCGCCAGCAGCTGGGCCTGAACGAGCCGTGGTGGGTGCAGCTGGGGCTGTTCATCAAGGGCATCGTCACGTTCGACTGGGGCCGCAGCTGGGCCACCAACGAGACCATCGCGCACCTGATGGCCACGCGGCTGCCGGCCACGCTCACCGTGACGGTGCCGATCCTGATCCTGGACACGCTGATCGCCATCCCGATCGCGCTGGGCGTCGCCTACGTGCGGGGCTCGCTGACCGACCGCGCGGTGATGGTGGGCACGACGGTGGCGCTGTCGATCTCGTTCCTCGTGTACGTGATCGTCGGGCAGTACGTGTTCGGCTTCGAGCTGGGCTGGTTCCCGGTGCAGGGCTGGAGCGACAGCACGTGGACCAACCTGGTCAACTACGCGCCGCTGCCGGTGCTGCTGGCGGTGATGGTGGGGCTGTCGCCGCAGACGCGCCTGTACCGCAGCTTCTTCCTGGACGAGCTGGGCCACGACTACGTGCGCACCGCGCGCGCCAAGGGCCTGACCGAGCCCGCCGTGCTGTTCCGCCACGTGCTGCGCAACGCGCTGATCCCCATCCTCACCAACGTCGGCCTGGCGCTGCCGGGCATCCTGATCGGCTCGTTCCTGATCGAGGTGTACTTCTCGATTCCGGGCATCGGCCGCGAGGTGCTGCTGGCCGTCAACCGCAGCGACTACCCCGTCATCCAGGCGGTGACGATCTACGTGGCGATGCTGACGATGCTGGCCAATCTGGCCGTCGACCTCTCCTATCGCGCGGTCGATCCGCGCGTGGTGCTGCGCTGAGGAGGACGGCCGTGGGACAGATGCCGGACTTCGCCTCGACGTCGCTGATCTCGACGCTGCCCGAGCCCGCGCCCGCGCGGCGCACCGACGGCGTGTGGCGCTCGGCGTGGCGGCGCTTCCGGCGCGACGGCGTGGGCATGGTGTCGCTGGCGATCGTGCTGGCCTACGTCGTGCTGATCGCCTGCACCGGCAGCGGCCTGGTGGCACGCGGCTGGCAGGACGAGGTGGGCCAGCCCGACGCGCCGCCGTCGTTCGCGGGCGCGGCCGCGCGCGAGGCGACGGTCGCGGCGTCGGCCGCCGCGGCGGCGGCGTCGGCGCGGGCGAACGTCGACATCTCGGACGTCGACCCGCTCGCGTCGCGCTACAAGGAGTGGGACGAGCGCGCCGCCCAGTACCACGCGCAGGCCCGCCCCGTGGCCGCGACGCTGCCTTTCGGTGCCGACCGGCTGGGGCGCGACGTGCTGTCCAAGGCGCTCAAGGGCACGCAGATCTCGGTGTCGGTGGGCGTGCTGGCGGCAATCGTGGCCACGCTGATCGGCGCGGCGCTCGGCGCGGTCGCCGGCTTCTTCGGCGGCTGGGTCGGCGACTTCGTCGAGTGGGTCTACAACGTGCTGACCGCGGTGCCCGAGATCCTGCTGTTCTTCGCGTTCGCCGCGGTGTTCGGGCGCGGCATCTCCACGCTGGTGCTGATCATGGGCCTGACCGGCTGGACGGGGCAGTACCGCCAGGTGCGCGCCGAGTTCATCAAGCACTCGCGCCGCGAGTACGTGCGCGCCGCCGAGGCCATCGGCGCCAGCGCCGGCGCGCGCATGTTCCGCCACATCCTGCCCAACGTGAGCCACGTGATCCTGGTGCGGATGTCGCTGATGGTGGTGGGCTTCATCAAGGCCGAGGTGATCCTGTCCTACCTCGGCCTGGGCGTGGCCACCGACCAGGTGAGCTGGGGCACGATGCTGGCCGAGTCGCAGAGCGAGCTGATCCTGGGCCACTGGTGGCAGCTGGCCGCGGCCACGATCGCGATGGCGGTGTTCGTCACCGCGTTCTCGCTGATGGCCGACGCGTGGCGCGACGCGCTCGATCCGAAGCTGCGGAAATGAGGACCCCCTCGCTCCTCAAGTCGGGACGCATCCGGCTTGCAGGCCGGATGCCGTTCCGGCGGGGCCTTGCTGCGCAAGTCCTTTGCCGCCTCCACTCCCCCAACGGGGAGCTCGGCTCGGCTCGGGTGGTGACCCTCGCTTCCCGAGGACGCTACGAATGACCACGCTGCTCAAGGTCGAGGACCTGCACGTCGGCTTCCGCCTGCACGACGAGCGCGGCCGCGCGCGCCACGTCGAGGCGGTGGGCCGCGGCGCGCAGGGCGTCGGCTTCGAGGTGCCGGCCAACACCACGGTGGCCATCGTGGGCGAGTCGGGCTCGGGCAAGAGCGTCACCGCGATGGCGCTGGTGCAGCTGCTGCCGCGCAACGCCGAGTGCGCGGGCCGCGTGCTATGGAAGGGCGAGGACCTGCTGCAGGCGCCGCGCGCCCACATGCAGCGACTGCGCGGGCACGAGATCGCCTGCGTGTTCCAGGATCCGATGTCGTCGCTCAACCCGGTGCTGACCGTGGGCGAGCAGATCGCCGAGCCGCTGCGCAAGCACCTGTTGATGAACCGCGTGGCGGCGCGGGCGCGAGCCGAGGAGCTGCTGGCCGAGGTCGGCATCCCCGAGCCGCGGCGCCGGCTCGACGCCTATCCGCACCAGCTCTCGGGCGGCCAGCAGCAGCGCGTGATGATCGCGATGGCGCTCGCGTGCGAGCCGCAGCTGCTGATCGCCGACGAGCCCACCACCGCGCTGGACGTCACGATCCAGCGCCAGATCCTGGAGCTGCTCGCGCGCCTGCAGGCGCAGCGCGGCCTCGCGATGCTGTTCATCAGCCACGACCTCGCGGTGGTGGGCGAGGTGGCGCAGCAGATCGTCGTGATGCGCCAGGGCACCGTGCGCGAGCGCGGCAGCGTGGCCGAGCTGTTCCATGCGCCCAAGGATGCCTACACCAAGGCGCTGCTCGCGTGCCGCCCGCGCCTGGACGACAAGCCGCGCCGCCTGACCGTCATCGACGACGTGCTCGCCGAGCCCGAGCTCGCCACGCCCGTGCACGGCGTGGACGTCGACCTGAACCCGCGCCGCGCCGACGACGACGATCCGGTGGTGCTGCAGGTCGACGGCCTGAGCAAGAGCTTCTGGCTGCGCAGCGGCCTGTTCGCGCGCAGCGAGTTCAAGGCGGTGCAGGACGTGCGCTTCACGCTGCGCCGCGGCCACACGCTGGGCGTGGTGGGCGAGTCGGGCTCGGGCAAGACGACGATGGGCCTGACGCTGCTGCGCCTGCACGACGCGGCCAGCGGGCCGTTGTCGGGCCGCGTGCTGTTCCACGGCCACGACCTGCTCGCGCTGGCGCCGGCCGACCGCCTCGCGATGCGGCGCCGCATCCAGATCGTGTTCCAGAACCCGTACGAGGCGCTGAACCCGCGCTTCACGATCGGGCAGACGCTGGTCGAGCCGATGACGATCCACGGCATCGGCGTCGACGCGCCGGCGAGAGCGCGGAAGGCGCGCGACTGGCTGGTGCGCGTGGGCCTGGACGCCGATGCGATGCACAAGTACCCGCACGAGTTCTCCGGCGGCCAACGCCAGCGCATCGCGATCGCGCGCAGCCTCACGCTGTCGCCCGACGTGCTGGTGCTGGACGAGGCCGTCGCGGCGCTGGACGTGTCGGTGCAGGCGCAGGTGCTCAACCTGCTCAAGGACCTGCAGGACGAGCTGGGCCTCGCCTACATCTTCATCAGCCACGACCTCGCCGTGGTGCGCTTCATGGCCGACGATGTCCTGGTGATGAAGGACGGCCGCGTCGTGGAGCACCGCCGCACCGACGCGCTGCTGGCGCATCCGCAGGACGATTACACGCGGCGCCTGATCGGCGCGGTGGCGCAGGGCCCCGCCGCCGCGCTGCGGCGCGACGCCGGATCGCCGGCGTGACGCCGGCGGCGCTCAGGGCGCCGCGACCGTGAACGACCAGGTGCTCAGCGCCAGCGCGCGGCCGCCGCTGACGCTCGCGTGCAGCGTCACGGTGTAGGTGCCGGCCGCGAGCGGGCTGGACGGGATGAACACGCCGAAGTCCTTGAGTTCGGCATCGGCGTTGACGTTCGTGCCCGCCACGTTGGGGCCGCCCATGATCACCCCCGGCACGTTGGCGCCCGCCGACGTGGCCAGCGTGAACTGCGTGATCGTGACGCTGCCGCTGCTGCCCGCGGTCACCAGGTCCTTGTTGCGGAAGCCGACGAGGATGGGCACGCCGGCCGTCGCGTTGGGCAGCAGCGAGGCCGGCACGCGCGGGCTCTCGTTCGAGACCCGGAACGTGCCGTGGGCGACGGTGCCCCCGCCGAACGGATAGGCGACGACCGCGCCCGACGGCGGGATCTGAAGGCCGAGGCCGCTGGCCAGCGAGCCCATGTCGATGGTGCACATGCCCGCCGCGCTGCCCGAGCCGTAGCCGAAGCCGACGTCGACGTAGCGGCCCAGCATCAGGACGGCGTGGTAGACGGTGTCGAGCAGGTCGCCCACGCAGTCGCTGCTGGACGACGACGAGCCGATGTCGCCGATCACCTCGCCGGCCGCGTTCCACGCGAAGCCGGCGTTGGTCATGCGGTCGAACGGGCTGTCCCCCGTGTAGCCAGGGTGGCCCGCGGTCTCGTAGTGGGCCGAGCTGGCGGTGTTGTAGCCGTTGGTGGTGAGGTAGTCGGCGTGGTCCTGGGCCGAGGTGTCGAGCGCCGTCGCCTGCGCGAGCAGGCCGGCGCCGGCGCCCAGGCGCACGGCGTTCAACTGGGCGAAGGCGTCGCGGCGCCGGGCGTCGGCGTAGACCGCGGCCGGCACGACGGTCTGCAGCGTGCCGTTGCTGCCGACGCCGGGCGACGGCGCGGGCGACGGGGTGGGCGCGGGCGTCGGGGCTGGCGTGGGTGCAGGCGTCGGCGCGGGCGTGGGTGCAGGCGTCGGCGCGGGCGTGGGCGCCGGGGTCGGGGCCGGCGTGGGCGCGGGTGTCGGCGCCTGGGTGGGCGACGGCGCGGACGCCGGCGAATCGCCGCTGCCACCGCCGCAGGCGACGAGGGCCGAAGCGGCGGTCAGGGCGAACAGGACTTTGAGGGACTGCATCGGGGAGCGGGATTTCAGCGGGCCAGACAAGAAGGCGGGGCCCGCGCACGCGCGCAAAGCCCCGCCAGGCCCCATTTTCGGCGGCCTGCCGCGCCTGCAATGGCGGATTTACCGGCGGTTTCCAAATCGAACGCCGTGCGACGCACGGAACTGTTCGCCCCTGCGCAGGTCAACCGTCTCACCTCGACTGTGAACGGAGACGACGATGACGACCTGGCTGGCCCGCAACAAGGGGTTCGTCGTGTTCCTCGTGTGCTTCGGCGTGTTCCGCACGGCCATCGCCGACTGGAACCCGATCCCGTCGGGCTCGATGCGGCCCACGCTGCTGGAGGGCGACGTCGTGTTCGTCAACCGGCTGGCCTACAACGTCAAGCTGCCGCTTACCGACATCGTGCTGGCGCCGCTGTCCGACCCGCAGCGCGGCGACATCGTCACCTTCTCGTCGCCGCGCGACGGCACGCGGCTGATCAAGCGCATCGTGGGCGTGCCGGGCGACCGCATCGAGATGCACGGCGACACGCTCACCGTCAACGGCGTGGCCGCGCGCTACGACGACCTGTGGAACGCGCCCGACCCGGTCGGCCCCGACCGCACGCTCGATTCGGTGCACGCCACCGAGCACCTGGCCGGCAGCGAGCGCTCGGTGCAGTTCCTGCCCGCGGTGCGCGCCCGCCGCGACATGGCGCCGCTGGTGGTGCCGGCCGGCCACTACTTCATGCTCGGCGACAATCGCGACAACAGCGAGGATTCGCGCTACATCGGCGTCGTGCCGCGCGCGCTGCTGATCGGCAAGGCCAACCACATCGTGGTGTCGGCCGACATCCTCGACCACTGGCATCCGCGGCTCGACCGCGTCGGCAAGTCGCTCGATTGAACCCTGACCCGGCCCGCCCGCATGTCCTCGTCGTGGCCGTCGGCACCGCCGGCGACCTGTACCCGTTCCTGCGCATCGCGCGCGAGCTGATCGCCCGCGGGCGGCGCGTCACGCTGCTGGCGCCCGCCGTGTACGCCGCGGCCGTCGCGGCGGCCGGCGTGCCCTTCGTCGGCCTGGGCACCGAGGCGCAGTTCCGGGCGGCGCTCGACCATCCCGACGTCTGGCACCCGCGCAAGGGCTTTCGCGTGCTGTGGGAGAGCATGCAGCCCGACCGCGACGCGCTGCCCGACTTCGTCGCCGCGCTGCCCGCCGACGAGCCGCTGGCGGTGCTCGCGCACCCGCTGGCGCTGCCGGGCGCCGCGCTCGCGCGGGCGCGGCGGCCCGGCCTGCGCATCGTGGCGGCGTGGCTGGCGCCGTCCAACCTGCGCACGGTGCACGACCCGATGACCTTCGGCCCGCTGCCGATGCCGCGCTGGATGCCGCGCCGCTGGCGCCAGGCGCTGTGGCGGCGCATCGACGCGTCGGTGATCGACCCGGTGGCCGTGGCCGACATCAACGCCATGCACGCGGCGCGCGGCCTGGCGCCGATCGCGCACTTCATCGACCACGTGCAGGGCGTGGCCGACGCCCACCTCACGCTGTTCCCGCCCTGGTTCGCGCCGACGCCGCCGGACTGGCCGCGCCCGCTCGCCGAGGGCGTGTTCGCGCTGTACGACCCGCATGTCGGCGCCGCGCTGCCCGACGACCTCGAGCGCTTCCTGCAGGCGGGCGACGCGCCCGTCGTGCTCACGCCCGGCAGCGGCAACCGCCAGGCCGCGCGCTGGCTGGCGCGCGCGCTCGCAGCCGTCCAGCGGCTCGGCCGGCGTGCCGTGGTGCTGACGCCGCACGGCGAGCAGGTGCCCGCGCCGCTGCCCGCGCGCGCCCTGTGGCAGCCGTACGTGCCGCTGCGCGCGCTGCTGCCGCGCACGGCCGCGCTGGTGCACCACGGCGGCATCGGCACCACCGCCGAGGCGCTGCGTGCCGGCGTACCGCAGGTGATCGTGCCGCTGGCCTACGACCAGTTCGACAACGCGATGCGCGTCGCCGCGCTGGCGGCCGGGGCACGCGTGTCCGGCGGCATGGCCGGCGCCCGCCCGCGCGCGCTCGCCGCGACGCTGCAGCGCCTGCTCGACAGCGCCGAGGTGCGCGCCGGCTGCGCGCGCGTCGCCGCGCTGGCCGCCGCCGACGGAACGCGCGATCTGGCCGCCGAGGTCGAGCGGCTGATCGACAGCCCAGCCGCGGCGCCCACGTCGCGCTAGCGGCTTCGGAGGGTCGCAGGGCCGTCCGAAGCGCGAATTCCTTGGGAAAACCGCGGCATCGGCGCGGATCGGGGCGCCTCAACCCACCTCAGAATCCTCCGATAACGATTCCGATGCCCCAGAAAAACCTCCGGCGGAGCGGCCACGGCCGTCGTCCGCCCTCGGCTTTCCACGTCGCGCCCCGGCGCGCGTCGGGCATCGCCATGGCCGCGCTCGTGCTGGGCCTGCAGCTGCTGCCGGGCAGCGCGGCCGCCACCGACGCGGCGGCGGCCGCGCCGTCGGCGGTCGCGCCGTTCAGGCCGGCCGACGAATTCGAGCGGCTGCAGTTCGTCGGCCGCGCGCAGCCGGGCACGGCCATCGTCGGGCTGCTGAAGTTCGTCGACACGCTGCGCCACGACGATCCGCGCTACCTCGAGGCGCTGGTGGAGCTGGGCTCGAAGTACGTCGTGCTCAACAAGGGCGACGAGGTCGAGCAGGTCGCCGCGCGCATCGACGCGCTGTCCGAGCGCCTGCCGCTGGCGCGCCCGGCCGCCATGCTGCTGCGCGGCCAGTGGATGCAGGCGCACGGCGAGGTGAGCAAGGCCGAGCGCCAGATCATCGAGGCCCAGGCCCTGCTGCCAGCCGCCCTGCCCGACTGGCTCCGCCTGCGCCTGCTGATGAGCTGGGCCTACGTGAAGAACCGCGGCGGCCACTACGACGAGGCGATGGCGCACTACACCCAGGCGCTCAAGCTCGCCGACGAGACGGGCCCGGTCTGGCGCCGCATCGACCTGCGCTCGCTGATCGCCGGCGTGCTGCTGGACGCCGGCCAGACCGACAAGGCCGCCGAGATCAACCGCGAGCACATGCACCTGGCCACCGAGTCGGCCGACGAGTTCGGCATCTCCGCGGCCTACACGATGCGAGCGATCCAGGCCAGCCGCGGCAAGGAGTCCGGCAGCGTGCTCGCCGACTGGCGCGCCGCGCTGGAGCACGCGCGCCTGGGCGGCAGCCAACACCAGATCCTGATCGGCATGGGCAACATCGCCGACTGGTACCTTCAGCACGGCGACTTCCAGACCGCGTACGAGCTGTCGGACAAGGCGCTGCCACTGGCCATCGCCGCCGACGACCTGCCCGCGCAGAGCGTGGCGGTCGCCAACAAGGGCCTGGCGCTGATCGGCATGCACCGCAAGGACGAGGGCCTGCCGCTGGTGCGCCAGTCCGCCAGCATCGACGAGCGCTCCGGCACGGCGGTCGACATCTCCGAGTCGCAGCACGAGCTCGGCGGCTACCTGGAGCGCGCCGGCTACCTCGACGACGCACTGTCGGCGTACCACCTGTATCGCCAGCTGTCCGACGAACTGAACCAGCAGGATCGCCAGCGCGCGGTGATCGAGCTGCAGGAAAGCTTCGCCAACGAGAACCGGCAGCACGAGCTCGACATGCTGGCGCGCGAGGGCCGGCTCAAGGACGAGGAGATCCGCCACCACGAGCTGCAGGTCAAGCAGTGGACGGCCGCCGGCGTGGTCTGCCTGCTCCTGCTGGTCGTCGTCGCGGTGCTCGCGCGCCGGCTGCGCGTGCGCAACCAGATGCTGTCGGTCAGCAACGAGCAGTTGCGCCTGCAGGCGCAGATCGATCCGCTGACGGGGCTGTCCAACCGCCACCACCTGCAGGCGGTGATGGCCGCCCGGCACGCGGCCGGCCTGCAGGGCACGCTGTACCTGCTGGACGTCGACCACTTCAAGCAGATCAACGACCGCTGCGGCCACGCCGGCGGCGACACCGTGCTCGTGGAGATCGCGCGCCGCCTGCGCCAGGTGCTGCGCGACGACGACCTGGTGGTGCGCTGGGGCGGCGAGGAATTCCTGGTGCTGGTGCGCCCGCTGCCGCAGGGCGAGGCCGAGGCGCTCGCGCAGCGGCTGCTGTGCACGCTGGCCGACGCCCCGGTGCTGCACGACGGCGATGCGGTGCCAGTGTCGGCATCGATCGGCTTCGGCCAGTTCCCGCTTCATCGCGGCGCGGGCCAGCCCGAGCTGGCACTGAACTGGGAGCGCGCGATCTCGCTGGTCGACGCCGCGATGTACCTGGCCAAGGCGCACGGCCGCAACGGCGCGTGCAGCCTGCGGCGCGTGACGGCGGACGGGCTGGCGCAGGTCGAGGACGTCATCGCGCAGCTCGAGAAGGCGGCCGGGGACGGCCGCGTCGAGCTGCATTTCCAGCACGGGCCCGGCGTGCGCAACGGCTTCGCGCCCGCCCCGCGCGCGCCCGAGCCCGCGCGTGCCCCGGCGCACGGCGCGCAGGTGGCGTGATGCGAGCGCGCCGCGTCGTCCTCGCGCTGCTTGCCGGCGCCGCGCTCGCGTGCGCTGCGGCGCGCGCCGCGCCGGGCGACGTCGCCGTGCTGATCGACGACCTTGTGCGCCACGGCGACGAGACGCCCGACAGCGCGATCGTCTCGATCAGCGAGCTCGCCAGCAAGGACTTCGCCACCACGCCGCTGCTGCGCCGCGCCGGGCTGTCGGGCGTGGGCATCGTGCAGGCGCGCAACGGCCAGACGGCCGACGCCCTGGTGCAGGTCGCGGCGCTCACCGAGCTGGGCCGCGCCCAGCCGCTGGCCGACGCCGACGCCCACCTGGTGCGCGCCGAGATCGAGGTCAACGGCGGCCACATGCAGGCGTCGTACCAGCAGGCGCGCGCGGCGCTGGCCGTCTACAGCGAGGCCTGCGCGCCGGGACTCAAGCACGACGCCGACTGCAACTACCGCGACTGGTGGCGCGCGCTCGACATGGCCCAGCGCGGCGCCACCGACCAGGGCAACACCGTCGTCGCCGGCGGCTATGCGCAGACGATGCTCGATGTCGCGCGGCGCTACGGCGACCGGCCGCGCGAGGCGATCTCGCTGGGCGTGGCCGCACTGCAGGCCGAGGCCAACGCCGACCCGGCCGGGGCCAACCGGCTGATGGCCCAGGCGCAGCACGTCGCGCGCGCCGACGGGGCGGCGTGGGTGCAGGTGCGCGTGGCCGTGCTCACCGGCCTGCTGCATTTCCGGCGCCAGCAGCCCGAGGCCGTGCAGCGCGACTACGAGGCCGCGCTGGCCGCCGCCACCGCCGCCGGCCTGCACCGCCCGGCGATGCTGCTGCGCGCCAACCTGGCAGACGCCTACATCCACGAGGGCCGGCCCGGCGACGCGCTGGCCGCCATCGAGCGCGCACTGCCGGTCGCCCGCCAGCACCACGACTTCCGCACCGAGCGCCTGCTGCTGCACAACCGCACGCTGGCCAAGCTGGCGCTGGGCCGCATCGCCGAGGCCAAGGTCGACATGGCCCACGTGCTGGACCTGTGGCAGAAGGACACGGGCCCCGGCCAGCGCCAGGAGGCGCTGCGCGAGTTCGGCGACGCCCTCGGCAAGGCCGGCGACACCGCCGGCGCGCTGGAGCTGTTCCACCGCGAGGAGGCGCTCACCCGCGAGATCCGTGCCGCCAACAAGGCCGCGGCCGAAGCCGAGTTGCGGGCGCGCTACGACCAGGAATCGCAGAAACGCCGCATCGAGCTGCTGGGCCGCGACAACCAGCTCAAGCAGGCCGAGCTCGACAACCAGGCGCTCGCACGGCGCCTGTGGATGTTCGCCGGCGCCGCGCTGGTGCTGCTGGGCGTGCTGGCGCTGATGATGTACCTGCGCATGCGCGAGCTCAATCGCACGCTCGTGAAGCACGAGGCGCTGCTGCGCGCGCACAGCGAGCGCGACGCCCTCACCGGCCTGGCCAACCGCCGCCAGTTCCGCGAGGTGATGCGCGTGCGCGGCGGCGGGCGCTCGTTCCGCGGCGCGCTGCTGATGGTGGACGTCGACCACTTCAAGCGCGTCAACGACCACTACGGCCACGCCTCGGGCGATCGCGTGCTGGTGGAGGTCGCGCGCCGGCTGGGCGCGGCCATGCGCGGCGACGACCTGGTGGCGCGCTGGGGCGGCGAGGAGTTCCTCGTGTTCGCGCCCAACGTCGACGGCGCGGAACTCGACCAGCTCGCCGAGCGCGTGCGCGTCGCGATGAACCAGGCGCCGGTCGTGCTGGAGAACGGCACCGCCATCGAGACCACCGTGTCGATCGGCTACGCCGCCTTCCCGCTGCCGGCCAGCCACGTGCCGGTCACCTGGGAGCAGGCGGTCAACCTCGCCGACCTGTCGCTCTACACCGCCAAGAACCAGGGCCGCAACTGCGCCGTGGGCATCGTGCGCACCACCGCGGGCTCCAGCGAGGCGCTGCGCGAGGTCGAGGCCGACATCGCGCAGGCGCGGCACGACGGGCGCGTGACGCTGCGCGTGAGCCCGGAGCCGGCAGCGGCCTCGGCCTGAAGCCGCTGGAAGCGAGGCCGGCGCGCAGGCGTGACGCGCAACAGCGCGCACGCACTCGCCCGCCCCGCGCGCGAGCCGCCTGCGGCCGCCGGGGATAATCGTCGGCTCATGACGAAAGCCGACCTTCCCTCTTCCTGCGACGTCCTCGTCGTCGGCGCCGGCCCGGCCGGGGCCGCGTGTGCCCTGTGGCTGGCGCGTGCCGGCGTCGACGTGGTGCTCGTCGACCAGCACGACTTCCCGCGCGACAAGGTCTGCGGCGACGGGCTGATCCCCGACGCCCACCACGCCCTGCAGCGCCTGGGCGTGTACGACGAGGTGATGGCGGCGGCGCAGGCGTCGCTGCACGTGGCGTGCATCGGCCCGCGCGGTGGGCGCATCGACGTGCCCGGCCGCGTGGCCGTGTTGCCGCGCCGCGAGCTGGACGACATCGTCTGCCGCGCCGCCGTGCGCGCCGGCGCCAGCCTGTTCACGCCGTGGCGCTTCGAGGCACCGATCAGCGAAGGCGACGTCGTCGCCGGCGCGCGCCTGAAGCAGGGCGACGACGTGCGCGAGCTGCGCGCGCGCTGGGTGGTGCTGGCCACCGGCGCCGTGCCGCAGGCGCTGCAGGCAGCCGACATGTGCAAGCGACGCACGCCCAGCGGCATCGCGCTGCGCGGCTACGTCAGGAACGACGCGATGGTGGGGCGCATCAAGGCGCTCGAGGTCGTGTGGCACAAGAGCCTGAGCCCGGGCTACGGCTGGATCTTCCCGGCGCCCGGCGGCCGCTTCAACATCGGCGTGGGCATCGCGCACAGCCACCCGGCGCGCGACGGCGAGCCCGCCAAGATGAAGGACGTCAACCTGCGCAAGGTGTTCGAGGCGTTCTGCGCGCACTACGAGCCGGCGCGCGAGCTGATGCGCACCGGCACGCTGGAGGGCGACCTCAAGGGCGCGCCGCTGCGCTGCTCGCTGGCCGGCGCGCGCTACAGCCGCCCGGGGCTGCTGGTCACCGGCGAGGCCGCGGGCAGCACGTATTCGTTCACCGGCGAGGGCATCGGCAAGGCCTACGAGACGGGCCTGCTCGCCGCCGAATCGCTGATGGCCTGGCCCGGCTTCGCGCAGTCCGGCGTGCCCGCGGGCACGTTCGACGACGCGCGCACCCGCTACGAGGCGGCGCTCGTCGCGTTGCAGCCGCGCTTCGACCTGTACGAGCGCGCCAACCGCGTCAACGCCCATCCGTGGCTGGCCGACCTGCTGATCTGGCGGGCGCAGAAGAGCGAGCGGCTGCTGCGCCGCATGGCCGGCGTGCTGGAGGAGACCAGCAACCCGGGCAACCTCGTCAGCGCCCGCGGGATCCTGCGGGTGTTGTTTCCGGGCGGCTGACCGCCCGCCTTTCGCCACACATCGAGGAACGACACGCGCCGCGCGCATGACGCGGCGCGTATGCTTGGGTCCATGTGTCAACTCCTCGGCATGAACGCCAACACGCCGACCGACGCGATGTTCAGCTTCACCGGGCTGGCCACGCGGGCGGACGAGCACAAGGACGGCTTCGGCATCGCCTTCTTCGAGGACCGCGGCCTGCGGCTGTTCGTCGACCAGCACAGCGCCCGCAGCTCGCCGGTGGCCGAGCTGGTCAAGGGCTACCCGATCCGCAGCGACAACGTCATCGCGCACATCCGCAAGGCCACCCAGGGCCGCATCTCGCTGGAGAACACGCACCCGTTCATGCGCGAGCTGTGGGGCCGCTACTGGGTGTTCGCCCACAACGGCGACCTGAAGGACTTCCGCCCGCGCCTGCACGGCACGTTCCGGCCGGTGGGCGACACCGACAGCGAGCACGCGTTCTGCTGGCTGATGCAGGAGCTGTCCAAGGCACACGCCGGGGTGCCGGCGATCGATGAACTGTCGATCACGCTGTCCGAGCTGCTGCCCCAGCTGCACCGCCACGGCACCTTCAACATGCTGCTGTCCAACGGCCAGGCGCTGTGGGCGCACTGCTCGACGCAGCTGCACTACGTCGTGCGCGAGCACCCGTTCGGCGCGCCCGTCCTCGCCGACAAGGACCTGATGGTCGACTTCGCCCCGCACACGGGTCCGGCCGACCGTGTCGCCATCGTCGCCACCGAGCCGCTCACGCGCAACGAGGCCTGGCGCCCGATGGCCCAGGGCCAGCTGATGACCTTCACCGGCGGCGCCGTCGCCACGCGGCAGTGCGCCGCGCTGGCGCGCTAGCTGAAGGCCGCCGCGCCGGGCGGCGCGCGTCCCGAATCGTCCGCGCGATGTCCGCGCGCCGTCTGGCGCCGGCGCGGCCGCAGCGCCAGACTGCGGTTCCCGACACAGGAGACCCCCATGCTCGCCCTCAGGCCCGGCTGCGAATGCTGCGACACCGACCTGCCGCCCGACTCGCTCGACGCGCGCATCTGCTCGTTCGAGTGCACCTTCTGCGCGCCCTGCACCGAGCGCCTGCGCGGCCTGTGCCCCAACTGCGGCGGCGAGCTGGTGCGCCGGCCCATCCGGCCCGCGGCCAAGCTGGCCAACAACCCGGCGTCGACCACGCGCGTTCACAAGCCCGGCGGCTGCCCGCCGGCCTGAGCGCCGCCGCGATCACATGAGGCGGGTGTCCTGCGGCGCGCGGTCGAAGCGGTCGTGCGCGCCATCGACGAAGCGCAGCGGCGCGGCCACCAGCGCCCCGCGATCGACGCCGTCCAGCGTCGGCACGTTGACGGCGTAGAAGCGCCCGCCCATCTGCGGTGCGTCGCCGGTGCCGTACAGGCGGATGCCGCAGCGCGAGCAGAACGCGTAGTCCAGGAACGGCTCCGTCTTGCTCGCGGGCGTCCAGCGGTAGTGCGACAGCGCGTCCTCACCCTGCGTGATGCGGAAACGCTCGCCCGGCACGAACGCGAACCACGCGCGCGCCTTGCTGCACAGCGAGCAGTTGCAGCGGTTGCTGCCCTCGGCCAAGTCGATCGAGGCTTCGTACTTCACGGCCTGGCAGTGGCAGCTGCCCTGGTAGCGCTGGTAGCCCATGGTGCGTCTCCTTGACTGGTTGCTTTTTGAGATCGGTCAACCGATCCTACGCAGACCAATCTGGAAATGCAAGCGGTTTTAGAATGCCGCCATGCGCCAGGACGCCCGCTCCACCTGCCCGATCAGCACCGGTCTCGAGATCGTGGGCGATCGCTGGACCCTGCTGGTCATCCGCGACATGATGTTCGCGGGCAAGCGCCACTTCCGCGAGTTCCTGCAGTCGGAGGAAGGCGTCTCCAGCAACGTGCTGTCGGACCGCCTGGCGATGCTGGTCGAACGCGGCCTGGTCACGCGCGCCGACGACCCCAGCCATGCGCAGAAGGCGATCTACAGCCTCACCGAGCAGGGCATCACGCTGCTGCCGGTGATCGCGTCGCTGAGCAAGTGGACGCAGATCCACTTCCCCGAGACCCGCCGCGCCGAGGCGCGCGTGTTCCTCGACGGCGACGAGGCCGCGATCGCGCAGATGCAGAAGGCGTTGCGGCGCGAGCACCTGAAGGGGCGCGAGCGCTGACATCCGGCCCGAGAAATAGCCGGCCATCTCGCCACGGGCGAGTCGGCCAAGGCCGAGCTGCCGGTAGATGAGAACGGTTCGCACTATCATGCGAAACCGCGCATTCGCCGACTTCCATGACCTCGCACCGCTGGCTCCCCTTTTCTTCGCCTGCCGACGCCCTTGCCGGCGCCGCCCTGCTTGCGGCGGCCGCCGTGCCGGCCGGCGTCTGCGCGGCCACGTACGCGACGGCCGACGAGGTCGCGCACCGCGCGTTCAAGTCGGCCACGGCGTTCTCCGAGGTGCTGGTGACGCCTTCCCCGGCGGACGCCGCCGCGCTGTCCGCGCCGGGCGCCGCACCGCACGGCGTGCTGCGCACGATCGAGGCGCGCCAGGGCGACGCGGTGCTGGGTCGCGTGATCGTCGACTCGGTCGTCGGCAAGTTCGAGCAGATCGACTACGCCGTGGCGCTGGACGCGTCGGGCAAGGTGCTGGCCGTCGAGATCCTCACCTACCGCGAAGGCCACGGCGGCGAGGTGCGCATGCCGGCGTGGCGCAACCAGTTCGTCGGCAAGACGGCGGCCGATCCGCTGCACGTGGGGTCCGACATCGCCAACATCAGCGGCGCCACGCTCAGTTGCACGCACGTCACCGACGGCGTGCACCGCATCGTGGCCTGGGCGGCCAAGCATCCGCTCGCGGCCAAGGCCGCCTGAACATGAAGGCGGCCGCACCGTGATGCGCCAACGGGCGCGCCCGCTGCTGGGCACGCTGGTGGAGGTGCGCGCCCAGGGCGCCAGCGCCACCGCGTTCGACGTCGCCGCCGACGCCGCGTTCGACGCCGTCGCGCAGGTGCACGCGCTCATGAGCTTCCACGAGGCTGGCAGCGACCTGCGCCGCATCGCGCGCGCCCGCGCCGGCGAGCGCCTGGCCGTGCACCCGCACACGGCCGCCGTGCTGCGCAGCGCCCAGCGCTGGGCGCGCGCCAGCGGCGGCGCGTTCGACGCCGGCTGCGCGCCGCGCGCGGTCGAGGCCGGCTGGCTGCCGGCGCCCGCCGACGGCACGCCGCCGAGCCGGCTGCCATTCGAGGACGCGCTCGAGCTGCAGGGCCACTCGGTGCACGTGCACGCGCCGGTCTGGCTGGACTTCGGCGGCATCGCCAAGGGCTACGCGGTCGACCTCGCCGTGGCCAAGCTGCGTCGCGCCGGCGTGCGCACCGGCGCGGTCAACGCGGGCGGCGACCTGCGCGTGTTCGGCACGCTGGAAGAGACCGTGCACGTGCGCTCGCCGTTCGACGCGTCCGAGTTGTGGCCCGTGGCCGCGCTGAAGGACTCGGCCTGCGCGACGAGCGCCAGCGGCGCGGTCGCCCGTCGATCGAGCGATGCGGACGCGACGCCGGCGCCGCGCTCGGTGACGGTGCTGGCGCCCACGGCCTGCGCGGCCGACGCGCTCACCAAGATCGTCTGGCAGCAGGGCGAGCTCGCGGGCGCGCTGCTGCGCAAGGCCCGCGCCCGCGCGCTCGTCGTGCGCGCGGACGGCAGCGTCTGGCAGAGCTGATGGATTCCAACAGCCACCTGATCGCCCACGGCCAGGGCCGGCGCGCGCGCCACGCGCTGGTGTGGGGCTGCGTGCTGCTGCTGGCCACGGGCGTGGCCTGGCTCGTCGGCCACGACGTCTGGCTGCAGCAGACCGCGTTCGGCCCGCAGCCGCATCCGCTGGTGGCCTGGCTGCTGCGCGCGCACGGCGCGATCGCGTGGTGCGTGACGCTGGTGGCCGGCGTCGTCTGGCAGGTGCACGTTCGCCCCGCGTGGCGCGCGGTGCGGCGCCGGCGGCTGCATCGGCGGCGCGTCGACGGCGGACGCGCGCGCACCGCCAGCGGCGTGGGGCTGGTGGCCGCGCTGGCCGTGCTGCTGGGCTCGGCGATCGGCCTGCAGTACGCGCCCGAGGAGGCGCACGCGGCCCTGTCCGTCACGCACTGGGCGATCGGCCTGGCGCTGGCGATCGGGCTGATCTGGCACTGGATTGCCCGGTTACGACGTTGAGCCCGCGCGGCGTAGAGTCGGCCATCGCCATCGCCACCCACGCCATGAACGCCGCCCTGCCGACGCCCGATTTCGCCCGCTTTCCCCGCCACGCCGAACTGACGACCCTGCTGCAGGCCTACGCCCAGGCGCGCCCCGATCTCGTCGAGCTGCGCTCGATCGGCAGGAGCCACGAAGGCCGCGACATCTGGGCCGTCGTGCTCACGCGCAAGTCCACCGGCCCCGACACGTCCAAGCCCGCGTTCTGGATCGACGGCAACATCCACGCCGCCGAGCTCACCGCCTGCACCGCCGCGCTGTACTACCTGCACCACGTGCTCGCCAACGAGTCGCACGACGCGCGGCTGGCGCACTTGCTCGACACCCGCGTCGTCTACCTCGTGCCGCGCCTGAACCCCGACGGCGCCGAGCTGGCGCTGGCCGACGTGCCGCGCTTCATCCGCTCGTCCACGCGCAGCTACCCGTTCGACGAGGAGGCACCCGATGGCATGACGATGGAGGACGTCGACGGCGACGGCCGCGTTCTGTACATGCGCATCGCCGACCCGCACGGCACCTACAAGAAGCACCCGATGGAGCCGCGCCTGATGGTCGCGCGCGAACCCGGCGAGATCGGCGGCGAGTACTTCCGCGTCATTCCCGAAGGCACGATCAAGGCCTGGGACGGCGTGCGCGTGACGGTCAACCGCGACCGCGAGGGCCTCGACCTGAACCGCAACTTCCCGTCGCTGTGGCGTCAGGAGTTCGAGCAGGTGGGCGCCGGCCCGTACCCCACCAGCGAGCCCGAGGTGCGCGCGATGGTGGACTTCTGCGTCGCGCATCCCAACATCGGCGCGGCCGTCAGCTTCCATACCCACAGCGGCGTGATCCTGCGGCCGATGGGCACCACGTCCGACGACGACATGACGCCGGAAGACCTGTGGATGATCAAGCGGCTGTCCGACAGCGGCGCGAACCTCACGGGGTATCCGGCCATCAGCGGCTTCCACGACTTCAAGTACCACCCCAAGGAAGTGATCACCGGCACGCAGGACTGGCTCTACGAGCACCAGGGCGCGCTGTGCTGGACAGTGGAGATCTGGGCGCCGAACAAGGAAGCGGGCATCGAGGAGTACGACTGGATCCACTGGTACCGCGACCACCCGCCCGAGGACGACCTGAAGCTGCTGAAATGGAGCGACGAGCAGTGCGGCGGCCAGGCCCACGTCGACTGGAAGCCGTTCAAGCACCCGCAGCTGGGCGACGTGGAGATCGGCGGCTGGGATCGCATGAATTTCTGGCGCAACCCGCCGCCGCAGTTGCGCGAGCGCGAGGCCGCGCGCTTCCCGGCCTGGCTCACGCAGCTGGCGCTGACGCTGCCCAAGCTCGAGATCCTGCAGGCCACGTGCGAGCCGGTGGGCCACGACGGCGGCGGCGACACCTGGCGCGTGCGGCTCGCGGTCGGCAACGCCGGCTACCTGCCCGCGTACGTGACGCACCGCGCCAAGGAGCGCAAGGTCGTGCGCGGCACGGTGTTCGAGATCGCGCTGCCGGCCGGCGCGTCGCTGGTCGCCGGCAAGGAGCGCGAGATCGGCGAGCACCTCGAGGGCCACGCCCCGCGCAGCTCGCTGCAGGCCTTCCTGCCCGAGCGCGACGTCACCGCCGACCGCACGCTGCAGGAGTGGATCGTGCGCGGGCCGCGCGGCGCCGTCGTCACGGTCGATGCCCGCGCCGATCGCGCCGGCGCGGTGAGCGCGCGCATCACGCTCGCCTGAGGCGCCGCGACGGCTTGCCGCAAGCCGGCCGCGGGCGCCGCGCGAGAATGGCCCGAATCGCGACCCCCGTCGCATCGTTCATGAAGGATGCCCTGCCATGCTGACGTTCGTCCTCATCGTCCTCATCGCCCTGCTGGTGACCGTCGTGCCCACGATGGTGGCCGCGCGCATCGTCGGCGCGAAACGGACCGGGTTCTGGATCTGCGTGCTGGCGTTGATCGCGTCGTCGCTGATCGTGGGCCTGGCGCTGCGGCTGTTCCACGGCGGCGGGCTGCTGGCGTTCTTCGTGGCGCCGCTGGGCTTCATGTGGATCCTGGACACGACCTACCTGCGGGGCCTGGGCCTGGTCGTGCTGCAGTACCTGATCACCGCCGTCATCGTGGTGGTGCTCATGTTCACGGCGCTGGGCTCGATGCTGCACATGAAGGACATGATGCGCGAGCTGCCGATCAATACCGACAACCCGCCGGCGCAATCCGTCTGAGGGCAGCTAGTCGACGCGCACGGTCAGCATGCCGGCGCGCACGCGATCGCCGTTGGCGGCGGTGAACAGCTCGGCGTACGGGCGGCTCGTGAAGGCCAGCGTGACGTGGCGCAGCGTGTCGCCGTCCAGGTCGATGCCGACCAGGCCCACGGGCTGCCACCACGAGCGCCCGCCGGGCCGGCGGTCGCGCGACACGAACCACGCCAGGCATCCAATGCCGGCCACGACCATCGACGTGATGAACGGATGCGCGCGCATGGCCGGCGTGAAGGCCTCCGGGTTGATCGACAGACGCATCAGCATCGCGGTGCCCACGGCCACGCTGGCCAGCACGAAGGTAAGCAGCCGCGCCGCCAGCCCGGGCCGCACGCGGCCGGCGCTCTTGCGGCAGGCCGGGCAGTACGGGAACGTCTCCTCGATCGTGAGCTCGGTGCCGCCGAACACCATGTAGCGCGTGCGGCGCAGCGGCGTCTCGACGAGCTCGATGTTGCGCGCGGCGCCGCAGTTGCAGCAGGTCTTCAGCGGCGTGGTGAAGTCCAGTTGCGCCGTGCGATTGACGCTGACGAAGATCACGGCGGGCTCAGCGCAGCGAGGCCGCGGCCGAGTCGCGCACGTTCTTCTGGATCGCGATCGTCGCGAACAGCGCCAGCAGGAACGCCATGCCGTAGAAGCCCTTCTCGGACAGCGCCAGCTGCGCGTTGTACAGGCCCACGCCCATCAGCGCGATCGTGATGGCCATCGACAGCCAGCACAGGCCCGTGTACAGGCCGGTCACCGGCACGCCCTCGAGGCGGTCGCGCACGGTCTTCTGCAGCGAGACCGCGGCGAACAGCCCGTACATCAGCAACGTGAAGTAGTAGCCCTTCTCGTTCAACTGCATGTTCGTGTTCCACAGGCCGAACAGGTAGGCGCCGGCGCCGGCGATCAGCGCGGTCCAGGACGCGCCGATGAAGGCGGCGGTCGGCTTGTTGGCGTTGCTCATCGAAAGTTCTCCCTCGAAATCGTTGATGTGGGCAGCCCGCGCGGCGGGGCGCGTCGGCCAGCGCGCATTTTGCGGGCAGGCGACGGCCAATGGCCTCGGCCCCGACCCGGCAAGCGTGAAGTACAGCGCAGCGCACCGCGCGGGCGCGCGCGGCGGCAACGCCGATGGATCCGATGGGAGGCAAAGGCCGGTTATTCGCCGGGATAGCGCAGGCCGAACTGTGCGCGCATCGTGTCCATCCAGCCCACCAGCGCCACCGTCTCGTCCAGCGGCATCCCGGGGCTCTCGGGCAGGCCGGCGCGCAGGCAGCGATGCACTTCCTCGACCTGCGCCACGTAGCGCGTGCCGCGCCAGGGGCGGTCGATGATCTCGACGGGCGTCTCTTCCCAGGGTCGCGTGCCGCGCGCGAGCTTGAGCTGCTGCGCGGCATAGAACGGCGGCGACACGTCGATGCGGCCGTCGGTGCCCAGCACGGTGGCGTGGCAGCCGGTGGTCGAGCGCAGCGAGCACATGCCCTGGCTCAGGCGGTTGCCGGCGTGGCGCAGGTTGAAGACGGTGTGGACGTCGACGCCGGTCGGCCCGAGCACGGCGTCGGCCTGCGCGCCGGTGATCTCACCCAGCACGAAGGCCGCGAAGTTCAGCGGGTAGATGCCGATGTCCAGCAGGCCGCCGCCGCCCAGCTCGGGCGCGAGCGCGCGGTGGCTCGCCGGCAGGCCCGCGGCGGAGAAGCCGAAGTCGGCCGACACCGACACCAGCTCGCCGATCGCGCCCTCGCCCACCAGGCGCTTGAGCTCGACCATCGCCGGCACGTAGCGCATCCACATCGCCTCCATCAGGAAGACGTCGTGCCTGCGCGCGAGCGCCACGGCCGACTCGGCCTCGCGCCGGTTCAGCGTGAACGGCTTCTCGCACAGCACCGCCTTGCCGGCCGCGAGCGCGAGCCGCATCGAGTCGACGTGATCGGGATGCGGCGTGCCGATGTAGACGACGTCGACCTCGGGATCCTCCACCAGCCCGCGGTAGCTGCCGTGCGCCTTCACCGGGCCGGCGGGCGCCTCGTGGCCGCGCGGCAAGTCGATGAAGGCCTGCGCCTTGGCCGCGTCGCGCGACCCCACGGCCACCAGCCGCGCCTCGGGCACGTGCGCGAGGGCGCGCGCGAGCTGGTCGGAGATGCCGCCGGCGCCGATCAGGCCCCAGCCGATGCGCGGACGCGCGGAAGTGGTCAGTGCTTGCATGGCGAGGAGTGTAGGCGGGCCGCCCGCTCCGCACGCTGCTCACGCGGCCTTGCGCGCCTCGGCCTCGACGATCACGTGGCACAGCGTCTGGCGCAGGCGGTCGGCGTCGATCGGCTTGGTCAGGAAGTCGTTCATGCCGGCGGCCAGCGCGTCCTCGCGTTCGGACACCAGCGCCGCCGCCGTCAGCGCCACGATCGGCAGCACGTTGCGGTCGTAGCGCTGGCGCAGGTGGCGCGTCACCTCGTGGCCGCTCATGCCGGGCATCTGCACGTCCATCAGCACGATGTCGAACGGGTTGCCGGACTGGTGCGCGTGGTCGACGGCGTGCAGCGCGCTGGCGCCGTCGCTCGCCTGGTCGACGATCGCGCCCCAGCGCTCCAGCAGCGCCACCGCGATCATCATGTTGACGGGGTTGTCCTCCACCATCAGCACGCGCGTGCCCTGCAGCGCGTCCAGGCCCGAGGTGCTCTCGTGATCCTCGAGCTGCTGCGCCGTGACCGGCGGCAGCGGCAGGTCGACCCAGAACACGCTGCCCTTGCCCGGCTCGCTGCTGACGCCCACGGTGCCGTCCATCAGCCGCGCGAGCTCGCTGCAGATCGACAGGCCCAGGCCGGTGCCGCCGACCTTGCGCGTGAGCGAGTTGTCGACCTGGCTGAACGGCTGGAACAGGCGCGCCAGCCCGGGACCGTCCATGCCGGCGCCGGTGTCGATCACCTCGAAACGCAGGCGGTAGCCGGCGCCGCGCTGCACGTTGAGCATGATGCTGCCGGTGGTGGTGAACTTCAGCGCGTTGGTCAGGTAGTTGGTCAGCACCTGGCGCAGCCGCATCGGGTCGCCCAGCACGTGCTGCGGCACCTCCTCGTCGACGTTGACGTACAGCGTCAGCCCCTTGGTGTCGGCCAGCGCGCCGTAGGCCTGCTTGAGCGTGCCGATCAGGCCGCGCAGGTCGAACGCGACGCGGTCGACGATCAGCTTGCCGGCCTCGATCTTGGACAGGTCCAGGATGTCCGACAGGATGCCCGACAGGGTATCGGCCGAATCGCAGATCTGCTCGATGTACTGCAGCCGCCGGCGGTCGTCGACCTCGGGTGTGCGCGCGAGCTGCGCCAGGCCGACGAGCGCGTTGAGCGGCGTGCGGATCTCGTGGCTCGTGTTGGCCAGGAACGCGCTCTTGGCGCGGTTGGCGGCCTCGGCCTCGTCGCGGGCGCGGGCCAGCGCCTTCTCCACGCCGCGCCGCTCGGTGACGTCCTCGGCCAGCCAGATCGTGCCGCTGGCCGGCTGCGCGGGATCGAGCGCCTTGGCCAGCAGGCGGCCGGTGAACGTCGTGCCGTCGCGGCGCATCATCGGCATCTCGATGTCCACCTGCTCGCCGCGCGACAGCGCCGGGCCGACGTCGTCGCCCATCGTGTCGTACGCCACGTCCGACGGCCACAGAACGCGCTGCTGCTGGTCCTGCAGCGCGCCGCGCGGCCAGCCGAACATCTCGTCGAAGCGGGCGTTGGTCATCGCGATGTTGCCGTCGCGCGTGAACGAGATGCCCACCAGCGCGTTCTCCAGGATCGCCTCGCGCTCGCGCCGCGCCTGCTCGCTGGCGGTGACGTCGCGCGCGCTGGTCATCTGGTAGTCGACGTCGTCGATCGTGAAGCGCGCGGCCGACACCAGCATCGACACGCGCCGCCGGTCGCGCGTGGTCATCGTGGCGGGGAAATTCTGCACGGCCTCGTGCTGGTCGAGCATGCGGTAGATGCGATCGCGCTGCGTCGCGTCGGCCCACAGCCCCAGCTCGCTGGGCGTGCGGCCGATCACCTCCTCGGCGCGGTAGCCCGTCGTCGCGAGGAACGTCGGGTTGACCATCGCGTAGCGCCCGCTCGCGAACTCGGTCAGCGTGATCCAGTCGGGGCTGGTGGACACCAGGTGCGACAGCAGCGTCTCGCTGCGACGCACGAGGTCCTCGGCGGCGCGGCGCTCGGTGTCGTCGGTGATGATGGACAGCGTGGCCGCCTCGCCGTCGACGTCCACGCGCACGCTGCTCACGCGCACCGTCAGGTGCCGGTCCAGTCCGGGCATCAGCGTGAACTCGGCCTCGGGCAGGCCTTCGCCGGCGGCCAGCGCGTCGAGGCGCTGCACGTGCTCGGTGGCGCGCTCGCGCGACGGGCCGGCCTCGAACATCGGCAGCAGGTCCATGCCCAGCAGCGCGCGCAGGTCGACAAAGCCGAACAGCGTGACGCCGGCCGGGTTCGCGTCCAGCACGCGGCCTTCGCGATGCAGCACCAGCGGCGTGGGGATGCGGCGGAACAGGTCCTGGTAGCGCGTCTCGGTCGACCACAGCGCCTGGCGCGCCTTCACGTCCTGCGTGATGTCGCGCAGCACGCCCCAGTAGCCCGCGAACTTGCCGGCCTCGCTGGTGCGCGGCTCGGCGCTCAGCGTGAAGTGGCGGATGCGGCCGGTGACGTCCGCCCAGCGCAGCGGCACGTCGCGCATCGGCAGGCGCGCGGCCAGCTCGGAGCGGAACGCGTCCAGCACCTGGCCGTCGAACATCACGCCGCGCGTCTCCCACAGCAGCTTGCCCATGCCGGCGTCGACGCCGTGCCGGCGCAGGCCGACGAAGTTGCGCAGCTCCTCCTTGGCGCTGAAGCGGATCAGGCGGCCGTTGCCGTCCATCTCCCAGTACGCGTCGGCGGCCACGGCCAGCAGGCCCAGAAAGCGGCGCTCGCGCTCGTCGGCGCTGCGCAGCGTGCGATCGAGCGTGCGCCCCAGCAGCTCGCCGCCGGCCAGCGCGATGCCCAGCACCAGCGCGTGCGTCAGCAGCGGCCGCACGAGGTTCAGCGGCGATCCGCCCAGCGAGATGCCGGCAGGCGTCAACCAGTCGAAGGCCATCGCGCCGGCCAGCAGCACCAGCATGCTCGCCCCCATCGCCGCCGCGAGCACGCCGGCGCGCAGGCCACCGATCACGGTGAACAGGCACAGCAGCACGCCCACGACCGCCAGCGCGGGCGACATCAGCCCCTCGCCCGCGACCGCCGCCGCCACGCCCGACAGCCCGATCGCCGTGCCGATCACGAACGGCAGCGCGCGCGCCTGGATGCCGGGCCCGGCATCGCGCCGCAGGGCGAAGGCCACGCCGGCGAGCGCGAGGAAGGCGGTGGTCAGCGACAGCCGCGCCACCCAGTCCAGCGGGCGGCCGAAGCCCAGGAACATCAGGCCCGACGCGAGCGCGACCCCCGCCGTCGCGGCCAGCAGGTGGCGCGTCAGCGACTGGCGCAGGCGGTGCCTGGCCTCCTTGTTCGGTGCTTCAGCCATCGGGTGCTCTTCTTATTGGCCCTTGGCGACCCGTTGTCGGCTCGCCCCCCAAGACCCCTAGTTTGACTCGAATTCTCGAGTTGCACCGTTACCAGGCTGTACAGGCCTCACAGAACGCTTGTTCAGGTCGGCATGGCCGCGGCCAGGAACGAGGGGTCGGAACGAGGGGTCAGGTCTTGAAAGTTGCGCGCCGACGTCTTGACGTGTGCCGGCATCCGGCCGCGCAACTTTCAAGACCTGACCCCGGTGCCGACTCGTCAGCGTACGCCGGCGACAGCCGCGTTCAGCGCGGCGCGCGTGGCCAACGCAGCCTGGCGGGCGGCGTTGGCGAAGTCGTCGCCGCCGCCCGCGTACAGGATGGCGCGCGACGAGCTCACGATGATCGGGCCGTCGGCGCGCCAGCCGGCCTTGACGGTGGCATCGATGTCGCCGCCCTGCGCGCCGATGCCGGGGATCAGCAGCGGCAGCGTGGGCGCGAGCTCGCGCACGCGGGCGAGCTCTGCCGGGAAGGTGGCGCCCACCACCAGCGCCAGCTGGCCGTTCCTGTTCCAAGCACCCGACGCCAGCCTGGCGATGTGCTCGAACAGCTTGTCGCCATTGGCCAGCACCTGCGCCTGCAGGTCGGAGCCGCCCGGGTTGGACGTGCGGCACAGCAGGATCAGCCCTTTGCCGTCGTGCTTCATGTAGGGCTCGATGGAATCGAAGCCCATGAACGGCGACAGCGTCACCGCGTCGGCCTGGTAGCGCACGAAGGCCTCGCGGGCGTACTGCTCCGCGGTGGCGCCGATGTCGCCGCGCTTGGCGTCGAGGATGACGGGCACGCCCGGCGCGACACGGCGGATGTAGGCCATCAGCTCTTCCAGCTGGTCTTCCGCGCGCTGGGCCGCGAAGTAGGCAATCTGCGGCTTGTACGCGGACACGACGTCCTTGGTGGCGTCGACGATGCGCGCACAGAAGTCGAACACCTTGCCCGCGTCGCCCTTCCACGCGCCGGGAAACTTCGCCGGTTCGGGATCGAGCCCGACGCACAGCGTGGAGTCGTTGCGCAGCGAGGCGGCCTGCAGGGTGTCGGTGAATCGCATCGTCGGTGTCCTTCGTTGTTGTCGTGGGCAGGATGTGAAAACGCGGCCCGTGAGCCGCGTTGTCAGATTCTTCAGAGCTTGATCTTTGCGGCCAATTCGGCGCCGATGCCGGTGTAGCTGCCCGGCGTCATCGCGAGGAGTCGCGCCTTGTCTTCCTGCGGCAGGTCGAGGGCCGCGACGAAGCCCTGGATCAGTTCGCGCGTCATCGGCTGGCCGCGCGTGAACTTCTTGAGCTGGTCGTACGGGTCGGGCAGGCCGTGGCGGCGCATCACCGTCTGGATCGGCTCGGCCAGCACTTCCCACGACGAGTCGAGGTCCTCGGCCAGGCGCGGCTCGTTGAGTTCGAGCTTGTCCAGGCCGCGCGTCAGGCTGTCGTAGGCCAGCACCGAGTAGCCGATCGCCACGCCCATGTTGCGCAGCACCGTGGAATCGGTGAGGTCGCGCTGCCAGCGGCTGACCGGCAGCTTCTGCGACATGTGCGTCAGCAGCGCGTTGGCCATGCCCAGGTTGCCCTCGGCGTTCTCGAAGTCGATCGGGTTGACCTTGTGCGGCATCGTCGACGAGCCGACCTCGCCCGGCCTGGTCTTCTGCTTGAAGTAGCCGAGGCTCACGTAGCCCCAGACGTCGCGCGACCAGTCGACCAGGATGGTGTTCAGGCGCACGACAGCGTCGAACAGCTCGGCCATGTAGTCGTGCGGCTCGATCTGGATCGTGTAGGCGTTCTGCTTCAGGCCCAGGCGCTCCTCGACCACCTTGCGCGCGAACTCTTCCCAGTCGGTGTCGGGGTAGGCGGAGACGTGCGCGTTGTAGTTGCCCACCGCGCCGTTCATCTTGGCCAGCAGCACCACGTCGGCGATGCGCGCGCGGGCGTGCGTCAGGCGCGCGAGCACGTTGGCCACTTCCTTGCCCACCGTCGTGGGGCTGGCCGTCTGGCCGTGCGTGCGCGACAGCATCGGCACCGCCGCGAAGCGGTGCGCCATCGCCTGCATGCGCGTGAGGATGCCGTCGACCGCCGGCAGCACCACCTGCTCGCGCGCGGCCTTGAGCATCAGCGCGTGGCTGGTGTTGTTGATGTCCTCGCTGGTGCAGGCGAAGTGGATGAACTCCAGCTTGTCCTTCAACTCGGGCACGTGGCCGATGCGCTGGCGCAGCCAGTACTCGACCGCCTTGACATCGTGGTTGGTCTCCTTCTCGATGTCCTTGATCGCCTGGGCATCGGACTCGGAGAAGCGCACCACCAGCGAGCGCAGCAGGCCCTTGGCCGACTCGGGCAGCACCGGAAACTCGGCAAAGCCGGCTTCCGACAGCGCGATGAGCCACTCCACCTCGACCTGCACGCGGCGGTGCATCAGCCCGTACTCGGACAGCAGCGGGCGCAGCGCGGCCAGCTTGGGGGCGTATCGGCCGTCGAGCGGCGACAGGGCGGTGAGGGCGGAATGGGGCATAGGGCTCTTGCGCGCCTGGACGGCGCTGTCTCGTGGAAGGGCGGCACCCGGCGGCGGGGAGGCGCCCACCGGATCGCAAAACCTGTTGATTTTACGGGCCCGAGCCGTCCGGGGCTAGGGGCAACCCGTAGTCCGGCCCCCATTTCCGCGCCCGTTTCCGGCCGGCCCGAAAGACAAATGAAACCTTCGCCGGCCGGGGCGCCGCATTGACGGGTGCCGGCCCGCCTCGCACAATCACGCCCCTTTTCGCCTTCCGATCCCCGTTCCCATGACGGCCGCCCCCACTTCCGCCGACGCGCGCGACTACTGCGCGATCGATTTCGGCACGTCCAACTCGGCCGTCGCCGTGCCCGTCACCGCGGGGATGGCGCTGGTGCCGCTGGAGCCGCAGCACGGCGAGCGCGGCCGCACGATGCCCACCGCGGTGTTCTACGTCGCCGAGGGCAAGGACCTGCACGCGCTGCCCAAGCTCTACGGCCGCGCGGCGATCGCCGCCTACGTCGACGGCACCGACGGCCGCCTGATGCGCTCGATGAAGAGCGTGCTCGGCTCGGCGCTGATGGAGCAGCACACCGACATCGGCGCCGGCCGCTCGGTGGCCTTCGGCGACGTCATCGCCAGCTACCTGCTGCACCTCAAGCGCGCGGCGCAGGCGCACGCGGGACGCGAGATCGAGCGCGTCGTGCTGGGCCGCCCGGTGTTCTTCGTCGACGACGACCCCGCGCGCGACGCCGCGGCGCAGGCCTCGCTGGAGGCCGCGGCGCGCACGGTCGGCTTCAAGGAGGTGCGCTTCCAGTACGAGCCGATCGCCGCGGCGTTCCACTACGAGGAGCAGGTCACGCGCGAGCAGGTGGCGATCGTGGCCGACATCGGCGGCGGCACGTCGGACTTCTCGGTGGTGCGCGTCGGCCCGCAGCGCCGCGGCCGCGCCGACCGGCGCGACGACATCCTCGCCAGCCACGGCGTGCACATCGCCGGCACCGACTTCGACCGCCGCGTGGAGCTCGACCGCATCCTGCCGGCGCTCGGCTACGGCGCGTACGGCCCCAGGCGTGGCGACCGCGCACCGCTGGAGGTGCCCAGCCGCATCTACTTCGACCTCGCCACCTGGCACCTGATCAACACCTGCTACCGGCCGCAACGCATGATGGAAGTGGCCGCGATGCGCGACGATTACGCCAATCCGCGCCACCACGCCCGCCTGATGACGACGCTGCGCGAACGCCTGGGCCACGCGCTGGCCGGCCTGGCCGAGGACGCGAAGATCGCGGTGTCGCAGGGCGGCGCGCACGAGGTCGACCTGTTCGAGATCGAGCGCGAGCTGGTCGTCGACGTCACCGAGGAGCAGGCCGTGGCCGCGATCGGCGGCGACCTCGACCGCATCGTGCAGGCCGCGCTCGACACCGCCCGCCTGGCCGGCCTGCCGCCCGAGCGCATCGATGCGCTGTACTTCACCGGCGGCTCCACCGGCCTGCGCCTGCTGGCCGAACGCCTGGCCGCCGCCTTCCCCGGCGCGCAGGCGGTGCACGGCGACCGTTTCGCCAGCGTCGCGACGGGCCTGGGCCTGGAGGCGAGCCGCCACTTCGCGGGCTGACGCCCACTGTCGTGTTGCGCCCGGCACACAGGCGCCCCCCAGTTCTTGGGCCCGGGCCGGCGCGCCGCATGCTCCGTCATCGCCGCGCAGCCCGCATCGACTCGACCGCGGCACGCGACTGGTGCATGCCGCGGCGAGCGCACGGCACCTCAAAACCCCCGCAAGAGGGGCTCCGGGCGTGCCGTTTTTCACGGGGCGCTTCTATAGAATGAAGCTCAATCCAAGCTGCCTGCCCACATGAAACTCATCGGATCTCTCACCAGCCCCTACGTTCGCAAGGTGCGCATCGTGCTGGCGGAGAAGAAGCTCGACTACAACTTCGTACTCGAGGACGTGTGGGGCAGCGACGCCATCCTGGCCTCCAATCCGCTGGGCAAGGTGCCCGTGCTGGTGATGGAAGGCGCCGAGGCGGTGTTCGACTCGCGCGTGATCGTCGAATACGTCGACACGCTGTCGCCGGTGGGCAAGCTGATCCCCGCCTCGGGCCGCGAGCGCGTGGAAGTGCGCACGTGGGAAGCGCTGGCCGACGGCATCCTCGACGCCAGCGTCGCCGCGCGCATGGAGGCCGTGTGGACCCATCGCACCGAGGCGCAGCGCTGCCAGCCCTGGATCGACCGCCAGCAGGTGCGCATCGCGGCCGCGCTGAAGTCGATCAGCCAGGGCCTCGGCGAAAAGCCGTACTGCGTCGGCACGCACTTCTCGCTGGCCGACATCGCCGTCGGCTGCGCGCTCGGCTACCTCGACTTCCGCTTCCCCGAGAACGCCTGGCGCCAGGACTACCCGAACGTCGCCCGCCTGGCCGACAAGCTGGCCACGCGCCAGAGCTTCATCGACACGATGCCGCCGGCGGCCTGAGCCGCGCGATGCGCAACGACGAAGCGGCCCGCGGGCCGCTTTTTTCATGCGGTGTTCAGACGGCGAGATCCACCGCCGGCTGTTCCGCGGTCGGCACCATGGGCGTCTTGTGACCGCTGACCGGCGTCATCGGGCCGGACGGCGCGAAGCTGTCGGCGCGCGCGATCGGCCAGTACAGCTTGTAGACGTTGTGCGGCCAGTCGCACTGGCCGCACTGCGCCTCGAGCAGGCAGCCCGGCGCGACGAACTCCAGGTGGTTGGCCAGCAGCTTGACCTTGTCGCCGGCGACGCGCCGCACCACGTGGTTGGCCGTGATCTGGTTCGGGTGCGTGAGGCCCGCGGCCTGCACCAGCTCCTTGAGCGCCTCCAGCGTGTGGCGGTGGTAGTTGTGCACGCGCTCGATCTTGGACGGCACGACCAGCGCCTTCTGGCGCAGCGGATCCTGCGTGGCAACGCCGGTGGGGCAGTGGTCGGTGTGGCAGCTCTGGGACTGGATGCAGCCGAGCGCGAACATGAAGCCGCGCGCCGAATTGCACCAGTTCGCGCCGAGCGCCATCATGCGCGCGATGTCGAACGCGCTGACCACCTTGCCGGCGCAGCCGATCTTGATCTTGTCGCGCAGGTTCAGGCCGACCAGCGTGTTGTGCACCAGCAGCAGGCCTTCCTGCACGGGCGTGCCCACGTGGTCGGCGAACTCCAGCGGCGCCGCGCCGGTGCCGCCCTCGCCGCCGTCGACGACGATGAAGTCGGGCAGCAGGCCCGTCTCGAGCATCGCCTTGGCGATCCCGAACCATTCCCACGGATGGCCGATGCAGAACTTGAAGCCGGCCGGCTTGCCGCCCGAGAGCTCGCGCAGCGTCGCGATGAACTGCAGCATCTCGATGGGCGTGGAGAACGCGCTGTGGCTGGCCGGCGAGACGCAGTCCACGCCCTGCTCCACGCCGCGCGCCTCGGCGATTTCCTTGGTCACCTTGGGCCCCGGCAGCACGCCGCCGTGGCCCGGCTTGGCGCCCTGGCTCAGCTTGACCTCGATCATCTTGACCTGCGGTTCGGTGGCGTGCCCGGCGAACAGCTCCGCGTTGAACGTGCCGTCCGGGTTGCGGCAGCCGAAATAGCCCGAGGCCACTTCCCAGATCAGGTCGCCGCCCTGCGCGCGGTGGTGCACGCTGATCGAGCCCTCGCCGGTGTCGTGTGCAAAGTTGCCGCGCAACGCGCCGCCGTTCAACGCGCGGATCGCCGCGCCGCTGAGCGCGCCGAAGCTCATCGCGCTGATGTTGAAGATGCTCGCGTTGTACGGCTGCGCGCAGTTCGGGCCGATCGTGACGCGGAAGTCGTGCGAGGCGAGCTTCGTGGGCTGCAGCGAATGGTTGATCCACTCGTAGCCCTCGGACTGCACGTCCAGTTGCGTGCCCAGCGGGCGCTTGTCGGGGTCGCCCTTGGCGCGCTGGTAGACGAGCGAGCGCTGCTGGCGCGAGAACGGCGCGGCCTCGTTGTCGCCCTCGATGAAGTATTGGCGCATCTCCGGGCGGATGAACTCGAAGAAGAAGCGCAGGTGGCCGATCACCGGATAGTTGCGCAGGATCGAGTGGCGGCGCTGGCGCACGTCGCGGATGCCGATGATCACGCCGACCAGCCCCAGCACGGCCCAGACCCAGCCGGTGTGCGCGACGACCTCGGTGAACGCGCCCAGCAGCGCGACGACGGCGCACAGGATCCACGCGAGGTAGCGGATCGGGAAGAAGCGATCGAGCGACAGCAGCCAGGTGGGCATGGGAATGTCTCGCTGTGTTTTTCGGGAAGGGCCGGACCCGCGGGTCGGACGCGTTCCGGCATCTTCGGCAGGCCGCCGGGAAAACTTGATGACGGGCCCCGCGGCAGCGGCCGGCGCGGCAATGGTATGCCCGACGGCAGGATCTCGGCGCAGGACTTCCCGCATGCGCCGCCGGGGGCTTTTCAGCGCGCCGGGCGCGTGCGCACGCGCAGCCAGCGCCGCCACCCGAGGCGGGGGTGCACGCCCGGGGCGAGCGGTGCCAGCGGCCACGCGAATCGCGGCGGCGCGTCGACGGCCACCGTCCACGGCGCGTCGCCCAGGAAGTGGAAGCCGACCTCGCGCGGCGGCCCCAGCACCAGGTGGCGGAACGCGCCGGTGGCGCCGGCGCGGCCGATGCCCACGGTGTCCAGCACGCGGCCGTCGGCGCCGACCAGGTGGATCGACAGCAGTTCCTCCTGCTCGAAGCCGTCGGTCAGGAAGACGAGGTAGCGGCCGTCGACCTCGACCGCCGCCTCCAGGTTCAGGCCCGCCACGAAGATTGCCGTCGACCGGCTGTGCACGCGCAGTTCGCAGCGCGGCCCGCGCCGGTCGGGCGGCGCCGGCAGGACGCTCACTTCGTCGGCATGGCGCACGGCGGGCCTTCGCGTCCGTCTATTCGACGCCCGCTTCCGACGAGTGCCAGACGCCCCAGATCAGGCTGACGCCGATGCCCGCGTCCTGCTTGCTGCGCACCAGCGGGCTGTCCTCGTTGGCCGCGCCGCGCACCGACTCGAACTGCGCGAAGTACTGCAGCCGCAGCGTCGGGCTGACGCGGTGGCGCAGGCTGGCATTCAGGCGCGTGGCGACCAGGCCGGCCTTGGCGGCGTAGGCCGGGCGATCGGCGGTGGCGTACGGCGCGTCGACGCCGTAATACAGGTGGTTGAGCGTGCGGTCGCCGAACAGCGCGCCGGCCGACAGCACCAGCGAGAAGCCCCGGCCCGTCCATGCGGTGTGCGACAGGCGCGGCTCGAAGGTCCAGCCGCGGTGCGCGAAGCCGTCGTTGACGTCGAACACCGCGCGCACCGGCACTTCCAGCCGCGTGAGCCGCGGCTCGCGCCTGGCGTCGACCAGGTCTCCGAGATTGACCTTGACCGCCGGCCCGATCTCCACCAGCGTGCCGATGTTGGGCATACCGCGGCGCGCGTCGACCTTGTTGGCCGACGAGCCGAACGAGCCCGAGCCGCTGACGTCCCACTCCCAGCGCGGCGTGCGCAGCGCGCGCACGCCGATGCCGTTGCCGTCGGCATGCAGCACGGAGCCGCGGTAGATGCCGAACGGCAGGACGCGCACGCGCCCCAGGTCCTGGTCGGAGCCCGGGTACGCCGGCTGGTATGCCGCGATGCCCACGAGGCCGATCTCCCACAGCGGCAGCGGCTCCCTGGGCGAGGTGGGCTCGGTGGCACCGGCGGTGTCGGCGCCCGTCTCCTGCGCGTGGACGGCGACGACGGAGAGGGCGAGCGCGGCCGCGGCGGCGCGAAGGGGCGTGGTCAGGGTTCGGCTCATGGCGGGCCACTATAATCAGGGCACAGCGCCGATTTGATTTCCGGCTTGCGGGCGCTCTACAAATTTCGCTAAAGAGGGGCGCCCCGCGCGGTGTCCGAGCTTTTTTCCCCGGATGACCGTGACTTGAAAGGGTGCCGAGATGGGTTCCGTCGGCCATATCGAGCCGCAGGCGATGCACTTCGCCGAGCCGCTGCCGCTCACGAGCGGCAAGCAATTGAACGACTACACGCTGGTCTACGAGACCTACGGCACGCTGAACGCCGCGCGCAGCAACGCCGTGCTCGTGTGCCACGCGCTCAACGCGAGCCACCACGTGGCGGGCGTCTCGCCGAAGGGCGACACCGGCTGGTGGGACAACCTGGTGGGCCCCGGCAAGGCGCTGGACACCGACCGCTTCTTCGTCATCGGCATCAACAACCCGGGCTCCTGCTTCGGCTCGACCGGCCCCACGTCGCCCAACCCCGACCCGGCCGCGAACGGGCGCGTCTATGGCGCCGATTTCCCCGTCGTGACGGTGGAGGACTGGGTCGACGCGCAGGCGCGGCTCGTCGAGCGCCTGGGCATCACGAAGCTCGCCGCGGTGCTGGGCGGCAGCCTCGGCGGCATGCAGGCGCTCGCCTGGACGCTGCGCTACCCCGAGCGTGTGGGCCATTGCGTGGCCGTGGCCACGGCGCCGAAGCTGTCCGCGCAGAACATCGCGTTCAACGAGGTCGCGCGCCGCGCGATCGTCACCGACCCCGACTTCCACGGCGGCCACTACACCGAGGCCGGCACCGTGCCCAAGCGCGGCCTGCGCGTGGCGCGCATGATCGGCCACATCACCTACCTGTCGGACGACTCGATGGAAGCCAAGTTCGGCCGCACCACGCGCGCCTCCGGCGACGCGCCGGGCCCGCGCCACAGCTACTCGACGCAGGACATCGAGTTCCAGGTCGAGAGCTACCTGCGCTACCAGGGCGACAAGTTCAGCGAGTACTTCGACGCCAACACCTACCTGCTGATCACCCGCGCGCTCGACTACTTCGACCCGGCGCACGCGCACGATGGCGACCTGTCGGCCGCATTCGCGATCGCGCGCGCGTGCCGCTTCCTCGTGGTCAGCTTCACCACCGACTGGCGCTTCGCGCCGCAGCGCTCGCGCGAGATCGTCAAGGCGCTCGTCGACAATCGCGCCGAGGTCGCGTACGCCGAGATCGACGCGCCGCACGGCCACGACGCCTTCCTGCTGGAAGACCCGCGCTACCACGACGTGATGCGGGCGTACTTCGCCAACATCGCGCAGGGTCTCGCGACGGAGGCCGTGCAATGAGCGAGCGTCGCGACCTGGACATCATCACCAGCCTGGTGCCGCGCGGCTCGCGCGTGCTGGATCTCGGCTGCGGCAACGGCGAGGTGCTCGCGCACCTGACGCGCCACCACGGCTGCAGCGGCTACGGCATCGAGATCGCCGACGAGGGCGTGCTCGCGTGCACGCAGCGCGGCGTCAACGTCATCCAGCTCAACCTCGAGGAAGGGCTGGCGCTGTTCGACGACCACAGCTTCGACGTCGTGCTGCAGCTCGACACGCTCCAGCACCTGCGCAACACCGAGAAGATGCTGCAGGAGACGGCGCGCGTCGGGCGCATCGGCATCGTCAGTTTCCCGAACTTCGCGCACTGGCCCAACCGGCTGCGCATCGTGTCGGGCCGCATGCCCGTCACGCGCGCGCTGCCCTACGAGTGGTACGACACGCCCAACATCCGCGTGACGACGCACGCCGACTTCGAGGTGCTGGCGCGCAAGAACGGGCTGGACATCCTGGAGTCGTTCGGCCTGCAGAACGGGCGCGTGGTGCGCCGGCGCCCGAACCTGATGGCCAGCGTGGCCGTCTTCAAGTTCCAGCGCGGCTAGCGCACGATCAGGTCGGCGCGGCCGGCGTGCCCGGCTGCGCGGGCGTGGCCGGCGTCTCGGGCGTGGTGCCGCGCTGCAGGAAGAAGATCAGCAGCACGAGCCAGCCCACGACGACCATCGGCGGCACCATCATCAGCCACCACCACGGGCTGCGGCCGGTGTCGCGCAGGCGGCGCGTGCCGACCGCCAGGCTGGGCACCAGCATCACCGCGAAGAAGATGCCCGCGGCCCACTCGGCGGCCACGCCCAGCAGCACGTTGATGATCACGCAAAACAGCATGAACCACCAGAACTCGGAGCGCGTGGCACGGCCTTCGAAGTCGGCGTACTTCCGGGTGACGCATGTCTCGACGGCTTCCTGGATCTGCATGGCGCGCTCTCTTCTGCTTTCTTCGTGTCCCTGGATTGCCCGGCATGGTATCCGGGATGCCTGGCGATGGGAACGCGCCGGCCGTGGAGTGGCGCGTCAACTTCCGCGGCGTCGGCGGCGCTTCCACCCGTCCGACGAACCGCCGCCCGAGCCACCGCCGTCGCGGTAGTCGCCGCAGTCGCACCCGCCGCAATCCAGCCAGCTGAAGAGGTCGCTGCCGTCGCACGGCATGCAGCCGGACGGGTCGCACGGGACGTCGCAGTCGATGAAGCCCGCCTGGGCCTGGCGCGGCCGCACGGGCCGCGGGCAGAAGGCCTCGCGCACGCGGCGGCATTCGCGCAGGCGCAGCCGCAGCGCGCCCAGCCCGCGCCAGGCACCCAGGCGCGCGATGGCACGCAGGCCCAGCGTCGAACAGCTGGCCCGGCCCAGGTGCACGCGGCAGGGGCACGAGTAGCCCTTGCGTGGCGACAGGTGCCGCTTGTAGCCGCGGATCGCGGCCAGCAGCAGCGTCCGCACGGGGCTCACGCGCCGAGCCGCTTCTCGAAGCAGACCGACACCGCGCTGCCCGCGTAGCGGCCGTAGCCGTCGATCTCGCGATAGCCGTGGCGCCGGTAGAACGCCAGCGCGTGCTCGTTGACGCGGCGGGTGGACAGCCGCAGCGCCGCATAGCCCAGGCGCGCGGCCTCGCGCTCCAGGAAGGCGAGGACGGCGCTGCCGGCGCCGCGCGTGCCGGGCCGGGCGTACATGCGCTTGACCTCGCCGACGTCGCCCTCCAGCGGACGCAGCGCGCCGCAGCCAATCGCGCGGCCGGCGGCGTCGCGCGCGACGGCGAAGCAGGCGCGCGGCAGCAGGACGTCAGACACCTCGAACGAGGCGCGGCCCGTGGCGCCGGTGATCGCGGCGAGCGTGTCGGACAGCTCGTCCACCAGCGCGAGCGCGTCGGCGCCGCGCGGATCCTCGCCGGCCACGGCGATCGTCATCGGATCCGCCGCCACAACACGCGCACGCCGTGGCAGGCCAGCAGGTAGGCGCCGAAGTACAGCAGCAGCGGCAGCAGGCCCGACAGCATCAGCACGCTGCCGACGTTCGGCGGCAGCTGGGCGATCAGCAGCTGCGGCCAGTTCAGGAGGACGGCGCCGGCGCCGTGCGCATGGCCATCGCCGTGCGAGCGCATCAGCGCGGCGCCGGCGAACGGCGAGGCGACCGCCAGGGCGGCGGCCGCGAGGACGCAGGCGCGGTTCACGGACAGCATGGGAGGCGATTGTGACCGCTCGCCCCGGGCCGTCCCCCGATTCCTGAGCCCCAAAAGCAAAGGCCCCGGCCCATGGGGAGCCGGGGCCTTCGCAGCGGGCACTTACTTGGTGACGGCTTCCGACGCGGCCGAAGCGGCCTTGTGGGCGACGTGCTTGACGCCGCTGGCCGCCTTGTGCGCGGCGTGCGCCGTGCCGGTGGCCACTTCGGAGGCGACGTGCTCGGTGCCGGTGGCGGCGGCCGACGCGCCCTTGGCGACGGCGTGGCCGGTGGCCTTGGCGGCGTGCTTGACGGCGCTGGCGGCGCTGGCCGCGGCGTCGGCCACTTCGGCGGCGCCGGCGAAGGAGGCAGCGCCGACCAGGGCGCAGGCGATCGAGAGGGTGCGGAAGTTCATGTTGATTCCCATAGAGTTTTTCGGACCTGTGCGCCAGGCGCCCGGGGGCACCTCGCACCGCGAGGCGAACCGCCTTTCCGGCAGCCCGTCAGCAACAAACGCGAAACTCGTCAGTTCGGTTGACCGCGCAGCTCCTTGCGGATCACCAGCTTGAGCCCCGACCACACCTCGCTGACCGCGCACACCTTCACGTCGACGAACCCGAGCGGCAGGGCCAGCTCGCGGATCGTGTCCTCGGTGATGTCGGTGGGCATCTTCGACGCCTTCTTCGGCCACGAGACCCACACCGCCGCCGCCGGCGCGATCACGCTGCGCCAACTGTCGAGCCGGGCGTCCAGGTCCGCCCGCCGATCGGCGAACACGTGGACGATGTCCGTGCGCGCCGACACCTTCGCATCGAAGCGCACACGCTCGGGCAGCGGCGCCAGCCAGTCGAGGTAGTCGGCCGGCGCATGCACCGGGCAGACGCGGCTGCCCGCGGCGATGCCCAGCTTGCGGGCGAGCTGGGTGCCGGAGTAGCCGGGCGTGGACGAGGCCATGGTCAGCGCTCCAGGAGGGCGTCGAGCACCGCGTCGCGGTGCAGGAGGACGCGGGGCTCGATCGATTCCGGCGTGCGGATCACGGGCAGCGAGAACGGGTAGCGGTCGAAGCTCTCGACGCGCTCGGGCAGCAGCGTGACGCGTCCCGCGAACTGGGCCTGGGCCTGGGCGACCGACATCGCGCCGGGCCTCAGGGCTTGGCGATCGGGCCCGCCGGATCGAACGCCGCCGGCTTCTTCGCCTGCCAGGCCGCGATCGCGCGCGCCATCTCGTCGATGTCGAACACGGCGCTCTGCAGCAGCGTCATGTGCTCCAGCGATTCGCCGGTGGCGTGGTCGCGGGCGTGGTTCAGCGCGGACTTGCTGGCCGCGATGGCCAGCGGCGACTTGGCGGCGATGGCCGCGGCGAGCTGGCGCGCGTGCGCCGCGAGGGCATCGGCGTCGGGCAGCACCGCGTTGACGAAGCCGGTCGCGAGCGCGCGCTCGGCGCCCAGGCGCTCGCCCGTGTACGCGAGTTCGCGCGCGAGGCCTTGCGGCAGCAGGCGCTGCAGCCGCTGCAGCACGCCCAGGTCGGCGGCCATGCCGATGTGGATCTCCTGCACCGTGAAGAACGCGTCGGCGCTGCACACGCGCAAATCGCACGCCGCGGCGAGGTCCAGCGCGCCGCCGACGCAGGCGCCCTGCACCGCGCAGACGACGGGAAAGCGCGCGGCGTCCAGCACGTCGAAGCACGCCATCAGGCGGCGCAGCTGCGTCTGGAACGCGAGCCGCTTGCGCGCGCTGGAGGTGTCCAGCATCGCCTGCATCGGCCCGGCGGGCGCGAAGGTGTCCAGCGCCATGCCGGCGCAGAAGTGCTTGCCCTCGCCGCGCACCACGAGCACGCGGGTGTCGCCGGCGTCGTCGAGCGCCTGCACCGCGTCGCGCAGCGCCGGGAAGAACGCCGGCGCCATCGTGTTCATGCGATCGGGCCGGTTCAGCACCAGTTCGGCGATGCCGGTGGCGGGGTCGTGGTCGATGCGGAAGAAGTCGTTCATGGCGTTCGCTCCGAGGGGCCAGGCCCCCGAGTATCGACGGCATCGGCGCGTTCCCTCAGGCCGGCGCGACGTGGCGCACGCGCTTGCCGAACAGGCGGTTGGCGAACGATTCGCCCTGGAAGGTGTACGTCGTCTCGCCGAGGTCGTCGTAGCCGCAGTGGGGGTAGAAGCGCAGCGCGCGCGCGTTGCCCACCCAGGCGGTGAGCCACAGCATCTCGGCGCCGCGCGCGGCGGCGGCCTTCTCGGCGTGGCGCAGCAGGTCGCGGCCGACGCCGCGTCCGGTGAAGGGCTCCTGCACGTACAGGTGTTCCAGCTTGGCCGAGACCGTCTCGGGATGGCCCTGGAGGCGGTCCGCGTTGTCGACCACCGAGAACGCGACGAGGTGGCCGTCGCGCTCGGCCACCAGGATCGTCTTGCCCGGGTCGGCCAGCAGCGCCTCGTAGCGGGCCACCGAGTGGTTGGCGAGCGCCTCGCGCGCCAGCATCGGGCGGATGCCGTCCCTGGCGTAGGTGTCCAGGAAGACCTGGGTGGAGAGCACGCCCAGGCACAGGGCGTCGTCGGGTCGGGCGGAGCGGTACTGGATCTCGAGGGTCATCGTCTCTCTTGGTCGTCGACGGCAGGAAGGTGCCCGTCGTGGTGTTCGGTGGGAAATGTCCCCGGCCCCGGCGGCGGCGGCTCGCCCGAGTACGGCATCGGGGCGGCGAGGGCCAGCGCCACGACCTCGTTGCAGCCACGCAGCATAGCCGCTCCGGCAGTGGCGACCACTATGGCCGGATGCGGACCGGCCCCCTACACTGCCGCGCATGAAACCCGTGACCACCGACGACGGCCTTGCCCTGCACCTGCGCACCTGGCCCGCAGCCAACCCGAGCCGCGGCGTCGCCGTGCTGGTGCACGGGCTCGGCGAGCACATCGACCGCTACGACCACGTCGCGCGCCGGCTCAACGGCCTGGGCTTCACGGTGGTCGGCTACGACCATCGCGGCCACGGCCGCTCGCCCGGCCAGCGCGGCGGCATGCCGGCTGACGACACGCTGTGCGCCGACCTGGGCCGCGTGCTGCGCGCCGCGCGCGAGAGCGTGCCCGGCCCGCTGACGCTGATCGGCCACAGCCTGGGCGGCCTGATCGCCGGCCGCTTCGTGGCCGAGGGCCTGTCGGCGACGCCCGCGCCATGGTGGTGCCGCGTCGACGCGCTGGTGATGTCCTCGCCCGCGCTCGACCCCGGAACCAACGCGGTGCAGAAGCTGCTGCTGGCCGTCGTCGCGCCGATGCTGCCCAACCTGGCCGTCAACAACGGGCTGAAGGTGGACTGGATCTCGCGCGACGCCGGCGTCGTCAAGGCCTACGCCGACGACCCGCTGGTGCACGACCGCATCACCGGCCGCGTGGGCCTGTTCGTGGCGCGCCAGGGCCCCGCGGTGATCGCCGCCGCGCCGCGCTGGACGACGCCCACGCTGCTGATGTGGGCCGGCGCCGACCGCTGCGTCGCCCCCGCGGGCAGCGCCGCGTTCGCCGCGGGTGCGCCGCGCAACGTGGTCACCGTGCGCGAATGGACCGGCCTGTTCCACGAGATCTTCAACGAGCCCGAGCAGGGCCAGGTGCTGGACACGCTCGCCGAGTGGCTGAAGACGCACGTGCCCGAAGTCATCCCGGCCTAGCGAGTCAGTCGGCATAGACATTGCGCTCCGACGGCACCGCGCTGTCGTAGGCCACCAGCTCGACCTGCAGCCGCTCCGGCTCGATCATCACGTAGGCGCTGCGCCGGTGCGCGGTGCTGCCGCCGATGTGATCGAGCGGGATGTCCAGCGCGCGCAGCCGGGCGAGCGTGGCCTCCAGGTCGTCGACGACCAGGCCCAGGTGGTTGAAGGCGTTGTGCGCGCCCGAGGCCGACAGCGGCGTGCCGGGCGGCGACTCGTACAGCGCGAGGTACTGGAAGTCGTCGCCGACGTGGCGCCAGGCCACCGTGCGGCCCGCGCCGTCCTGCCAGGTGCCGGCGCCGCGCACCGACCAGGTCGGGACGATCGCCTGCAGCGCGCGCGTGGCGCGCTCGAGGTCGGTCAGCGTGACGTTCAGGTGTTCGAGGCGATGCGGGTTCATGGCGGGCTCCTTGACGTGTTTCGACGAGCCCAGTCTCTGCGCGCGGCGCCGCGCGCGCGGCGCGCGTGCGCGCCCGGCCGACCGATGGTTGGTTTGACGGACACGCCCCCGCGGCGCCACGCCACAATCGCCCCATGCCCACGCACGCGACGCCCGCCGACGCCACGACCCACCTCGCCCGCAACGTCGCCGCGCTGCGCCACACGCGCGGCCTCACGCAGCAGGACCTGGCCACCGCCGCCGGCGTGCCGCGGTCGACGGTGACGAGCCTGGAGTCGGGCACGGGCAACCCGTCGCTGCAGTCGCTGCTGAAGGTGGCGCAGGCGCTGGCGGCGCCGCTGGACGAACTGCTGGCCGCGCCGCGCGCCGCCGTGCGGCTGTGGCGCGCGTCGGAGTTCACCACGCAGCACAAGGGGCGCGACGTCGCCGTGCGCTCGTTGGTGCCCGAGCCGGTGCCAAGCGAGCAGATGGAGCTGATGACGCTGGGCATCGGCGCCGTGATGGCCGGCACGCCGCACCTTCCGGCCACGCGCGAGTACTTCACGTGCCTCGAAGGCCAGGTCACGCTGGTGGTGGCCGGCGAGTTGCACGTGCTCGAGCCCGGCGACACGCTGGCCTTTCCCGGCCACCTGCCCCATTCCTACCTGAACCGCGCCGGCGCGCCGGCCCGCGGCGTCTCGCTGGTGGTGTGGGCCGGGGCAGGCGCGCGTCCGGCGACGTCGGCCGCGGACGGCCGCCCGTAGCGAAATCCTCGGTTTCGACGCGGTTTGGCGCTCGGACTCGCCACCGGGTTGGGCGCAAAATGGTGGCCTACCCTGAATCCCGCCCTCGGCGCGCAGGGCCCGTTCCGCCACCCGCGGATCCGGCCGCTGGATCGCGCCGGGGTCGCCCAATGGAGCCCGCCATGAACGCCCCCGAACGCCTGCCCGTCCCCGCCGAGCCCGACACCAAGGCGCTGGCCGCCTTCTCCGAGACGGCCTGGAACGCGCGCATCCTGCCGCAGCTCAAGGACTACGTCGCCATCCCGGCCAAGAGCCCGATGTTCGATGCCGACTGGGAACAGCACGGCCTGCTCGACAAGGTGGTGCGCGACGCCGCGCTGTGGGTCGAGGGCCGCAAGGTACCGGGCCTGACGCTGGAAGTCCTCCGGCAGCCGGGCCGCACGCCGGTGATCTTCTTCGAGGTCGAGGCCACGCGCACGTCGTCGTTCGGCACGCCGCCCACGGTCGTCATGTACGGCCACCTCGACAAGCAGCCCGAGTTCAGCGGCTGGCGCAAGGACCTGGGGCCCTGGACGCCCAAGGTCGAGGACGACAAGCTCTACGGCCGCGGCGGCGCGGACGACGGCTACGCGGTCTACGCGGCGGTCAGCGCCATCGAGGCGCTCAAGGCGCAGGGCGCCACGCACCCGCGCATCGTCGGCCTGATCGAGAGCTGCGAGGAGTCGGGCTCGGGCGACCTGCCCGTCTACCTGGACCTGCTCAAGGATCGGCTGGGCGACGTCTCGCTGGTCGTCTGCCTCGACTCGGGCGCCGGCAACTACGACCAGCTGTGGCTCACCACCAGCCTGCGCGGCAACATCACCGGCACGCTCAAGGTCGAGATCCTCACCGAAGGCATCCACTCCGGCGACGCCAGCGGGCTCGTGCCGTCCAGCTTCCGCATCCTGCGCCACGTGCTCGACCGCCTGGAAGACTCCGGCACCGGCCGCCTGCTGCCCGACTCGTTCCACTGCCAGATCCCGAGCGACCGCATCGAGCAGGTGAAGTCCGCCGCGGCCATCCTGGGCGACGAGGTGTGGAAGCGCATGCCGTGGGCCTGCGGCGCCGACGGCGGCCCCACGCTGCCCACCACCACCGACCCGACCGAGGCGCTGCTGAACCGCACGTGGCGCCCGACGCTGTCGGTCACGGGCGTCGACGGCTTCCCCGAGATCGCCAACGCCGGCAACGTGCTGCGCCCGTTCAGCGCGTTCAAGCTGAGCCTGCGCCTGCCGCCGCTGGTCGACGCCAACGAGGCGGCCAGCAAGCTCAAGGCGCTGCTGGAGGACAACGCGCCGTACAACGCGAAGGTCACCTTCCAGCCCGACGGCCGCATGGGCGCATACGGCGCCACCGGCTGGAACGCGCCGGTGCTCGACTCGTGGATGGAGACCGCGCTCAACGCCGCCAGCCAGGCGTACTGGAACGAGCCGCTGGGCTACATCGGCCAGGGTGGCACGATCCCGCTGATGAACCTGCTGCAGCAGGGCTTCCCCAAGGCCCAGATGATGGTCTGCGGCGTGCTGGGCCCCAAGAGCAACGCCCACGGCCCCAACGAGTTCCTGCACCTGCCCTACGCCAAGCGTCTGACGGCTGCGGTCGCGCAAGTCATCGCAGCGCATCCCTGAGGGCGTTCGGGCGTCGCACTCGCCGCTGTGGCGGGTGCGGCTGTCCTCGTCGGCGCCGCCGCCGCGGTTCACAGGAGCTTGTCGAGCGGGATCCGGTCCGCCGGATCCAGCTTGGCGTACTGCGCCTTGGTCTCCACGACGCGATCGACTTCCCGGCTCGCGTGACGACGCGGACCATCCCGACGCACGCGGCGCATGCGGCCTCTCATGACAACGCGACGAACTCGCCCGCCAGCCGGCCGACGACGGCGCCGTCGCTCTCCAGCACCGAGTTCACGCGCATCCGGGCGCGGCGCATGCGGGCGAGCATGCGCATGAAGCGCGGCCACTGCTCGGGCTCGGCCAGCGACGAGCGCGCCGTGAAGCCGCCGAAGATGGGCTTGTCGTAGTCCATCGTGTTGCTCTGGATCACCAGCCGCGCGTGCACGCCCTCGGCCAGCATGCGCGTGTGCAGCAGCGACCAGGCGGCCAGGATGGCGACGGCCGAGGCGCTGCCGCCGAACACCGTCTCGCGGTGGTTGATGTTGGGCGCCAGTGGGGCGGCCAGCGTCACGCCGTCGGCATCGAGCGCGCGCACCGACACCTGCATCGCCGCCGACAGCGGGATGTGGGCGTGCAGGTAGTCCTGGAGCTCGCGGGCGTCCATGCGCCGCGGGCTCAGCGCTTGCTCCCGGCCACCAGCAGGAATCCGCCGACGACGAGGCCCGCGATACCGGCCCACATCGGGATGGGCACGGTCTTGGTTTCCTTGACGTTCAGCTCGATCGGGCCGATCTTGGCCGCAGTCTTGTCCTGGGTGTAGCTGAAGCCGCCGTAGATCAGCGCCAGGGCGCCGAAGACGATCAGGACGATGGCGATGATGCGCATGGGTCGCTCTCGGTGGGCAAGCGGACGGGCCGCGATGACGCGAGGGTAGCCTGCCCGACGGGCCTTCCGTGTAGGCGCATGCCGCACGCCGTCGAGACGGCGCCGGCACGCGGCGCGGCGGGCCACGGCACGGCGGGTCAACGTGTCGTGCCGTCCATCGCCCGCTGCATCCACTGCGAGCTGATCGCGCGACCGTGCTTGTGGGCGTACTCGTCGAACACGCCGACCGGCCGGAAGCCGAAGCGCGCGTGCAGGCGCAGCGAGGCCTCGTTGGGCAGCGCGATGCCCACCACCGCGCGGTGCAGGCGTTCGCCGGCGAGGTCGGCGAACAGCCGCCCGTACAGCGCCGAGCCCACGCCCAGGCCGCCGGCGTCGGGGGCGACGTAGATGCTCGTCTCGATCGTGCGCGCGAACGCCGGATGGGCCCGGTAGGCCTGGCTGCTGCAGTACCCGAGCAGCCGCGGGCCGTCGCGCGCGACCAGCAGCCGGTGCGGGCCGGTGTCGGCAAAGCCGGCCATCCAGGCCTGCACGGCCGCCGCCGTCTGCGGCGCCTCGTCGAAGGTGGCCAACGAATGGACGACGTAGTGGTTGCGCATGGCCAGCAGGTCGGCGGCGTCGGTGGGGCGGGCAAGGGCGATGTCCAAGGTCCGGGTTCTCCTGGAGAGCGGCCGGCCATTCTCGGGCAGCGGGCGCGGCGCGGCGGCCCGGTCCGTCCGCGTTGCGTGCAGCCTGTCCGTCCAAACGCGTCGCCAATCGCGTCGGCCTGACAGCCCGGCAGCCGCCACGTAGAGTGCCACCATCGACAAAAGGTTTCGTTGGGCTCCCAGACATGGCTTCTTCCCTGCAATCGCCGACGCCCCAGGAACGCTGGCACCGGTTCACCGCCGCCACCGTCCGGGCGTTCCATCGCTACGCGACCTGGCTGGTCTCGCTGAGCTGGTGGCGGTTCGGGTGGTACGCGCTGGTGCTGATCATCGCCACCGGCCTGCTGCAGAAGCTGCCCCCATTCAGCCTGACGTACTACGAGACGATCGTCGACTCGGCGAGCCATCGCAAGTCCAGGCACGTCACGCCGCCGTCGCCGCCCTCCCCGCCGTCGTTCGCCGCGCCGGCCGTGCCCGCCCCGCCCGCGCATCCGGAGAAGGCCGAGCAGCCGGAGCGCCCCGAGAAGCCGGAGAAGGCCGAGAAGCCCGAAAAGCCGGAGGCGCCGTCGCCGGCCCCGACGCCCCGGCCCGGCGCGAACGCCGACGACTCCAAGACCGTCGACATCAAGCTGCCCGGCATCATCGTCAACACCAAGGACCACACGATCAAGAACAAGGGCGTGAACATCACGTTCAGCGGCGACGGCATCCACATCAGCAGCGACGACGCACCCGAGGACGCCGGTGCCCGCGCCGCGTCGGCAGCCGCGCGCGCGGCGCAGGCCGTCGAGGCCGCCTCCGCCGCCAAGGCCGCGGCCGTCACGGCCAAGGATCGCGCCGAGGCCGCGCGCTACGAGGCGGCCGCCAAGCGCGACATGGCGCTGGCCAAGGCAATGACCGACAAGGCCGCCGCCGAGCAGGCGCGCGCCGCGGCGCTCGGCAGCGCCACCGCGGCCACGGCGGCCAGCGCCACGGCCCAGGCGGCGTCGGCCGCGTCGGCGGCGGCGGCCGCGGCGTCGCAGGCGGCGGTCGACATCGTGGTCGGCGGCCAGCACGTGCGCATCGACGTGCCCGCGCACGCGACGGCCGACGACGTGCGCTCCGCCATCGAGGAGGCCAAGTCGTCCATCGTCGACCAGATCCACGAGGCCGAGGAACAGCGCCGCGCCTCCGAGCAGGAAGCTGCCGACCGCGCCACCGAGGCGGCCGAGAAGGCCAAGCACGCGAGCGACGACGAGGAGGACGACGGCGACAGCTCCGACGCCGCCAACCAGCACCGCACGATGCACGCGCGCACCATCAACAGCGTGCCGCTGCAGATGCTGGCCGTGTGGTGGATCCTGGGCTCGATCCTGATCAAGATCACCTACAAGGGCCGCATGCAGGCCGAGGTCAAGGCCGCCGAGGCCACCGAGACGGCCGAGGCCGAGTCGCTGCGCCGCCAGGTGCTGGAAGCGCGCATGGCGATGATGCAGGCGCAGGTCGAGCCGCACTTCCTGTTCAACACGCTGGCGTCGATCGACCACCTGATCGAGTTCGACCCCAAGCGCGCCAGCCAGATGCAGCGCAACCTGATCTCGCTGCTGCGCGCGAGCATGCCGTCGATGCGCTCCACCGACTCGGGCCTGCGCCCGCTGGACCTCGAGCTGGCCGTCGTGCGGCCCTATCTCGAGATCCTGAAGGTGCGCATGGAAGAGCGCCTGACCACCGAGATCGACGTGCCCGACGGCCTGCTGTCGGCCGAGTTCCCGCCGATGATGATCCAGACGCTGGTCGAGAACTCGATCAAGCACGGGCTGGAGCCCAAGGCCGAGGGCGGCCACCTGTCGGTCAAGGCCGAGATCCGCCACGGCAAGCTGGCCGTCACCGTCTGCGACACGGGCCTCGGCTTCGAGGCGGCCGCCCAGGGCTCGACGCACGGCACCGGCGTGGGCCTGGCCAACATCCGCGAGCGTCTCGCGCTGCTGTACGGCAGCAAGGCCTCGCTGACGATCGCCAACAACCCGGTCGGCGGCACGATCGTGACGATCACCGTGCCCTACACCACGCACACCGAAACCGACAGCGACGAAGGAGCCAAGGCATGACCGATTCCATCGACCCTCTCGACCACGCGCCCGAGCCCGACGACCGCCCCGCCGGCGTGACCCCGGCCGCGGCATCGACCGCATCGACCGCTCCCGCGGCGCCCGCCGCGCCCGTCGCCGCCGCGCCGGTGCCCTACCGCCCACGCCTGAGCGGCTGGGCACGCCTGTTCCGCTGGTGGCTGGGCCTGAGCGTGCTGGCGTTCGTGGGCGTGGTGCTGTGCGTGTGGATCGGCATCGGCCACGGCGACTTCGCGCCGCTGCACATCGTCATCGCCGACGACGGCTCGGACGGCATCACGATCAACGGCCTCACCGACGCCGGCAGCGCGCTGCTGGCGGTCGGCGTCGGGCTGCTCGCGCTGCTGCTCCTGCTGCTCATCCCGGTGCTGATCGCGATCGTCGTCGGCGCCGTCGTCATCGCCGTGGTCTGCGGCGTGGGCGTGCCGCTGATCGCGCTGGCACTGGCGCTCGCGGTGGTGACCTCGCCGATCTGGGTGGTGGGCGTGCTCGTGTGGATGGCCGCGCGGCGGCGCGAGACGAACCGCCTCGCCGCTTCGGCTACGATGCCCGCATGACGCTGCCTGCCGACTTTCGCGGGCGCGCGCAGCACCAAGGCTGATCCATGAACACGACCCCTTCTTCCGATGCCGCGGCCCCGGTGCGCGGCGTGATCGCCGACGACGAGCGGCTGATGCGCGACCAGCTCAAGGCGCGCCTGGCCGAGGTCTGGCCCGAGCTGCAGATCGTCGGCGAGGCCAAGAACGGCCTCGAGGCGGTCGACCTGGTGGCCGAGCACCACCCCGACGTCGTCTTCCTGGACATCCGCATGCCCGGGCTGTCGGGCGTGGACGCCGCGCGCCGCATTGCACAGCTGCCCGCCGGCGAGGACGACGACGATGCATCGCTGCCCGAGATCGTCTTCATCACCGCGTACGACCAGTACGCGATCGAGGCGTTCGAGCAGGGCGTGGCCGACTACGTGCTCAAGCCCGCCGAGCGCGAGCGCCTGGGCGTCACCGTCTCGCGCATCAGGCAGCGCCTGGCGCTGCGCGGCACCGACGACGAACCGCCCGCGCCGCACCTGCAGCAGCTGCTGCACAAGCTGTCGGCCAAGCTGAACCCGAGCGGCACGCCGCCGGCGCTCAAGTGGATCCAGGCCACCGTCGGCCAGGCGATCCAGATGATCCCGATCGAGGACGTGCTGTTCTTCATCTCCGACGAGAAGTACACGCGGGTGCAGACCGCCACGATCGAGGCGCTGATCCGCAAGCCGATCAAGGAGCTCGTCGACGAGATCGACCCCGACCTGTTCTGGCAGATCCATCGCTCGACGCTCGTCAACACGCGCTGCATCGCGGGCGTGACGCGCGACCTGCGTGGCCGTCAGATCGTGGCGATCAAGGGCAGCAACGAAAAGCTGGAAGTCAGCCGCTCCTACACGCACCTGTTCAAGGGCATGTGAGGCGACGGGCCGGCGCCTCGCGCTCGCCGTCATGCTCGCGCTGGCCGACCTCGTGCTGCTGGCGCTCGCGGAGTTTCCGCCGGGCTGCCCGAGCCGGGCCGCGCATCCGTACCACCACGTGCCGGTCGACGGCGTGGTGGTGCAGATCGAGCCGCCGCTGGCCGGCGGCGATGCCGTCTTCTCGACCGCGCACATCCGCTACCTCGTCGCGGGACAGCTCGTCGCGGCGCTGGGCGTGGCCGCCGATGCGCTGCTGCGCGGGCGCTAGAGTCGGATCGCCCTGACCTGCACGGCCCAGGCCAGCCCGCCGGCGATGCCCAGCGCCACCACGATCAGCACGGGCCAGAGGCGGCGGCGCGGCGGGGTCTCGTCGGCGGCGGCATCGGCATCGGCATCGGTGTCTGACGGCGGCTCGCTCTCGCTCTCGATGGCGCCGATGTCCATCGCGCTGGTGGGCTGGAAGCCGCTGACGAACGCGGTGTCGGGGGCGTCGTCGCCGGCGCCGCGGCGCAGCAGTTCGGCCTTGGCGGTGACGCGCTCGATCTCGCTGAGCGTCTCGCCGTCCAGCCGCGCGCGGATCTCGCGCTCGGACAGGTTGCGATAGCTGCGCGCCAGCGAGGCGCCGCCGGGGGACGGGGACAGGAGACTCAAGGCGCGACCTCCGAGTCGCGGACGGCCGCGCGGGCGATGAACCACTGGCCCAGCCAGTAGATCGACAGGTTCCACAGCGTGGGCAGCGGCACGCCGCCGACGAACTTGTCGGTGGCGAGGATCGCGTCCGACAGCACGAACAGCGCGGCGCCGATCGCGACGATGCGCCACTTGGCGGCATCGGGCTGGCCGCGGCGCGCGAGCCACACCGACGTCGCCTGCGCCGCCATCGCCGACAGCGCCGTGACGTAGACCAGCACCGGCACGCGCATGTCGCCCGGCACGCCGGCCCACAGCGAGGCCAGCACGCTGGCCGCGACGATCGTCCACACGCCGAAGGCCGGCGGGCTGGCGAGGAACTTCACGCGCCGCGTCAGCGCGACGAGGTAGGACAGGTGCCCCAGCAGGAACGCGACGAGCCCGGCGAGAAAGCCCTGCACCGGCCACAGCAGCGCGATGTCGCCCAGCAGCGAGAACACGAGGCCTATGACGATCCAGCGCTTGACGAGGCCGTCGTCGCTGCGGCCCAGCGCGGCCCAGGCGATGACGCACAGCGTGGCTAGCGGCTTGAACGCGAAGTTGAGCCAGGGCATGGCGAGCGCCCACGGCGCAGACGCGATGGCCAGCAGCGCGGCCACGGCGGCGATGAACGGCAGGAGGCGACGCAGGGGCGTCGTCGGGGAGTCGGCAGACATATGGGACGCGAGTGTCCCCGTCGAGTTGCGCAACACTCGTCAGGGTCTACCCGCTTCATCCCCGCTTTGGGTGAACGCCCACTGCGCGCCGCGTGACGTTGCGGCACGCGGCCACGGCCTTGTCTAGACAGGTCTCTCCAGGCGCCGTGGGCGGCGCGCGACACGCCCGCTTCAGCGGGCCGCGGTGGGCGGCGCGCTCGCCGCCTTGACCGCGAGCGCCTCGCGCAGCTTGCGCAGCCGCTCGCGCGGGTCTTCCTGCGACCTGGCCTCGTGCAGCTTCATCTCCGCGATGAAGCGGCTCGGGATGCCCGCCACCGTCTCGCGACCCTTCTTGCGGCGGCGCAGCGTGCTCACGGCGAGCGTCTGACGCGCCCGCGTGATGCCCACGTACATCAGGCGGCGCTCTTCCTCGATGTGGTCGGCCGTGGTCTCCTCGTCGGCCTTGAACGGCAGCAGACCCTCGTTGACGCCCGCCAGCACCACGTGCGGCCATTCCAGGCCCTTGGACGCGTGCAGCGTGGACAGCGTGACCACCTCCTGCTCGTCGCCGCGCTCGGCCAGGCTGAGGATGATGCTGATCGACTGGGCGATGTCGAGCACGCTCTTCTTCTCGCTCTCGAAGGTGCCGCCCTCCTGCGTGATCTCGCCGCCGCAGCGCTTGGCCACCCAGTCGACGAAGTCCATCACGTTGCCCCAGCGCGCGGTGGCCACCTTCTCGGACTCCTCGGAATCGCGCAGGTGCTGCTCGTAGCCGATGTCCTTGAGCCAGTCCATCAGCATCGGGCGCGCGGCCTCGGCGCCAACGGTGTGGCGCGCCTTGTCCTGGAACTCGTTGACGTAGCGGCCAAACTCGTGGAGCCCGTCGATGGCCTTGGACTTCAGCGCCGTGCCGAGCGACTCGGCGAACAGCGCCTCGAACATGCTGACCTTCCATTTCCTGGAGAACTCGCTGAGCGCGCCCAGCGTCGTGTGGCCGATGCCGCGCTTGGGCGTGGTGACGGCGCGCAGGAACGCGGGGTCGTCGTCCTCGTTGACGATCAGGCGCAGCCAGGCGCACAGGTCCTTGATCTCGGCGCGGTCGAAGAAGCTCTGGCCGCCCGAGACCTTGTACGGGATCTGCGCGGCGCGCAGCTTCTGCTCGAACACGCGCGACTGATGGTTGGCGCGGTACAGGATCGCGAAGTCGGAGAACTTGATGCGCGCGTCGTTGCCGCGCAGCGTCTGGATGCGCGCGACGGCGCGCTCGGCCTCGTGCTCCTCGCCGTCGCACTGCACGACCTGCACCGGCTCGCCGTCGCCCAGGTCGCTCCAGAGCTTCTTCTGGAAGATCTTGGGGTTGAGCGCGATCACCTCGTTGGCCGCGCGCAGGATCGCGCTGGTCGAGCGGTAGTTCTGCTCCAGCGGGATCACCTTGAGCGTCGGGTACTCCGCGGGCAGGCGCTTCAGGTTCTCGATGGTGGCGCCGCGCCAGCCGTAGATCGACTGGTCGTCGTCGCCCACCGCCGTGAAGCGCGCGCGCCGCGGGTCGCCCACCAGCTGCTTGAGCAGTTCGTACTGCACGGCGTTGGTGTCCTGGTACTCGTCGACCAGCACGTGCTGGAACAGCGCCTGCCACTTCGCGCGCGTCTCGTCGTCGCGCTGCAACAGCTTCAGCGGGAAGCCGATCAGGTCGTCGAAGTCGACCGCGCCGTAGGCCAGCAGGCGCTCCTCGTACAGCTTCATGACCTTGGCGGCCACCACCTCGTCGGCGTCCTTGGCGGCCGCGGGCGCCATGTCGCTGGTGATCCCCATGTTCTTCCACAGGCTGATCGTCCACTGCCACTGGCGCGCGAGCTTGATGTCGGTGGTGGCGCCGGCGTCCTTGAGCACGTTGAGGACGTCATCGGAGTCGAGGATGGAGAACTGCTCCTTCAGGCCCAGCCGCGTGCCGTCCTCGCGCAGCATGCGCACGCCCAGCGAGTGGAACGTGCTGATCGCCAGATCCCTGGCCGCCCGCGAGCCCACGAGCTGCTTGGCGCGCTCGCGCATCTCCTGCGAGGCCTTGTTGGTGAACGTGATGGCCGCGATGTTCTTGGGCGCGAGGCCGTGCTGCAGCAGGCGCACGATCTTGTACGTGATCACGCGCGTCTTGCCCGAGCCGGCGCCCGCAAGCACCAGGCACGGGCTGTCCAGGTGGTGCACCGCCTCCATCTGTGCGCCGTTGAGCCCGGCGGCGGCGACGTTCGCGGCGTGGGAGGAGCGGGATTCGTGGATGGCGGCCATGGGCGGGAGAAGTGGTGCGCAAACAGCGAAAAAAGGCGGAAACCCGCTCGCCGGCAGTCGTTGCGAATCATAGCGAATGGGCCTCCCGCAAAGCCCCGCGCGGCTGTGATAGACGGCGCGCAAATTGCCGGTTTGGCGGCGGACGCGACCCGGGCGCGCCGAACCGCCGCCAAATCGCCCGATCCGCGCGCCAGAAAGGCCCGCATCATGAAGACGCCGCTCGTCGCCCTGCTCCTGACGGCCGTCGCCACGGCGGCGTCGGCCCAGCTCTCGTCGCCGATCAGCCCGGGCGCCGCGCCCACCGTCAAGGCCGACCCGCGCAACACCGCCGTCGAACGGGCCCAGTTGCGCGCGGACGAGGACAAGGTGCGCGCCGACCAGGATCGCCTGCGCAGTGCGCGCGAGGCGCACGACGACGCCGCCATCCGCGCCGCCACCGCCGCCCTGCGCGCCGATACCGAGACCCTGCGCGTCGACCGCGAGCGCCTGGCCGACGCCAACAGCGGCGAAAGCTTGAAACGCTGACGCCCCGTCCTGGTGCATTCCCGCGCGAAATCGCAAGCTTGGATTCAGGTTTCGCGCACAACGTAGGGAGACTGCACGTGTCGGCGTTGCGGGCCCCCCGGGGCTTACCCGAAAATCTCGCCCGCCACGTTTCCGGTCGAGCGTTCCGGCATTTTCTTCATTCCGGTGCAGAAAAAAGAAGGGAAGCACGTAAACCGTTCGTGCAAGGGGTGCGTTGTTCCGACGTCCCCCGCTCACTTGTGGCGGCCGACGCCACAACCCAACTTAAAGGTTTCACCATGAAGAAGATCCTGATCGCCGTCCTGTCGCTCGCCATCGGTACCGCCGCCCTGGCCCAGGCCCCGGCCCCCGCCGCCCAGACCGCCACGGCTTCGCCGGACGTCGCCGCCTCGGCCGTCGCCAAGAAGAAGGCCAAGCGCGCCGCCAAGAAGGCTGCCAAGAAGGCCAAGGCCGCTTCGGCCGCCTGATCGCAGGCCTCGCGACGCGGCTTCGGCCGCGCGCGATCTGGAATCGAGAAGAGCCGACCGGGCAACCGCGTCGGCTTTTTTTCGTCCGTGCGCGGCACCGACATGAAAAAAGGGCGCTCGTCGCGAGCGCCCTTGTTCCTGCAATTCGCCGCGGGCACGGGCCCCGCGACCGTCCTCAGCCCAGGTTGACCGGGAAGAAGATGCGCGAGCCGTCGCGCCAGATCAGCAGCGCCACGCGCTTGGGCTTGGTGGCCAGGATGGCCTTGACGTCCTCGACCGACGCCACCGGCTTGCCGTTGACGGCCAGCACGACGTCGCCCTGCTCCACGCCGGCCTTGGCGGCCGCGCCATCCGCGTTCTCGACGACGAGGCCGTTGGAGCCGACCTCGCCCTTCTCGTCGCGATTGAGCGGGCGCAGCGACAGGCCCAGCTTCTCGCTGCTGCCCGGCTCGCCGCCCTTGGAGGCGACATCGAGCTTGTCGGTGCTGGCGCTGAGCGTCGCGACCACGGTCTCGAGCTTCTTGTCGCGCCACACTTCCAGCGTCACCTTGTCGCCCGGCTTGGACAGACCCACGCGCGAGGACAGCTGGCCCGGCTCCTGGATCGCCTCGCCGTTGACCTTGGTGATGACGTCGCCCGAACGCAGGCCGGCCTTGGCCGCGCCGCTGTTGGGGGCCACGGTGGCCACCAGCGCGCCATCGGGGCGCTCCAGGCCGAAGCTCTCGGCCAGATCCTGCGTCAGCGGCTGGATCGACACGCCCAGGCGCGCGTGCGTGGCGTGGCCGGTGGCGACGATCTGGTCCTTGATCGTGAGCGCCACGTCGATCGGAATCGCGAAGCTCACGCCCTGGAAGCCGCCGGTGCGGCTGTAGATCTGCGAGTTGATGCCGATCACGTTGCCGGCCGCGTCGAACAGCGGGCCGCCCGAGTTGCCGGGGTTGACCGCGGCGTCGGTCTGCAGGAACGGCACGAAGTTCTCGCCGCTCTCGCTGGGCAGCGAGCGGCCCTTGGCGCTGATGATGCCGGAGGTGGCTGTCTGGTCCAGGCCGTAGGGCGCGCCGATGGCCAGCACGTAGTCGCCCACCATCAGCTTGGACGGCTGGCCGAAGCGCACCGTGGGCAGGCCCTTGGCGTCGATCTTGAGCACGGCGATGTCGGTGGCGGTATCCACGCCCAGCACCTTGGCCACGTATTCACGGCGGTCCTGCAGCTTGACGGTGACGTCCTTGGCTTCCTTGACGACGTGCGCATTGGTCAGGATCAGGCCGTCCGAGCCGATGATGAAGCCCGAGCCCAGGCCCTTGAACGGCTGCTCCATGCCCTGGCCGCCGCGCTGGATGTTGGGCATGCCCGGCATGCCGCGGAAGAAGCGGAACAGCGGATCGTCGGGGCTCATGCCGCCCTGTTCCTGGATCTCCTCGTTCGTCGGCTTGTGCGTGCCCTCGACACTGACGTGCACGACGGCCGGGCCGAACTCCTGCACGATGGCGCGGTAGTTCGGCGCGGTGCCCGGCGGCAGCGCGGGCAGCGGCGGCGTGACCGGCGTGGGCGCGACCTGCTGGCCCGTGGCCGCGGCGGCGATGCCGGCGCTCGTGCCGCCCGCGCCCGGCGCGGCGACCGCGTTGGTGCTGGTGGAGTGGCGCAGCCAGGACGGCAGGTCCAGCGCGCCGGCGGTGCCCATCACCGCCACGCCCGCACCCAGCAGGCCCCAGGCGAGCGGCTTCAGGTTGGTCTTGTTCATCGATTCGGCTCCTTGTCGGCTTCAATCAGGACGGCGCGCCGTCCGGGGACGTTCGTCCTTCGCGGCGCATGACTGGCAATGTGCGCGCCGAGGATGAAGGCTCCATTAGCTCAACATGAGGCGAACATTAGGACGCGGCGGACGCGCGGGCGCGCGTGACGCCTGCGCGCACGGGGCGCGGGCGCGCAGGACGACCGGACGGATCCGGCGTGTTCGAGCGCTCAGGCTTTGGCCGGCCAGGTCACCCGCACGCGCAGGCCGCCCGCGGGCGAGTCGCCCAGCTCGACCTCGGCGCCCTGGCGCAGCGCCACCTGGCGCACGATCGCCAGGCCCAGGCCGGAGCCGGTCTGGCCCGCGGCGCTGTCGCGGCGCACGAAGCGGTCGAACACGATCTCGCGGTCCTCGGCCGGGATGCCGGGGCCGTCGTCGTCGACCTGCAGCACCGGCGCGCCGGAGTGGCCGGCGGCGCTGCCGACCCACACCGACACGTGGCCGCCCTGCGGGCTGTAGCGCACGGCGTTGTCGATCAGGTTGCGCGCGAGCACGGCAACGTCCCCGGCGCCTGCCAGGGCGGTCGCCTCGGCGCCCTCGGCCACGTCGAGTTCCAGCGTGGTGCCGCGTGCGTCGGCGAACGGCGCGACGTCGGCCATCGCCTGGCGCACCAGCTCGGCCAGCGGCGCGGCGCTGGCCTCGCGCGGCGGGCCGGCCTCGCTGCGCGCCAGCGCCAGCAGCTGCTCGACCAGGCGCGTCGCGCGGTCGACGCCGGCGGTGAGCGCGCGGGCGGCCTCGTCGCGCGTGGCCTCGTCGGGCGCGCGGCGCAGCACCTGCACCTGCAGCTTGAGCGCCGTCAGCGGGGAGCGCAGCTCGTGGGCCGCGTCACCGACGAAGTGGCGCTGCGCGGCCAGCGCGGCGCCGAGCCGATCGAGCAGCGCGTTGAGCGACTGCACCAGCGGGAGCACCTCGTCAGGCAGGTCGCCCTCGGGCAGCGCCTGCAGCGAACTGCTGTCGCGCGAGCGCACCTCGGCGGCCAGGCGCTGCAGCGGCGCCAGCGAGCGCGACACCAGCCAACCGATCACCAGCGCCAGCGCCGGCGCCACGGCCAGCAGCGGCACGACGCTGCGCAGCGCGGCCTGCGCGGCACGCTCGTGGCGCACGCGCTCGGGCTGCGCCACCTGGATGACGCGGTCGCGTGCCTCGACGCCGAACGTGCGCCAGACGATGCCGCCGGCGGAGATGTCGGCAAAGCCCAGCACGGCGCGCGCCGGCGGCTCGTTCTGCAACTGCGTGGCGTAGACCTCGTGGCCGTCCTCGCGCCAGATCTGCACCACGTAGTCGAGCTGGCCGTCGGCGAGCGCGCGGGCGTCCTCGGGCGCGATCTCGCCCTGGTCGCGCAGCGACAGCGCCATCTGCCGCAGCTGGTAGTCGAACAGGCTTTCGGTCTGGCGCAGCACGTTCCAGTAGACCGAGCCGCCCATCGCGAGCGCGGCGACGACAAGCACCGCCAGCAGCGACAGCAGCAGGCGGACGCGCAGCGTGCCGCCCGCGTTCAGGCGCAGGCCGCGGCCGGTGGCGGGCGCGGTCAAGCGGCGGCTCCGCCGTCGGCGTCGGGTGCGTCGCGCTTGCCCAGGTAGTAGCCGACGCCGCGCATCGTGCGGATCAGCTCGGGCCCGAGCTTCTTGCGCAGCTGGTGCACGTAGACGCTGACGGCGTTGCTCTCGACCTCCTCGCCCCAGCCGTACAGGCGATCCTCGAGCTGGGCGCGCGACAGGATGGCGCCGGGCCGCTGCAGCAGCGCCTCCAGCACCGCCAGCTCGCGCGCCGACAGCATCACCGGTTCGCCGCGCAGCGTGACCTCGCGCGTGGCCGGGTCGAAGCTGAGGTCCTCGTGCACCAGGCGCGTGGCGGCGCGGCCGCTGTGGCGCCGCAGTACGGCGCGCATGCGGGCCAGCAGCTCGTCGAGCTCGAACGGCTTGGTGAGGTAGTCGTCGGCGCCGGCGTCCAGGCCGGCCACGCGCTCGCCGAGCGCGTCGCGTGCCGTCAGCACGATCACCGGCGTGGAGTCGCCGCGGCTGCGGATGCCGCGCAGCACGTCCAGGCCGTTGCCCTTGGGCAGGCCGACGTCCAGCAGCACGAAGTCGAAGCGCTCGGTGGCGGTGGTGGATGCCGCGGCCTGCGCGTCCGTCACCCAGTCGACGGCATGGCCCTCGAGCTTGAGCGCCGCGCGCAGGCTCTCGCCGATCATCCGGTCGTCCTCGACCAACAGAAGTCTCATGGGACGATTTTGACGAAATCCGCCGCGCCGAGTTCCGTCGCGCTCAGAACACCTTGGCCAGCCGAACGGTGACGCCCGCGAACACCTGCCAGCGCGGCGACGCGTTGTTCAGGCCGCGCGCGGCGCCGACGTCGAACACCGCCGCGTTCGATTGGTTCCAGCTCGCGGCCGCGAGGAACTGCGCCTGGTCGGGCGTGCCCGACTGGTGCGTGCCGGAGAGCTCGCCCACCGCGCCCCAGGCGTCGGACAGGCTGCGCGACACCGCCGCCGCCCAGCCCGTCTGCCACCCGCCCGCCTGGCGCGAATCGGTCACGTGCGTCTCGTTGACGTTGATGTCAGTGTGCCAGCCGGGCGCGAAATCGCTGCTGAAGATGCCGTTGATCGTCGTCTGCGCGTGGCCGATGCCCAGGTCGTCCTTGGCGGTGGGGAAGGCCTCGCCCAGCTCCAGGCCCCAGGCGGTGGCGTCGCTCACCGCGAAGCGGCGCTTGAGCACGACGGCGGTGTCGCCGAAGCCGTTCTCCGACGCGCCGCCGCCGGACTGGCGCACGAAGGCGTCGCCGCCGACGCGAATGCCCCAGTCGGGCGTGAACGCGAGCTTGAGCGTGTAGGGCAGCGTCGTGCGCGACGCGCCGCCGTCGGGGCTCGTCGCGTGCAGGCCGCCGGCCTCCAGCTCGAGCCAGCCGGGCGCCGACAGCTGCGCCGGCGTCGACACGCTGGGGCGATACGGCACGACGGCCGGGTCGGCGTCATCGGCATGCGCGGCGCCGACGCAGGCGAGCGCCGCGAGCGCCAGGGCGATCTTCTTCATCCAAGGACCTTTCGCATCGTGATGCTGGTGGGCTCGAAGCCCAGCGCCTCGTAGAGCCGGCGCGCGCCGGCGTTGTGGCCGAACACGTGCAGGCCGACCTGCTGCATGCCGTGGTCGCGTGCCACCCGTTCGAGCTCGGCGAAGGCCGCGCGGGCGAAGCCGCGGCGGCGCGCCGCCTCGTCGATCTCGATGTTGTAGACGTACGCCTCCTGGCGCCCGCCCTTGCCCGACTCGGCCCACCACAGCTGCCCGACGCGCTCGCCGGTGGCGTCGTCATGCAGGTGCACGAAGAACTGCCCCGGCGTCGCCAGGCCCTGCGGGAGCAGCGCCGCATGCGCTTCCTGCGACTTCTCGATCGACTCGGCCAGCGACCAGCGGCCGTCCTGCACGTTGGTCAGCGCGAAGGCCGGGATCGCCTGCACGAGCCAGGCGTGGAAGTCGGGCTCGGTGAACGGGACGAAGCGGACGCCCATCAGGCGCCGGCGCGCGGCGAGCGCATCGCGGTGCCGCGCGCCATCGTCACTTCTTCGCGTAGGTGATCTTCTTGGCGCCGCCTTCGCAGCTGCCCACCACCTTGGCGTCGCCCACCTTGTCGGCCTCGACGATCTCCAGCGTGTAGCCGGTGACGTTCTTGGCGTCGAGCTTGGCGGCGATCTCCGTCTTCAGTTCCTCGCAGGCCTTGCCGGCGGCCAAGGAGGACGAGCCGGCCAGCGCGAGGGCGGCGGCGACGATCAGCGTGACATTGGTCTTCATGCGAGAGCTCCCCATCGTTGTGAATGGCAGCAGCGACTTTACTGCGGCTGGCTGTCCACGGGCTCTCGTTTTTCGCGCGGTGTCAGATCCCCAACGGATCGACGTCGATCGCCCAGCGCACGATGCCCCGGTGCGACGTCTTGAGCGCCGGCAGTTCCGGCGTGAACAGCGCCAGCAGCCGCTGCAGCGTCGCGCGCGACGCGCACTCGATCAGCATCTGGCGCCGCTCGAAGCCGGCCACCTTGGCCACCGAGGGCGGCACCGGCGCGTAGAACATGACGTCGGCCGCCTCCGGATACGCCTTCGCCAGCTCGCGCGCCGCGCGCAGGAAGGCCTCGGCGACGTCCTCGGTCTTCGCCTCGGCGCGCAGCAGTGCCAGGTGCGAGTACGGCGGCAGGCCTGCCGACGCGCGCTCGGCGAGCTGCGTGGCGGCGAACGCGGCGAAGTCGTGCTTCTTGAGCGCCTCGAACAGCGCATGTCCCGGGTTGTAGGTCTGCACCCACATCTCGCTTCCGCGCGCGATGTCGGCGTCGCGGCCCGCGCGTCCACCGGCCTGCATCAGCAGCGCGAACAGGCGTTCGGGGGCGCGGAAGTCGGCGGCGAACAGCGCGCCGTCCGGGTTGACGGCGGCCACCAGCGTGACGCGGCGGAAGTCGTGCCCCTTGGTCACCATCTGCGTGCCCACCAGCACGTCGACCGCGCCCTCGTGCACCGCGGCCAGCTGCGATTCCAGCGTGCCCTTGGCGCGCGTGGTGTCGGCGTCGATGCGCAGCACGCGCGCGCCGGGCAGCAGGTCGGCGACCTGTTCCTCCAGCCGCTCGGTGCCGCGGCCCATCGGCTCGATGTCGAGGTTGCCGCAGTCCGGGCACGCGCGTGGCACCGGCTCCTGCGTGCCGCAGTGGTGGCAGCGCAGGATGCGCTCGCCCTTGTGGAACACGCGCCATGCGCTGCAATGCGGGCAGCCGCTCTTCCACGCGCAGGCCGGGCAGTGCAGCACGGGGGCGAAGCCGCGGCGATTGAGGAACAGCAGCGACTGCTCGCCGCGAGCGACGCGCTCCTGGATCGCGGCGATCAGCTGCGGCGCCAGCGCCTGCGGCGGCGCGCGCGGCGCGGGGCGGGGCACGGTGGCCATGTCCAGCAGCCGCACCGCGGGCAGCGCGCCGCGACCCACGCGCTCGGCCAGCGTGACCTGGCGGTAGCGGCCGGTCTGCGCGTGCGACCACGTCTCCAGCGATGGCGTCGCCGACCCGAGCAGCACCGGCACCTTGGCCAGGTGCCCGCGGTAGACGGCCAGGTCGCGCGCCGAGTAGCGCGCGCCATCCTGCTGCTTGTACGACGGGTCGTGCTCCTCGTCGACCACGATCAGCCCCAGGCGCGGCAGCGACGCGAACACCGCCAGCCGCGTGCCCAGCACGAGGTCGGCCTCGCCCAGGTGCGCGGCGAGCCAGTTCTGCAGCCGCTGTGCCGGCGTCAGCGCGCTGTGCAGCGAGACGAGGCGGCGACCGGGAAAGCGCGCGGCGAAGCGCTGCTCGAGCTGCGGCGTCAGGTTGATCTCGGGCACCAGCACCAGCGCCTGCCTGCCGGCGGCCAGCGCCTGCTCGGCCAGCCGCAGGTAGACCTCGGTCTTGCCGCTGCCCGTGACACCGAACAGCAGCGTGGGCGGCGGATTCGGCGCCGCGGCCCATTCGCCCAGCGTCGCCATCGCGACCGACTGCTCCTCGGTCAGCGCGGGCCGCGTTGGGGGCTGGTCGGACGCGGGGATCGCATGGGCGCGCTTTTTCTTGACGCGCTTGGCCACGCCCGTGTCGTCCAGCTTGCGCAGCTCCGGCGGCAGCACCGCCAGCGCGACCTCGCCGAGGCTGCGCTGGTAGTAGCGCGCCGTGAATTCGGCCAGCGCGCGCCAGTCGGCCGGCAGCGGCGGCAGGCTGGCCAGCGCCTCGACAATCGGCTTGAGCGTGATGGCGGGTCGTTCGGCGTCGTCCGTCGGCGCCTCCGCGGCCGTGGCGTCCATGGCGGCGAAGTCGGCGTCCCACACCAGGCCCGTGACCTCGCGGCGCCCCAGGGGCACGCGCACGAGCGTCCCCGGCGCCAGCGGCTGCTCACTCTCATAGGTAAGCAGCGAACTCATGCCGGCGTACTGCGGCGCGTCGATCGCGACGGCGACACGCATCAGGCGAGCACTCCGCACTCTCGCCCGATTTGCGGGCGGAAGTTGTCAGACTTTTGAGCTGCGAGCGATAAGCTCATGATCCGTAAGGAGTTTTGCAGTCGCCCACAGTTTCTGTGGATAACTTTGTGGGAAAGCTGGCAGAAGGGCCGCCAAGGTCTTGAGTCGCCGTACACGGCCCTTGATCGCTCAAATTTGATGCATCACCGAAAAGCTTCGGTGAATCAAGGACTTGGACCTACTTTGCGGGGTTTCCGGGGGGGCCCGGGTACCCCCCGGGGCAAAGGTTATCGCTTTTTGAATTTTGGGGATAAGTCAACACCTGAGCGCTCACTTACCGGACAAATCGCGTGTTGCCTGCGTTTGCGGTACGTAAGTGGTCTTCTACAGCCCGCGCTGGCGGCGCGAATGGCTGTGGACGGCCGACACGAGCGCCGCCACGTGTTCGGGCGGCGTGAACTGGCTGATGCCGTGGCCGAGGTTGAAGATGTGGCCGGCGTGGCTGCCGTCGGGGTTGGCCGGCGGGCCGAAGCTGTCGAGCGCGGCCACCGCCTCCGCCTCGATCGCCGCGGGCGGCGCGAACAGCGCGATCGGGTCGAGGTTGCCCTGCAGCGCGACTCGGTCGCCGACGCGGCGGCGGGCATCGCCCAGGTTCGTCGTCCAATCCAGGCCGACGACGTCGGCGCCGCTGTCGGCGATCGCCTCCAGCCACTGCCCGCCGCCCTTGGTGAAGACGATGGCCGGGATGCGCTGGCCGTCCTTCTCGCGCTGCAGCTGCGCCAGCACGCGGCGCGTGTAGGCGAGCGAGAACGTGTGGAACGCGGCGTCGGCCAGCACGCCGCCCCAGCTGTCGAACACCATCACGGCCTGCGCGCCGGCGTCGATCTGGGCGTTGAGGTAGGCGGCCACCGCGTCGGCGTTGACGGCCAGGATGCGGTGCATCAGGTCGGGCCGCGCGTACATCAGCGTCTTGACCTGGCGGTAGTCGTCGGAGCCCGCGCCTTCGACCATGTAGCAGGCAAGCGTCCACGGGCTGCCGGAAAAGCCGATCAGCGGCACGCGGCCGCGCAGCGCCTTGCGGATGTTCGTGACGGCGTCGAACACGTAGCGCAGCTTGTCCATGTCGGGGACCGCGAGCCTGGCGACGGCGGCCTCGTCACGCACCTGGGTGGCGAAGCGCGGGCCCTCGCCTTCCGCGAACGACAGGCCCAGGCCCATCGCGTCGGGCACGGTGAGGATGTCCGAGAACAGGATCGCCGCGTCGAGCGGGAAGCGCTCCAGCGGCTGCAGCGTCACCTCGGTGGCGAAGTCGACGTTGGTCGCCAGGCCCATGAAGCTGCCGGCGCGCGCGCGCGTGGCCTTGTACTCCGGCAGGTAGCGGCCGGCCTGGCGCATCAGCCAGACAGGCGTGTGGTCGGTGGGCTGGCGCAGGCAAGCGCGCAGGAAGCTGTCGTTGTCGAGGGCGGGCCACATGCCGCGGATTATCCCCAACGCCGCCGCTTGCGGCCTGCGCTCGCTCAGATGGGCTTGAGCGGGCCTCGGAACTTCTCCTTCAGCGGCTTGCCCGGCAGCGGCGGGATCGGCACTTCCGGCGCGCTGGCGGTTGCCACAGGCAGGCGCGACAGCAGGTTGGCAATCAGCTTGAGGCGGCCGGCCTTCTGGTCGTTGAAGTCCACCAGCGTCCACGGCGCCCACTTGGTGTGCGTGGCCTCCAGCATGCGATCGCGGGCGCGGCCGTATTCGTCGTACTTGCTGCGCGCCTGGAGGTCCACCGGCGACAGCTTCCATTGCTTGAGCGGGTCGTCCTGGCGCTCCTCGAAGCGCTGCTCCTGCTCGGCCTGGTCGACGGTCAGCCAGTACTTGAACAGCCGGATGCCGTCGTCGACCAGCATCCTCTCGAACATCGGCGCCTGCTTCAGGAAGGCGTCGGTCTGCGCCGGCGTGCAGAAGCCCATCACGGCCTCGACGCCCGCGCGGTTGTACCAGCTGCGATCGAACAGCGTCATCTCGCCGGCGGTGGGCAGGTAGGCGACGTAGCGCTGGAAGTACCAATCGCCCTGCTCGCGCGGCGTGGGCACGCCGAGCGCCGCGATGCGGCATTGCCGCGTGTTGAGCTTCTCGGAGATGGCCTTGATGACGCCGCCCTTGCCGGCGGTGTCGCGTCCTTCGAACAGCACGACGACGCGCTCGCCGCGCTCCTGGAGCAGGCGCATCACGCCCGTCAGCTCCACCTGCAGCGGCCGCAGCTGGTCTTCGTAGCTCTGGCCGTCGTGCCTGTGCGATTTCTTCTTGGTCATGGCCGGATCATGCCGTGGTTCGAGGAACCGCGACAGGCAACCGACGCGCCTTGCGCTCGCCTGCTCAGAACGACGGCATCGCCGGCACGGCCGGCATCGCGGGCATGGCGGGCGCGGCCGGCATCGCGGGCATCGCCGGCATGGCAGGCATTGCCGGCATGGCGGGCATGGCCGGCATCGCGGGCGTGGCCGGCAGCGCGGGCATGGCCGGCAGCGCGGGCATCGCCGGCATGGCGGGCATCGCCGGCTGCGCGGGCATGGCGGGCAGCGCGGGCATGTCGGGCAACGCCGGCAACGCCGGCATGGCGGGCAGGTCGGGCAGTCCGTTGGCCGCGGGCATGGCCGGCATCGCGGGCATGGCCGGTTGTGCGGGCATCGCGGGCATGGCCGGCATCTCAGGCATGGCAGGCATCGCCGGCATGGCAGGCATCGCCGGCATCGCGGGCATCGCCGGCGTGGCGGGCAGCGCCGGCATGGCGGGCATCGCGGGCATGGCCGGCATCGCCGGCATGGCGGGCATCGCCGGCATGTCGGGCAGGGCCGGCATCGCGGGCAGCGCGGGGGTGCCGGGGATCGCGGGAACGGCCGGGTCGACCGCCTTCTTGATGCAGTCGCCGCACGCGCACGGGACGGCGGGCAGGCCGGCGGGCGTCGCGCTCGAGAACTCGCTGTTCAGGTCCTTGGTGGCGTTGGCCGCGGCGGCCTCGGCGGGGCCCGTGGCGCTGTCGGCGGCCGACGCGGCGGACGACTTCGCGTCGGCGAGGCCCTGCTGCGCCTGCGCGGCCTGGGCCTGCGCCGCCTGGGCGGCCGCGTCAGCCTGCTCCTGCGCGGCCTGCGCCTGGTTGGCCGCCTGCTGCGCCTGCACCCGCGCCTGCTGCGCGGCATCGCTGGCGCTGTTCTGCGCCTGCGCCGCGGCATCCTGCGCCTGGGCGGCGGCGGCCTGGGCCTGGTTCTGCGCATCGGCCGCGGCCTGCTGCGCGGCCTGGGCTTCCTGCTGCGCCTGCGCGGCCTGCGCCTGCGCGTTGGCGATCGCCTCCTGCGCCTTCGCGCCGGCGGCGGCCTCGGCCTGGGATTGCAGGTCGGCCGCCTTGGACGCGGCGTCCGCGGCGGGCGCGGCCAGTTGCTGCAGCTGCTGGGCGGCGGCCGGTTCGGCACCAGCCAGGGCGTCGCCCAGCGGGCCGCCGAGCGCGGGGGGGCTGGACATGCTCATGCGGCGCTCCTGGCGGGATCGGGGGTGGCGCCGCCGGACAGCGTCCGGAACACCAGGCGGGAGAAGTTGCCGAGCGCGCGGGCCTTCTCGGCGGCCTTCAGGCGCCTGTCGTTGAGGATCTGGGCGACCGCCGGGATGCGCGTATCGAACTCTTCGCCCATCAGCCAGGCGGTGTAGACGTAGGTCGCGGCGGAGCGCTCGTCGGTCAGGCCGTAGTGCTGGGCCTTGGCGGCTTGGCGGTGGAAGGCGCCGACCACGGCGGTGAAGTCCATCTTGGCGGCCTGGTCGGGGTGATTGCGGCGAATGATGGCGATCAGGCGTGCATCGAACGAGTCACGCCCCAACTGCGTCCACTGCTCGCTGGAAATCTGGTTCATCGACGTCTCCACCGCCCCATGCTCGGCCGGCATGGGCCATTGTTGCGCGCGGCCGAACGCGGCGCCAATCCCCGTTTCTTGGGTGATTGCCCGGGGGCGCTGGGCCATGAAAAAAGTCCGCGCACGTTGCCGTGGGCGGACTTTTCAGCAGCGGCGCTGCGCCGGGCTCAGTGACGGCCCTGGTCGCGCAGGCGGCGGATCGCGGCGAGCTGGGCGGCGAGCACCTGCAGCTCGCTCTGCGCCTTGGCGACGTCGAAGTCGGTCTTGGCGTTGGAGAGCGCGGCCTCGGCGGCCTTCTTGGCTTCCGTGGCGCGGGCCTCGTCGAGGTCCTTGCCGCGGATGGCGGTGTCGGCCAGCACGGTCACGCGGTCGGGTTGCACCTCGAGGATGCCGCCCGCGACGAACACGAATTCCTCCGCGCCGTCGGACGCGCGCTTGATGCGGACCGCACCCGGCTTGATGCGGGTGATCAGCGGCGTGTGGCGCGGCATGATGCCGAGCTCGCCGCTGTCGCCCGGCAGGGCGACGAAGCTCGCCTCGCCCGAGAAGATCTGTTCCTCGGCGGAGACGACGTCGACTTGAATGGTGGCCATGGGAATGTCCGTTTCGAGTGGGGGAGGTCAATGCACAGGCGGTGGCCGCCGCGCCCGCGAAGGCTCGGCGACCGGTCGCCTTACTGCATCTTCGCCGCCTTCTCGATGGCCTCGTCGATCGTGCCGACCATGTAGAAGGCCTGCTCGGGCAGGTGATCGCACTCGCCGGCCACGATCATCTTGAAGCCGCGGATGGTTTCCTTCAGCGGCACGTACTTGCCCGGGGTGCCCGTGAACACTTCGGCGACGTGGAACGGCTGCGACAGGAAACGCTGGATCTTGCGGGCGCGGGCCACGGCCAGCTTGTCTTCCGGCGCGAGTTCGTCCATGCCCAGGATCGCGATGATGTCGCGCAGTTCCTTGTAGCGCTGCAGGGTGGCCTGCACGGCACGGGTCGTCGAGTAGTGCTCTTCGCCGACGACGTTCGGGTCGATCTGGCGCGAGGTCGAGTCGAGCGGGTCGACCGCGGGGTAGATGCCCAGCGAGGCGATGTCGCGCGACAGAACGACGGTGGCGTCCAGGTGGGCGAAGGTCGTGGCGGGCGACGGGTCGGTCAGGTCGTCCGCGGGGACGTACACGGCCTGGATGGAGGTGATCGAGCCGACCTTGGTCGACGTGATGCGCTCCTGCAGGCGGCCCATTTCCTCGGCCAGCGTCGGCTGGTAGCCCACGGCGGAAGGCATGCGGCCCAGCAGCGCGGACACTTCCGTGCCGGCCAGCGTGTAGCGGTAGATGTTGTCCACGAAGAACAGCACGTCACGGCCTTCGTCGCGGAACGACTCGGCGATCGTCAGGCCGGTCAGCGCGACGCGCAGGCGGTTGCCCGGCGGCTCGTTCATCTGGCCGTAGACCATCGCGACCTTCGACTCGGACAGGTTTTCCTGCACGACGACGTTGGAGTCGGACATCTCGTGGTAGAAGTCGTTGCCCTCGCGGGTACGCTCGCCCACGCCGGCGAACACGGACAGGCCCGAGTGCGCCTTGGCGATGTTGTTGATCAGCTCCATCATGTTGACGGTCTTGCCGACGCCGGCGCCGCCGAACAGGCCGACCTTGCCGCCCTTGGCGAACGGGCAGATCAGGTCGATGACCTTGATGCCGGTCTCGAGCAGTTCCTGCGACGGCGACAGCTCGTCGTACGCGGGCGGCTTGCGGTGGATCGAGGCCGTCTGCTCGTCGCTGACCGGGCCGCGCTCGTCGATGGGCTCGCCCAGGACGTTCATGATGCGGCCGAGGGTGGCCTTGCCGACCGGCACGGTGATGGCCGCGCCGGTGTTGCGCACCATGGCGCCGCGACGCAGGCCGTCGGACGAGCCGAGCGCGATGGTACGCACGACGCCGTCGCCCAGCTGCTGCTGGACTTCGAGGGTCAGCGAGGTGCCGTCCATCTTCAGGGCGTCGTAGACGCGCGGCATCTGGTCGCGCGGGAATTCGACGTCGACCACGGCGCCGATGGTTTGAACGATCTTGCCCTGGGCAGTAGAGGTCGTCATGACTGTTCCTTGATTTCTTGCAAACGTTTAAACCGCAGCGGCACCGCCGACGATCTCACTCAGTTCCTTGGTGATCGCCGCCTGACGCGTCTTGTTGTAGACCAGCTTGAGCTCGCCGATGAGGTTGCCGGCGTTGTCCGTGGCGGCCTTCATGGCGACCATGCGCGCGGATTGCTCCGACGCCATGTTCTCGGCCACGGCCTGGTACACCAGCGCCTCGATGTAGCGCTTGAGCAGCTCGTCGATGACGACGGAAGCGTCGGGCTCGTAGATGTAGTCCCACGCGTGCTGGGCCTTCTGGACGGCCTGGCTCGCGGCGATGCCCTCGGCCGACAGCGGCAGCAGCGGCACGACCATCGGTTCCTGCTTCATCGTGTTGATGAACTTCGTGTAGCAGAGATGGACGGCGTCCAGCTTGCCCTCGACGAACATCTCGAGCATGACCTTGATCGGCCCGATCAGCTTGTCCAGCTGCGGGGCGTCGCCCAGCTGCGTGACGTGGCTGACGACCTGCGCACCCGTGCGGTTCAGGAAGCCGAAGCCCTTGTTGCCGATGGCCACGGCGGACACCTTGCCGCCGGCGGCCTGCACGTCGCGCATCTTCTGCGTGACGGCGCGCAGCACGTTGGTGTTCAGGCCGCCGCACAGACCCTTGTCGGTCGTCACGACGATGAAGCCGACGTTGGCGGCCTTCTCCGACGTGCGCATGTACGGCGACTTGTACTCCGGGTTCGCCTTCGAGAGGTTGGCAGTGATGCCGGCGATGCGTTCGCTATAGGGCCGGGCCGCACGCATGCGGTCCTGCGCCTTGCGCATCTTGGACGCGGCGACCATCTCCATCGCCTTCGTGATCTTGCGGGTGTTCTCCACCGACTTGATCTTGCCGCGTATTTCCTTTCCTACCGCCATGACGGTTCTCCTTTGGAAGGGGTCGTGTCAGGCGGGATCAGGCGAAGGACTTCTTGAACGCGACGATCGCGTTGGAGAGTTCTTCTTCAGCGGCCTTGTCCATCGCCTTGTCCGATTCCAGCTTGGACAGCAGGGCGGAGTGGTTCGACTTCAGGTGCTGGTGCAGGCCGCCTTCGAACGGCAGCACCTGCTTGATCTCGAGCGAATCCATGTGGCCCTTGTTGGCGGCGTACAACGACGCGGCCATCAGGCTGATGGGCAGCGGCGAGTACTGGGCCTGCTTGAGCAGTTCCGTGACGCGGGCGCCGCGGTCCAGCTGCTTGCGGGTGGCGTCGTCCAGGTCGGAGGCGAACTGCGCGAACGCGGCCAGCTCGCGGTACTGCGCCAGGTCGGTACGGATACCGCCGGACAGCGCCTTGATCAGCTTGGTCTGGGCGGCCGAACCGACGCGCGACACCGAGATACCGGCGTTGATGGCGGGACGGATGCCGGCGTTGAACAGGTTGGTTTCCAGGAAGATCTGGCCGTCGGTGATCGAGATCACGTTCGTCGGAACGAAGGCCGAGACGTCGCCGGCTTGCGTTTCGATGATCGGCAGCGCGGTCAGCGAACCGGTCTTGCCCTTGACTTCGCCCTTGGTGAACGCTTCGACGTAGTCGGCGTTCACGCGCGCGGCGCGCTCGAGCAGGCGGCTGTGCAGATAGAAAACGTCGCCGGGGAAGGCTTCGCGGCCCGGCGGGCGGCGCAGCAGCAGCGAGACCTGGCGGTACGCGACGGCCTGCTTGGACAGGTCGTCATAGATGATCAGGGCGTCCTGGCCGCGATCGCGGAAGTACTCGCCCATCGTGCAGCCCGAGTAGGCCGACACGTACTGCATGGCCGCCGATTCCGACGACGACGCCGCCACGACGATGGTGTACGCCAGGGCGCCGTTGGCCTCGAGGGCGCGCACGACGTTCTTGATGGACGACGCCTTCTGGCCGATGGCGACGTACACGCAGGTCATGTTCTGACCCTTCTGGTTGATGATCGTGTCGATCGCCACCGCGGTCTTGCCGGTCTGGCGGTCGCCGATGATCAGTTCGCGCTGGCCGCGGCCGATCGGCACCATCGAGTCGATGGACTTCAGGCCGGTCTGCACCGGCTGGTCGACCGACTTGCGGGCGATCACGCCCGGGGCGACCTTCTCGATGACGTCCGTCATCTTGGCGTTGATCGGACCCTTGCCGTCGATGGGCTGGCCCAGCGCGTTCACCACGCGGCCGACCAGCTCGGGGCCGACCGGCACTTCCAGGATGCGGCCCGTGGTCTTGACCACGTCGCCTTCGGAGATGTGCTCGTACTCGCCCAGGATAACGGCGCCGACGGAGTCGCGCTCGAGGTTCAGGGCCAGGCCGAAGCTGGGCACGCCGTCCTTGGTGGCGGGGAACTCCAGCATTTCGCCCTGCATGGCGTCGGACAGGCCGTGCACGCGGACGATGCCGTCGGTGACGGAGACGACCGTGCCCTGGTTGCGGATGTCGGTCGACGCCCCCAGGCCTTCGATGCGGCTCTTGATCAGTTCGGAAATTTCAGCGGGATTCAATTGCATGACTTAACTCCCAAAGGTGAGGCCGCATGGCCGCCTGGGTTGAAGGGCGTATCTGTTGGCTGCTCGTTCGCGGCTCAGTGCGTCAGCGCGACGCGCATCTGCTCGAGGCGGGCGACGACGGAGGTGTCCAGCACCTCGTCGCCGACCGTCACGCGCACGCCGCCGATCAGCGACGCGTCGACCGTGACGGTGACCTTGAGCTGGCGGCCGAAGCGCTTCTCCAGCACCTTGGTCAGGCCGGCTTGTTGCGTCGCGTCGAGCGGGAAGGCGCTGACGACGTGGGCGTCGGCGACGCCGCCGCGGTCGTTGACGAGCGTGCGGAACTGCGCGGCGATCTCGGGCAGCACGGCAAGGCGGCCGTTGTCGATGACGACGTCCAGCAGGTTGCGCAGCTTGGGGCTGAGATCGGCGCCGGCGATGCCGGTGACGATGCCGAACACCTGCTCGCTGCTGACCTTGGGGTCGGCGGCGAACTGGCGCAGGCCCGCGTCGCCGGCGAGGCCGGCGAGCGAGTCGAGCTGCGCCACGAGCTGCGCGCCGTCGGCCTGGGTGCTCGCCTGGAACAGCGCCGCGGCGTAGGGCCGCGCGATGGTGGAGGGCTCGGCCATGGCTTACAGCTCGGTCTGCAGGCGGCCCAGCAACTCGGCGTGCACGGCCGGGTTGACTTCGCGGCGCAGGATCTGCTCGGCACCCTTGACGGCGAGCGCGGCGACCTGGTCGCGCAGCGCTTCGCGCGCCTTGGTGGCTTCCTGCTGCGCCTCGGCCTGGGCCTGGGCGACGATCTTGGCGCCTTCGTCCGACGCCTTGGTCTTGGCGTCCTCGACGATCTGCAGGGCCAGGCGTTCGGCGTTGGCCAGGCGCTGGGCGACGTCGGCGCGGGCCGTGGCCAGCTCGTCCTCGATGCGCTTGTTGGCGTCCTGGAGTTCCTTGCGGGCCTTGTCGGCGGCCGACAGGCCTTCGGCGACCTTGCGGGCGCGCTCGTCCAGTGCGGCCGTGATGGGCGGCCAGATGTATTTCATCGTGACCCCGACCAGGATCAGGAGCACGATGATCTGGATGATCAGGGTTGCGGTAATGCTCACGTTGTTGCCTCGAAAGCCGTTAGCGGGGATCGGCGCGCCCCCTCCGTTCGGTGGAGGGCGACGCGCCGGCGGCTTGGTGCCTGGCGAATTACTTCGCGATCAGCTGCAGCTGGGCCAGGAACGGGTTCGTCGTGGTGAACCACAGGGCGATGCCGAGGCCGATGATGAACGAGGCGTCGATCAGGCCGACCAGCAGGAACATCTTCGTCTGCAGTTCGCCCATCAGTTCCGGCTGGCGAGCGGCGGACTCGAGGTACTTGCTGCCCATGATGCCGATGCCGATACAAGCGCCGCAGGCGCCCAGACCAATGATGATGCCGGCGGCCAGGGCGACGTAGCTGATGAGTTCCATGTTGACTCCAGTTAAGAAATTGAGAGAGAAGAAGTAATTGTTCGAACGGCGCAAGCCGCGTCGCTGGTTGCCCCGCGACGCGCGGGAATCAGTGCGCGTCGTGGGCTTGTCCGATGTAGACCAGGGTCAGCATCATGAACACGAAGGCCTGCAGCGTGATGATCAGGATGTGGAAGATGGCCCACACGCTGCCGGCGATGATGTGGAGCAGGGCCAGGCCGAAACCGCCCGCCGTGAAGGTGAACGCGCCGCCGAGCAGGGCGATCAGCAGGAAGATCAGTTCGCCGGCGTACATGTTGCCGTACAGCCGCATGCCGTGCGAGACGGTCTTGGCGACGAACTCGATCATCTGCATCGCGAAATTCACCACGCCCAGCAGCACCGCGACGATCGGGTTCTTGCTGGTGCCGAACGGGGCGACGACCAGCTCGTGCGACCAGCCGCCCAGGCCCTTGATGCGGACGTTGTAGTACAGGCAGATCAGCAGCACCGCGACGGACATGCCCATCGTGACGGAGATGTCGGCCGTGGGCACCACGCGCAGGTGCGCCTCGGGGTTGCCGGACGCGTGCTGGAAGATGATGGGCAGCAGGTCGACCGGCAGCAGGTCCATCGCGTTCAGCAGGAAGATCCAGACGAACACGGTCAGCGCCAGCGGGGCGACCATCTTGCGGCTCGTGGCGTTGTGCACGATGCCGCGAGCCTGCTCGTCGACCATCTCGATGAGGAACTCAAAGGCCGCCTGGAAGCGACCCGGCACGCCCGAGGTGACTCGGCGCGCGGCCAGCAGGCCCAGCACCAGGAACACGAGACCCAGCACCGACGAGAAGAAGACGGAGTCCCAGTGCACCACGTGGAAGTCCACGGTGGCGGTGGTGTCGACGTTCGACAGGTGGGTCAGGTGGTGGTGGATGTATTCACCGGAGGTCGGTGCTTGCTCTTCTGCGGCCATGTGTCCGTAGCTTTCCGATCAAAACTTCAACGCGAGCGCCACGCGAGCGCCACCCAATACACAGTCAGGCACCCGGCCAGCGTGGCCAGCAGTGCCGGCCACACCACCGGGTGCAGCACTCGCGCGGCGCTGACGAGCATCGCCACCGAGCAAATGATCTTTGCCGATTCCCAACCCAGCAGGCCCAGCGCGGTGGCGATCGGCGACTTGCTGTCCGCCATCCGCGTCGCGCCGCGCGCCATCAGCGCGCCCGGAACGATCGCGGTGGCGGCACCGAACAGCGCCGACCACAACGCGGGCAACCCGAACATCAGCCCGATCAGCAGCGCGATGACCGCGCCGGCTTCGGCCTGCACCAGCACCACCCGCCACGGAGACGGAGCGTTGCGCTGACCGCGAAACGCCTCGGCTTCCTTCGCCGTCAAGCGGCGCGGCAGCGGATCCTCTTCATCCCAGTTCGCGGCGTTGCCGACCGGCCGCCCGGCATCGGCGCCGGACTGCTCGTCGGTTTTTTCTTGCTGCGGAGCGGAACTCGGAAGACTCATGGGTGTCGGACAAAGATGCTCGTTCAATCGAAACTGCCTGAACGTGCCCCTGCGTCATGGCGCCCAGCGATGACTGACAAGTTGCCCCCGGTTTCCCGGGAAAAAACCTGCTTTAGTTGAACTAAGCCTGTCGATTCTAACCCGATCGGGGCCACCAACGCCACCCCGGTGCACCACGCACCGTTGCGACTCGCCACGCCTTGTCCGGGCCCATTTGGACCATGGCAGCCTGTCACGGCACTGACGTCCGGACGTGCTTCAGGCGCGCGTCAGCCGGCCCAGCGCAGCATCATCCAGACCGCGGCGCAGGCCAGCGCCCACAGGGCCAGGGCGACGGCGCGCGAGCCGGCGCCGTCGCGGCTGGCGGGCGTGTCGGGCGGCAGCGGCTTGTCGCCGTGCCACATCGCGGGCAGCAACGGGTCGCGGCGGCGCAGGGCATGCCAGCCGATCGCCAGCACGTGCAACGCGATGAGCGCGAAGATCAGGTCGGCACCCCAGCCCGCATGCCAGGCGCTCGCGCGCTTGGCCAGATGGCCGCTCACGTGCGCATTGAGCGGGCCGGTGGTGTCGATGTCGTCGTCGGCCACCAGGCCCGTGGCCACCTGCAGCGACAGCAGCAGAAGGAAGGCCCACACCGACAGCGCGCCCAGCGGGTTGTGGCCGATCGCGTCCTCGGCGCCCGCGCGTCCGCGCAGCGCGCGCACGACACGCGCTGGCGCCGGCAGGAAGCTCGCGAAGCGCGACCAGCGACCGCCCAGCAGGCCCCACGCCCAGCGGAACGCCAGCAACGTCAGCACGGCCTCGCCGCAGCGCAGGTGCCACGCCATCCAGTCGCCGCCGACCTCGGCCGTGACGAGGGCCGCCGTCACGAGCAGCGCGAGCGCGGCGTGGAACACGCGGGTGGGCAGGTCCCAGATGCGGACGGGGATCGGATCGGTCAAGACGGGCGGCGGGTGTGAACGAGGCCGCAACGATACGCCAGCGCCGCATCCGGACAAGGCGGACCTCCGTACACTGCGGCACGCACGGACGCCCGCCGTCCGCCCACGACTCTGCTCAGGATCCATGACGATGACTTCCTGGTCGCCCGCCGCCATCGCGGCCGCCGCGCTGCTGGCCTGCGGTTCCGCCGCAGCCCAATTCAAGAGCCCCGACGACGCGATCGAGTACCGCCAGGGCGCGCTGGCCGTGATGGGCCACCACTTCGGCCAGCTCGGCGCGATGGTGGGCGGCAAGATCCCGTACGACGCGGCCGCCGCGCAGGCCAACGCCGAACTCGTCGCCACGCTCGCGAAGCTGCCGTGGGGCGCCTTCACCGACGGCAGCGACAAGGGCGAGACGAACGCGCGCCCCGAGGTCTGGTCGCAGCACGACAGGTTCAACGCCGCGGCGCAGAAGCTGCAGGACGCCTCCGTCAAGCTGCTCGAGGCCGCGAAGGTCGGCAAGGCCGACGCGCTCAAGCCCGCGTTCAGCGCCGCCGCGCAGACGTGCAAGTCCTGCCACGACGACTTCCGCAAGAAGCACTGACGGCGCCGCGCGCGCCCGCCCCTTCCCGCATCGACGAACCCACCATGCTGCACGCCCCCACCATCGTCACCGCCGCCGGCGGCCCCACTCTCTCGCGCATCGTCGCCGGCGCCTGGCGCCTGGGCTACTGGAACTTCAGCGTCGAGGATCGCGTGCGCTGGATCGAGGGCTGCCTCGACCTGGGCATCACCACCTTCGACCACGCCGACATCTACGGCGGCTACGGCGTCGAGGCGCTGTTCGGCGAGGCGCTGGCCGCCGCGCCGCAGTTGCGCGAACGCATGCAGATCGTCACCAAGTGCGGCATCCGCATGGTGTCGCCCGCGCGCCCCGAGCACCGCATCGGCCACTACGACACCTCGGCCGCGCACGTCGAGCGCTCGGTCGACAACTCGCTGGCCGCGCTGCGCACCGATTCGATCGACGTGCTGCTGATCCATCGCCCCGACGCGCTGATGGACGCCGACGCGCTGGCCGATTGCTTCGGCCGCCTGCGCACCGCGGGCAAGGTGCGCCACTTCGGCGTGTCCAACTTCACGCCGTCGCAGTTCGCGCTGCTGAATCGCCGCATCGACCTCGTCACCAACCAGATCGAGATCTCGCCGCTGCACGTCGCCCCGTTCTACGACGGCGCGCTGGACCAGGCGCAGGACCTGGGCATCGCCCCGATGGTGTGGTCGGCGCTGGCCGGCGGGCGGCTGTTCACGGGCGAGGACGAGGCCGCCAGGCGCGTGCGCGGCGTGCTCGAGCGCCTCGCCGGTGAGCGTGGCATCAGCGTCACGACGCTGGTCTATGCGTGGCTGCTGCGCCACCCCGCGCGCCTGATCCCGCTGACCGGCTCGCGCCGCCTGGACGCCATGCGCGAGGCCGTGGCCGCGCTCGACGTCGAGATCGACGCGCAGACCTGGTACGAGATCTGGGTCGCCGGCAACGGCGCGCCGGCGCCCTGAGCGCGCGCCGGCCGTCCGAGCCGGTCGATCCGCCGCGAAGGAGAAGAACGCGCGCGGCTCAGGCGGCCGCCGCGTGCTTGAACGCCAGCACGACGCGCCGCGTCGACGCCGACTTCTTCTCGATCTTCTTGACCACGAGCGCGCCGATCTCGGACGTGTTGGCCACGTGCGTGCCGCCGCAGGGCTGCAGGTCGACGCCGTCGATCGCGAGCAGGCGCACGCGGCCCGTGCCGCGCGGCGGCTGCACGCTCATGCTGCGCACGAGGCCCGGGTTGGCATCGAGCTCGGCGTCGCTGATCCAACGGTGCGACACCGGATGCGCCTCGCCGACCAGGCGCGCGAGGCCGGCCTCGATGGCGTCCTTGTCCAGCGGGTCGGTCATGTGGAAGTCGAGCCGCGCGTACTCCGCGGTGATCGAGCAGCCGTCCACCGGATGCGGGATCAGGGCGCACAGCAGGTGCGTGGCCGTGTGGAAGCGCATGTGCGCGCGGCGCCGCGCGACGTCGATGCGCGCCTGCACCCGCGTGCCGACCGCGAGCGCGGCGCGGTCGTCGGGGTTCGCGAGCAGGTGCACGATCTGGCCGGGCGTCTCGCCCTTGCGCGTATCGGCGATCGCGATGGCGCGGCCATCGGCCAGCACGAACTCGCCGCGGTCGCCGGCCTGGCCGCCGCCGTGCGGGTAGAACACGGTGCGATCCAGCTGCACGCCGCGCTCGTCGACGGCGACGACCACGGCGTCGCACTCGACGAGCGTCGCGTCCTCGCGGAACAGTTCCTCGGTCATCGCGCGTCCTTCCGGGTCAGAGCGTCACGCTGCCGTCGATGCACGCGGCCACGTCGCCGCCGATCCAGGTGCCTTGCGCGTCGCGCTCGACGTGGATGCGGCCCGCGCGGCCCATCGCCGCACCCTGCCCGGCGACGTAGCGCGCCGGCGCACGGCCGTTGTCGATCAGCCAGCGCGCGACGTTGGCGTTCAGGCTGCCGGTGACCGGATCCTCGTTGATGCCGATGGCCGCGGCGAAGAAGCGCACCTCGAAGTCCAGCTCGCCGCCCGGCGGATGCGGCGCGACCACGCCGACCTTGCCCAGCCCCTTCAGCGCCGAATGATCGGGCTTGAGCGCCAGCACGGTGGCGGCGCTGTCCACGCGCAGCACGAGTTGCGGGAAGCCGTTGGACAGCCACGCCGCCTCCTGCACGCGCGCCGGATCGAGGCCCAGCGCGTCGTACACGCGATGCAGCAGCTCGGCGTCGGCGCGTTCGACGCTGGTGGGCGGCGCCGCGAACGCGAGCCGATCGCCGCGCCGGATCGGCACCAGGCCGATGCTGCACTCCTGCACCACGACGTCGTCGCGCCTCGCCTTGCCGCCGGCCTGCAGCCACACGTGGCACGAGCCCAGCGTCGGATGGCCCGCGAACGGCAGCTCGCCGCCGGGCGTGAAGATGCGCACGCGGTAGTCGGCCTCGGGGTTCGTCGGCGGCAGCAGGAAGGTCGTCTCGGACAGGTTCGTCCAGCGCGCGAACGCGGCCATGCGCTCAGTGCCGAGGCCCGTGCCGTCGTGCACCACGGCCAGCGGGTTGCCCAGCAGCGGCACGGCCGTGAAGACATCGACCTGGCTGAAGCCGCGGCGGCGCGGCGCGTCGTTCTCGCTCATGGACGACTCCTTGCGGTCAGGCCGCGGCGCCCGCGGGCAGCGAGGCCAGGTGCGCCTTGATGACGTTGCCCAGCTTGCCAACCGCGTCCGCGATGTCGGCCGGCGACAGCGTGACGAAGGACAGGCGCATCGTGCGCACGTCCGGGTCATTGGCGAAGAACGCGGCGCCCGGCACGTAGGCCACGCCGGCCTCGACCGCCTTGGGCAGCAGCGCCATCGCGTCGCAGCCGGCGGGCAGGCGCAGCCAGAAGAACATGCCGCCGCTGGGCTTGCGCCATTCGCAGCCGGCGGGCATCGAGGCCTTCAGCGCGGTGTCCATTGCGTCGCGCTGCGTACGGTAGCGGTCGCGGATCGTCGGGATGTGCTGGTCGAGGAAGCCGTTCTTGATGACCTCGTGCACCACGCGCTGGCTGAACGAGCCGGTGTGCAGGTCGGCCGCCTGCTTGGACTGCAGCAGCTTCGGGTACAGCGCCGGCGGGCACACCATGAAGCCCAGGCGCAGGCCCGGCGCGAGCACCTTGGAGAACGAGCCGAGGTACAGCACGCCGTCCTTCCAGCGCGAGGCGATGGGCTTGGGCGGCTCCTGGTCGTACCAGAGCTCGCCGTACGGGTTGTCTTCGACCAGCGGCAGGTTGGCGCGCTGCGCGGCGGCCACGATCGCGTCGCGGCGCGCCGCCGGCACCACGCGGCCGGTCGGGTTCTGGAAGTTTGGCAGCACGTACATGAAGCGCGTGTCCTGCGGCAGGGCGGCGATGTCGTCGGGCAGCGGGCCGTCGGCGTCGCTGGCCACCGACGCGAACTCCGGCTCGTTCGGGTTGAAGGCCTGCAGCGCGCCGAGGTAGGTCGGCGTCTCGACGGCCACCGTGTTGCCCGCATCCAGCAGCACCTTGCCGACGAGGTCGAGGCCCTGCTGCGAGCCGTTGGTGATCAGCACGCGGTTGGCCGGCGCCTCGACGCCCTTGGCCGCGAGCATCGCCGAGACCCACTCGCGCAGCGGCGCGAAGCCTTCGCTGGCCGCGTACTGCAGCGCCTCGCGCGGCGTGTCGGTCAGCACCTTCATCGCGGCGTCGCGCATCGCCTCGACGGGGAAGGTGTCGGCCGACGGCAGGCCGCCGGCGAGCGAGCGCACGCCGGGCAGCTCGGTCAGCTTGAGGATCTCGCGGATGACCGAGGGGTTCATGCGTTCGCAGCGTCGTGCGAGGCGCCACGGCGAGTTGGCGGTGTCGGGGGAGGTGGTGGAACCGGTCATGGGAGAGCCTTCGAGGAAGAACGCGCGGCGGCCCGCGCAACGGGAGTCAGGACGACGATCGCGGCGCGCCCGCCGACATGCGCCGGCCCAGGTACACGCACGCCATCACGGCGATGGAAAAACCCAGCGTGGCCGGGCGCAGCTGTTCGCCCAGCAGCGGCACGCTGAGCAGGATCGAGACGAAGGGCTGCAGCAGCTGCACCTGGCTGACGCGCAGCGTGCCGCCCCAGGCGAGCCCGCGGTACCAGGCGAAGAAGCCCATCCACATCGAGAACAGCGCCACGTAGGCGAAGCCGCCCCACGATGCGGCGTGGATGGGCGCCGTCGGCCATTGCGTCAGCAGCACGGGCAGCGTCGCGGGCAGCGCCAGCACGAGCACCCAGGAGATGGTCTGCTCGGGTGTCAGGCCGACCGGGCCGGACGACACGCGCACGCCGGTGATGTAGCCGATGGACGAGGCGATCACCGCGCCGAGCAGCAGCAGGTCGCCCAGCTGCGGGCGGCCCGCGCCGCTCCAGGCCGCGAACGCGACGACCAGCGCCGCGCCCAGCAGCGCGAAGCTCCAGAAGCCGGCCGACGGCCGCTGGCGCAGCAGCAGCGCGCCGCAGGCGGCGGTGGCCAGCGGCATCAGGCCCGTGATGACCGACGCGTGCATCGCGTCGACCTGGCGCACCGCCAGCCCGAGCAGCAGCGGCCAGCCGATGACGTTGCCCAGCACCGTCAGCACGAGCATGCCCCAGTGCCCGCGGTGCGGCCACGGCGCGCGCGTCAGGAGCAGGTAGGCGGCCGACAGCAGCCCGGCGACGCCGGCGCGCCCGAACGCGATGAAGAAAGGGGACAGCTGCGGCGCCTGCGCGCTGCCGGTGGCCAGGCGCGTCATCGGGATCGTGCCGGCGAAGATCAGCATGCCAAGCAGGCCCAGCCACAACCCGATGCGGGCCCGGCGGGCGTGCTCGGCGCCCACGGCGTGCGCCGCGGCGGAACCAGGGGCGGACGTCGGCAGGGCGGGCTGGGGCTCGAGGCGCATCGGCTCACGAAGCGCGCCGCGGCTTCGGGAGGAAGCGACGAAACGGCGTGCGGAACGGCCAGTCTAGGCCGATAATCAATACACCAGCAGTACAGTCGGCGGGTGCAGTTCGGTGATCTGTATCGTTGCCCGCGGCAATACAGATCACCGGATCGCTGCCGCGCCCGCCAGGAGCCCCGCCATGTCCGACGACGCCACCGCTTCCGCCCCCACGCCGCCGCGCGCGCGCCGGCCCGGCGCGATCCCGGCCGCGCCGGCCGCCGTCGCGGTGGGTGCCGCGCTGCTGGCCCGCAGCGCGTCGCAGACGCTGGCCGAGCAGCTCGCCGGTCACTACGCCGCGCGCATCCGCCAGCGCCTGCTGCTGCCCGGCGCGCGGCTGCCCTCGGTGCGCGAGAGCGCGCGCCGGCACCGCGTCAGCCCGTCCACCGTCGTCGCGGCCTACGACCAGCTGCTGGCGCAAGGGCTCGTCGAGGCCAAGCGCCAGCGCGGCTTCTTCGTGCGCGGCGTCGACGTCGCCATGCACGACGCGCCGCCGGCCACGCCGCGCCTGGAGATCACCACCGAGACGACGTCGCGCCCCGCCACGCCGCTGCGCCCGCCGCCGGTCGACGCCACGGCGCTGATCCGCGGCATGTTCGCGGCCGACGCGCAGCGCCCCGCGCCGGGCCTGGGCACGCTGCCGGCCGAATGGCTGGACGCCGGCATGCTGCAGACCGCGCTGCGCCGCGTGATGGCGCCCGCGAAGTCGGCCAGCGCGACGCACCTGCCATCGAGCTACCTGCACTACGGCGAACCCGCCGGCGACACCCGGCTGCGCCACGCGCTGGCGCAGCGCCTGGCCGACTTCGGCGTGCCGGCCGCGCCGTCGCAGATCGTCACTGCCAACGGCGCGACGCACGCGCTGGACATCTGCTCGCGCGCACTGCTCGCGCCGGGCGACGCGGTGCTGGTCGACGAGCCCGGGTGGTCGGTGGAATTCGCGCGCCTCACGCAGCTGGGCATGCGCCTGCTGCCGGTGCCGCGCGGCGTCGACGGCCCCGACCTGGCCGCCATGGCTGCGCTTGCCAAGGCGCACCAGCCGCGGCTGTACGTCACCTGCTCGGTGCTGCACAACCCGACCGGCGTGTCGCTGGGCCTGGCCGCCGCGCACCAGGTGCTGAGGCTGGCCGAGCAGCACGACTTCCGCATCCTCGAGGACGACACCTACGCCCACCTCGCGCCGGCGCACGCGCCGCGCCTGTCCGCGCTCGACGGCCTGCGGCGCACGGTCTACGTGTCGGGCTTCGCCAAGATCCTCGCGCCGGGCTGGCGCGTGGGCTTCATGGCCGCGCCGCCCGACCTCGTCGAGCGCTTTGTCGACGTCAAGCTGCTGGGCATGCTGACCACGCCGGCGCTGCTCGAACAGGCGGTGGCCGTCTGCCTGGAGCAGGGCTGGCTGCGCCGCCACGCCGAGCGCGTGATCGCGCGCCTCGGTGCCGCGCGCACGCGCACCGTCAAGCTGGCGCTGGCCGCCGGCTGCCGCTTCGTCACGCCACCGGCGGGCCTGTTCGGCTGGGTGGACACCGGCGTGGACACCGAGCGCCTGGCCACCGACATGCTGGACGACGGCTGGCTGCTGGCCCCCGGCACGGTCTTCCACCCGGGCCGCCAGCCGTCGACGCTGATGCGCATCAACTTCGCGACGACGCAGGACCCGCGCTTCTGGCAGGCGTTCGAGAAGGCGCGCGCGGCCTGAGCCCGCGCGCCGCGGCGCGTTCAGCTGCCGATGTTCAGGCCGAACATCTTCGAGAACTCGAGGTACTGCTGCAGCGTCATCTTGTCCTTGGGCATCTGCGGGTCGGCCTTCTTCGCGTCGCTCATGTGCATGTCCCAGGTCTTGGACATCGCGTCCATGAACTCCTTCTTGCTGACCATGCCGTCCTTGTTGGCGTCGATGTGGCCGCTGTCGAGAAAGTGCAGCACGCGATCCTCGCGGCGGACGTCCTGCGCATGCGACAGCAGCGGGAACGCGGCGGTCGCGAGCAGGGTGGAGACGAGGGCGATTTGACGGAGAGCGATCTTCACGGTGGTTTCCTTCGAATGGTTGCAGGGCATGGCCACGTCGGCCGCCGGCATCGCGGGACGCGCATCGATGGCGCGGGTGTTGTGCGAGCCGTGACCGGTAGTCGTGCGGTTCGAGGAAATCCTTACGCGCCGCGTCCGGCCCGGACGCCGGCGCTGCGGCCGCGGATCGCGGCGTGCACTCCCGCGCCGCCGCTCACGTCGCCAGGCCGCTCAGGGCGGCACGAACTTGCGCGCTTCCTCGCGCATCGCGTCGACCTCGCCGATCTGCGCCTCGCGATCGAGCTTGCGCACCGTGTCGCGCAGGTCCCTGCACGGCGCGAAGCCCGTGCCGGGCGACCAGTGCGCCGCAAAGACGGTGCGCTCGGCCTTGATGAGGTCGCGCCGCGAGGTGTCGCCGCTCGTCTGGAACAGCAGCGCGCCGCTGATCGCGTACGTGATCAGGGTGTCCGAATGCGCGTACATCGCGTCGCTGATGTCGCGGCACTGGCGGGCACGCGCCGCGTCGCCGCCGGCCTCGTGGCGGCACACGTCGAACAAGGCCATGAACGGCGGCAGCGGCAGTGCCGCGATTTGCGTGATCGACCGCCCGGCCAGGTCGCCCACGGCCGCCAGCTCGTGGCCGTCCGCCGGCAGGTGGCGCGCGACGGCGCCGGCGGGCGCGAACAGGCGCAGATCGAAGCGCGACGCGCCGGCCAGGTGGGCCATCGCGTCCTGCGCGGCGGCCTCGTCGCCGCGCGCACGGGCCTGCGCCAACAGGTCGATCCACGGGATGCCGTTGCCGGCGTCGACCTGCGCCCAGCGCTGCGCCGTCAGGGCCGCGCAGGTCGATGCGCGCGCGCCGTCCTGCTGGCACACGCCGTAGCCGAGCGCGACCACCCGCGGGTCGCTCGAGACGGCCGCCTGCTGCGCCACGGCCTCCTGCACGGCGCCCGGCGTGCGCAGGTCGCCGATGTTGAGGAAATCGGCGACCGCGCGATCCATCGGGTCGGCACTCGAGCGCAGCGCCGCGTCCAGGCGCGCCTGCGACGCGCGCCAATTCGACGAGGCCGCGCGCGTGAGCACCGGCTCCTCGTCGGTCGAATCGGTCTTCGCGAACTGCGGGCCGTCGGCCATGCCGCAGTCCTCCTTCTCGCGCGCGTCCGCCGCGTCGGGTGCGGAGGCCGCCAGCGATTCGGCGAACGACCACGGATCGTCGGGCAGCGTGGCCAGCGCGAGGGCGGCGTCGATGCGCGCGCGGCCGGCGGGGGTCTCGATGTCGGGCGGCGGCGGCACCGCGGCCGCGGGCCGTTCGATCGCCGGCGCGCGCAGCAGCCACCAGCCGCCCGCCGCGATCAGCGCGACGCCCACCGCGAGGGCGATGCGCCGGGCCGCGGCGGGGACGGGCCGCACGCGCTGCCTCCTATCGGCTGCCCAGCTCTTCCCAGCGCTCCATCGCCGCCAGCAGCTGTTCGTCGACCTCGGTGAAGCGCGCCTGCGTGGCCGCGATCTTGTCGCGGCCCTGCGCGTAGAGCTCGTTGCTCGCGAGCGCGGTCTCCAGCGTCTTGTGCTCGGCCTCCAGCGCCTCGATCTTCCCGGGCAGCTCGTCGAGTTCGCGCTGCTCCTTGTAGCTGAGCTTGCCCTTGGGCCTGGCGGCGCTCGCGGGCGCGGGCGCAGGCGTCACGGGCGCGGCCGCGGGCGTGGGTGCGGGAGCGTTCGCACGGACGCGCGCGCGCTGCGCCTGCCAGTCCTCGACGTTGCCCTCGTACTCGCGCCACAGCCCCGGCGTGACGTCGCCTTCCCACACGAGCGTGCTGGTGACGACGTTGTCGACGAAGCGGCGGTCGTGGCTCACCAGGAACACGGTGCCGGCGTAGTTGGCCAGCAGTTCCTCGAGCAGTTCGAGCGTGTCGATGTCCAGGTCGTTGGTCGGCTCGTCGAGCACCAGCACGTTGGCCGGCAGCGCGAACAGCCGCGCCAGCAGCAGGCGGTTGCGCTCGCCGCCGGACAGCGACATCACCTTCGCGTTCGCGCGCTCCGGCGCGAACAGGAAGTCGCCCAGGTAGCTCATGATGTGCTTGCGCGTGGAGCCGATCTCGATCCACTCGCTGCCCGGGCTGATCGTGTCGGCCAGCGTCGCGTCCAGCTTCAGGCCGGCGCGCATCTGGTCGAAGTAGGCGACGTTCAGGTTGGTGCCCAGCTTGATCGTGCCCGACGTCGGCTGCAGCTGGCCGAGGATCAGCTTGAGCAGCGTCGTCTTGCCCGAGCCGTTGGGCCCGATCAGGCCGACCTTGTCGCCGCGCAGGATGGTGGTGGTGAGCTTGTCGATCAGCACGCGCTCGCCGTAGCGCATCGAGACGTTCTCGAGCGCCGCGACGATCTTGCCGGACTGCCCGCCGGTGGCGACCTCCAGCCGCACCTGGCCCACCTGGTCGCGCCGCGCCTGGCGCGTCGCGCGCAGCTGCTCCAGCCGCGCGATGCGGGCGACACTGCGCGTGCGGCGCGCCTCGACACCCTTGCGGATCCAGATCTCCTCTTGCGCCAGCAGCTTGTCGGCGCGCGCGTTGGCCAGCGCCTCGGCCTCCAGCTCGCGCTGCTTGGCCGCCTCGTAGGCGCTGAAGTTGCCCGGATAGCTGCGCAGCACGCCGCGATCGAGCTCGACGATGCGCGTGGCCGTCGCGTCGATGAACGCGCGGTCGTGCGAGATCAGGATCAGCGCGCCGCGGTAGGCGCGCAGCAGTTCGGCGAGCCAGTCGATGGCGTCGAGGTCGAGGTGGTTGGTGGGCTCGTCCAGCAGCAGCACGTCGGGCGTGGCCACCAGCGCTTGCGCGAGCGCCACGCGCTTGCGCAGGCCGCCCGAGAGCTTCTCGACGAGCTGCTGCGGCTCGAGGTCGAGGCGGTGCAGCGTCTCGTCGACGCGGCGCTCCCAGTCCCAGCCGCCCAGCGCCTCCAGGCGCGTCTGCAGGCGGTCGAGCTCGTCGTGGTCGACGCCGTCGTGGTTCTCGAACTTTTCGCGCGCCTCGCGGGCCTCGCGCACGCCCTCGCTCACGGCGTCGAACACGGTGACACCCGGCGCGAACGGCGGCTCCTGCGGCACGTAGGTGCGGCGCAGGCCGCGCTCGACCTGCAGCAGGCCGTCGTCGGGCTTGTCCAGGCCGGCCAGGATCTTGAGCAGGCTGGACTTGCCCGTGCCGTTGCGCCCGATCAGCGCGACGCGTTCCGCGGTCTCGAGCGCGAACTCGGCGCCATCGAGCAGCGCGACGTGCCCGAAGGCGAGGTGGGCATTGGAAAGAGTGAGCAGGGCCATCGGGAAATCGGGCGTCGGGTCAGAAGGGGTCGTGGCCTTCGGTGGTGGGACGGTTGCGGTCGCACGAGACGTTGGCCTCGAGCGCATCGACGAACATCTTGGCGACGTCGAAGCCGGACTGCTCGGTGATCTCGCGGAAGCAGGTCGGGCTGGTGACGTTGATCTCGGTGAGCGTGTCGCCGATGACGTCCAGCCCCACCAGCAGCAGGCCGCGTGCCGCCAGCTTGGGGCCGATGACGCCGGCGATCTCGCGCTCGCGCGCCGTGATCGGCCGCGCCACGCCCAGGCCGCCGGCCGCCAGGTTGCCGCGCACCTCGCCGCCTTGCGGGATGCGCGCCAGCGTGTGCGGCACGGCGTGGCCGTCGATGACCAGCACGCGCTTGTCGCCGTCGGCGATCTCGGGGACGAACTTCTGCACCATGATCGTCTGCGCGCCGTTGGCGTTGAGCGTCTCGATGATGCTGCCCAGGTTCAGGCCGTCGTCCTTCACGCGGAAGATGCCCATGCCGCCCATGCCGTCCAGCGGCTTGAGGATGATGTCGCGCTGCTCCTTGTGGAACGCGCGCACGTCGGCCGCCGAGCGCGTGACCAGCGTCGGCGCGATGAACTGCGGGAACTCGAGGATCGCCAGCTTCTCGGGGTGCTCGCGCAGCGCCGCGGGCGAGTTCAGCACGACGGCGCCCTCGCGCTCGGCCTGGCTCAGCAGGTGCGTGGCGTAGAAGAACTCGGGATCGAACGGCGGATCCTTGCGCATCAGGATGGCGTCGAAGTCGGCCAGCGTCACCGACTCGGGGCCGGTGGTCGTGTACCAGGCCTCGTGGCCGTGGCCGTCGACGCCGGTCAGCGTGACGGGCAGCGCGCGCGCCGTCACGCGGCCGCCGCGCTGCCAGCTCAGGTCCACCGGCTGCGTGGCCCACAGCGTGTGGCCGCGGCGGGCCGCCTCGCGCATCATCGCGAAGGTCGAATCCTTGTAGATCTTGAACGTATCGAGCGGGTCGGCGACGAACAGCAGCTTCATGGGGGCACCTGGTCGGAAGGGGGAGGCAGCGCGCGCGGCGGCAGGTCGAGGAGGAACGGTGCCACGCGCGCGTGACGCGGGCGCGGCACGCCATGATCGCGCGCGGCCGGCCGCAGCCGGCGCGGCAGGGCTATTTCGCCGGGGCCCGGAAGTGTTGCACACCGAGCGCGACCGCGCCGGCCACCACGCCCCAGAACGGCGCCCCGATGCCGCCGAGCGTGACGCCCGACAGCGTCACGAGAAAGGTCAGCGCCGCGGCGTCGCGGTGCTTTTCCACGGCCAGCGCCTGCGACAGCGCCCCGGCGATCGTGCCCAGCAGCGCGAGCCCGGCCACGGCCACCACCAGCGCGTGCGGGAACGCCGCCATCAACCCGACGACGGCGCCGCCGCCCAGCCCGACGACCAGGTAGAACAGGCCGGCTGCGATCGGCGCCACGTAGCGCCGCTTCGGGTCGGGATGCGCCTCGGGCCCCATGCAGATCGCCGCCGTGATCGCCGCCAGGTTCACGCCGAACGAGCCGACCGGCGCCAGCACGAGCGTCGCCAGGCCGGTGCTGGTGATGACGGGCGACACCGGCGCCGTCACCCCCGCCGCCCGCTGCGCGGCCACGCCGGGCAGGTTCTGCGACGCCATCGTCACGATGAACAGCGGCAGCCCCAGGCCGATCGCGGCCTGCAGGCTGAACTCGGGCATCACGACCACCGGCTGCGCCCAGCCCCACTGGACGCCGGCCAGCGAGATCCGGCCGGTGGCCGCGGCGAGCGCGATACCCGCCGCCAGCACGCCCGGCACGGCGTAGCGCGGCCAGAAGCGCCGGCCCAGCACGAACGCGAGCGCCATCGTGCCCACCAGCCAGGCGTCGCCGTGCGTGGCGAGCGCGGCGTCCAGGCCGAAACGGGTCAGCACGCCGGCCAGCAGCGCGGCCGCGATCGCGATCGGCACGCGGCCCATCAGCCGCTCGAACAGGCCCGACCCGCCGGCGATCGTGATCAGCACCGCCGAAATGATGAAACCACCCGTAGCGCTGGACAGCGACACGCCATGGGTGCCCGCGAGCAGCGCCGCGCCCGGCGTCGACCACGCGGTGAGGATCGGCTGGCGATACCAGAGCGACAGGCCGATGCTGGTGACCGCCATGCCCACGCCGAGCGCCCAGACCCAGGACGTGGTCTGCGCCGGGGTCGCCCCGAGCGCCTGTGCCGCCTGGAACACGATCGCGATCGAGCTCGTGATCCCGACCAGCACCGCGATGAAGCCGGCGACGACGGCCGAGAACGAGACATCCTTGAGCATGGCGCGAAGCGTACCCGACCGGCGGCGGCGTACGGTCGTGTAGGACAACCGGCCACGGCCGCGTCAGTGGCCCACGGTTCAGCAGCGATTTCTCACGTTCTGAAGCAACTCGGCACTTTGGCTGACATCCGCTCGGCGGTGGCGCGCGTTGTAATCCATGTCAGCCCGACTCACAGATGGGCCGCAAGAGGAAAACCGACATGAACAGCACCACCCCCCCCAATTCGTCCGGCGCCGCCGGCCTGCCCCGCGCCGTCTGGATCGGCGGCGGCCTGATGGGCCTGACCATCATCGCGCTGGCCACGACGCTGGTCGTCAAGGGCAACGGCAACGACGCCGCTGCCGACAGCAACGCCACCCCGCTGGTGGCCACCACAACGACCGCCGGCTCGCCCGTCTCGCAGCAGTCGTCCGTCGCCAACCCCGACGCGAAGGCGCCGGTCAACGAGTCGACCACCACCAAACCGACGCACCACGCGACGGCGCCGGTCCATCACGAGTCCGGCAAGGACAACGCGATGGCCCCGCAAGCGCAGCAGCAGGTCGCCGCCGCGGCGCCGGTGTGCGCCACCTGCGGCGTGATCGAGGGCTACGCCCCGGTGACGGTGCAGGGCAAGAACAACGGCGTCGGCGCGGTCGCCGGCGGCCTGGGCGGCGCGCTGATCGGCAGCAAGATCGCCGGCCGCGGCAACCACACGCTGGGCGGCGCGATCGGCGCCGTCGGCGGCGGCCTGCTGGGCAACGCCATCGAGTCGCACGAGCGCACCTCCACCGCCTACGACGTGCGCGTGCGCATGGAAGACGGCACGGTGCGCACGGTGCGCCAGGCCACGGTGCCGACCGTCGGCCAGCACGTCAACGTCGACGGCAACACGCTCAAGGCGGTCGCCGCCCAAGGCTGATCGCGCGTCTGCGCCAACGAGGACGGCCCGCTTCGCGGGCCGTTTTTCTTTGGGGCGCGTAAGCCTCAGTGATGGAAGAACCCGTCGTAGCCCGTCTTCAGGATCAGCGCCGAGACGACGACGATGAACACCACGCGCACGAAGCCGGCGCCCTTGGACAGCGCCAGGCCGGTGCCCAGCAGGCTGCCCGTCACGTTGGCCACGGCCAGCACCGCGGCGACGTGCCACCAGACGTGGCCGGTCCACGTGAACAGCACCAGCGCGGCGAGGTTCGTCGCAGTGTTGAGCATCTTGGCGGCGGCCGACGCGTGCAGGAAGTCGTAGCCCAGGATGCGCACGAACAGGAAGACGAAGAAGCTGCCGGTGCCCGGGCCGAAGAAGCCGTCGTAGAAGCCGATGGTCAGGCCGATCAGCGCCGCGGCGCGGGCCTCGACGCCGCCCGCCATCTTGGGCGTGTGGTGGCGTCCGAGCTCCTTCTTGGCCAGCGTGTACAGCAAGATGGCCAGCAGCACGACGGGCAGCGCCTGCTTCAGCGGCTTGGCGCTGACCAGCGTGACGACGTACGCGCCGCCGAAGCTGCCCACCAGCGCGCCGCCCATGCCCCAGGCCATCGTCATGCGCGCGAGCGTCACGCGGCGCGCGAACTGCACGGCGGCCCAGGCGGTGCCCCAGATGGCGCCGCCCTTGTTGGTGCCGAACAGGGTGGCGGGAACGGCGTTCGGGTAGGTGGCGAAGAGCGCGGGCACCAGCACGAGACCGCCGCCGCCCACCACCGCATCCACGAAGCCCGCGAGGCCGGATGCGACGGCGACGACGACGAGATCGATCATGGCCCCATTATCGATGAGCAGCGCCGGCGGCCCGGCGCGGTCGGACTTGCGCGTGCGAACGGGCGGCGCTGGCGCGCCCAGAAAGGACGAAAGGGCGCGGCCGGTCCGGCTGCGCCCTTCGTCTATTCTGTCTGACAGTCGCCACGCGGCGCCGTCTGCCTGGCCCGATAAGCGTTCGAGCCGGCGTTTTGTCTCCTCGTACCCCCTTCAGAGTCACGCGCACCTTGTGGGTGCATATGACAAGAAAGTATATGCACTGTATGAGCGCGTTGCTGCGCTGCACATCGGGGCTTTCCCGCTGTCACAATGCACCAACACTGTTCAGGCAGCGTTCATCGGTCATTCAGGCCGTGAAGTAATTCCGCCGACGGCGCCCCCATCGAGGGCGCCGCGCTAGCGGACGGACGCCAGCGTCCACTCCGCTGCCCGCTCCGCGATCATCAGCGTCGGCGAGTTGGTGTTGCCGCTGGTGATCGCCGGCATCACGCTGGCGTCGACCACGCGCAGGCCGGCCACGCCGCGCACGCGCAGGCGCGCGTCCAGCACCGCGCCGGGTTCGTCGTCGCGGCCCATGCGGCAGGTGCCCACGGGGTGGAAGATGGTGGTGCCGATGTCGCCGGCCAGGCGCGCGAGCTCGTCGTCCGACTCGTACTGCGTGCCGGGCTTGACCTCGAGCGGATGGAAGGGCGCCAGCGCCGGCTGGGCGACGATGCGGCGCGTCAGGCGCAGCGAGTCGGCCGCCACGCGGCGGTCGCCCTCGGTGGCGAGGTAGCGCGGGGCGATCATCGGCGCCTGCGCGGGGTCGGCCGAGCGGATGTGCACTTCGCCGCGCGACTCCGGGTTCAGGTTGCAGACGCTGGCCGTGAAGGCCTCGAACGCGTGCAGCGGCTCGCCGAAGGCGTCGAGCGACAGCGGCTGCACGTGGTACTGCACGTTCGGCCAGCGCCTGCCCGGATCGGAGCGCGTGAACGCGCCCAGCTGCGACGGCGCCATGCTCATCGGACCGCTGCGCGCCAGCGCGTATTCCGCGGCGATGCGCGCCTTGCCCACGAGGGTGGCCGACAGCGTGTTGAGCGTGCGCGTGCCGTCCACCGCGAACACCGCGCGCACCTGCAGGTGATCCTGGAGGTTGCCGCCGACGCCCGGCAGCTCGTGGCGCGGGTCGACGCCCGCCGCCTTCAGCCGCGCGCCGTCGCCGATGCCCGAGAGCTGCAGGACCTGCGGCGAGCCCACCGCGCCGGCCGACAGCAGCACCTCGCCGCGGCAGCGCACCTGGATCGGCGCGTCGTCGCCCAGCCGAAGTTCGACGCCGCGAGCGACGAGCCGATCGGCCGATCCGGCCGGCGCGTGCTCCAGCAGCAGCCGCGTGACGTGCGCGCCCGTCAGCACTTGCAGGTTCGCGCGCCTCAACGCGGGCCGCAGGAAGGCCTTGGACGCGTTCCAGCGCACGCCGCGGCGCTGGTTCACCTCGAAGTAGCCGACGCCTTCGTTGTCGCCGCGGTTGAAGTCGTCGACCGCGGGAATGTCGGCCTGCACGGCGGCCTGCGCGAACGCGTCGAGGATGGGCCACGACAGCCGCTGCTGCTCGACACGCCACTCGCCGCCGCTGCGCCGGCCGCTGGCGTCGTGGCCGGGACCCGCATGCAGCGGGGGCGCGTCACCGCGCCAGTGGTCCTCGTGGCGCAGGAAGTAGGGCAGGCACTTCGCCCATTCCCATTCCGCGTCGCCGGTGGCCTGCGCCCAGCCGTCGTAGTCGCGCGCCTGGCCGCGCATGTAGATCATCCCGTTGATGCTGGACGAGCCGCCCAGCACCTTGCCGCGCGGGTAGCGCAGCACGCGGCCGTTCAGGCCCGGGTCGGGCTCGGTCCTGTACAGCCAGTCGGTGCGCGGATTGCCGATGCAGTACAGGTAGCCGACCGGGATGTGGATCCACGGATAGCTGTCGCGCCCGCCGGCCTCGACCAGCAGCACGCGATGGCGCGGGTCGGCCGACAGCCGGTTGGCCAGCAGGCAGCCGGCCGTGCCGGCGCCGATCACGATGAAGTCGAACGGGTCGCCGAGGTGCATGGCACCGCATCTTATCGACGCCGAGATCGCCCTGTCGTGTTCAGCGGTCCACATGGTGAACCAGGTGTCGAGCCACGTCTCGCGGCGGGCATGGGCGGTGTCCACTATCCACCCCCCGGCAACGCCCTGCAGACCGGCATCGACGTGATGAATACGCAGATCGCCAGCGGCATCACGAGCAACATGCAGACGCCGACGAACAACTCGACGCCCGCGCGCCGCCACTGGCCGCGCACGCAGGCGACGACGACCAGCGCGAACGACGCCAGCGCGGAAACGCCCTGCAGCGCGAGCTCTGCGAGCAAGACGACGAGCACCGGGTCGGACGGCCGATGGCAGCGCGCGCCCAGCCCGATCACCGCACAGCTCCCGATGACGACAACCGCCAGCCACAGCCGCAGCCACGGTGGCGCGCGGCGACTCGGCGGCATCCAATGCCCGGCGATATCGAGCAACGTCGGCATGTCGACCTCGCGCATCAGCAGGGACTCGAGACATCGGCGGTCGCCAGCACCAGATAGCTCGCCAGCGCCATCGCGCCGACGAACAGCACGCAGAGCGCCGCTTCGATGACTGCGCGTCGCCGTTGCCGCCTGAACATCGCGACCGCGCCGGACCACGCCGCATGGCACGAGCCGATCGCCAGCCAGAGCAGTGCGATCGGGCCGGGCCAGCCCGCGACCCCGGGCCAGCCGGCGGTGAGCCACGCTGCGCCGACGAGCAACGCCATCGCGCCGACACGGGCCTGCGGCGACCACGAACGCGAAGGCGGCGTCCAGTCGTTCATCGCGCATCTCCCGCCGGATCGGCGAAGACCGCCGTATCGCTGCCGACACCGATCCAGCGGCCGAACACCAGCAGGCCGACGGTCGCGGTACCCAGGCCCGCGGCCAGCACGAAGCCGAGCAACGCGGCGCGCCAGCGGCGCCGTGTCGCGGCCGCGGCGCAGCAGGCCGCCGCGTGCAGGCCAAGCACGCCCACCACGAAGGCCGCCAGCGCGATCCACACGTGCAGCGGGGCCGACCAGCCCGGTACCACGCGCAGGATCGCCGCCACCAGAACGACGAACGATGCGATGAGGACGTGCGCCATCCACCAGTCGCCGTCGGGCGCGTGCGCGTCACGCGCGCTCACGTCGCGCTCCCGTCCGCGCGCATCGTGCGCAAGGGCTCGCCGTTGTTGCGCAGCCGCGCGAACAGCGCATACCAGTCGATGCGGCGCGTCAGCATCATCACCGTGGCCAGCGCGGCAAACAGCATCACCGAGCCGATCATCAGCGCGTTCTGCTCCATCTGCAGCAGCGCGTACAGCAGGCCGTAGAGCAGCGCGATGCCGAGTCCGAAAGACAGGCCCGCGACACGGCGCCCCAGCATCGACGCCGCATACACGCCCAGCAGCACCGCGCACGCCGTCGACGCCGCGGCGTAGGCCTGCACGAAGGGCAGGTGCTCGGACAACGACAGCAGCAGCAGGAAGAACAGCGCCAGCGCCAGGCCCACGAGAAGGTACTGCACCGGATGCACGCGGCGGCCGGACAGCACCTCGATCAGGCCGACGGCGATGAAGGTCAGCGCGATGAACAGCAGGTCGTACTTGATCGCGCGGTCGCTCAGCACGTACGGGTTGACCGGGTCGATGAAGGCGACGCTCATCAGGTCGAGGCACTTGTCGGACTTGGCGCTCGCGTCGTCGCCAGGCTCGGGGACGGCGGCCACCGCGGTCGGTGCGCACAACGAAAGCGCGCGCGCGACGTCGGCCGGCGCCGTCGTGGCCAGGGCAGACAGGTTCCACGTCGCGCTGAAGCCGTCGGGGCGCACCTCGCGCTGCTCGGGCGCGAACTGGCCGCCGAAGGACGGGTGCGGCCAGTCGGAGTTCAGCGTCCAGCGCAGGCTGCCCGCGGCCGGCACCCAGGCCAGCTGGCTGGTGCCGATCAGGTCCAGATCCAGGTGCAGCGCCAGCGGCCGCGCGGCGCCGTCTCCCTCCACGCGCTCCGTCGGCAGGACGACGTGCAGCCCGCTGGCGTAGTCCGAGCCGCGCGTGCCGGGCTGGAAATCGAACGGCTGGCCGTCGATCGCGACGGTGGCCGCACGCACGCCGCGCACGTCGCTCAGCGCCACCAGCAGCACCGGCGCGCCGCAGTGCAGCCGGCCGCCGGGATGCTCGGCGTGCGGCTGCAGGGCCGCGAGCGACGCGAAGTCGGCGCCGACCGCGAAGTGGCCCGTCCACGCGTTGACTTTGAACAGCCCGCGCCACAGCGGGTCGGACTTGGTGCGGCCCTCCACGGCCAGGCGACTCGGGAGCTGGCGCAGGCGGAAGTCGCGGCGCGCGGCCGTCACCTTGCGCGCGTCACCGGTGCCGGTGACCTCGTCCCACTCCTCGCTGCAGTTGCGCTCCAGCAGCGGCCCCAGCACCGACTGCGCGGCCGCATGCGAATGCTCGACGCCGCGCACCGCCTCCTCGCCGCGCGCCTTGCGCTCCCACACCAGCCCTTCGATGCGCGTGAGCACCAGCAGCAGCATCAGGCCCACGAGCACGAGCGCGCCGACCTTGGCCAGCAACGGAAACCTCATCGTCTTCTCCTCGGTTGCGCCGGACGCCGGCGCGATGCCGCGACGATGCCGGCGCCGCGTGAGGACGCGATGAGGTTTGTGAGGCGAGCGTGAAGTGCGCGCCCGTCAGGCGCCGGCGGGCAGCCGCACCGTGACGTGCAGCCCGGGCGACGCCTGCTGGAACGCGACGCTGCCGCCGTGCAGCGCCGCCGCCTGGCGCACGATGGCCAGGCCCAGGCCGCTGCCGCGGCGGCCGTCGCGCGGGCGCGGCAGCGAGAAGAAGCGCGTGCCCAGCTGCGGCAGCGCGAAGTCCGACACGCCCGGCCCCTCGTCTCGAAGCGTGAAGACGGCGTCCGGCCCGACGCGCCGCAGCGACACCGTGATGGACGTGCCTTCGGGCGCGAAGTCCAGCGCGTTGGCCCACAGGTTGGAGAACAGCAGCTTCAGCGGCTCGGGCTCGCCGCGCAGCGTGATGTCGGTGCGCGCCTCCCACACGAGGCCGACCCCGCGCTGGATCGCCAGCGGCACGTGCGCGGTGGCGACCTCGTCGATCAGCTCCAGCAGCACGACGGGCTTCGGGTTGGCGATCGCGCGCTGGCCTTCGAGGCGCGACAGCTCCAGCATCCGATCGACGAGGTCGCGCAGCCGCAGCGACTGCTCCTGGATCTGCTGCGCGAAGCGCTCGCGGTCCTCGGGCGGCAGCTCGTCGCCCAGCAGTTCCGCCGCGCCCTGGATCGCGGTCAGCGGGCTCTTGAGCTCGTGCGTCAACGCGCGCACCGTGTGCTCCAGGCGTTCGCGATCCTCCAGCCGCTCGCGCATCTCGTCGACGGCCACGGCGAGGTCACCGAGCTCGCCGGGCAGCTTCGGCACGGGCACGCGGTCGCCGGCGTGCACCTGCATCGCGTAGCTCTTGAGCTGGCGCACGGCGCGCACCATCCAGATCGTGACCAGCACGCCGACGGCCGCCGACAGCCCCAGCAGCCAGAAGCCCGCCACGAGGATGCGGCGCTGCGCGCGGTCGATGAACTGCTGCACGGTGGCCAGCGGCTTGCCGACCGTCACGACGCCGATGATGCGGTCGCCGTCGCGCACCGGCGCGGCCACGTACATCACCGAGGTGGCGTCGTCGTCCGGCACGATGCGGGTGGCGCGCGCGCCGTACTGGCCGCGCAGCGTCAGGTGGACGTCGCGCCAGCGCGAGTAGTCCTCGCCGACCGCGGAACTGGCCACCACGGCCGCCGCCTTCGTGCCGGTGCCAAAGCCCGAGTCGAGCACGACGCGGCCGGCGGCGTCGGTGACGTACACGCGCAGGTCCAGCGTGCGCTTGTGCAGCCCCCAGATCTGCGCGTCGACCGGCCGCTCGCGGTAGGCCGCGATCTCGCGCGCGAGCGGCGAGTCCTGCAGGTTGCCGCCGGCGGGCATCGCGCGCAGGTCGGCGGCGGCCTGCTCGGCGAGCAGGTTGGCGCTGTCGGCGAGCGCGTCCTCCAGCACTTCGCGCGCGCTGGGCTTCACCTCGCTCTGGAACACCTGCAGGGCGAAGAAGCCGGCCAGGCCGGTGATGACGAAGAACGCGAACAGCAGTCGCAGGCCGAGGCGCATGGAACGGGAAGACGGCGGAAGGGGAATCAGCGGGACGCGGCGTCGAGCGAGTAGCCCATGCCGCGATGCGTGGCGATGGGTTCGAGTTCGGGGCGGACGGCGCGCAGTTTGGCACGCAAGGTCTTCACGTGGGTGTCGACGGTGCGGTCGGTGGCGTCGCCCTCGGCGCCCCAGACCTCGTCGAGCAGCGACTCGCGCGAGCGGATGCGCCCGGGCGAGCGCAGGAGCGCGCGCAGGAGGCCGAACTCGAGCCGCGTCAGCGCGAGCCACTGGCCGGCGAACGCGATGCGCTGGCCGTCGGCGTCCAGCTCGAACAGGCCCGGCGCGGGCAGGGGAGGCGCCGCCAGCGAGGCGCGCCGAAGCAGCGCCCGCACGCGCGCCACCAGCTCGCGCGGGCTGAACGGCTTGGTCAGGTAGTCATCGGCGCCCAGCTCCAGGCCGACGACGCGGTCGAGCTCCTCGGCGCGCGCGGTCAGCATCAGCACCGGCAGCGCGCGCAGGGCGTCGTCGCCGGACTGGCGCCAGGCGCGGCACAGGTCCAGCCCGCTGCCGTCAGGCAGGCCGACATCCAGGATCGCCAGCGCCGGCCGCGAGCGCGCCGCGGCCTCGCGGGCGGCGCCCACCAGCAGCACGTGGTCGACGTCGAAGCCCTCCCGCTGCAGCGCGAAGGCGACGGTGCCGGCGATGGCCGGGTCGTCCTCCAGCAGCAAGATGCGCGCCCCCACGCTCAGCGCGCCGCCACGGAGGCCAGCGCCGGAAAGAGCTTGGTCAGGCCGTCGGACAGCAGCTCCACGGCCATCGCGGCCAGGATCAGGCCCATCAGCCGCGTCATCACGTTGATGCCGGTGCGGCCCAGCAGCCGGGCGATGCGACCGGCCGCCGAGAACGCCGCGAACGTGGCCGCGCCGATCACGACGCCGTAGCCCACCAGCACGGCGTGCTCGAGGAGCGTTCGCGTCTTGTCGGCGTAGATCACCATCGTCGAGATCGTGGCCGGGCCGGTCAGCAGCGGGATGGTGAGCGGCACGATGGCGATGGAGTCGCCGGCGTCGGCCTTGGCCTGGCCGTCGCCGACGTCCGAGCCGCGGCTCTCGGCCTGCTGCGCGTTGAGCATGTTCATCGACGAGATCAGCAGCAGCAGCCCGCCGCCCACCTGGAACGAGGCGATGCTGATGCCGAAGAACTCGATGATCTGCAGGCCGCACACGGCGCTCAGCGCCACCACCAGGAACGACGCGACCGAGGCGACGCGCACCGTGCGCTGGCGCTGCTGGCGGTTCAGGTTCTGGGTGAAGTGCAGGAAGAACGGAATCGCGCCGATCGGGTTGACGATGGCCAGCAGGGCCACGAGCGGCTTGAGCAGGTGCAGATCCATGGGCGCGATTCTCGCCGCGGCCACGCGCCTTGGGGCAGGGAAGTTGCCGCGGCGAGGCTCGATCGCGGCCCGTTTTCCGGGAAAACCCGTCGGGCGAAACCCTCGCCAAATGCGCCGAAACGGGCCTCTTTCACCTAGAAAGAGGGGGGTTCACCGTCCGGAAACGACAAAACAACAATTTCCTTGACGGCGCTTTGCATTTCGTGATTTGTTAGGCTCATAATCATTCCAGGGCAGCGGCTGCTTCGCGCGACTGTCGCCCAATGATGCTGTGTCTGGTTGCGCCGCCTTCGCTTGATGGATCACGCTGGGTTGAAGCTCCACATGGTTTTTATTCTTTGAAAGGGCTTCCCCCGTGGGAAACAAACTTTACGTAGGCAATCTGGCCTATAGCGTGCGCGACGAGTCGCTGCAAGAGTCGTTCAGCCAGTTCGGCAGCGTCACGTCCGCCAAGGTCATGATGGATCGCGAAACCGGTCGTTCCAAGGGCTTCGGCTTCGTGGAAATGAGCTCGGACGCGGAAGCGCAAGCCGCCATCAACGGCATGAACGGCCAGCCCCTGGAAGGCCGTCCCCTGGTCGTCAACGAAGCACGTCCGCGCGAAGAGCGTCCGGGCGGCTTCAGCGGCGCTCCGCGCAGCCCCTACGGCGGCGGTGGCCGCTCGGGTGGTGGTGGCGGCGGCTACGGCGGCGGTGGTGGTGGCGGCTACGGCGGCGGTGGCGGCGGTGGCCGCTCCGGTGGCGGCGGCTACGGCGGTGGCGGCGGTGGCCGTTCCGGCGGTGGCGGCGGCTATGGCGGCGGCGGCAGCGGTGGCCGCGGCGGCTACTGAGCAATCCGCTCCGTTACTCTGACACGCATCCGTCTGCCCGGCTGAAACCCGCCGGAGCGACTGAACAAAAGCCCTGGTGCCTCGCGGCCCCCGGGCTTTTTTCCATTTGGCGTGCGCCGGGCTGCGGATTCCTCGTCAATCGCCGAATCACGGTAGGGTGGGACGAGACGCGCCGTTCGTCGGCATGCCGGGTCGTTCGGGTATGGCGGAAGGCGGCCGGGAATGCCCGGTGCCGGCGTCCAGTGAATGGGATGCGCTCGTTCCAGGCCGACAGCTGGCCAGTCTCAACCCGCCCTAGCCTCACGGTGGTCGCCGGCTATTCAGTCGCCAACCGCACAGCGAGCGCTCACTGCGATTTTCGCTTCTTGCGTCCGCGGCCGGCCACGGCGCGGTCGTATATCCAGTCGGGCAGTATCCGCAGCACCCGCGCCAACACCCCCATCTGCCACGGAATCACCCGGAATCCGACGCCCGCGGCAATCGCGTCCAGCGCCTGGCGGGCGAATTTGTCCGCAGGCATCAGGAACGGCATCGAATATGAATTGCCGCGCGTCAGCGGGGTATCGATATACCCGGGCGCGATCGTCACGACGCGCACCCCGAAGGATCGGCATTCGACGCGCAGGCTCTCGCAGAAACTGATGACGCCCGCCTTGCTCATCGAATAGGCGGCGTGCCCCGGCAGCCCGCGGACGCCGGCGACGCTGGCGATGCCCACCAGCCGACCGCTGCGGCGCTCGCACATCGGGCCGATGAACGGCTGGAAGGTGGCGGCCAGGCCGAGGTTGTTGGTCTCGACCACCGAGCGCAGGACGTCGAGGTCGGCTTCGACGCTCATGTCCACGCCGACGCTGATGCCCGCGCTGGCGATCACGACGTCGGGCAGGCCCTGGCGGGCGATGCAGTCGCGGCCGGCGGCGGTCATCGCGTGCAGGTCGCGCGCGTCGGCGACGTAGACCTCGGCGCGCTCCGACGACCAGCCCTGGGCCGCGACCCAGGCGAGCATCTCGTCGCCGCGCCGCGCCACCAGCGCCAGCCGGCCGCCGCGGCGCGCCCATTCGAGGGCCAGCGCCTGGCCGATGCCGCTGGACGCGCCGGTGATGAACAGCAGCGGCGCCGTCATTTGCCGGCGGCGCTCTTGGCCGCGATCGACTTGCGCAGTGCCGGCTGCATCAGCGCATGCACGTTGCCGTGCAGCGTCAGCAGGCGCGTCAGGTCGTCGTATTCCAGTCCGTCGGCATTGAACTCGCTGTCGCCCTGGCGCACCAGCACCATGTACTTCGAATCGACGCGGCGCAGCTTGGGCAGCGCGTGCAGGTGCTCGCCGTTCATCTGGACGGGCAGCTCGCCGATGGCTTCCGAGACGACCTGGGCCTGGCCGTCCAGCCACACCTCGCTGGAGTCGCCGCGTGCGCGGCCGTGCTGCGCGGTGGCGATCATGCGGCGGCCGTCGGGTTCGGTGGTGACGACGCGGATCTGCTCGACCTCCATGATGTCGTCGTCCGGGAAGTGCTGCATGTGCTCGCCCTGGATCTCGACCTTCAGCGCGCCCGTCGGGTCGAAGCGCTGCAGGTTGAACTGGTCCAGCGTGTAGTCGGGCTCGTGCTTGAGCACGGCCGGGCCGGACGTCGACAGCAGCCCCGGCGTGTTCTTGGCCACCAGCCAGGTGCCCAGCGCGAGGCCCACCATCAGCATCAGCGGCAGGTAGCCGACGACGCGCTCGCGCACCCGCACCGGCCAGCTGGGCCGCGTGCGGCGCTGCTGGTCGTCCAGCGGCGGGCCGAGCGGACTGAGGGCGACCGGCACCTCGGGCAGGTCGGGGATGTGGAGTTCGCCCTTCATGCGGAGCTCACTTGGAGTCGAGCGTCACCAGCAGCTTGGTCATCAGCGGCGCGTACAGGCCGTTGGCCATCAGCAGCAGGTCGCAGAACTCCCGCGCCGCGCCGCGGCCGCCTTCGCGCTCGGTGACCCAGGCCGCGGCCCCGCGCGCCTCCGCGTGCGCGTTCGCGGGCGCGCACGCGAAGCCGGCGCAGGCGAACAGCGGCAGGTCGGGCCAGTCGTCGCCGATGACGGCCACGTCGCCCCAGTCCACGCCCAGCTGCTGCAGGATGTCGTTGGCGGCGGCCACCTTGTCGGACGCGCCGAACGACGCATGCGGCAGGCCGAGGTCGGACACCCGCCGCCGCACCGCCGCCGAATCGCGCCCGGTGATGACGATGGGCGTGATGCCGCCCTTGCGCAGCATCAGCAGGCCCTGGCCGTCGAGCACGTTGAAGTTCTTCAGCGTCTCGCCGGCCTCGGTGATCCAGATCGTGCCGTCGGTAAGCACCCCGTCGACGTCGAAGATCGCGGCCCTGATGCCGGCACCCGCGCCCTGGGCCTTGACCAGTATCTCGGGTGGAAAGCTCAGGTGGGAGACGGGGGTCGTCGCCATCAGATCACCTTCGCGTGCAGCAGGTCGTACGTGTTGAGCGCGCCCACCAGCTCGCCCTTGCCGTCGACCACCAGCAGGCTGGTGATGCGATGGCGTTCCATCTGGTCGGCGGCGTCGACGGCCAGTGCGCCGGCGCGGATCAGGTGCGGACGCGGGTGCATGACCTCGTGCGCGACGCGCTGGCGCAGGTCGGCGCCGGTCTCGATCAGGCGGCGCAGGTCGCCGTCGGTGAAGATGCCCACCGGGGTCCGCCCGTCGACCACCGCCGCCATGCCCAGGCCCTTGCTGGACATCACCTGCAGCAGCGTCGAGAAGCCGGCATCGCGCGCGACCGTGGGCACGGCGTCGCCCGAGCGCATCAGGTCGGACACGTGCATCAGCAGTTTGCGGCCCAGCGCGCCGCCCGGGTGCGACAGCGCGAAGTCCTCCTCGCGGAAGCCGCGGGCGTCGAGCAGCGCGACGGCCAGGGCGTCGCCCATGGCCATCTGCGCCGTCGTGCTGGCGGTGGGCGCGAGGTTGAGCGTGCAGGCCTCCTTGTCGACCGCGCAGGACAGCACGATGTCGCACACCTTGGCCAGCGACGAGTCCGAGCGCCCGGTGAGCGCCACCAGCGTCACGCCCAGCCGGCGCAACGCCGGGATGATGGCGGCGAGTTCGTTCGATTCGCCCGAGTTGGAGATCAGCAGGCAAACGTCGCCCGAGGTCACCATGCCGAGGTCGCCGTGCGCGGCCTCGGCCGGGTGCACGAAGAACGACGGCGTGCCGGTGGATGCCAGCGTCGCGGCGATCTTGCGGCCCACGTGGCCGCTCTTGCCCATGCCCATCACGACGACGCGATGCTCGCAGCGCAGGATCGTCTCGACCGCGCGCGCGAACTCGGCGGTCAGGCGGCGCTGCATTCCGAGCAGCGCCTCGGCCTCGATCGCGAAGGTCTGCCGGGCCAGGTGCAATGCGCGTTCGGCGTCGAACGGCAAGTCGTTTGTCAAAGTGGGCTGCCTGTGTTCTAGGATGGGGGGATTCTAAGTGTCCGCAACCCCGCGACGGCGGCGGGGCAAGGCGCTGCCCGACCCACCTCTGCGCGGTTTTCCCCCGCGTCCAACCCGGTCCCGCATGGCCTCGACCCTCGAACTCGTCCTGCTGTACCTCGCGGCCGCCATCGCCGGCGTCGTGGGCTTTCGCATGCTGCGCCTGCCGCCGGTGCTCGGCTACCTGGTGGCCGGCGTCATCATCGGGCCCAACGCGCTGCAGCTGGCGCACGACACCGCCGGCGTGCACAGCCTGGCCGAATTCGGCGTCGTGTTCCTGATGTTCGTGATCGGGCTGGAGTTCAACCTGCCCAAGCTGCGGGCGATGCGCACGCTGGTGTTCGGCCTCGGCGCCTCGCAGGTGGTGCTGACGATCCTGGGCGCGGTGGCCGGCAACTTCGCGCTGATCTGGGCCTTCGCGCTGCTCGGACGCCACTGGGATCTCACCTGGCAGGCCGCCGCGATCCTGGGCAGCGCGATGGCGATGTCCAGCACGGCGCTGGTCGTCAAGCTGATGGCCGAGCGCCTCGAGCTCGAGAGCGAGCACGGCCGACGCGTGATGGGCGTGCTGCTGTTCCAGGATCTGGCCGTCGTCCCGCTGCTGGTGATCATCCCGGCGCTCGGCGGCGACACGCGCGACCTGTTCAAGACGCTGGTGCCCGCCATCATCAAGGCGGTGGTGGTGCTGGCGGTGCTGCTGTCGGGCGGCCAGAAGGTGATGAAGTGGTTCCTGACGGCCATCTCGCGCCGCAAGAGCGACGAGCTGTTCATGCTGAGCCTGCTGGGCGTCACCCTGGGGCTGGCCGCGGTCACCGAGATGGCAGGCCTCTCGCTCGCGCTCGGCGCGTTCGTGGCCGGCATGCTGATCGCCGAGACCGAATACAAGCACCAGGTGGAGACCGACATCCGCCCGTTCCACGACGTGCTGCTGGGCCTGTTCTTCATCACGATCGGCATGAAGCTGGACTGGCACGTGCTGGCCGACGAGTGGGTGGCCGTCATCGTGCTGACCACCGTGCCTGTCCTCGTCAAGGCAAGCCTGGTGGCCGGGCTGGCGCGGCTGTTCGGCGCGGCTCCGGGCGTGGCGCTGCGCACCGGCCTGTACCTGGCGCAGGCCGGCGAGTTCGGCTTCGTGCTGCTGAGCCTGGGCACCGACAACCACGTCCTGCCCGACCGCTGGGTCGCGCCGGTGCTGGCCAGCATGGTGCTGTCGATGCTCGCGTCGCCGTTCGTCATCCTGTACGCCAACCGCATCGTGATGAAGCTGGCCAGCAGCGACTGGTTGATGCAGTCGGTGGCGCTGACCACCATCGCCAAGCGCGCCATCACGGCGGAAAAGCACGTGATCATCTGCGGCTATGGCCGCTCCGGCCAGAACCTGGCGCGCATGCTGGAGGTCGAGCGCATCCCGTTCATGGCGCTGGACCTCGACCCCGACCGCGTGCGCCAGGCCGCCGCGGCCGGCCAGAACGTCGTGTTCGGCGACGCGGCACGGCTGTCCAGCCTGATGGCGGCGGGCCTCGCGCGCGCCGCGGCGGTGGTGTGCAGCTACCACGACACCCCGTCCGCGCTCAAGGTGCTGCATCTCGTGCAGACCCATGCCCCGCGCGTGCCCGTGATCGTGCGCACGATCGACGACTCCGACCTCGAGGCGCTCAAGGCCGCCGGCGCCACCGAGGTCGTGCCCGAGGCGATCGAGGGCTCGCTGATGCTCGCGTCGCACGCGCTGGCGCTGGTGGGCGTGCCGATGCGACGCGTGATCCGCCTCGCGCGCGACGCCCGCGAGGCGCGCTACGGCCTGCTGCGCGGTTTCTTCCACGGCGCCGACGACGACGAGGCCGGCGAGCAGGCCCAGGCCCGGCTCTCCAGCGTCACCATCCCGGCCCACGGCTCGGCCGCCGGCCGCACGCTCGCCGAGACGGGCGTCAACGCCGACGGCGTGCACGTGGTGTCGATCCGGCTGTCCAACGGCCGCGTCCTGCCGCCCAACCCCGACCAGCGCCTGGCCGCCGGCGACACGCTGGTGCTAGCCGGCCTGCCCGAACCGCTGCAGGCGGCCGAAGAGAAGTTGACGACGGGCGCGTGACGAAGTCGGACCCGAGCCGAGGCCGGCGCCGCCGCTCGATCGCGTCGGGAGAAGTTCGAGGGAGCGGCGGAACCGGCTGTGCCGGGCCGCTCGCGGCCGACCCGCTCGGGGGACACGCCAGCGCTAGCGAGCGCGGGGGCTCCTCATGCCACGGGCGTGCCGCGCTCCAGGGTGCCGCGCATGCGCTCGGCCATCACGGCGCCCGAGGCGCGCAGGATCTCGTAGGCCAGCTCGGGCTGGCTGGCGAGCATCTCGTCCAGGCGCGGTCGGCTCAGCGCCCACACCACGCTCGGCGCGATCGCGTCGACCTGTGCCATGCGCATCGTCTCGCCGAACAACGCCGGCTCGCCGACGATGGAGCCGGCGCGCAGCAGCGCGATCTTGGCGGCCGACGTGGCCGTGCCGCGCACGTAGACCTGCAGCGTGCCTGACTCCAACAGGTACATCGTGCGGTCCGAATCGCCCTGGTAGATCAGGACGTCGCCGCCCTTCATCTCGCGACGGATCAGGTACGAACCCACCACGCGCCAGTTCTCCGGCGAAAAGCGCGGCCTGAACGCGTCGTAGGCGTTCAGCGTCTGGATGGATTGCACCAAATTCAAAACATTCATTCTTGATCCTCGCCGATGGCCTCCCGCCTCGCTTTCCTGGAGCGAAACCGTCCATCGTGCCTGTGCACAGGCATTTGACACCAATTGTCACGTCCCGGGCCGAGCGTCGGCAAGACAAAGCGCGACGTCCGTCGGCGCAGGCAAACCGTCTGTCGCGTCGGCGGAACGCGCCGAGCCTCTTGAACACGTGATCAGCAGGCATGCCCGAGGGCATGTGCTTACTTCAAGGCCGGCGCCATCCCCCAACCAGGGTATCGAGCGGCAACTCTATTTGCCGATGCAGAACCGCCCGAAGATTTCCCCGAGCAGGTCGTCGGCGGTGAATTGGCCGGTGATTTCGCCCAGGGCGCCGTGTGCGAGGCGCAATTCCTCGGCGAACAGATCGAGCGCGGCGTCGCGCTGGTCGGCATGGGACTGGGCCAGTTGCAGGTGGTCGTCGGTGCGGGCCAGTGCCTGCACGTGGCGGGTGCGGGCGATGAAGACGCCGTCGGGGACGTGGGTGGCGCCGGCGCGTTCGAGCAGGGCGTCGCGCAGCGCGTCCAGGCCGGCGCCGGTCTGTGCGGACAGGGCCAGCGCGCCTTCGGGAAGCGCGTGGTCGGGCGCGAGGTCGCGCTTGTTGTAGACGTGCAGCGGCTCGGCCGCGTGCGCGCGAGCGAGGGCGTCGGCGATGGCGGCGTCGTCGGCGCGAGCGGCGGGGTCGTCGGCGCGGCTCAGGTCATGCAGGAACAGCACGGCGTCGGCGTCGGCGATCGCCTGCCAGCTGCGCTCGATGCCGATGCGCTCCACCTCGTCGCTGGCCTCGCGCAGGCCCGCGGTGTCGATCATGTGGATCGGCACGCCGTGGATCTGGATCGTCTCGGTGATGCGGTCGCGCGTGGTGCCGGCGATCGGCGTGACGATGGCCAGCTCGGCGCCGGCCAGCGCGTTCAGCAGCGAACTCTTGCCGACGTTGGGCGCACCCGCCAGCACCACGCGCAGGCCCTCGCGCAGCAGCGCGCCCTGGCGCGCGCGGGCCATGACGGCGGCGAGCCGGGCGCGGATGTCCGCGAGCTGCGCGAGGGCGCCGGCCTTCTCGAGGAAGTCGATCTCCTCCTCGGGGAAGTCCAGCGTCGCCTCGACCAGCATGCGCAGGTGCACGATGCGTTCGGCCAGCGCAGTGATCTCCCTGGAGAACGCGCCCGCCAGCGAACGGCCCGCGGAGCGCGCGGCGGCCTCGGTGCTGGCGTCGATCAGGTCGGCGACGGCCTCGGCCTGCGCGAGGTCCAGCTTGTCGTTGAAGAACGCGCGCGCCGTGAACTCGCCCGGGTTGGCCAGGCGCAGGCCGATGCCGCGGCCGGCCTCGAGGCAGCGCGCCAGGATCAGCTGCAGCACGACCGGTCCGCCGTGCGCCTGCAGTTCCAGCACGTCCTCGCCCGTGTACGAGTTCGGTGCGGGAAAGTGGATGGCCAGGCCCTGGTCGAGCGCCTGGCCCTGCGCGTCCAGGATCGGCCCGTAATGCGCCACGCGCGGCGCCAGCGGCTTCGCGCAGACCGCCGCGATCAGCGTCGACAGGTCCTTGCCCGACGCCCGCACGATGCCCACCGCCCCGCGTCCGGGCGCCGTGGCGATGGCGACGATGGCGTCGGTCAGGTGCGCGAGATCGGTGGCGGAGTTCATCAGGGCTCGATTGTCGTCAAATGAAAAACGCCGCGGTCGGCGCGGGGCCGAACGCGGCGTCGTCGGGACGCGGAGGGGCTCAGCCCTTGACGATCTTGGCGTCCGTCGCCTTCAGGCCCTTGGCCTTGTCGTTCTCGAGGCCGCGGTTGATCATCCATTGCTGAAGGATCGTCAGCGCGTTGTTGGTCACCCAGTACAGCGTGAGGCCGGCGGGGAACGAGAAGAGCGCCGCGCTGAAGGCGAGCGGCATCAGCCACATCATCTTGGCCTGCACCGGGTCGGCCGGCGTGGGCTGCAGCGAGACCTGGATCAGCGACGTGGCCGTCATCAGGATCGGCAGGATGGCGTACGGGTCCATGATCGACAGGTCGTGGATCCAGCCCAGCCACGGCGCGCCGCGCATCTCGGCCGACGACGTCAGCACCGTGTACAGCGCGATGAAGATCGGCATCTGGATCAGGATCGGCAGGCAGCCGCCCAGAGGATTGACCTTCTCCTCGCGGTAGATCTTCATGATCTCCTGCTGCTTTTGCTGCGGGTTGTCCTTGTAACGGACGTTCAGCTCCTGGATGCGCGGGTTGACGGCCTTCATCTTGGCCATCGAGCGGTACGCGTTGGCGTTCAGGCCGTAGAACGCGATCTTGAGCAGCACCACCAGCGCCACGATCGACCAGCCCCAGTTGCCGATCACCGTGTGGATCTTGTTCAGCAGCCAGAACAGCGGCTGGGCGATGATCTTGAGGTGGCCGTAGTCCTTGACCTGCTCGAGGTTGGGCGCGAGCGGGGCCAGCAGGTGCTCTTCCTGCGGGCCGGCGAACAGCGTGGCCTTGACCGTCTGCGTGGCGCCCGGGGCGACCGTGCCCACCGGCGTGAACATCGCCGTGAAGTACGTGAGCTGGCCGTGCACGCTCGCATCGAACTCGCCGACGCTGTAGCTGCGCGACGTGCCCGGTGCCAGGATCCAGGCCGACGAGAAGTAGTGCTGGATCATCGCGATCCAGCCGTTGGTCGTGGCCTCCTTGGAGTCGAGCGCGCTGGTGCCCTTGGCCTTGGCCTTGGCGATGTCGGCGAAGTCGATCTTGTGGAAGGTGTCGTCGCGATAGACCGCCGGGCCCGTGTACGAGCTCGGGCCGTTCAGGTAACCGCCCGCGGGCATGCGGCCGTCGCGCACCAGCTGCAGGTACAGGTCGGGCTTGATCGGCACGCCGGAGTGGTTGACGACCTCGTGCGCGACGTCGATCGCGTAGCTGCCGCGGTGGAACGTGTACGTCTTGACCAGCTGGACGCCGTTGACCTCGGGCGATTCGAAGCGCACGACGAGCTCGTTCTTGCCGTCGGCCAGCGTGCGATCGCTGCTGGCCAGGCGCATCACGTTGTGCGCCAGCGCCTCGCCGGGCAGGCCGGCCAGGCCCGTCTGGGCCGCGTAGAACTGGGTGGCGTTGGTGTCGAACACCTTGACGTCAGTCTTGGCAGGCACCACGTCGTGGATGCCGACCAGCGCCTTCATCTGGCGCCAGATCTCGCTGTGGTTGTCGACTTCCTGGTACTTGAGCAGGTCGAGGTCGACCAGGTCGCCGCCGAGCGTGTTGAGCCTGGCCTTGACGACGTCGGTCTGGATCGTGACGTCCTCGATCGGCAGGTTCACCGCGGCGGCCGAGGCCGCGCCCGAGGCCGGCGATGCTGCAGCGGTGGCCAGCACGGCGTTGTTGACGGACGGGGCCGAAGCACCCGGCGACGTCGCGACCGGCTTCGTGGCGGCCGGTCGCGGCGCCAGGAACGACGTGTCGCCGTGATAGATGCGCCACTTGTCGTAGAGCATCAGCAGCGACATCATCAGGACGACCAGCAGCAGGGTGCGGCGAAATTCGGTCATGTGGGGGTGTTGGAGAGGTTTGTCTTGTCGGCCGCGGCCGTCGCGGGCGGTGCGGAGCCGGAATCGCGATCCAGCAGGCCGGTGAACAGGCCGTCAGATGGGGTCGCCCGGATTCGGTTCCAGGGCATATTGTCAGGGACTTCGTCGCAGCCGCCGTGACACCACGGGTTGCAGCGCAGGATGCGCCACGCGGCCAGGCCGGTGCCGACGACGGCGCCGTGCCGGTCCAGCGCCTGGATCGCGTACGCGGAGCAGGTGGGCGTGAAGCGGCAGCTCTGGCCCACCCACGGGCTCAGCAGCAGGCGATACACGCGCACCAGGCCGATGAGCACGGCCCGCGGCAGGCGCCACAACGCGTTCAGGCCGCGCATGACGGTCCTTGCACCGCGCCGCCGGGCGCCGACTTCGATTTCGAACCCTTGCCCACGCGCGGCCGGGCGTCGGCCTCGCCGGCCGGGCGCGGCTTGACGCGGTCGCGTTCACCGCGCACCGCGCGTTCGAACAGCGCGCGCAGCTCCGCCCGCGCCGCTTCCTTCAGGGCGTCGGAGGCGGCGCTCGGGAACTGCTTCACATCGAACGGTTGGCGCTGGCGCACCACCCACAGGCCGGGTTCGAGCTGCGGCGCACACGCGGCCGCGATGTGGCGGATCTGGCGCTTCATCAACGTGCGCGTGACGGCCCGGCGGGCATGCCGTTTGGGCACGACCAGGCCAAGCCAGCGTTCGATGCCGCCGCCTGTCGGGGTTTCCACCAGCGTTGGCGGGCACTGATCGTGCGAGTCGTCCACATCGCCGGCCGCGGTTTCGCGGACACCTGTGGATAACTCTGTAGACAAGCTGGCAGTAACCAGTGCATGGCCGGCGTTGTCGCTCGACACGGGCGCCCCGGCGCCGTCGGACCCGGATTCCGGGCGCGTCGGCGGACGACGCAACGGCAGCGGCCGTCCTGCCAGATGGTGGACGGCGAAATGGGGGCTGCGCAGACGCATCGGCGTCGCGAGCACGCGCACGTAGTCCGCCGGCCGGACGATGCGGCCGAGCAGCGGGGAGTCGAGGTCGCCTGCGGTCATGGCCGCCGGCCGGGTGTGCCGCGAGGCAGGAATTCGATGCGGATCCGCAGGGCCGCTCCCGTGGGGGAGGGCTGCGCCCGGGTATCGGCAGCGGCGCGGGCCGCTGCGCAATTCCTCGCCGGCGAAGCGTTCAGTCCGACGTCTGGAATCAGACGGCCAGACGCTTGCGACCCTTGGCGCGACGCGCGGCGATGACGTTGCGGCCACCACGGGTCTTCATGCGAACGAGGAAACCGTGCGTGCGGGCGCGGCGGACTTTGGAGGGCTGATAGGTACGCTTCATGATGGAAATTCTCCGGCGAACCCGCGATTAGATCAGAGAAACGTGTGGTGAGTCAACGACTTGGCACGTGCGGCCGTGCAATGCGGGGGGATTGACCGCATGCTTCTTTCTGTGGATAACCGTGCTTTCGCCGCTTCGTCACGGGTAGAATCGGCCGGCTTGAGAAGAACTTGTCCACAATGTCCGTAGACCTTTGGCACCGGAGTTGCGAACGCCTCGCGACCGAGCTGCCCGAACAACAATTCAGCACCTGGATCCGGCCCCTTCCGCCGGCCGACTTCACCGACGTGGGTGATGGCGCGGTCGCGCTCGTGCGCGTCCCCAACCGCTTCAAGCTCGACTGGATCCGCTCGCAGTACGGCTCGCGCATCGAGTCCGTGCTGACCGAGCTCGCCGGCAAGCCGGTCAAGCTCGAGCTCGCGCTGGCCCCGCGCGAAGCGCCGGCTCCCGGCCATGCCGCGGTGCCCGGCGGCAGCGGCTTCATCACCAGCCACGCGCCGCAACGCATCGGCGCCGTGTTCGAGCAGGCGCTCGCGCCTGGCGCGGGCAGTGCGGCCAACGGCCAGGCCGGCGCGGCGCCCAGCCCCGCGGCGTCGGCCCAGCCGCGCCCGATGCACGCCGCGCCGGCGATGAACTCGCACCGGCTCAACCCGGCGCTGACCTTCGACACCCTCGTGGCCGGCCGCGCCAACCAGATGGCGCGCACCGCCGCGCTGCACGTGGCCGGCGCGCCGGGTGCCATGTACAACCCGCTGTTCGTCTACGGCGGCGTGGGCCTGGGCAAGACCCACTTGGTGCACGCCGTGGGCAACCAGCTGCTCAAGGACAAGCCCGACGCCCGCGTGCTGTACCTGCACGCCGAGCAGTTCATCTCCGACGTCGTCAAGAACTACCAGCGCAAGACCTTCGACGAGCTCAAGGCCAAGTACCACTCGCTGGACCTGCTGCTGATCGACGACGTCCAGTTCTTCGCCGGCAAGGAACGCACGCAGGAGGAGTTCTTCAACGCCTTCGAGGCGCTGCTGTCGCGCCGCGCGCACATCATCATGACGAGCGATACCTACCCCAAGGGTCTCGCCGACATCGACGAACGCCTGACGAGCCGCTTCGACTCCGGCCTGACGGTGGCCATCGAGCCGCCCGAGCTCGAGATGCGCGTGGCCATCCTGATCCGCAAGGCCGAGGCCGAGGCGGCACAGATGCCCGAGGAAGTGGCCTTCTTCATCGCCAAGAACGTGCGCGCCAACGTGCGCGAGCTCGAGGGCGCGCTGCGCAAGGTGCTGGCCTATTCGCGCTTCTCCCAGAAGGAGATCAACATCGCGCTGGCGCGCGAGGCGCTCAAGGACCTGCTCTCGATCCAGAACCGGCAGATCTCGGTGGAGAACATCCAGAAGACCGTCGCCGACTTCTACAAGATCAAGGTGGCCGACATGTACTCGAAGAAGCGCCCGGCGAGCATCGCCCGCCCGCGCCAGATCGCGATGTACCTGGCCAAGGAGCTGACGCAGAAGAGCCTGCCCGAGATCGGCGAGCTGTTCGGCGGCCGCGACCACACCACCGTGCTGCACGCCGTGCGCAAGATCGGCGGCGAGCGCCAGAAGAACACCGAGCTGAACCAGCAGCTGCACGTGCTCGAACAGACTCTGAAGGGATGACATGACCACCCCCGCTCACTGCGTTCGCGGGGGTCGCCGCTCGCTCCGGAGCGGCCGAGCGCTCGCGGCGTAGTTCATTCAAGTGACGCCTGTGCGGAATCACCGGGAGGGGAAGCTGTCAACTCACAACTCTGGGGACCGTTCCGGGACAACCGGGCAGTGGTCCACAGGACAGGCGAAACGGCGAAACTTGTTGAAGAAGGGTCCGGTCCCAACCGGGGGTTCGGCCCCCAGGCTTGTCAGACCGCCAAGCCATTGATAAATCAGGCGAAAATAGAGTTCTCCACAGTGCACGTCGGGCACTACTGCTACCACCAGTTTAAAAAACAGAGGAAGACATGATTGTTCTCAAAGCGCCTCAGGAAAAGCTGCTCGGCGCATTGCAGGCTGTGTCTGGGATCGTCGAACGCCGTCATACGCTGCCCATCCTGGCCAACGTGCTGATGCGCAAGAACGGCGAGTCGATCGAGTTCACCACCAGCGACCTGGAGATCCAGGTACGTACCTCGGCCGCCCTGGGCGGCGACGAGGGCACGCTGTCGACCACGGTCGGCTCGCGCAAGATGATCGACATCCTCAAGTCGCTGCCGGGCGACCAGATCGTGTCGCTGACCTCCAGCGGCACCAAGCTGACGCTGCAGGCGGGCAAGAGCCGCTTCACGATGCAGACGCTGCCGGCCGACGACTTCCCGCTGGTCAACGAGGCGGTGGACTTCGGCCCCAGCTTCGGCGTGCCGCAGAAGGTGCTCAAGAGCCTGATCGACCAGGTGCACTTCGCCATGGCCGTGCACGACATCCGCTACTACCTGAACGGCATCCTGTTCGTGGCCGAGGGCAAGACGCTGACGCTGGTGGCCACCGACGGCCACCGCCTGGGCCTGGCGCAGGCCACGCTCGAGACCGAGATCCCGAAGCAGGAGGTCATCCTCCCGCGCAAGACGGTGCTCGAGCTGGCGCGCCTGCTCAACGCCACGACGGACGAGCCCATCGAGATGCGCTTTGCCGGCAACCAGGCCAAGTTCACGTTCTCGGGCCTGGAGTTCGTCACCAAGCTGGTGGAAGGCAAGTTCCCCGACTACAACCGCGTCATCCCGAAGAACCACAAGAACGCGGTGATCCTGGGCCGCCAGCCGTTGCTGTCGAGCCTGCAGCGTGCCGCCATCCTGACCAGCGAGAAGTTCAAGGGCGTGCGCGTGAACCTCGAGCCGGGCGCGCTGCGCATCGCGTCGAGCAACGCCGAGCAGGAAGAGGCCAAGGAAGAGCTCGAGATCGACTACGGTGGCGACACCATCGAGATCGGCTTCAACGTCACCTACCTGATGGACGCGCTCAACAACATCGACCACGACATGGTCAAGCTCGAGCTGCAGGACGGCAACTCGAGCGCGCTCATCACCGTGCCGGAACAGCCCGGCTTCAAGTACGTCGTGATGCCGATGCGCATCTAAGGGCCGGCGCAGGCCTTGCCCGTGCCGCGGCGCCAGCGCGCCGCGGGCGAGCCCGTTTGTATGAAGACACGGCAGGCGGCCCACGAGGCGCGCCTGCATCCAGGAAGCCAATTGCAATGACTGATCAGACCCCGAACGACGACAACGCCAAGAAGCCGGCCGAGAACCCGGCGATGTCGCCCGAGGAGGCGGCGGCGAAGTCGAAGGAGGCGTCGGCCACCTACGGCGAGGGCGCCATCCAGATCCTGGAAGGCCTGGAGGCCGTGCGCAAGCGCCCGGGCATGTACATCGGCGACACGTCCGACGGCACCGGCCTGCACCACCTGGTGTTCGAGGTCGTGGACAACTCCATCGACGAGGCGCTGGCCGGCTACTGCGACGACATCGTCGTCACGATCCACACCGACAACTCGATCTCCGTCATCGACAACGGCCGCGGCATCCCCACCGGCGTGAAGATGGACGACAAGCACGAGCCCAAGCGCTCGGCGGCCGAGATCGCGCTGACCGAGCTGCACGCCGGCGGCAAGTTCAACCAGAACAGCTACAAGGTCTCGGGCGGCCTGCACGGCGTGGGCGTGTCCTGCGTCAACGCGCTGTCGACCTGGCTGCGCCTGACGGTGCGCCGCGACGGCAAGCAGCACTTCATCGAATTCCGCAAGGGCGTGCCGCAGGATCGCGTGCTCGAGATGCGCGACGGCTTCGAGACGAGCCCGATGAAGATCACCGGCGACACCGAGCGCCGCGGCACGGAAGTGCACTTCCTGCCCGACACCGAGATCTTCACGAACGTCGACTTCCACTACGACATCCTCGCCAAGCGCCTGCGCGAGCTCTCGTTCCTGAACAACGGCGTCAAGATCCGCCTGGTCGACGAGCGCAACGCCAAGGAAGACGACTTCGCGTACGTCGGCGGCGTCAAGGGCTTCGTCGAGTTCATCAACAAGGGCAAGACCGTCCTGCACCCGAACATCTTCCACGCCATGGGCGAGAAGACGAGCGAGCAGAACACCAACATCGGCGTCGAGGTGTCGATGCAGTGGAACGACTCGTTCAACGAGTCGGTGCTGTGCTTCACGAACAACATCCCGCAGCGCGATGGCGGCACCCACCTGACCGGCCTGCGCGCCGCGATGACGCGCGTCATCAACAAGTACATCGACGACAACGAACTGGCCAAGAAGGCCAAGGTCGAGATCGCCGGCGACGACATGCGCGAAGGCCTGGCCTGCGTGGTCAGCGTCAAGGTGCCCGAGCCCAAGTTCTCGAGCCAGACCAAGGACAAGCTGGTCTCCAGCGAGGTGCGCGCGCCGGTGGAGGACATCGTCAGCCGCCTGCTCACCGACTGGCTGCTCGAGAACCCGAACGACGCCAAGATCATCTGCGGCAAGATCGTCGACGCCGCCCGCGCCCGCGAGGCCGCGCGCAAGGCCCGCGAGATGACGCGCCGCAAGGGCGTGCTCGACGGCATGGGCCTGCCCGGCAAGCTGGCAGACTGCCAGGAGAAGGATCCGTCGCTGTGCGAGATCTACATCGTCGAGGGCGACTCCGCCGGCGGCTCCGCCAAGCAGGGCCGCGACCGGAAGTTCCAGGCCATCCTGCCGCTGCGCGGCAAGATCCTGAACGTCGAGAAGGCGCGCTACGAGAAGCTGCTGTCGTCGGAGGCCATCCTGACGCTGATCACCGCGCTGGGCACGGGCATCGGCAAGGGCATGGGCGGCGACGACTTCAACCCCGACAAGCTGCGCTACCACCGCATCATCATCATGACGGACGCGGACGTCGACGGCGCCCACATCCGCACGCTGCTGCTGACGTTCTTCTACCGCCAGATGCCCGACCTCGTGGAGCGCGGCCACATCTACATCGCGCAGCCGCCGCTGTACAAGGTCAAGCAGGGCAAGCACGAGCAGTACCTCAAGGACGGCGACGAACTGAGCGCCTTCCTGCTGAAGGTGGCGCTCGACGGCGCCGCGATCGAGCCCGGCGAGGGCCGTCCGGCCATCACCGGCCCGACGCTGGAGGACCTGGCCCGCAAGTACCTGCTGGCCACCAGCGTGATGGATCGCCTGTCCAACTGGATGGACGTCGAAGCCCTGCGCACCATCGCCGACGGCCTGACGCTCAACCTCGACGACGCCACCCAGGCCGAGGCCAGCGCGGTGGCGCTCGCCGGCGCGCTGCACGGCGCGCACGTCAGCGCGCAGTTCGACGAGCGCACCGACAAGCACGTGCTGCGCATCGAGCGCCAGCACCACGGCAACATCAAGGCCAGCGTCATCACGCAGGAGTTCGTGCACGGCGCCGACTACGAGGCCCTGAGCACCGCCGGCGTCACCTTCAAGGGCCTGCTGAGTGCCGACGCTGTGGTCAAGCGCGGCGAAGGCGAGCGGCAGAAGGAAAGCAAGGTCGCCGACTTCCGCGCCGCCATGACCTGGCTGATGGCGCAGGCCGAAGGCTCCGTCGGCCGCCAGCGCTACAAGGGCCTGGGCGAGATGAACCCCGAGCAGCTCTGGGAAACCACGATGGACCCGAACGTCCGCCGCCTGCTGAAGGTGGAGATCGAGGACGCCATCGAGGCCGACCACGTGTTCACGATGCTGATGGGCGACGAGGTCGAGCCGCGGCGCAACTTCATCGAGCTGAACGCGCTGCGGGCGGCGAACATCGACGTCTGATCTGTCGGGTGCCATCATTGGTGTCACGCCTGCCGGGATCTGTCAGGAATGCTGTCATTTCTCGTGGGCAGGCGTGACACATAAAGTGAAAGACGCGGGCAAGATCAACGCTGCTCATTTCACTTTTCGTGTCACCCGACATGATCGTCGTCATCCGCCTGCGACCCCAAGCCCGGCCCGCCGGGCTTTTTTCATTGGCGCGCCGTGCCGCCCCACCTAGGGACTGCCTCGGCGCCCGTGCCGTCCTATAAACGGCGCATGCGGCGTAGCCGGGAGGTTCGCGCTGCCGTCCGACATCTTGGGAGGAGCGTCCATGCCTGGTGCAATCTCGGCGTCCGTGGGACAAGGGGGCGTCAATGTCGCGGCGGATGTCGCCGTCGTCCAGGGCTTGCTGATCGCGCGGGGGTTCACGTCGATCGCGTCGGCCAACGGCGTGTGCGATGCCGTGACGATCTCGGCGATCGAGGACTACCAGTCGGCGTTCCTGCCGTCGCCCGACGGGCGCGTGGATCCGGGCGGCAGCACCTGGCTCCATCTGTCGGCGAGTGGTGGCAGCGGTGCGGCGCCGGCCGGCGGCACGAGCCTGGGCCGCCTGGTTCCGAAGCCGGCCGCCGGTACGATCAACCAGGGGCTGACCGCGGCGAGCAATGTCTTGATGCTCGCGGCTTTCGGCCAGCCGCTGGTCGCCGGCAACTACACCAGCCAGTGCCAGGTGCCGACGAATCCGACGTTGCGGCGCAACCTGGTCACCGACACGGTGGGCCCGTTCAAGGTCACCGGACTGCTGCCGGCCGTCCTGAGCCTCAAGGAGGTGATGGTCGACATCCAGTCCGGGCAGCCGCAGGTCTACGCGGCGCTCGGCACGGCCGGCATGCTGTGCTGCCGGCTGGTGCGCGGATCGACGACGTCCGTCTCGAACCACTCGTGGGGCACCGCGATCGACCTCACGCTGGACGGCGTGCTGGACGAGCGCGGCGACGACCTGGTTCAGTATGGCCTGACCCTGATCGCCCCGATCTTCAATCGCCACGGCTGGTACTGGGGCGCCGGCTTCACGACCGAGGACGGCATGCACTTCGAGGGCAGCGCGGCGAAGATCGGCGAGTGGAAGACGCAACTGCGGTGACCGGCGGCGACGCTGCCGAGGCGCCCACCTAGCTCGCGTGGGCCTTGCGGACCGCCGCGGCGCCCTTGCCGAACTTCAGCGACAGCGCCAAGATCAACAGGTACGGCCACAGGTTCAGCTGGATCCAGGCGATCAGCGGATGCCGCTTGGTCTGGCCGGCCAGTTGCCGGCGCTGCGCTTCGAGTTCCGTGACCTTCTGCGACTGCGTCTTGGTGGCGACCTGCCAGGCGCCCAGTTGCTGCAACTGATCCTTGGGCGTCGCGGTGCAGGGGCTCAGGCCGAAGAGCACGAGCTGGGCGAGCGATGCCTGCTCGAAGGTCACCTCGCGCAGCAGCGCTGCGCTCGTGCCGCCGGGCTTGAACGCGATGCGGTAGGTGTTGTCCAGCGATGCCTTCGTGGTGTCGGCGAACTGGAGCGCCGCGCCCAGCACCGGCGTACGTGTCGCGACCGCCGACTTGTACATGGCGGCCATCGGGGCCGACACGTCCGAGGACAGCCCGGAGTTCGTCGCGAGATCCTCCATGAGCTTGTCGCCGGCGGTGCACGTGGCCAGCAGGCGATCCTCGAACGACGGATGGTTGCCAGCCCGGGCGACCGCCAGGAACGCCTCGACGGGCTTGCCGAAATCGACGGCGCCCAGGCACTTGCCTTCGACATTCACCGGGCTGCGCGTGCAGACGTCGGCGGTCTTGCGGACGATCTCGATGCTCGTGAGCGCGTCGTCTAGCTGCGCCGGGGTCGGCGTGGCGGACAGGAGCGGACGATCGGCCGTCAGGTGCTGCAGCGTGGCGCGTCCTTGCTCGGCGAGATCGCCGAGCACGGCCAGTTCACGCTGGACGTCGTTGGCGATGAACAGGAGCGTCACGCCGATCGCCGCGAGCGGGTAGTACAGGAGATCGACGTACGTCCACGCCACGAGCTTGAAGAACCGCAGGCCTGCGAGCCCGAAAACAGCGAAGAGCGCGATAGCGACCAACCAGATCATCGACTGCACCTCTGACCGTGTCCCGGCCGCATTCTCGCAGCCGCAGCCGGGCGCCCGAACCGGGGGCTGCAGCGGCGGCGCGTCAGCAACTGGGCGCGCCGCCCGAAGCGGACGGCCTCGTGGCTGCCATCGTCCGGGGCGTCGCGGTGTCGCCCGCGCGCACGGCGGCATACCGCTGCGGGTACAGCTCGTTCATCTTCAGGCCCGAGTCCCCCGACGCCAGCATGTCGCCGGAGCGGATCGCCTCCAGCGTCTCGGCGCGCACCTGCTCGCGTGTCTTGCCGGGGACGGTGGGCCCGGCCGGGTAGCGCTGCGGGTAGAGCTCGTTCATCTTGAGCCCGGAATCGCCGGGCGCGAGGACGTCGCCGCGGCGGGTCGCGGCCTGCAGGTCGGCGACGACGTCGGCGCGCGTGAGGGCCGGCGCCGCGGCCTTCGGGTAGCGGCCGGGGTACAGCTCGTTCATCTTCCGGCCCGAGTCGCCGGGCGCGAGGATGTCGCCCGACCGGACGGCCTCCTCGTATTGCGCGATGACCGCGGCGCGCGTGAGCGGCGCCTCGGCGTGGGCGCGGGTGTGGGCCGCGAGCGCGGCGAGCGTGACGGCCAGCAGGCTGGCGAGCGGGCGGCGAGTGGAGTGCATGACGGATCCTCCGGTGGGTGGACGGGGCCGGCGGGACGCCGGCGCTGCGGGCCGTTGGGCCACGTCTGCAAGACCGTCTGGAAGATCCGGAAATTCCGGGGGACGCCGTGGTGGGGTCGCCAAGGGTGTCTTTGCCACCTGCGGGAATAAAGGCGACGCCGCGTTCGTGTCCACGGTCGCGCGCGCCGGCGTCACGCGCGCGCGGCCGCATGTGCGCTCAGGCGCGCGAGCGCTCGACGAACGCCTGCATGAAGCGCGCGATCTCCAGCCCGTCGTGCGGCAGCGCCAGGCCGGCGCGCGCCGTCGTGTAGTGATCCTCGCCGATGCGCTCGCGTCGCTTGTCCAGCAGGTAGGCGCTGTAGGCGGCGATGAACTCGGGGTGCGGCTGCACGCAGAAGACGTGGTCGTCGATCGAGTACGCGGCGATCGGGCAGAAATCGCTGCGCGCCTGCAGCACGGCGCCGACGGGCAGCGACAGCACCTGGTCCTGGTGCGATGCCAGGAGGTTGATCGACGTGTCGGCGGACGCGGCCTTCAGCGGCGACGGGCCGACCCAGTCGTAGGCCATGCGGCCCATGCCCCAGCCGTTGGGCGCGCGGTCGACCTTGGCGCCGAGGCAGTGTGCGATCAGCTGGTGGCCGAAGCAGATGCCCAGCAGCGTCTTGCGTTGCTTCAGGAGCTCGGTGACGTGCTTGCGCAGGATCTGGACCCACGGCTCGTCGGAGAATGAGTCGGCCTTGCTGCCGGTGAGCAGCACGACGTCGAAGTCGTCGAACGAATCGGGGTAGACGCCCTGCGTGGTGTCGAAGCGCTCGAACTGCCAGGGCACGCCGGCGGCGGCGAACATCTTCTCCGTCATGACGCCGTAGCTGACGTAGGTGTCGGCGACGGCGGGGTCGAGGTGGTCGTTGTCGAGGATGCAGACCTTCACGGTCGATGCGGGGGAAACGGAACTCATGGACGAGATGGTAAGCCGCCCTCAATAGTCTGGTTGCGCACGCTTGATCGGGGCGTCGCGGTTGCGCTGCAGCCAGGCCCGCTGCACGGGATCGATCAGCATCCAGCCGCGGCCGTCGATGCGGCGTTGCAGGATGCCCTTGGTGCCGAGCGCCTCGAGTGCGCGGCTGATGCTGGACGGCTGCACCTTGGCGCCGAGCTGCTGCACCGCCCACGCGATGCCGTCGGCCGACGTGGGCGCGCGGTCGTCGAAGACCAGGCGCAGCGCCACCTGCTGCAGGCCCGTGAGCGCGCGCCACGCCGCCGACCACTTGTTGGGCGATTGCTGGCTCAGCATCTCGCCCAGCGCGTCGGCCAGGCTCCACTTCGGGTTGGCCATCACGAGGCTCACCGCATGCAGGAAGGGCTCGGGCTGCGTGCCCAGTTCCTGGAAGGCCTCGAGGGCCAGCGCCTGGTTGAGGTCGCGCCGTGTCGCGTCGCGGAACTTCTTGGCCACGAAGCCGATGAAGTCGGGGCCCAGCGGTGCGTAGCCCTCGGTGCGGGCGAAGCCGTACAGCGGGGTGTTGGTGCGCGAGAACATGTCCAGCAGCGCGACGTCCGACGAGCCGCTGAAGATCGCGCCGATGCGCTTGTCGGCCTGCGTCAGCGCGGCGCGCAGCGTGGCGGAGATCTGCGGGCCGTTCTTGACCGTCGCGATGGCCTGGAACTCGTCGAACACCAGCACGAGGTCGCGCGGGGTCTCCTCCAGCAGGCGCGTGAGCAGGCTGTCCAGCAGCAACGCAGGGCGCGTGGGCTCCTGGCGCGCTGCGGGCTCGCCGAGATCGACGCTCGCGCCCATCAGGCCCACCTTCTTCACGGCGGTCGTGCCGGTGCGGCGCACGCCGCGCGGCTTGACGACGAGCCCGTCGAGCGCCTTCTGCAGCGCGTAGTTGATGCCCTGCAACGGGTCGTCCATGTCCATCCAGCAGTCGATGTAGACGGCCACGCGGTCGCGCGACTGCACATGGGGGATGACCTCGTCGCGCAGCAGCGTGGTCTTGCCCGTCTGGCGCGGGCCGAACATCGCGATGCGTTCATGCGCGATGAGCCGGTCGCCGAGCGCGGCCGCCAGCTTGGGCCGCTCGTAGTGCCACGCCAGGGTGAGGTCGGACATGCCCGTTGCGCGAAGTGAACGAAGTGCGAAATTTACGCATGCAAGCGTATTTGCGCAAGCGCGGCGCGACTTGCGGGATGGCCGCCCCGGCGCGGATGCGTACGCTGGACGTCGGCCAACCCGGGGGAAGTGTCCATGCCAAAGCCCTTGCTGAAGGCGCTCGTCCTGCTGTTCCTGTGGGGCGCGCTGGTCGAGGACGCGACCATCTTCGCGCTCGCCTGGCTCGCGCCCGACCTGTGGTTCCGCCTGTTCCACCATGCCGCGCCGCTGGGCCTGGACGTCGCGCTGCTGCGCCGCGCCGCGGGCCAGTGGCTGGCGTTCGCCGTGGTGCAGGCGATCGCGCTGGCGCGCTGGAAGACAGAGCCGACCTGGCTGCTCGTGGTCGCGGGCGCGCGGGCGTCCGACCTGTTCACGGACGTGTCGTACCTGGCCGCCGCGCCGTCCGTGACCACGCTGGGCTGGGTGGCGTTGAGCCCGCCGGCGTTCCTTAACGCGGCCTTCATCGCGGTGATGAGCCTGGCCTGGCGCGACGCGCAGTCCTTGAAATGAAGGCGCCCGGGCGGACCGGACGCCGTCGGGTCAGGGATTGATCTTTTTTGAAATCGCTTTCACGCCCGTCCCCGACTGGACGGTCGCCCGCACGCGAAGGGGTGGCGGCGACGGTGTGCGAGTCGGATGTAGGAGGAGTGCGCCGGCCGACGGGCGTGCGGCGCAGGTCGACGACCATGCGGCACCGGGTATCGCGATGGCGCCGTGCGACGCGCGAGCGGGCGCCGCGGCCGGCCTTCTTGCGAACCTCGTCGACCGGCGGCGCGAGCCGCCGAGGCGCGATGTCGAGTGGCGAATGCGCCGCGCGGGCCCTTCGCCTGCCCTTCATGCGACTCCCGATTTACCCGTAGAGAAAACGCATCGGCGGCTGCGACAAACGACCGCTTCCGTCGTCGCGCGGAGGGAACGCGGGCATTTCGTTGCGCATCAGTTTGGACTGCGGGCCTAGTGTCACTGCATACTGTGAGGATGAGCGAAGACTTCAAGCCTGGGACGAGACCGCTTTTGCGGCTTGCCGGGCTCGACGCCGTACGGGCGTTCGTGTCGCGGGCCGAAGAGGCGCACGTGATCTGGACCGCCGTCATGGCATTCATGTTGCGGCTGTACCAGGAGCCCGATGGCAAGGCCCGACGCGAGTCCGGGCCCGCGGACTCGCAGGTCGTCACCGCCCTGCGCGCCGTGCTGCAGGAAAACTTCGGCAGCGAGCCCGCGGACTACGTCTCGTGGTGCCTGGTGCGCTACGGCTGCCGCCAGAAGCCGACGATGTCGGCGCTGCACGCGTGGGAAGGCCTGCTGTTCGAGTGGCAGCAACGCCGCGCCAGCGCGCCGCGCATCGCGCTGATGCTGCGCGACGGCGGCTTCGAGAAGCCGCTGACGGCGGCGTCGCTCGAGGCCCTCGACGGCTGGATCGGCGACCCCGTCACCGCGCTGGGCGCCGCCACCGAGATCATCGAGGCGCTGTTCGGCGAGCGCCTGGTCTCGTACAACCTGCACGACGACGGCAGCACGCCGTCGCACGACGTCCTGTTCGGCGGCCTCGTCGCGTCGCTGATGCCGCAGGCCAAGCTCGCGCTGCTGCGCCAGAACCTGGTCAAGCTGGAAGACGGCGCCGTCTGGCGCGTCGAGTACACCTTCGAGGGCCGCGAGCGCAGCTTCGATGCGCACGCCGACGGCTCCACGCTGGACGTCGACGCCGTGATGGCCGGTGTCGACTCGCTGCTCGAGAGCATCGGCCGCCCCGAGCGCACGTACCGCCTGGCGCCGGGCCGCTACAACAACGGCGAGACGGGCACCTTCGTCGTCGTCGACAGCAACAAGTTCCCCGAGATCGCGTGGCGGCTGCGCCTGCCGCTGCTGCGCAGCCCGAGCGTGTCCGACCTGCCGCCGGGCATCCCCACCGCCGCGCCCGAGCCGCTGCGCGTGGGCGCGCGCCCGATGGCGCCGCGTCCGCAAGCCGCGCCCGCCGCGGCGCGCGAGACGTCGCAGGACGACGTGGCCGTGGCCACGCGCCCGGGCGGCAGCGTGACGGCGCCGATGTCGCTGCTGGAGTCCCAGTTCTCGCCGCCGCAGCCCGCGGTCGCCGCCGCCGCGCCCGCCGAGCCGAGCGGCCCGATCGAGCGCGATGCCGATCCGGCGATGAAGTCGCTGATCAACACGCTGCGCCGTTCGTTCGGCGCCGGCCGCCTGCTGCAGGGCGGCCGCTGGATGAAGCAGGTGCGCACGGAGGCGCCCGCCTGGCTCGCCAGCAGCGGCGACCCGGTGGGCATCTTCTACGAGAAGCAGGAGACGCTGTTCCGCAAGGGCCGCATCGGCTGGGGCGCGCTGGTCGAGGCCGACGACGGCGTGTTCGCGCGCGGCGTCGACGACTTGCCCGGCGTGCTGGTCTACAGCGAGGACGAGTACTTCGACGCCCGTCCCGCGGAGCTCGCGGCGATCGGTGCGCGCCTGGTCGAGCTGAAGGCCGCCGGCGCGGTCGGCGCGTTCGAGCCGAGCCGCTTCGCGCAGGGTGTGCGCAACGACTCGGGACGCCCGCTGGGCGTGCCGGTGCCGGCGTCGCTCAGCGCCAAGGAGCCGATGCTCAGCAGCTTCATCGCGATCCGCTCGCACCTGCCCGATGGCCTGCTGGGCGGCGACTGGTTCCCGGTGCTGATCCACTCGTCCAGCGTCGTGCCGATGATCGTGCCGTACACGTTCTGGCCCGACGCGATGGTCACGGCGTGGAACGAACGGCGCATGAGCCTCTAGGCGGCCCGCGCCCTTCCCCCTCGAACGCCCGGCTCGCCCGGGCGTTCTGCTTCGTGCGTCTTGAATCCGGTAGGGCGGGTCATGACCCGCCATGTCGTCGAGCAGGCCGGCGCCGACAAGGGATTCGTCGGCCCGGCTTCTCGTAAAATGGCGCCGTTCGCCGCCCGCCCTGGGCGGTGACTTCTCCACACTCCCCCCCATCGGTGCGGCCTATCGGCTAGCGAACGCTCCTCTTCGCACCCGTCGACATCGTCGAACGCGTCGTTCTCCGGCCTGGCCCGGACGAGCGGTCGCGCGACGCGCACCCGCAGCGCTTCGCCTGCGTGCGCCCCCTTCCTCCACTTCTTCGCATCCGCACTCGCCGCCATGGCGAGGCGCTCGTTGCCATTCCGGCGACGTCGTTCGATCGACTGGACGCGTGCTCTCGTGCTCCCCGTCGCTGGCCGCCACATCGGCGTGACCGGCCGCGGAGCGCCGCCCTCCTTATCCGATCGATTCCATGTCCGACTTCATTCCCACCTCCAACGACACGTCGACCGTCGACGTCCTCATCGCCGGCGCCGGCCCCGTCGGCCTGTTCCTCGCGTGCGAGCTGGCCCTCGCGCGCGTCCGCGTGCGCGTGCTCGAGCGCGCGCCCGACCCCGCCTCGCCGCTGAAGGCGCCGCCGCTGGGCACGCGCGGGCTGTCGATCGCGACGGCGGAGGCGCTGCATCGCCGCGGGTTGCTCGACGAGCTGCTCGCCGCCGCCGCCGCGTCGCGCACGGCCGCGGGCGTCGTGGCGCAGGCTGCGGCCAGCGGCGCGCCGCGCAAGGCCCAGGCGGGTCACTTCGCCGGCATTCCCATAGCCGCGGACCAGGTCGACGCGTCGCGCTGGCCGTGGCGGCTGCCGAACGCGGTGTCCACGAACTTCGCGGCCGACATGCGATCCGTCGAGGCCGTGCTCGCGGCGCGCGCCGTCGCCCTCGGCGTCGACATCCGCCGCGGCGTGGCCGTCGACGCGCTGCAGGACCACGGCGACCACGTGACGGTGCACGCCGGCGGCGAGGGCTTCGCCGCGCGCTGGCTTGTCGGCTGCGACGGCGGCCGCAGCCGCGTGCGCACGCTCGCCGGCTTCGACTTCGCCGGCACCGAGCCGGAGTTCACGGCCTACCTGGCGGTGGTCGATCTCGAGGACGGCCACGGGCTGCTGCCCGGTCGCAACACCACGCCGACGGGCATGTACTTCAACCAGCCCGGCCAGATCGCGATCGCCGACTTCGACGGCGGCGCCTTCGACCGGACGCAGGCGATCACGCGCGAGCATGTGCAGGCGGTGCTGCGGCGCGTGTCGGGCACCGGCGTCACGCTGGGCGCGCTGCACCTGGCCACCAGCTTCACCGACCGCGCGCGCCAGGCGACGACGTATCGCCGCGGCCGCGTGCTGCTGGCCGGCGACGCGGCGCACATCCACAGCGCGCTCGGCGGCCAGGGCCTGAACGCCGGCCTCGGCGACGCGATGAACCTCGGCTGGAAGCTCGCGGCGACGGTGCGCGGCCGCGCGCCGGCCGACCTGCTCGACACCTACCAGGCCGAGCGCCATCCGGTGGGCGCCTGGGTGCTGGACTGGACGCGCGCGCAGGCCGACGTCATGCGGCCCGGCCCGCAGGCGCGCGCGATCGAGCGCGTCGTGCGCGCGCTCGCGGCCACGCGCGACGGCGCCACCTGGTTCGCCGGGCAGCTGTGGGGCGTGTCGCTGCGCCACGACCTGAGCGAGCCGCACGACCTGGCCGGCCGCAGCGCGCCCGACTTCGCGTTCGACGACGGCACGCGGCTGGGCGAGCATCTGCGCGACGGGCTCGGCGTGCTGGTCGACTTCGACGCGGCCGCGCCGCTGCGCGCGATCGCCGCCGGATGGTCCGACCGCGTGCGCCACGTCGCCGCTGGCGCGCGCGACACCTGCGGCCTGCGTGCGCTGCTGGTTCGCCCCGACGGCGTGGTGGCGTGGGCCTGCGACGAGGCGCCCGGTCCCGCCGACGCGCGGCGCGCCCTCGCCCGCTGGTTCGGCGCACCGGCCTCGGCGTGACGCCGTCGGCAGCGTGTGAGAATCGACGGATGGCCTCGTTCTCCGACCTCACGCTGTCCACCGCGCGGCTGCTGCTGCGTCCGCTCGCGCCGGGAGACGTCGACGCGGTCTTCGCGATGCGCTCGGATCCCGTCGTGCAGCGCTACGGCAGCCATCCGCCGTGGACGGAGCGCCAGACGGCCGTCGACTACATCGAGCGCGACCGGCGCGGCATGGCCGACGGCTCGCACGCGCAGTTCGGCATCGAGCGCCGCGACGACGGCGCCGTGATCGGCACCTGCACGCTGTACGACATCAGCGCCCAGTGCCGGCGCGCGGACATCGGCTACGTGCTGCTGCCGTCCCAATGGGGCCGCGGCTATGCGACCGAGGCGCTCGTCGCCTTGCTGGACTGGGGCTTCGACAAGCTCGACCTGAACCGCGTCGAGGCCGACATCGACCCGCGCAACCTGCCGTCGGCGCGCATCCTGGAGCGCCTGGGCTTCGCGCACGAGGGCCACCTGCGCGAGCGCTGGATCGTCGCGGGCGAGGTCAGCGACTCCGGGATGTACGGGCTGCTCGCGCGCGAGTGGCCTGCCGCGCGCGCGGGCCTCGCGTCACGCGCGGGCGCGGCGCGCTAGCCTTCGGCTTCCGGCTGCGCGTCCACGCGTGCCGGGATCGCCTGCAGCGCGAGCTCCGCGCTGTTCAGGGCGCCTTCGATGAAGCCCTGGTAGTCGGAGTAGGCCTCGCCGACGATGTGCACGTTCTTCGCGCCGCTGCCGAAGTCGAACGCCTTGAACGTGTCCATCACTTTCCAGCTGCGCACGCCCGGCTGCCAGCCGTGGTTGGCCGCGCCGTACGGCGCACGCGCCCAGTCGCGCAGGCCGTACGTGATGATGGAGTTGCGGATGTAGGCCGTGGCCTGGTCCAGCGTCATGTCCTGGAACAACCTGCGCGCGTTGTCGGTCAGGCGCACGTTCGTCGCCTCGGAGTGGTGGCCCTCGATCGCGCGCTTGACGTCGCGCGCCACGAACAGCGCGAAGGCGTCGACGATGCGGCCGTTCTGGTCCAGCTCCGCGCGGTCGTGGCGTTCCGTGTCGATGACGTAGTGGCGCCAGAACTCGGTGGCCGGCGTGTCCATGTACAGCAGGATCATGCCGTGGCCGTCGCGGTCGGCGTCGCGCGGGCGTCGGAAGTAGTGGATCTCGCGCGTGGGCATGCAGTTGGCGTGCTGCTGCGGCGGCTGGTCGTAGTCCCACCACGGCGCGTTGCTGACGAAGAAGATCTTGAGCATCGGGAAGCCGTTGACCGAGTCGAGCTGCGAAGCCACGTGCTCGGGCAGGTGCGGCGCGAGCTTGACCAGCGGCAGCCGCGGCAGCGCGAGCACCAGGCGCTGCGCGACGATCGTCTCGGGGCCGTTCTTGGTGCGCACGTCCAGCGCCAGCGAGCGCTCGCCCAGGCCCGTCGGGCGGAAACCCAGCAGGGTATGGCCGCCGGCCAGCGTCACGTTGGGATGCGCGCGCAGCGCGTCCATCAGGCCGTCGGACAGGCGCGACGAGCCGCCCGCGATCGTCGCGAGCTTCTGGCCCACGGTCTTGAGCGCGCGCAGCCACCAGATGATCCACTCGGCCGCGTTCAGGTTCTCGGGGATCATGTGATAGAAGGTGCCGGTGTCGCGCAGCTTGACCACCGCGCGATGGCTCAGGATGCCCTGCGCGGACAGCGCGTTCCAGAAGCCCGTGGCCCACAGCGGCTGGCCGTGCAGCTGCGCGTGCTTGCGCAGTCGCATGTAGTCGGCCTCGGTGAGGCTGTCGATCCAGGCCTGGTCGTCGGGCGCGCGGCCCATGATCAGCATGATCCCGCGCCTGAGCAGCTGCAGCGAGTTGAGCCCCTGCTCCTCGGGCGTGAGGTCGTCGTCGGGCGCGACGATGCTCTCGCCGGTGGGGCCCGCGAAGTCCACGAGGTCGACGCCCAGTTCCGCGCACAGCTGCGCGAAGCGCGGCTGCAGCGTGGGCTCGAAGCGCATCGGGCCCATCTCGGCGATGAAGCCGTCCAGGTCCTCGGTCTCGATGCGGCCGCCCCAGCGGTCGGACGAGGCCTCCAGGATCAGGATCTGGTGGCCGGCGTCGGCGAGCTGGCGCGCGCAGTACAGGCCGGCGATGCCGCCGCCGGCGATGACGATGTCGTGGGTGTTCATGCGGGGCGCCGCGCGCGCGTCGTGGGCGCGGCGATGCGGTGTTGGTGGGGTGGCCGCATTGTCCCTTCAGCCGTGCCGCGCGGCCAACCCCTCGGGGACTGGTGTCGGCGGGGTCAGGTCTTGAAAGTTGCGCGCTTCATCGCGCTGCGATCATCGACACGCCCTCGCGCAACGTTCAAGACCTGACCCCACGGCGAGGCGGCCGAGCGCGCAAGAGGCAAGACCTGACCGGCCGGTCGACCGTGCCTACTTGCCCTTGGAGATGCTGCCCAGACCGCCGCCGCGCGTGTTGACCTGCTTCGGGTCGCCGTAGTACGTGAGCGAGCCCACGCCGCCGACGCTCGCGTCCAGCGACTGGCCGGCCCACACCTTGACGGAGCCGACGCCGCCCACGTTGACGTCGACCGAGTCGGCGTGCAGGTCGCGCGTGTCGATCGAGCCGACGCCGCCGACGTTGAGCTTCAGGTGCTTGACCGTGCCGTCCGCCTTCAGGCCGCCGGCGCCGCCGAAGCGGATGTCCAGGCTGTCGCCGCTGAAGTGCGTGAGCGTGGTCTGCCCCGCGCCGCCCATCGTGAACGCGGTGAGCCTCGGCACGGTGATCGTCACCTTCATGTCGTTCCAGTGGCGGTTGTCGATGTGCGAGTCGTTGCGCATCTTGATCCGCAGCTCGCCGTCGACGACCTCGGTGCGCAGGTCCTCGAGGTAGTCGTCGCTGCCCGAGACGACCACCGACTGCGCCTTGCCGACCTCGATGGTCAGGTTGACGGGGCCGCCGTTGGAGATCGTGGTGAACGGCGCGACGTTGCGCGGCTGGTCGGCCGCCTGCGCGTGGACGGCAAGCAGGGCGGCGACGGTGGCGAGCGACAGGGTCAGGGCGGTGCGCATGGCGTTTCCTCGGAGGTGTTTGTCGGGATCGATGCGATCGATTCTAGGAACGCGCCGAGGCGCCCGGCCACGGGCGTGCGACGAGGTGCGGCTGCGTCGGACGCGTTGCGCCTGCGCGCGACGAAGGCGACGCCTCAGGGCTCGCGCGAGAGCAGCGGCGCGATGATCGTCGTGAGCCACGCCATCACGGCCTGCACGCGCGGCGCGAGCTGGCGCCGGTGCGGCAGCATCAGCGACACCGGCATCGACGGGGCGCGGAAGTCCGGCAGCACGTCGACCAGCTCGCCGCGGGCCACGAGCGGGTCGGTGCCGAGCGCGGGCGCCTGGATTAGTCCCAGGCCCGCGAGCGCGGCGGCCTGGTAGGCCTCGGTGCCGTTGACGGTGACGTGCGCGCGCATCGGCCGCGTGCGGCGCTGGCCGTCGGCGGCCACCCATTCCCACGCGGCGCCCTGCGCGCTGAGCGACGGCATGTAGTGGACGACGCGGTGGCCGGCGAGGTCGTCCAGCGTACGCGGCGTGCCGTGCGCGCGCAGGTACGCGGGGCTTGCGACGTTGCGCATCGGCAGCCAGCCCAGCGGCCGCGCGACGAGGTCGGAGTCGGCCAGCGCGCCCACGCGCAGCACGCAGTCGAAGCCCTCGTGCACGAGGTCGACGCGGCGGTCGGTGGTGCTGATGCCGATCTCCAGCTGCGGGTGCGCGGCCAGGAACTCGGGCAGGCGCGGCAGCACGAGGTCGCGCGCGAGCCGGTTGGGCAGGTCGATGCGCAGCCGGCCGGTGAGCCCGGTGGCCGCGGGGCGGAACATCGCCTCCAGTTGCTCGGCCTCGGTCAGCAGTTCCTTGCAGCGATCGAGGAAGCGCTCGCCGTCGGGCGTCAGCCGCACGCTGCGGGTCGTGCGCTGCAGCAGGCGCGTGCCGACCTGCGCCTCGAGCTGCCGCACCGACGTCGACACCCGCCCCTTGGCCAGCCCCATCTGCTCGGCCGCGCGGCTGAAGCTGGCGAGCTCGGCCACGGTGGCGAAGATGCGCAGTTCGTGCAGGTCCATGACGTCGATTGTTCCCTCGAAGAGAACAGTGTGGCGTGGAGTGAGGACTTTATCCGCCGGGGATGAATTCCCAAAATCCATTCCATCGATTCACCCTACTGGAGCCCGCCATGAGCACGACCCTCGTTTCTTCCCGCATCGCCCTTGTCACCGGCGGCAGCCGTGGCCTCGGCCGCAGCGCCGTGTTGAAGCTCGCCGAACGCGGCGTCGACGCGATCCTCACGTACAAGTCGAGCGAGGCCGAGGCGCATGCCGTCGTGCGCGAGGTGCAGGCACTGGGCCGCCAGGCGGTCGCGCTGCAGCTGGACGCCGGCGACAGCGCCGGCTTGCCCGCGTTCGCCGAGCGCGTGAAGGCCGCGCTGGCCGCCACCTGGCTGCGCGCCGACTTCGACTACCTCGTCAACAACGCCGGCATGGGCGTCGACCACGCCACCGTGGCCGAGACGACCGAGGCGCAGTTCGACCTGCTGATGAACGTCCACCTCAAGGGCACGTTCTTCCTCACGCAGAAGCTGCTGCCGCTGCTCAAGGACGGCGGCCGCATCCTCAACACGTCCAGCGGCCTTGCGCGCTTCGCCCTGCCCGGCTACGCGGCCTACGCGATGATGAAGGGCGGCGTGGAGGTGCTCACGCGCTACCTCGCCAAGGAGCTCGGCGCGCGCGGCATCGCGGTCAACACGATCGCCCCGGGCGCGATCGCCACCGATTTCGGCGGCGGCCGCGTGCGCGACAACGCGCAGCTCAACGCGTTCGTCGCGTCGCAGACGGCGCTCGGCCGCGCGGGCCTGCCCGACGACATCGGCCACGCGGTCGCCGCGCTGCTGACCGAGCCCAACGGCTGGATCAACGCGCAGCGCATCGAGGCCTCGGGCGGCATGTTCATCTGAACGTCCCGTTCGAGCGGACGACGCGGGCGCGGCGCCCGCGTCGCCGCGTTCAGTGCGGCCGCATGCGGCCGTGCTCGCCCATGTCCGGCGTCTTGCCGGTGAGCGCGGCCTCGGCCTGCTTGTACAGCTGCACCAGCTTGTTGTCCTTCACGTCCCACCAGTCCGCGTGCTCGATGCGCACGCGCACCAGCGCGAGGTCGGGGTCATCCACGCCGCCCTTGAACCAGGCCTGCGCGGCCTTGTTCCACAGCGCCTGCTTCTTGATCGGGTCGTCGACCACCTGCGCCGTGCCCGACACCGAGACATAGGTGTCCGCGCCCGGGTCGGCGTACGACACGTTGACCTGGTCGTCGCCCTCGAACTCGGCCACGGGGTCGCCCGAGCGCGACATGAAGAACCACAGCGAATCGTCGTCGAGGCGCCGGTTCTGCGTGGTCATCGGGCGCGAGTGCAGGTGGCCGCCGCTGCGCTTGTGCGTGGTGAACATCGCGAACCGGATGTCCTTGATGAGGTCGGCGAGCTTCTCGCGGCCCTGCGTCGTCTGGTCGTGCGTTTCGTGCATGGGATGATCTCCTGTCGTGATGCCTGGCCTCGAAGCGGCAAGGCCCACGCCCACCCGACCATGCCCGACACCCCCCGCCGCCTGCGCTGCGACCACTGCGACCTGCCCTTGCGCACGTGCGTGTGCGCGCTCGTCGCGCGCGTGGCCAACGACGTCGACGTGCTCGTGCTGCAGCATCCCGACGAGGCGCGCCAGGCCAAGGGCAGCGCGCGCTTGCTGCGGCTGAGCCTGGCGCGCTGCCGCGTCATCGTCGGCGAGGTGTTCGAGCCCGCGGCGCTGCTGGCGCTGCTCGACGGTGATGTATCCGGCAGCGCGCTGCTTTACCCGAGCGACACGCCAGGCGGCCCTCGTCTCCCCAGTTCATCGGCCCTGGCGGCTCGTCCGGCACGCCTCGTGGTGCTCGACGGGACGTGGCGCAAGGCCGGCGGGATGTTGCGTGCGAACGCTTTGCTGCAGTCCTTGCCGAGATGGCCGCTGGCGCCGACGGCGCCGGCGCGGTATCGCGCGTTGCGCAAGGCGCCCAAGGCCACGCATCTGAGCACGCTGGAAGCGACGTGCGAGGCGCTGGCGGCGATCGAGGGCGCGCCCACTCGCTACGCGCCGCTGCTGGACGCGTTCGAGCGCTTCGTGCAGGCCGGCGCCGCGCGCGCGGGCCGCCTGGCGCCGTCCCAATGAAGATCGCCGCCGTGCCTGACGGACACGGCGGCGATCGCTCCGCGCCCTCGCCGGCTCGATCAGGCCGAGCGTGACGGGGGCCCGGGTCACCCGGGGCGGTGAAGCGTCAGTTGCGGTCGGTGCGCGGGGCGGGCGTCGACGCCGACGAGTTGTCCGTCGAGGTGGAGGTCGAGGACGTGGACGACGTGTCGGCCGGCATCGCGGCGGGTGCCGAGGTCGACGGGTCGGTCGTGGTGGTGGTGGTGGTCGACGTGTCGCTCGGCGCCGTGCTGTTGAGCGTGCTGGCCGGGTCGGTCGTCGTGGTGGTGCTGCTCGGCGCGGTGGTCGTGTCGGCCGCCGGCGTCGTCTGCGTGGTGGTCGTGGTGGTCGTCGACGCGTCGTTGTTCGTCTGGGCGACGGCCAGGCCGATACCGGCCAGCAGGGCGGCAGCGGCGGCGACGGCAGACAACTTCTTCTGATAGCTTTGCATGATCTCTCCAGGTTGAGTGTGTTGCGGTTCGGCACGCGCCGAGCCTTCTGGCGGAGAGTCCTGCGGCAAGCGCGGTGCCGCTTCTGTAAGGAAACGCAGCGGGCGTAACGCGGCGGCACGCGCTGTCGAGTTGCCCCGTGGCCCCGCGCGGACTCCCGATCTCTGCGAGCATCGAGGCTTTCACCAGGCCACGCGCGGAGACGTCCATGGAAATGACCCACGACCTGATCGTGATCGGCGGCGGCTCCGGCGGCGTGGCGGGCTCGCGCCGCGCGGCGGCGCACGGCGCCAGGGTCGCGATCGTCGAGGCCGACCGCTTCGGCGGCACCTGCGTGATCCGCGGCTGCGTGCCCAAGAAGCTGATGATGTACGCGGCGGGCTTCGCGCACCAGTTCGAGGTGGCCGCGGGCTTCGGCTGGACCGACATCCGCGCGCGCTTCGAGATGCCGCGCTGGGCCGACGCGAAGAAGCGCGAGATCGACCGACTCGAGAAGATCTACGACGAGATGCTGGACAACGCCGGCGTCGAGATCGTGCGCGGCCGCGCGCGGCTGGTGTCGGCGAGCGAGGTCGACGTCGATGGCCGCCGGCTCGCGGCGCCCCGCATTCTCGTGGCCACCGGCGGTTCGCCCTCGGCCGACGCGATCCCCGGCCTCGCGGCGGCGATGACGTCCAACGAGGTGCTCGACCTGCGCGAGGTGCCCGAGTCGCTGCTGGTGATCGGCGGCGGCTACATCGCGGTGGAGTTCGCGAGCATCCTGGCCGCGCTCGGCAGCCGCGTGACGCTGGCCTACCGCGACCGCTGGCCGCTGCGCGGCTTTGACGACGAACTGCGCGGCAGGCTCTCGCTGATCCTCGGCGAGCGCGGCATCACGATGGCCTGCGGCACCGCGCTGCACGAGCTCGAGCGCGACGCCGAGGGCTTCGCGCTGCACCGCGCCGACGGCAGCGTGCTGCGCGCGAAGGCCGCGCTCAACGCCACCGGCCGCAAGCCCAACACCTCGGGACTGGGCCTGGCCGAGGTCGGCGTGCAGCTGAATGCGCGCGGCGCGATCGTCGTCGACACCGAAAGCCGCAGCAGCGTACCGTCGATCTGGGCCGTCGGCGACGTCACCGACCGTGTCAACCTGACGCCGGTGGCCATCGCCGAGGCGCGCGCCTTCGCCGACACCGAGTTCGACAGGGATCCCAAGCGCGTCGACCACCGCGTCGTCGCCAGCGCCGTGTTCACCGACCCGCCGATCGGCACCGTCGGCCTGACCGAGCAGCAGGCCGCGTTGCGCGGCCCCGTCGACACCTACGCCGCCGACTTCCGCCCGATGAAGGAGGCCTTCGTCGGCGGCACGCAGCGCGCGTTCATGAAGCTGGTGGTGGACGGGCTGTCGCAGCGCGTGCTGGGCGTCCAGATGATCGGCCCCGACGCGCCCGAGATCGTGCAGAGCCTCGCGGTGGCCGTGACCTGCGGCGCGCGCAAGAGCGACTTCGACCAGACGATCGCCGTGCACCCGACGCTGGCCGAGGAGTTCATGCTGATGCGCACGCCGGCACGCCGCCTCGCGCAGGCCGTGCAGCCGCCGGCGGCGCCGGTGGCCGCGTAGCTCAGGCCTGGCGCGGCGTGGCCCAGCGCTCGATGAGCGCGAACAGGCCTTGCACGGCCAGCGCGAGCACCGCGGCCGGCACGGCGCCGGCCAGCAGCAACGCGTAGTCGTTGAGCGCCAGGCCCGTGACGATGCGTTCGCCCAGGCCGCCGGCGCCGACGAACGCGGCGATCGTCGCGGTGCCCACCGTGATGACGGCCGCGGTGCCGATGCCCGCGAGGATCGTGGGCAGCGCCAGGCGCAGGTCGACGGCCTGCCAGCGTTGCGCGGGCGTCAGGCCCAGCGCGGTGCCGGCCTCGCGCAGGCCCGCGGGCACGCCCAGCAGGCCGGTGGCGGTGTTGCGCGCGATCGGCAGCAGTGCGTACAGCGTCAGCGCCACCAGCGCCGGCGCGGTGCCGATGCGCCCCAGCAGCGGGATCAGCATTGCCAGCAGCGCCAGCGACGGCACCGTCTGCAGCACACCGGCCGTCGCCATGATCGGGCCTTCGCTGCGCGGATACGCCGCGGCCGCCGCGCCCAGCGGCACGCCCAGCAGCGCGGCGCAGCCCACGGCCACCGCCACCAGCAGCAGGTGCTGGCCCAGCAGTCGGCCGAGGTCGCCGGCGAACAGGCGATCGACGAAGCGGCCGCGCAGCGCGCCGGCCTGGCTCGGGCCCGCGACCGCGGTGGCCGACGGCGATGCGTCGATGCGGCCGGCGAGGAAGTCCTTCGCGATGGCGTCGAAGGTCTCGTGGCGCAGCTCGGCGCGGCCGTTCATCGCGATCATCGTCGCCGGCGGGATGCGGTCAGCCAGCGCCTGCAGCGCCTGCCACTGCGCGGGGTGGCGCGCGACGGCGTCCAGGCGGTACAGCAGCAGCGCGTCGTAGTGCGGGAAGTAGTCCTTGTCGTCGGCCAGCACGCGCAGGTGGCGCGGGGCGATCTGGGCGTCGGTCGTGTAGATGTCGGTGACGGCGATCTTGCCGCTGGCCAGCGCGTCGTACGACAGGCCGTGGTCGATGCCCACCGGGCGCAGCGTCAGGCCGTATTTCCGCGCCAGGCCCGGCCAGCCGTCGGCGCGGCCGAGGAACTCGTGCGACAGGCCCAGCACGACGTCGGGGTGGTCGGCGAGGTCGCTGATCTTCGTGATGTGCAGGCGCTCGGCCTCGTCGGCGGGCATTGCCAGCGCGTAGCCGTTCGAAAAGCCCAGCGGCACGGCCAGCCCCAGGCCTTGCTCGGCGAGTTCCTTGTCGATCTGCGCGCGCGGCGAGGCGCTGCGGTGGCCGAGGATCTCCTCGTCGACCGTGCCCAGGTACTCGGGGTAGACGTCGATTGCGCCGGCCTTGAGCGCCGCGAGCACGACCGCCGTGTTGCCCAGGCCCGGGCGGTGTTCGGCCGGGCCCGCGGCGGCGGCCTCCTGGCGCAGGATCTCGCCGAGGATGTACGACTCGGTGAAGCGCTTGGAGCCGACGATCAGCGCGCCCGCGGTGCTGCTGGACGCGGCCGACGCCGGCGCCATGGCGAGGCCGCGCGGCACCGCGTTGATCTGCGGGTCGGCGGCGCGGGCGGCCGTCGCGGCGGCGAGCAGGCCGGCGGCGAAGGCGAGCGAGGCGGCGATGCGCCGGGCGGCCAGTCTCATGGGGAGGCACTGCGGTTGGACAGGAGGGCTATCGTCGCACGGTCGCGGCCCCGAATCGCGCGCTGCGGGAAAATGCAGCATTCGCTTACCTGAATGTCGCGGCAACGCGGCGCGCCGCCTGTGTCCTCCGATTCCGTCGATCCCACCGCCGATTCCCTGCCGCTGCAGTCCGGTGCGTCCGCCCTGGCCGACCTCGCGCAGCGTGAGCGCTTCCTCGACGCCCTGGCGCAGGCCGTGGCCGACGGCAGCGCGCAGCGCATCCTCCTGAGCAAGCCGGTGGCCAAGGGCGACGACCTCGAGCGCGTCACAGCGCGACCCCTCGTGCTGCGCGGCGAGCGCGTGTTGTCGTTCGTCTTCAAGCACCGCACCAGGGACATCACGAAGAACGAGCCGGTCGATGCGGCGCTGGCCACGATCGCCGAGCTGGTCGGCGCGCGCTTCGCCCACGCGCACCTGTTCGCACGCGACGCCGAGCTGCAGCTGATGATGAGCCGCAAGGGCCGCTACACGCTGCACCGCTCCAGGCCGAACACCGCCGACGCGACGCGCCCCGCCGTCGCCGCCGCGAGCGACGACGAGCCCGCGCCGCACGATCGCCAGAAGCAGCGCTACGTGAGCCTGGACGCGCCCTTCCTCGTCGAGCTGGGCGTGACCACCGCGCGCCACGAGCTGGTGCCGACGATGGCCCGCAAGTGGAAGCAGATCAACAAGTTCGTGGAGGTGATGTCGCATGCGCTGGAGTCGGCCGGCGTCGGCCCGGCCGCGCCGCTGAACATCGTCGACTTCGGCGCCGGCAAGGGCTACCTCACGTTCGCGCTGCACGATTGGCTGCGCCGCCAGGCCGCCGGCGCGCCGCGCGCGCTCGACGTCGTGGGCGTGGAGCTGCGTCCCGATCTCGTCAAGTTGTGCAACGACGCGATCGCCAGGTGCCACCTGGACGGCCTGCGCTTCGAGGCCGGCGACGTCAGCAGCTTCGTGCCCGAGCGCCTGGACGTGATGATCGCGCTGCACGCCTGCGACACCGCCACCGACCACGCGCTGCACACCGGCATCCGCGCCGGCGCGGCCATCATCATGTGCTCGCCGTGCTGCCACAAGCAGATCCGCCCGCAGATGACGATGCCGTCGCTGCTCAAGCCCATGCTCCAGCACGGCATCCACCTGGGCCAGCAGGCCGAAATGGTCACCGACGGCCTGCGCGCCCTGCTGCTCGAGGCGCACGGCTACGACGCGCAGGTGTTCGAGTTCGTCGCGCTGGAGCACACCAGCAAGAACAAGATGATCCTCGCCGTGCGCCGCCCCGGCCGCCAGGACAGCCCGCAGGCGCAACGCCGCCGCGACGATGTGCTGGCCCAGATCGCCGAGCTCAAGCGCTTCTACGGGATCCGCGAGCATTGCCTGGAGACGCTGCTGGCGGAGCCGGCTTGAGGCGACTGCGCGGGAGGCGCGCGCGTCCTCCGGCATGAAGGCGGCGATTCGAGGCCCATCCTCTGCGGCGGCTGCGCGTCGACCTGACCATCCGACGCGCCGTCATGCTGCGCGGTCGCAGGAATCAATCGAGACCGGCTTTCCTGCGCGCGGTCGAAGGATCCAAACAAGACACGTCATCCTGCGCGCAGTCGCAGGATCCACCTCGGCGAGCCGATCCCATGGCCATCGTGGATCCTGCGACCGCGCGCGGAGATGACATCTCGCGGAGATGACGTCCGCAGCGCGGCGACTCAGTCCACCGGATGGCGCCGGAACTGCGCCAGCAGCAACAGGTCGTAAGCGATCTTGAGTGCGCCGCAGGCCACCAGCGGGGCGGCCAGCACGCCGCTGGCGAGCAACCAGCCGCCGATCGTCGGGCCCAGTGCCGATGCGAGGCTGCGCGGCACCGCGGTGAAGCTGGCGGCGGCGGCGCGTTCGGGCGGCGTCACCACGGCCATCACGAAGGCGTTGCGCGCGGGCACGTCCATCGACGACAGCACGCTGCGCAGCAGCAGCAGCGCGAGCGCCGCGGGCAGGCTCGTGGCGACCGACGCCGCGATCAGGAACAGGCTCGCGGGGATGTGCGTGAACACCATCGTGTTGACGAGACCGATGCGGCGCGCGAGCAGCGGTGCCAGCAACTGCGAGGCCGTCATCGCCAGGCCCGACCAGAAGAAGAACTGCCCCGCGGCGCCCAGCGACAGGCCGAAGCGCTGGAACAGCCACAGCGCCAGCATCGCGTTGACGAGCAGGCCGCCCGCGAACGAGTCGATGCAGAACAGCGCGGCCAGGCGAACGACGATGGCGCGCGACGGCCCCAGCGGCTGCGGGGCGTCCGGATTGGCGCGGGCGGCGGACGCGTCGGCGGCGTGCTCGCGCTGCTCGTGCGCGATGAAGGCGCGGTACAGCAGCGCGACCACCGCGCCGATCGCCGCGTACAGCACGAACATCGCGCGCATCGCCGGCAGCGCCGACCCGCCCGTGTGCGCCGCCCACCACGCCGGCCACGCCGAGGCGAGCGCGCCGACGGCCGCGCTGAGTCCGCCGCACAACGCGTAGCGCGAGAACAGCGCCGTGCGCGCGCCACTGGAGTCTGCCGCGCGGGCGAGGCGCGCGTGCTCGAGCGGCAGGAACACGCTGACGTCACCCGAGCTCGGGTTCAACGTGCCCACGAAGGCCACCAGCGCCAGCGGCCAGAACGCGTGGAAGCCGGCAAAGCCCAGGCCGGTGGCCACCATCGTCAGCGCGGCGGCCAGCATCAGGCGCGAGGCCGGAAAGCGATGGCCCAGCGCGCCGACCGCGATCGTCGCCATCGCCGAGCCCGCGAGCGTGAGCGTGCCCAGCAGGCCGATCTGCACGGCCCCGAAGCCCAGCGCACCGAGGTAGGCCGGGAGCAGCACCGCGACGTAGCCATCGGCGAACCCGCGCAGCATGCGACTGGCCAGCAGCCACGCCGCGGACGCCTCGACCCCGTCGGGCAGCCACCAGGAGGAAGTTCGCATGCGGCCGATTGTGCGGCTTCGTGCGACGCGGGCTGCCGTGCCGCGCCGAATGGTCGATTAACCGAGTGAAATTACACCGACGGGGCGGCCAGTCCCAAGAAGTGGGGGATCGGCGGCTTGGTGGATCGCGGGACGACGTGGAAGCATGGGTGGTTGTCGCAGTTGGACTGCCTCCGTGGGCGCTTGGCGTGGTGCCGGGCAGCGACATGCGTCGGTCAATTCAGGGAGATCGTTGAATGGATTCGTTGATCGAGGCCGGTTCGCCGGCCGGCCGTGCCGCGCGCCGTCGCGAGTTGAGCGCGCTCTTTCGCGCGGCGGCGCTGGCGACGGCGGCGTCGCTTCTGAGTGCCTGCGGTGGCGGCGGCGGCAGCGCGCCTGAGCCGCCTCCGCCGCCGGCACCGACGCCGAGTCCCGCGCCCGCCCCCACCGGCCCGATCGCGGCGCAGATGACCGTGCCCACGCCCGTGGGCTACGACGCCGAGCGGCTGGCCGCGTTCAATCGCCTCAACGAGATCCGGCTGTCGGCGGGGTTGGGCATGGTGGCGCAGAGCGCGGCGATGGACCAGGCGGCGCAGGCGCATGCGGATTGGATGGTGGCCAACGACCAGTTCAGCCATCAGGAGCAGGCGGGGACGCCGGGGTTCGTGGCGGAGACTTGGCCGTTGCGGGATGAGGCGTTCGGATATGACCCGGTGGGTGGAACCGAGGTGATGGCGGCTAGTAGCAACGCGAGCGCCGAAGTCAACGCACTAGTCAATGGCGTCTATCACCGCGCGGGCATGTTGGCGTTCGAGCCGGTGGATGTCGGAATCGGATGGTCTGAGGGATCGGGTGCTCACGTCGCGATGCCGCTCGTCATCGACATGACGCGACCCGGCTCGGACGCCGTTCGCGGCCTCGGGCAGGCGGCTCAGCAGACCATTGGCGGTGTGTCGATATGGCCGCTTGATCATGCGACGGGTGTTCCCCTGCAACTTGGCTTGGAGAGTCCCAATCCTGTCCCTGCCCAGGACGTGCTGACACTGGGCACGCCGCCTTCAATCACCATCGATCGTCGCAAGACAATTTCTACGGTCAGCTTCGTTGTGACCAACACGGCAACCGGCGCGGTTGTACCGACTCGAACACTGACGAATCAGAACGATCCCAACTTCCTCATCCAACCGTCCTTCGTGGCCGCCATCCCGCTGGTCGTGTTGGATCCGAACACCACGTACAGCGTCAACTTCTCGGGCAGCGCCAAGGCGTTTGACGGCAGTACGGAGAGTGTCAGTAGGGCGTGGTCATTCACTACAGCGCCTCGCTAGGGGCGCTGAGTACTAACGATTCGACCCGCAATTGTTGAACGCACCGGTGCGCAAGTAGGTTTGAAAGTTCTGAGACCAGTAGCCCAGCAGTCCGTTCGAGTAGCGGCTGCCGTCGGAGCAAGAAGCAGTAGATCCGTCCGCACATGTGCACATGATGTTGGTCGCTGGAATCTCCGTCGCGATCTGAGGTAGCGATGGAAGGCCTACTGCCTCCAAAGTCGCATTGGATCCTGTGGGCACCGTCACCTTCAGGTGCGGATTCGAGGACTGCCATAGGCCAATCACCCACCCGAATCCGCGTCCGGGTGCGAACGTCTGCGTGACCGACACGATGTTGCCCTCGACGACATAGGGCGGATCGATCTTGTACCAGCCGGCGTCAACCTCGAATTCCACCCCCGGTAGGCAATTGTGGTTGCAGGGATGGTTGATGGGGACGTTGAAGCTCAAGGTGATGGTGACCGGAACATTGCTGCGATTGACGAATTCGTCGGGTCGTACAAGGCTCGGCATGCCCGTTTGATCCGCGAAGAAATCGAACCCCCAGTAGGCATAGCCACTGGTGGGCACGCCTCCGAGAGGGCCGTCGTAAAGTGTTGGCACTTGATCAATGGGAAGCGGGCTCGGTGCGGGCGCCCCCGCCACCGCCGTCGCGCACGTGCTGTCCGCATCCCTCGGCCTGCAATCACTCGGCCGCACCCGACCCGACACCTCGCCTGTCGCCCACGCCGCGCACGGCATCGCCTGTGCCGCGACGACGAGAAAGAGCAAGCGAACAGAACTCCCGCAATGAACCGACATGATGCGCGACGACCCTGGATGATTCGCAATGCCGGTGCGGCGACGCTCGCCTTCGCCCGGCTCCTGCGATCGATTCTGTGGCGGGCCGTCGCATCGCGCCCTGCGCCAAATCGCCGATTTCGCCGCGGTTTCGGCGGCCTGTGATCGCGAGCGCGGGCACCGCGCGATTTCGATGCTTCGCGGATCACGTGCCCGCGTTCATTGGATGCATGACACGCGCTAGACGCCGGACTCCAGAGCGCGTCGCGCCCAGTTGACGCACCGCAACCCGCGGCGCAAGATGCGCGCTGTCGGGCCCGTCGTGGCCGCAGACAGTGAGTCCAACTTGCGTACCTCTCGCATCGCCGGCGTCTCGTGCGCCGCATCGGTCGCCTCGAATGCTTCGAGCGACCCGACGCTTGCCCGCTGCGGCAAGCGCGTGGCTTCGCTGGCCGTCATGGCGGCGATCATCGGCGACGGCCACGCTCCCCCGGGTCGGCGACACCGGCGCATCGCGCCGGAGTGGGCCTGATCCCGCTTCCCGCTTCCCTTTCGAACGCTTCGGCACGCGGCCTCGCGTGCGTGCGTGTGCGGGTGCGTCCGCGTGTCGCCTGGATGGCGGCGCAGGTCGCGCGCGTACGCGTCACGCGCGGGGACGCGGGCCGCACGCAACGCGCCGGCGACATGCCGTGCGCTCTCCGGTCCGAGGCCCGCGGCGCGGGCGCCAGCGAACGGCGTCATGCCGAGGTCGCGGCCCGCGCTCGCCCGGACACAACACCAACGAGTGACAAGACTCGAGGAAGGAAACCATGTTCTCCGAATACTTCCATAGCGGCTGGACGCCCGCGTCGGCCACGCTCGCCGCGATCGGCATGGCGCTGGGCATCCTGCTGCTGCTGTGGGCGATCGCCTGGCTGACGGGCGCGGTGCGCTACATCCCGAACGACCGCATCGGCGTCGTCGAGAAGCTGTGGAGCGGCAGCGGCTCGGTCAAGCAGGGCCTGCTCGCGCTCGCCGGCGAGGCCGGCTTCCAGGCCGAGCTGCGCCGCGGCGGCTTCCACTTCTTCGCGCCGCTGCAGTACCGCGTGCACATCTGCCCGATGGTGTCGGTGACGCAGGGCAAGATCGGCTACGTGTTCGCGCGCGACGGCGTCGACCTGCCCGCCGGCCAGACGCTGGCCGACAACGCCGCGATCGCCAACTTCCTCGACGTGCGCGCCTTCCTCGCGGGCGGCGGCCAGAAGGGGCCGCAGCGCAAGATCCTGCGAGAGGGCACGCACATCATCAACCCGGCGCTGTTCGTGGTGATGACCGAGGAGACCACGTACTCGATGACGATGGACACCACCGAGCGCGAGTACTACCAGAAGATGCGCGAGCTGCTGGACCAGCGCCGCGGCTTCTCGCCGCTGGTGATCAAGGGCAACGAGGAATCGCACGGCTCCGACCTGCTGGCCGTGGTGACGGTGCAGGACGGCCCCGCCCTGCCGCGCGACGAGCTGCTGGCGCCCGACGTGGGCGACGCGCACAACTCGTTCCAGGAACCCGAGAAGTTCCTCAAGGCCGGCGGCAAGCGCGGCCGCCAGGAGCGCGTGCTGGTGGAGGGCACCTACTACATCAACCGCTTGTTCGCGACGGTGGAGCTGATCAACAAGACGGTGATCCCGGTCGGCTTCGTCGGCGTGGTGGTGTCGTACACGGGTCGCAAGGGCAACGACGTCTCGGGTGTCGAGTACTCGCACGGCGAGCTGGTGGAAAGCGGCTGCCGCGGCGTGTGGCGCGACCCGCTGATGCCCGGCAAGTACGCGTTCAACACCTATGCCGGCAAGATCGAGCTGGTGCCCACCACCAACTTCGTGCTGATGTGGCAGACGGGCATGACGGGCTCGAACTTCGACTCGAACCTGCGCGAGATCACGCTGATCACCAAGGACGCGTTCGAGCCGCTGCTGCCGCTGTCGGTGGTGGTGCACATCGACTACCGCAAGGCGCCGATGGTGGTGCAGCGCTTCGGCAACGTGAAGCAGCTGGTGGAGCAGACGCTCGATCCGATGGTGTCGTCGTACTTCAAGAACGTGTCGCAGACGCGCACCTTCATCGAGCTGATCCAGTCGCGCAGCGAGCTTCAGGAAGGCGCGTCGATCGACATGCGCGAGCGCTTCCAGGCCTACTCGCTCGAGTTCCAGGAGGTGCTGATCGGCACGCCCAAGCCGCAGTCCGGCGACAACAAGATCGAGAACATCATGTCGCAGCTGCGCGATCGCCAGATCGCACGCGAGCAGGTCGAGACCTTCGCGCAGAAGCAGATCGCGGCCGACAAGCAGCGCGAACTCAACGAGAGCGAGAAGCGCGCCGAGAAGCAGGCCGAGCTCACGGCCTCGCTGGTGGACATCTCCATCAAGGACAACAACGGCGCCGCGCTCGTGAAGGCCGCCGAACGCCGACGCCAGGAGATGGAGTCGCTCGCGCAGGGCGAGAAGTTCCGCCAGGAGAACGAGGGCGCCGGGCGTGCCGCCGCGATCAAGGCGGTGGGCGAGGCCGAGGCCGCGGCCATCAAGGCCAAGTCCGAGGCGCTGGAAGGCGACGGCGCCGACAAGCAGCTGATGCAGACGGTGATGCTGCGCCTGGCCGAGGCCTTCGAGACGGCGCGCGTGCCGCTGGTGCCGCAGATCCAGGTCGGCGGTGCGGCCGGCGAGGAAGGCGGCAACGCGTTCGGCACGCTGCTGTCGATGATGAACGCGCTCAAGGCGGCGGAGCTGTCGCGCCTGGCAGCGCCGGGCAGCGGCAGCGCGCGTCCGGGTGCCTGAGCGTCTCGGCGGCGCGTCGCGCGTGGTCGCGGCGCGCCTCCGACCTGGGTGTCGCGGCATTGCGCACCCCTGTCGGCCGCGCGCGGCCTCGGTCCGCTGCTCGAGGATGACAGGGATGCGCGGCGGTGCTGCGCGCGGGCGGCCTCAGGCCTGCGGCTCGACGATGCGGTAGCCCACGCCCGGCTCGTTCATCAGCAGCTGCGGGTCGGCCGGGTTGTCCTCCAGCTTGCCGCGCAGCTGTGCCATGTACAGGCGCAGGTAGTGGGTGTGCTCGGTGAACTCGGCGCCCCACACGTCGGCCAGCAGCTGCCGGTGGGTGACCACCTGGCCGGCGCTGCGCACGAGGCGCGCCAGCAGGTTGAACTCGGTGGGCGTGAGGTGCACGGCCTGGCCGGCGAGCGTCACCTCGCGCGTGCCCAGGTCGATGTTGAGCGCGCCCACGGCGTAGCGCGTGATGGCCGGCGACACGCTGGTGCCGCGGTGGCGCAGGCCGACGCGCATGCGCGCCAGCAGCTCGCGGATGCTGAAGGGCTTGACGAGGTAGTCGTCGGCGCCGGCGTCGAGCAGGCGCACCTTCTGGCCGTCGCTCTCGCGCGCCGAGATCACGATCACCGGCACCGTGTGCTTCTGGCGCAGCGCTGCCAGCAACTGCTCGCCGTCGCCGTCGGGCAGGCCCAGATCCAGCAGCACGAGGTCGACCGGCGCGCCGCCCGAGCGCGCCCCCAGCCCCGTGAGCAGCGCGAAGCCCTCGCTGAGGCTGGCGGCGGTGAAGACGTCGTAGCCCTCGGCCGTCATCGCGTCCTTGAGCGTGCGGCACAGCTCGCGGTCGTCCTCCACCAGCAGCACGCGCAGGCTCATGCGGGGTCTCCGTCCGGCCCCGGGGCGCTCTCGTCGACGCGCGGCGCCTCTTCCTCGCGCAGCCAGCACTCGAAGCTGGAGCCGCCCTGGCTGCGCGGGCGCAGCTGCAGGTCGCCGCCGTGCGCGCGGGCGATCGCGCGGCACACCGCCAGGCCCACGCCCGCGCCGCGTTGCGCGGCGCTGTTGTGGGTGCCGCTGCGCCAGTCGCCGCGCTGGAAGACGTCGAAGATCTTCTCGCGCCAGGCCGACTCGACGCCGGGGCCGCTGTCGCGCACCGCAAAGACGATGTGCTCGCCGTGCCGGCGCACGTGCAGCTCCACCGGCGCGGGCGCGTCGCTGTACTTCAGCGCGTTGTCGATCAGGTTTTCAAGCATCTGCGAGAACAGGATGGCGTCGCAACGCACCAGCGGCAGGCCCGGCTCCGTCCACACCTTGAGGCGGCGCTCCGGGTCGTGCCGGCGCGCGCGCTCGATGGCGGCGCCGGCGAGTTCGTCGGGCGACTCCCAGTCGAGGTTCAGCTTCACGCCGGGTGCGTCCAGGCGCACGAGTTGCAGCGTATTGTCGGTGAGGCGGCTGAGCTGCCGCGTCTCGGCCATGATGCTTTGCGTCAGGCGCTCGCGCTGCTCGGGCGCGAGCTTGGCGCCCTGGTCCCGCAGCGACGACGCCGCGCCCAGGATGGCCGCCAGCGGCGTGCGGTAGTCGTGCGAGATCGCCGCCAGCAGCGCGTTGCGCACGGCCTGCGCCTGCGCCAGCGAGTTGGCCGATTCGGCGTCGCGCTGGGTGCGGGCGCGGTGCAGCAGCTGGCCCAGCTGGTCGCACAGGGCCTGCGCCTGCACGAGCACGTCGTCGGCGATGTCGCTGCCGGGTTCCAGCGGCACCAGCGCCGCGCCGTAGGCCTCGCTGCCGCCGCCCCGAAGCGGCAGGTACAGCGCAGGCAGCTCGGGCTCGTGGCCGGTGCCGGGGCCGAACGCGCGGCACAGGCGCACGCAGTGCCACAGGCCGACCAGTTCGTCGGCCGGCGGGTCGCCCAGCGTCGTGGCGGCGGCGTCGTCCGCGGGGCCGGCGGCCGCGTCGCGCAGCAGCAGCAGGCGCGCGGGCTGTCCCAGCAGCTCGACGAGCGCCAGGCGCAGGGCCTCGCCGCGCTGCAGCGGATCCTCGGCCTCGCGCAGCGTGTCGCCGAGGCGGCGCATCTGGTCGGCGTGGCGGGCGCTGCGTCGCGCGCGCGCCGCGAGCACGCGGCCGCGCGCGAGCAGCGCGGTCACCACCCAGCTCAGGACCAGGATCTCGATGACCAGCAGCACGTCCTCCGACAGCTCCACGCTGAAGGAATGCTTGGGCGGCACGATGAACCAGTCGAACGCCAGCACCGCCGCGGTGGTGGTGAGCAGCGACGACACGAGCGGCAGCCAGATCGCCGCCAGCGCCGACGCCAGCACCAGCGTGATCGCCGCCTGCGCCAGGCCGATGTGGCGATCCAGCCCCAGCATCAGCAGCCAGGCGACGGCCCACACCACGCAGGCCCAGGCCCACGGCCAGCGGGCGCTTCGGTGCGGGGAACTCGGGTCGTCGTCGGTCATCGGCGCAACCGTACCAGACGTCGCGGCCTCGCGGACGGCGCGCCAGGCGCGCTTGAAGTGCGCGGGCCAGAAATCGGCCGAGGCGTCGATGCCGGGCAGCGGGATCACAGCGTCGCGAAGCGGGCCTTGAGCTCCGCCGCCAGGTCGAGGAATTCGGGGCGCGACTCGATGTCCGGATCCCACGCGAGGCCCATGCCCGCGAGGTCGTAGACCTGCTGGATCGACGCGCCGCCCGCCGGCCTGCCGCTGGCGTCGCGATTGCGCCCCAGCAGCCACAGCGTGTCGGAGATGCGGATCGCGCTCTCGATGTCGTGCGTGACCACGATGATGGTGTTGAGCTCGTGCGAGGTCGACACGTCGATGAGCGTCTCGCACACGGCGGTCTTGACCAGCGGATCCAGCCCCGAGAACGGCTCGTCCATCAGCAGGAAGTGCGAGCTGCAGAGAAGCTGCTGGGCGATCGCCGCGCGCTGGCGCTGGCCGCCCGACAGCATCATCGGATGCGCGCGGGCATGGTCGGCGAGGCGGAACCTGTCCAGCAGCGCGAGGCAGGCCTCGCGCGCGGCGTCGACGCTGCGCCCGTGCCGCAGCGCGGCCAGCATCAGGTTGCCCCACACGGTGCGGTGGTTGAACAGCGGGTAGTTCTGCGCGACGACGCCCACCTCGCCCGCCTGCACCTCGCGCTGCGAGCCGTTCAGGCGCACGCTGCCGGAGGTCGGCCGCTGCAGCCCCGCGATGCAGCGGAACAGCTGCGACTTGCCGATGCCCGAGGGCCCGAGCAGGCACACCACCTGGCCCTGCTGCAGGCCTTGGCGCCGGATGTTGTCGATGTGGCCGTTGACGCCGTCGAGGATGGGGCGGTCGTAGTGCACGCAGACATTGTCCAGGGTCAGCAGGCGGTCGCCCAGCGTGTATTCGTGGATCGTGGTCATGACGTCGCCGTCTCCTTTCCGAGCGTGCTCCACGGGCACGCGGTGTCCTTGAGCATCGAGAGCAGCGCGTCCTGCGCGAGGCCGACCGCGAGGATCGTCGCCTGGATCGCGAACACGCCGGCCAGCAGGAAGTAGCGGTTCTGGTTCAACAGCAGCGCGCCGACGCCGCCGGCCGAGCGCGTCAGGCCCTCGACCAGCGTCAGCAGCGTCCAGCCGACCGCGGCGTTCTGGCGCATCAGGTCGAGGATCACGTCGGCCTTGCCCAGCAGCACGACCTCGGCGGTGATGCGCCAGTGCCGCATGCCCAGCGTGCGGCAGTGGTCGATCGGGTCGCGCGACGTCGCCGCGAGTTCGGACAGCAACGCCGTCACCATGAACACGAACATGCCGAACGCGAGGATGGCCACGCGCAGCGCGATCGCGTCGCTGGACACCAGCATGAACACGTACGTGAGCCCCGCGAAGCCGAGGAAGCGCAGCGCGGCCGACAGGCGCGCCAGCGGCATGAACGCCGGTGCCGTCGCGAGGCACGCCATCGCCACGGCCGCGGCCGTCGACAGCGCCAGCGCGAGCAGGCTCACCTTCACGCTGATCCACAGCTCGTCGAGCAGGCCCTGGTGCGCGACGAGATCGAGCCACGCACGGCCCACGTCCAGCGGCGACGGCAGCGTGCGCGAGCCGCTGAGCGCCCACAGCGCGAGCGCGGCGGCGGCCTGCACCGCGACGAGCGCATGCAGCCAGCGCACGCGCACGGGCGTGAAGGGCAGCAGCAGGTTGACGGGTTTCAAGATCGTGGTCTCCGTGGCGAGCCGCCCCCGGGCCGGGGGCGGCTCGGTGCAGATCGCTTACTCGGTGCGCACCAGCGCGATGTCGACGCGGCGGTTGCGGGCGCGGCCGTCGGCCGTGCCGTTGCTGGCCACGGGCTGCTGGTCGCCGTAGGCCCGCGTGCGCACGCGCTCCTTCGGGAACGACGAGGACGCGTTGGCCTGCAGCCAGGCGCTCACGGCCTCGGCGCGGCGGCGCGACAGCGCGAGGTTGGACGACGGGTCGCCGACGCTGTCCGTGTGACCCGAGACCTGCACCGTCAGGCCCGACACCGCGACCTGGTCGAGCATCTGGTCGAGCACGGGGATGGCTTCGGGGCGGAACGTGGCCTTGCCGGTGTCGAACTCGATGGCCCACGAGCGCTTGGCGAAGGTGGACGTGGCCGGCGCATGGGCGTCGAACACCGGCGTGGCCGGGCGCGCCTGCGCCGCGCCGGTGGCCTCGGCCGCGAGCGCCTGCACGTAGGCCGCGTCCACCACCTGCTCGTACGGCAGCACCTGCGGCATCTCCTGCGGGTACATCGACTTGGCGATGCCGCCGTAGACGGTGTAGACGCGCTTGTACAGGTTGTCGTTGCCGTTCAGGCCCAGCAGGTACAGGTTGTCGGCCAGGTTGTTGGTGGTGGAGCCGCCCAGGCGGATGTCCAGGCCCTTGGAGTCCTTCTCGACCACGCCGCGGTGGTACTTGGCCCACCACTCGGGGGTCTGCTCCTTCATCACCTTGGACATCACCGTCGACGCCGCGAGCAGGCTGGCGTCGCTGCCCTTGATCGCGTCGCTCGCCTCGAACGACGCGGCCAGCAGGTTCTTCACGAAGGCCGGGTTCTGCGCCATCCACTGCTTGTTGCCGATGATCACCGCGGGCATCTGCCACATGTACTCGCGCGTCGACGCGACGGCCGCAAGGCCCCCCACCTCGCGCGCCACCTTCACGTCGCCGGGCGTCCACGTGGCGGTGCCGTTCTGGCAGACGCGACGGCTCTCGCCGGTGAGCTGGCCGGCGCTGACGACGGGGCGCGTCTCGCAGGCGCCCTTGCTGGCGGCGATCAGCTTCTCGTCGGCCTCGGTGAATGCGCCCACCGACACGAAGTTCATCGCATCCGGGTCGTAGGTCTTGGGGTCGGCGTTGACGGGGATCCTGTTGTCGGCCGCGTACTTGATGCAGATGTTCCAGTCGCCGTCGCGCAGCACGGCGCCGATCAGCGAGCCGCGCGCCTTCTGCGGATCGGACGCGACGTCCGCGGGCAGCATGCACTTGTCCTCGCCGCGCGAGTAGCCGAGCGCGCCGACGACCTCGACCTGCTGGCCGAGCTTGTCCAGCGCCGCCTTCGCGGACGCGGCGTAGCCGGGCAGCGCGTCGCCCATGATGACGACGAACGCGGCGCCCTTGGCGGGGCGCGCGACGCCATTGGCGACCTCGCCCGCGAACAGCGCCTGCTCGGCCACCATCTGCGCGTAGTCGTCCTGGCGTTCGAGCGCGAGGTGCACGCCGTGGCGCGCCATCAGGCTGTCGGAGGCGGTGTCGACGTCGCCGTTGGCGAGCGCGAGGCCGGCCACGGCGTTCCACGGCAGCACCAGCGTGCGCGCCGTGTAGTCACCGGCGGCGGGCGCGAGCGTCGAGGTGGCGAGCGCGGGCTGCACGGTGGCCGCGGTGGCGGTGGCCACGGGCACGTCGGCCTGGCCGGGTACGACGCTGGCGGCGACGGCGTGCGGGCGATGCGCGAAGCGATCGAGCCCGTACCACGCGCCGCCGACGGCGGCCGCGATCAGGAGAAGACGGGGAAGCGGCTTGATGGCCATGATCTGTTCCTTTCGAAGTTCGTTGCTTGAGACTCAATTGCCGGCCTGGCCGAACCAGTCCAGGTCCGGCGTGTCGTTGCCGTTGCCGCGGGTGCGCGGCGCGCCCCCGCGCGTGTCGCGCGCGGCGCCGTCGGGGTGGTTCTCGATCAGCAGGCGCTTGGCGTCGCCCAGCACGATCGAGTCGGCGTTCTTTTCCCAGTCGGCGAGCATCTCGACGGCCTGCTGCTCGTACACGCCGTTGCGCAGGTCGATCGACTGCATGAAGGTGTCGGACATGCGCACGAAGTCCTCGATCTCGCCGATGCGCATGGCGTAGTCGGCCGCGACGTACTCGCTGGCCATGTCGTAGAGCTCGCGGGCGTTGCGGTCGCCGTGCAGGATGGCCATCGCCGACTTCATCGCGGAGTACGCCTCCTTGGCCATCGCGCGCTTGCGCTCCTTGATGGCCACTTCCTGCGTCATGTCCTCGATGAGGAAGGTCGACACCTCCTGGTACTTCACGAGCACGCGATGGAGCAGCTCCATCTTGGCGAGCAGGTCCTGGTAGGTCAGGTTCGCCTCGGCGATGCGGCCGGCCTTGCGCGACTGCGCGGCGGCCACCATCGTCAGGCCCTTCTTGCGCGCCTCGCTCACGAGGCCCAGCGCGCCCGTCTTGGCCTGGTCGTTCTGGCGGATCTCCTCCTTGCAGGCGCGGATCATCCCGGACAGCCGCGAGATGCGGCCGTTCATGTCGGCCAGCTTCTTCTTCAGGTCGTCGATGTAGTTCTTCATGATCCCGATGGGATCGATCTCGACGAACACCTGCGTGAGGCGGCGCATCGCGCTCATGTAGGCCCACGCGCCCAGGCGCCAGAAGCGGCGGTCGGTGATGACGAAGGCGAGCGCGACGGCGGCCACGCCCAGCACCGCGGCGTAGATCGTGTTCTCGAGCAGCGTGATGATGGTGGGCAGCGCGCGATACAGCAGCACGCCGGCGCCGCACAGCAGCGCGACGCCGACCACCTGGCCGGTGACGCCTTCCTTGCGCTCCCAGAAGCTGAGCGGCTTGTAGTCGGTGGGGATGATGTCGGTCATGGTCTTTCCTCGTGGGGCCGCGACGGGCCCGTCGTCTTGCGTGAAAGGGGGCGGCGCTCAGCCGAGATGGCGCAGCAGCGTCGCCTTGGCGGTGGACAGCGCCTGCGCCACCGAGCCGGCGGCCGCGTCGAACTGGCGTTGCACGGCCGCGAGTTCCTGGCGCTTGGCGTCGACCTCGCGCGCGAGCAGCGCCTGGCGCTCGCGATCGCGGGCCACGCCCGCCTCGATCTGCGCGATGCGCGCCTCGGTCTCCTCGCGCAGCGTCGCGACCTGGCGCGCCGCCGCGTCCATGCGCGCGTCGAGCACCTGCAGCTCCTGCGAGCGCGTGCCGATCTCGCTGCGTTCCTTGTCCTGCAGCTGCGCGGCAAAGCGCGTGGCCTCGTCCTCGAGCGCCTGCACGTGCTGCATGTCGATCGCCTGCACCAGCTGGTCGACGCTGCGCGTGCTCTTGATCAGCGCGTAGGCGGCCTGGTAGCGCGTGCGCTCGTCCAGCACGATGGCTTCGAGCGGCTCGAGCTTCTCGGTGAGCGCGGTGTAGGCCGTCGGGCGCGCGAGCACCTGCGCCAGCAGCGTGGTGGCCATCGCCGACATCGGAGCCGGCGCGGCCGCCGCAGCGGGCGCGGCGTCCGGCGTGTCGGCCGGCACGCGGCCGCCCTGCAGCTTGGCGCGGCGCGTGGCCGCGACCGGATCCTCGTCGACCAGCGCGCCCTTGACCGCGCCCCACAGTTGCGCGCCGAGACCCGGCTTGTCGTCCGCTCGCGTGTCGTTCATCATGGTTGAAGTCCCGTCGAAAGCGCGCCGTGTGGCGCATGACGTGACTTGACCAGCGCGGCCGTATGGACCGCATATGACGGCGTTAGGAACGCGTTAGGACGCTCGGTGGTGGACGCGGCATGTCGACGCGGTCTGGCGCGTCACACGCCACACGTCACGCGTCACGCGCGGCGTGTCAGCCGATGTGCCGCACGATCATGTCGGCCAGCAGCCGGAAATCCAGCGGCTTGGCGATGTGGTCGACCATGCCGGCGGCCAGGCACTCGCGGCGTTCGTCCAGCATCGCGTGCGCGGTCTGGCCGATGACGGGCAGGTCGGGCGCGAGCTCGAGGATGCGGCGCGTGGCCTCGTAGCCGTCCATCTCGGGCATCTGGATGTCCATCAGCACGATGTCGTAGGACTCGCGGCCGTCGGCCAGCACGCGGTTGACCGCCTGGCGGCCGTCGCCCACGATGGTCGTTTCGGCGCCTTCGATCTCGAGCGCGCGCTCGAGCACCAGCTGGTTGACCTCGTTGTCCTCGGCCACCAGCACGCGCACGCCCTGCAGGCGGCGCGGCTGCTCGCTCCAGGCGGCGTCGCGCTCGAGCGGCTTGGGCGACGCGGGCGCCGGGATCCACGGCAGCCGCAGCTCGAAGATGCTGCCCTCGCCCGGCACGCTGCGGACCTGCACCACGCCGTCCATCAGCTCGGCCAGGCGGCGGCTGATCGCCAGGCCCAGGCCGGTGCCGCCGAAGCGGCGCGTGGTGGAGGTGTCGGCCTGCTGGAACGCGTCGAACAGGTGCTTCAGGTGCTCGGGCGCGATGCCGATGCCGGTGTCGGTGACGCGGTAGACCATGCGCGCGTCCGGCGCGCCGGACGCCGGCTCGACGCCCGCCCACACCGTCACGCTGCCCGTCTCCGTGAACTTGATCGCGTTGGACAGCAGGTTGACCAGCACCTGCTGCGTGCGCAGCGCGTCGCCCATGCAGCGCTCGGGCAGCGCCGGGTCGAACGCGAGGTTCAGCGCGATGGCCTTCTCGTCGGCGCGATCGCGCAGCAGCGCCACGGCCTCCTGCGCGAGCGCGTGCGGCGACAGCGGGCGCTGCTCCACGCGCAGCTTGCCGACCTCGATCTTCGAGAAGTCCAGCACGTCGTTGACGATGCCCAGCAGCAGCCGCCCCGAGTTCAGGATCGCGGCGAAGGTGGACTGCGTGCGCGCATCGACGGTCTCGCGCTGGCCGATCTGCGCGAGGCCCAGCAGGCCGTTGAGCGGGGTGCGTATCTCGTGGCTCATGTTGGCCAGGAACTCGCTCTTGGCGTTCGCCAGCGCCACCGCGTTCAGCCGCGCGCGCTCGCGGTCGGCCTCCAGCGAGTGGCGGTCGGTGATGTTGCGCACGAACATGATCACCTGGTCCGAGCCGAGCGCCTGCGCGCGCGCCTCGAAGTGGCGCTCGCCGTTGGGATACGGCAAGGCGTATTCGACCATCACCAGCGTCTTGCTCGCCAGCGCCTGGGCGATCGCGCGCTGCAGCGGCTCGGAGGCCTGCGGCGGCAGCACGTCGGACACGCGACGGCCCAGCAGCGTCGACGTGTCGGCGTAGCTGTCCTCGTGGCGGCCCATGCGGAAGTCGACGACGGTGCCGTCCTGGCGGATACGGAAATAGCGGTCGGGCATCGCGTCGAGCACGCGGCTCAGTTCGGCCGTGCGCTGCGACACGATGCGCTCGAGCTCCAGCTTGCGTTCCTCCAGCGTGCGCGCCGCGAGCCGCTGCGCGGTGAGGTCGAAGTACGACGCCACCACCAGGTCCTCGCGGCCGATCGACACGCGCATCGCCGAGAACGACGCGTAGAAGATGTCGCCCGAGCGCGTGCGGAACGGCGCCTCGACGTTGCGCACTTCGCCGTCGCGCTCCAGCGCGGCCATCGCCTCGCCGCGCAGCTTGACGTCGACCCAGGTGTTCAGCTCCAGGCCGTTGTGGCCGATCGAGTCCTCCCACGTGTAGCCGAACATCGCGATGAAGGCCTCGTTGACGTCGATGTAGCGCTTGTCCTCGAAGCGCGCCAGGCCCAGGCCCGACGGGCTCATGCGGAACATCGTGGCGAAGCGGGCCTCGCTGTCGCGCAGGTCGGTGACGGCGCGCTCGCGTTCCTCGGCGAGCTCGTAGCTCTCGAGCGCGTGGCCGATGTCCTCCGACAGCCGCTCCAGCAGCGCCAGCTCGCCGGCGTCGAAGAACTGGATCGCCGACGAGTACATCGTGAACACGCCCACCGTGCGGCCGCGCGACTTCAGCGGATAGGCCGACGACGAGCGGTAGCCCAGCGCCAGCGCGCCCTCGCGCCACGTGGCCATGCCGGGGTCGGAGCCGATGTCGGTGGAGTGCATCGCGCGGCCTTCGCGGAAGGCCTGCGCGCTGGGCGCATGCCCGCGCGGGCCAGCGGCCAGCGATGCGTGCGGCGGATCGAGGTAGTCGCCCGTCTTGCCGGCCCAGGCCACGGGCACCAGCTCGCCGGCCTCCACGTCGGGGCGGCCGATCCAGGCCATGCGCAGGCCGCCGTCGCGCACCATGATCTGGCAGACCGCGGCCAGCAGCGGCTCGGGCCCGCGCTCGCGCGCGATGGCCGCGTGCACGTTCGTCAGCACCTGGTAAAGGCGGTTCAGGCGCCGCAGGTGGCGCTCGTCGTCGCGCCGCTGGGTGACGTCGCGGCCGATGCTCAGGACGCCCGCCAGCTCGCCGTGCGAGCCGAAGACCGGCGTGTGCAGCGACTCCACCTGCTCCTGGTGGCCGTCGTGCGCGTAGGTCAGCGTGAACTGGTGCGGCACCGGGGCCTGCATGTGGATCGCGCGCTTGTCGGCGGCGGCGAACTCGGCGGCCACCGCGGCCGGCAGGAAGGCGCTGGCCGGGTGGCCGATGAGCTCGTTCTCGGGCGCGCCGATGAAGCGCTCGAAGCGCACGTTGCACGCGAGAAAGCGGCCGTCCACGCCCTTGAACCAGACGAGGTCGGGCAGCGTGTCGATCAGCGTGCGCAGGCGGCGCGCCTGGCTGTCGATCTCGGCCGTCTTGTCGCGCACCGCGCGGCGCAGGAACAGGCCCCACAGCAGCGCCAGCAGCGCCGCCAGCGCGAGCACGCCCGTGGCCACGAGCGCCGCGTGCAGCCAGCGCGCGCCGGCCAGTGGCGCACCGAACCACTTGTCCTCCGTCGCCTTCTTCTCGGCCGGCGAGATCTGGTCGAAGCCCTTCTCGATCAGCGACAGCGTGGCCGCGTCGCCGCGCCGCACCGCGCGGTGCATGTGGCCGTAGTACATGACGAAGGCCTCGCGGAAGCGCTGCGAGGCGTTGGCCTTGTACAGGTAGTACTCGGCCGACGGGCCGTCCATGCAGAAGATCTTGGGCCCGCCGCCGACGGCCGACGCGATCAGGCTCTGGTAGCTCGGATAGGTGTCGATCAGCGTGACGCCGCCGGCGCGCAGCCGGTCGATGCAGACATCGCCAGCGAGCGCGGCCACGTGGAAGCCGCGCAGCGAGTGCAGGTCGACCAGTCCCTTGACGCTGGCGTCGGCGTATATCGGCTCGCGCACGTCGGCGAACGGCGCGGTGAAGTCCATCGAGCGGGCGCGGTCCGACGACCAGAAGATGGTGTCGATGACGTCGGCCCGACCGTCGGAGACGCGGCGCAGCGCGTCGGCCCAGTCCACCGGCTGCAGGTCGACGTGCACGCCGGTCGTCTTCTCCCACAGCGCCCACTCGTCGGCCACCAGGCCCGCGGGGCGGCCGTCCTCGTCGCGGAACAGGTAGGGCGGGTAGTTGTCGGCGCCGACCACGTGCAGCACGCGCGGCGTTGGCGTCGACGCCGCGGCGGCGGGCGCGGACGCGGTGTCCGGCGACGGCGGCGCATCCGTCGCGGCAAGCGCCACGGCGCACAGCGCGAGGCACGACGCCGCCAGCGCGGCGCGCGCGCGCCGGGCCGATCGGGCGTTCATGACGACGGTGGCTGCCAGGGCGCTAGTCCGACAGTCGCGTCACGCCGTCCAGGGCGCACGCGTAGACGGCGTTGCGCAGCGCGGCGATGGCCTCGTAGCGCGGGAAACTGCGGCGCCACGCCAGCACGACGCGGCGCGTGGGCACCGGCGGCTCGAACGGGATGTAGGTGACGAGCGAATGCGCCTGCGGATCCTCCAGGCCTTGCCGCACCGACAGCTGCGGCACCACCGTCACGCCCATGCCCGAGGCCACCATGTGCTTGATCGTCTCCAGCGACGAGCCCTCGAAGCTCTTGCGGATGCCCTCGGCGTCGTTGGAGAAGCGCGCGAACTCGGGGCACACCTCCAGCACGTGGTCGCGGAAGCAGTGGCCGGTGCCCAGCAGCAGCATCGTCTCCTGCTTCAGGCGCTCCGACGAGATCGCCCTTTCGCTCGCCAGTTTGTGCCCTCGAGGCACCGCCACGACGAAGGGCTCGTCGTACAGCGGTGCGATGGCCAGGCCGCTGTCCGGGAAGGGCTCGGCCATGATGGCGCAATCGAGCTCGCCGGTGCGCAGCATGTCCAGCAGCTTGACGGTGAAGTTCTCCTGCAGCATCAGCGGCATCTGCGGCGTCAGCTCGATCGCGTGGCGCACCAGCTGCGGCAGCAGGTACGGGCCGATCGTGTAGATGATGCCCAGCTTCAGCGGACCCGACAGCGGATCCTGTCCGCTCTTGGCGATCTCCTTGATCGCGGCCGCCTGCTCGATGACGCTCTGCGCCTGGCGCACGATGGCCGTGCCCAGCGACGTCAGGCTTACCTCGTTGCTGCCGCGCTCGAAGATCTTGACGTCGAGCTCCTCCTCGAGCTTCTTGATCGCCACCGACAACGTGGGCTGCGACACGAAGCACGCCTCCGCCGCGCGGCCGAAGTGCCGCTCGCGGGCGACCGCGACGATGTAGCGCAGCTCGGTGAGTGTCATGGCGGTATTGTGATGATTTGGCGCGAAATGGGGAGGCCCGGGTTCACCCGTGTCACGACAACCCCACGGTCGCTGGCGCTCCCTGCCCCCGGGGGCCGGCCGCGAACGGCCCGGCAAAGCCGATTCCGTCGCTCCCTTGAACTTGGTGCCGTCGTCCGAGCAGCGGCGCCGGAGATGGATGCATTCCCAGCAAGGGGCCTGTCGATCGGCGATCAACCACGCGTGGTGTCTCGGCCTCTACGCTTTCATCCACTCCAGCCGGCCGCCCAGCCAGCGCTCGACGTGCGCCGACGCGGCCCCCGGCGCCCGGGCCAGCAGCTGCGGCGCGATCCCGCGAACATGTGCAAGCAGCGGCGCGTCCTCCTCGAGATCGGCGAAGCGCAGCAGCTGGTCGCCGGACTGGCGCGCGCCCATGAACTCGCCGGGGCCGCGGATCTGCAGGTCGCGGCGGGCGATCTCGAAGCCGTCGGTGGTCTCGGCCATCGCCTTGAGCCGCTCCTTGCCCACGAGCGACAGCGGCCCCGCGTACAGCAGCACGCAGACGCTGGCGGCGCTGCCGCGCCCCACCCGCCCGCGCAGCTGGTGCAGCTGCGCCAGGCCGAAGCGCTCGGCGTGCTCAATCACCATCAGGCTGGCGTTGGGCACGTCCACGCCCACCTCGATGACGGTGGTGGCCACCAGCACCGGCAGCTCGCCGGACTTGAAGCGCGCCATCACGGCGGCCTTGTCGGCCGGCTTCATGCGGCCGTGCAGCAGGCCCACGCCCACGCCCGGCAGCGCCTGCTCCAGCGCGGCGTGGGTGTCGGTGACGTTCTGCAGCGTCAGCGCCTCGGACTTGCCGGCGAATTCGGCGGCGGCGTTCTCGGCGTCCTCCGACTCCTCGATCAGCGGGCAGACCCAGTAGACCTGCCGCCCCGCCGCGATGTCGTCGCGGATGCGCTCCACCACGTCGGGCCGGCGCGTGTCGGCGAACACGCGCGTGACGACGGGCGTGCGCCCGGGCGGCAGCTCGTCGATCGTGCTGACGTCGAGGTCGGCGAAGTAGGTCATCGCCAGCGTGCGCGGGATGGGCGTGGCCGTCATCATCAGCAGGTGCGGCTCCAGCCCCTCGATGGCCAGCTTGCGCCGCAGCGCGAGCCGCTGCTGCACGCCGAAGCGGTGCTGCTCGTCGACGATGGCCAGGCCCAGCTTCGCGAACTCGACGCCTTCCTGGATGACGGCATGCGTGCCGACGATGAGCCTGGCGGCGCCGCTGGCCGCCTTCTCGAGCGCCTGCGCCCGCGCCTTGCCCTTGCGGCTGCCGCTGAGCCACGCGACCTCGATGCCCAGCGGCTCGAGCCACTGCAGCAGCTTGGCGAAGTGCTGCTCGGCCAGGATCTCGGTGGGCGCCATCAGCGCGCATTGCCAGCCGGCGTCGATGGCCACGGCCGCGGCCAGCGCGGCCACCACCGTCTTGCCGGCGCCCACGTCGCCCTGCAGGAGCCGGTGCATCGGCCGCGGGCCGGCGAGGTCGACGGTGATCTCGTCGACGACGCGGCGCTGCGCGTTCGTCAGGCCGAACGGCAGCACGCCCAGCAGCTTCTCGTGCAGGCCGCCGGGGCGCGGCACGATCGCGGGCCCGCGCAGCAGGGCACGCTCGGCCTTGGCGGCCAGCTGCGAGATCTGCTGGGCCAGCAGCTCCTCGAACTTCAGGCGCTGCGCAGCGGGGTGGCTGCCGTCCTCCAGCGCCTGCAGCGAGACGTCCGGCGGCGGATGGTGCAGCGTCTCGAGTGCCGTGCGCAGCGACGGCAGCCCGGCCGGGATCACCTGCCGCGGAAGCACTTCCTGCAGCGGCGCGCGGCCCAGGCTGCCGGCGATCGCCTTGCGCAGGTAGGGCTGCGGCAGCTGGGCCGTGGTCGGGTAGACGGGCGTCAGCGACGACGCCAGCGGCGCGCCCTCGACGACGGCCTTGAACGTCGGGTGCACCATCTCGCGGCCGAGGAAGCCGCCGCGGATCTCGCCGCGCACGCGCACGCGCTGGCCGGCGGCGAACGCCTTCTGGTGCGACGGGTAGAAGTTGAGGAAGCGCAGCACCAGCTCGGCGCCCGAGTCGTCGGTCATCTTGGCCACGAACTGGCGCCGGCCGCGCAACTCCACGCGCGACTCGAGCACCACGCCCTCGACCTGCACCTTCTCGCCGGGGTGGGCGCGCGCGATCGGCGTGACCTGGGTCTCGTCCTCGTAGCGCAGCGGCAGGTGCAGCGCGAGGTCGATCGGACGCACGAGGCCCATGCGCTGCAGGGCGCGCTGCGGGCCGCTCAGCTCGGCCTTGTCGGCGGAGGGCGCGTCGTCGGCGCGTGGGTCGGCGGGCTTGGTCGGCATGGCCGCGATTCTCGCGCCTGCCGTGTTGTTTCCTTGCGGTCCTAACGGCCCGATTCGAACGATTCAGCACAGGCGCGTACATGCCGATACCCACCTGGTCTGCCAGTTGCCTGACAATATCGCCTGCCGCCATCGGCGGTCTTTCTCCTCAACGCCCTGCGCCGAGAAGCTTGCAGGGCCTGCAGTCCAACATGCGCCTCATTGCCCGTTTTGTCGTCCTGATGGTTGCCGTCTTCGGCGTGAGCCTGGCCTTCGCCTGGGCCTGGGACAAGTCCGACAAGCCGCACGACGCCGCCGCGCAGCGCGCCGCTTCCTGAGCGGCGGACGCCCCCGAAAAACGTCGCGATGAGCCGCGATGCCGTCCACCTGCCGCCGCCTTCCGGCCCGTTTCGCCTCGGCGACTTCGATTTCGAGCTGCCCGACGAGCTGATCGCGCAGCACCCCGCGGCCGAGCGCAGCGCGTCGCGCCTGCTGGACGGCACGGCCGCCCCGTTCGCCGATCGCGTGTTCCGCGACTTCCCCGGCCTGCTCGAGGCCGGCGACCTGCTGGTGTTCAACGACACCCGCGTCATCAAGGCGCGGCTGTTCGGCGCCAAGGCCACGGGCGGCGGCGTGGAGGTGCTGGTCGAGCGCGTGCTGCCGCCCAATGAGGCCTGGGCGCACATCCGGGCCAGCAAGTCGCCGCGCGCCGGCACCACGCTGACCTTCGGCGACGCCGCCGCCGGCACGGCGTTCGAGGTGCAGGTGCTGGGCCGCTGCGGGCCGGACGACTCGATGTTCCACCTGCGCTTCCCGGGCGACGTCTTCGCGCTGCTGGAGCAGCACGGCCACGTGCCGCTGCCGCCCTACATCGCGCATGCCGACGAGGCCGACGACGTGCGGCGCTACCAGACGGTGTTCGCCGACCGCCCCGGCGCCGTCGCCGCGCCCACCGCCGCGCTGCACTTCGACGAGGCGCTGCTGGCCGAGATCGCCGCGCGCGGCGTGCAGTCGGCGCGCGTCACGCTGCATGTGGGCGCCGGCACCTTCCAGCCGGTGCGCAGCGAGGATCTGGGCGAGCACAAGATGCACACCGAGTGGTTCGAGGTGCCGCAGGCCACCGTCGACGCCGTGCTGCGCACGCGCGCCGCGGGCGGGCGCGTCGTCGCGATCGGCACGACGACCGTGCGCGCGCTGGAGTCGGCGGCCGTCGCGGCGGAGCAGTCCGGCCATCCGGGCACGCTGCAGGCCGGCGCCGACGAGACGCGCATCTTCATCACGCCGGGCTACCGCTTCCGCGTCGTCGACCGGCTGGTGACCAACTTCCACCTGCCCAGGAGCACGCTGATGATGCTGGTGAGCGCGTTCTCCGGCATGGAGCGCATCCGTGCGCTCTACGCCCACGCGATCGCGCAGCGCTACCGCTTCTTCAGCTACGGCGACGCGATGCTGCTCGACCGGGTCGACGCAGCGGACTGAGCCTCAGCAGCTCTCGCAACCGGCCGACGCCAGCCACGGGTCGCGCTGGTTCTGGCCGAAGGTGGCGACCAGGAAATCGACGAACGCGCGCGTGCGCATCGGCACGTGCTTGCGCGTGGGCATCGCGGCGAACAGCGTCACCGTCTGCATGTGCCATTGCGGCAGCACGCGCTCGAGCGCCTGTTCGAGCAGCGCGTCCTCGGCCATGAACGACGGCAGGCCGGCGATGCCGAGCCCGGCCAGCGCCGCGGCGTAGAGCGTGTCGCTGTGCGTCGTCATCAGCGGCGGCAGGCGCTTGAGCTCGACGACCGCCGGGTCGCCGCCGCCCCAGGCCGGGCGGAACGTGAGCTCGCGCTGCTCGCTGGCGGGGATCGGCATCAGCGTGTCGTGCTCGGCCAGGTCGCGCGGGTGCCGCGGGCGGCCGTGCTGCTCGAGGTACTCGGGCGTCGCGCACAGCACCACTTCGGCGGTGGCGATACGGCGCGCGATGAACGCGCCCTCGATGGGCCGCGCGCGCTGCACGATGATCGTGACGTCGTGGTTCTCGTCGGGCGTCTCCACCGACGGGCTGACCGTCAGCTCCAGGGACACCTTCGGGTGTAATGCCCGGAAGCGCGGCAGGTGCTTGGCCAGCTGGTGCACGGCGAAGCCGGGCGGCAGCAGCACGCTGAGCCGGCCGCGCGCCTCGGCGGTGGCCAGGCCGGCGACGGCCTCGGCGTCGTCCACCTCGCTGAGGATGCCGCGCACGCGCTCGAGGTAGTCCTCGCCGACGTCGGTCAGCGCGAGCCGGCGCGTGGTGCGGTTGATCAGCCGGGCGCCGAGGTGTTCCTCCAGCTCCGCCACGAGGCGCGTGGCCACGGCGGGGGCGATGTCCATCGCCGCGGCGGCCTTGGCGAAGCCGCCGGAGTCGATGACGCGGGAGAACACCCGCATGGCGCGCAGTTGGTCCATCTCATTCTTCCGGAATCGGGAATAAACAATTCTATGGCTGCTTATTTATCCCTGAAGTCCTGGGGAATACAGTGAACACATCGATGAAGCGCAGACACACACCACTTCACCGAGGCCCGGACGGAAGCCCTGCAAGGCAAGCCACCGGACATCCTCAAACCGTGTTGACAAGAAAGTTCATCATGCAAGTCCGTCAAATCCTCGCCGCCGCCCTCCTCGCCGTCACCGCCGTGGGCGCCATGTCGCAAGAGCTGGATCCCAGCGAGACGCTGCAAGCCAAGAACCTTGCCGCCGCCAAGGCCGCGACCGCCAGCCGTACCCGCGACTCCGTCGTCGCCGAGACGCGCAACCTGAAGGCCGAAGGCCAGCTGCAGGCGATCGGCGAGCGCGCCGACGCCCCGGTCGTGGCCGCGGTGCCGGAAACGCAAGCCGGCGGCCGCACCCGCGCCGACGTGAAGGCCGAGCTGGCCCAATGGCGCCAGGATCACAAGCTGGTCTACGGCGAGCGCGGCTGACCCGCGCGGCGGATGCCCCTCCCATCCGCCTGACCGCTTGACGACGAATGCCCCGACGGGCGGTGCGAGCCGATCGCACCGCCCGTCTTGCTTGCGCGGGCGACAATACGCGGATGTTGAAATTCGAGATCCTGGGCACCGAGGCCCAAGCGCGCCGCGGCCGCCTGACGCTCAACCACGGCGTCGTCGAGACCCCCGTCTTCATGCCCGTCGGCACCTACGGCACCGTCAAGGGCGTGCTGCCGCGCTCGCTGGAGGAGATGGGCGCGCAGATCATCCTCGGCAACACCTTCCACCTGTGGATGCGCCCCGGCCTGGACGTGATGGCGCAGTTCGGCGGCCTGCACAAGTTCGAGGGCTGGAGGGCGCCGATCCTCACCGACTCGGGCGGTTTCCAGGTCTGGTCGCTCGGCGAGATGCGCAAGATCTCGGAGGAAGGCGTGCGCTTCGCATCGCCCGTCAACGGCGACAAGCTGTTCCTGACGCCCGAGATCAGCATGCAGATCCAGACGGTGCTGAACTCCGACGTCGTCATGCAGTTCGACGAGTGCACCCCCTACGAGACCAAGGGCGTGCTCACCACCGAGCGCGAGGCGCGGCTGTCGATGGAGCTGTCGCTGCGCTGGGCCGCGCGCTGCCGCGACGAGTTCGCGCGCCTGCAGAACCCCAACGCGCTGTTCGGCATCGTGCAGGGCGGCATGTTCGAGTCGCTGCGCGAATTCTCGCTCGACGCGTTGGTGGCGATGGACTTCCCGGGCTACGCGATCGGCGGCGTGTCGGTGGGCGAGCCCAAGGAGGACATGCAACGCCTGGTCGCGCACACGCCGCACCGCCTGCCTGCGCACAAGCCTCGCTACCTGATGGGCGTGGGCACGCCGGAAGACCTGGTCTACGGCGTGACGCACGGCGTCGACATGTTCGACTGCGTCATGCCCACGCGCAACGCGCGCAACGGCCACCTGTTCACGCGCTTCGGCGACCTGAAGGTGCGCAATGCGCGCCACAAGTCCGACCAGTCGCCGGTGGACGCGACCTGCAGCTGCTACACCTGCGGCCATTTCAGCCGCGCGTACCTGCACCACCTCGATCGATGCGGCGAGATGCTGGGCCCGATGCTCAACACCATCCACAACCTGCACTACTACCTGAACCTGATGCGCGAGGTTCGCGCGTCGCTCGACGAAGGCCGCTTTGCCGAGTTCCGGGTGCAGTTCGCCCGCGACCGGGCGCGCGGCGTCTAGAAGGCGCGCGGCGCATTGAAACGCAAAGGGCGGCCGAAGCCGCCCTGCTGTCATCCGCGTCGGTGGATCACTGCGTCTGGGTCGCCGACGTGATCACCACGTTCGGGATCGGCACGCACGAGCCGTCGCCGAGGGCCACGCCGCTCTGCACGAGGTCCGTGCACGGCGCATTGGCGATCGCCTGGATCACCGCGGCGCTGCCGGAGACGTCGGCGAACACCGCGTAGCCGGCGCTGGTGCTGGACGGATCGAGCACGCTCGCGTTGTTGACCAGGTTGAAGAAGAACTGCGAGGTCGCCGAGTTCACGTCCGACGTGCGCGCCATCGCGGCCGTCCACTGCAGGTTGCTGCCGCCGGTCGTCTCGAGCGCGATCGGCGGGAAGGTGGTGGCCTTGGGCGCCGGCAGCGTGCCGCTGGTGGCGGCGCCGTAGCCGCCGCCCTGCACCACGAAGTTCGTCACCACGCGGTGGAAGATCAGGCCCGTGTAGAAGCCTGAGTTCACGTAGTTCAGGAAGTTGTCGACCGTGATCGGCGCCTGGTTGCCGCGCAGGTTGAAGACGATGTTGCCGTTCACGCCGCCGCCGCTGACGGCCATCGTCACGATCGGGGGCTGCACGGTCAGCGTGGTGGTCCCCACCGACGCGCCGTTGCTGACCGCGGTGATCGTGCTGGTGTACGCGCCCGACGGCGTGCACGAGAAGTAGGCCGTGGTGTCGGTGCTGGCGGTCGGCGCGGTGGTCAGGCGCGTCACGTTCTTGCAACCCGGCGCCGTCAGCGTCATGTTGCCCAGGTGCGTGCCGGCGACGGTCACCTGCGCCGGGACGCCGTACTTGGTCGCTGCGATCGACATCGACGCGACGGTCGCCGGGGTCGAGTCACCGCCATCACCGCCGCAAGCGGACAGCGCGGCGAGCAGGAGGGTCGACACGGCGAAGGCGCCGGTCGAACGCGAGGTGGCGGAAGCGGGGAAGCGTTGCTGCATGATGGATGGGAATGTCGAAAACGCGAATGGTAGGGCATGCGCGCGCGACACACTGTTAAGTCCGCGTTAATCGGGTACGACGTCGCAGCGATACCACCCGGAGTACCGCATGGCGCTCACCGCACCTTCGCGGCCAGCAGCTGATCGACTTCCTGGTGCAGGCCTTCGGGCGTGACGGCCTCGGCCGCGATGCTGGGTCCGACGTTCAATCCGACATGGCTGAACAGCCCGCGGCGGAACGGCTTGCTCATCGCCTTGCCCTCGACGCGCGAGAAGAACGAACCCCACAGGTTCTGCAGCGCGAGCGGGATCACTGGCACGGGGCGCTGCTCGAGGATGCGCATCACGCCACCCTTGAACGGCTTGAGCGTGCCGTCGTTGGTGATGCCGCCTTCCGGGAAGATGCCCAGCAGGTCGCCCTCGGCCAGCACCTGGTCGGCGGCGGCGAACGCGGCTTCGTAGGCCGCCGGGTCCTCGTTCTTCGGCGCGATGGGGATCGCCTTGGCCAGGCGGAAGAACAGGCCCAGGCCCGGCGTGCGGAAGATGCGTGCGTCCATCAGGAAGCGGATCGGCCGCGGGCTGGCGGCCATCAGCAGCACCGGGTCGACGAAGCTCACGTGGTTGGACACCACGATGGCGGGGCCCGTCGTCGGGATGTTGATGTCGCCCTGCATGCGGAAGCGATAGGCCGTGCGCGTGAGCATGAACGCGACAAAGCGCAGCAGGTATTCCGGCACCAGGAAGAAGATGTAGCCGGCGACCACCGCATTGGCGATTCCGGTGATCAGGAACACGCCGGCGATGCTCACGCCGAAGTGCAGCAGCGCGCCGGCGATCAGCGAGCTCGCGATCATGAACAGCGCGTTGAGGATGTTGTTCGACGCAATGATGCGGGCTCGATGGCTAGCGAGGGCTCGCATCTGGATCAGCGCGTACATCGGCACGCTGTACAGGCCGGCGCTCAGCGACAGCATGAACAGGTCGATCATCGGCCGCACGTGCTGGCCCTGGGCGACGAAGCCCGACAGGTCCCAGAACGTCGTCGACGGCGGCGCCAGGTGGCGGACGGCGAAGTACAGGTCGATCGCGAACACGCTCATGCCGATCGCGCCCAGCGGCACGAGGCCGATCTCGACCTGGCGCCGCGACAGCATTTCGCACATCAGCGAGCCGACCCCCACGCCCACCGAGAACAGCACCAGCAGCAGCGAGGCGACGTGGACGTCGCCGTGCAGCACGTCCTTGGCGAACGAGGGGAACTGCGACAGGAACGTCGCGCCGAAGAACCACATCCACGAGATGCCCAGCAGCGAGCGGAACACGACGATGTCGTTGCGCGCCAGCTTGAGGTTGCGCATCGTCTCGCTGACCGGGTTCCAGTTGATCTTCAGCCCGGTGTCGTGCGCGGGAGACGGCGGGATCGCATGCGCCGTCAGCCGGCCGATGACCGCGATCGCCAGGCAGGCGCCGCCGGCCAGTTCCGGGCCCATGCCCGGCACGACCACCAGCAGGCCGCCGGCCAGCTGGCCCAGCAGGATCGCGACGAAGGTACCCATCTCGACCATGCCGTTGCCGCCGGTGATCTCGTGGTCGTCCAGGTGCTGCGGCAGGTAGGCGTACTTCACCGGTCCGAACAGCGTCGAGTGCACGCCCATCAGGAACAGGCAGGCCAGCAGCAGCCACACCAGCTGGCCGACGAAGCCCCAGATGGCCAGCACCATGATCAGGATCTCGAACGACTTGATGAAGCGCATGACGCGCGACTTGTCGTACTTGTCCGCCAGCTGGCCGCTGGTGGCCGACAGCAGCACGAACGGCAGGATGAAGACGGCGCTGATGACCAGGCCCGCCTTCTCCGGCGGCAGCCACGACACGTTCAGCTGGTAGGTGACGAGCACCGTGAACGCGAACTTCAGGACGTTGTCGTTGCCGGCGCCGAAGAACTGCGTCCAGAAGAACGGCGCGAAGCGGCGCTGGCGCAGGAGGGCGAACTGGCTGGGGTGCGATGGGGTCTGGCTCATTGCAGTCGTGTGCTTCCGGGCAGGTGGCGCCACTTTAGCCGCAGCGCGGCGGCGTTGGCTCGAGCGGCGGGCGCGTTTTCGCGGCGTTTCGCGCAGGTCAGCGCACCACGGTGGGCTGGCCGGCAATGCGCATGCGCTGCATCCACGCGAACATCGATTCGACGGTCACCGTCTCGATGTGGTCGCTGAAGCGCTTCGAGTTCGGATGGTCGTCGAAGGCGACGTTCGCGCGGGTCATGCGCGCGCCCAGGCGCGTGAACGCGTCCAGGTGCAGCACGGTCGGCTGGTAGTCGTGCAGCTGCAGCCACGACTGGGCGCGCTCGCGCGTGCTGGCCGCGGGATCGAGCGAACCGGCCAGCGTCTCCAGCGCCCACTGGTTGCTCTGCTGGTAGCGCGTCGACCATGGGTAGGCCACGACGCTGTAGGCCGGCGTGTGCCACTGCACGAGGCGCTGGTCATCCGTCACCACGCGCAGCAGCGCAGCCTGCACCTCGGGGTCGGGGACGACGTACGCGGCCTCGTAGCGGAACGGGGTGTCGAGGAAGAACTCGGCCAGGCCCTGGCGGAAGACGGCGGCGTCGGCGGTGCCGCACTGGTTGAGCTTGTGGACGATGCGCCAGGTGCCGCGGCGGGTGAGCGGCACGGCGATCGGTCCGTCGGAGATCTGGCCGAGCACCGGCGCGCCCGGATAGACGGGGACGGCGGTGGGCGCGGTGGCCGGTGCGCCGTCGTCGCGGTAGGCGAACGCCAGGTGCGACCACTGCAGGCCGTACTTGCTGAGGTCCTGCCCGGCGCGGGCGATGATCACGACCCGCGCGTCGCTGGCGTCCAGGCTGCGCTGCACCCGCTCGGCCAAGCCTAGGGCGCGCGTCGTCGCGTAGGTGTCGGGCGGCGTGGTGTCGCAGGTCTGGCCGGCGTGGGCGAGCGTCGCGGCCGCGAGGGCGAGCGCGCCGACCAGGGAACGCCACAAGGCGCGGGCGCGGCTCATCGCGACACCCGCTGGTTGTAGGACAGGGAACGGCCGACCTCGTTCGGGATGAACGCGATCACGTGGCCGGCGGCGCTGAGCAGCGTGCCGGTCGCCACCGCGGTCACCACGACGACGGTACCCACCGCCATCGCCGACGCGCCGACGGCGTCGCCGGCGAAGCGGATGCTGCCCTTGACGCCGTCGGCCGCGCCTTCGACGAACCAGACGACGCCGTCCGCGCTGGCCTGCACGCCGGTCACGACGATCGACCCGGCGCCGGCCACGAGCACGACCGGCAGCGCGACCGAGATCGCGACGGGCACCAGCGATTCCTGGCTGATCTGGCTGGCGCTGCTTTCGGCGCGCGCGCTGGCCGAGGCGGCCAGGCCCAGCGCCAAGGTGAAGGCGGCGATCCGGGGTGGGAGGCTTGTCGCGGGTTCCATGTGAAACGTCGAAAGTGGAAGACGCCGCGATGGTGCGCAGCCGTCGAGTGGCGGGCAACGGGATTGCGACGAGTGCTGCCGGTGGCGTCGTGAGGTATCGTGACCGGATACTTCACCGCAGCGCATGAGCACCACCGCCGAGATCATCAACGTCCTCAAGAGCGAGCTGAAGCTCGCCAAGCTCACCTATGCCGACTTGGGGCGCGAACTCGGGCTGGCCGAGTCGAGCGTCAAGCGCATGTTCGCCAAGGGCGACATGCCCCTGAAGCGCATCGACGAGATCTGTCGGGTGCTCAAGTGCGACTTCGCGGAGCTGGCCCGCAAGGTGGCCGACCTCGAGCTGCTGCGCGACGAGTTGACGCTGGACCAGGAACAGGCGGTGGTCGCCGACAAGCGGCTATTGGTCATGGCGCTGTGCACGCTCAGCCAGTGGCCGTTCGAGCAGATCATGACCATGTACGCGTTCACCGACGCGGAAGCCGTGCGCCACCTGACGCAGCTCGACCGGCTGGGCATCATCGAACTCAAGCCGCTCAACCGCTACCGGCTGAAGGTGGCCAAGACCTTCCGCTGGCGCGCGCACGGTCCGGTGATGCAGTTCTTCCGCGAGCATGGCGTCGCCGACTATTTCTCCGGCGGGTTCAACGGCGAGTGCGAGATGGTCAGCCTGGTGCATGGCCACCTGAGCCTGCCGATGGCCAAGGTGTTTCAGGAGCGCCTGCAGCGCGTGGCCCAGGATTTCGCCCAGCAGCACCTGGCCGACCAGCGGCTACCGGCGGCCCACAAGCGCGGCTATACCGCGGTGATGGCGTTGCGGTCGTGGACCTTCGGACCGTTGCGCGAGCTGCTGCGCGACCCGAACGTCGAGCCCTGAGGCGTCGGGCGCCCTGGCGGGCTCAGGGAGCGTCGGCGAGCGCCGGGCCCTTTTCCCGGGCGACCATTTCCTGCGCGAACTCGACGAAGGCGACCGCGCCACGCGAGGTGGGGTCGAACACGACGCCCGGCTGCCCGTAGCTGGGCGCCTCGGCGAGCCGGACGTTGCGCGGAATCACGGTGTTGAACACCTTGTCGCCGAAGTGCGCCTTGAGCTGCTCGCTGACGTTCGCCTGCAGCGTGATGCGCGGGTCGTACATGACGCGCAGCAGGCCGATCAGCTCCAGGTCGCGGTTCAGGTTGGCGTGCACCTGCTTGACCGTGTTGACCAGGTCGGACACGCCCTCCAGCGCGAAGTACTCGCACTGCATCGGCACGATGACACCGTGGGCGCTGCACAGGCCGTTCAGCGTCAGCAGGTTCAGCGACGGCGGGCAGTCGATCAGGACGAAGTCGTAGTCGGCGTCGACCGCCTTGAGGGCGCGGCGCAGGCGCTCGTTGCGGCGCTCCAGCGCCACCAGTTCCACTTCCGCGCCGGCCAGTTCGCGGTTCGCGCCCAGCACGTGGTACCCGCCGCTGCCCGACTTCTGGGCCGCCTCGGTGATGGTCGCGCTTTCCAGCAGGACGTCGTAGACGGTCAGCGGCAGTTCGCGCTTGTTGATGCCCGAGCCCATGGTCGCGTTGCCCTGCGGGTCGAGGTCGATCAGCAGGACGCGCTGCCCCACGAGCGCTAAGCCGGCCGCCAGGTTGACCGTCGTCGTGGTCTTGCCGACGCCGCCCTTCTGGTTCGCAATGCAATAGATTCTCGCCATGGATGACCGGTGAAGCACTGGTGGAGGGTGGAAGGCCGGAGCCTATTGTCAGGGCTGAGAGCGGTTCTGGTCAGCGGGACGATGCGGTCTCAGCCACACAAGGCAGCGGTTTTCGTTCAAATCCGGCACCTCGAGTTGTTCCACGTGAAACATCTCGACGTCCGTGGGCACTGCGGCGCGCTCCTCGGTCGACAGATTGGCCTTCATCGCGGCCCACTGACCTTGCGGCGCGAGCAGATGCCGGGTCAGCGTCGTGAAGTCGTGGATCGACGCGAAAGCACGCGAGGTGATCAGGTCGAACTCGGACGTCCTGAACGTGCCTGTCGCTTCGACTCGGCCGTGCACGCCGTGCAGGTTCGGCAGCGCCAGCTCGGCGGCGGCCTGGCGGATGAAAGCGGCCTTCTTGGCGACGGCGTCGACGCAGGTCACTTGCCATTGCGGGTTGAGCATCGCGAGGATCACGCCCGGCAGCCCGGCACCACTACCGACGTCCAGCACGCGCAGAGCGCCCTGCCCGGCTTCGCCGGCGCCCTGGCGCAGCGGCGCAACCACCGCAAGGCAGTCCAGCAGGTGGTGCGTGAACATCTCGCCAGTGTCGCGCACGGCGGTCAGGTTGTAGACCTTGGTCCAGCGCTGGATCATGGCCATGTAGGCCAGCAGGCGTTCGCGCTCCGCGGCGGACAGCGTCAGTCCCAGTCGAGGCGCCAGCGCGTCGAGTCGACCGTCCAGGCGGGACGGCTCGCCGTGTTCAAGCGGCATGTTCGGCGGAGGCGGAATTCGAGAAGCCCTTGAAGCGCTTCTTCTTCAGGTGGACGAGCAGCAGCGAGATCGCGGCAGGCGTGACGCCCGAGATCCGGGTGGCCTGGCCGAGGGTCTGCGGGCGGTGCTGGTTGAGCTTCTGCCGAACCTCGAACGACAACGCGGTCACCTGGTCGTAGTCCAGCTCGGCCGGCAACGTGAGCTCTTCCAGGCTCTGGGCCCGGCTGACTTCCTCGTTCTGCTTGTCGATGTAGCCGGCGTACTTGGTGGCGATCTCGATCTGCTCGATGACCTCGCCGGCCAGTTGGTTGCCCAGATCCCGGTTCAGTGTTTCACGTGAAACATCGACGTTCGGACGCGCGACCGCACTGGCTGCGATGACCGTGTCGTAATCGATGCCGGGGCGGCGCAGCAGGTCGGCCAGCGAATGCTCGTGCTCCAGCGCCTTGCCGAGCAGGCGCTCGGCGTCGGCCGCGGGCAGGTTGTTCGGATGCACCCAGGTCGAGCGCAGGCGTTCGGTCTCGCGGGCGAGTGCGTCGCGCTTGCGGTTGAAATGTGCCCAGCGGGCATCGTCGATCAGGCCGACCTGGCGTCCGAGCTCGGTCAGCCGCAGGTCGGCGTTGTCCTCGCGCAGCTGCAGGCGGAACTCGGCGCGGCTGGTGAACATGCGGTACGGCTCGGTAACGCCCTTGGTGATCAGGTCATCCACCAGCACGCCCAGGTAGGCCTGGTCACGGCGCAGCACAAAGTCGTCGGCGCGGCCACTGGCGAGCAGCGACGCGTTCACGCCGGCGTACAGGCCCTGGGCCGCGGCCTCCTCGTAGCCGGTCGTGCCGTTGATCTGGCCGGCGAAGAACAGGCCGGCGATGGCGCGCGTCTCGAAAGTGCTCTTCAGCTCGCGCGGGTCGAAGTAGTCGTACTCGATCGCATAGCCCGGCCGCAGGATGTGCGCGTTCGCCAGGCCGGCCATCGACCGTACCGCCGCGAGCTGGATGTCGAACGGCAGCGAGGTCGAGATCCCGTTCGGGTAGAACTCGTTCGTGGTCAGGCCCTCCGGCTCCAGGAAGATCTGGTGCGAGTCCTTGTCCGCGAAGCGATTGACCTTGTCCTCGATGCTCGGGCAGTAGCGCGGCCCCACCCCTTCGATCACGCCCGTGAACATCGGGCTGCGGTCGAAGCCGGAGCGGATGATCTCGTGGGTGCGCGCGTTCGTGTGTGTGACCCAGCACGGCATCTGGCGCGGGTGCTGCGCGGCCGAGCCCATGAAGCTGAACACGGGCATCGCCGTCGTGATGCGACCGTCGGCGTCGGGCATGCCGTCGCCCGGCTGCTCGGCCAGCTGCGAGAAGTCGATCGACCGCCCGTCGATGCGCGGCGGCGTGCCGGTCTTGAGTCGACGCTGCGGCAGCTTCAGCTCCTTCAGGCGCGACGACAGCCGCTGCGCCGGCGGATCGCCCGCGCGGCCGGCGGCGTAGTTCTGCAGGCCCATGTGGATTTTGCCGTCGAGGAAGGTGCCGGCGGTCAGCACGACGGTGCGTCCGCGGAACGCGATGCCCGACTGTGTCACCGCGCCGGTGACCCGGTCCGCCCCGTCCACCGACTCCACCACCAGGTCGTCGACCGCCTGCTGGAACAGCCACAGGTTGGGCTGGTTCTCGAGCCGGTGCCGGATCGCCGCCTTGTAGAGGATGCGATCGGCCTGCGCACGCGTCGCGCGAACGGCCGGGCCCTTGGACCCGTTGAGGATGCGGAACTGGATGCCCGACTCGTCCGTCGCGGCCGCCATCGCACCGCCCAGCGCATCCACTTCCTTGACCAGGTGCCCCTTGCCGATCCCGCCGATCGACGGATTGCAGCTCATCTGGCCCAGCGTCTCGATGTTGTGCGTCAGCAGCAGCGTCGCGCTGCCCATGCGGGCCGCCGCGAGCGCGGCCTCGGTACCGGCATGGCCGCCGCCGACCACGATGACGTCGAATTCCTGGGGGTAGATCACCGGCAACTCACTGCGCATGACCCGTACCGTCGCGGCCGGATCGAATGGACAACCCGCGCTGCGACGCTGCAGCCGATCCAATACAGATCTGGCCGCGCGGAGACGGGTGGGGGAAGCCGCAATTTTAGGCGGGCTGGCGCGGGCGCGCCACTCGCGAGGACAATCGAGCCATGCCCGCCGCCCTCCCCGAGTCCCGCCCGACCGACGCGATCGCTTCAGCCGCTGCCGCGACCTCGGTACGCAACTCGACGGCGACGTCTTCGCTGGCATGTCGCCCGCGCTGCGGCGCCTGCTGCATCGCCCCGTCGATCACGAGCCCGATCCCCGGCATGCCCGACGGCAAGCCCGCCGGCGTGCCCTGCATCCAGCTGGACTCCGACCTCCGCTGCCGACTCTTCGGCCGCCCCGAACGCCCCGCCTTCTGCGGCGGCCTGCAGCCGTCCCACGAGATGTGCGGCGACAACACCGCTCACGCAATGCGCTGGCTCACCCGCCTCGAAGCGGCGACGCGCCCGGCCTGAGCCTCGCAGCAGATTTCCCGACCCCACAAAAAAAGAACGGGGTGCCGACGTATTCGGTCGGCACCCCAAGAGTCAATCAGCTTCAGTAAGCGCTTCCGTCGCGTGAGCGACTTTCCCGGAACTGGTGGGCTGATTGTGGAGGGTCTTGGGCTTGATTCGGCGACAGAGCCGCCGAATGATGAATGTTCGATGCGGTTGGGGGCAATTACACGGCTTTCCAGCCACCCTTTGGCAGGGTCTCGTCGCCACCGACAACTTGACGCAACTCGTTGGCGCTGAGAGGCAGCATCGGATCGGTCGGCTTGGAGGCGGCCTTCTCTCCATCTGCCAATGCAACGGAGTTGTTGCAAATAGCCTTCAAGATGGAAGTAATTGCCTGCCTCATAAGACCTCCGGTGCCTGATCTCTCTCGCGTATTGCGCGTTAGGGAGATTGAAGCAGGTCTCTCCGAGGTCAGACACTGTCAAGTCTTACAGGGTAGGTCGCGTCCCGAAGGTTCAGGCCAAGAGACCAAGTCGCAGAGCCTTGAGCACCGCCTGGTGCTTGTTGGTACACCCGAGCTTGTGCATCGAATTTTGAAGATGCAATACCGCGGTTCTCTCGGCGATGTTCATGATCGTGCCGACTTCCCACGCGGTTTTCCCCTCCATGGTCCATCGCAGGGCTTCCAGCTCCCGCGGAGTCAGCGAGGGACCATCTGCCAACTTCGGAGTTGGCGGGGCGAATATTCGAAATGCAGCATCTTGAGCGTGCACGGCGAACAATTGAAGTTCGGCCACGATACGTGTAATGGCTCGCGGCTGCTTCGGGAGTGGACGATCTCGTTCCACGCCCAAGGAGAAATGCTTGCCATCCGGAAGATGGAGTGCCAAGGCGACACCGGTTTGGTAGCCAAAACTGGCTTGGTGCTCCCACATGTCTCCCTGGCCACCAGACACATAAGTGCCCTGGTCCCAAATGATCGGCACTGCTGCGCGCTTGCAGTGCTGCATCACTGGATCGAGACGCCAAACAGATGAGTCGTGAAAGGTCTCCGAGAACGCCTGGGGAGCGTTGTCAACGGAGTGGAATTCCGATGTCGCCTGCGGATGGTCAATGACTGCCATGGCCGAGACGGTCTTGAAACCCAAGTCCTCTGCGAACCGAACGACCTCCACTCGAAACTCGAGCGGAGTGGTGGCCTGCATGACGGCCAAATATCCACCTTGGAGCATTCGTGCGGTCATGTCGTTACTCAGAGGGGGTCGCCTTCGGCGACGCGGCGAGTTGCACAACGCAATGGCGACCCGCACCAATCCGGCAAGCATGAGCGCATCGCCTTAACAGGGGATTCTTCCCGAAAGGCACCCTGACAAGGTTGACAGCTAGTCCGCGCAACGCTCTTTCTCCAGACTTTGGGCCATGCTGACGATGAACACCCCCCAGATCAGGCCCTCTGTCGCGCTAGCAGTCCCTCCGCCCTCGGCGCTTTATGCACTGCCGACAGTATTTTGGCGCACCAACTCAAGGCGTCGACCGACGTTCAAGCATTTGGCAACGCGAGTTACCTGTGCTCGATCAGATTCGAAGCCTTGCAGTGGTCACACAGTGTGGCGAGGATTGTCCGGCGACGAGCCGGCCGGTCTAGCTTGGGATTGGATCGAGATCGCGAGTGGTGTAGTGGCGATGGTAGACCCAATGCAGGTCTTGACCAACCTCCAGCTGGTCAATATGCACGGACACGTGCTGGCGGCGTCTGAGGCAGCACTTCATTTCAACCAATTTGTACACCGATTGCCTTGGCAGGAAGAGGTCCGCCGCCTTCTGCTCACGCAGTAGCGTTGTGTCCTGCCTAGTCGCAATGAACCAATCCGAGGCGGATCGCCCTCAGGGCCGCCTCGTATTTGTTGGTGCAGCCGAGCTTGTGCATCGCGCGGCGGATACGCAACAAGACCTCGGTCTCAGAAATTCCCATTGCGTGCCCGACGTCCCAGTTCGTCAGGCCATCCATGCTTCTGCGCAGGGCATCCAGCTCGGCATCGGGAAGCAAGGCGTCCTCCACTTGCTGATAAGGCAAGCAGAAGTCGAAGGCCGCCGCCTGCGAGTGCGCCGCAAAGTGGCAAAGGTCAGACAACAAGTTCTGACGCTGTCCCTTCGGAATGCAACTGTCGCGATCGCAGTCCACGCCAAACATGAAGTGCTTGCCATGCGGCAGATGCAAGGCGACCGAAACTCCGCTCCGATAGCCGAACGGCGCTTGGTGCTCCCAAAAGTCGGCGCGGCCACTCTCCACGTAGACAGCTTGATTCCAGACTATGGGCGTGGAGAACTTCTTGCAGTGCTGCGAGACAGGATCCAGCCTTGCTGACTCCATGTCATTGAACAGCGGCATGTACTCGCTGGGAGCGTTCGTCACCGACTGGAAGGCTGTCAGCTCCGGCGAATGGTCCGTGATGACGGTGGCCGCAATCGTATGAAAGCCCAAGGACCGAATGAATTCAACGTTCAATCGCAGGTAATCCTTGACCGATTGCGCGTGCAAGACTTCGATGCACCTCTGATGAAGTTGCGTGTGCATCATCGCCTGCGCCCCGCGACCGCGAAGAACTGCTCTACATAGCCTGAATGAGCCAATCGAGCAGTGAAATCTTTAGAGAGCGAGACTTCCAGCCTGCCATTCAAATATTCGCAACGCTCCAGATGAACAACCATATCAACTGTCATGACCCTCGCCTGCAACGCACGCCGACCTGAGCGATACATCCGCCCGGTATTCGGCATCGAAGCGAGCGCCCTCTCACGGAGCGCTTCGCTACCCCGAAGTTAGCATTGCGCCCGCTCCGCGGCATCGCCTGGTCAGGGTATCGCTGGCCCCCTTGGCGCGCGGCATCGGCCCTACGCGCAGAGTAGCGTGGATCTACTGCGCAGCCCGCCTCGCCAACTGCCTCGTCACAAACGCCAGCGCCATCGCCGTCACGACGATGCAGACGATCACGCCAGGGATGAAATCGAGCGGGGCGATGGGGGCGTTCTTGAGGACGCGGTTCATCAGCGCGCTCTGGGCCATCGGGGGTACCCAGAGGTTCCAGGGGCTCTCGCCTTCCTGATTGAACAGGCCGATCATCGGCGAGAGCGAGACGGCCATCGTCAGCACCACGTTGTTGGCTTGTGCCTCCTTGACGGTCTTGCAGCGGATCGCCACGGCCATCATCAGGGCGGACAGCGCGGCCGCGAACGGGGCCAGCACGGCGATGAACCAGGCGGCCTCGGCCCAGCCGAAGCGGAACATCGCGGACAGCGACTCGCTGCGCAGCATGCTTTGCGCGGGCAGGAAGCTCATGCACGAGAGCACCGAGATCAGCACGCCGAGCGCGAACGCCGCGCCCCATTTGCCGACGACGAGCGCGCCGCGCGACGCGGGCGTGGCCAGCAGCGGCTCGAGCGATCCGCGCTCGCGTTCGCCGGCGGTGGTGTCCATCGCGGCATTGAGCGAGCCGTAGAGCACGGCCATCAACACGAAGATCGGCACCATGCCCGTGAGCTGGGCGGCGCGGGCCGCGGTGTCGGCGATGTCGTGCTCGTCGATGCGCGACACGCTCATCACGCCGGGCGCGACGCCGCGGGCGATGAGGCGCAGCGACGCCTGCTCCTGGTCGAAGCCCTGCAGCAGCCGTTCGACGGCCCCGACGCCGCCCTGCGCGCGCTGGTTGGCGCTGCTGTAGATCACCTCGATGCGCGGTGCCTGGCCGTGCGCGAGCGCGTCCTCGAAGTCGGCGGGCACGATGACGACGGGGTCGCCGAGCTTGCTGTCGCGCAGCTGCGCCTCCCAGTCGGCGGGCGCAGGCCTGGCGACGAAAGTCTGGCGCTCGAGGTAGTTGCGCAGCGTGGGCGCGGTGTCCAGGCCGATGGCCACGATCTCGCGGGCCTCGGCGCGCTTCTCGAACCGGCCCACCATCGACGACAGCACCACCAGCATCAGCGGCCCCATCGCGATCGACGAGATGAATACCGCCATCAACGTGCGCCGATCGCGCAGCGCGTCGCGCAGCTCCTTGACGAACACCGTCCACATGGCTTGCCAGTTGCTCATGACCCGCGCTCCTGCGCCTCGAACGCGAGCTTGACGAATGCGTCCTCGAAGTCGCTGCTGCCGGCCTGCTCGCACAGGCTCTCCACCGTGCCGTCGGCCACGTGGCGGCCGTGCGCGACGACGACGACGCGGTCGCACAGGCGCTGCACCTCCTGCATGATGTGCGTGGAAAAGACGATGCACTTGCCCGTCTCGTCGCGCAGCACGCGCAGGGCCTCGCGCAGCGCGCGCGTGGCGACGACGTCCAGGCCGTTGGTGGGTTCGTCCAGCACGATGTTGTCGGGGTCGTGCACGAGCGCGCGCGCGAGCGCCGTCTTCATGCGCTCGCCCTGGCTGAAGCCTTCGGTGCGCCGATCGAGCAGCGACGCCATCTCGAGCAGGCGCGCCAGGTGCTCGCAGCGCGCCTGGGCGACTTCATCGGCGACGCCGTGCAGGCGGCCGTGGTAGACGATGTTCTCGCGCGCCGTCAGCCGCGGGTAGAGGCCGCGCGCGTCGGACAGCACGCCCAGCCGCGCGCGCACGCCCTGCGGGTCGCGGTGCAGGTCGACGTCGTCGACGCGGATCGTGCCGCTGTCGGGCGTGACCAGGCCCACGAGCATGCGCAGGCTGGTCGTCTTGCCGGCGCCGTTGGGGCCCAGCAGGCCGGTGATCTGCCCGTCGCGCGCGTGCAGCGTCAGGCCGTCGACGGCCACCACGGTGCGCGCGTTGCGGCCGCGGCCGGTCGTGAATTGCTTGCGCAGGTCGTCCATCGCGATCATCGCGGATCCTTGGTGGCGGGCGCCGGCTTGTCGGGCGGGTTCGGGGCGCGCGGCGGCGGGTCGTCGAAGCGGCTCGGGTCGTTGGTGGCCGGCACGCCCCGCGCGGGCAGCGGCGGCTTGAATGCGAGCGGGCGCGGCACCTTGGCGGCGCAGCCGGCGTCGATGGCCAGGGCTTCTGCGTCGGTCGCGGCGTTGACGAAGCGGAACGCCGCGTCGCGCATGCACGCGATGCCCAGCACGTTGTGGCCGCTGTTGGCGACGACCACCGAGCGCGCGTTGGCGCCGAGCGCCTTCGCGACGCGCTCGGCGTGCCGCGGCGGCGTCACCGGATCGAGTCCGCCCGACAGCAGCAGCACCGGCGCCGGGCTCGGCGGGATCGTGTAGAACGCCGCCGGCAGCTCGCCGCGCGGCCAGTGCGCGCAGACCGCGCGATACAGGCCCTGCGCGCCCTGGTCGCTCGCGGGGCCGGACGCGGCGGGCAGGCGCGGCACGTCCTCCGAGCAGATCACCGAGAAGTGCTGGCCTTCGGACAGGTCGGTCGGCTGGTCGCCGGTGGACGACGCCAGCGCCAGCAGCACGTTGAAGCGCCCCGCCGCGGCCTCGTCGATCGCATGCGGCAGCATCGCGGCCTGCGCCGGCGCGTACAGCGGCCGACGCGCGACGGCGCGCAGGGCCTCGGCGGTGATGGTCAGATGGCGCGCCTGGCCGGTGACGGGATCGACCACGTCGACGGCGCGCGGCAGCGACGCCAGCAGCGCCTGCCAGCGCTGCGCGAGCGCAGGGTGCGCCTGCGCGCAGGCCGTGGCGGCGGCGCAGTCGGCAAACAGCTTGTCAAGCGCGGCGGCGCCGTCGATGTCGTCGCTCAAGGGCAGCACCATGTCGGGCGGCGCGACGCCGTCGATGATCGCGCGCCGCACGTGCTTCGGATACGCCCGAAGGTATTCGAGCGCCGCGCGCGTGCCGTAGCTGATGCCGATGAGATCGACCTGCTCGGCGCCGAGCGCGGCGCGCACGGCATCGGCGTCGGCCATCGCGATGGGCGTCGTGTAGAAGCGCAGGTCGCCCCAGGGCAGCTTCTGGAGCTTCGCGCGGCACGCATCGAGCGCCGCGACCTGGCGCGTGCGATCGAGCGCGCGCTCCAGCGCCTCGTCGGGCGCGGGCACGTCGCACTGCAGCGGCGCGCTGTGGCCGGTGCCGCGCTGGTCGATCAGCACCAGGTCGCGCCGCTGCGACAGCCGCTGCATCAGGACTTGCGCCGTGCCGGCCAGGCCCACCGCGCTCTGGCCGGGGCCGCCGGCAAGGAAGAACACGGGGTCGGGCTGCTTCTGGCGCGCCAGCGCGGGGATGACGACGACGTGCAGGTCGATCTGCGTGCCGTCGGGGCGCGCCGGGTCGAGCGGGCGCTTGAGCACGCCGCACAGCGCGTCGTGGTCGAGGCCGGTCAGGCGGCAGCCGTGCAGCGGCAGCGTGGCGCCCGACGCGCCGGCGCCCGTGCACGCGAGCGCCGCGAGCAGCGCCGCGCGCCGGACCGCGGCGCCGATCACGGACGCGCGGACGCGCCGCCCGCCGCCTTCTTCAACGTGGCCGGGTCGAGCCTGGCGAGGTCCGAGAAGCCGCCGATGAACTGGCCTTCGACGAAGATCATCGGAAACGTCGTCCAGCCGGTCCACAGCTTCAGGGGCAGGCGCTTGCGCCACTGGCTGGCGTAGTTGCCGTACTCGAGGTACTTGTGGGCGACGCCGTGCGCGTCCAGCCACTTGACGGCCTTGCGCGGGAACGGGTTCCAGCCCATGCCGACGACGACGATCGCGTTGGCGGCGACGGCCGCCTCCACTTCGGCGATGACCGCGCGGCCTTCGTCGGCGATGCGGGCGCGGATGGCGGGGTGCACGCGGGAGTCGTCCAGGATCTGTCGGGTCACGATGCGGCGCGGTGGTTGAGCTGGCGCCAGCGTAGCAGACCGGGCTGCCGGCGCGGCCGCCGTTCGACGGCGTTTCCCGTCGTCCCGTCGAATGCCCTGCACTGCAAGATGGCGGCGATTTGGGCATCATGGCTGCCCGGCCGCGCCGCCCGCCAGGCGTGTCACCCACCCACCGAAAGACCGTCATGAAGCTCTACTACAGCCCCGGCGCCTGCTCGCTGTCGCCCCACATCGCGCTGCGCGAGGCGGGCATGAAATTCGACCTCGTCAAGACCGCGCTGCAGACGCACACGCTCGCCGACGGCAGCGACTACTACCAGATCACCGCCAAGGGCCAGGTGCCGTTGCTGGAGCTGGACGACGGCGCGCGCCTGAGCGAAGGCCCGGTCATCCTGCAGTACATCGCCGACCACGCGCCCGCCAGCGGCCTCGCGCCGGCGCCCGGCACGATGGAGCGCTATCGCGTGATGGAGTGGCTCAACTTCATCACCAGCGAGCTGCACAAGGGCTTCTCGCCGATGTTCAACCCGAAGATCCCGCAGGAGGCTAAGCAGGTGTTCGCGGCGCGCCTGCGCGATCGCTACGCCTACGTCGACGCGAAGCTGGAGGGCTGCGACTACCTGCTGGGCAAGCAGTTCAGCGTGGCTGACGCCTACCTGTTCACGGTGACGAACTGGGCCGCGGGCGTGGGCATCGACCTCACCGGGTTCAAGAACCTCGAGGCCTACATGGCCCGCATGAAGGCGCGTCCCGCGGTGCAGGACGCGATGAAGTCCGAGGGCCTGGTCAAGTGACGCGAGCGCCGCGCGCCGCGGTCAGACCGCCTTCGGCTTGACCTTGGCCGCGGCCTCCTTGGCCTTGACGCGGGCGCGCTCGACGTCCGCGTCGTGCGCGAGCGCCACGCCCATGCGGCGGCGCTCGAAGCTTTCCGGCTTGCCGAACAGGCGCACGTCGGTGCCCGGCACGCGCAGCGCATCGGCCACGCCGTCGAACTGCAGCGCCTTGGCGTCGACGCCGCCGTAGATCACGGCGCTGGCGCCGGGGCTTTTGAGCGACACGTCCACCGGCAGCCCGAGGATCGCGCGGGCGTGCAGCTCGAACTCGCTCTGCCACTGCGTGATCATCGTCACCATGCCGGTGTCGTGCGGGCGCGGGCTGACTTCGCTGAACCACACGTCCGAGCCCTTGACGAACAGCTCGACGCCGAACACGCCCTGGCCGCCGAGGTCGTCGGTGACGGCCTTGGCGATGCGCTCGGCGCTCGCGAGCGCGGCCGGGTCCATCGGCATCGGCTGCCAGCTCTCGACGTAGTCGCCCTTGACCTGCACGTGGCCGATCGGCGCGCAGAAGCTGGTCTGCACCGCGCCGTTGGCGCCCAGCGAGCGCACGGTCAGCAGCGTGATCTCGTAGTCGAAGTCGATGAAGCCTTCCACGATGACGCGGCCGTGGCTCACGCGGCCGCCGGCCATCGCGTAGTCCCATGCGGTCTTGACGTCGGCCGGGCCGTCGATCTTGCTCTGGCCCTTGCCGGAGCTGCTCATCACCGGCTTGACGATGCACGGGTAGCCGATCGCCGGCTTGCCGCCGCTGCCGTCGATGGCGGCCTGCAGCTCCTGCAGCGAGTCGCAGAACACGTACGGGCTCGTGGGCAGGGCCAGCGTCTCGGCGGCCAGGCGGCGGATGCCTTCGCGATCCATCGTCAGGCGCGCGGCGCGCGCCGTCGGGATCACGCGCACCTTGCCCTCGGCCTCCAGCGCCTGCAGCTCGGGCGTGGCCAGCGCCTCGATCTCGGGCACGACGAGGTCGGGCTTCTCGCGCTCGATCAGCGCGCGCAGCGCCACCGGGTCGCTCATCGTGATCGTGTGCGCGTGATGCGCCACCTGCTGGCCGGGCGCGTTCTCGTAGCGGTCGACGGCGATGGTCTCGACGCCCAGGCGCTGCAGCGCGATCAGCACTTCCTTGCCGAGTTCGCCGCTGCCCAGCAGCATCACACGGGTGGCGGCCGGGCTGAGCGGCGTGCCGAGGGGCTTGTTGAAAGTGGTCATGGATTTGGAACGGGACGGGATGAGGAAACGGATCGGGAACGAACGAGGCGTGGCGCTCGCCCGCGCGTGGCGCGTGGCGCGAGGGCGAGCGAGGCGCGATCAGGCCTTGGCCGGCGCCTTGAACACGCCTTCGCAGGTGGCGTGCTGCGGATCGGCGGCGGGCAGCTTGGCGCACAGGCCCTGCACCTGCGTGCTGAGATGGTCGATCACGGCCTGGTGCTTGCCGCTCGCGTTCCACTTCTGCAGCGTGGCGCCGACGCGCTGCAGCGAGCGGCCGCTGCGCTGGTCGAACGCGTTGGACTGGCTCGCGGCCTCGTTGAAGACGGACTGGGCGGTCGACTCGATTCGCTTGGCGTCCTGCGGTTCGAGCTCGACCAGCGCCTTCAGGTAGGCCGCGCCCCACTGCAGGCGCGTGGCCGGGCCGTCGCTCTTGTCGTAGGCCTGCTGGTACCACTGCAGCGCCTCGGTGGTGCGACCCTGCTTGCGCGCGTTGGAACCGAGTTCGCTCATGAGGTAGTACGGCGAGTGGCTCTTGGACAGGCTGGACTTGAGCAGCACCTCCGATTCCTTCCACAGGCCCGCGTCCTCGAGCAGCTGCGCGGCGCCGGGGATCACCGCCTGGCGCTCGAATGCGTTGGTGACGTCGCGGTCGGTGGCGGCGGCGGTGTCGCGCACTTCCTTGACGAGCGCCGGCGGCAGCTTCGGGTGCATCGTGTCCTTGGGCTGGTCGATGCGCGCGAGGTCGACGCGCGCGAACAGCGCGCCCAGGCGATCGCCGCGCGACAGCGTGGTGTCGGCCTGCAGGCGCACCAGCGCGGCGTCGAACGACGCGACCAGCTTCTGGCGCTCGACGCCCGGCTGCGGCGCGAGCGCGGTGACCATGTCGGGGGCGTTGTTGGTCAGCACGTCCATGTAGGTGCGGGTGAGCGCGGGATCGGCCAGCACCTTGGCGACGACGGCGCGCGTGGCGGCGTCGGGCGCCGGCGGATTCTTCTCGGCGCTGTCGCCGATGGACTTCAGCGCGATGCGCGTGCACGCGTCGGCTTCCGTCGAGGGACAGGTGGCCGCCAGCTTGCGCAGCAGCGGCGCGCGTTCCGCGGCGGCGACGGCCTGCGACGCTTCCTCGGTCTCCGACGAGTAGAACGCGAGCAGGCGCCACTCGCCGGGCGAAAGCGGCTTGCCGGCGCGCGCGTCGGCCAGCACCTGCGCGACCGGCCGGCCGCTGGCCAGGCCGATCTGCAGCAGCTGCATCACCTGCGCCGCATCGATCTCGCCCGGCAGGCGCGTGAGCTCCCGGCGGTCGGGGCTGAACAGGATCAGCGTCGGGTAGCCGACCACCTTGAACTTCGTGCCCAGCCGCTGCGCGCCCGGCGCGTCGCCGTCCAGGTGCACCGCGACGAAGTTCCTGGACTGCTCGGCGAAGTCCTGGCGGACGAACAGCGTGGCCTTGAGCTGGTTGCACGGCGGGCACCACACCGCGCCCCAGTACAGCAGCACCGGCTTGTTCTGCGCCTTGGCGCTGGCGAACGCCTTGTCGATGTCGGCGTCGCTCGTGGCCTCCTGCCAGGCCACGTTGCCCGGCGGCGGGCCGTCGACGGCGTGCGCGGCGGGGCCGAAGCCGGCCAGCGCCGCGGCGAGGGCGAGCACCAGGGCGGACGACTTCAGGGGACGGGCGGCGGAGGGCGACAAACGGATCATCGAGACGGTCTCCAGGGTATGGGATGGGCGGCCCCGCGTCCTCGTTCGGCCGCCGGGTAGGCGGAGGGCGGCGCGGGCGGGCCGACGCGAAACGCCTATTGTCCGCGACCGCCGCCCCGCGCGTGCGCGCATGCTCATGCGTGACGCGCGCAAGGGCGCGCGCTCAGGCGGGCGCGTCGCCGTCCTCGCCGGGGCAGCCGAGCGCCTGCTGCGTCGACTCCTCGACCGCCTCCGGCGTCGCGCGCGCCAGCGCCATCCACGTCGCGAACGGCAGGCGCAGCGCGCGCCGCGGCGCGGGGCGCAGCATGTCCAGCACGCCGGCGCGCTCCACCAGCACGCCGTAGTCCTCGGGCACGTCGCGCTCGTCGCCGATGCCCTCGGCCAGCACGAACCAGCACTCGCCCGCCATCTGCCGATAGGCCTCGCCCTTGGCGGGGCGGCGCAGGTCGGCCAGCAGGTCGGCGCGGCGCACCTTGATCTCGTGGACGACCGGCTCGAGGTAGTCCTCCACCGTCGTGTTGCGCACCGAGAACAGATCGGGCCGGGCGACCGTCCACTGCCCGGTGCCGGCCGCGTCGTCGCCGGTGCGCACGCGCAGCGACAGCCCGCGCCACGCGATGCGCCCCGCGCGCTGCATGGCCACGGCCACGCGGCCGATCAGCGCCTCGTGCGCGTCGCGCGCGGCGCGGTTGCGCGCGAGCGTGGCGGCCAGCACCTGGATGCCGGCGTCGGTCACGCGCAGCGTCTCGCGGCCGTGGCCGTCGCGCAGGCGCTCCACCCAGCCGGCGGCGAGCAGCTCGACCTCGACCAGATCCTGATGGGGCCAGCCGGCCGAGCGCCAGATCGCGCGCAGGCGGCGGCGATGCGGTTCGCCGAGCGTCGGCGGGGGCGTGGGATTCATGTCGAGCACACGAAAGTATCGGGCTGCTACCCGCTCATGGCGCGAGCTTCGAACAATCGAGGCGTTCCTTCAACCACCCCTTCTGGAGACGAGCATGGGCAAGAAGATCCTGATGATCTGCGGCGATTTCGGCGAGGACTACGAGACGATGGTGCCGTTCCAGGCGCTGCAGGCGGTCGGCCACGTGGTGCACGCGATCGCGCCGGACAAGAAGGCCGGCGACTACGTGACGATGGCCATCCACGACTTCGACGGCGCGCAGACCTACAGCGAGAAGCCCGGCCACCGCTTCACGCTCAACGCGAGCTTCGCCGACACCCGCGCCGAGGCCTACGACGCGCTGGTGGTGCCCGGCGGCCGCGCGCCCGAATACCTGCGCATGAACTCGCAGGTAGTGGCGATGACCAGGCACTTCCTGTCGGCCGGCAAGCCGGTCGCCGCGATCTGCCACGGCGCGCAGCTGCTGGCGGCCACGGGCCTGATCAAGGGCCGCAAGGTCTCGGCCTACCCCGCCTGCCAGGTCGAGGTGGAGCTGGCCGGCGCCGAGTACATGGGCATCCCGGTCGACCAGGCGGTGACCGACGGCAACCTCGTGACGGCCCCGGCGTGGCCCGCGCATCCGGCGTGGATCGCGCAGTTCCTGACGGTGCTGGGCACGCGAATCAGCGTGTAAATCCGCCCTTGCGCGCTTGGCGACTTCGGCCGCCCGGGCGTACATTGGTCCGCGAGAGGTGGCCGCATCCTGCGCCACCTCTCCGCAGAGCCGCGCGCCAGAAGCGACGTGGCCAGGCCAAGGAGACAATTGCATGTGTGAAATCTTCATCAGCGCCGATCCTGCGAGCTACGAAAGCCGCACACGCTCGGTCCGCCTGCACGGCGTGGTCACGAGCATCCGGCTGGAGCACTTGTACTGGGAAGTGCTCGAGGAGATCGCGCGCCGCGACGCCATGAGCGTCACGCACCTGATCGAGAAGCTCTACGACGAGCTGGTGGCCGCGCGCGGCGGCGTCGGCAACTTCACCTCGTTCCTGCGCGTGAGCGCGCTGCGCTACGAGGCCCTGGTGGCGCGTGGGCGCATCCCGGCGGACACGGGCGTGCCGATCCGATCGCTCGACGCGAAGGCGGTGCTGCGCGAGCTGCCGCGCGGCTGGACGACGCCCACCGAGGCGAGCCCCGGCTCCGACGCCCCGCCCGCCCGTGCGCTGCAGCGAGCGCTCACCCGCCTGCCGCATTGACCCCACCGCGCGCCGGCGGCGCGCTCATCCCACGCGGAATCGTCCGGGCGGTGCGTTGAGCTTCGCCGCGGACGCGTCCACCGCTTCGGAGCAGGCGTTCATCGTCCTGGCGAGCATGTCGATGAAGGCGCGCGTCTTCGCGGGCATCAGGCGCCGGCCGGGGAACACGGCCCAGCATTGCGCGTCGGGCAGGCACCAGTCGGGCAGGATGCGCTGCAGTTCGCCGCGCGCCAGGTAGGGCTCGGCAAAGAAGTCGGCGACGGCGACGACTCCGGCGCCGCTGCGCGCCAGCCGGATCAGCACGTCGGGCGAGTTCGCGCGCACGTGCTGGCTCGGCACGATCTCATGCGCCGGGCCCGCGGCGGCGGCGCGGCGCGACTTGGCGGGGGCGGGCGTCGATGCGGGTGCGGCCACAGGCGGCACCGCGGACGCGGATGCTTGCGAGGCGGCGGTGGCGGACTTTGCCGTGGACGGCGGCGACGACGCGGATGCGGACCTTGCGGCAGAAGCGGGCGACGACGAGGCGGCCCCAGCCGACGCCGGGCGCCGCTCGGATCCGGTCGCGACGGCCGACGACGTCCCGCCCGCGGGCGCGAGCTCGCGCGGCGACAGCTCCCACGCCACGGCCTCGCCGGCGCGCGACAGCAGCATCAGCGCCGGCATCGTCTGCAGCGCCTCGGGCGCCAGTGGTTCGCCATGCTCGCGCAGCAGCGACGGCGCGGCGTACAGCCCGGTCGTGAACACGGCCAGGCGGCGCGCGGCCAGCTGGCTGTCGTCGGGCAGCTTGCCCATGCGGATCGCGAGGTCGAAGTTCTCGCCGATCAGGTCGACGCGGCGCGGCGACAGGTCCAGCTCCAGCGCCACTTGCGGATAGTCGCGGATGAAGTCCGCCAGCGGCCGCTCCAGCGCCAGGCTGGCGAAGTCGCCGGGCATCGACACGCGCAGCCGCCCGCTGGGCCGGGCCTGGCGCGACAGCGCGAAGGCGAGCGCGGCGTCGACCTCCTCCGACATCGCCCGTGCGTGGTCCAGCACGCCCTGGCCGAACTCGGTGATGACCAGCTTGCGCGTGGTGCGCTGCAGCAGCCGTTCGCCCAGGCGCTTCTCGAGCGCGGCGATGCGGCGCGACACCGTGGATTTGGGCAGCTGCACGCGCTCGGCCGCGCGGCTGAAGCTGCCGGACTCGGCCACGCGGGCAAACAGCAGGAGGTCGTCGGCGTCGGGACTCATGGCGGGGCGGCGCGCGGGAAGGCGCCGCGCCCGCATTCTCGCCTGCGGGCGTGGCGCGTGGCGGCCCGGGCCGGAAGCCGGCACCCCGGGCACGCATGAGCGCGAGGCGCGACGAGGCTGCGCCGCGGAGCGGGTCGGATGGACGCCGAGCCGCCGCCGGATTCCACGCTGCGTGCGGGTCCGTCTCTTGCCACGGCCGCGCTGTTGCCGAGCAATCCTGCCCGGACCCGCTCCCGATCGCCTGTATGGAATCGAACCTGCGCCCCGCCCTCTTCATCGCCGGCAGTTCGCCGGTGGACTTCCTGGCCGGCGTCCGCGGCGAAGCTGCGCGGCTCGTGCGCGAGTTCGACTGGGCCCGCACGCCGCTGGGCGCGCCGGACACCTGGTCGCCGGCGCTGCGCTTCGTCGTGCCCTTCCTGCTGTCGAACCGGTTTCCCATGCTGCTGTGGTGGGGGCCGGACTACATCCAGATCTACAACGACGCGTACGCGCCGGTTCTCGGCAGCAAGCATCCGGCGCAGGCGATGGGCCGGCCGTTCCGCGAATGCTGGCACGAGGTCTACGACGTGCTGGGCCCGCTGGTGGACGTGCCGTTCAACGGCGGCCCGTCGTCGTGGACGGAGGACATCGAGCTGATCGTGCGGCGGCACGGCTTTCCGGAGGAGACGCACTTCATGTTCGCGTACAGCCCGGTGCCCGACGAGACGGCGCCGCGCGGCATCGGCGGGGTGCTGTGCACGGTGCACGAGATCACCGACAAGGTGGTCGCCGAGCGCCGCGTGAAGATCCTCAGCGAGCTGGGCCTGCGCCTGGCCGAGGCCAAGACCGCGGAACAGGCCTGCGGGCAGGCGCTGGAGACGCTCGTCGCGCATCCGAAGGAAGTGCCGTTCGCGCTCGCCTACCTGTTCGACGAGGACACGCGCACGCTGCGCCGCGTGGCCGCGGCGGGCCTGGGCGAGGCCGCGCCTGGCCCCGAGGTCATCGCGCTGGACGACGCCGACGGCGCGCTGCCGTGGCCGGTGGCGTCCGCGCTGCGCGAGGGCCAGCTGCAGCTGCGCGGCGACTTCGGCCGGCACCTCGCGACGGTGCCGCCCGGCCCGTGGCCCGACGCGCCCGACACCGTGGCCGTCGTGCCGATCCGCTCCAGCACCGCGCGCCATCCGGCCGGCGCGATCGTGGCCGGCCTCAGCGCGTGCCTGCGCCCGGACGTGCTGTACACGGCGTTCCTGGAGCTCGTGGCCTCGCAGCTGTCGATGGCGGTCTCCAACGCGCGGGCCTACGAGTTCGAGCGCCGGCGCGCCGAGGGCCTGGCCGAGATCGACCGCGCGAAGACGGCGTTCTTCTCCAACGTGAGCCACGAATTCCGCACGCCCATCACGCTGATGCTGGGGCCGCTGGCCGATGCGCTCGCCGAGCCCGACCTGCCGCCGGCGCAGCGCGCGCAGCTGGAGATGGCGCAGCGCAACGCTGGCCGGCTGCACAAGCTCGTCAACTCGTTGCTGGACTTCGCGCGCATCGAGGCCGGGCGCGTGCAGGCGGCCTACGAGCTGGTCGACCTGGCGGTGCTCACGCGCGACCTGTGCAGCACCTTCGAGTCGACGATGAAGCGCGGCGGCCTGCGGTTCGACGTCCAGTGCGAGCCGCTGGGCCAGCCGGTGTTCGTCGACCGCGAGATGTGGGAGAAGATCGTCCTGAACCTGCTGTCGAACGCGTTCAAGTTCACGCTCGCGGGCGCGGTGCGCGTGTGCGTCACGCGCGCGGGCGGGGAGGCGATGCTGGAAGTCTCCGACACCGGCTGCGGCGTGTCCGAGGCCGAGCTGCCGCGGCTGTTCGAGCGCTTCCGTCGCGTGGAGGGCCAGCCGGCGCGCACGCAGGAAGGCTCGGGCATCGGCCTGGCGCTGGTGCAGGAACTGGTGCGGCTGCACGGCGGGCGCATCGAGGCCGAGAGCGTGCTCGGTCGCGGCACGACGCTGCGCGTGCGCCTGCCCTTCGGCTCCGCGCACCTGCCGGCCGACCAGGTGCGCACCGCGTCCGCGGACGGCGCGACGCTCGGCTCGCACGCGTGGGTCGAGGAGGCGATGCGCTGGGGCGCCGGCGCCGACCTCGGCGTGCCGCCGCCCGAGACGAACTCGCCCAAGCTCGACGTGCGCTTCGCGCCCACGTTCGGCGCGCGCGTGCTGGTGGTCGACGACAACGCCGACATGCGCGCCTACCTGTGCGACCTGCTGCGTTCCAGCTACGTGGTGGAGGCCGTCGCCAACGGCAACGAGGCACTCGCGGCCGCGCGGCGCGAGCGGCCCGACCTGGTGCTGAGCGACGCAATGATGCCGGGCCTGGACGGCTTTGGCCTGCTGCACGCGCTGCGCGAAGACGCCGCGCTGCGCGACGTGCCGCTGATCCTGCTGTCGGCGCGCGCCGGCGAGGAGTCGCGCCTCGAGGGCCTGGCGTCGGGCGCCGACGACTACGTGGTCAAGCCTTTCGGCGCGCGCGAGCTGCTGGCTCGCGTGGGCTCGCTGCTGGAGCTCACGCGCGTGCGCCGCGTCAACGAGGAGCGCTTCCGCGCCTATGTGCAGGCGACGTCGGACGCCGTCTACCGCATGAGCGCCGACTGGTCTGAGATGCGCCAGCTGCACGGCCGCAACTTCATCGAGGAGCAGCCCGACCCGACGTCGACCTGGATGGACAAGTACATCCACCCCGACGACCAGCGCCGCGTGCGCGCGGCCATCGCCGAGGCGATCCGCACGCGCGGCGTGTTCGAGCTGGAGCACCGCGTGATCCGCGTCGACGGCACGCTCGGCTGGACGTACTCGCGCGCCATCCCGCTGCTGGATGGGCGCGGCGGGATCGCCGAATGGATCGGCGCGGCCAGCGACGTCACCGAGCGCCACGAGATCCAGGACGCGCTCGCACGCCAGCAGCGCGAGCTGCAGGACGCCGATCGCCAGAAGGACGAATTCCTCGCGATGCTGGCGCACGAGCTGCGCAACCCGCTCGCGCCGATCCGCAACGCCGGCGAGCTGCTGGCACGCGTGCTGTCCGACGACGCGCCCGCGCGCCGCGCGCTGGCGACGGTCGATCGCCAGGTGACGCACCTGGCGCGCCTGGTCGACGACCTGCTGGACGTCTCGCGCATTACGCAGGGCCGCATCGAGCTGCGGCGCGCGCCGGTGCATCTGGAGCGCATCGTCACGCAGGCGATCGAGGCGATCGATCCGCAGTTCCGCGCGGCGAGCCAGCGCGTGGTGCTGGCGTCGTCGCGCGAGCCGCTGATGGTCGACGGCGATCCCGAGCGCCTGGTGCAGTGCGTGGGCAACGTGCTCGCGAACGCCGCGAAATACACGCCCGCCAACGGCGAGATCCACATCGAGACGCGGCGCGAGGGCGACGAGGCCGTGGTGCGGATCCGGGACGACGGCGTGGGCATCGCACCGGAGCTGCTGCCGCGCGTGTTCGACCTGTTCGTGCAGGGCGAACGCACGCTCGACCGCTCGCAGGGTGGCCTGGGCATCGGGCTGGCGCTGGTCAAGCGGCTGGTGCAGATGCATGGCGGCTCGGTGCGCGCCGACAGCGCCGGCCCCGGCCAGGGCTCCACGTTCGAGCTGCGCCTGCCGCTGCGCCCCGACATCGCCGACCCGTTGCCCGCGCCCGCCGCCTCGCCGGGCGTCGCGCGCCGCGTGCTGGTGGTCGACGACAACATCGACGGCGCCGACATGCTCGCCGGCCTGCTCTCGCTGGACGGCCACGCGGTGCGCGCCGTGGCCAGCGGCCCCGCAGCGCTCGAGAGCCTGGACGACTTCCGCCCCGACATCGTGCTGCTGGACATCGGCCTGCCCGGCCTCGACGGCTACGAGGTCGCGCGCCGTGTGCGCGCCGACGCGCGCCGCGATGGCGTCCGCCTGGTCGCCGTCACCGGCTACGGCCGCGATGCCGACCGCGAGCGCTCGCGGGCCGCGGGCTTCGACGCGCACCTGGTCAAGCCGGTGGAGTACGCCACGCTGCAGCGCGTGATCGCGCAGCTGGGTTGAGCCTTCAGCCGGCGGGCGTCATGACGACGCGGTTGCGCCCCGCCTGCTTGGCCTGGTACATCGCGACGTCGGCGCGCGCTATCGCCTTGAGCCAGTCCTCGCCGGCCGTCAGCACCGTGATGCCGAAGCTGCAGGTCACCTGCACGCCGGACGGCCAGCTCTGGCGCTCCATGCCCTGGCGCAGCCGCTCGGCGATGCGCCGCGCCTCCTCGCCGCCGGTGCCCGGGCACAACAGCAGGAACTCCTCGCCGCCCCAGCGCGCCACGAGGTCGTCGTGCGTGACGTCGTTGCGCAGGTGCGCGGCCACCTGTGCGATGACGGCGTCGCCCGTCGCGTGGCCGTGCGTGTCGTTGATGCGCTTGAAGTGGTCGATGTCCACGAAGATCACGGCCATCGGGAACTGCCGCAGGCCGAACTGCAGCAGCCGCTGCTCGAGTCCGAGCTTGAGCCCGGCGCGATTGAGCAGCCCGGTGGCCGCGTCGCAGCGCGCCATCGTCTCGAGCGATTCCGAGCGCGCGTTGAGCGACGTGATCGTCTGCGCCAGCACGCGTTCCTGGCGCCGGCTCTCGCGCAGCTGCGCCTTGTAGGTGATCAGCTGCACGGCCACGAATACGCTCACCGCGGCCAGCCACACCAGCAGCATTCCCAGGCGGAACGTCGCGGGCGACACGAGCTTGCGTTCGAGCTCGATGCGGTCGACGACGATGCGGTGCGGGCCCGCGCGCAGGTTGGCGCCGGTCACGATGTCCAGCGCTACGACGTGCTGCAGCTCCGTGCCCGCGTATTCCAGCGGCACGTTGTGCTCCTCGATCCACCACGACGCGACGCTCATGCGGTCCATCGGCACCTCGATCAGGCCGTGCGGCTTCTGCTGGATGTAGACCAGCTCGTGGTTCTTCAGCGTCTCGACGTTGCCGGGCTTGGAGTACGCCGGGTTGAAGTTGCCGAGCGACACGCGCACTTCCTGCAGCGGCTCGGGCCCGGTGGCGTCCACCCAGATGCGCATCAGCGAGAAACGGCTCAGGTCGACGCCGGCGGGCGGCGGCGCGAGCGTGAAGTGCAGCTCGCAGAACGGGTACGGCGCGGCCATGCCCACTTCGCACTGCAGCGCCAGGCTGCGGCCGTTGCGCTCCAGGCTCGCGACGCTGTTGCCGTGGTTGCCGGGATCGCGGTCGTCGGTCGCGCGCACCGGATAGGGCGAACGGCCGTCGATGACCAGCGTCTCGGTCATGCCCAGCGTGTTCCACACCAGGCCGGCCACCGACAGCAGCACGAGCGCGAGCAGCCAGAGCAGCGCGGTCCGCTGCTCGCGGGAGGGGGGCCCGGACTGGCTGTCGCTCGGCACCTTCATGAGGGCATTGTGAACCTCGACCTCGATCGCGTGGATCCCCGACAGCGTCTCGCGACGTGACGCCCGCATCCATTCGAGCGAGATGGAAAGGCCTGGTGCGCGGCGGCCGGGCGGCCCCGTCCTCGCGGGTCGGCCGAGCCTGCCCGAAGGGCTGCGATTCGCGTTCGCGAAGGCACTGGCCAGCGTCGCCGCCGCCTGCCAGCGCGCCTGCGACCGGCGTTCCCCGGTGTCCCGAGGCGGCTTCCCGCGTCCGATTGTTCCACCATCGGAACAATGAACTGCAGTTCGGCGTCTTCTCGATCGCCTGGTGCGTCAATACAGTTCACTTCAACGGCCAACCGTTTGTGGCTGACCGCTCAACCCCCAAACCGGAGCCCACCATGAACATCCTCCAGATCAACTCCAGCGCCCGTCCCTTCGCCAACGGCCAGGGTTCGCAATCCACCCGTCTTGCCAGCGAACTGGTCGAGACGCTGCGCGCCGGCAACGCCGACGTGAAGCACACGCTGCGCGACCTCACCGCCAACCCGCATCCGGCGCTCGACGAAGCGACGCTCGGCGCGCTGTTCACGCCTGCCGACGCGCGCTCGCCCGAGCAGCACGCCCGCGTGGCGCTCGACCAGGTGCTGATCGACGAGGTCAACGCCGCCGACGTCATCGTGATCGGCGTGCCGATGATCAACTTCGGCATCAGCAGCCAGCTGAAGAACTGGATCGACGCGATCGCCAAGGCCGGCATCACGTTCAAGTACACCGCCACCGGCCCGGTCGGCCTGATCGAAGGCAAGAAGGTCTACGCCGTGCTGACCCGCGGCGGCGTCTACCGCGACCAGCCGCACGACACCCAGGTGCCCTACCTGCGCCAGACGCTGGGCTTCCTGGGCATCAAGGACGTCGAGTTCATCTACGCCGAAGGCCTGAACATGGGCCCCGAGGCCGCCGACAAGGGCATCGCGACCGCCCGCGAGCACATCGCGCGCATCGCCGACGGCGCCGCCGTTGCCGCCTGAACACCGGATCGATTCATCAACGCGGCCTGCGGGCCGCATCCAAGGAGACCCCTGCCATGACCACGACCCTGACCGCCCCCGCCGCGACGCCGGACGCCGCCGTGCGCAAGCCGCGCGCGGTGGAGCGCCTGGTCGCGGGGCAGGCCACCAGCGACGGCGACGGCGTCAAGCTGACGCGCGTGCTGACGCAGCCGCTGCAACGCCGCCTCGACCCGTTCCTGATGCTCGATGCGTTCGGCTCGGATGATGCCGGCGACTACATCGGCGGCTTCCCCGACCACCCGCACCGCGGCTTCGAGACGATCACGTACATGATCGCCGGGCGCATGCGCCATCGCGATTCGGCGGGCAACGAAGGCCTGCTCGAGAACGGCGGCGTGCAATGGATGACCGCCGGCCGCGGCATCATCCACAGCGAGCTGCCGGAGCAGGAGCAAGGCCGCATGGAGGGCTTCCAGCTCTGGCTGAACCTGCCCGCGGCCGACAAGATGACCACGCCCGGCTACCGCGACATCCCGATCGGCGAGATCCCCGAGCTGACGTTGCCCGGCGTGACGGCGCGCGTGATCGCCGGCGAGAGCCACGGCGTGGTCGGGGCGGTGCAGAAGGCGCACACCGAGCCGCTGTACCTCGACCTGCACCTGGAGCCGGGCGCGACGTTCGAGCAAGCGGTGCCGGCGGGCCACAACGCGTTCGTCTACGTGTACCGCGGCGAAGTGGCGATCGACAGCGGCGCGGTGCGCACCCCGGTGCCGCGCGAGCGCATGGCCGTGCTCGCCCACGGCGCCGACACCGACGGCGTGCGCCTCCAGGCCGGTGCCGACGGCGCGCGGGCCCTGCTGATCGCGGGCCGGCCGCTGAACGAGCCGATCGCGCAGTACGGCCCGTTCGTGATGAACAAGCAGACGGAGATCTTCCAGGCCGTGGAGGACTTCCGTGCCGGCAAGTTCGGCACGCCGCCGGGCCGTTGATTTGCCCAATCCTGAAATGAAAATGGCGCCCGCGGGCGCCATTTTCCTTGGGGCCGTCGGGCCGATCAGCTGCCCGAGGACGTGCTGAAGAAGTCGAGGACGTCGCCCGAGGCGGGCACGCTCACCACGATCTCCGTGAAGATGTTGGGCAGCGTCAGCACCGAGCTGTACGTCTTGAGCGTGCGCGCGCCGTTCAGGATGTCGACCGTCGAGGCCGTGCCCTGCGGGACGCTGATTTCCTGGTAGTCGGACGCCGTGCCATAGGCGACGTTGGACGCGACGCTGGCCTTGTTGATCGACATCGACAGCTGCAGGGCCTGGTTGTCGGACGCCAGGTTGATCAGGCGGAACTTCACGCCCGAGGAGGTGATCGGGGCGGTGTTGTTGTCCTCGATGACCTTGGCCTTCGGGTTGTTCGAGCCGTCCAGGTAGACCATCAGCGTGTAGTCGCCGCCGGCCAGCAGCGTGGCGGCCACTTCGGTGGTGACGCCGGTCGTCGCGTTGGTCGAATTCATGACGACCGGGATCGCCGCGCCGTTGACCGTGACGGTGGGCGGCGTGCCGGTGCTCACGACGAAGTACTTCGAGTACTGCTGCGTGGTGTTGGACGACAGCAGCGTGACCGCGGTGCCGGCCGACGTGGCGCCGACGACCGATGCGGCCAGGCCCGGGACGGCCGTGACCGCGCGCACGCGGGCGGTGGTGTTCAGGTAGCTGACGGCGGTGCCGGTGGTGCCCTGGGTCAGCATGATGGCGTTGGCCAGGATGCCGCTCGCGCCCGGGGTCAGGATGATGGTGAGCACCTGCAGGGCCGTCAGCGTGATCGGCGCCGGCGTCTGGAAGCGCACGTCGCTGATGCCGCGGGCGATGCTGCCGGCGCCCACGACCGTGACGTAGTACGAGCCCGCGAGCACGCCCGAGAACGCGCTCTGCGTGACGCCGGTGCTGCTGCTGACGATCAGCGTGGAGACCGACAGGTCCTTGGTGGCCGACAGGTAGACGTCGACGGCGCCGATGTCCACCGAGGTGTTCAGTACGTTGACGTTGGCCTTGCCGGCGTCGGGCGTGGTGTTGCTCTCGGCGATCAGCAGCGGCTTGAGCTCGTTCTCGTAGCCGTAGGCGACGAGCGAGTAGCGTTGGTCCTTGTTGATCGTGCGGGTCTGCGCGGTGGTGGCGCTGGCGCCGCCGACCGTCAGGGTGATGCCCACGGAGCCGGCCTGGACGTTCTCGTAGGGGCTGGTCGCACCGTAGGCGACGTCGGCCGTGGTGGCCTGGGTCGACTCGACCATGAATCCCAGGGCGGGGTATCCGACGCTCGCGTTGACCAGGCGAACCGGGGCGCTTCCCGAACCGCTGCCGCCGCAGCCGGCCAACATCAAGGGCACGGCGCCGCCCATTGCCAGGAACTCACGTTTGTTCATCGAATCACTCCACTTTTCCAGGCGGACGCCTGTCATCTGAATCCAACATTATGAAGCATGCCGTGTTGCCGGTCTGTTGCCTGCAACGCGGCCGTGACGCCGCCGCACCGTCTCCCCGAGTGAAATGCTGCCCGAAAGGCCAGCTGGCGCGACTGGCGTATTGGAGGCATGCCGTGTTGCCGGTCTGTTGCCGTGACGCGGGCGGCGACAGTGTCGCGCCGGAACATCGCGCGGGAAATGACAGCAGGCAGTCCGGCGGCGGGCCGGGCGGATTAGGGCGCCGCCCCGATTCTGGCAGGCCGGCGCGCTCTACCATGCGGCACCTTCGCCCGCCGCCTGCCCGCCAGGAAACACGATGACGTCGCCCTACCCGAAGCTGCTCGCGCCCCTGGACCTCGGTTTCACGACGCTGCGCAATCGAACCATCATGGGCAGCATGCACACCGGCCTGGAGGACGCGGCCAAGGACTTCCCGCGGATGGCGGCGTTCTACGCGGAACGCGCGCGCCACGGCTGCGGGCTGATCGTCACCGGGGGCTTCGCGCCGAATTTCGAGGGCTGGGTCAAGCCGTTCGCCGGCACGCTGTGGACGCACGCCGGCGCGCGCCGCCACAAGCAGGTGACCGACGCGGTGCACGCCGAGGGCGGCAAGATCGCCCTGCAGATCCTGCACGCCGGCCGCTATGGCTACTCGCCGCTGTGCGTGGCGCCCAGCCGGATCCAGAGCCCGATCTCGCCGTTCACGCCGCGGGCGCTGACCGCGCGCGGCATCGAGCGCCAGATCAAGGCCTTCGTGCGCTGTGCCGTGCTCGCGCGCGAAGCCGGCTACGACGGCGTCGAGGTGATGGGCAGCGAAGGCTACTTCATCAACGAGTTCCTGGTGCGCCACACCAACAAGCGCACCGACGACTGGGGCGGCGCCTACGAGAACCGCATGCGCCTGGCCGTGGAGATCGTGCGCCGAATCCGCGAGGCGGTGGGACCGGACTTCATCCTGATCTACCGGATCTCGATGATCGACCTGATCCCCGACGGCAGCACCTGGGACGAGGTGGTGCAGCTGGCCAAGGCGGTGGCCGACGCCGGCGCCACGATCCTGAACACCGGCATCGGCTGGCATGAGGCGCGCATCCCGACGATCGTCACGAGCGTCCCGCGCGCGGCCTTCGGCTGGGTGACCGGCAAGATGCGCGCGGAGCTTCGCTCGGCCGGCGTGAAGATCCCGCTGGTCACCAGCAACCGCATCAACACGCCGGAAGTGGCCGAGGGCCTGCTGGCCGCGGGCATCGACGAGTTCGGCCAGGCGGACCTCGTCTCGCTGGCACGCCCGTTCCTGGCCGACGCGGCGTTCGTCGAGAAGGCGGCGCAGGGCCGGGCCGACGAGATCAACACCTGCATCGCCTGCAACCAGGCCTGCCTGGACCACACCTTCAGCAACAAGCAGGCGACCTGCCTGGTCAACCCGCGCGCCGGCTTCGAGACCGACCTCAAGATCGCGCCGGTGGCCGTGCCCAAGCGCGTGGCCGTCGTCGGTGCCGGCCCGGCAGGGCTGGCCGCCGCCACCACGCTGGCCGAGCGCGGCCACCGCGTCGTGCTGTTCGACGGCGCCGACCGCATCGGCGGCCAGTTCAACATGGCCAGGCGCATCCCGGGCAAGGAGGAGTTCACCGAGACGCTGCGCTACTTTGGCCGCCGCATCGAGCTGCTGCCGTCGCTGGAGCTCAAGCTGAACACGCGCGTCGACGCCGAGGCGCTGAAGGCCGGCGGCTTCGACGAGGTGATCCTGGCCACCGGCGTGGTGCCGCGCGACCCGCGCATCCCCGGGCAGGACCATCCGAAGGTGCTGAGCTACATCGACGTGCTGCTGCACCGCAAGCCGGTGGGCGAGCGCGTGGCCATCGTCGGGGCGGGCGGCATCGGCTTCGACGTCGCCGAGTACCTGGTGACCGGCGCGGATCGCGGCGAGCCGTCGGCCACGCTGCACCTGGACGAATGGAAGCGCGAGTGGGGCGTCGGCGATCCGGCCAGGACCCCGGGCGGCCTCGATCGTCCGCAGCCGTCGGCCCCGGCGCGCCAGGTGACGCTGCTGCAACGCAAGGCCGGCAAGCACGGCGCGGGGCTGGGCAAGACGTCGGGCTGGGTGCACCGGGCGACGCTGAAGATGAAGAACGTGGAAATGCTCGGCGGCGTGAACTACGAGCGCGTGACCGACGACGGCCTGTTCGTCACGTTCGGCCCCGACCGCAAGGACGGCACGCTCCTGGAGGCCGACACCATCGTGCTTTGCTCGGGCCAGGAGCCGCTGCGCGAGCTGGCCGCGCCGCTGGCGGCCGCCGGCATCAAGGTGCACCTGGTGGGCGGCGCGGACGAGGCGTCTGAGCTCGACGCCAAGCGCGCGATCAACCAGGGCACGCGCCTGGCCGCGGCGATCTGAAGCTTGGCCCGAGGGTGGCACAAGCAGTGCCACCTGGGCGAAGTCGCAGGGCCCACTGAGCGCTGCCACGGCCTCCGCCGGGCGCTGGGCGCGCAACCACTGGCCCCGCTGCCATGCACGTGGTTGGCGCTGGCGCCGGCGTGCCAGTCCTTGCCGTGGTCGGTGCCCAATGGCGCGATCAAGTGCGCCGCGTCGCAGCCATGGACGCTGCGATGCCATGCTGAGCCGCACGAGGCCGGCGGCGAACCGTCAGCCCCGCCTCACATTGACCACACGGACGGCGGCTAGGATCGCCGTCTTTCGCAGCTCTCGACACGACAAGGACCCATGACGGGAGGCCCTGAAATCCATTCGCTGTTCTGGCTCGCGGTGACGCGGCTCGGCGAGGCGCAGATCCTGCTGCCCGCCTTTCTCGCGGGCGCGCTCTGGCTCGCGTTCGCGCGTCCCGCGGGCGCGCGCGGGCGCCTCGCGCAAGGCAACCCGCACGCGCACGACCACCCGGCCCGCCGCTCGGCGCTGCGCTGGGTGGCGGGCATCACGGCCACGACCGCCGTCACCACCGCCAGCAAGATCGCCTTCCTGGGCTTCGGCTACGGCATCGCGGCGATCGACTTCACCGGCTTCTCGGGCCATTCGATGTACGCCTGGTCGATCCTGCCGGTGCTCGGCGCCGTGGTGGCCGGCAAGCGCGGCGCGGCGATCGGCGTCGTGCTGGCGGGGGTGATCACCTGGTCGCGCGTCGTGCTCGGCGCGCATTCCTGGAGCGAGGCGATCAGCGGCATGGCGCTCGGCGCGGCCGTGGCGGGCTGGACGCTGGCCGACTACCTCGCCCACCCCGGCGCGGTGCGCGCGCCGTGGTGGCTGCCGCTGCTGATCGTCGCGTGGCTGGGCGTGCTGCCCGCCAAGGCGCCGCCGTCGCGTGCGCACGGACTGGTGGTGTCGATCGCGCTGAAGCTGTCGGGCCGCTCGCAGCCGTACACGCGCTTCGAGCTGCTGGCCGGCCTGATCCGTCCGGGCTGGCAGAAAGACAAGGCGCAACGCTGAGCCGCGCGCCTCAGTGCCAGGAAATCGGCTGCACGCCGATCAGCGGCAGGTGCAGGTGGAACGCGAACAGCATCCACGCGAGCAAGCCCACGATCACCGTGACCGCAGTGCGCCCGGGCCGCGGGGCCGCGGGTTCGGGCTCTCGGCCGGCGCGGCGGCGCTGGCGCACGGCACGCCAGTCCAGCACCGCCCAGGCCAGGAAGCTGCCGAACAGCACCACGTCGGCCAGCGTGCCGTTGGCCAGCAGGTGCGCGAAGGCCCAGGTCTTCACGCCCAGGATCATCGGATCCTGCAGCCGCGCCTTGATGCCGTTGGCCGGCACGTACGCGGCCACCACGAGGACGAACGCGACGAGCGTGAGCAGCGCCGCGGCGTGGTGGGTCCACATCGGCGGCGACCACAGCACGAGCGTCTGCCGCCGCGCCTGGCCGAAGCCGATGCACAGCAGCACGAAGCCGGCCAGCGACGCGATCGAGTAGAGCGCGCGCCACGCCAGCGGCCCGCGCTCCACGATGAAGCGGCTGCGCCAGCCGTCGGCGACGATGCGCACCGAGTGGATGCCCAGGAACAGGACGAGGCCGAGGACGAGCAGGGTCATGTCCGCGATGATGCCGGGTGCGCGGCGGCAGCGCTATCCTCGTCGGCACCGCCGACCAGACCGACGCCATGGACACCACGACGCCCGCCCCCGCCGCCAAGCGCTACTACTGGGAAGACTTCACCGTCGGCCGCGTGATTCCGCTGGGCGGCCGCGCGGTCACGCGCGACGAGACGATCGCCTTCGCGAGCCAGTTCGACCCGCAGCCCTTCCATCTGGACGACGCCGCGGCCGAGGCGTCGCTGTTCAAGCGGCTGTCGGCCAGCGGCTGGCACACCTGCGCGATGACGATGCGCCTGATGTGCGACGGCTACCTCAACGATTCCGCGGCGCTCGGATCGCCCGGCGTCGACGAACTTCGCTGGCTCAGGCCGGTCTATCCGGGAGACACCCTCTCGGCGGAGATGACGGTGCTGGAGTCGCGGGTGATGAAGAGCAAGCCGCACGTGGGGCTGGTGCTGTCGCGCTGGCGCGTGTTCAACCAGGCCGGCGAGGACGTGATGACGATGCAGGGCTGGGGCATGTTCGGCCTGCGCCACCCCGCGCCGCACGACGCCGCCTGAAGCCACGGGGCGGCGCCGTGATTGCGCACCAGTTGCGCGGCTGGACGTAATTGGTATTACGACTGGTTTATCTCTTTCGACACGATGTTGACCAACCGTGTACGGGTTTTCGCCTAGATCTCACGAGTGAAATTCGCCGTGGGAATGGGCGTTCTCCAAGGCTGAGCATTCGTTGACAGCGGTCTGTCATGGTACTATAGTGGTATCACACTTATGAGCCACACCTGCTATCACCCCGCCTTCGAACAGGCCGACATCCGCTACGCGCTGGGCGTGGACGGCGGCGGCACGGGCACCCGCGTGCGCCTGTGGACGAGCGCCGGCGCCCTGGTCGGGCACGGCGAGTCGGGCCCCTCGGCGCTGGCCCAGGGCATCGACCAGGCGTGGCGGCACATCGGCCAGGCCGTCGAGCGCGCGTTCGCGTCGGCGGGCCTGGCGCTGCCGGCACCCAGCCATTGCGTGCTGGGCCTGGGCCTGGCCGGCGCGGTGGCGCCGCACCTGGCGGCCGCGTTCTTCCGCGCGGCGCCCGAGTACGCGCTGATCGTGCTGGAGACCGATTCGCGCACCGCGCTGATGGGCGCCCACGCGGGCCGGCCCGGCGCGATCATCGCGGTGGGCACCGGCGCGGTGGGCGAGGCGTTGCACGCCGACGGCCGCCGCGTGGCGGTCAGCGGCTGGGGCTTCCCGGTGGGCGACGAAGGTTCCGGCGCGTGGCTGGGCCTGCGTGCGATGCAGATCGCGCACCGTGCGCTCGACGGCCGCGCGCCGGCCGGCACGCTGGCGCAGGCCGTCTGGCGCCAGGTGAGCGATCGCCGCGACATGCTGCTGGAATGGTGCTCCACCGCCGGGCAGCACGAGTACGCGCAGCTCGCCCCGCTGGTGTTCGAGTGCGCGGACAGCGACGCTGCCGCGCAGTCGCTGGTGCAGGAGATCGGACAGGAGATCGAGGACATGGCGCTTGCGCTCGACCCCGGGCTGCAGTTGCCCATCGTGTTGCTGGGCAGCATCGGCCTGCGCATGGCCGAGCGGTTGCCGCCGGCGTTGCGCGCCCGCCTCGTCGAGGCCTCCGGCGACGCCGTGGACGGCGCGCATCGGCTCGTGCGCCTGCAGATGAAGGAAGCGGTCGCATGAAGAGTCCGGTGTCAACCTGTCTGCGGGACGAGCGCCTGGCCGCCCCAAGCCGGCCCGCGGTTCCCCAGGGGCTGAGCCCGGACGAAAACAGTCCGGGGGACTGTTTTCGCCTGGCGAAGGGCCGGGCGCTTGCGACCGGCGCGGCCTGCAAGGCCGGAGCGACGTGCCCGGCGCGGGAGGGGCTCCAATGAGCGTGACGCGCAAGCAGCTCTCCGGCCACGTCCTGACGCCCCAGGGCTTCATCCGCGGCACGCTGAGCATCGTCGACGGCCGCATCGCCGGCATCGAGGGCACGCCGATCAGCGAGGGCCAGGCGCGCGTCTCGGCCGAGCCGCTGATCCTGCCCGGCTTCATCGACCTGCACGTGCACGGCGGCGGCGGCTTCGACACGATGGAAGGCGGCAACGCCGTCGCGCAGATCGCGCGCATCCACGCGCGCCACGGCACCACGTCGATGCTCGCCACCACGATGACGGCGCCGATGGCCGACATCACGCAGGCGATGGCCGCGCTGGCCGACGCCTGCCGCACGCACCGCCGCGGTGGCGCGCACGTGCTGGGCGTGCACCTCGAGGGCCCGTACATCAACCCGGGCGCGCTCGGCGCGCAGCCGGACTACGCGCGGCCCGCGTCGGTCGACGAGATCAAGGCGCTGCACGCGATCGCGCCGATCCGCCTGATCACGATGGCACCCGAGCTGCCCGGCAACCTGGACCTGATCGCGCCGCTGCGCGCTGCCGGCTTCCACGTGCAGATCGGCCACTCGGCCGGTACGTACGAGGACGGCGTGGCGGCGCTGCAGCGCGGCGCCACCGGCTTCACGCACCTGTTCAACGCGATGAGCAAGTTCCACCACCGCGAGCCCGGCATCGCCGGCGCGGCGCTGGCGCATGCCGAGTTCGCCGAGATCATCCCCGACCTGCTGCACGTGCACCCCGGCGCGATCCGCGCGGCGCTGCGCGCGATCCCCTGCCTGTACTGCGTCACCGATTCGACGGCCGCCGCCGGCATGCCCGACGGCGACTACAACCTGGGCAGCCACCGCGTCACCAAGTGCCTGGGCGGCGTGCGCCTGGCCGACGGCACGCTGGCCGGCAGCACGCTGACGATGGACCAGGCGCTGCGCAACCTCGTCGGCATGGGGCTGAGCCTGGACGACGCGTCGCGGCGCGTGTCCACCAACGCCGCCGACTTCCTGGGGCTGGCCGATCGCGGCCGCCTGCTCGTCGGCGCGCGTGCCGACCTGGTCGTGCTCGACGCCGACCTGCAATTGACCGACGTGTTCGTAGAAGGAGATTCCATTGAGCTCACGGATGTTTGACGAAGCCCGCGAGGCCCCCGCGGCCGTGGCTCGTCTGATGGCGGCCGACCTCGGCGCCTACACCTCGCTTGGCGAGCAACTCCGTGCCGATCCGCCGCGGTCCGCCCTCACGGTGGCCCGTGGCAGCTCCGACCACGCGGCGCACTACATGGCCTACCTCGTGATGGCGCGCCTGGGGCGGCTCGTCACGTCGCTGCCGATGTCGCTGGTCACGCTGTACCAGTCGCAGCTCGATTGCGACGGGCTGGTGTCGTGGGGCTTCTCGCAGTCGGGCCAGAGCCCCGACCTGATCGCGCCGACGCGATTCTTCCGCGAAGGCGGCGCGCGCACGGTGGCCGTCGTCAACGATGCCGGCTCGCCGCTGGCCGAGGCCGCGCAATGGGTGCTGCCGCTGCACGCCGGCGCCGAGACCAGCGTGGCCGCCACCAAGAGCTACATCGCGCAGCTCGTCGCCGGCGCGCGCATCGTCGCGCACTGGCAGAACGACCACGCGCTGCTGGCCGCGCTCGAGGCGCTGCCCGAGGTGCTCGAACGCGCCGCGCACGCCGACTGGTCGCCGCTGGTCGACGCGCTGGTCGACGCCGACAAGCTGTTCGTGATCGGCCGCGGCACGAGCCTGGCCATCGCGATGGAGGCGGCGCTGAAGTTCAAGGAAGTCTGCGGCATCCAGGCCGAGGCGTTCTCGGGCGCCGAGGTCAAGCACGGCCCGATGGCGCTGATCGACGAGGGCTACCCGCTGCTGGTGTTCGCGCCGCGCGGCCCGGCCCAGGCCGGCCTGCTGCAGCTGGCCGACGACATGCGCCGCCGCGGCGCGCGCGTGCTCGTCGCTGCACCGGTGGGCACGCCGGGCGCCGAGTTGCCGCTGGTGGTCGCGGGCCACGAGGACCTCGACCCGATCTCCGCGATCCAGAGCTACTACCTGGCCGTCGAGGCGCTCGCGCGTGCGAAGGGCCTCGATCCGGACAAGCCGCGCCACCTCAACAAGGTCACGCTGACGCATTGATCGAGAGCCCATGAGCGCCGTGTCCACATCGTTCCACCCCGGCCATCTGGTGATGGTCGACATCCCGGGCACGTCGCTCGACGCCGAGACCGCGGCGTTCCTGCGCCGCCACCACGTCCGCGCGATCTGCCTGTTCCGCCGCAACCTCGGCACCGAGGACGAGATCCGCCAGCTGACGGCCGACCTGCGCGAGGTGATGGGCCCGAACTCGCTGATCGGCATCGACCAGGAAGGCGGCTCCACGATCCGCGCCACGTTCCTGCCGCAGGCGCCCGCCGCGATGGCGCTCGGCGCGATCGGCGACGAGGCGTTGTGCGAGGAGGTCGGCGCGACGGTCGCGCGCGGCCTGCGCAGCCTGGGCATCAACTGGAACTTCGCGCCGGTCCTCGACGTGAACAACAACCCGGGCAATCCGGTGATCGCGGAGCGCAGCTTCTCCGAGGATCCGGACGAGGTCGCGCGCCTGGCCGCGGCGTGGATGCGCGGCTCGCTGCGCGAAGGCGTGGCGTGCTGCGTCAAGCACTTCCCCGGCCACGGCGACACCGCCACCGACTCGCATCACGCGCTGCCCGTCGTCGACAAGTCGATCCCCGAGCTCGAGGCGCTGGAGCTGCGGCCGTTCCGCGCGCTGGCGCATGCCCGCGGCGCGACGCCGGCGGCACCGTCGGTGATGACGGCCCACATCGTCTATCCGCAGATCGACCGCGAGCACCCGGCCACGCTGTCGCGCCCCGTCCTCACCGGCCTGCTGCGCGAGAGCATCGGCTACGACGGCGTCGTCATCACCGACGCGCTGATGATGAAGGCCGTGCACGACAAGTACGGCCACGCCGTCGGCGCCGTGATGGCGTTGCAGGCCGGCGCCGACATGCCGCTCGCGCAGGGCACGCTCGCGGAACAGGGCGCCACGGTGCAGGCGATCGAGCAGGCGCTGGCCGAGGGTCACCTGCTGCCGGCCGACGTGAAGAAGTCCGAGGCGCGGCTTGTCGCGCTGGCGCAGGCCTATCCCGTCTCGCCCCGGGCCTACGACGCGGCGCAGCGCGCGGCCGACGACGCCGCGATGCGCGCCGCCTGGGCGCGCGGGCTGACCGCGTTCGACGGCGCCGGCAAGCGCGCGCTGCCGCCCCTCGCCGGCACGCCGCTGCGCGTCGTCACGCAGGACTCGGTGGAATGCGACGGCGTCTCCGAGGCCGGCCTGCCCGCCGATCGCGTGATGGAGATGTTCGCCGGCTTTGCCGACGTGCAGCTCGTGAAGGTGCCCGACCTGCGCCAGGTCGACGCATCGAGCTTCCCGCACGACGGGCGCTTCAACATCCTCGTCTCCAACCATCGCACGCGCTTCGGCGACGCGGCCGCCGGTGCGCGGCCCGACCTGCACGTCGCGCTATGGAATCCGTTCCAGCTGTTCGACATCGCGGCACCGTCGCTGGTCACCTGGGGCTACTGCGACGGCGCGATCGAGGCCGTGCGCGCGTGGCTCGAGGGCCGCGCGCAAGCCACCGCGAAGTCTCCGGTGAACCTCTCTCCTCGTGCCGCCTGAACGCGGGCACACTGCCGCACGACCTCGAGTCGCCCCGTGACCCCCAGCGCGCCATCGTCGCCCGGAAAGAGAGCCCAAGTGCAAAGCCAATCCGTCCTGTCCGCCGACGCGGCGCCGCTGACCGAGGCGGCGCACTCGCCGCTCAAGCGCTCGCCCATCACCTGGGTGCCGACGCTGTACTTCGCGCAGGGCGTTCCCTTCTTCGTGGTGATGGCGATCGCGGCGCTGCTGTTCAAGGACCTGGGCATCGAGAACAGCGTCATCACCAAGTGGACGAACGCGCTGGGCCTGGCCTGGGCGATCAAGCCGCTGTGGAGCCCGTTCCTCGAAGTCGTGCCCAGCAAGAAGTTGCTGGTGATCGTGTTCCAGCTGGTGGGCGCGGCCACGCTGGGCCTGATCGCGCTGGCGCTCAACATCCCGCACAGCGTGTCGCTGGTGCTGGCCATCCTGGCGTTCACCGCGATCGGGTCGGCCACGCACGACATCTCGTCGGACGGCCTGTACATCGCCAGCCTGACCGACAAGCAGCAGGCCGAGTACGCCGGCTGGCAGGGGGCATTCTTCAATGCGGCGCGGCTGTTCGCGCGCGGCGGCGTGCTGGTGCTGGTGGGCTACCTCGAGAAGTCGATGGAGGCCGCGCACGCGTGGAGCTCGGTGTTCGTGCTGCTGGCCGCGGTGATGGGCGCGCTCGCGCTGTACCACGTGTGGGCGCTGCCCGACACGCGCACCGGCGTCGACGCGTCGCGCAGCGTGGCCGCCATCGCCAGGACCACGGGCGAGGTGGTGGTCGAGTTCTTCCGCAAGCCGGGCATCTGGTTCGCGATCCTGTTCATCATCCTGTTCCGCGCCGGCGAGGGCCAGATCCAGTCGGTCGGCCCGCTGTTCCTGAAGGACGCGCGCGCCGCCGGCGGCCTGGGCCTGACGACCGACCAGATCGGCGTGGTCTACGGCACCTGGGCCACGGTGGCCTTCGTCGGCGGCAGCATCGTCGGCGGCTACTTCACGTCGTGGCTGGGCCTGCGCCGCTCCATGGTGTGGCTGGTCATCGCGATGAACCTGCCCAACCTCGTCTACTGGTGGCTCAGCACCGCGCGGCCGACCGACATGAGCCTCATCGCGACGGGCCTGTCGATCGAGATGTTCGGCTACGGCTTCGGCTTCGTCGGCATCATCCTGTTCATCATGCAGGTGGTGGCCAAGGGCCGCTTCACGACGGCGCACTACGCGCTGGGCACGGGCGTGATGCAGCTGGGCTTCATCCTCTCGGGCACGTGGAGCGGCCAGATCCAGACCTGGCTGGGCTACCAGAGCTTCTTCCTGTGGGTGCTGGCCTGCGCCGTGCCGGTGCTGCTGCTGTCGTTCTTCCTGCCGCACGCCGCGCAGGATGCCGACACCCCGGGCGCGTCCGCCTGAGATGAGCCGTCCCGCCTTCCCGTGGCCCGCGATCGGCCGGGCCGCCGCTGCGCTCGCCATCGTGTCCGCCCTCGCCGGCTGCGCCGCCGTCGACGCCGGCCACGCGGCGCTGCCCGCGCAGCTGTTCTTCGACGACTTCTCCTACGCCAGGCCCGCCGACATGGCCGCCACCGGCTGGCAGCTGCGCGACGGCACGGGCCACCCCGGGCTGCCCGGCGGCCGCTTCTCGGCCGACGCGATCTCGCTGCAGGACGATCCGCTGGTGCCCGGCAACCGCGTGCTGCGCATGACGGCGCGCACCGACGGCACCGGCCCGGGCACCGTGCAGGCGCAGCTGTGCCACCAGCGCAAGGTGCTGCAGGGCACGTACGCCGCGCGCATCCGCTTCAGCGATGCGCCGCGTGCGGGCATCGACGGCGACCTGGTGGTCGAGTCGTTCTACGCGGTCGCGCCGCTCGCGCATCCGTTCGACCCCGACTTCAGCGAGCTCGACTGGGAATACCTCCCGAATGGCGGCTGGGGCAGCGACAAGACGCGGCTGTACGGCGTGTCGTGGCAGACGGTGCAGATCGACCCATGGGAATCGCACAACTCCGCGCACGAGGAATTCGGTTCGTTCGACGGCTGGCACGTGCTGCTGATGCAGGTCACCAGGAACGAGGTGCGCGAGTTCGTCGACGGTCGCCAGGTGGCCGTGCACGACGGCCGCAACGTGCCCGTCTCGCCGATGACGATCTCGTTCAACCTGTGGTTCGCCGTCGGCGGCACGCTGCCCACGGGCGGCGCGCCGCGCGTCTACGACGAGGACATCGACTGGGTGTTCCATGCGAAGGACCAGGTCCTGAGCCCCGCCGACGTCGACGCCCAGGTGCGCGCGCTGCGCGCCGCGCACACGTCGCACACCGACACCGTTCCCGCCCCCAACCCGCCGCTCCAGCAGCGCTGCGACATCTAGATGGGGTCTTCTGAAATCGGGGTTTCGTTGAAGAATCCTGCCGAGAAACGTCCGCAGCCGTCGTTGCAGTGCTCGCGAGCCGTCGAGGCTCGCTGCGCCCCGCGCCCAGTCTGCGAACGTTTTCGACAGGACTCGGCACCGTAGGCTCTGCGCTCGAGACCCTTCAACGAAACCCCCATTCAGGAGACCCGCCATGGCCGCCCTCACGCTCAAGCAGATCCGCAAGACCTACGACGGTGGCGCCGAGGTGATCAAGGGCGTGGACCTCGAGGTGCGCGACGGCGAGTTCATGGTGTTCGTCGGGCCGTCGGGCTGCGGCAAGTCCACGCTGCTGCGCATGATCGCGGGCCTGGAGGAGATCACCGACGGCGAGCTGCGCATCGGCGAGCAGCGCGTCAACGACGTCTCGCCGTCCGACCGCGGCGTGGCGATGGTGTTCCAGAGCTATGCGCTGTACCCGCACATGACGGTCGGCGAGAACATGGGCTTCGCTCTGAAGATGGCCGGCCGCGGCAAGGCCGACATCGCCTCGGCGGTGGGCCGCGCCGCGGAGATCCTGCAGATCTCGGCGCTGCTCGACCGCAAGCCCAAGGCGCTGTCCGGCGGCCAGCGCCAGCGCGTGGCGATCGGCCGCGCGATCGTGCGCCAGCCCAAGGTGTTCCTGTTCGACGAGCCGCTGTCCAACCTCGACGCGGCGCTGCGCGTGCAGATGCGCACGGAACTCGCGCGCCTGCATCGCGAGCTCGGCACCACGATGATCTACGTCACGCACGACCAGGTCGAGGCGATGACGCTGGGCCAGCGCATCGCCGTCTTCAATGCCGGGCACATCGCGCAGGTGGGCGAGCCGATGGCGCTGTACGACCGCCCCGCCAACCTGTTCGTGGCCGGCTTCCTGGGCTCGCCCAAGATGAACCTGGTGCCCGTGACCGTCAGCGCCAACGACCCCGCCGGCCTGCGCGTGCGCACGCACGAGGGCGGCGGCGAGTTCGCGTTCGACGCGCCGGCCGCGGGCGCCGCGCCGGGGGTGGCAGCCACGCTGGGCTTTCGCCCCGACCAGGTGGAGCTCGCGCACGCGGGCGCCGGCGCGTCCGCGCTCGAGGGCCAGGTCGACCTGGTCGAGCGCCTGGGCGACGCGACGCTGGTGCACGTGCGCTGCGACGGCCAGGCCGCCCCGGTGATCGTGCGTCTGCCCGGCCACGCCGAACCGCTGCCCGCCGGCAGCCGCGTCGCGCTGCGCCCCGACCTCGCGCGCAGCCGGCTGTTCGACAGCGCGGGCGAGGCGTTCGCGCTGAGCGCCTGATCGGCGCCGGAGGCCTGACGCCGTCGTCGCGCGAATGAAAAAGGCCCCGCGAGCGGGGCCTTGTCGTCGGCGAGAGTGCGTCTCAGCGCGACGCCGCCGCCACCGGCGCCGCGGCCGGGGCCTGCTTGGACTGCAGGAACAGCACCCACACGTGCGCCATCTCGGTCAGGCCGTTCGGGCCCTTGACCGACTGGAAGGTCTTGAGCGCGTCGGCATCGCGGCCGGCGCGCGCCTGCGCGTAGCCCAGGTGCAGCTTGGCGTCCTCGGGCTGCTTCAGGCCGCCCTTGGCCATGCCCTGCTCGATCAGCTGGGCACCCTTGCCCGGGTCGGCGGTGACGGCCTCGAGCAGGCCCTGCGACACCAGTGCGTTGCCGTCCTTGGCGCCGCGCGCGGCGTTCTCGTTGGCGGTCTGCTGGGCGACGTCGGCGGCCGCGGCCTTGGTGACCTCGGGGCGCAGGCGGTTCGCGTCGTTGGCGTCGGCGCCGGTGAACGGCTTGCTCGCGGCGGCCGCGTCCAGCACCTTCTTGGCCTCGCCCGGGTAGCCGGCGCGCGCCGCGAGGGCCGCGTAGTTCAGCCGCTCGCGGTCGTCGACCTGGCCGAACACCTGCGCCTTCAGGCGGTAGTAGTCCAGCACCAGGCGCTCGGAGAAGTTGTCGGCCTCGCGGATGCGCGGGATCAGGTCGCGCCAGTAGTCGGCCTTCGGGTAGTTGACGGCCAGGTGCTCCATCGCGACGACGACGCCCGCATCGTCCTTCTCGCCCACGTAGGCGCTGTACAGCAGTCGCAGCTGCTTCTCGGTGGGCACCTTGCCCGCGGCGTACTCGGCGTCGACCTGCGCGCGGAAGCCCTTGGCGGCGTTCGCGTAGTCCTTGGCGGCGTACTGCGCCTGCGGCAGCAGTTCCTTGAGCTGGGCGTCGTTGCCGCCCGCGTCGAGGTAGCGCTGGATGGCGGCGGCGGCCTTGGCGTACTGCTCGCTGCCGTAGTAGATGCCGGCTAGCGACTTCATCATGATCAGGCGGTCTTCGGCCGGCAGCAGCGGGTTGGCCAGGATGGCGTCGAAGTCGGCGGCGGCGGCGCTGAAGTCGTTGACCGTGTATTCGGCCGGGGCGCGCACGCGCAGGACGAGGTACTTCTCGTACGGCGTCTGGTCGGGGATGGCGTCGAGTTCCTTGAGCTTGGCCAGCGCCAGCGTGCCGTTGCCGTTCTTCAGGGCTTCCTGGGCGGCGGCGAACGGCCCGGCGAATGCGGGGCGGACGCTGTTGGCCGGCTGCGAGGCGGCCGGGGCGGGCGCATCGGCGGCGAACGCCGGGGCCGCGCCGGCCAGGCCGGCGGCGAGGGTCAGCGCCAGCATGGCGCGCGAGGTGGAGGCTCTCATGTCTGTCCCAGGGAAACGCTGCGCCGAACGCGAAGGAAAGTGGGTCACCGATGCACGCGGGCGGCGCCCCGGGTGCGAGCAGAAAAGTCTGCCATTGTCCCCAAAACGCGGACCGCGGCGCAAACGCCGACCTGGGGGGCGAAAAATCCCTCCGGTGGCGTCTGCCCGGGGTGCGGGGCGCCAACGCGGGCAGTTCGCGTGCCCGCGGGCGCTCAGGAGGCGTTCAGCTCGGCGACGAAGTCGTAGGTGTCGCCGCGGTAGATCGACTGCGACAGCTCGATCGCGCGGCCGTCGCGCAGGTAGCCCAGGCGCTCGACCAGCAGCCCGGCGTCGCCGACGTCGGCGTCGAGCAGGCGGGCCTGCTCCTCGTTGAGCAGCAGCGCGCGCAGGCGCTGCAGCGCACGCACCGGGCGGTTGCCGGCCTTCTCGAGCGCGTCGTACAGCGAGTTGTCGACCGCCTCCAGCGACGGCAGCGCCGCCGCCGACAGCGTGGCGTACTCGAGCGCCATCGGCGCGTCGTCGGCGTAGCGCAGGCGATGGAAGCGGTACACCAGCGAGCCCGGGCTCAGCGCGAGCTTCATCGCCTCTTCCGGCGTGACGGTGCCGCTCGAGCGCTTGATCCACTCGCTGCGCGGCGTGCGGCCGCGGGCGCGCATGTCTTCCGAGAACGAGGTCAGCTTGGCGAAGTTCTTGTCGATGCGCGTGGACACGAAGTTGCCCGAGCCCTGGCGTTGGTCGAGGAAGCCCTCGTCGGCCAGGCCCTGGATGGCCTTGCGCACGGTGATGCGCGACACGCCCAGGTCGGCGGCGAGCTGGCGCTCGGACGGCAGCGCGTCGTCGGGCCCGAGCACGCGCTTCTCGATCGCCTCGCGCAGCGCGCGCTGCAGCTGTTGGTATAGCGGCTGACTGCCGTCGGGGTCCAGCGTGTTGAGAAGTTGTGCCAGCGCGCTCATTTGCGTGCCCTTGTTCGTGTTGTCGGGGGCTGCGGGGGTCTCCGCCCGCCGTCCGGCCGGGTCAGCCGGGGCGGCGCGAACCGCAGCGTCACTAGCATACCACTCAGGCACCAAAGAAGAGTCAATCGCACCGGCCGAGCGAACCAGGGCACCGGGGCCGTGCGGACCGCGGAATACGTTCCATCCAGCGGGTAAATGCGGTGTTGCCCAAACGCAATATGAGGGTAAACGCATAGGGCCATGGTCTAGACTGGTTGTACAGTGGTACTACCTTGTCGCATACCAGGTTTCTAGCCCGAGGGTGCACCGTCTGAGCTCGTGGAGAGACGGCACGACCCAAAACCCAACCGGCCGCGTTCCCGAAGAAATGCTGCCACCCGAAAAGAGGAGCCCCATGAAGACGAAACTCACGCCCATTGCTGCCGCCACCGCGGTCGCGCTTGCCGGAGCGATCGCCGCGCCGGCGTTCGCGCAGTCTGCCGCGGCTCCCGCCCCCGCCGCCTCGGCGGCCAAGGAAAAGGAAGCAGTGCAGACCGTCGAGGTCACCGGCATCCGGGCTTCGATGCAGCAGTCCCTGAACCAGAAGCGCAACGCCGAGACGCACGTCGAAGTCATCACGGCCGAAGACGTGGGCAAGCTTCCGGACAAGAACGTCGCCGACTCCCTGCAACGCCTGCCGGGCGTGACGATCAGCTCGGCCGGCGCCACCGAAGGCGGCTTCGACGAAAGCGACCGCGTCTCGATGCGCGGCACGAACCCCAGCTACACGCAGACGCTGATCAACGGCCACAACGTCGCCTCCGGCGACTGGTTCGCCCTGGACCAGACGTCCACCGGCGCCGTCGGCCGCAGCGTCTCCTACACCCTGCTGCCGTCTGAAGTCGTCAGCAGCGTGGTCGTGCACAAGGCCTCGGAAGCCGACCTCGTCGAAGGCGGCGTGGTCGGCTCGGTGGACATCATCACCCGCAAGCCGCTCGACTTCAAGAAGCCGTTCTCGATGGCGGCCACCCTCGGCGGCGTGTACGCGAGCCTGCCGAAGAAGACCGACCCGCAGGCCAACCTGCTGATGAGCATGAAGAACGAGGCCGGCACGTTCGGCGTCCTCGGCCAGGTGTTCTTCGAGAAGCGCCACCTGCGCCGCGACGGCGTGGAAGAGCTGGGCTACGAGCAGATCGGCGCCAACAGCACGGTCGCGCAGGCGCATCCGGACCTGGCCAACGTGTGGTACCCGACGTCCGTGGGCGCCGCGCTGTTCACGCAGGAACGCACCCGCAAGGGCGGCCTGATCGACCTTCAGTTCAAGCCGAACAACAACGTCAGCCTGGACCTGAACGGCTTCTACTCGAAGCTGGAAGCGTCCAACTTCAACCGCAACTTCCTGCTGTGGAACACGCACGCCCTGAACCAGGGCAACACGGCGTGCACGGTGGGCGGCAACCCGACGACCGTCGGCGGCCCGGCCCCCGACAAGTGCGTCGGCGAGTCGCCGCTGCCCGGCTACGTCGTTCGCAACGGCACGCTGGTGTCGGCGAGCTTCGCTCCCACGATGATCGACCCGGTCTCCGGCCTGTCCGGCCCGGTCCAGACCGGCATCTACGACCAGATCTCGCGTCCGGGTGAAGGCGCCACGACGCAGTTCGTCGACCTCGACGGCGAGTTCCGCGTCACCGATGCGCTCAAGCTCAGCGGCAAGTTCGGCGTGTCCAAGGGCATGGGCGTCACCCCGCGCCAGGACGTGCTCGAGGCCGACGTGACCCACACCGGCGGCTCCTACACGCTCAACGGCAGCAACAACGCCCCGTCGTTCTCGTTCTCGCCGCTGGACCCGTCCAAGACCCCGACCGCGGCCAACTACGGCCTGGACTGGATCTTCGGCGCGAACAACGTGCACGTGAAGGACAACGAGGCGTGGCAGCAGATCGACGGCGAGTACGCCGCCGACGCGGGCATCCTGGCCTCGATCAAGTTCGGCGTGCGCACCAACCAGCACAAGCGCGACTCGCTGGGCACCGTCAACGCCGGCGCCAAGGGCGGCTGGGATCCGGCCACCTGGCCGACCCCGATCTCGAACTACCCGAACAACTTCGGCAACGGCCTGGGCGGCAGCGTCCCGGCCAACATCTGGTACTTCACGCCGGCGCAGCTGGCCGCGTTCGACGCGCAGTACCAGAACCTGGGCGACGGCACGTTCAACAGCCCGGGCAGCCGCAACTACCCGGGCTTCGACTACTCGGTGCACGAAGAGACTTCGGCCGGCTACCTGATGGCCAACCTCGAGGGCAACAAGTGGTCCGGCAACATCGGCATCCGCCTGGTGCGCACGACCGAGCACGTGCTGTTCTACACGCAGGGCAGCGGCGACCCCAACTCGGCCCGTCCGAACCCGGGTGCCATCGACTCCGCCTGGGGCTGGTGGCTGCCGCAGAACGTGAACCACGCGTACACCGATCCGCTGCCCAGCGCGAACTTCCGCCTCGAGCTGTCGAAGGACCTGATCGGCCGCATCGCCGCGTCGCGCACGATGACCCGGGCCGACTACACGGCGCTGGCCGGTTCCGCCAGCCTGACGCCGCCGGCCGTCGACACCGGCATCGGCAGCGGCAGCGCCGGCAACCCGAACCTCAAGCCGATCACGTCGAACAACCTCGACGTCTCGCTCGAGTGGTACTTCGCGGATCGCGCCCTGCTGTCGGCCAGCGCGTTCTACATGGACCTGACCAACTACGTCAGCCTGGGCCACACCTCGGGCGTGTACGAGACGCAGACCAACACGCACCCGCTCGGCACGCCGATCGAGTACCTGCTGACCACCCCGGTCAACAGCAGCGCGAAGGTGCACGGCCTCGAGCTGGCCTACACGCAGTCGCTGTTCGGCGGCTTCGGCGTCGACGCCAACGTGACCCTGCTGTCCTACAGCACGGCCGACGGCTCGCCGCTGGTGGGCGCGTCCAAGACGACGTACAACCTGGGCGGCTTCTACGAGAACGACATCTTCAGCGCCCGCCTGGGTTGGAACCACCGTTCCAGCTTCTACAGCGGCCTGGATCGCCAGACGGCGTTCTCGCAAGCGGCGGTGGGCGACCTGTCGGGCAGCATCGGCGTCAACATCACCAAGCAGCTGGGCGTGAAGTTCGAGGCGCGCAACCTGAACAACCCGAAGCTCAAGTACTACGCGCTGAACCAGGACCAGCCGCGCGCGATCTACCAGAACGGCCGCCAGTTCTACCTGACGGCGACCTACGAGTTCAAGTGATCGCTGACGAGGCGCCCGCTGCAAGGCGGGCCTGGCGACAAGGAGGACGACCCGCGGGTCGTCCTTTTTTTCGTCCGCTCCGTCCGCCGGGCGCTGCGCGAGCAGCGCGCGGCTGGCATGCTCGGGCATGGCCGCGTGCCGGCGCGGCCGCGTCCTGCGAGATCCGATGACCCCGACACCTCCTTCCCTGCCCGAATGGCACGGCGTCACGCGCGAGCGCTTCGAGGCCGAGATCGTGCCGCGCGACGCGCCGGCGATCCTGCGCGGCGTGGCCGACCACTGGCCCGCGGTCGCCAAGGGACGCGAGTCGCCGCTGGCGATCGCGCAGTACCTGGCCGGCTTCGACCAGGGCCACCCGGGCACGGCGGTGATGACGCCGCCCGAGGAGGATGGCCGCCTCGGCTACGACGCCACGATGGCCGGCTTCAACTTCCTGCGCTCGCCGCGCACCGTGACGCAGGTGCTCGAGCAGGTGCTGCGGTACGCGCAGTTCGAGCGCGCGCCTGCCGTGGCGATGCAGAGCGCCGCGATCCGCCAATGCCTGCCCGGCTTCGACGACGAGAACCCGATGCTGCTGCTCGACGCCGCCGTGCCGCCGCTGCTGTGGTTCGGCACGGCCATCGTCACGCCGGCGCACTTCGACGAGTCGCACAACATCGCCTGCTGCGTGGCCGGGCGCCGGCGCTTCACCGTGTTCCCGCCGGAGCAGGTGGCCAACCTGTACGTCGGGCCGATCGACCATTCGCCGGCCGGCATGCCGACGTCGCTGGTGGACTTCGCCAGGCCCGACCTCGAGCGCTTCCCGCGCTTTCGCGAGGCCTGGGCCAACGCGCAGGTGGCCGAGCTCGCGCCCGGCGACGCCGTGTACCTGCCGCCGCTGTGGTGGCACCACGTGCAGTCGCTCGAGCGCTTCAACCTGCTCGTGAACTGGTGGTGGCTCGCGCCGGCCGCCGGCCACGCGGTGCCGCCGTTCGCGCTCGAGGCCTTGATGCACGCCGCGGCCACGCTGCGCGCGCTGCCCGCGGCGCAGCGCCAGGCCTGGCGCCAGGTGTTCGAGCATTACGTGTTCGACGCCGAGCGCGACGTCGCCGGCCACATTCCGCCCGAACGTCGCGGCGTCCTCGGCGAACTCGACGCGGACGATCACGCGCGCCTGCGCAAGTCGCTGATCGAACGACTGTCTCGCTGACGCGCGCGCGCCCCCGCGCGCTCCCGCGCAGGGCGTCAGCGGCTCATGCGTTGGACCAGCAACGCACGCAGCGCCTTCTGCTCCTCCGCCGACAACGCCCCCAGCAGGCTGCGCCGCTCCGCGGGGATGTGGCCGGCGACGTCGCGCTCGGCGTCGAACACGTAGTGCTCGAACAGGTGCCGCCACGACGCGCGCTGCGCCGGCGGCAGTGCGCGCAGCGTGGCCACCACGTTCAGCAGCGCGTCGAGGGCCGACGGCGGCGGCGCCCAGCCCGGGGCCGTGCGCACCCACCAGTAGTTCACCAGCATGTTCAAGCGCTCCAGCGACTGCACGTGGTGCCACCACAGCGGCGGCAGGTACACGGCGTCGCCGGGCTCGAGGTCGGCCGCGCGCGCATGCGCCAGCGCCTCGCGAAAACGCGGGAAGCGCTCGAAGTCCGGCTTGGCGAAGTCCACCAGCGAGATCGGCGTGCCTGTGGGGGCGTGATCGAGCGGGCCGACGTACAGGTTGCCGATCTGCTCCGGGGGGAACACGGTGAAGCGGCGGCGCCCGGCCACGCAGCAGGCGATGTTGTGCGACTCGTCGAAGTGCGCGGGCGTGACGATGGCCGTGCCGATCCACGCGCGCGGCTCGACCTGCGTGTCCAGCAGCGGCAGCACGTTGTCGCGCTTGAACGCGGGCATGCAGCGGGCGATCAGCGCGCTCTGGATCGCCACCGCGGGCGCGCGCTCGAACTGGGCGTAGCGCAGCGCCTGCTCCAGCACGCGCGTGACCGGCTGCTCCGTGCGCACGTAGTTGAAGCCGGCCATCGACGCGTCGTAGAAGATGCGGCCGTTCTCCTCGGGGCGCGTCATGATCGCGTCGACCGGCGTGCCGTTGTCGGCCTGCGCCAGGTACTGCGCGATGGCCAGCGCCGACTCGCGCGCCCGCGCCACCGCGGGCCACTCGCCGACCACGCCGCGCAGGATCGCCGGCTCGTTGCGCGGCACGATCTCCTGCTCGAAGCGGTCGCGCGTGACGCCGTGCCATTGCGGAATCGATGCGAGGGAATCGGTCATGAATCGGGGTGCGGCGCGGACGTCGGACGGGAAGGCTCAAGCATAGCGGCGCCCCTGCCGGCGCCGTGTGCGATTGCGCACCGGAATGCCGCCGGCGCGCCGCATTTGATGCGGTCGCGCGGCCGTGCCGCGCCGCGCGCCGCGAGTTTCGCGCGCCCTTGCGCCTCGCGTGATCCGGACCGTGAGCCACGGGGGTCGGAAGCGCACCACAGATCAGTGAAAACCAGCGCGTGCGCGAGGGAGGAGGCCCGTATCATTCATTAAGTCAACTCATTTGATTTGAGGGAAGAAGGCGCATGAGACTCCAACGTCACCCGATCGCCGCCGCCGCGGCCCTGGCCCTGCTCGGCGCCCTCGCGCCCACGCAGGTTCTCGCGCAAGCCGCGGACGCCGGCGCCGCGCCGGCCTCGGCCGCCTCGGCGCCGGCGGCGGCCGCGAAAGAGGACGTCCAGCGCGTCGAGGTGACCGGCTTGCGCGCGTCGCTGGAGCGCTCGCTGGCGCAGAAGCGCAATGCCGACTCGGTGGTCGAGGTCGTCACCGCCGACGACATCGGCAAGCTGCCGGACAAGAACGTCGCCGACGCGCTGCAGCGCGTGCCGGGCGTCAACATCGCGTCGTCGGCCGGCGGCGAGGGCGGGTTCTCGGAGAACGACCGCGTGTCGATCCGCGGCACCAGCCCCAGCCTGACGCAGACGCTGGTCAACGGCCACATGATCTCGTCGGGCGACTGGTTCGTCCTCGACCAGGAAGGCGGCTCGCTGGGCCGCAGCGTCAGCTACGCGCTGATGCCCTCCGAGATCCTGGGCAGCGCCGTCGTGCACAAGAGCGCGACCGCCGACCTCGTGGAAGGCGGCGTCGCCGGCGCGGTCGACATGATCACGCGCCGCCCGCTGGACTTCCGCAAGCAGCTCACCGTCGAAGGCACGATCCAGGCGATCTACAGCGACCTGCCCGCCAAGACCGACCCGCAGGCCAACGCGCTGGTGGCGTGGAAGAACGAGAGCTCGACCTTCGGCGCGCTGCTGCAGGTGTTCAGCGAGACGCGCCACGAACGCCGCGACGGCCAGGAGATCTTCGGCTACGGCGCGATCGACCCGACCTGGGCCGCGGCGGTGGCGCACCCCGACCTCGCCAACGTCAGCGCGCCCTCGGGCATCAACTCCGCGCTGTTCGAGCAGACGCGCAAGCGCCAGGGCGGCCTCGTCGACCTGCAGCTCAAGCCCACGCAGGACCTCACGCTGGACCTGAACGGCTTCTACTCGCACCTGGCCGCGTCGAACTACAACCGCAGCTTCTACAACCAGCCGCTGAACAACCTGATGATCGGCCTGGTGCCGAGCAGCTACAAGGTGGTCAACGGCACGCTGGTGCAGGCGACCTTCGACAAGGCGAGCTATCCGGTGCCCAGCGCCACCGTCGACCCGAATCTCTGGGCCGAAGCGCCCGCGACCGTCGACCAGATCTACCGCCCGGGCGCGAGCGCCACGAGCAGCTACCTCGACCTGAGCGGCGACTGGCGCGTGACCGACATGCTCAAGCTGCATGCCCTGGCCGGCACCACCAAGGGCGAGGGCCGCACGCCGCGCGACATCGGCTACGAGGCCGACTTCCTGAACTCCGGCATGAGCTACCAGCTCAACGGCTCGGGCATCGCCACCGTCGCCTTCCCGGGCGGCGACCCGGCGCACTTCAGCGCGGCCAACGTCACCACCGGCGCGGCCTGGGGCTCGAAGGTGCAGACCGAGGACAAGGAGAACTACGGCCAGATCGACGCCGACCTCGCGATCGACAAGGGCGTGCTCGACTCGATGAAGTTCGGCGCGCGCTTCGCCAGCCATTCGCGCGACGTCGAACTGCCGCAGGCCTCGGGCTGCACCGTGTGCGACGGCACCACCAACGCGCCGCTGCCCAACTGGTCGGGCCAGACCTACCCGGGCAACTTCGGCAAGGGCCTGGGCGGCAACATCCTCAAGGACGTCTGGCAACTGAGCCGCGGCGACGTCCTGAACTGGGCCAACCAGTACGACCCGCTGCAGCCGTCCGACACCAGCGAGGTGTGGACCGGCGAGATGCGCCTGAAGGAGCGCGACAGCGCCGCCTACGCGATGGCCAACCTCGTCGGCTCGAAGTGGCGCGGCAACGTCGGCGTGCGGCTGGTGCGCACGCACGAGTCGTCGACGTCCAACCTGCCCGCCGACCTGTACCCCGACCAGACGCCGCAGGGCGCCAACAACCAGAACGGCCCGTTCGTGCCGGTGACCACCGAGCACACGTTCACCAACGTGCTGCCCAGCGCCAACCTGCGCGTCGACCTGGCGCACGACCTGGTGGCGCGCGCGTCGATGGCGCGCGTGATGTCGCGGCCCGACTACGGCGCGCTGGTCAGCGCCGTCAACCTCGACGACAACCTGCACACCGGCTCCGGCGGCAACCCCGACCTCAAGCCGATCCTGTCGACGAATTCCGACCTGTCGCTCGAGTGGTACTACGCGCCCAGGGCGCTGTTGTCGGTCGGCCTGTTCTACATGGACATGTCGTCGTACGTGGCCTACGGCAACATCAAGCGCGACTACGTCGACCGCAGCCACACGCTGCCCGGCCAGCCGCCGCTGATCGCCACGTACACGCTGTCCGTGCCGACCAACGTGGGCGCCACCAACAAGGGCATCGAGCTGGGCTGGCAGCAGACCTTCGGCGTGGTCGGCGGCGAGCTGAACTACACGTACACCGACGGCAAGGTCTCGGACGGCAGCCAGATGGTGGGCAACTCGAAGAACACGTACAACGTCGTGGCCTTCTACGACGACGGCGCGTTCAACGCCCGCCTGGCCTACACCTATCGCTCGTCCTTCCTCGCCGGCCTGAACAACGCGTCGATCCAGCACATGGACAACGAGGGCGACCTCGCCGCGTCGGTCAACTGGAAGTTCAACGACCACCTGGAGTTCACGTTCGACGCGCTGAACCTCAACAACCCGAAGCTGAAGTACTACGGCGCCGACCGCAGCCAGCCGCTCAGCACGTACTCGAACGGCCGCCAGTTCTACCTGGGCGTGCGCCTGTCGCTCTGAGCATTCCGATGTCCGGTCGGGCGCGGTGGCCGCAAGGCGCCGCGCCCTTTTTCATGGCGCGCGGTCGTCGGTCGGCACGCCGTCCGCCAGCGCAAACTTCTGAAAGCGCTGCCATTTTTCACGATGCAGACCACTGCATAGCAGCGCCATCCAGGTGACAGCGGGTTAGCACCTATAACCACGAGAACAAGTGGTAGTACATTGGTGCCATGTCGCGCGGAGAGCGGGTTGCAAGTCCTGAGGGCCCGCTCGCGACATCTGGAACGATGGCGGACGAGTGGGTCCGCCCGCCCGAAGTCGATAGCGGGCGCCGTTCCAGTCCGGTGGGTGGAGGTGGGCCGCGTCTCTCGGCTCACCTCTTTTTTTGTCCGCAGAGCGCCCGAACGCGTCCGCGCGGCACAAAAAAATCCGGTCGGCACCCCGAAGCGCCGACCGGTTCGCAATGCCCAATGAGAATTGGACTAGCCCGAAAAAATCGTCATCGAAGAAGAACGGGTTCACCCATGCGCGTCCGCCTTCAGCAGCACGCCGATGTTGGGGTTGAGCTCGTCGAAGATCGGCAGCGCCGCCGCTCCGAGCGCCGCCGTGTCGTGCCCGGCCAGCCCCGCGATCACGCGCGGGGTCTGGCGGTTGCGGCGCGCCGCCACCGACGTGTGCAGCGGCTCGAGGCGCTCGATCAGCAACGCCAGCACCGACGACGGCAGGAAGCCGCCGATCACCACCGCTTCCGAATCGAGCATCGACTCCAGGATGTTGACGGCCTGGCGCAGCCGCTGCGCGGCCTCGTCGAGCCAGCGGTCCAGGCGCGTGCGAGCGGCCGGGCTGGGGTCCAGCAGCATCTGCGGCGTGGCGTGCGCGAGGTCGCCGATCTCCAGGGCCTCGTACGCGGCCTGCAGCGAGACGTAGCGCTCCAGGCAGCCGCGGTTGCCGCATGGGCAGGCGCGGCCCTCGGGCACGACGATCATGTGGCCGATCTCGCCGGCGTTGTGGCCCGAGCCCTTGTACAGGTGGCCGTCGTGGAACATGCCCGCGCCCAGTCCGGTGCCGATGAACACGTAGGTGAAGCTGCGGAACGTGCGCGCCACGCCGTGCAGGCGTTCGCCGATGGCCGCCGCGGTGGCGTCGTTCTCCATGATCACCGGCATGCCGATGGCCGCGCCCACCTGCTGCGCGATCGACAGGTCCTGCCAGCCCGGCAGGGCCGTGGGACCGACGGCGCTCAGGCCCTCGACGTCGAACGGCCCCGGCACCGCCAGGCCCAGGCCCAGCACGCGGCTCCAGTCGGCGTCGGAGGACTTGCGCAGCGTCTCCACCACGTCGCGCACCAGCGGCAGCGCCTGCTGTGGCGTCGGATGGTCGACCGCCAGCGTGCAGCGGCCACGGATGCGGCCCGACAGGTCCACCACCACCGCCACCATCATGTTCTGGTCGATCTGCAGCCCGATCGAGTACGCGCCGTCCGGGTTGATCACGAACGGCGTGGCCGGCTGGCCGCGCGTGCCCTTCTCCGGCGTCAGCGCGTTGAGGAAGCCCAGCTTCTGCAGCTCGCTGGCGATGTTGGAGATCGTCTGCGGCGTGAGGGCGGTCAGGCGAGCGATGTCGGCGCGCGTGAGCCGGCCATGCAGGCGGATGGCCTCCATCACGACGCGCCGGTTGTGCGACCGCGCGAACTCGAGGTTGGTGCCGGACAGGCTGGCGACGGGAGGCTTGTTCACCGAAGACATGATGACAGATCCGGGTGCGAGTTTATTAAGATAATCAAATTGAAGTAATGCTCGTCAACCCGAATGAGCGGCGGTGCCGCCGATTCCCCTGCCCGGCAGCGCCGAGGCGGGCGCGACGGAACATTCCTCGGTCATCGATGCCGCCACGACGAGGCGCCGACGTTCGTGCGGCGCCCGCGGTCCGGACGGCGGTTGCCCGGATCGCATCCCTCGGGACTTGGCGTGGCGAGGCCGTCCACCGGGCGTCCGCCATCAGATCCGACGGCGTCCTTCGCTCGCGAATGTCGAGCGCGGACACCGCACGGCGACACACATTCTGGCGCGAGAAAGCGCTTCCGTGCAGGCTCCGACAAGGGCTGCGCACCCCACCGCGCAAGGTGTAAACCCTCAGCCGCGGCGGCTTGACCCCGGCAACCCGGCGACAGATACTGCAAACAAATTGATTTAACCCATACGAACCATGCTCGCCATCGCCGCCCCCGCCCGACCCGACGCGCCCCGTGCGCGCCGGTGGCTGGCCGCGCTGGCGCTCGCCGGCTGCGCCGCGAAGGCGTCGGCCCTCGAGCTGTCGATGTGGGTGATGCCTGTCACCACCAACGCGCAGCACGACATCCCCGAACTGCTCGCGCCCTGGGTCGCGGCGCATCCGGGCATCACGGTGCGGGTGACGGTGCTGGATTGGGAGTCGGGCTGGAACAAGATCACCGCGGCGGCCGCGTCGCGGCGCGGCCCCGACCTGCTGGAGCTCGGCACCACCTGGATGCCCGCCATCGCGGCGATGGGTGGCCTGGAGCCGCTGTCGGCCGCGCAGCTGGCCGAGGTGGGCAACGGCGCGCCGTACTACCCCGAGCTGTGGAAGACGACGCAGGTGTACGGCCGCCCGGGCGTCGTGTACGGCCTGCCCTGGTACGCCGACGTGCGCGCCGCGTTCTACCGCACGGACGTGTTCCGCCAGGCCGGCGTCGATCCCGCGCAGGCGTTCGCCACCTGGGACTCGTTCCACGCGGCGCTGCGCAAGATCAACGGCATCACGGTCGCGGGCAAGCGCGTCGGCGCGCTCGCGTACGCGGGCAAGAACGACTGGAACGTCGTCCACAACCTCGCGCCCTGGATCTGGAACAACGGCGGCGACGTGCTCACCGCCGATGCGAAGCGTTCGGCGCTGGACACGCCGCAGGCGCTGCGCGCGATCGACTTCTACTCGCAGCTGGCTGTCGAGGGCCTGGTGCCGTCGAACGCGCTGGAGAAGGACTCCGACATCCTCGAGGGCGCGTGGGTGGGCGGCGACTACGGCGTCATCTTCTCGGGGCCGTGGCTGATGCGCCGCATCCTCGAGACTCCCGCCGCATCGCTGGTGCGCGCGAACTTCGACGTCGCGCCCTACCCCGCGGGCCCGCACGGCCACGCCACGTTCTTCGGCGGCTCCAACATCGCGATCTTCAAGGGCTCGCGCCACAAGGCCGAGGCGTGGGACCTGGTCAAGTACCTCGGCGGCAAGGAGCCGCAGGTGCGGCTGTCGCTGCTGTCGTCGATGATGCCAGCGCGCGTGGATGCGGCCAATGACCCGGCGTGGACCGCACGCCATCCGGTCTTCGCCAAGCTGACCGCGATCGCTGCCGACGGCCGCGCCTATCCGCCGATCCCCGCGTGGGGGCCGCTCGAGACCGTCTACACCAAGCACCTGGGCCAGCTCGCGGAGCTGACTTCGGGCATCGGCGACAAGTACAGCGTGCCGGCGATGCGCGCGCTCATCGACGCTACCGTCGTGGAGGCCAACAAGGTGCTGGAGGAGGCCAATTGACCGCCGTCTCCGAGCCCGGCCTCGGCGCCCTCGCGAGCGCGCCTGCGCCCGCGGACGCGCGCCCGCGCCGCCGCCGCAAGGTCGACGCGTTCCCGTACCTGCTGCTTGCGCCGGCCGCGCTGATGATGGTGATCGTCAACCTGCTGCCGATCATCCAGGGCTTTCGCATGTCCTTGCTCAAGCTCAACCAGTACACGCTGAGCCAGTTCATGGACGCGCCGTTCGTGGGCCTGCGCAACTACCGCGGCGTGCTGTTCGATGCGGACAACCCGGTGCACTCGGGCATGCTGGGCGCGCTGCGCAACACGGCGCTGTACTCGATCCTGGTGACGGCGTGCGCCGTGGGCATCGGCCTGGGCGTGGCGCTGCTGCTCAATCGCGACTTCCCCGGCAAGGCGCTGGCGCGCACGCTGCTGATGCTGCCGTGGGTGGTGCCGACGTACGTGGTGGGCACGCTGTGGGGCTTCATGTGGCAGCGCGACGAGGGCATCGTCAACCACGTGCTGGTGGACGTGCTGCACCTGGTCGACCACAAGCCGTTCTGGCTGATCGGCAGCAACACCTTCTTCGCGATCGTGATCCCCACCGTGTGGCGCGCGTGGCCCGTGCTGATGCTGATCTTCCTGGCCGCGCTGCAGGCCGTGCCCGAGGAGCTGTACGAGGCCGCGCGGCTGGACGGCGCCAGCGCGTGGCAGCGCTTCCGCCACATCACGCTGCCCGCGCTCAAGCCGGTGATCGTGATCCAGGTGATGTTCCAGATCGTCGACAACATCTACTCGTACAACATCGTCGCGATGATGTTCGGCAAGGGCGCGGGCTACCCCGGCGAGTGGGGCGACCTGCTGATGCCGCTGCTCACGCGCCAGAGCTTCAGCTACTGGCGCTTCGGCGAGGGCGCCGCGGTGTCGTTCGTGATGATGGCCGTGATGCTGGTGTTCGTCGCGCTGTGGATGCGCACGTTCCGTCGGAGCATGACCGATGAAGAGTAACGTGAGCCCCCAGCTCCCTTCGGTCGCGGCCCCCGAGGGGCGCTCGCCCGGCTCGAGGCGGCCCAGCGCTCGGGCGAGAAGGGAAATGCTGCTCAACGCGCTGGTGTGGGCCATCGTGGCGCTCACGCTGTCGCCGGTCGCGTTCATGGTCTACGCCTCGCTGTCGGACTACAACGACGTCGTCACCGGCCACCTGGTGGACGCCGGCTTCACGCCGCACTGGTCGAACTATCGCGAGATGTGGGTCAACGTCGACTTCCTTGCGTTCCTGCGCAACAGCCTGGTGATCTGCGGGCTGACGACGCTGCTGTCGACCTTTCTCGCGGCGCTGGCCGCCTACGCGCTGGCGCGCTTCCGCTTTCGCGGGAACCACGCGTTCAGCGTCGCGGTGAGCACGACGCAGGTGATCCCCGGCATGTTGTTCTTCCTGCCGCTGTACATGCTGTACATCCAGATCGACGACGCCGGCGTGCCGATGATGAACACGTACCACGGCATGATCTTCCTGTACACGGCGATGTTCACGCCGGCCAGCATCTGGATCATGCGCGGCTTCTTCGTGTCGATCCCGCGCGAGCTCGAGGAGGCCGCGATCATCGACGGCTGCTCGCGCCTGGGCGCCTTCGTGCGCATCGTGCTGCCGATCAGCGCGCCCGGCCTGATCGCGACCGCGTCGTTCGTGTTCCTGCTGGCGTGGGACGAGGTGTTCTTCGCCTGGGTGCTGACCTCGTCCCCCGACGTGCAGACCGTGCCCGTGGGCCTGCGCCTGTACATGGGCCAGCACGCCACCCGCTACGACCTGATGATGGCCGCGGCCGTCGTCAGCGTCATTCCCGTCCTGCTCACCTTCTTCGCCTCCCAGCGATGGTTCATCAAGGGCCTGGCCGCCGGCGCGGTCAAGGGCTGATCCGATTGCAATGACTTCTCCCCAGACCATCCCCGCCACCTCGACCGGCCTGCCCGTGACCGCCGCTCCGTGCGTGCTTGCGTTCGACGTCGGCGGCACGTGGGTCAAGTACGGCATCGTCGACGCGCACGGCCGCCTGCTGTGCTCCGACCAGCTCGCCACGCAGAGCGAGCCCGACGGCAAGGCGCTGCTGACGCGGCTGCTGGCCGTGGCCGAGCCGCTCTTCGCGCGCCATGCGCCGGCGGGCATCGCGTTCTCCACGCTGGGCATCATCGACGCCGCCGAGGGCCGGCTTGTCGGCGCGGTGGAGGCGATCGCCGGCTACTTCGGCCAGTCGCCCAAGGAAAGCTTCGAGCGCGCGTTCGGTGTGCCGGTGGTGGTGGAGAACGACGGCAACTGCGTGGCGCTGGCCGAGGGCTGGACGGGCGCCGCCGCCGGCGTGCGCCACTATCTCGCGCTGACGCTGGGCACCGGCATCGGCGGCGGCATCGTGGTCGACGGTCGCCTGTACCGCGGCGCGAACGGCGCGGCGGGCGAGTGGGGCTACATGATCGTCGACGGCAAGGTGTGGGAAGACCACGCGTCGCCGCGCGGCCTGGCCGCCGCGGCCGAGGCGGCGCGCCCGGGCTGCGGCCTCGACGCCGAGGGCGTGTTCGCCGCGCGCGACCGCGGCGACGCGCAGATGGCCGCCGTCGTCACCGCGTGGTTCGGCCTGTTGGCCACGGGCCTGGCGAACCTGCTGTTCGCGTTCAACCCGCAACGCGTGGTGATCGGCGGTGGCATCACCGCGCGCGGCCCGGCCTTCCTGCAGGAGCTGCGCGCCGAGATGCGGCTACGCCTGCGGCCCGATTTCTACCGCATGTGCGACATCGCGCTGGCCACCGCCGGCAACCAGGCCGGCCTGCTGGGCGCCGCGCGGTTGTGGCTGACGCAGCACGGCGACGTCGCCGCGACGCCCGCCGCCAACGAGGAGACGCCGTGCAAGTCCTGACCAACCACGTCGGCTTCCACCCCGCGTCGGCCAAGCGCGCGATCGTGCAGCACGCCGAACCGCTGGCGGCGCAGCCGTTCTCGGTGGTCGACCTGCGTGTGTCCGGCGTCGTCTTCAGCGGCGTCACGGTGCCCGTCGCGCCGGTCCAGGGCTGGCGCGGGCGCCACTTCGCGCACGCCGACTTCAGCGCACTGACGCGCCCCGGCCGCTACGCCGTGATGCTGGACGGCACCTGGCCGCCGGTGCAGTCGCAGCCGTTCGAGATCGGCGAGGGCCTGTTCGGCAGCCAGATGCTGTCGGACATCGTCCACTACTTCAAGGGCCAGCGCTGCACCGGCCTGTTCGACGACGCCGACCGCCGCGCCCCGCTGCTGGACACGCGCGAGCCGCGCGACGTGCACGGCGGCTGGTACGACGCGTCGGGCGACTGCTCGAAGTACCTCTCGCACCTGTCGTACGCCAACTTCATGAACCCGCAGCAGACGCCGCTGGTGACGTGGACGCTGCTGGCCGGGCGCGACCGCATGCCGCCGCAGTCCAAGTGGCTGGACGAGCGCATCGTCGACGAGGCGCTGCACGGCGCCGACTTCCTCGTGCGCATGCAGGCGCCCGAGGGCTTCTTCTACGTCACGGTGTTCGACAAGTGGAGCAAGGACGAGCACCAGCGCGAGATCTGCTCGTACGCCACGCAAAAGGGCATCAAGTCGGCCGACTACCAGGCCGGCTTCCGCCAGGGCGGCGGCCTGGCGATCGCCGCGCTCGCGCGCGCCGCGGGCGCGCCGCGCGCCGGCGCCCATGCGCACTCGGCCTACCTGGAGGCCGCCATCCGCGGCTTCGAGCTGCTCGAGGCGCGCAACGCGCAGTTCCTCGACGACCACACCGAGAACCTGATCGACCACTACTGCGCGCTGCTGGCCGCCAGCGAGCTGCACGCGCGCACGGGCGACGCGCGCTGGCGTGACGCCGGCGCCGCGCGCGCCCGCGCGATGCTGGCGCAGCAGGACGACGCCGGCTTCTTCTGGTGCGACGCCGCGCGCACGCGCAGCTTCTTCCACGCGAGCGACGCCGGCCTGCCCGCGCTCGCGCTGATGCGATTCCTCGACTGCGACCCCGCGCCCGCGCTGGCCGCGCAGGTGCGCGCCGCGCTGCTGCGCGCGCTGCGCTTCGAGCTCGCGATCACGCGCGCCGAGCCCAACCCGTTGGGCTACCCGCGCCAGTACATCGCGATGCCCGGCCGCGCCGCGACGCCGCAGTTCTTCGTGCCGCATGCCAACGAGAGCGGCTACTGGTGGCAGGGCGAGAACGCGCGCCTGGGCTCGCTCGCGACGGCCGCGCGCGCCGCGCAGTCGCTGCGCCTGGCCGACGAGGCCTTCGACGCCGACCTGGCCGACTACGCGCAGGACGCCCTCGACTGGCTGTTCGGCGCCAACCCGTTCGACACCTGCATGCTGCAGGGCTGGGGCCAGAACCCGCCGCGCTACGAGCCCGGGTTCTGGAACGCGCCCGGCGGCGTGTGCAACGGCATCACGTCCGGCCTGGCCGACGAGAACGACATCGATTTCCGCAAGCCCGAAGAGACCGAACCGGCGCATTCCTGGCGCTGGACCGAGCAGTGGATCCCGCACGCCGCGTGGCTGTTCTGCGCGCTGGCCCATGGGAGACCGCGGCCTGAGAAGTCATTCCATCCCATCGACGCGGACAGACGCTGGACCCCGGAGCGTTTGTAGCCGCCTTCAGAGGCTGCCATGTCCTTTCGCTTGAACCCCTTCGCATCGGCGGCGCTGCTGATGACCGGAGCGATCACCCCTGCCTACGCGCAACAGGCGGCGGCGCCCCAAACCGCGGCGTCGGCCGCATCCGCGCCCGCGCCCGCCGAGGAGACCCAGACCGTCGAGGTCAAGGGCATCCGCGCGTCGTATGCCTCGTCGCTGAGCAACAAGAAGAGCGCCGACTCGGTGGTGGAGGTCGTCACCGCCGAGGACGTCGGCAAGCTGCCGGCCAAGAACGTGGCCGACACCGTGCAGCGCCTGCCCGGCGTGAACATCAGCTCCAACTCCGGGGGCGACGGCGCCTTCGCAGACGCGAACCGCGTGAGCATCCGCGGCACCGCGCCGTCGCTGACGCAGACGCTGGTCAACGGCCACAGCGTGGGCTCGGCCGACTGGTTCATCGCCAACCAGGGCGTCAACGGCGGCGCATCGGGGCGCAGCGTCAGCTACGACCTGCTGCCGTCGGAGATCGTCGGCCAGGTCACCGTCTACAAGACCTCGCAGGCCGACCTGATCGAAGGCGGCGCCACCGGCTCGGTCGACATCGGCACCCGCGCGCCGCTGAGCCTGGGCAAGCAGCTGACGCTGGACGGCTCGATCTCCGCGGCCTACAGCACGTCCACGCGCAAGACCGACCCGCAGGTCAGCGGCCTGGTGGGCTGGAAGAACGACGCCAAGACGCTGGGCGTGATCTTCCAGGCGTTCTCCGAGAGCCGCCACGATCGCCGCGACGGCCAGGAATTCCTCGGCTACAACACGGTGTCGTTCCAGGACATCTACGGCCTGGCGCCGCTGCCCAACCCGAACAACGACCCGGCGATCACCGCGCAGAACGCCACCAATGCCGCGCAGCTGGCGAGCCTGCAGGCCGCGCATCCGGGCCTGGACGGCGCGATGTTCGCCAACAACGTCAACGCCACGCTGCTGGAGATGCACATGCAGCGCAAGGGCGCGATGGTCGACGTGGAGTTGAAGCCCACCGACAAGCTGCGACTGGACTTCAACGGCTTCTATTCCAAGCTCACCGAGACGAACCAGGACTCCAGCCTCGAGACCGAGCAGACGGTGCTGATCAGCGGCGGCGTGCTGCCCGACACCTACACCGTCAACGGCACGGGCCTGCTCACCAGCGCCACGTGGAACCAGGCCACGATGCCCGACTACCTGACGACGGGCAACTACCAGGCCGACTACGACAAGTACTACCGGCCCGACGAGAGCGCGCGGGTCTACTACGCGGACGTCGACGTCGACTACGCGCTGTCCGACAAGCTGCGCCTGACCGGCAAGTTCGGCCGCACGCAGGCCGTGGGCTCGACGCCCAACGAATACGCGTACGTCACCAACGTCGGCAACGCGGGCCTCGCGTACAAGATGAACGGACTGTTGCAGCCGGCCGACGTGTCGTTCCCGGGCTTCCCGAACACGGGCGACTACAACGACCCGCACCTGTTCCTGGCCTACGACGGCCTGAACAAGGTCAAGTCCACCGACACGGAGAACTACTTCCAGGCCGACGGCGAGTACGCGGTGGAAAGCGGCGTGCTGGACGCGATCAAGTTCGGCGTGCGCGCCACGTCGCACCAGCGCAGCGTGCTGGACTACTACAACGACGGCTGCTTCGCACAGCCCGCCGACGCCACCTTCACGCAGTGCAACGGCGTCGCGCAATGGAACGGCCAGCTCGAGGACCGCTACGGCCAGGGCCTGCACGGCGGCCCCGGCTTCCTGCACACGATCTGGCAGCTGCCGCCCAGCGCGATCACCAGCTACGTCAACGCACCGGGCAACCTGCCGGCGTCGTCGCTGCCCTACTCGTGGCCCAGCAGCTTCGTCGTCAACGAGAAGACGCAGGCGATCTACGGCATGGCCAAGCTGGTGGGCGAGGGCTGGAAGGGCAACGCCGGCCTGCGCGTGGTGCGCACGCGCCAGCAGGCCGACTACAACGAGGGCGCCGACGCCGCGGGCCCGAACGACACGATCTACCCCGACCCGCACAACGGCGACTACATCAAGGTGCAGACCACCAGGACCTACACCGACCTGCTGCCGAGCGCCAACTTCAGCATCGACTTCTCGCGCAGCCTGATCGGCCGCCTGGCGGCGTCGCGCACGATGACGCGCGCCGAGTACACCGACCTGGCCGGCGCGGTGAGCCTGAACGGCCAGAACGGCACGGGCTCGGGCGGCAACCCGCAGTTGAAGCCGGTGCGTTCCTCCAACTTCGATGCGTCGCTCGAGTGGTACTTCGCGCCGCAGTCGTTGCTGGAGGTCGGCCTGTTCTACATGGACCTGACGTCCTACATCGGCTACGGCCAGACGACCGTCACCGCGCCGAACCTGCAGCAGGGCATCGCCACGCCGACCTTCAACTACGCCGTGGCCGTGCCGATCAACGACAAGGGCACGAACAAGGGCTTCGAACTCGCGTGGCAGCAGCCGGTGTGGGGCGGCTTCGGCGTGGACGTGAACTACACGTACACGCTCGGCCGCGACTCCAACGGCGCGCCGCTGGCGGGCTCGTCCAGGCACACGTACAACGTGCAGGGCTGGTTCGAGAACGACCTCGTCAGCGCGCGGCTGATCTACAGCTACCGCTCGGCCTTCCTCACGGGCATCGTCAGCACGCTGCCGCAGTACGTGGACGGCTCGGGCGACCTGTCGGCCTCGCTGAACCTGAAGCTCACCAAGCAGCTGTCGGTGTCGTTCGACGCGAAGAACCTGACGGGCCAGCTGGCGCGCCAGTACGTGCTCAACCGCGACATGCCCGCGGCCATCTACAACAACGGCAAGCAGTACTACCTCGGCCTGAAGTACTCGCTGTGACCCGCCCCCGCGCGCGTCACGCACGCGCGCGGGCGAACCTGGAATCGACCCCGTGATCCTTCCCCTCGCGCGCCAGCGCATCGCGTCGATCGACGCCTTCCGCGGCCTCACGATCCTCGTGATGGTGTTCGTCAACCAGCTCGCCGGCGTCAGCGGCGTGCCGCAGTGGGCGCGCCACATGAAGGCCGACGCCGACGCGATGAGTTTCGTCGACGTGGTGTTCCCCGCGTTCCTGTTCATCGTCGGGATGTCGATCCCGCTCGCGCTGAACCAGCGCCAGGCGCGCGGCGACGACGGCGCCGCGCTGCAGCGCCACGTGCTGGCGCGCTCGCTGGGGCTGATCGTGCTCGGGTTCTTCATGGTCAACGCGGAGGACGGCTTCAATCCGGCGCGCATGCTCTTCGACATCGGCTGGTGGTCGCTGGGGCTGTACCTGTGCGCGTTCCTGATCTGGGGCGTGTACGGCCGAGCGGACGTCGGCGGCCGCAACACCTGGCGCGCCGTGGGCGTGCTGGGGCTGCTGGTGCTGTGCTGCACGTACCGCGGCGGGCCCGACGGCAAGGCGTGGATGACGCACCAGTGGTGGGGCATCCTGGGCCTGATCGGCTGGTCGTACCTGATCTCGGCGTCGGTGTACCTCGCGGGGCGCGGGCGCATCTCGGTGCTGCTGCTCGCGGCCGCGGCCTGCATCGGCGTCTACGCGCTGTGCCACGCGTTCCCGGCGGCCACGTACCCGGACTGGCAGGACCTGACCGACTGCGGCGGCCTCGTCTGCGAGACCTCGCTCACGCTGCTGGGCGTGGTGACGACCGTCGTCTTCTTCGCGCGGCCCGGCGAGCACGCGCCCCTGCGGCGCTTCGGCCAGGCGGCGCTGCTGGCCATCGCGTGCGTGGTCGCCGGCGCGCTGCTGCGGCCGGCGTACACGATCTCCAAGATCTACGCATCGCCCACGTGGTGCCTGTACTCCGCCGCGATCTGCATCGCGCTGCTTGCCGCGCTCTACGCCGTGGTCGACCTGCGCGGCCGCGCGGCCTGGACGCGCTGGCTCGCGCCGGTGGCTGCCCAGCCGCTGGTGGCCTACCTGATCCCGTTCGTGGTCGTCGGCCTCGAGGACGCGTTGCACGTCGGCTTCCCGGACGTCCTGAGCCGCGGCCCGATCGGCGTGGGCTTCTGCGGGGCGTTCGCATTGTTCGTTCTTGGAGCAACGGCCTTGATCACGCGCAAGATCAGATTGCAGCTCTGACAACAGCGCGACAAAGTCCCTGGATTTCGCCTTGCGGCGAGCTTGCATCCTTTGCATACTGGCCCGACGACCAATACCGTCCGGGGCACGCGCCCGGCGTTCCAGGAGACCGCATGTTCAATCGCCGGCCCCCGCCGCCGCCCGTTGTCTCGCCCAGCCTGCAGTCCGGCCCCGACTACACCGGGGCGATCCGCGACATCGCCGGCAAGGCCTCCGAGCTGGGGCGCGGCGCGGCCGAGCTCGACGGCACGATCGAGGACGTCGTCGCCTCCGGCAACCGCCAGGTCACCGAGATCGAGCAGCTGGCATCCGACATGCAGGCGATGGTGCAGTCCAACCGCGCGATCGAGGCCAGCGGCGAATCGAGCCGCGTGGCGATGGGCCAGGCGCGCGACGCGGTGGCGCAGGTCGGCCAGGGCGTGCTGGGCGTGGTGACCTCGCTGCGCGACGTGGCCGCCGCGGCCACCGACATCACGCAGATCGCGCTGCAGACGCGGCTCGTCGCATTCAACGCCACGGTCGAGGCCAAGCGCGCCGGCGAGGCGGGCGCGGGCTTCGCGGTGGTGGCCGAGGCGGTCAAGGATCTCGCGGCCAAGGTGGAACAGTCGTCCAAGCTGATCATGTCCACCGTCACGCAGCTGGACGCGCGCATCGACAGCCTGGCCGCCAGCATCACCGACAACAAGGACGCGGCGACGCACAGTGCGTTCCACCAGGCGCTCGCGCAGGTCGAGGCGAGCGTCAACGAGATCGTCGCGGCCACGCAGCGCAACCTGCAGACCTGCCAGGGCGTCACGTCGGAGGTGGGCACCGTGGCGGCGTCGGTGGCGGCCAACGCCGAGACGCTCAAGCGCGTCAACGCCAACACGCGCAGCTTCCTGCAGGCGTCCGAGGCGCTGGCCGAGATCACCAACGACTGCGGTGCCGTTACCCCCGACACGCCATTCATCGAGGCCGTGCAGCGCGGCGCGGCGCGGCTGTCGCAGGCGCTGGAGCAGGCGGTGGCCGACGGGCGCATCTCGATGGCCGACCTGTTCGACGAGAAGTACCAGCCGGTGGCCGGCAGCAACCCGGCGCAGGTGATGACGCGCTTCGTCGCGCTCACCGACGAGTTGTTCCCGCCCGTCCAGGAGGAGCTGCTCGGGTTCGACCCGAAGGTGGTGTTCTGCGCCGCGGTCGACCGCAACGGCTACCTGCCCACGCACAACCTGAAGTTCTCGCAGCCGCAGGGCGCGGACCCGGTGTGGAACGCCGCGCACGCCCGCAATCGCCGCATCTTCAACGACCGCACCGGCCTGGCCGCCGGCCGCAACACCCGCCGCTTCCTGCTGCAGACCTACCGCCGCGACATGGGCGGCGGCCAGCGCGTGCTGATGAAGGACCTGTCGGCGCCGATCACCGTGCAGGGGCGGCACTGGGGCGGGCTGCGGCTGGCATATTCGTTTTGAGGCGCGAGGCGGTCAGCCGTTCCATTGACCTGCGGGTTGGCCGCAGGCGTCACCCGCGCCTTCGGATCGGCCACGCACGGGCGCGCAGACGCGGTGTCGAACGACCCGCCCTGCCCGGCTTGCCGGCGCCGTTCCCGGGATCCGTGGATGCTGCGCCTGCTCGCAGGATGACGAAGTAGCTGGTCTGTCAGTCCCCGGAGCGTCGGGCCGGGAAAATGAAGCCAGCGTCGTCCGCCGTGGCCGGCAGGTCGGCTGCGGCGCCAGCGCCAAACTGACAAAACGGTCATTTTCGAGTCAGCCTGGGGTCGGGCCGGCGCGACTAGAGTGCAGCCTGTCCCGCTCACTCCCGAAGCCCGCCTTCGCCTGCCGGCCATGTTCTTCCGTCCTTCCTTGACCGCCCTGGCGGCCGCCGCGCTGCTGTCGGCCTGCGCCGTCGGGCCCGACGACGTGCGGCCCACGCTGCCGGTGCCCGACGCGTACAAGGAGGCCCCCGGCGACTGGAAGCCCGCCGAGCCGCGCCCGGCCGCCAGCGGGCTGGCGTGGTGGACGGCCTACGGCGACCCGGTGCTGGACGGCCTGGAAGGCGACGCCGCCCGCGCCAACCAGAACATCCGCCAGGCCGAGGCCACGTACCGCCAGGCCAGGGCGCTGGCCGACGCCGACCGCGCCGGGCTGTTCCCCTCGGTCGGCCTGAACGCCGGCGCGCAGCGCGCCCGCACCAACACCAACGGCGTGCACACGGGCGACGGCTACTCGCTGGGCCTGGCCGCCAGCTGGGAGCCCGACCTGTGGGGCAGCGTGCGGCGCCAGGTCGAGGCGGGCGAAGCCAGCGCCCAGGCGAGCGCCGACGACCTGGCCGCCGCGCGCCTGAGCATCCAGACCACGCTGGCGCAGGACTACCTGCAACTGCGCATCGCCGACCAGCAGCGCGACCTGTACGCCGCGACGGTCGAGGCCTACACCAAGGCGCTGAAGCTCACCCGCGCGCAGCGCGCCGCGGGCGTGGCGCTGCAGTCGGACGTGTCGCTGGCCGAATCGCAGCTCGCGCAGGCGCAGGCCGCGGCGGTCGACCTGGACGCCACGCGCGCGCAGCTCGAGCACGCGATCGCGGTGCTCACCGGCCGCGCGCCGGCGCAGTTCACGCTGGCCGTCGCGCCCGCGAACCAGCCGCTGGCGCTGAAGATGCCCGCCAGCCCGGCGGGGCTGCCGTCGGCGCTGCTGGAACATCGGCCCGACATCGCCGCCGCCGAGCGCCGCGCGGCCGCGGCCAACGCGAGCATCGGGGTGGCCAGGGCCGCGTACTTCCCGCAGCTGACGCTCAGCGCCAACGGCGGCTTCAGCGCCGCCGCGCTCGGCAACCTGTTCGACACGCCCGGCCGCGTGTGGTCGCTGGGCGCCGCGCTGGCGCAGGCGCTGTTCGACGGCGGCCTGCGCAGCGCGCGCACGGCGCAGGCCGAGGCCGCGTACGACGTCGCGGTCGCCCAGTACAAGCAGACCGTGCTGGGCGGCTTCCAGCAGGTCGAGGACCAGCTCGCGCTGCTGCGCCTGCTCGACCAGGAGGCGACGCTGCAGGACCAGGCGGTGCGCTCGGCGCAACAGGCCGAGCAGTCGGCGCTGGCGCAGTACCGCGCCGGCACGCTGAGCTTCCTGAACGTGGTGACGGCGCAGACGCTGTCGCTCAACAGCCAGCGCACCGCCGTGCAGCTGCGCGGCCGCCTCGTCGCGGCCAGCATCGCGCTCGTCGCCGCCACCGGCGGCGGCTGGAGCGCCGACCATCCCACCGCTGTCGCGGCCACGCCCGCGCAGCCGCAATGACCCGGACCGCCATGAGCCCGCCCGGCCGCCCGAAGGGCGAATACCGCAGTGCGCAGCACGAAGGCCACCCTATGAGCACGAATTCCTCCCGCAACCGCACCACCTGGGCGCTCGTCGCGATCGCCGCCGCCGTGCTCGCCTTCGGCCTGTGGTCGATCGAGCGCCCCGCCAACGCCGCCGACGATTCGAAGGGCAAGGGCAAGCGCCCGCCCGAAGGCCCGGTGGCCGTCACCACGGCGCTCGTCAAGCAGCAGGACGTGCCGATCTACCGCACGGGCATCGGCACGGTCACGCCGACGTACTCGGTGACGGTCAAGGCGCGCGTCGACGGCCAGCTGGACAAGGTGGCGTTCACCGAGGGCCAGGACGTCAGGAAGGGCCAGCTGCTGGCCCAGCTCGACCCGCGCACGCTGCAGGCGCAGCTGCTGCAGGCGCAGGCCGCCAAGGCCAAGGACCAGGCCACGCTGGCCAACGCGCGCGTCGACCTGAAGCGCTACGAGACGCTGATCGCGCAGGACGCCGCCACGCAGCAGCAGCTCGACACGCAGAAGGCGCTGGTCAACCAGCTCGACGCCAGCGTCAAGGCCGACGACGCCGCCATCAACGCGGCGCAGGTGCAGCTGGGCTTCACGACGATCACCGCGCCGATCGGCGGCCGTGCCGGCGCGCGCCTGGTCGACCCCGGCAACATCGTGCACGCGGCCGACGCGTCGGGCCTGGTCGTCATCAACCAGATCGACCCGATCACCATCACCTTCACGCTGCCCGACGACGCCGTGCAGGAGACGATCCACGCGCTCGACGCGAGAAAGCCCGTGCAGGTGCAGGCCTTCCCGCGCGCCGGCGGCCAGATGCTGGGAACGGGCACGCTCACGCTGCTGAACAACCAGATCGACACGTCCACCGGCACCGTGCAGCTCAAGGCGAGCTTCCAGAACACGCAGCACAACCTGTGGCCGGGCCAGTACGTCAACGTGCGCCTGATCCTGGGCACGCGCGAGAAGGCGCTGACCATTCCCGAGCAGGCCGTGCAGCGCAGCCAGGACGGCACCTATGTCTACGTGATCGACGAGTCCACGCACTCCGCCCAGAGCCGCGTCGTCACGCTGACGCAGCTGCAGGACGGCATCGCCGTGATCGCCAGCGGCCTCAACGCCGACGAGCGCGTGGTGACCGACGGCCAGTACAAGCTCAAGCAGGGCACCCATGTGACCGAGGCCGCGCGCGGCGCGTCCGCGGCGGCTCCGGGCCACGTCGCCTCGGGAGCCCGCAAGTGAGCGTTTCCGCAGGCTTCATCAAGCGGCCGATCGGCACCACGCTGCTCGCGCTCGCACTGCTGCTGGTGGGCATCGCGGTGTTCCCGCTGCTGCCCATCGCGCCGCTGCCGCAGGTCGATTTCCCGACGATCCAGGTCTCGGCCAACCTGCCCGGCGCCAGCCCCGAGACGATGGCCTCCAACGTGGCGCAGCCGCTGGAGCGCCAGTTTTCGCTGATCGCGGGCCTGACGCAGATGACGTCGACCAACGCGATCGGCTCGACGCAGATCACGCTGCAGTTCGAACTCAACCGCCCGATCGACGCCGCGGCGCTGGACGTGCAGGCCGCCATCAACGCGTCCACCGGCCAACTGCCGGCCAACCTGCCCAGCCCGCCGACCTTCCGCAAGGTCAACCCGGCCGACTCGCCGATCATGCTGCTGACGGTGCAATCGAGGACGCTGCCGCTGATCCAGGTCAACGACTACGCGGACAACATCCTCGCCCAGCAGATCTCGCAGATCTCCGGCGTGGGCCAGGTGCGCATCGGCGGCGCGCAGAAGCCCGCGGTGCGCATCCAGGTCGACCCGACCAAGCTGGCCGCGCTCGGCATGAGCCTGGAGGAGGTGCGCAGCGTGATCGGCACGATGTCGGTCAACCAGCCCAAGGGCACGATCGACGGCACGGCGCAGAGCTTCACCGTCTACACCAACGACCAGCTGCTGGCCGCCAAGCCGTGGAACGACGTGGTCCTGGCGTACAAGAACGGCGCGCCGATCCGCGTGCGCGACGTCGGCCAGGCCATCGACGCGCCCGAGGACAACAAGGTGCACGCCTGGGCCTACGCCGGCGCGGGCGACCCGGGCAGCACGATCCAGAACGGCCGCGGCATGATCCTGGTGATCACCAAGCAGCCGGGGGCCAACGTCATCGAGACGGTGGAAGCCATCAAGAAGGCGCTCCCGCGGCTGGAGGCGTCGATCCCGCCGACGGTCGAGGTCAACACGCTGGTCGACCGCACGCAGACGATCCGCGCGTCGGTCAACGACGTCGAGCACACGCTGATGCTCACCATCGCACTGGTGGTGATGGTCATCTTCGTGTTCCTGCGCAACGTCGCCGCCACGCTGATCCCCAGCGTCACGGTGCCGCTGGCGCTGATGGGCACGGTCGCGGTGATGTACCTGCTGGACTACAGCCTGGACAACCTGTCGCTGATGGCGCTCACCATCGCGGTGGGCTTCGTGGTCGACGACGCCATCGTGATGCTGGAGAACATCTACCGCCACGTCGAGGACGGCATGAGCCCGATGGACGCCGCGCTCAAGGGCGCGGGCGAGATCGGCTTCACGATCATCTCGATCTCGGTGTCGCTGGTGGCGGTGTTCATCCCGCTGCTGCTGATGGGCGGCATCGTGGGCCGGCTGTTCCGCGAGTTCGCGGTGACGGTGACGCTCACGATCGGCGTGTCGGTGATCATCTCGCTGACGCTCACGCCGATGCTGTGCTCGCGCTTCCTGAAGAACGAGCACGGCACACGCCACGGTCGCGTCTACCAGCTGTTCGAGCACGGCTTCGACAGGATGCTGGCCGGCTACAAGCGCGGCCTGGACCTCGTGTTCAAGCACCAGTTCGCCACGCTGCTGGCGTTCATCGCCACGCTGGCCGCCACGGTGGCGCTGTTCATGGTGATCCCCAAGGGCTTCTTCCCGCAGCAGGACACCGGTTTCATCTTCGGCAACGCGCAGTCGTCGCAGGACTCGTCGTTCGAGTCGATGAATCGCCGCATGGTGGAGTTCGCCGACATCGTGCGGCAGGATCCGGACGTGTCGGGCATCGGCATGTTCGGCAACTCGTCGCAGTTCAACACGGGCAACTTCTTCATCGCGCTCAAGCCCAAGGAGGACGGCCGCACCGCCAGCGCCGACCAGATCATCGCGCGCCTGCGGCCCAAGCTGGCCAAGGTGGGCGGGGCGTCGCTGCTGATGCAGGCCGGCCAGGACATCAACGTCGGCGGCCGCCTGGCGCGCACGCAGTACCAGTACACGCTGACCGACGCGAACCTGGACGAGCTCAACGAATGGGCGCCCAAGCTGGAGCGCCGCTTCGCGCAGCTGCCGCAGCTGACCGACGTCGCCTCCGACCTGCAGAACGCCGCCACCACCGCCAACCTCACGATCGACCGCGATCGCGCGGCGAGCTTCGGCATCTCGCCGGCGCTGATCGACTCCACGATCTACGACGCCATCGGCCAGCGCCAGGTCAGCCAGTTCTTCACGCAGATCAACAGCTACCACGTGGTGCTGGAGGTGGCGCCGGCCATGCAGTCCGACCCGTCGCTGTTCGACAAGCTCTACATCACCTCGCCGCTGACGAACCAGCAGGTGCCGCTGTCCACGTTCGTGAAGGTGGACACGACCAAGACGGCCTACCTGTCGATCAGCCACCAGAGCCAGTTCCCGGCGGTGACGCTGTCATTCAACCTCGCGCCGGGCGTGGCGCTGGGCCAGGCCGTGGACGCGATCAACAAGGCGCAGGCCGAGATGGGCCTGCCGCAGGCGCTGTCCGGCTCGTTCCAGGGCACGGCGCAGGCGTTCCGCGACTCGCTGGCCACGCAGCCCTACCTGATCCTGGCGGCGCTGGTGGCCGTCTACATCGTGCTGGGCCTGCTGTACGAGAGCTACATCCACCCGCTGACGATCCTGTCGACGCTGCCGTCCGCCGGCGTGGGCGCGCTGCTGATCCTGATGGCCGGCGGCTACGACCTGACCGTGATCGCGCTGATCGGCATCATCCTGCTGATCGGCATCGTCAAGAAGAACGGCATCATGATGGTGGACTTCGCGCTCACCGCCGAACGCGAGCAGGGCATGAAGCCGGAGGAGGCGATCTACCGTGCCTGCCTGCTGCGCTTCCGCCCGATCATGATGACGACGATGTGCGCGCTGCTGTCGGGCCTGCCGCTGATGCTGGGGCACGGCCAGGGCTCGGAGCTGCGCCGGCCGCTGGGCTTCGCGATGGTCGGCGGGCTGCTGCTGTCGCAGGTGCTCACGCTGTTCACCACGCCCATCGTCTACCTGTACCTGGATCGCGCCCACTACTGGTACGAGCGCAAGCACGAGGCCCTCAGGAAGCGCAAGGCCGCGGCGCGGCTGAACGCCGACGGAACGGACCCCGACCGCAGCCTGCCGACGGTCGTGGACGATGGACCGCATTGACATCGCGTTGCCCGCCATGAAGCTGCTGATCGTCGAGGACGAAGTCAAGACCGCCGAGTACCTGCAGAAGGGGCTCACCGAGCAGGGCTGCGCCGTCGACATCGCGCACAACGGCATCGACGGCCAGCACCTGGCGCTGGTGCACGACTACGACGTCATCGTGCTCGACGCGATGCTGCCGGGCATCGACGGCTTCACGCTGCTGCGCGCGCTGCGGGCCGTCAAGCAGACGCCGGTGATCATGCTGACGGCGCGCGATTCCATCGAGGACCGCGTGCGCGGCCTGCACGACGGCGCCGACGACTACCTCGTCAAGCCGTTCTCGTTCCTGGAGCTGCTCGCGCGCCTGCAGGCGCTGCAGCGGCGCGGCCGCGCGCAGGAGCCCACGCAGCTCAAGATCGCCAACCTGCAGATCGACCTGATCGCGCGCAAGGCCTGGCGCGGCAGCGAGCGCATCGACCTCAGCGCCAAGGAGTTCGCGCTGCTGGCCGTGCTCGCGCGACGCCAGGGCGAGATCCTGTCCAAGACCGCGATCGCCGAGCTCGTGTGGGACATGAATTTCGACTCCAACACCAACGTCGTCGAGGTCGCCATCAAGCGGCTGCGCGCCAAGGTCGACAACGCGTTCACGCCCAAGCTGCTGCACACGATCCGCGGCATGGGCTACGTGATGGAGGCGCGCGACGAGGGCGCGCCGCACGAGGAGCCGGCATCGTGAAGCGCTCCATCACCACGCGGCTGGTCATCATGTTCGCGCTCGGCGCGCTGGCCACGCTCACGCTGATCGGCGCGGCGCTGTACGGCGTGCTGCAGCGCGAGCTCGCGCGCCACCAGAACGACGAGCTCAACACCAACCTGCAGAACATGCGCTATTCGATCGAGCGCTTCGGCGACCTCGACCACTGGGCGCGGCTGTCGGTCAAGATGGACACGCTCACTCCCGCCGACGGCAGCGTGCGCTTCTGGGTGCTCAGCGACGATCCGCGCTTCCTGTACGGCAAGGGCCTGGACGAGATGGAGCGCGTCAACCAGGGCGAGGCCGGCCGCGGCATGCTCACGCTGCCGATCACGGGGCGCACGTACCGCACGCTGTCGATGCGGATCGCGCCGTTCCAGGACCGGCCCGCGGTGCGCCTGATCGTGGGCGTGGACACCGCGCCCTACGAGCACACGATGCGCACCTTCCTCGTCGCGCTGACGCTGCTTACGCTCGGTGCCGTGGCGCTGGTGATGGGCGTGGGCTGGTGGATCGCGCGCATCGGGCTGCGCCCGCTGCAGCGGCTGTCGGAGCAGGCGCGCGCGCTGCGGCCCAAGACGCTGTCGCAGCGGCTGCACCTGGAGAAGCTGCCCGTCGAGCTGGAAGACCTCACCGCCGCGTTCAACGGCGCGCTGGGGCGGCTGGAGGAGGCCTACCAGCAGCTCGAGGGCTTCAACGCCGACGTCGCGCACGAGCTGCGCACGCCGCTGGCCAACCTGATCGGAGGCACGCAGGTGGCGCTGTCGCGGCCGCGCAGCGCGCCCGAGTTCCAGGACACGTTGCAGTCCAACCTCGAGGAGCTGGAACGCCTGCGCTCCATCGTCAACGACATGCTGTTCCTCGCGCGCGCCGACCAGGGTGAGGCCGCCACCGGCCTGACCGCGGCCGACGTCGCGCACGAGGTCGAGATGACGATCGAGTTCTTCGAGCCGCTGCTCGACGAGACGGGCACCACCGTCGCGATCGAGGGCGAGTTGCGCGCGCAGGCCACGATGAACATCGCGCTGTTCCGCCGCGCGCTGTCGAACCTGCTGCAGAACGGCATCGAGCATTCGGCCGCGGGTGCCAGGCTGGTGGTGACGATCTCGCAGCGCGCCGGCGCGATCTGGATCGGCGTCGCCAACCCCGGCAAGACGATCGCCGCCACGCACCTGCCGCGTCTGTTCGACCGCTTCTACCGCGTCGACTCCGCGCGCCACGACACCGGCGAGGTACACGGCCACGGCCTGGGCCTGGCCATCGTCAAGGCGGTGGCGTCGATGCACGGAGGCGCGACGCTGGCCACCAGCGAGGCCGGCCTGACGACCATCGCGTTCAGCATCGCCGACCGCGCGCCGGCGGCCGGCTGACGCCGCTTTCAGTACCCGCGCGCCGCCCCGTTCGGATCGCGCTGGTCCGAGTAGCCGAAGAAGCCGGTCGGCAGGATCTGGATGGTCTGGGTGTCGCCCATCGACGGGCGCTCGACCACCTTGTGGCCCATCGAGCGCAGGATGGCGACGGTGTCGGGGCTCAGGCCGCGTTCGATGCGCAGCTCGTCGGGCAGCCACTGGTGGTGCACGCGGATCGCCGAGCCGGCCTCGGCGGGGTTCATGCCGAAGTCGATCGAGTTGACCAGCACCTGCAGCGTCGTCGTGATGATGCGCGCGCCACCCGGCGAACCGGTGACCAGCCAGGGCTTGCCGTCCTTGAGCACGATGGTGGGCGACATCGAGCTCAGCGGGCGCTTGAGCGGCTCGACGGCGTTGGCGTCGCCGCCGACCAGGCCGTAGGCGTTGGGCACGCCCGGCTTGGCGGAGAAGTCGTCCATCTCGTTGTTCAGCAGGATGCCGGTGCCCGAGGCGACGATGCCCGAACCGAAGTTCGTGTTGAGCGTGTAGGTGACGCTGACGACGCTGCCGTGGCTGTCGGCGACGACGAAGTGCGTGGTCTGGTCGCTCTCGTAGGGCTGCGGCCTGCCCGGCTTGATCTGCGCGGACGGCGTGGCGTGCTCGAGGTCGATCTGGCCCGCGAGTTCCTTGGCGTACGCCGGCGACATCAGGCCCTTGACGGGCACCTTCACGAAGTCGGGGTCGCCCAGGTACTCGGAGCGGTCGGCGTAGGCGCGCTTCTCGGCCTCGGCCATCGCGTGGATGGTCCTGGCGCTGTTCGGGCCCCAGTCCTTGAGCGGGAAGTTCGACAGGATGTTCAGGATCTGCACGACATGCACGCCGCCCGAGCTCGGGGGCGGCATCGACACGATCTCGTAGCCGCGGTAGTTGCCGCGCACCGGCGTGCGCTCGACGACCTTGTAGTTCTTGAGGTCGGCGGCGGTGATCAGGCCGTCGTGGCCCTTGGCCTCCTTGACGATGGCCGCGCCGATCGGGCCGTCGTAGAACGCCTTGGCGCCGTCGCGGCCGATCAGGGCCAGGCTCCTGCCGAGGTCGGGGTTGCGCAGCACGTCGCCGGTGACGGGCAGCTTGCCGTTGCGCGAGAACACCTTGCGCGTGCCCTCCCAGGCCATCAGGTGGTCGTGCTCGGCCACGAACAGGCCGGCGAGCGTTTCGCCCACGGGGAAGCCGTTGTTCGCCAGCCTGACGGCCGGGGCGACCAGGTCGGCGCGTTTCATCGTGCCGTAGTGCTCCAGCGCGTACGTCAGGCCCGCGACGGTGCCCGGCACGCCGATGGCGGCCTGCGTGAACAGCGACTTGTTCTGGATGACGTTGCCGCTCGCGTCGAGGTACATGTTGCGCGACGCGGCCGCCGGCGCCATCTCGCGGAAGTCGATCGCGGTGTCCTTGCCGGTCTTGCCGTCGTGCAGGATCATGAAGCCGCCGCCGCCGATATTGCCGGAGTTGGGCATCGTCACCGCCAGCGCGAAGCCGGTGGCCACGGCCGCGTCCACCGCGTTGCCGCCCTTGCGCAGCACCTCCACGCCGACGTCCGAAGCGAGCGCGCTCTCGGAGCTGACCATGCCGTGCATCGCGTGCACCGGGTGGATGATGACGTCGTCGATGTCGTACTTGACGGTGCCGGTGGACGGCTGCGCGCCCGCACCGATCGGGACGACGACGGCCGCGGCCAGCGCGACGGCCAGGCACGAGGCCGGGAACAGGGAGCGCGCGCGGCGCGCAGCGGTCGGGAAGTCAACCATGGACGGGTTTCCTCGTTGTGGAGTTGGGCGCTGCGGGCGATGGTAGTCGGCCGGAACCTTCCCGTCAGCCAAAGCGACCATGGCCGTGGTGCAATACGGCCTTTCCAGCCCTTCCCCTCCCGGAGTTCCCGACCCATGCCCTCCCGCCTGCCTCGCCTCCTCGCCGTCGCGGCCAGCGTCGCCGCCGTCCTGCTCGCGCCCGCGGCCCGTGCCGCCGCGCCGGAGCCCAAGGTGCTCAACATCTACAACTGGTCGGACTACATCGCCGACGACACGTTGAAGAACTTCGAGAAGGAAACGGGCATCAAGGTCAACTACGACAACTACGACACCAACGAGATCCTGCACGGCAAGCTGGTGGCGGGCCACACGGGCTACGACATCGTCGTGCCCAGCGCGCACTTCGCCAAGATGCAGATCGAGGCCGGCCTGTTCCAGAAGCTCGACCGCAGCAAGCTCACGAACTGGGGCAACCTCGACCCCAACCTGTTGCAGCTGATGGCCAAGGTCGACCCGGGCAACCAGTACCTGGTCGACTGGCTGTGGGGTTACATCACCGTGGGCATCAACACCGGCAAGGTCAAGGCGGCGCTGGGCGGCCTGCCGATGCCCGAGAACCCGTGGTCGCTGATCTTCGATCCGAAGTACGCCGACAAGCTGAAGGGCTGCGGCGTCAGCTTCCTCGATTCGCCGTCCGAGGTGATGCCGATCGCGCTCGGCTACGTCGGCAAGCCGGCCTACAGCAAGAACGCCGCGGACTACGCGGTGGCCGAGGCGATGCTCAAGAAGATCCGCCCGGACGTCACGCGCTTCTCGTCGTCGGGCTACATCAACGACATGGTGGCCGGCTCGGTGTGCGCGGTGCTGGGTTACTCGGGCGACATCAACATCGCCCGCGCCCGCGCCATCAAGGAAAAGAACGGCAACGACATCGTCGCGTTCGTCCCCAAGAGCGGCTCGACCGTGTTCTTCGACTCGATGGCCATCCCGGCCGACGCGCCGCACCCGCAGAACGCGCTGCTGTTCATCAACTACATCTTGCGCCCCGAGGTGCACGCGTCGCTCACCAACAAGGTGTTCTACGCCAACCCGAACAAGGCCTCGCTGAAGTTCGTCAACAAGGACGTGGCGGCCAACCCGAGCGTGTTCCTCAAGCCGGAGGACCTGGCCAAGATGACCGTGCCCGACGCGCTGCCGCAGGACATCAAGCGCGTGCAGACGCGCGCGTTCACGACGTTCAAGACCGGACAGTGAGCCCCGCCCGCCCTCGCGTGCGCGGGACGCGCGCGCCGCGGCGGCATCGAACTGGCCTGTTTCCGGCCCGCTGATCGCGCTTTAGAACGGCGGGGTCCTGTCTACGATGAAGGTGCGGTGAATGCCTGCGAGGCCGGCATCGCGCCCGACCCATCAGGAACCCGCCATGCGCATCCAAGCCAACCCCAGCCCCGCCGCGACGCTGCCGGCCGCGACCCCCAAGTCCGGCCGCTCGCCGCACGCGCCGGCGATGAAGGCCGCGACGACGACCGCCGCCGCGCCGGCCGCAGCCAAGCCCGCTGCCGCGAAGCCGGCCGCGCCTGCCGTGCCGGTCGCCGCTCCTGCTGCCGCGCCCGTCGCCGCTGCGCCGGCCAAGGTCGCCACCGCGGCCCAGGCCGCCGAGGCTGCGGCCAAGCCCGAGACCTACGGCGGCGCCGGCAGCCTGCTCGACGCCCACGCCTGAGCGTCCGCGCGCGATACCGTCGCGCACCCGCCCGAATCGCCCCCTGTCCAACTCCGGCATGGGGTCTTTCGCCGTTGTCTTTGGACGATCCCGGGCCCTTGCCTAAGCTTGCGCGTTCCACCACGAGGGAATGCATGCCCAAGACCAAGAAGACCGCCGGCGCGAAGGTCGCCGCCGCCTCCACCGCCATCGACATCGGCATCAGCGCCAAGGATCGCGCCGCCATCGCCGACGGGCTGTCGCGCCTGCTGGCCGATACCTACACCCTGTACCTGACGACGCACAACTTCCACTGGAACGTCACCGGCCCGATGTTCAACACGCTGCACGCGATGTTCATGGGCCAGTACACCGAGCTGTGGAACGCCGTCGACCCCGTCGCCGAGCGCATCCGTTCGCTCGGCCACCCGGCCCCCGGCTCCTACGCCGCGTTCGGCCGCCTGAGCTCGCTGCCCGACGCCCCCGAGACGCCGCCCAAGGCGCTCGAGATGGTGCGTGTGCTCGTGGCCGGCCACGAGGCCGTCGCCCGCACCGCGCGCGCCCTGTTCCCGCTGGCCGACAAGGCCGGCGACGAGCCCACCGCCGACCTGCTCACCCAGCGCCTGACCGTGCACGAGCAGACGGCGTGGATGCTGCGCTCGCTCCTCGAAGACTGATCGAAGCCGCAGGCCATTCCATGCGCGTCGCCATCGTCACGTTCGACGGCTTCAACGAGCTCGACTCCTTCATCGCGCTGGGCCTGATCAACCGCCTGCGCACGTCCGGCGTGCATGCCGAGATCGCCAGCCCGTCGGCGCAGGTCACGTCGATGAACGGCGTCACCGTCACGGCGCAGCAGCCGCTGGAGTTCGTGACGGACGCCGACGTCGTGCTGTTCGGCAGCGGCATCTACACCCGTGCCATCGCCGAGAACGCGGCGCTGATGGATCGCATCGTGCTCGACCCGACGCGCCAGCGGATCGGCGCGCAGTGCTCGGGCACGCTGCTGCTGGCGCGGCTGGGCCTGCTCGGCGACGCGCCCGCCTGCACCGACCTCACCACCAAGCCGTGGGTGGTCGCGGCGGGGGTGCGGGTGTCCGACTTGCCGTTCACCGCGCGCGGCCCTATCGCGACGGCCGGCGGCTGCATGGCTTCGGTCTACCTCGCCACCTGGGTGATGTGGCGCGCCGCCGGTCGCGAGGCCACGCGCCAGGCGCTGCACTACGCGGCGCCGGTCGGCGAGAAGGATGCGTGGGTCGACCACGCGCTGAAGGTCGTCGGCGACGCGCTGGGCGACGCTGCGACACCCTGAGAACGCGCCGGCAACGTTCGCTTGCAGCTTTCCGCGCCGCGACGCGGCCACAAGCGTGGGGGGCGGGCACGCCCGCGTGAATCCGAACCCATCACGCTGGCATGATCGCGCCTTTGCCGACCGTCGAGTGGAGAGGTGTCGAACATGGCGCGAGCCCAGAACAACAAGTCCGTGCGCGCTGGCGCGCTCGCGTGCGCGGCCGCCGCGGCGCTGTCGCTGGGCCTGGCCGGCTGCGGCCAGAAGAAGACGGAGCTGGGCGAAGGCGGCTCGGTGGTGAGCGGCTCGGCCGGCCCGGCAGGCGCGCAGAACGCGAGCCACGAGCTGGTCCGGTGCGACGCGCCGGTCGCCACGATGGCGCTGGTCGAGAACCCGAACGGCTACACGATGGCCGGCGGCTACAACCTGCCGCAGTCGCCCGTGCCGCTGGTGCGCCTGATCGCGCAGCAGAGCGGATGTTTTCGCATCGTCGACCGCGCCGCCGGCCTGCACGCGACGGTGCAGGAGCAGCAGCTGAAGGACTCGGGCATCCTGGGCGACGCCGTCAAGGTGCGCAAGGGCCAGGGCTACGCCGCGCAGTACACGATCACGCCCAGCCTCACGTTCAGCGAGCGCGACGCCGGCCGCGAGCTCGGCGGCATCATGAGCCACATCCCGGTGCTCAACAAGTTCGTGGGCTTGGCCGACAGCGTCAAGCTCAAGGAGGCGCAGGTCGCGCTGCTGCTGACCGACAACGAGACGACCGAGCAGCTCGCGGCCGCGACGGGCTCGGTGCGCGTCACCGACCTCGGCATGGCCGGCCTCATGCTGGGCCGCGCGGGCGGCGCCGCCGGCGCGGGCTGGAGCAACACGAACGAGGGCAAGGTGATCGCCGCGGCCTTCCTCGACGCGCACAACCAGCTCGTGACGCAGCTGCGCATGCTGCAGGCCAAGGATTTGCCGCCGCCGGTGCCGACGAAGAACTCGAAGCAGGGCTGAGGCAGCGCATCACCCTGCGCGCAGCCGCAGGATCCACCCTGCCGAGGTGCCGCCCCGGAACAAAGTCCCATCGCGCGCCGGCGTCGACAGCCCCGGACGGCGATAATCACGGGTTAACCCCGCACTTTCCAGCGCTCGCCCGGTTCCGGGCCGGCGCACACGACCATGTCCGCCGAACTCGCCACCCAGGTGCGCCGCCGTCGCACCTTCGCCATCATCTCCCACCCCGATGCGGGCAAGACCACGCTCACCGAGAAGCTGCTGCTGTTCTCGGGCGCGATCCAGATCGCCGGGTCGGTGAAGGCGCGCAAGGCGGCGCGGCACGCGACGTCCGACTGGATGGAGATCGAGAAGCAGCGCGGCATCTCGGTGGCGTCGTCGGTGATGCAGATGGAGTACCGCGACTGCGTCATCAACCTGCTCGACACCCCGGGCCACCAGGACTTCTCCGAAGACACCTACCGCGTGCTCACCGCCGTCGACGCCGCGCTGATGGTGATCGACGCGGCCAACGGCGTCGAGCCGCAGACGCGCCGCCTGCTGCAGGTCTGCCGCGCGCGCAACACGCCCATCCTCACGTTCGTCAACAAGATGGACCGCGAGGTGCAGGAACCGCTGGCGCTGATGGACGAGATCGAGCGCGAGCTGGGCATGAGCGTGGTGCCGTTCACCTGGCCGGTGGGCATGGGCAAGCTGTTCGGCGGCGTGGTCGACCTGCGCAAGAAGCAGATGCGCGTGTTCGCGCCGGGCGAGGATCGCGTGGGCGGCGACGAGGAGGTGCTGACCGACCTGGACGCGCCCGAGAACGCCGAGCGCTTCGGCATGGGCTGGGGCCAGTCGCAGGGCGAGATCGAGCTGCTGGGCGCCGCGGCGCCCGCGTTCGACGAGGAGGCCTTCCTCGAGGGCAAGCAGACGCCGATGTTCTTCGGCTCGGCGATCAACAACTTCGGCGTGCAGGAAGTGCTGGACGCGCTCGTGAGCCTGGCGCCCGCGCCCGGCGCGCGCCCCGCGATGCAGCGCGAGGTGCAGCCCGACGAATCGAAGTTCACCGGCGTGGTCTTCAAGATCCAGGCCAACATGGACCCGTCGCATCGCGACCGCATCGCGTTCCTGCGCGTGGCCTCGGGCCACTTCGAGCGCGGCATGCGGCTCAAGGTGGTGCGCTCGGGCAAGGAGCTGCGCCCGAACACCGTCGTGTCGTTCCTGTCGCAGCGCCGCGAGCTGCTGGACGAGGCGTTCGCCGGCGACATCATCGGCATCCCCAACCACGGCGTGCTGCAGCTGGGCGACACGCTCACCGAAGGCGAGCAGCTGCAGTTCACCGGCCTGCCGTTCTTCGCGCCGGAGCTGTTCCGCTCGGTCGAGGTGGCCGATCCGCTCAAGACCAAGCAGCTGCGCGCGGGCCTCACCCAGCTCGGCGAGGAAGGCGCGATCCAGGTGTTCCGGCCGGTGCTGGGCACGGTGCTGCTGCTGGGCGCGGTCGGCCAGCTGCAGTTCGAAGTGGTGGCGCACCGCCTCGAGCACGAGTACGGCGTGCGCGCGCGCATCACGCCCGCGCGTTACGCGCTCGCGCGCTGGGTCACATGCGACCCGGACGACGGCGGCGACAAGGAGCTGCAGCGTTTCATCGACGCCAACGCCCACCGCATCGCCTACGACGCGGTCGACGCGCCGGCCATCCTCGTGGAGTACGCGCCCGAGCTGCGCGCCGTCGAGGCCAACTGGCCCAAGATCAAGTTCCACGCGCTGCGCGAGCACGCCGGCCTGATCTTCCAGAAGCGGCTGGACGACTGAACTTCCGCGCACGGACCACGTCTACACGAGCCCGCCACTCGCGCCGCGCCATGACTCGCAAGTTCCCGCTCATCTGCCTTGCCGGCGCCGCCCTGCTGGCGCTGGCCTCCGCCGACGCGCCCGCCGCCGCCCAGTGGACGGGCGCCCTGCAGCGCCAGAACGCCGCGCCCGTCACCTGGGAGCAGCTGGAGCACGTGCGCTGGATCGCCGACGGCCGCGACGACGCCCCGCGCAAGATCTACGTCTTCCTCGATGCCAACTGCAAGTACTGCACGAAGTTCTGGTCGGACGCGCGCCCGTGGGTGGACGCCGGCAAGGTGCAGCTGCGCCACATCATGGTGGGCGTGATCGCGCCCAGCAGCGCCGGCAAGGCCGCCACGCTGCTGGCCGACCCCGATCCTGCCAGGCGCCTCGCCTCGTTCGAGCAGGCGCATGCGTTCGGCGTCGTGCGCATGATGGCCGGCGGGCCGCACCAGTCGCTGGAGGATCCGAACCTCGCGCCGCTGGACCCGGTGCCGCCCGCGCTGGCGCGCACCATCGCCGACGACGAGGCCCTGATGCGTTCGTTCGGCCTGCTGGGCACGCCGGGCATCGTGTTCCGCTCGCTGGACGGCCACGTCGTCGCCAAGCCGGGGCTGTCGCCCGAGGAGCTGCCGCAGGTCCTCGGGGCGCTGTAGCGGGCGCACGGGCTGGGCGAGAATCCGCCCATGGCCTCGCGCGTCTCCCTCTACCTCGACCTGATCCGCTGGAACCGCCCCGCCGGCTGGCTGCTGCTGCTGTGGCCCACGCTGGCCGCGCTGTGGATCGCCTGCGACGGGTTTCCCGGCTGGCACCTGCTGGTGGTGTTCACGCTCGGCACGATCCTGATGCGCAGCGCCGGCTGCTGCATCAACGACGTCGCCGACCGCGACTTCGACAAGCACGTCAAGCGCACCGCGCAGCGGCCCGTCACCAGCGGCGCGCTATCGGTGAAGGCGGCGCTGACCTTCGGCGCGGTGCTCGCGCTGCTGGCGTTCTGCCTGGTGCTGACCACCAACCCGCCGACGATCCTGCTGTCGTTCGCGGCGCTGGCGATCACGCTGGCCTACCCGTACGCGAAGCGCTTCGTCTCGATGCCGCAGGCCGTGCTGGGCGTGGCGTTCAGCTTCGGCATCCCGATGGCGTTCTGCGCGGCGACGGGGGCGCACGACTGGTCGCTGTCGGCGATCCCGGCCGCGGTGCCCGCGCTCGCGTGGCTGCTGCTGCTGGGCAACCTGTTCTGGGTGCTGGCCTACGACACCGAGTACGCGATGGTCGACCGCGACGACGACGTGAAGATCGGCATCCGCACCTCCGCGATCACGCTGGGCCGCTTCGACGTCGCCGGCGTGATGGCGTTCTACGCGGCCTACCTGCTGTCCTGGCTGTACCTGGGCCTGAAGCTGGGCCTGGGCCCGGCGTACGCGGTGGGCATCGTGATCGCGGGCCTGCAGGCGGGCTGGCACTTCACGCTGATCTGGGGCCGCACGCGCGAAGGCTGCTTCCGCGCCTTCCGCGCCAACCACTGGCTGGGCGCGGCGGTGTTCGCGGGCGTGGTGCTGTCGTTCGTGATCCACGGGCACGGGGCGCTGGGATGAGCGCCGTCACGCTGCGCGCCGTCGAGCGTGCGCAGTGGCCCGTCGTCGAGAACCTGATGCAGTTCTACAACTACGAGCTGAGCGCGTGGTATCCGATCGCGTTCGCCGCCGACGGCCGCTACGCGATCGCCTCGAAGGCCGACTACCTCGCCCGGCCCGGCACGAACGCGTGGCTGATCCTGGTGGACGACGAGCTGGCCGGCTTCGCGGTGATCGACGACGAGCTGGTCGACGAGCGGCGCGACCTCAACCTCGGCTACTTCTTCGTCGGCCGGCGCTTCCGCGGCCGCGGCGTCGGCGCGGCGGCGTTCGGCGGCCTGCTCGCGCGCTACCCGGGCCGGTGGGAGCTGTACTACCTGGCGCGCAACCAGGCCGCCGCCGCGTTCTGGCCCAAGGCGTTCGCGCGCGCCGGGCTCGCGCAGGTCGCCGTGAGCGACGCGCACCTGTTCGGCAAGGACTGCGTGATGAACCGCTTCGACGCGCCGGTGCCGCGCGTGGACGTCGGCTAACCGCCGAACTCGTCGCCCAGTTCCTTCGCGCGCGCCTGCGCCGCGCGCAGCGCCGCGATGATCGCCGGCTTCACGCCTGCGGCCTCCATCGACGTGATCGCGGCATGGGTCGTCCCGCCTTTCGATGTGACGCGAGCGCGCAGCGTCTCGGGCGGCTCGTCGCTCGCGCGCGCGAGCGAGGTCGCGCCCTTGAACGTCGCTTGTGCCAGGCGCCGGCCCTGCTCGGGGCTGAGGCCCATGTCGGCGGCGGCCTGCACCATGGCCTCGATGAAGAAGAACACGTAGGCCGGGCCGGAGCCCGAGAGCGCGGTGACGGCGTCCAGGTCGCTCTCCTGCGCGACCCACAGCGTCTCGCCCGTGGGTGCGAGCACGCGCTCGATGGCGGCGCGGTCGTCGGCGGAGACCGCGGCGCGGGCGAACAGGCCGGCGATGCCCTCGCCGATCAGTGCCGCCGTGTTGGGCATCGCGCGCACCACGCGCTCGCTGCCGGTGGCGCGCGCGATGGCGTCGCTGCGGATGCCCGCCATCACCGACAGGTGCAGCGCGCGGGCGACGTGGGCCGCACACGGCGCCGCGGCCTCGACGAACACCTGCGGCTTGACGGCCCACACGACGATGTCCGCGCCGGCCAGCGCGGCGTCGCCGGCGGCTTGCACCCGCACGCCAAATTTCTCACGGACGATGTCGGCTTGTGGCGCGAACGGCTCGACCACCACGACGCGCTCGGCCGGATGCCCGGCCGCGACCAGTCCGCCCAGGATGGCGCAGGCCATGTTGCCCCCGCCCACGAAGGCGAGCAGCGGGGCGGCGGCAGGCGCCGAAGGCCCCTGGGATGGCGCGGTCGGGGGGGTCGGGTTCATCATGGCGCGAGTTTAGGTTGAGCCCTGGCCGTAACCCGCATGAAACTGAACCGCAGGGGTCATGCAAAAGTTGCATGAGCCTCGGTGACTAATTCGGCGGGGTCCGGCCTACAGTGCGCACCACTCCCGGCGCGGGCCTCTCCGATCGAGTCCGCCTGCGCCCGAAGGATCTTGCGGGTCGCCGCTCACGAGGCCGACGCGACATCCGCGAATCTCAATCAGACACAAGGAATTTGTCATGAGCAATCTGTCGTACGTCGCCCCGACCGATGACAGCCCCTGGGGCACCTACCTGTCCCAGGTCGACCGCGTGGTGCCCTACCTCGGCAACCTGGGCCGCTGGGCCGAGACCCTCAAGCGCCCGAAGCGCGCGCTGATCGTCGACGTGCCCATCGAGCTGGACAACGGCACGGTCGCCCACTTCGAAGGCTTCCGCGTGCAGCACAACCTGTCGCGCGGCCCGGGCAAGGGCGGCGTGCGCTACCACCCGGACGTCACGCTGGAAGAAGTGATGGCGCTGTCGGCGTGGATGACGGTCAAGTGCGCGGCGGTGAACCTGCCGTTCGGCGGCGCCAAGGGCGGCATCCGCGTCGACCCCAAGAAGCTGTCGCAGCCGGAACTCGAGCGCATGACGCGCCGCTACACCAGCGAGATCGGCCTGATCATCGGGCCGCAGAAGGACATCCCGGCGCCGGACGTGAACACCAACGGCCAGATCATGGCCTGGATGATGGACACGTATTCGATGAACACCGGCTCCACGTCCACCGGCGTGGTCACGGGCAAGCCGATCCACCTCGGCGGCTCGGCCGGCCGCGTCAAGGCCACGGGCCGCGGCGTGTTCGTCACGGGCAGGGAAGCCGCTCGCCGCACGGGCCTGGACCTGAACGGCGCGCGCGTCGCCGTGCAGGGCTTCGGCAACGTGGGCGGCTCGGCCGCCGAGCTGTTCGGCCAGGCCGGCTCGATCGTCGTCGCCGCGCAGGACCACACCGGCACGATCTACAACGCCAAGGGCTTCGACCTGTCGGAACTGATGCCGCACGTCGCCCGCACCGGCGGCGTTGCGGGCTTCAAGGGCGCCGACTCGATGAAGTCCGAGGAGTTCTGGGACGTCGACTGCGAGATCATGATCCCGGCCGCGCTGGAAGGCCAGATCACCGAGGCGCGCGCCAAGCGCATCAAGGCCAAGATGATCCTCGAAGGCGCCAACGGCCCGACGACCCCGGCCGCCGACGACATCTTCGCCGAGCGCAAGATCCTCGTCGTGCCCGACGTCATCTGCAATGCCGGCGGCGTGACGGTGTCGTACTTCGAGTGGGTGCAGGACTTCTCCAGCTTCTTCTGGAGCGAGGACGAGATCAACGTCCGCCTGGACAAGATCATGGTCGACGCGCTCAAGAAGATCTGGGAGACGGCTGACCGCCACAAGGTCACGCTGCGCACCGCCACGTTCGCGGTCGCCTGCGAGCGGATCCTGATCGCGCGCGAAGAGCGCGGCCTGTATCCCTGAGCCGACGCTTCGCGTCTGCGAACGAAAGGGCCCCGCGGGGCCCTTTTTCGTTGTGGCGACGATGCGCGTCAGGCCGCCGGGCGCGGCGCGGCGTCCGCGGTGTCGGGCGCGTCGTCCGCGGCCGGTGCGGATGGCGGCGGCGGCGCGGGCGCCGCGTCGGTGCTGAGCACCACGCGCTGCACCTTGGCCGAGCCGCCGTCCTGCGACGGCTCCTCCGGGCTCTTCTCGTGCGGCTTGACGGTGGAGCGGATCACCATGATGCGGTTCAGCACGTCGAACCAGAACGGCGCGCCCAGCATCACCGCCAGCGCCGTCACGAGCCAGCCGAAGCCCATGCGCACGACGGCATAGACCGGGTTGCGGCCGAAGGCGCAGGACTCGGACAGCGCGCCCGCGCCGTCGGCGCTCGCGTTGCAGAACTGCGTGGGCCACAGCTGCGTCTCGGCGCCCGCGGTGGTGGGCGACTCCCAGCCGATGGGCATGGTGACGGCGTCGAGCTCGCCGCGCGCGAGCGTGATCGTGGCGAGCTCGTCGCCCGCGCTGGCCGACGCCGGCGCCTTGGCCGCGGCGGCCCGGCTGACGACGACGTCGCGGAAGGTCTTGTCGTGCGTCAGCCGATGCAGGATGTGCAGCGCGTCGACGTTGAGCACCACGGCCGCCAGCAGTCCGATCGTGAACAGCAGCGCCTGCGTGCGCCGCTTGTACCAGCCCGAGGCGCGATCCATCGCCCCGTCGAACCACTGCTCCACGGCCTTGCGCACCTTGGCGATGTCGCCGTTGGCGTAGTCGATGCCGGCGATCACCGTGCGCGCCAGGTGGTCGGGCAGCAGCGCGGCCTGCTTGCGCAGCAGGTCGATCGTCAGCGGGCCCGGCGACGCGGTGGTGGCGGCGTCGCCCTGGCTGGCCGGGCCGCGCGCGATGAAGTCGATGAACGCGGTGGCGAAATGCGCGGTGGGGATGTACGACGGCAGGTTGCGGCGCGCGCCGAGGCGCATGTGCTTGTCGGCGCCGGTGCCCATCACCATCCAGCTGCTGCGCAGGTTCTTGTGGTCGTAGCCACCCTGGAACAGCGAGTAGATGATCGGGTGCGAGTACAGCGCCTGCGTGGTCTTGCCGTCGGGGTCGTCCAGCAGCGTGCGCATCGCGCGCTCCAGGTCCATCGCGCGCCACTTCAGCAGCGCCTCGATCCATTCCTTGATGGCCGTGCAGATCAGCGACATCAGCAGGAACAGGAACACCATTCCGATGGCGACTTCCAGCGTTTCCGAATTCAGCATGGCTCTCCTCCGCCCTGGCAAGGCGGCAAGCCTACGACTGCGGGGGCGGCTTGGCGTCCGTCGAATTGGGGAGCTGGGCTGTCGGCGGGCTGTGGCCGGTGGCCGCGCGCAGGGGCTCTCGTCCCGGTTCGCGCCGTGAGCCTGCGCCTGCGGTACCGTCGCGCGATGAACGACATCACGCTCGCCACCCTCGCCGCGTTTCCCGACCAGCTCGAGGCGCACTTCGCCGTCTTCCCGCCCGAGTTCCGCCACTGGGCGCCGCCGTCGTGGGACGGCGTGCCCAGCGAGGCGCTGACCGCCCTCGAGCAGCTGTGCCACGTGCGCGACATCGAGATCGACGGCTACCAGCTGCGCATCCGCCGCACGCTGGCCGAGGACCAGCCGCTGCTCGCGTCGATCGACACCGACGCCCTCGTGCGCGAGCGCGCCTACGCGCGTGACGAGCCCGCGCGCGTGCTCGCGAGCTTCCGTGCCGCGCGCGCCGCCACGATGGAGATGATCTCCGGCCTGTCCGACGCCCAGCTCGCGCGCACCGCCGTCTTCGAAGGCTACGGCCCGCTGACGCTGCGCAGCCTGATCCACTACCTGTGCAGCCACGACCAGCAGCACCTGGCGGGGCTGCAGTGGGTGCTCGGAAAGGCGTACGCGTCGCGCGTGCAGGGTCGCTGATTCGGGCTGCTCCTCGCCGTGCTGCTGCGCCACCGCATGCTCTTGGCCGTGCGCCGCTGAGACTTTCCGTCGGCATGGCGCGTGCCGGAGGCCCGGGCCGCAACATCCGCCGTCCGCGGCTCGCCTGAGTGCGGCGCCCGCACGAAATCCCGCCGAAAATTGGTTGCAAGACGTTAGATACGGGCCGCGGTACCCAGTTTCAGCGATGCAGCATGAAAGCGCTTTCGTTAGGATCGGCGCGCGCGCGGCGGAACCGGTTCCATCGTGCGTGCCCGAAGTTCCCGAAAACCATACGCATGAGGCAAGCATGATGAAACTCCGCACCCTTCTCGTGACGGCGGCCGCAGCGCTGCTCGGTCACGCCGCCCAGGCGCAGTCCTGGCAACTCGTCTGGTCGGACGAGTTCAACGGTTCCATCAGTCCGGACTGGGTCTTCGAGACCGGCGGCGGCGGCTGGGGCAACAACGAGCTCGAGTACTACCGGCGCGAGAACGCGACGGTGGAGAACGGCAACCTTGTCATCACGGCCAAGCGCGAGGACTTCGGCGGCTACCACTACACCTCGGCCCGCATGAAGACGCAGGGCAAGAAGTCGTGGACGTACGGCCGCATGGAGGCGCGCATCAAGCTGCCGGTCAAGCAGGGCACGTGGCCGGGCTGGTGGATGCTGGGCAGCAACATCAGCAGCGTGGGCTGGCCGGCGTCGGGCGAGCTCGACATCATGGAGCAGATCAACACCGGCAACACGGTGTACGGCACCGCGCACTGGCAGGCCGCCAACGGCACGCAGGCCGACTACGGCAACAGCATGGTCACCACGCCGGGCGACTACCACGTGTACGCGATCGAATGGGACAAGGACTACATCAAGTGGTTCGTCGACGGCACGCAGTACCACATCATGCAGATCACCAACGGCACGGGCAACACGCAGGCGTTCTCCAAGGACTTCTTCCTGCTGCTGAACATGGCCGTGGGCGGCAACTGGCCCGGCTTCAACATCGACGACGGCGCGCTGCCGGCCAAGATGTACGTCGACTACGTGCGCGTCTACCAGAAGGCCGCGGCGCCGGTCAGCATCAAGATCGAGGCCGAGAACTGGGCCGTGATGAGCGGCGTCCAGACCGAGGCGTGTTCCGAAGGTGGCCTGGACGTGGGCTGGATCGACGCCAACGACTGGATCGTGTGGGACGTCAACGTGCCCACGGCCGGCACGTACACGGTGTCGTACCGCGTCGCCAGCCTCGACGGCGGCGGCGTGATCCAGCTGGAGAAGGCCGGCGGCAGCCCGGTCTACGGCAGCGTGTCGGTGCCCAAGACCGGCGGCTGGCAGAACTGGACGACCGTCTCGCACCAGCTCAACCTGCAGGCGGGCCAGCAGCAGATCGCCGTGAAGGCGCTGGCGGGCGGCTTCAACATCAACTACCTCACGTTGACGAAGTAGGCCTCGGCGAAAGGCGGCCGCGCCCCGGGGCGTGGCCGCCTCCTTCATTTGGGCGGGAATACCGCCTTGCGCCGCGCCAGCGATTCGGGCGGCCACATCTCCGCGCTGCGGTAGTACTCGGGCACCACCGGCACGTCGTCGGACAACTGCACCCACGGCTGCCTGGTCGACGTGAAGATGTGGATGTCGGGCGGGAAGCGGTCGGGCTCGTCGAGCGTGCCCACGCGCACGAAGCTCACCAGCGGGCTGCTGTAGTGGCTCCAGAGCGCCACGCGGCACGTCGGGCAGCGCGCGATGCGCTGGCCGTTGCCGCTGTGGGACGGCGTGTCGACGACGTCCACCGGCCCGGCGAGCAGCTCGACGCGGTCGGTCTCGATCAGCAGGTTCAGCGCGAACGACGCGCCCGTCTCGCGCTGGCACCAGCGGCAGTGGCAGCAGTGGACGAACATGGGCCGAGCGTGCAGGCGGTAGCGCACGGCGCGGCAGTCGCAGCCGCCGTCGAAGAACTCGTCGCTCATTGAAAAAATCCTCGCGTCGTTGCCGATGCGAGGATTCTGACTGCCGGAGCGCTGCATGTCGCCGGCGCTGCCGCTCAAGCTTTGGCTGAGAAGTTCCAGGGAGCTGCGGAGCCGGCTCTGCCGGGCCGCTCGCGGCCGGCCCCTCGGGGGCAGGGAGCGCAAGCGACCGTGGGGCTCAGTGTTCCCCCGCCAGCAGCGCCGCGTTGCCGCCGGCCGCCGCCGTGTTGATCGTCAACGTCTGCTCCGCGCAGAAGCGGAACAGGTAGTGCGGGCCGCCGGCCTTCGGGCCCGTGCCGGACAGGCCTTCGCCGCCGAACGGCTGCACGCCCACCACCGCGCCGATCATGTTGCGGTTGACGTAGACGTTGCCCACCTTGGCCAGGCGTGCGAGGCGCTGCGCGCGGCTGTCGATGCGGGTCTGGATGCCCAGCGTCAGGCCGTAGCCGAGCTGGTTGATCTCGCCCATCACCGCGTCGACGTCGCCGTTCCAGCGCACCACGTGAAGCACCGGGCCGAAGATCTCCTCCTTCAGGTCGGCGATCCGGCCCAGCTCGAAGGCCACCGGCGTGACCAGTCGCGGGAAGCTCGACGACAGCGGGGTCTCGCCCAGCAGCTTGGCGTCCTTCTTCAGTCGTGCGACGTTGCGCGAGACGTTGGCGTAGGCCTCGTCGTCGATGACGGGGCCGACGTCGGTCGACAGCCGCGCCGGATCGCCGACGTTGAGTTCGGCCAGCGCGCCGCGGATCATCGCGATGACGCCGTCGGCGATGGACGCGTGCACCACCAGCAGCCGCAGCGCCGAGCAGCGCTGGCCGGCGGAGCGGAACGCGCTCTGCACGACGGCGTCGACCACCTGCTCGGGCAACGCGCTGGAATCCACGATCATCGCGTTCAGGCCGCCGGTCTCGGCGATGAACGGCACGATGGGGCCGTCCTTGTGCGCCAGCGTGCGCTGGATGATCTTGGCCACCTGCGTGGAGCCGGTGAAGCAGACGCCGGCGGTGTGCGCATGCGCGGTGAGCGCGGCGCCCACCGTCTCGCCGGGGCCGTGCAGCAGCACCAGCGCATCGCGCGGGACGCCCGCCTCGTGCAGCAGTTCGACCATGCGCGCCGCGACGGCGGGCGTCTGCTCGGCGGGCTTGGCGGCGACGGTGTTGCCCGCCACCAGCGCGGCCACGACCTGGCCGGCGAAGATGGCCAGCGGGAAGTTCCACGGCGAGATGCAGACGAACACGCCGCGGCCGTTCATGCGCAGCTCGTTGCTCTCGCCGGTCGGGCCGGGCAGCGTCTCGTCCTGCAGGCGGATCTGCGCCTGGTCGGCGTAGTAGCGGCAGAAGTCGACGGCCTCGCGCACTTCGGCCACGCAGTCGCCCAGCGTCTTGTGCGCCTCCTTGACCAGCAGGCCGCAGAACTCGGCCAGGCGCGCGTCCAGCAGGTCGCCGGCGCGGCGGATGATGGCGGCGCGCTCGTCCACCGGGCGCTCGTTCCAGCCCTCGAAGCCGGCGTCGAGCCTGGTCATCGCGGCGGCGACCTCCTCGCCGGTGGCCTCGGCGACCTTGGGCACGACGGCGGCGGCGATGGCGGCGTCCAGCGGCGCGCGCTCGGCGATCACGGCCAGGTCGGCGCCGGTGGAATTGCGTCGCTGCAGGCCGTGGTCGACCGGGTACAGGTGCGCCGGCATCGGGAACGCCGGCGGGCGGGCGGTGGTCATCGGCGAGGCCAGCAGGCGCTCGACGTCGACGCCCGCATCGGCCAGCTGGTGCACGAAGCTCGAGTTGGCGCCGTTCTCCAGCAGGCGGCGCACGAGGTAGGCCAGCAGGTCGCGGTGCTCGCCCACGGGCGCGTACACGCGGCACGGGATCGCCGGATCCTTCATCACCTCGCGGTAGATGCCCTCGCCCATGCCGTGCAGGCGCTGCATCTCGAACGCGGCGCCCCTGACGCGCGCCATCTGCAGGATCGCGGCGATGGTGCCGGCGTTATGCGTGGCGAACTGCGGGTAGATCACCTCGGCGTGGCCGATCAGCGCGCGGGCGCAGGCCAGGTAGGAGATGTCGGTGTGCTCCTTGTGCGTGAACACCGGGTAGCCCGACAGGCCGCCTTCCTGCGCGCGCTTGATCTCGCCGTCCCAGTACGCGCCCTTGACCAGGCGCACCATGAAGCGCAGGTGGTGCTTGCGGGCGATGGCGGCGACGGCGTCGACGACCTGCAGCGCGCGCGTCTGGTACGCCTGCACGGCCAGGCCGAAGCCCTGCCATTTCGGGAAGCTGGCGGCGATGCGCTCGGCGAGCGCGTCCAGCACGTCCAGCGACAGCTCGAGGCGGTCGGTCTCCTCGGCGTCGATCGTGAGGTTCAGGTTGGCGCCGGCGGCCAGCTCGACGAGCGTCCACACGCGCGGCAGCAGCTCGGCGAACACACGCTCGCGCTGGGCGTCCTCGTAGCGCGAGAACAGCGCCGACAGCTTGATCGAGATGCCGTCCGCGTTCTGCGGCGACGCGGCGACCTGGCCGCGCGAGATCGCCTTGATCGCGTTGGCGTACGACGCGAGGTAGCGCTCGGCGTCGTGCTCGGTGCGGGCGCCCTCGCCCAGCATGTCGTACGAGAAGCGCAGGCCCGACGCCGCTGTGCCCGCGCCGCGGCGCGCGCTCTCGACGTCCCTGCGCTGGTCCTGCGCCTCGTCCATCGCCTCGCCGATGGTGCGGCCCAGCACGAACTGGCGGCCCAGCAGCTGGATGGCGCGCACCGTGGCGGCCACCACCGTCTTGGCGCCCAGGCGCTTGAGCAGGCCGCCCTCGCCGTCGGCGTCGGGCAGGAACTTCTTGGACAGCGAGATCGCGCTGGCGGAGATGCCGGCCAGCATCTTGTGCGGGCCGTCGACCACGGAGTCGGCGTCGAACTCGGCGCGGCCCAGCTGGTCGGCGGTCAGCGCGATGGCGGTCTCGACGTCGGGCACGCGCAGCAGCGCCTCGGCCAGGCGCATCAGGGCCAGGCCTTCCGCGCTGGAGATCGGGTACTCGCGCAGCAGCGACTCCATCGCCCAGAACGGCGCCGGCTTCTCGCGCACCGCCTCCACCCAGGGGCGGCCGGCGCGGATCACCTCGGCCCAGTCGAGCTGGCCGGTGAGCGTGGCGAGCGCGGCCTCGACGACGTCCACTTCCGGGCGATACGGGTAAGGCAGGCGAGCCTGTTGCGGCTTCGCGACAAACGGGGAGGCGGACGATGACATGGCGGTGTAAATCCTGACTGGATAATCTGGTAGCTTAGATGGAGAATCCACGAGATAAATTCGGATTTCGCCAGAGACCCCGGAGATTCGTCCCGCATGAACAAGCCCCAGCCCGAACCGTCTACGGTGTCGAATCTGTCGAACGACAAGGGAATCGACAAGATCGACGCCCGCATCCTGCGCGTGCTGCAGCGGGACGGTCGCATCAGCAACCTGAAGCTCGCCGAGGAGGTGCACCTGTCGCCCACGGCGGTGCTCGAACGCGTGAAGCGCCTGACGCGCGAGAACTTCATCCTCGGCTACGAGGCCCGGCTGAACCCCAACAAGCTCGGGGCCAGCATGATGGTGTTCATCGAGGTGCTGCTGGATCGCACCGCGCCGGACATCATGGACACCTTCAAGGCGGCCGTCCAGACCCGTCCCGAGATCCTCGAGTGCCACCTCGTGGCCGGTGGCTTCGACTACCTGATCAAGACGCGCGTGGCCGACATGGCCGCCTACCGCGAGATGATCGCGTCGGTCATCTGGAGCCTGCCGGGCGTGCGCGAGACGCGCACCTACACGGTGATGGAAGAGGTCAAGACGACCAACGCGCTGCCCATCTGAGTGCGCGCGCCGCATTGCCGCACATTGCTCGGCGCGGCGGCGGCAATTCAGTGACCGGTTCGACGGGCCTTTTGGCACCGTTGAGGCCATGCCGTCCGCCGAACCCGACCTGCGCGAGGCCGCCGCTGCCGCGGCCGAACCTGCCGCTGCAGCGGCCAACGATGCCGTCGTGCCCGCGCGTGCGCGTCACGCGCGTGGCCGCGCGCGGCCGCGACCCCGCGCGGGCGCCGAGCGCGCGCCCGAGCCGGCCGGCGCGCTCGACGACGTCGACCGCCGCCTGCTGGGCATCCTTCAGGTCGACGGCCGCATCACCAACCTGAAGCTCGCCGCGGCGGTGGGGCTGTCGTCGGCCAGCACGCACGAGCGCATGAAGCGCCTGGTGCGCGACGGCACCATCCTGGGCTTCGGCGCGCGCCTGAACCCGACGCTGCTGCAGGCCGGCATGCTCGTGTTCGCCGAGGTGCGGCTGGCCGACATGAGCAACGAGGTCAACGCCGCGTTCAAGGCGGCCGTGCAGCTGCGCCCCGAGATCCTCGAGTGCCACGAGGTGGCCGGCGGCTTCGACTACCTTCTCAAGACGCGCGTCGCCCACATGGGTGCTTACCGCGACCTGGTGGCCGCCGTCGCCTGGAGCCTGCCCGGCGTGCGCGACGTCCGCACCTTCGCGGTGATGGAGGAGCTCAAGAACACGACGGCCCTGCCGCTGCCCGCTGCGTCAGCCGGCCCGTGAACTAGTTGACAGGTCGCACCCCCCATCGGTGGCCCCCCACGGTGGGGATGCCTTTGGTTACCTCGTTCGGCAAAGTCACGTCATCGATTGAACGACGACGTTCACAGCCGCCACACACCGAACCGAACGAGGGTCTCCATGTACGCAGCCGCCGCCATCGCTCCCGTCACGCAGCAAGCCGCCAACGACTGGGCGCGCAGCCAGGCCGCCCGCACGATGGTGCGCGCCGCGATGAACAGCAACGCCGTCATCTACCGCCGCACCTGGCCGACGCTGGAAGCGATCGAGACGCTGGGCGAGGCCGAGTACGACCCGACGTTGAAGTTCGACGGCTTCATGGACTCGACGCTGGACCTGCGCGACGGCTTGTCCGTCGTGGAAGTGTTCGCACCGATCTGCGACTGCGACGCGCTGCAGGAATTCGCGCTGCTGCGCGGCCACCGCTGATCCTTCGGGCCGCTCACGCTGGAGGGTGTGAGCGGCTACTCCGAAGCCTGGGAAGGCTTCGCGGGACGCGCGCCGAAGATCGCCGTCCCGATCCGCACCCAGGTCGCCCCTTCGGCGACCGCCGCCTCGAGGTCGGCGCTCATGCCGATCGACAGGGTGTCCAGCCCCAGCCCCTCGGCATTCATCGCCTCGAGCAGCTTGCGCAGCGCGCGATGCGGCGCGCGCTGGGCGGCGAGGTCACCGGCCGGCTCGGGGATGGCCATCAGGCCGCGCAGCTTCAGCCGCGGCAGCGTCGCCACCTCGTGCGCCAGCGCGAGCGCCGCGTCGGGCGCGACGCCGCTCTTGCTGTCCTCGCCGCTGATGTTGACCTGCAGGCACACCTGCAGCGGCGGCAGCTCGGGCGGGCGCAGGTCGGACAACCGTTGCGCCAGCTTCATGCGGTCGACCGCGTGCACCCAGTCGAAGTGCGTCGCGACCTCGCGTGCCTTGTTGCTTTGCAGCGGGCCGATCAGGTGCCAGCGGATCCGTTCGCGCAGGTCGGCGAGCTCCTCGATCTTGCCGAGGGCCTCCTGCACGTAGTTCTCGCCGAAATCGCGCTGGCCGGCGGCGAACGCCTCGCGCACTGAAACACCCGGACACGTCTTGCTCACCGCCAACAGGTTCACGCTGGTCGGAAGGCGGTCAAATGCCCGACAAGCCGACTCAATTCGACCCCGGACTTGTAGTATGTTCTCTGCAATGCTGGCCATTCGGGCCGGAGCATAAGCCCTTGCCGGGTCACGGTACACATGGACATCACCCAACTGCTCGCGTTTTCGGTCAAGAACAAGGCATCCGACCTTCACCTGTCGGCAGGCCTGCCTCCCATGATCCGCGTGCACGGCGACGTCCGCCGCATCAACGTCGACCCGATGTCGCACAAGCAGGTCCACGGCCTGGTGTACGACATCATGAACGACACCCAGCGCAAGCACTACGAAGACACGCTGGAGTGCGACTTCTCGTTCGAGATCCAGGGCCTCGCGCGCTTCCGCGTCAACGCCTTCAACCAGAACCGCGGCGCGGGCGCCGTGTTCCGGACGATCCCGTCCAAGATCCTGACGCTCGAACAGCTGAACTGCCCCAAGGTCTTCGCCGAGCTCGCGATGAAGCCGCGCGGCCTCGTGCTGGTGACCGGCCCCACGGGCTCGGGCAAGTCGACGACGCTGGCCGCCATCATCGACCACCTCAACGACAACAGCTACGGCCACGTGCTGACCATCGAGGACCCGATCGAATTCGTGCACGAGTCCAAGAAGTGCCTGGTCAACCAGCGCGAAGTGGGCCCGCAGACGCTGAGCTTCTCCAACGCGCTGCGCTCCGCGCTGCGCGAGGACCCGGACTGCATCCTGGTGGGCGAAATGCGCGACCTGGAGACCATCCGCCTCGCCCTGACCGCCGCCGAGACGGGCCACCTGGTCTTCGGCACGCTGCACACCTCGAGCGCCGCCAAGACGATCGACCGCGTGGTCGACGTGTTCCCCGCGGCCGAGAAGGACATGGTGCGCGCGATGCTTTCGGAATCGCTGGTGGCCGTCATCTCGCAGACGCTGTGCAAGACCAAGGACGGCGCGGGCCGCGTCGCCGCGCACGAGGTCATGCTCGGCACGGCCGCCATCCGCAACCTGATCCGCGAGAACAAGATCGCGCAGATGTACTCGTCGATCCAGACCGGCAACGCCGCGGGCATGCAGACGCTCGACCAGTGCCTGGCCGACCTGGTGCGCCGCAACGTCATCGCGCCGGCGGAGGCTCGCCAGAAGGCCAAGTTCCCGGAAAACTTCCCGGGCTGATCCCGACAGACCCGAAATTGCCCACGCCGCGTCCGTGAAAAACCTTCTCGCCCGGTTTCGCCGCAAACCCGTGCCGCAGGCCAACGCGCCGCGGGACGAATCGTCCAGCTACTTCGCGACGCAGTTCCAGGAGGGGCAGCAGGACACGCAGCTCATGGTGAGCTGGGACACGCGCAGCATCGACCTGCACACCAAGCCCTACGAGCCGGCGCTCGGCACGCTGGCGCTGGTCAAGCTGTTCGGCCAGGATCCGCAGCTGTCGCAGCTGGGCCCGGAGGCGCTGTCGGTGTTCGGCAACTACCTCGAGTACGTGCAGGTGGAGGCCGGCCGACAGGTCATCGGCCAGGACGAGCAGGGCGACTTCCTGCTGATCGTGCTGGACGGCACCGTCGCCGTCGAGCGCGTGCAGCCCTGGGGCGCGAAGGCGCGCCTGGGCGAGTCGCGCGCGGGGGACGTGCTGGGCGAGATGTCGCTGCTGGACGCCGGCGCCCGTTTCTCGGCGTGCACCACGCTGACGCCGGCGAAGTTCGCCGTGCTGGGCGCCGCGGCGCTCGACCGCATGATGCAGCACGAGCCGCGGCTGGCCGCCGCGATGCTGGCGTGGCTGGCGCGCCGGCTGTCGCTGCGGCTGCGCCAGGTCAGCGCCCGGCTGTCGGCGCTGCTGACGCGCGAATAGCGCGAATTCCGCACGCTTTGCACCGCCGCGCGGGTGGTTGCCATTGAACACCCCCGTCGCGGGCCGATGCTGGCAAGATCGCGGATGTAGTCACGAAGAGGTTGCGAAGCCATGGAAAGAGAACAAGCATCGAAGTTCGTCAATGACCTGCTGCGCCTGATGGTCACGCGCAATGGCTCCGACCTGTTCCTCACGGCCGACTTCCCGCCGGCGATCAAGGTCGACGGCAAGGTCACCAAGGTGTCGCCCCAGCCGCTGACCGGCGCCCACACGATGGCGCTTGCCCGCGCGATCATGAACGACAAGCAGGCGTCCGACTTCGAGCGCACCAAGGAGTGCAACTTCGCGATCTCGCCGCAGGGCATCGGCCGCTTCCGCGTCAATGCCTTCCTGCAGCAGAGCCACGTCGGCTTGGTGCTGCGGACGATTCCCGCGCAGATCCCGACCATCGACAGCCTGGGCCTGCCGCGCGTGCTCAAGGACGTGGCGATGACCAAGCGCGGCCTGATCATCATGGTGGGCGCCACCGGCTCGGGCAAGACGACCTCGCAGGCCGCGATGATCGACTGGCGCAACGAGAACAGCTTCGGCCACATCATCACGGTCGAGGATCCGGTCGAGTTCGTGCATCCGCACAAGAACTGCATCGTCACGCAGCGCGAGATCGGCATCGACACCGACAGCTGGGAGCTGGCGCTGAAGAACACGCTGCGCCAGGCGCCCGACGTCATCCTGATGGGCGAAATCCGTGACCGCGAGACGATGGACCTGGCCGTCGCCTTCGCCGAGACCGGCCACCTGTGCATGGCCACGCTGCACGCGAACAGCTCCAACCAGGCGCTGGATCGCATGATCAACTTCTTCCCGGAGGAGCGCCGCACGCAGCTGCTGATGGACCTGTCGCTGAACATGAAGGCGCTGATCTCGCAGCGCCTGCTGCCGCGCCAGGAGGGCAAGGGCCGCGTCGCCGCGGTCGAGATCTTGCTGAACACGCCGCTGGTGGCCGACCTGATCTTCCAGGGCAAGGTGGGCGACCTGAAGGACCTGATGAAGCGCTCGCGCGAGCTGGGCATGCAGACCTTCGACCAAGCGCTGTTCGACATGTACGAGGCCAATCTCATCACCTACGAGGATGCCCTGCGCAACGCCGACTCCGTCAACGACCTGCGCCTGCAGATCAAGCTCGAGAGCGAGCGTTCGCGGTCGACCGACCTGGCCGCCGGCACCGAGCACATGACCTTCGGCTGACCGCGAGTCGGCCGAGACGTCGCCGCGCTGCGCGGCAGCACCCGAGGGCGCAGCGGATCCCGATCCGCTGCGCCCTTGTCGTTTCCCGGGCTTCCTCGGCCGTGCGCGGGCCGCGAGGCGATTGCCCGTATCCTTCGACCCTCCGACCGGACCTGAACCGATGACCAAACAATACGAAGCCACCCCGTCGCGCAAGGTCGCCTTCCTCGGGCTGGGCGTGATGGGCGGCCCGATGGCCGGCCACCTCGCCGCCGCGGGGCACCAGGTGACCGTCTACAACCGCACCGCGGCCAAGGCCCAGGCCTGGGTCGCCAGGCACGGCGGACGCGCCGCCTCGAGCCCACGTGCCGCGGCCGAGGGCGCCGACTTCGTGTTCGCCTGCGTGGGCAACGACGCCGACCTGCGCTCCGTCGTCCTCGGCGACGACGGCGCCTTCGCCGGCATGTCGGCAGGCACCGTCTTCGTCGACCACACCACCGCGTCGGCCGACATCGCCCGCGAGCTGCATGGCGTGGCGACGTCGCGCGGCCTGCACTTCGTCGACGCGCCCGTCTCCGGCGGCGAGGCCGGCGCCGTCAACGGCCTGCTGACCGTGATGTGCGGCGGTGACGCCCAGCCCTTCGACGCGATGAAGCCGGTCGCGATGGCGTTCGCCAAGGCCGTCACGCGCCTGGGCGACAGCGGCTCGGGGCAGCTCGCCAAGATGGTCAACCAGATCTGCATCGCCGGCATCGTGCAGGGGCTGTCCGAGGCGGTGGCCTTCGGCATGCGCGCCGGGCTGGACATGCCGGCCGTGCTGGACGTCATCGGCAAGGGCGCGGCCCAGAGCTGGCAGATGGACAACCGCGGCAAGACGATGGTGCAGGACAAGTTCGACTTCGGCTTCGCCGTCGACTGGATGCGCAAGGACCTGGGCCTCGTGCTGGACGAGGCGCGCGGCAACGGCGCCCGCCTGCCGCTGACGGCGCTGGTCGACCAGTTCTACGCCGAGGTGCAGAACCGCGGCGGCGGGCGCTGGGATACGTCCAGCCTGATCCGCCTTCTGAACCAGTAGGGCGGGTCGTTCGACCCGCGCGCGGCGCCTGTGTCGTCGCTGGGATTTCGCGATTCGCGGCGCTCGTGAACGCCACCGGACGCGGGTCGAACGACCCGCCCTACCGAAAGACGCAGGCCGGCCGCCCATGAAGAACGGACGCCGCGGCGTCCGTTCTCGTTGGCGCGGCGCGCGCTCAGCGCAGGTTGCCGAGCTGTTCTTCCGTGAGGATCTCGAACACGCGAACGACCTTCAGCACACTGGGCTGCGCGCGCGCGATCTCGGCGGCGCGCGTGGCCTCGCGCTCGGTGACGCGGCCCATCAGGTAGACGTTGCCGCGCTCGGTGATGACCTTGATGGCGCTGGCCTGCACGTCCTTGGCGTCGATCAGCGCGCTCTTGACGCGGGTGGTGATCACCGTGTCGCTCGAGCGCGTGGAGATCGTGCTGTTGGGGCCGACCTCGAGTTCGTTGACGACGTTGTTGACACCCTCGATGCCTTGCACTGCCTTCTCGGCCGCGGCCTTGTCGGCGTCGGTGGGCACCTCGCCCGAAATCAGCGCGATGCGGTTGTAGCTGGTCACGTTGATGTGGCCCTTGTCGCCGATGGCCTCTCGCAGGCGGCCGCCGGACTTCAGCTCGATGGACTGGTCCTCGATCTGCGTGCCGCCGGTGCGGCGGTCGTTGAGCGACAGCCCGCCCGCGACGGCGGCGCCGCCGACCAGCGCGATGCAGCCCTGCAGCGATGCCAGCGCAGCGACGGCCAGCGCGCCGGCGGCGAGGGTGGTGGCCAGCGGGTGGCGGCGACGGGCGGCGGAGGTGGAGGTGGTGTGCATGGTCATCAGAGGTCGGCGTCGCCGAGGAGTTGGAGGTCGACGGCATCGCACAGGGCGTGCAGCGTCAGCAGTTGGAGTTCGCAGATGCGCGCGGGGCGCTCGTGCGGCACCCCGATCCAGATGTCCGTCTCGGCCATCGTCATCTGCGCGTTGCCGCGCACCGTGGTCGAGCCGGGCTCGCGGCCGGCCACGACGATGGCGCTCATCTCGCGGTCGTGAGCGGCCTCGACCACCGAGGCCAGCAGCGAGTCGTCGGGCCGCAGCGCGAACGCCACCAGCACGTCGCCCGGCTGGCCCAGCACGCGCAGCTGCGTGACGGCGGGGGCGTCGGGGAGCGTCTCGGGCGGCGTGGACAGCAGCAGCGGGTCGAGCGCCAGCACCATCGCGGCCAGACCCGGGCGATCGCGCTCGAACTTGCCCGACAGCGCCGCGCCCAACAGCTGCGCCGGCGCCTGCGCCACGCCGCGGCCGTGCACCCAGAGGCGGCCGCCGGCGGTCACGCAGTCGACGATCGCCTGCGCGGCGTCGCCGATCGGCCGCGCCATGGCCTCGGCCGCCTGGTAGCTCAGGTCGGCGCTTTCGAAGAAATGCTGTTGGATGCGGGGTTCGAGCATGGAATCCTGGTGATCGCGGCCCGGTGGAACGGTCGCGCGGGGATCATAGTTCAGCGATTCGTAGGACAGAGTCGCGATCGAGCGGCCGAGTTCCACGGAACGGCCGGCCCGGGTCGATTGACGAATTCCGCCATCACGCCCGAGCTTCGTTTCCGTTTGTTGACGACTTCGCAGCAATCGGGGCGGCGATGCATGCAATTCTAGGGTTTGCACCCATCAAGTGAACATCCGATCGGTCGATAGGGGCCTCAACACTCGTCGAACGCGGCCTTCAGCCACTGGACGCGGTCACCGTCCACCGCGACGACATCGAACCGGCACGGCGGCACGCGTGACAGCCCCGCCAGCCAGGTCTGCGCCGCGTACACCAGCCGGCCTTGCTTGGCCGGGCCCACGCTCGCGGCCGCGCCGCCGCCCATGCCGCCGCGGCGCACGCGCACTTCCACGAACACCAGCGTGCCGTCGGGCTCGAGCGCGACAAGGTCGATCTCGCCGCCCTGGCGCGAGCGGCCGCGCGCCACTCGATAATTGCGCGCGAGGATGCGCAGCCCGCGCGCCTCGAGGTGGCGCTGCGCCAGCGCTTCGCCGGCGCGTCCGGTAAGCGCGCGCGCCGTGCCGCCGTCGCCTGTCGCCGTGTCCGCTCCGTTGCCCCGAGGCCTCGCCATCGTGTCCGATCTTCCCCAGAACCGTCCCGACGCGGACGCCGCGCCCGCCGTCGGCCCGCGCCAAGCGCTGCAGGTGGCCGCCGCCGTGGCCGGTGCGCAGGATTACCCGAGCGGCTGCCTGTACGTTGTGGCCACGCCCATCGGCAACCTCGCCGACATCAGCCTGCGCGCGCTGCATGTGCTGTCGCTGGTCGATGCCATCGCTTGCGAGGATACGCGCACGAGCGGCGCGTTCCTGCGGCATTTCGGCCTGGAAAAGCCGCTGTTGGCGCTGCACGAGCACAACGAGCGCGCCGGTGCCGCTCAGGTCGCGGCGCGCCTGGCCGCGGGCGAGCGCATTGCCTACATCAGCGACGCGGGCACGCCGGCGGTGTCCGACCCCGGCGCCGTGCTGGTGCAGGCCGTGGCCGCGGCCGGCCACCGCGTGATGCCGCTGCCCGGTGCCAGCAGCGCGGTCGCCGCGCTCAGCGTGGCCGGCGACGTCTGCGCACACGGCTTCGCGTTCGCGGGCTTTCTCTCGAGCAAGGCACAGGAGCGCGCGACGGAGCTCGCGCGGCTGCAGGACGCGCGCCAGTCGACGGTGATCTTCGAGGCGCCGCACCGCATCGAGGCGCTGGCCGCCGCGATGGCCGAGGTGCTGGGCGACGGTGCGCGCCAGCTGACCGTCTGCCGCGAGCTGACCAAGCAGTTCGAGCAGGTGGTGACGCTGCCCGTGGCCGGATTCCCGCGCTGGCTGGCGGCCGACGCCAACCACCGGCGCGGCGAGTTCGTGCTGGTGCTCCACGCGGCGCTGGCGGCACCGGCGTCGGAGGACGCGCTGCCGGCCGAGGCCGAGCGCACGCTGCGGGTGCTCCTGGCGGAGCTGCCGCTCAAGCAGGCCGCGGCGATCGCCGCCGAGCTGAGCGGCCTGCCGCGCAAGCGCCTGTACGCGCAGGCGCTCGCGTGGCGCGCGGACGCGCCCGACGCGGACGACGAGCAGGACTAGCCGCCGCCGGGCGCCGCGCGGCCCTCAATAGCCGCGGCGGTTCGCTTCCATGCGGCCGATGGTGCGGTCGGCGCGGTCCTGCATGAAGCGGATCTGCCGGCGCTCGTCGGGCGTCAGCACGCCATCATGGTTGGCGCGCCATTCCACATGGCGGATCTCGCGCTGCTGGTCGAGCAGGTACGCGGCTTCACGCGGCGTGATGCTGCCGCTGGCCTGGCCGTCGCGGATGCGCTGCTCCTGCTCGGCGCTGCGCTGTTGCTCGCGCAAGGCGGCGCGCGCGGTGCCGTTGCCGTCGCGTTGCGGGTCGCCGTCGTGCTGGGGGTCGCTGTACCGCGGCTGGTCGTAGGGGGCGCCCTGGGCGAAGGCCGCGCTGGTGGCGAGGGCCATGCCGGCGATGACGAGCAGATGGCGATGGGACATGTCAGACTCCTTCTTCAAGAGGGACTGGCAGCCCGGCCGCTGACGGAACTTTCTCCTACGACGCTCGCGCAGGCGCCGCCGCTGGGCGAACAGCCTGCACAATCGAGCCACCTTTCCCTGGATTCGCCGGAACGTGCCGGCTTGTCCCTGAACCAGCAAACCAGGAGCCCGCCGTGATCACACGCGAACCGACGATCGAACGACTGGCCATTGCCGAGGGCCTGCTGCTGGAGCCCTTCGGCCTGACGGAAACCAATCTCGCGGCCACGCTGGCCGCGATGGGTGAGCACCGCATCGACGACGCCGACCTGTACTTCCAGACCACGCGCCACGAAGGCTGGAGCCTGGAGGAAGGCATCGTCAAGAGCGGCAGCTTCTCGATCGACCAGGGCGTGGGCGTGCGCGCCGTCGCCGGCGAGAAGACGGCGTTCGCCTACTCCGACGACATCTCCGCGAACTCGCTCATGGACGCCGCGCGCACGGTGCGCGCGATCGCCGCCGCCGGCCAGAGCAAGCGCGTGAAGCTGCAGAACAAGACCAAGATCTCCGGCAGCCGGCTGCTGTACGGCACCGGTGACCCGATCGCCACGCTCGACTCCACGCAGAAGGTGGCGCTGCTCGAACGCATCGAGAAGATGGCCCGCGCCCGCGACCCGCGCATCGTGCAGGTGATGGCCGGCCTGGCCGCGGAGCACGACGTCGTGCTGATCGCGCGCGCCGACGGCACGCGCGCCGCCGACGTGCGCCCACTGGTGCGGCTGTCGATCACCGTCATCGCCGAACAGAACGGCCGCCGCGAGACGGGCTCGGGCGGCGGCGGCGGGCGCTTCGGCCTGGGCTACTTCACCGACTCGATCCTGTCCAAGTACGTCGACCAGGCGGTCAATGCGGCGCTCGTCAACCTCGAGTCGCGCCCCGCGCCCGCCGGCGAGATGACCGTGGTGCTCGGCCCGGGCTGGCCCGGGGTGCTGCTGCACGAGGCCGTGGGCCACGGCCTGGAAGGCGACTTCAACCGCAAGGGCTCCAGCACGTTCGCCGGCCGCATCGGCAAGCGCGTGGCGGCCAAGGGCGTGACGGTGCTGGACGACGGCACCATCGCCGACCGCCGCGGCTCGCTCAACGTCGACGACGAAGGCAACCCGAGCCAGCGCAACGTGCTGATCGAGGACGGCATCCTGCGCGGCTACATCCAGGACTCGATGAACGCGCGCCTGATGGGCGTCAAGCCCACCGGCAACGGCCGCCGCGAGAGCTACGCGCACACGCCGATGCCGCGCATGACCAACACCTACATGCTGGGCGGCGACAAGCCGCGCGAGGAGATCGTCGCGTCGATCAAGCGCGGTCTGTACGCCACCAACTTCGGCGGCGGCCAGGTCGACATCACCAGCGGCAAGTTCGTGTTCTCCGCCAGCGAGGCCTACTGGGTCGAGAACGGCAAGGTGCAGTACCCGGTCAAGGGCGCCACGCTGATCGGCAACGGGCCGGACGCGCTGACCCGCATCTCGATGATCGGCAACGACATGGAGCTTGACTCGGGCGTGGGCGTCTGCGGCAAGGAAGGCCAGAGCGTGCCGGTGGGCGTGGGCCAGCCGACGCTGCGCATCGACGGGCTCGTGGTCGGCGGAACGGCATGACAGGGCGCCCCCACGCTCGCTAGCGCTCGCTGCCCCCCAAGGAGGCCGGCCGCGAGCGGCCCGGCGAAGCCGGTTCCGCCGCTCCCTCGACCATCATGCACAAGGTTCGAGCGGCAGCGCCGGCTCCAGTACCGCTACGATCGAGCCCCGTGCGCGGCGTAGCGAGCCTTGCTGTCCGGCGAAGTGTTTTCGTGCGCGGCATGCTACATTCGAATCTCCATGAACGTCTCGCGCTTCTTCTTTTCGTACTTTTGGTTCTCGCCCCGACAGGTGGCTCGAGAAGCGATCGCGCGCAAGTAAGCAGCAGAGACCTTCGAAAGACCGCCGGCAAACCCGGCGGTTTTTTTTCGCCGGTGCCGGCACCCGAAATCGCCAGACTCACGAGTTGACCCGGAGCAGATGATGACGAATGCCAAGCAGACGCCCGAAGCGCGCCACACGCTGTCGCTGAGCGAGCGCACGAGCGACACCGACGACCAGCGCATCCGCGACGTCACCCCGCTGCCGCCGCCCGAGCACCTGATCCGCTTCTTCCCGATCGCCGGCACGCCGGTGGAGGCGCTGATCGGCCAGACACGCGGCGCCGTGCGCAACATCCTGGCCGGCCAGGACGACCGGCTGCTGGTCGTGATCGGCCCGTGCTCGATCCACGACCCGGTCGCTGCGCTGGAATACGCGCGCAAGCTCAAGGCGGAGCGCGAGAAATACGCCGACACGCTTGAGATCGTGATGCGCGTGTACTTCGAGAAGCCGCGCACCACCGTCGGCTGGAAGGGCCTGATCAATGACCCGTACCTCGACGAGAGCTATCGCATCCACGAAGGCCTGCGCATCGCGCGCCAGCTGCTCGTCGACATCAACCGCCTGGGCGTGCCCGCCGCCGGCGAGTTCCTCGACACCATCTCCCCGCAGTACATCGGCGACCTGATCAGCTGGGGCGCGATCGGTGCGCGCACCACCGAGAGCCAGGTGCACCGCGAGCTGGCCTCGGGGCTGTCGGCGCCGGTGGGCTTCAAGAACGGCACCGACGGCAACCTGAAGATCGCCATCGACGCGATCCAGGCCGCGGCGCGCCCGCACCACTTCCTGTCCGTACACAAGAACGGCCAGGTCGCGATCGTCGAGACCAAGGGCAACAAGGATTGCCACGTGATCCTGCGCGGCGGCAAGGCGCCCAACTACGACGCCGCCAGCGTCCAGGCCGCGTGCCGCGAGCTCGAATCGGCCAACCTGCCGTGCCAGCTGATGATCGACTTCAGCCACGCCAACAGCGAGAAGAAGTACGAGCGCCAGGTGAGCGTCGCGCGCGACGTCGCTGACCAGATCGCCTCGGGCAACCGCTGCATCTTCGGCGTGATGGTCGAAAGCCACCTGACCGCCGGCGCCCAGAAGTTCACGCCGGGCAAGGACGACCCGTCCAAGCTCGAGTACGGCAAGAGCATCACCGACGGCTGCATCGGCTGGGACGACTCGCTGGCGGTGCTGGACGTGCTGCGCGACGCCGTGCTGGCGCGCCGCGGCGCGAAGGCCTGACGCGCGTCGTCGCTCGCGTGCGCGTCACGCGCGCACGGCGGCGTCGATCGGATCAGTTCACGTCCGGGTCGAGGTTGCGCGAGAGCTTCTCGCTCTTCCAGTAGACGTCGTCGCCGCCCAGGCCGTCGAGGTTGGCACGATTGAGCACGCGTGCCAGCACGAACAGCAGGTCGGACAGGCGGTTCAGGAACAGGCGCGGGGCGGCGTTGACCGGCTCGGTCTCCGCCAGCGTCACCACCGCGCGTTCGGCGCGCCGCGCCACCGCGCGTGCCACGTGTGCCAGCGCCGCGCTGCGCGTGCCCGCGGGCAGGATGAACTCCATCAGGCGTGGCAGCGTCTCGTTGTAGCGCGCCAGCGCGGTGTCGAGCCCGGCGACCGCGTCGTCCTTGAGCAGCGTGAAGCCGGGGATCGACAGCTCGCCGCCGAGGTTGAACAGCTCGTGCTGGATCGTCACCAGCAGCTCGCGCAGGTCGTCGGGCAGCGGCTCGGCCAGCAGCACGCCGATGTGCGAGTTGAGCTCGTCCACGTCGCCCATGGCGCCGATGCGCCCGTGGCTCTTGGGCACGCGCGTGCCGTCGCCGAGTCCGGTGGTCCCGTCGTCGCCGGTGCGCGTGGCGATCTGTGAGAGTCGATTGACCATGGGCGGGAGTGTAGGACTTCCGACCCGCCCGACCCGCCCGGCCCGGCCGCGCACCCGCCGACGGGCAGGCGTAGACTCGACGCGAGCACCCGGACGCCGCCCATGAACACCGCCGCCGACTTTCCCCTCAACGTGATGCCGCGCCCGATGCCGGCCGAGATGACCGACGCGTTGCGCGCGCACTTCGGCGAGCGCTTCGTCACCTCGCTGGCCGTGCGCGAGCAGCACGGGCGCGACGAGTCGCCGTTTGACGTGCCGCCGCCCGAGGCCGTGGTGTTCTGCGAGAGCACGGACGACGTCGCCTTCGTCGTGGCGAGCGCGTCGCGGCATCGCGTGCCGGTGATCCCGTACGGCGCGGGCTCGTCGCTGGAGGGCCACCTGCTGGCGGTGCAGGGCGGGGTCAGCGTCGACGTGTCGCACATGAACCGCGTGCTGCAGCTCAATCCGGAGGACCTGACGGTGACGGTGCAGGCCGGCGTCACGCGCATGCAGCTCAATCGCGAGATCAAGGACTCGGGCCTGTTCTTCCCGATCGACCCGGGCGCCGACGCGACGATCGGCGGCATGTCGGCCACGCGCGCGTCGGGCACGAACGCGGTGCGCTACGGCACGATGCGCGAGAACGTGCTGGCGCTGGCGGTGGTGACGGCTTCGGGCGAGGTGATCCGCACCGGCACGCGGGCGCGCAAGTCGAGCGCCGGCTACGACCTGACGCGGTTGATGGTGGGCAGCGAGGGCACGCTGGGCGTCATCACGGAGATCACGCTGAAGCTGCACCCGCTGCCCGAGAGCGTGGCGGCGGCGATCTGCTCGTTCGACGGCGCGGCCGCGGCAGTCGACACCGTCATCGCGATCATCCAGATGGGCGTGCCCATCGCGCGCTGCGAGCTGCTGGACGCCAACGCCGTCATCGCCGTCAACCGCAACGACAAGCTGGGCCTGGCCGAGAAGCCGATGCTGCTGATGGAGTTCCACGGCAGCGAGGGGAGCGTCGCCGAACAGGCCGCCACCGTGCAGGACCTGGCCGCCGAACGCGGCGGCACCGCGTTCCAGTGGGCGACGACGCCCGAGGAGCGCACGCGGCTGTGGACGGCGCGGCACCACGCGTTCCTGTCGGGCCTGCAGCTGCGCCCGGGCTGCCGCGCGATCACCACCGACTGCTGCGTGCCGATCTCCGGCCTGGCCGACGCGGTGACGCAGGCGCTCGCCGAGGCCGAGGCCGCCGGCATCCCGCACTTCGTCGTTGGCCACGTCGGCGACGGCAACTTCCACGTCGCCTACCTGATCGACCCGGCCAGCGCCGCCGATCGCGACACCGCCGAGCGCCTGAACCACCAGCTGGTGCAGCGCGCGATCGCCGCCGGCGGCACCTGCACCGGCGAGCACGGCATCGGGCTGCACAAGCAGGGCTTCCTGCTCGAGGAGACCGGCGCCGGCGCGGTGGCCATGATGCGCGGGATCAAGCGCGCGCTCGACCCGCTCAACATCATGAACCCGGGAAAGATCTTCAGCCTGACGTGACGGCCGCGCCGGGCGCGAAGTCCGGCGTCATGGCCTGCTGCGGCGGCACCTGCAGCCATTCGTCGTGCAGGCGGCGCGCCCGCTCGAACAGCAGCGCCTCGAGGTCGAGGGCCGGCAGCGCCGGCGCGGGCGGCTGGCGCGATGCGCCGGCGAGGCGCGCGCCCTCGAGGAAGGTGTCGGGGTCGAAGGCGCCGGCCCACAGCTGCGTCTGCAGCGCCTCCACCAGCGATTCGACCTGGCCGCTCTCCAGGACGTGCTGCGCGGGGCCGTCGACGCAGGACATGCCGGCCTCGATCGCGATGCTCGCGCCGTCGGCCACCTGCGACAGGAAGCCGTGGCGGAACGGCAGTGCCGTCTCCACGACGTCGTGCAGCAGGTCGTGCGGCAGCACGCCCTGGCGCGGCATGGCGACCTGCGCGCTGCTGCCGTCGGCGCGCGTGCAGACGAGGAGGTCGTTCTTGTCGGCCTTGCCGAGCTTGCGGGCGCTCAGCTTCATGCCCGGCAGTGTGCCAGCGCGCGCGGCTCAGTACGGGCGGCGGCGCAGCAGGACGAGCAGCGCGCCGAGCGCGAGCAACGCCGACACGAGGCCGTGCGAGCGGTCGCGGTCGAGCGTGGCGGGCAGGACGGAGCCGGTGTCGGTGGCGGCGTCCTTGAAGTCCACGCTGGCGGCAGGCGGGCGCAGCGGCGCCCAGTCGATCGCCGTGGCGGCCGGCAGCGCAAGGCCGGCCAGCTCGGCCGGGGCAGCGGACGTGTCGCCGTCGGTCGCGCGCAGCGCGCACGCGAACGCGGCGGCCTGGCCGGGATGGCAGGCCGGATCGGCGGACACGGCGACCGTCGGCGCGGCAACGGCGTCGGTGGGATTGGTGGCGGTGGCGGTCGACGCGGCGAGCGCCACGGCTGCCGCCAGCAGTGCGAGCTTCAGCATGCTTCGTCCTCCCCTCTCTCGCTCCTTGGCGGGCGGACATTACATCCGCTGGCGCGCCAAGTCATCCATTCGATGCACGAAGAGGGCGAAATGCAGGAAAACGATGAGTGGCGGGCGGCTGCCTGCCGGGCCGGTCAGCCGTGCGGCGGCGTCACCGACCAGCGACGTGTCGTCTCGCCCTTGCTGTTGACGCTCTCCAGGTGCACGTCGAAGCCCCACAGCCGCGCGACGTGCTTGAGCACTTCCTGCGAGCCGTCGTGCAGCGGGCGGTCGTTGTGCTGGCTGTGGCGCAGCGTCAGCGAGCGGTCGCCGCGCAGGTTGACGTTCCACACCTGGATGTTGGGCTCGCGCGAGCCGAGGTCGTACTGGCGCGACAGCGACTCGCGCAGCGCGCGGTAGCCGTTCTCGTCGTGGATGGCGGAAATCTCGAGCTCGCTGTCCTTCTCGTCGTCGACGATCGCGAAGAAGCGGAAGTCGCGCATCAGCTTGGGCGACAGGTACTGGCCGATGAAGCTCTCGTCCTTGAAGTTGCGCATCGCGTGGTCGAGCGTGGGCAGCCAGGGCGCGCCGGCGAAGTCGGGGAACCACTGGCGGTCCTCGTCGGTCGGGCACTCGCAGATGCGCTTGATGTCGGTGTACATCGCGAAGCCCAGCGCGTACGGATTGATGCCCGAGTAGTTGCGCGAGGTGACCGGCGGCTGCGCCACGACGTTGGTGTGCGACTTCAGCCATTCGATCATCATGCCGTCCGACAGGTAGCCGTCGTCGTACATCTGGTTGAGCAGGCGGTGGTGCCAGAACGTGGCCCAGCCTTCGTTCATCACCTGCGTCTGGCGCTGCGGGTAGAAGTACTGCGCGATCTTGCGCACGATGCGCACGATCTCGCGCTGCCACGGTTCCAGCAGCGGTGCGTTCTTCTCGATGAAGTACAGCAGGTTCTCCTGCGGCTCGGCGGGGAAGCGGCGCTCGGTGGCCGTCTCGTCCTCGCTGGCCGCGCGCCGCGGCAGCGTGCGCCACAGGTCGTTGACCTGCAGCTGCGCGTAGGCCTCGCGATCCTCGCGCCGCGCCTGCTCCTGCGCGAGCGACAGCTTGCTCGGGCGGCGATAGCGGTCGACGCCGTGGTTCATCAGCGCGTGGCAGGAGTCCAGCAGTTCTTCGACCGCGTCGATGCCGTGGCGCTCCTCGCAGCGCGCGACGTAGTCCTTCGAGTAGACGAGGTAGTCGATGATCGACGACGCGTCCGTCCACATCCTGAACAGGTAGTTGCCCTTGAAGAAGCTGTTGTGGCCATAGGCGGCGTGCGCGATCACCAGCGCCTGCATCGCCATCGTGTTCTCCTCCATCAGGTAGGAGATGCACGGGTCGGAGTTGATGACGATCTCGTAGGCCAGGCCCATCTGGCCGCGCTTGTAGTTCTTCTCGGTGGCGATGAACTCCTTGCCGTAGCTCCAGTGGCGGTAGTTCACCGGCATGCCCACGCTGGCGTAGGCGTCCATCATCTGCTCGGAGGTGATGATCTCGAGCTGGTTCGGGTAGGTGTCCAGGCCGAAGCGCTGCGCCGTCTCGCGGATCACCTCGTGGTAGCGCTCGATCATGTCGAACGTCCAGTCGCTCGGCGAAGGCAGCGGCTGCGCGGGGCGCTCCTTGAGCGGTGCGAGGCCTTGCGGCGGGCCTGCGCGGCGGCGGCCACCGTATTCGTCGGGGCACGCGTTGCGGCCGACGGCACGTCTGTTTTCGAGGAACGTCATGCTGCGGGCGCTCCTTCCTTGCGGAACAGCTCACGGAACACCGGGTAGATCTGCGAGGCCTCGATGGCCTTGCGCATCGCGAACTGCGGCACCTCGCCGACGATGCGCTGGTATTCCTCCCACAGGTTCTGCTCGGGCTCGGCGACCTGCACGTAGGCGAAATAGCGGCACTTGGGCAGGATCTTGTCCATCAGCAGCTCGCGGCAGCGGCCGCTGTCGTGGTGCCAGTTGTCGCCGTCGCTGGCCTGCGCGCCGTAGATGTTCCACTGGTCGGCGGGGTAGCGCGCGCGGATGATCTCGTCCATCAGCACCAGCGCGCTGGAGACCACGGTGCCGCCCGTCTCGGTGGCGTGGAAGAAGTTCTGCTCGTCGACCTCCGCGGCCTGCGTGTGGTGGCGGATGAACACGACCTCGATCTTCTCGTAGTGCCGCGTCAGGAACAGGTACAGCAGGATGAAGAAGCGCTTGGCCAGATCCTTGCGCGACTCGTCCATCGAGCCCGACACGTCCATCACGCAGAACATCACGGCGCGGGTGGACGGCACCGGCACCTTCACGCGGTTGCGGAACTTCAGGTCCAGCGGATCGAGGAAGGGCACGCGGTCGATGTACGAGCGCAGGTGCTTGATCTTCTCGTGCAGCTCGGCCCGGTGCTTGATCGTGGCGTCGTCCTTGGCGCCCTGCTCGTCCAGCAGCGCCAGCGCCTCCTCGGCCTCGCGCAGCTCGCGGCGACTGTCGGCGCTCAGCGCGATGCGTCGGCCGAGCGCGCCGCGCATCGAGCGCACGATGCTCAGGTTGCTGGGCGTGCCGTCGTTGACGAAGCCGGCGCGGTGCGACTTGTACTCGGGGATCTCGGCGAGCTGCGTGCGCGTGAGGTTGGGCAACGCGAGGTCGTCGAAGAACGCCTGCATGAACTCTTCCTTGGTGAGGTGGAAGACGAAGTCGTCCTCGCCCTCGCCGGAATCGCTCGCCTGGCTGCCGCCGCCGCCCTGGCCGCCGCCGCCGTCGGGCCGCTTGATGCGGTCGCCGGTGACGTACTCGCTGTTGCCCGGGTGCACCGCCTCGCGCTTGCCGCCCTGGCCGTGGCCGAACACCGGCTGGCTGAGGTCGCGCTTGGGGATGTGGACGTCCTCGCCCTTCTCCAGGTCGCGGATGCCGCGGCCGTCGACCGCGCGCCGAACCGCCTCGCGGATCTGCTCCTTGTGGCGACGCAGGAAGCGCTCGCGGTTGCCGACCGACTTGTTCTTGCCGGACAGCCGTCTGTCAATGATCTGCTGCAACAAGTTAGCCCCCACGCTCGCTGGCGCTCGCTGCCCCCCGAGGGGGCCGGCCGCGACTGGCCCGGCAGAGCCGGTTCCAGCGCTCCCTTGAACTTCCAACGAGGCGAATAAGCGGCAGCGCCGGGGACGTGTTTGTCATGGGGCGACCGATCTGCTTCGTTGGAAGTTGCGCTCGATTGCGATCAGGAAGACTTCCTGACGCGCAGGTACCACTCGCACAGCAGGCGCACCTGCTTGGGCGTGTAGCCCTTTTGCACCATGCGGTTGACGAAGTCCTCGTGCTTGCGGGCCTCGTCGGCGCTGGCCTTCGCGTTGAAGCTGATGACCGGCAGCAGCTCCTCGGTGTTGGAGAACATCTTCTTCTCGATCACCACGCGCAGCTTCTCGTAGCTCGTCCACAGCGGGTTCTTTCCGGCGTTCTGGGCGCGGGCGCGCAGCACGAAGTTGACGATCTCGTTGCGGAAGTCCTTCGGGTTGGAGATGCCCGCCGGCTTCTCGATCTTCTCGAGCTCGGCGTTCAGCGCGCTGCGGTCGAACACCTCGCCGGTGTCGGTGTCGCGGTACTCCTGGTCCTGGATCCAGTAGTCGGCGTATGTGACGTAGCGATCGAAGATGTTCTGGCCGTACTCCGAGTAGCTCTCGAGGTATGCCGTCTGGATCTCCTTGCCGATGAACTCGGCGTAGCGCGGCGCCAGGTTCTCCTTGATGAACGAGACGTACTTCTGCTCGGTCTCCTGCGGGAACTGCTCGCGCTCGATCTGCTGCTCCAGCACGTACATCAGGTGCACCGGGTTGGCGGCGACTTCCTGGCTGTCGAAGTTGAAGACCTTGGACAGGATCTTGTACGCGAAGCGCGTGGAGATGCCGCTCATGCCCTCGTCGACGCCGGCGTAGTCGCGGTACTCCTGGTAGCTCTTGGCGCGCGGGTCGGTGTCCTTGAGGTTCTCGCCGTCGTAGATCTGCATCTTCGAGTACAGCGACGAGTTCTCCGGCTCCTTCAGGCGCGTGAGCATCGCGAACTGGGCCATCATCTTGAGCGTGCCCGGCGCGCAGGTGGCATCGGCCAGCGACGAGCCACGGATGAGCTTCTCGTAGATCTTGACTTCCTCGCTGACGCGCAGGCAGTACGGCACCTTGACGATGTAGATGCGGTCGAGGAAGGCCTCGTTGTTCTTGTTGTTGCGGAAGCTCTTCCACTCGCTCTCGTTGGAGTGCGCGAGCACGACGCCGTCGAACGGGATCGCGCCGAAGCCTTCCGTGCCCTTGAAGTTGCCTTCCTGGGTGGCGGTCAGCAGCGGGTGCAGCACCTTGATCGGCGCCTTGAACATCTCGACGAACTCGAGCAGGCCCTGGTTGGCCAGGCACAGGCCGCCGGAGTAGCTGTACGCGTCCGGGTCGTCCTGCGCGAAGGCCTCGAGCTTGCGGATGTCGACCTTGCCCACCAGCGACGAGATGTCCTGGTTGTTCTCGTCGCCCGGCTCCGTCTTGCTGATGCCGATCTGGCGCAGGATGGACGGGCGGCGCTTGACGACCCTGAACTTGCGGATGTCGCCGCCGTATTCCTCCAGCCGCTTGACGGCCCACGGCGACATGATGCGGTTGAGGTAGCGCCGCGGGATGCCGTATTCGCTCTCGAGGATCGGGCCATCCTCGATCGCGTTGAACAGCCCGAGCGGCGATTCGTTGACCGGCGAATCCTTGATCGCGTAGAACGGCACCTGCTCCATCAACGCCTTCAGCCGTTCGGCGATGGAGCTCTTGCCGCCGCCCACCGGGCCCAGCAGGTAGAGGATCTGCTTCTTTTCTTCCAGGCCCTGCGCGGCATGGCGGAAGTACGACACGACCTGCTCGATCGCGTCCTCCATGCCGTAGAACTCGGCGAAGGCCGGATAGATCTTGATGACCTTGTTGGCGAACAGGCGCGACAGTCGCGGGTCGTTGCGCGTGTCGATGGACTGCGGTTCGCCGATGGCCTTGAGCATGCGCTCGGCCGCCGTGGCATACGCCAGGGGGTTGCGCTTGCATTCCGCCAGGTACTCCTCGAGCGAGAGTTCTTCCTCGCGGGTACGTTCGTAGCGGGCTGCGAACTGGCTGATCACGTCCATGACTAACCTCCGGGCTGAAGTGACGTTGCGAGCGCCGGACGCGATGCGAATCGTGTCGGGCCTGGCGCTTGCGTCTGGAATGTTTTGATGGAGTCCGAACCTGGCGGCAACGTTCTTGCGGGAAGTACGTACCGGCCAGTCAAGGCGCCATCAGAGCAGTCCGTTCAGCGGTGTCGGGGACGGTGGGCGATCTCTGAGTCCGTAGGGTACAGCGTGCGACGATTTCGTGTGCGTCGATGCGTCAAATAGGGTGATGTTCCGGTTTCATCTTGTCCTTTATCGACCTACATTTCAACTCGCCCTGTAGGATTCTTTCCACGAGTGTGCGGAAAGACCCGCCCGCCGGCCCGGTGCCCTCGCACCCGTCGCCGCGAGGCCTTCGTCTTGTCGCGCACCACACCGCCCGTCCGGGGTCACCGGGCCTTCGCGGCGTCCCGACCGAACCCGGAGAAACCGATGATGCAAATCGAGACGCGATGGCGCCTCCTTGGGCTGACGCTTGCCTGCGCGACCCTCGCCGGCTGCGGCGGAGGCGGCGGTGGCGGCGGATCCGCGCCCGTGCCGCCCCCGCCGCCACCCGCGGCCGAATCGAGCTTCCTGCTGGCCGAATTCGTCGCCGACGATTCCAACAACCAGTTCGTGCGGGTCTGGGATCCCGCGAACCCGTCGGTCGCGGTGCAGAACGTTCGTCTGGTGCAGAGCAACGGCATCGTCTGGCAGGCCTCCCATCTCGTCTTCTCCGATGCCACCACCTGGGATGCCGCGGCGCGCACGGTGACGACGCTGGGCCATGCCAAGGTGTTCTACGACAACGACGGCAAGCTGTATTCCATCGACCTGCGCGGCGGGCAGTCGCACGTGCCGGTCCAGTTGTCGAGCGCGGTGGACGTGTTCATGCCCGTGCGGGCCTGGCCGATGAACGCGGCCGGCGACGATGCGTGGGTCGACGCGCAGGGCGGCAGCCACGACTGGGCGATCCGCACGTCGATGGCCGCCACCGCGGCGCCCGTCAACGTGCGCCACGTCATCGCGCCGCTGCGCGACGCCGCCACTGGCCTGCCGCAGTACTTCTTCGCGTCGATGGGCGACGACGGCATCCATCCGGTGCCGGCCACGTACGAGATCGCCGACGCCGCGACGCTCGCGCAGGTCCCCGTGCCGGCCGTGGCGGCCATGGTCGCGGCCGACGACTGGATCGGTGCCGACCCCGGCCAGCCGGGCCTCGCCTACGTGGGCATCGCCAACCAGGTGCGCGCGCTGCACTGGAGCGCGAGCGGCGTCAGCGTCGACGCGACGAACCTGCGCACGCTCAGCGGCCTGATCATGCCGCCGGCGGTCGCGGACGCGCAGTCGGTCTTCGCAAGCGACGGCGGCACGCTGCTCGCGCTCGCGGGCGGCAGCGTGCGCGCGGTGGGCACGTTCTCGGCGGCGCCGGCCTCGCTGGTGGACGCCGGCGGCTACATCGCCGGCGACGAGGTCACGCAGGTCGTGGGCGTGACGCCGACGGTGCAGGTCGAGACGCTGGACAAGACCAGCGGCGCGCGCGTGCTCGTGGCCGCGGCGTCGCCCGAGCTGCAGTTGCTGGCGGGCAGCGACCAGGGCGTGCTGCTGACGAACACGCCCGACCAGCACGACGCGTTCGTGCTGGTCGGCGGCGACGGCCTGGCCCGCACGACCATCGGCGCGCAGTACGTGGGCATCGTGCGGGCGGCCAGCGCCCGCGCCGACCAGCCCGCCGCGCCGGTGGGCCTGCTGTCCTGCGTCGCGGGCGCGACGGCCGGGTTCTGCGCATCCGGCACGCTGACGCAGTTCACGCTGGCGGGCGCCGGCACGTCGCTCGGGGCCAACGCAGCGACGTCGGCGATCCTGCGCAGCGACCCGATCGCGGGGCTGCTGTCATCGCTGTCCGGCCAGAACACGCTGTCGTCGCCGGCCGGCTTTGGCGACGGCGAGACGGACACGCGCGACGCGTGGCAGTTCACGCCGGGCACCGCGTCGTCGCTGACGCGCGTCACCACCAAGCTGCCCTGAGAGAACGACGAGGGCGGCGCGGCGCGGCCGCGCCGCCGTCAGTCGTCCTCGCGCAGCCCCAGGCGTTCGAGCAGGCCGCCGAGCTCGTCGTGCGAGCCGAACGAGATCGCGATCTCGCCGGACTCGCCGTGGCGCGTCTTCTTGAGCATGCGGATCTCGACAACCGCGGCCAGCTTGTCGGCCAGCTGCTCCTCGAGGCGCGCGACGTCGCCCCGCTTTTCCTTTTTCACGCGCAGCAGCGGCGCCTGGCGGCCGTTGGCCTGCTGGCTGCGCGCGACGAGCTTTTCGGCGTCGCGCACCGACATCTTCTTGGCGACGATCTCGGTGGCGTTCAGGATCTGCTGCGCGGGCTCGAGCGTGAGCAGCGCGCGGGCGTGGCCCATGTCGAGGTCGCCCGCCATCAGCATCTGCTGCACCGGCGCGGCCAGCTGCAGCAGGCGCAGCAGGTTGCTTGCGGCGCTGCGCGAACGGCCCACCGACTGCGCGGCCTGCTCGTGCGTCATGCCGAACTCCTCGGTCAGGCGCTTCAGGCCCTGCGCCTCTTCCAGCGGGTTCAGGTCCTCGCGCTGGATGTTCTCGATCAGCGCCATCACGGCGGCCGATTCGTCGGGCACCTCGCGCACCAGCACCGGCACCTCGTCCAGGCCCGCGAGCCTGGCGGCGCGGTAGCGGCGCTCGCCGGCGATGATCTCGTAGCGCTGCGCCTTCGCGCCCGCGCCCTCGATCGGCCGCACGAGGATCGGCTGCATGATGCCCTGGCTGCGGATGCTCTCGGCCAGCTCGTACAGCGAGCCCTCGTCCATGCGGGTGCGCGGCTGGTACTTGCCGGCCTGCATCTGCGTGATCTTCAGCGTGGACGGCTGCGTCGAACCGCCCGCGGCGGCCGGCGTCTCGTCGATCTTCGGGCCGAGCAGGACTTCGAGGCCCATCCCGAGGCCCTTGGGTTTTTTGGTGACCATCATGTTGGCCCCACGGTCGCTGGCGCTCCCTGCCCCCGAGGGGCCGGCCGCGAGCGGTCCGGCAGAGCCGGATCCGCCGCTCCCTTGAACTTCGTGCAGGGCGAGTAGCGCCAGCGGCGGAGGCGCTGGAAGTGATGAACGATTATCCGTCGGCCAGTAGCCGCGCCAATAGTTGACGTCCCTCAGGCCAGTCGCCCAGGCCCGACTCGCTGTTGAGATGCCCGCGGTGGCCGGCGTCCAGCGCGTGCGCGCCCCAGTCGGCGGCCATGGCCTGGGCGCGCGCCGGGTTGCAGTACGGGTCGTCGGCGCTGATCACGGCCAGCGCGGGAAACGGCAGCGGCTGGCGCACGATGGGCGTGAACGAATGCAGCGGCGCGCGGAATTCCTCGCGCTCGACGTCGGGCAGCGCCACCAGCAGCGCGGCGCGCACGCGGGCGGTGCGGCGCGAGTGCGCGGCCCAGGCCGCCACCAGCTGGCAGCCAAGGCTGTGCGCCACCAGCGCGACCTGCGGCGCGGGCTCGCGGTCCTCGAGCGCGGCGATCGTCTCGTCCAGCCGCATCATCCAGTCGCCGCGCAGCGGGTGCATCCAGTCGGCCTGCTCCACGCGCACGTCGCCGTACACGGCCTCCCAGCGGCTCTGCCAGTGCTGCGGCCCGGAGTTCTGCCAGCCGGGCAGCACCAGCACGTGCAGCCCCGGGACTTCAGCGCGACAGGGATCCTGTAATGTCATTGCCTTATGCTTCGCCTTGAAACGAGGCCGCGGACCCCGTGTCCGACCGCCACGCAACGATTCTGCCGCGCCTGAAACGGACGCGCGGCCCCGGAGATCCTGAAATGAGCACCGCCCCCAAGAAGTTCCGCGTCTACGTCGACGGCCAGGAAGGCACCACCGGCCTGCGCATCCACGAGATGCTGGCCGCGCGCGCCGACCTCGAGCTGCTGCGCATCTCCGCCGAGCTGCGCAAGGACGACGCCGAGCGCGCGCGCCTGCTCAACGCCGCCGACGTCGCCTTCCTGTGCCTGCCCGACGACGCGTCGCGCGCCGCCGCCAAGATGGTGACGAACCCGGACACCTGCCTGATCGACGCCAGCACCGCGCACCGCACCGACCCGACGTGGGTGTACGGCCTGCCCGAGCTCGCGCCCGGCCAGCGCGAGGCGCTGCGCACGGCCAAGCGCATCGCCAACCCGGGCTGCCACGCCACCGCGTTCATCCTGCTGATGCGGCCGCTCGTCGACGCCGGCCTGGTCGCGCCCGACGCCGATGTCACCGCGACGTCCATCACCGGCTACTCCGGCGGCGGCAAGAAGATGATCGAGCAGTACCAGGGCTGGCACGCGCGCCAGATGGACGGCGAGCGCCAGATCGACGCCGCGCTCAGCGCGCCGCGCCCGTACGCGCTGGGCCTGGCCCACAAGCACATCCCCGAGATGAAGACCTGCTCGAAGCTGACGCGCGCGCCGGTGTTCATGCCCATCGTCGGCAACTTCTACAAGGGCCTGACGGTCAGCATCCCGTTCCACGTCGGCCAGTTCGCGGCCGGCACCGACGCGGCCCAGGTGCGCGCCACGCTGGCCAGGCGCTACGCCGACGAGCAGTTCGTGCGCGTGATGCCGCTGGCCGACCCCGCGGTGCTCGCCGAGGGCTCGTTCGACGTGCAGGCCTGCAACGACACGCAGCGCGCCGACCTGTTCGTGTTCGGCCATGCCGACCAGGTGCTGCTGATGGCACGCATCGACAACCTCGGCAAGGGCGCGTCCGGCGCCGCGGTGCAGACGATGAACCTGCACCTGGGCCTGCCCGAAGGCGAGAGCCTCACCGCCTGAGCATGCGCATGTCGCCGGCCACTCCAGCGTCCGTCGCCCCCGCGTTGCGGCGCGGCACTTGCGGGGCGGCCGTCGCATGACCAGCGCGTCTGCCGAGACCTTGAAGGACTCGCGCGGACTGCGTCTGGGAACCGCCTCGCGCGCGGCCGCCGACCGGGCGGACGAGGCGCTGTGGCAGATGATGACCTTCGCCGACACGCCGCGGCCGGCGCTGCAGGCGGCGCGCGAGGCCGACCCCGGCTGGGTGCTGCCGCTGCTGCTGGAAGCGGGCTTTCGCCTCGGCCTGAACCAGCCCGACGACCGGGAGGCGGCGCGCGAGCTGCTCGCGTCCGCGGACGCGCTCGCGTCACGCGCGACCGCGGACGCGCTCGCGTCACGCGCGACCGCGCGCGAGCGGGCGCACCTGGACGCGCTCGAGCGCCTGCAGGAAGGCCGCGTGGCGGCGGCGCTGCGGATCTGGGACGACCTGCTGCTGGAGCAGCCGCGCGACGCGCTCGCGCTGCACTGGGCGCACCAGTGGGATCACGCGCGCGGTGATTCGACCGCCATGCGGCTGCGCCCGGCGCGCGCGTTGCCGGAATGGGACGACGCCGACCCGCTGTTCCCGTGCGTGCTGGGCCTGTATGCGTTCGGCCTGGCCGAGTGCCACCAGCACGGCCTGGCCGAGGATCTCGGTCGGCGCGCGATCGCGTTGGCGCAGGAGCAGCGCGCCGACCCCGCGACGCCGGCACGCGTGCCGTGGGCCGTGCACGCCGTCACGCACGCGATGGAGATGCAGGGCCGCTTCGACGACGGCGCGATCTGGCTGCGTCAGCAGCAGGCCGGCTGGACCGACGGCACGCGCTTCGCCAGCCACCTGTGGTGGCATCTCGCGCTGTTCCGGTTGGAGGCGCTGGATGTCACCGGCGCGCTGCGGCTCGTGGACACCCACCTGTCGGGCACCGCGCTGACCCACGGCCTGCAGTGCATGGACGCCGCCGCGCTGTACTGGCGGCTGCGCGTGATGGACGTCGAGGTCGACGCGCTGTTCAAGGACCTGCTGCGGCGCTGGGCGCCCGATCCCGAAGAGGCTGGCGCGCACGCGTTCACCGACTGGCACGTCGTGCTGGCGCTGCTGGGTGCGGGCGAGCGCGCGCCGGCCGAGGGCTGGGTGGCGCGCTGCGCCGAGCGCGTGATGCGTGCCGAGGAAGGCGCGCGCAGCAACCACGCCGTCGCGCGCGACCTGGGCCTGCCGCTGATGCGCGCGCTGCTCGCGTCGGAGCGCGGCGAGCACGACGCCGCGGTGCGCGGCCTGTATCTCGTGCACGACTCGGCCGCGCGCCTGGGCGGCAGCCACGTGCGGCGCGACCTGATCGCGCAGACGCTGATGCACTGCGCCGCGGCCAGCACCGTGCCGCACGTCGGCCGCGCCGTCCTCAACGAGCGCTGCCTCGCCAAGCCCGTGACGCCGCTGACACGCCACTGGGCCGCCAAGCTGGGCGTGGCGATCGCCTGAAGGCGCGTCAGGCGCGCGCGGGCACGCCGCGCCAGCGCGACAGCCAGCCCATCGTCCCCAGGCCGCGGCCAGCAGCGCCGGGCTCGCCGGCTCCGGCACGGCGGTGGTGGCGTCGCCCGTCATGAGCGTGCCGGACGCCGACGTGTTCGTGACGTCGCTCGGCAGGTCCCGCTGGAAGCGCGTCGTGCGTGTCGACCGGGCCGCGTCAGGCCGCCAGCAGCTGCGGCTCGCCGCACAGCGCGCGCTGCAGGCGGCCGAAGCGAGCGGGCGACAGGCGCTCGTGGGCCAGGCCCAGCAGCGCGGCGAAGACTTGCGGCGGTGCCTTGGCGCGGATGTCGCCGAGCACGTCGGCCAGCTCGGTGGGCGTCAGCGCCGGGAACATCCAGCCCAGGATCTCGCCGTTGACCGTCGGCTCGACGTCGGCCACGAGGCGGTCGTGCATCGCCGCGATGTCGGCATCGGTGTAGTAGGCCCACAGCACGAGGTTGTTGTTCTGCTCCTCGCCCAGCATGTGCAGGAAGTGTTCGCCGACGGCCTTGGACAGCGCGAGGTACAGCCGGTGCGCCAGCGCGGCGCGCTCGCTGCGCGGCGACCCGGGGACGGCCGCGGCCAGCAGCTCGAGTTCCGCGATCTCCAGCAGGTGCTCGTCGTGCTCGTGCGCGCTGGCGGGCATCGCGCCGGTGCTCGCCACCATCGGGTGCACCTGGCGGTCCTCGTGGGCGATGTGGTGGCGCATCGAGTTCAGCAGGGCGCGCACCTGCGCCAGCGCGCCGGCGGCGTCCGCCGGGTCGTCGACGTCGATGCGGCCGAGGCGCGCGAGCGTGTCGCCCATGAACGAGCGGTAGGCCTTGTGGATGGCGGCGTAGACGTCGAAGCGTTTCGTGGTCATGGGATGTCCTCCTGGGTCGAAGTCAAGAGAGCCAGCCGCGCGCCGGCGTGGCGACGCGGCGGGCAAGGGGCGCAAGCCGCCTGCCGCGGCGCGGCCGCCCGAACGCGGGCGGCACGCGACCGTGACAGGTCCCGCGCGGGATCGGGTGGCTGGATCGGCCGGCCTCGCTCCGGGCGGAGCGAGGCCGATCGGGCGGTCAGGCCGTTGACGGCGGCCCGGCGGCGGTGCGCGCGATGCGCCGGCTCATGGTCACTCCCTGGCTGTCGGTTCGTGATGGCGGGCCCGTGCGATGCGGGTCCGATGTGAACTGTCGTCGCCCGGCCGCGTTCGGCCCAGCGTGTCGCGATGGCCGACACGCCGCGGCGGATGAGCTGCAGCGCGCCGCGACGAGTCGATGCCCGGAATGGATCCCGTTCCAAGCCAGGGGGTCAGGCCCGCGGCGGGATCGTGATGCGGTGCGCGTGCCGCGCGAGCCAGGCGTCGAAGCCGAGCGCGCCGGGGTGCAGCCGGCGCGTGGCCTCCACGCTGCGGCGGCCGCGGAACGCCGGCTCGAAGTCGCGCTTGAACTGGAACATGTTGGCGAGCTCGGCCGCGCCGGCGAACGGCAGGCGGGCGAAATCCGCGGGTTCGGGCGTGCGGGCGCGCACGGGCTCGCCGAGCGCGGTGCCGAGCGCGCGCGCCATCTGCTCGACGGTGAGGTGCTCGCCGGCGATGCCCACGTGGCGCAGGGCGGTGGGCGGGCCGTCGCGCAGCAGCGCCAGCGCGCAGGGGCCGATGTCGTCCGCGGCGATGCCGGGCAGCGCGGCGGCGCCCATCGGCAGCGCGAACTCGAGCACGCCGTCGGCGCCGCGCTGCGGGCCGAGGCCGAAGTGGATCAGGTTGTCCCAGTAGAACGAGAGGTACAGGCAGGTGGTGGGGACGCCCTCGAAGAAGCGGTTGGACTCGCCCTTGGCGTCCAGGTGCGGCACCTTGTAGCGACCCATGAGCGTGGGCATGCGCGGGTCGTCCAGCGCCAGGTGCTCGCGCGTGTCCTCCAGTGTCGACCAGACGACGTGCGCCACGCCCGCCGAGCGCGCCGCCGCGGCGATGTGTCGCGCCTGCGCGATCTCGCGCTCGGGCGAGCCGTGCGACCAGAAGTCGGTCATCGCGTAGACGGCGTGCGCGCCCTCGAACGCGTGGTGCAGCGAGTCGGGCTCGTCGAGGTCGGCCGCGCACAGCGTGGCGCCGGCGCGCGCCAGTTCGGCAGCGGCGGCCGACGCGGGATGGCGCGTCAGCGCGCGCACGGCGAACGTCTGGCGCGGGTCGGACAGCGCCGCATGCACGAGGCCGCGGCCCTGCTGGCCGGTGGCGCCGAGGATGGCGAGGACGGGACGAGACATGGCGGCGTCGTGGGTTGGTTGGCGATGGAGCCATTCTGGGAAGGCCGCCCGCGCCGCGCCGCTAAGAATCCGCTCACGTGCGCCTAAGAGTTTCCTAAGCGCGTTTAAGATCGCGCCGATCATGCGCCTCACACCGGAACTCTCCGTCGAACTGCGCGCCGGACTGGCCCACCAGGTGGGCGCCTGCGCGGTCGACGGCACGCCCCACGTGGTGCGCGCGCTGGGCATCGTCGAGGAAGAGGACGGCCGGCTGTCGGTGATGCTGTCGGCGCTCGCCAGCCCCGAGCTGCTGCAGGCGGTGCGCGACACGAGCCGCGTCGCGGTGGTCACGTGCCGCGCCACCACGCTGCACACCGTGCAGTACAAGGGCGCCGACGCCGTGGTCCAAGACGCCGACGAGCCGCGCTACCGCCGCCTGCTGCGCGAGCGCGGCGACGCGTTCTGGGCCGACATCGAGCAGCTGGGCTTCGAGCGCACGAAGCTGTCGGGCTGGTACGACGTGCCGCCCGGCGCGCTGGTGCGCATCAGCTTCACGCCGAACGGCGCGTGGAACTCGACGCCCGGCCCGGGCAGCGGCGCGCCGGTGGAGTTGCTGCCGTGAGCGCGGCACCCGCTGGCCTGAGCCATGCGGACGTGCTGTCGCTGCGCGCGGTGCGGCGCATGCTCGAGGGCGTGATCCCGCCCGCGCTGGCCACCGCATCGGCGGACGGCGTGCCGCACGTGAGCTACCTGTCGCAGGCCGAGTACGTCGACGACGAGCACATCGCGCTGACGTTCCAGTTCTTCAACCGCACCCGCGAGAACGTGATGGCCACCGGCCGCGCGGCCATCAGCGTCGAGGATCCGTACACGGGCGGCGCCGTTGCGATGCAGCTGCGCTACGAACGCACGGAGACCGCCGGACCGGTGTTCGAGCGGCTGAGCGCCAAGCTGGCCGGCATCGCGTCTCAGACGGGCATGGAGAAGGTGTTCCGGCTGCGCGGCGCGGACATCTACCGCGTGGTCGAGGTGCGCCGCGTGGCGGGCCGCCGCGAGCTCCCCGCCGCGCTGCCGCGCTGCGACGTCGCCGCCGGCGGCCGCGCGATCGCCGAGCGCCTGGCCGGCTGCGCCGACCTGCCGTCGCTGTTCGGCGCGCTCACCAGCGGCCTGGCCGAGGACCTGCGCATCGGCCACGCGATGCTGCTGCTTCTCGATCCCGCGGGGCAGCGGCTGCGGGTCGCGGCGTCGCTGGGCTATGCGGCATCGGGCATCGGCGCCGAGTGGCCGGCCGACCTCGGCCTGGCCGGCGTGGCGGTGCGCGAGGGCGCGGCGCTGCGCGTCGGCCACATGACCACGATGTACCTCTACGGCCGCGCCGCGCGACTGCGCACGGAGGCGCTGGGCCTCGGCGGCGTGCTCGACGACGAACGTCCGCTGCCCGGCCTCGAGCGCCCGCGCAGCCAGCTCGCGGTGCCGCTGCGCGCGGCCGGCCAGACGCTCGGCGCGCTGCTGGTCGAGAGCGACCAGGAGCAGTTCTTCAGCTACGACGACGAGGATGCGCTGGCGATGGTCGCCTGCCAGGTGGCGCTGGCGCTCGTGCTGCTGCGCGGTCGCGAGGCCGCGGCGCCCGCGCCGAAGCCCGCGCCGGCCGCCGGCGCGTTGAAGGTGCGCTGCTATGCGCGCGACCACAGCATCTGGTTCGACGACGACTACGTCATCAAGGGCGTCGCCGGCGCCATCCTGTGGAAGCTACTGCAGGAATGGCAGCGCCTCGGGCGCGACCGCTTCAGCAACCGCGAGCTGCGCCAGAGCGCGCAGGAGCTGGGCCTGCCCGAGTTGCAGGACAACCTCGAGGCGCGCCTGCTGCTGCTGCAACGCCGGCTCGACGAGCGCGCCGGCCCCGTGCGCATCGCCAAGGAAGGCCGCGGGCGCTGGCGCCTGCAGGTCGACGGCGCGCTGACGCTGGCCGACTAGCGCCGGCGCGGCGACAGGCCTAGGCGCGCCGCCGCGTCGCGAGCAGGTTCATCCCCAGCCCGCCCATCACCAGCGCCGCGGCGCCCAGCTTCCAGGCGGGCAGGCCCTCGTGCAGCGCGATCGCCGAGGCGCTCATGCCGAATACCGGCACCAGCAGCGCCGTGGGCGTGACGGTGGACGCCGGATGGCGCGCCAGCAGCCAGTTCCAGACACCGTAGCCGAACAACGTGTTGCCGATCGCCTGCCACGCGACCGCGGCCCAGGCCGTCGCGTCCGCGCGCGCGAGCGAGGCGCCCACCGTGCCGGGGCCGTCCACCAGCAGCGTGATGATCCACAGCGGCACTGCCGCGAACGGGCTGGACCACACCATGAATCCGAGCGCGTCGATGCGCCCCGCGGCGCGCGCCACCAGGTTGCCGCCCGCCCAGCTGACCGCGGCGAGGATCACCAGCACGACGCCGAGCAGCGTCACGCCGGCGCCGGCCGACACGTGAGACGCCACGATCGCCAGCCCCGCGATCGCGAGCGCGAACGCTGGCCACTGCAGGCGCTTGAGCCGCTCGCGATGCAGTGCCGCGGCCAGCGCGATCGTGAAGAACACCTGCGACTGGATCACCAGCGACGCCAGGCCCGGCGAGATGTCCGCGCGCATCGCCCAGAACAGCAGTCCGAACTGCCCGACGCCGATCAGCACCCCGAACGCCGCCAGCTTGGCCCATGAGATGGCCGGCCTGCGGATGAAGAAGATGAACGGCAGGAACGAACAGGTGTAGCGCAGCGCCGCGAACGTGTAGGGCGCGAAGGTGTCCAGCCCGAGGCGGATCACGACGAAGTTCGTGCCCCAGATCGCGACGACGGCCAGGGCAAGCAGCAGGTGGGACAGGGGCATGGTGCGAGTCTAGGCGACGCCCGCCGGCCCCCGCCCGCGCGGGCCCATCGGGCGAGGCATCGGCGTCGTCGCCCGGCTCACAGCATCTTCGTGGCCTCGTACGCCTTGCGCGACTCCTGCACGTGGCGCAGGAAGTCCGGCAGCGTCCGGCCGGGCTCGTCGCGGAAGACGTCGTCCAGCACGTCCAGCGCGCGCATGCGGTCGACGCGGAAGCTGCGGAAGGCGTCGCGGTGCTCGCACCAGGCCGCCAGCGTCCACACCGACTCCCAGTGGTAGCAGCCCAGCGGCCGCGCGGTGCGCGTGCTGGCGGCGCCCTGGGCGTCGGCGTAGTCGAAGCGGATGCGGCGCCGCGCGGACGCCGCGTCGCGCAACAGCCCCAGGCGCTCGGCGCTCTCGCGGTCGCGGGCCCACGGGGCGGCGAACAGCGGCAGCGACTCGGCCGCGGCGCGCGCCACCGGCGGCAGCACGCCCACGATCTTGGCCAGCGCGTCCTCGGCGGCCAGCGCCAGCGCCGGGTCGAGCCGACTCTGCGCCAGCCGCACCGCCGCGACCAGGGCCTGGGCCTCGAGCGTCGTGAACATCAGCGGTGGCAGGTCGAAGCCGCCGGCGAGCCGGTAGCCCACGCCCGCCTCGCCGTCGATCGGCACGCCCTGCCCCTGCAGGTCGGCCACGTCGCGGTAGACGGTGCGCACGGAGACTTCCAGCTTCTCGGCGATCCAGGCAGCGGTGGACAACCGCCGCCCGCGCAGCAGCTGGACGATCCGGAAGAGACGATCGGCACGACGCATGGTCCGAAGTGTAGGAGCGTCGCGGCTCAGGCGGCCGGCGAATGCAGGCCGATGCGATTGCCTTCGCAGTCGACGATCTGAGCGATGAAGCCGATGTCGCGCGGCAGCTCCAGCTTGGGCAGCAGCACCTTGGCGCCGAGTTCGCCGGCGCGCGACAGCACCACGTCCAGCGACGGACCGGCGTTCAGGTACACGAGCACGCCGTCGAGGCCAGGCTTGGGCGCCGTCGCGCTCTTGAGCAGCGCCCCGCCGATGCCGTCCTCGTAGGCGAACACGGCCAGCTCCTGCGGGCCCATCTGCTCGCGGCGCATCGAGCGGGCAAGCAGCGTCTCGTAGAAGCGCTGCGCGCGATCGAGGTCGGCGACGGGGATCTCGAACCAGTGGAGGGCGTGGTGGGTCATGGCAGGTCTCTCGGGTTCGTTGGAAGAGACGCCATGCTGCGCGAGGGCTGCTGACAGCGTTCTGTCAGCAGGAGTCCGTGCGCCGCGACCCGCCTTGCGCGACCGTTGCCGGCAATGAAAACCGGCGCGCCCTCTCGGACGCGCCGGCTTCGATTCGAAGCGTGCGGCGGGCGCTCAGTTCTTGCGGCCCTTGCCCGCCGGCGCTGCCGGCGGCTCGGCGAGCGCGGCGTAGGCAGTGCCGCGCGTGGCGTCCAGGCGGTTCATCACCGCGTACATCTGGTCGGGCCTGGCGAAGAACTCCTGGAAGCCCTTGATGCCGGCGGCGGCCATGTCGGCGGGGACGTCGCGGTCGTAGCCCTGCACGATGTTGGTCTTGGCGTCGGTCAGCACCTTGTACGAGGCGAGGTCCAGCACGGTGCCGGCCACGGGCGCGAACTTGTTGGTGGGGAACGAACCGATCGCCTTGGCCAGCTTGGCGCTGGCGGCGCTGCTGCTGACGTACTTCAGGAAGCGGCGCGCGTCGGCCTTGTTCTTGGCGCGGGCGGCCACCTGCAGCGTGTCGGTGGGCGCGGCCTCGGCGTTGGCCTGGCCGGCGTCGATCACCGGGAAGCGCTGGTAGTCGATCACCGGGCGAACGACATCGGGGAAGCTGGCGCTGACGATGGTGCCCATCAGCAGCATGCCGGCGTGGCCGCCGTAGAACTCGCCCTTGGCGCCGCGCTCGTCGACGGCCAGCGCGTTCGGGTCGAAGCACTTGGCGTCGATCAGCTGCTTCCACATCGCGAACGCGCGGCGCACGTTGCTCTCGTTGTAGGAGATCTTGCCCTCGAGCAGCTGCTGGTGGTACTCGTAGCCGTTGGCGCGCATGTCGATGAAGTCGAACCACGCGGCCACCGCCGTGCCATCCTTGCCGCCGAGGGCGATCGGCGTGAAGCCGGCCTTCCGCAACTTCGAGCAGGCCGTCATGATGGCCGACAGGTCGTGCGGCTGCTCGCGGATGCCCGCGGCCAGCAGCACGTCGCGGCGCGTGAACAGGCCCCACGGGTAGTACTGGTACGGCAGGGCGTATTGCTTGCCGGCGACGGTGACGCCCGCGCTGGGGAACGTGTTCCACCAGGTGTTGGCCTTCCACAGGTCGCTGATGTCGTCGAGCTCGCCGCGCTGCGCCATCATGCGCAGCTGGTCGCCCGCGAACCAGTTGAAGACATCGGGCGCGGCGTCCGAGTCCAGCGTGGCGGGCAGCGCCTTGCGGTACGTCGGCGCGTCCTGGATCGTCAGGTGGACGTCCACGTCGGGATTGGCGTTGTGGAAGTCCGCCACCAGGGCCTTGTAGGCCTCGCGCTGGGCGTTGTCGTCCGCGCTGACGCTGATGTTCAGAGCCCCCGCGACGGCCGCGGCGGAACCGAGCCCGAAGGCCAAGGCGGCCATCACGGCCGAGACGCTGCGAATCAACTTCATGGTTTTGTCCCTTCACACCCACCGACGGAACGATTATGTAAGGGATGAAACCGCTTGCCCGCTAGGGGCTGACACTATGTGAACGGCGCGCCACGTGACGCATCTCACGCGGACCTGCGTCGAAACAGACTCCAAGGCGGGCCAAACGCGGCCATTGCGCGGGACATCCCGCTGGCGGGCCGTTCAGCGCCCGCCGGTCACGTCCAGCGTCGCCCCGGTGACGTAGCCGGCGGCGTCCGACAGCAGGAAGACCACCGCCCGCGCGATCTCGTCGGCCGTGCCCAGGCGCTTGAGCGGGATCTGGTCGACCGCCGCCCGCGCGCGTTCCAGCATGCCGCTGCTGGCGTGGATCTCGGTGTCGATGATGCCGGGGCGCACGCCGTTGACGCGGATGCCCTCGTCGGCCACCTCGCGCGCCAGGCCCAGCGTGAAGTTGTCGATCGCCGCCTTGCTGGCCGCGTAGTCGACGTAGATTCCCGGCGAGCCCAGGCGCGCCGCGGCGGACGACAGGTTGACCACCACGCCGCCGCGTCCGCCGTGGCGCGTGCTCATGCGCTGCACCGCCTCGCGCGCGCAGACGAACGCGCCGACCACGTTGACGTTGAAGATGCGCGCCACGCGCGCGGCCGACATCTCGTCGACGCGCGCCGCGACGTCGACGATGCCCGCGTTGTTGACGAGCCCGCCCAGCGGCCCGAGTTCGGCGTCGAGCTCCTTGAACATCGCCCCGACGGCGCCTTCGCTCGCGACGTCCGCGCGCAGCGTGCAGGCGCGGCGCCCGCGCGCGCGCACCTGCGCGGCCACCGCCTCGGCGGCCGCCTCGTCGCGATGGAAGTTGACGCCGACGTCCCAGCCCGCGTCGGCGGCACGCAGCGCGCAGGCCGCGCCGATGCCGCGGCTGGCGCCGGTGACCAGCAGGACGCGAGGCGATGTCGATGGCTTGCTCATGGCGCCATTGGACACCAGGCGCGCCGCCGCGTCAGGGCAGCTTGGCCCCGAGCAGCTCCACGCGCTCGATGACCGGCGGCGAGGCGAGCAGCGTGGCGGCGTTGGCCATCAGCGCCGCGGCGATCGGGCCGGTGAGGTGGGCCTGGCGGCCGGCCTCGTCCTGGAAGGCGTCGAACACGCCGAAGGTGGACGGGCCGAACTTCAGCGCGAACCACGCCGTCGTGCTGGATTCGGCATTGGCGAGCGGCAGCGCGCCGGCGAGGAAGTCGGCGACGGCGGCCTCCTTGCCGGGCGTGGCCTCGAGGCGGACGAACAGGGCGAGCTTGACCATGATGGGTTTCCTTGGTGGGAACGAGTTGGAGGAGCCCGCAGTTTCGCGGCGGCGTAGCCCGGTATCGAGTGGCGGGATCGACAACATTGATACCATTCCTGCCATGCGCATCCACCTGCTCGTGCTCGACGAGGCATTCGACCTCGGCCTGGCCGCCCTCACCGACACCCTCGCCACCGCGAACGAGCTGCGCGCGACGCTCGCCGAGCCGCCGCCGCCGATCGAACTCACGCTGGTGGGCGTGCGCCGCCGCGTGCGCACGGCGCATGGCCTGGTGGTGCCGGTCGCGGCGGCCGCCGACGTGCCGGTGCCCGACATCGCGCTCGTGCCCGCACTGGCCGCCAAGATGCCCGCCACGCTGGCCGCTCGCCTGGAGCGCCCCGACGTGCGCGACGCCGGCGCCGTGCTGCGGCGCTGGTCGGCCGCGGGGGCGGCCTCCGGCGCGGCCTGCACGGGCACCTTCGTGCTCGCGCAGAGCGCGCTGCTGGACGGCCAGCGCGCCACGACCTCGTGGTGGCTCGCGCCGCTGTTTCGCCAGCGCTACCCGCGCGTCGCGCTCGACGAGTCGCGCATGCTGGTGAACTCCGGCGGCTTCACGACGGCCGGCGCCGCGCTGGCGCACATCGACCTCGCGCTGGGCATGGTGCGCGGCCTCAGCCCGGCGCTGGCGTCGCTGGCGGCGCGCTACCTGCTCGTCGAGGCGCGCGGGTCGCAGGCCGAGTTCGTCATCCCCGACCACCTCTCGCATGCCGACCCGATGGTCGAGCGCTTCGAGGCCTGGGCACGCGGGAACCTGAGCCGCGGCTTCTCGCTCGGCGACGCCGCGCAGGCCGTCGGCGCCAGCGAGCGCACGCTGGCGCGGCGCCTGCGCGGCGTGCTCGGCAAGTCGCCGCTGTCGTACTTCCAGGACCTGCGCATCGAGCGCGCCGTGCACCTGCTGCGCACGGGCTCGGACAGCGTCGACCGCATCGCCGCGCAGATCGGCTACGCGGACGGCGTCACGCTGCGCACGCTGCTGCGGCGCAAGCTCGGGCGCGGCGTGCGCGAGCTGCGCGCCCGCGCCTGAGGCTCACTTCGACACGGGCATCGCGAATTCCGCGCCCTTGCCGATCGACGCCGGCCAGCGTTGCATCACGCTCTTTTGCTTGGTGTAGAAGCGCACGCCTTCCTCGCCGTACGCGTGCGTGTCGCCGAACAGGCTCTTCTTCCAGCCGCCGAAGCCGTGCCACGCCATGGGCACCGGGATCGGCACGTTGATGCCCACCATGCCCACCTGGATGCGGCGCGCGAACTCGCGCGCCACGTTGCCGTCGCTGGTGAAGCAGGCCACGCCGTTGCCGTACTCGTGGGCGTTGACGAGGTCCACCGCGGTGGTGAAGTCGTTCACGCGCACGCAGGCCAGCACCGGGCCGAAGATCTCTTCCTTGTAGATGCGCATCTGCGGCGTGACGTTGTCGAACAGCGTGCCGCCCGTGAAGAAGCCGTTCTCGTGGCCCGAGACCTTGTGGCCGCGGCCGTCCACCAGCAGCTTGGCACCTTCCTTCACGCCGAGGTCGATGTAGCCCTCGATACGCTGCAGCGCTTCCTGCGTGATGACCGGGCCCATCTCGGCGGCCGGGTTCATGCCGTTGTCGATCACGAGCTTCTTCGCACGCTCGGCCAGCTTGGGCAGCAGGCGGTCGGCGACATCGCCCACCAGCACCGCCACCGAGATCGCCATGCAACGCTCGCCGGCCGAGCCGTAGGCCGCGCCGACCAGCGCGTCGACGGCCTGCTCGATGTCGGCGTCGGGCATCACGACCATGTGGTTCTTCGCGCCGCCGAGCGCCTGCACGCGCTTGCCGTGGTGCGCGCCGGTCTCGTAGATGTACTGCGCGATCGGCGTGGAGCCGACGAACGATAGGCCCTTGACGTCCGGGTGCGCGAGCAGCGCGTCGACGACGGTCTTGTCGCCCTGCACGACGTTGAACACGCCGTCCGGCAGCCCCGCGCGCTGCAGCAGCTCGGCGATGAACAGGCTGGGCGACGGGTCGCGCTCGCTGGGCTTGAGGATGAAGCTGTTGCCGCAGGCGAGCGCCACCGGGAACATCCAGCACGGCACCATGAACGGGAAGTTGAACGGCGTGATGCCGGCCACGACGCCCAGCGGCTGGCGCATCGTCCAGTTGTCGATGCCGGTGGAGACCTGTTCCGTGTAGTCGCCCTTGAGCAGCTGCGGGATGCCGCAGGCGAACTCGACGACGTCGATGCCGCGCATCACCTCGCCCTGGGCGTCGGAGAACACCTTGCCGTGCTCGGCGGTGATCATCGCGGCGAGCTGGTCGCGGTGCTCGTTGAGCAGCGCGAGGAAGGCGTTGAGCACGCGCGCCCGCTTCATCGGCGGCGTGTTGGCCCAGCCCTCGAAGGCCTTGCCGGCGACGGCGACCGCGGCGTCGACGTCGGCCGCCGTGCCCAGGTGCAGCTGGCGCGCGACAGCGCCGGTGGCCGGGTTGAACACCGACTGCTTGCGCGCGTCTGCGGGCACGACGTGCTCGCCGCCGATGAAGTGGCCGACCGGGGTCTTGGACGAGAAGGCGGGCGTGGACATGGAAGCTCCTGGGATGCGCGACGTTGAATGACGAGTCTAGGCATTCGCCGCGTGCCGGAGAAGACCGCGGCGCTGGATTCACTGTTCGTTTCGATGAACAATTGCCGCATCGAATTCCGGACAAAAGTCATGGACGCCCGCAAGATCGAATCGCTCTGGTCGCACGTGCATGGCCTGGGCGTGCTGCAGAGCGCCGGCAGCTTCACCGCCGCGGCGCAGCGCCTGGGGCTGAGCAAGGCGGCGATGAGCCAGCGCGTCGCCGAGCTCGAGCGCGCCGCCGGCGTGCCGCTGGTGCGCCGCACGACGCGCAGCGTGCGGCTGACCGAGGCCGGCGAACGCCTGGTCGAAGCCACGCGTGGCGCGTTCGAGCAGATCGAGCAGGGCTTCGCCGGCGTGCAGGACCTGGTCGGCGAACCGCACGGCGTGCTGCGCGTGAGCGCGCCGGTGGCGCTCGGGCGCCAGCAGATCGTGCCGCGCCTGGCCGGCTTCCTGCGCGCCTACCCGCAGGTGCGCGTGGAGCTGGAGCTGTCCGACCGGCTCGTCGCGCTGGCGCAGGAAGGCTTCGACATCGCGCTGCGCCACACCGCGGCGCCGCCCGACACCCACGTCGCCTGGCCGCTGTGCACCACGCGCAGCTGGCTCGTGGCCTCGCGCGCGTACCTGCGGCGCGCGGGCGCGCCCGCGACCCCGGCCGAGCTCGCGACGCACGACTGCCTGCACTACCTGCGCCCCGGCGACACGCCCACCTGGAGCTTCGAGCCCGATGCCGCGCGCGGCGGCCGGTCGCCTGCCCCCGACGGCCGCGTCAGCGTCGCGGTGCGCGGCGTCTTCGCCGCCAACAACAGCGAGGCGCTGCGCGAGGCGGCGCTGGCGGGCCTGGGCATCGCGCTGCTGCCCGACTTCAGTGCCCAGGCCGCGGTGCAGTCCGGCAAGCTGCAGCTGGTGCTGCCGCAGTGGAAGCCGGTGGGCGCGTTCGGCGAGCACCTGTACGCGATCCGGCCCTACAGCCCGGTGGTGCCGCGCGCGGTGCAGGCCTTCATCGGCTACTGGCGCATGGCGCTGGAGGAAGGCTTTCCCATTCCGGCGTCCGGCCGCGCGCCGCGCGGGCGCTGACGCGCGTACGATGCCGGCTGCAGCGAAGGGAGCGTGCCGTGGCGTCGAACGACTTGCGCGTGCTGGCCGAATCGGCCCATTTCCGGCTGGAACATGCGTTCGAGTCGGTCTACGTCGTCGACAAGCGCGACGGCACGACGCGTCCCGCGGGCGACCACTGCGGCGACCCGAGCGTCGGCCTCATCACCGCCGACGAGCAGTGGTTCTGCAGCGGCGGCGAGGGCGTGCAGTGCCTGTCGCAGTCGGGCGTGTTCCTGAGCCTTTTCCGCGGCCGCGGTTCCGTCGACCCGTCGGCGCAGCAGGTCACCTGGTTCGTGCACGCGATGAGCGAGACGGCGCCGCTGCACCTGCGCGTGGTGTTCGACGACGCCGAGCACGGCATCTGGACGATCGACCTCGCGACGGCCCGCCGCTGGCAGGAGGCGCCGCGGTAGCTCGCTAGTCGAGCCCGTGGAACGGACTGTCCTCCGGCCCGATGTAGGTCGGCGGCGTCCACTGCGCATCGCGCATCGAGCGCTGCACCAGCTTGTCCACGCCCAGCAGCGTCGCGAAGATGGCCATGCGCACCGGGATGCCGTTGTCGGTCTGGCGGAAGATGGCCAGCCGCGGGTCGCCGTCCAGGTCGGCGCTGAGATCGTGCGAGCCGGGGCGGCTGTCGCGCGGCAGCGGGTGCATCACGACGACGTCGGGCTTGCAGACGCGGTCGACGAGCGCGCGGTTGATCTCGAACGCGGTGCCGTAGCCCTCGATCGTCTCCTCGGCGAAGCGTTCCTTCTGGATGCGCGTTGCATAGACGACGTCGGCGTCGGCCAGGCCCTGCAGCGAGTCGCGCAGCTCCACGACATTGCCGTTGCGGTCGACGCGATCGACGATCGCGGCGGGCATCTCGAGCGACGGCGGCGCGATCAGCGTGAAGCGCACGCCCCTGTACAGCGCGAGCAGCTTGATCAGCGAGTGCACCGTGCGGCCGTACTTGAGGTCGCCCACCAGCGCGATGTGCGCGCCGTCCACGCGCTTGCCCAGGCGCGAGAACTCGCGTTGGATCGTGTACAGATCGAGCAGCGCCTGCGTCGGATGCTCGCCCGGGCCGTCGCCGCCGTTGACCACCGGCACGTTGGTGGCGCGCGCGAACTCGGCAACCGCGCCCTGCTCGGGATGGCGCACGACGATCGCGTCGGCGTAACCCGCGATCACGCGGCTGGTGTCGTGGATCGACTCGCCCTTGGCCATCGACGAGAACGTGAAGCCGGTGGTGTCGCACACCGAGCCGCCGAGGCGGCAGAACGCGGCGCCGAAGCTCACGCGCGTGCGCGTGCTCGCCTCGAAGAACAGGTTGGCCAGCACCGCCCCTTCGAGCACGCGCGTGACCTTGCGGCGGCGCGCGATCGGCAGCATCGCGTCGGCCAGGCGGAACAGGTCTTCCGCGGACTCGCGGCTGAACTGGTCGACCGACAGCAGGTGGCGCAGCGACCCGCCGGGCACCGGTGGAGGCACTTCAATATGTACGCTCTGCGTGGAGGATTCGAGCCGCGGCGCGGCGTTGGCGAGGATCTCCTGCACGAAGCGGCGCGCCACCTCGGGCATCGCGCGGAATTCGTTGGATTCGTCGGGCAGCAGCCAGCTATCGAGGGCACGGCGGCGGCTGCCGATGCGGTCCGCGAACGCGTCGCGGGTCATGTCGAGACGCCTCATGGCGTCGCGCAAAAGGACTTGTTGCGTGATCATGAACCGCGATTATTACGCAAAGCGTATATCAATGCAATGAACTGATGTACGCGCTTTGCGGGCGGGCGAAAAAAAACCCACCGCGAGGGTGGGCTTCAAGTCCTTCGCGAGAAGGACGTCGTTGGGACTGTGCGTGCCGACCGATCCCGTCCCCTCCCAGAGCTCCTGGCTCGGTCAGCACAACGGAATCCAATGTACGAGCCGATCTGTCGAAAAGCATCCCTATTTCAGGGGGAGTGCCTCATCGCGGCAACACCGGCGCCGTGTCCGACGCACCGAAGTGGTTCGCCGCCGAGGCGATCGCCTCGGCGTCCTTCTCCACCGCGCCCGGCGCGCCGCCCTTGCCCCACAGCGGCGGCTGCCACTGCATCGCGAGGAACTCCGCGCACAGCTTCAGGCTGTCGAACATCGGCTGCGTCTTGGCGCGGTCGCCGCTGGTGGTGATCGCCCACACGCGCTTGCCGTGCATGCGCTCCTTGAATCCCAGGCCCTCGACGCGCATCCACGCGCTCCAGTGGTCGAGGTAGCGCTTGAGGCGGTTCGGGAAGCTGTACCAGTACAGCGGGGTCACGAACACGAGGTCGGTGGCCTCCAGCGTGGCCTGCAGCAAGGTGGCGGTATCGCCGGAGGGCATCGGGTAGGTGCCGACGTCGTGGCGCCGGTCCTCGAAGTCGGCCAGTTCCAGGCCGTTGAGGTGGATCCAGCGCGCGGTGGCGCCGTCCGGCAGGTGGCGCGCGGCCTCGCGGGCCAGCCACTCGGTGTTGCCGATGGCGCCGGGGATTCGCGCGCTGGAGACGATGAACAGGAAGTGTCGGGAACTCATGCCTCGGATGATCCCATGGCGCGACAATCCCCCCATGAACTCGCCCGCCCCCACGCCCATGCCGCCGCTCGCCGAAGCCGATCTGAACCGGCTGCAGACGCTGCTGGACAAGATCCCCGAGCCGCTGGAGCCGCTGGACATCAGCATGCTCGACGGCTACCTGTGCGGCGTGCTGCTGCAGCCGACGGCGGTGCCGGCCGGCGCGTGGATCAAGCACGTGTGGGACATCGACGGCCGTCCGCTGGACGACAAGTGGAAGGGCCTGCACGAGCTGCAGGGCCTGGTGCAGCGCCGCTACCGCGAACTGGCCACCGCCATCGCCGCGCGCCAGTGGTTCGACCCGTGGGTGTTCGAGCTCGACGACGAAGCCGACCCGCTGGAGTCGACGCTGCCGTGGGTGGCCGGCTTCTCCGCCGCGATGGAGCTGTTCCCCGCGCTGATGGACATGGACTCGCCCGACACGCTCGAGCCGCTGGCCGTGCTCTACGCGGCGTTCGACCCCGAGGACCTCGAGGACGCCGACGCCCTGCTGGCCGAGATCGAGACGCTGGAGCCCCCGGCCGACCTCGACGAGGCGATCGAGGACGTCGTGCAGAGCGTGATGCGCCTGGCCGACGTCAGCCGGCCGCTGCCAAAGGCGCGCACGACCCCGGTCAAGCGCCCGCCGCCGCGCCGCGGGCCGCCGCCGCGCGGGCGGTTCTGAGGCGAAGCCTCAGGCCCAGGAGCGCGACGGCATCGCCACCAGCGGGCGACGCGAGGGCAGCGCCTCGCCGCAGAAGCCGTAGTCCAGCTGCGGACGGCGGCCGCTGATCAGCTCGGCCAGCGCGCGGCCGGAGCCGGCGCCGTGCGTCCAGCCCAGCGTGCCGTGGCCGGCGTTGAGCCACAGGTTGGCGATCTTGCTGCGGCCGATGTAGGGCAGGTTGTCGGGCGTGCTCGGGCGCAGGCCGGCCCAGAAGTTGGGCTGGCTGGTGTCGGCGACGCCGGGGAACAGCTCCTCGTAGCGGCGCACGAGCGCCTCGCAGCGCAGGCGCGACTTCGCGCCGTCGATCGACGTGTCGTAGCCGGCCATCTCGGCCGTGCCGGCGATGCGGATCGTGTCGCCCAGGCGCGAGATCGCGATCTTTCGGGTGTCGTCCAGCAGGCTCACGACGCTCGCGTCCTCCGGGCGCTTCAGGCGCATCGTCGCCGAGTAGCCCTTGGCCGGATAGATGTTGAGCCAGATGCCCAGCGGGCGCAGCAGCGGCGCGGTGAACGAGCCGGCGGCGGCCACGTACTGGTCGCCCGTCAGCGTGCGGGCCTGCAGCGTCGCGCGATCGCGCACCTGCACGCCCGTGATCTTCGCGCCGGACTTGTCCAGGCCGAGGACGTCGTGCTCCCACAGGAACTTCACGCCGCGTGCCGCGCACAGCTGCGCCAGCTTCTGCGTGAACACGCGCGCGTCGCCCGACTCGTCGCTGGGCGTGAACGTGCCGCCGTGGATGCCGCCGAAGCGCTTGAGCGCGGGCTCCACCGCCAGCACCGCGTCGCGATCGAGCACGCGGCGGTCGACGCCGTGGTCGCGCATCAGCGCCGCGGCCTTGACGCCGTTCTCGTAGTCGGCGGCCGACGAGAAGAAGTGCAGGATGCCGCGCTCGAGGCGGTCGTACTCGATGCCGGTCTTCGCGACGACGGTCTTGAGCGAGTCGTGGCTGTAGCGGCCGAGCGCGACCAGCTGCTCGACGTTGCGAGCGAAGGCCGCGTCGGTGCACTGCGTCAGGAAGCTGAGCGCCCAACGCCACTGGTGCGGATCCAGGCGCGGGCGGAACAGCAGCGGCGAGTCGGCCTGCAGCATCCACTTGGCCACCTTGAACGGCGCGCCGGCGTTGGCCCAGGGTTCGCAGAAGCACACCGAGATCTGTGCGCCGTTGGCAAAACTCGTCTCCAGCGCGGCCTCGGGCTGGCGGTCGACGACGGTGACCTCGTGGCCCTCTTCCAGCAGGTGCCAGGCGGTGGCGACGCCGATGATGCCGGCACCCAGAACGATCACTTTCATCGCGAATCCCTTCGCCGCTGCGGCGGCCGATCGGGAAGCGACCAGCGGCACCGTCGGGCTGCGACCGGATTTTCGGAGAGCGGGCGCGTTTGCTGAAGCGAGATTAATCGATTTCAGACTTCAGTAGACAAGCTACTGAAGCGATGCGGACGCGCGCGACGCGATCGGCGCACGCGGGCGCCGTCGGCTGCATCGTCTCGTTCGGCGTGGACGCCGCGGGCCGAGGCTAGCCGGCTTCGGCCTGCATCTGCCGGGCGGCGCTGGAGCCGGCCGACTGCGCGGACTTGCCCGCGCGCGTGGGCTCGGCGGGGATGTCGATCCCCATCGCCTGGCTGGTGGCGCGGTAGCCCACCGAGCAGAACAAGGCCGCCTGGTCCGACGACGACAACCACACCGCGCAGCCGACGGCAGCGGTGATCGTGCCCCAGGTCAGAGAGTGAAGTTGAACGGTGCGCATGGCGGCGGCTCCGGGTTGTGCGAGGGTGCGCTGCTGCCCCTCGGTATCGATGCGTCCAGATTAAGTGCGAAGCGATGACCCTGCCATCGTCCTTTCGAGGGAGTCGTGAGATCGATACATCGGAACTGTCGGGCATACGACACACTATTTCTCGCACCGGCCCCGAAACATTCCCACACACTGGTCTCACGGTTCACGCACCTGGAGAGACCGATGACCAACGCCTCCCGCCCCACGTTCCTGCGCAATTTCGGCCGCGGCGCGTCGTCGTCGCACCGTCCACCCGACCTCGCCGACATGGGCACCGCGTTCGCGCTCGACGAGGCGCTGGAAGGCGGCGCGATCGACTCGATCGTGCCCGGCGACCCGTCGCCGCCGCCGCTGCGCGCGGCCGTGCCGGTGGCGCCGTGGCGTCTCTGGCTGGGCCGCAAGCTCGGCGCCTGAACCGCGCCTGGCGGGCGCTCCAGGCGCTCAGATCTCGATCAGTCGCATCGGGTCGAAGCCCTCGGCTTCGCCCTTCTTCTCCAGGCCGCGCGCCTGGCACACCACGCGGGCCACATGCTGGCCGGCGCGTTCCACCAAGTAGTCGTGACGGCAGTGCAGGTGGCCGTGGATCCACAGGTCGGCGCGCGGGATCAGGTCGTCGTCCGCATTGCAGAAGCTGGCCGTCGTCGGCTGCGGGCCGTAGCGCGGATCGGCGCTGCGCAGGCTGGGCGCGAAATGCGTGATCGCCACCGTGGCGTCCCAGTGCCCCTGCGCCGGTTCCATCAGCGTGCGTTCCAGCCAGTCGCGACAAGACAGGCCCATCACGCGCACCGCCTCCGCATCGAAGGGCTGGCCGTGGCGCGTCGCGTTCATCACGCGCTGGAAGTACGAGCCGGCACGCAGCGCCTTCTCGCGGCCGAGGGCGCCGAACAGGTCGAAGTCGCTCCAGCGCACGGTGCCGCAGAATCGGATGCGGCGGCCGCGGTCGTCGGCGAGCACCACCGAATCGCGATGGAGCATGCGCAGGCCCAGCTCGTCGCAGAACGCGCGCAGGTCGATCGCGGCCTGGTCCACGTCGCGGTTGTCGAACTCGTGGTTGCCGGGCACGAACAGCACCGGCACGGGCCACGACGCGAAGCGGCGCAGGCCTTCCCACTCGCGGTCGATGTCACCCGCGAGGATCAGCAGCTCCGCGCCGGGCGCGGGCTGGGCCTCGAAGGTCTCGGTTTCGAGGTGGAGGTCGGACAGGATCTGCAGGCGCATCGTGCCCGCAGGATACAGGGGCCGTCGCGCACCTCGCGCGTCCGCGCCCCGCGCGCGCGGCGCGCGGGGAAAAAAAAGGCCGCCCGAAGGCGGCCATCGAGGAAGTCGTTGCGCGGATCAGCCCAGCGCGGCCGCGATGCGGCGCTTGGTGGACTGCAGTTCCGTGGGCAGGTGGTACGCGAGCATGGTGAACAGCTCGTCGTGCATCGTCATCTCCTGCTGCCAGGCGGCCTGGTCGATGCCGATCACGCTGTCGAACTGGGCGCGCGAGAAGGCGAGGCCGTTCCAGTTCAGGTCGTCGTAGCGCGGGCTGGTGCCGAACACGTTCTCCTGGCCCTGGGCGCTGCCGTCGATGCGGCCCAGCATCCACTCCATCACGCGCATGTTCTCGCCGTAGCCCGGCCACACGAACTTGCCGTCCGCGCCCTTGCGGAACCAGTTCACGCAGAAGATGTGCGGCAGCTTCGCGCCCAGCGACTCCAGGCGCGCGCCGACGTTGAGCCAGTGCTGGAAGTAGTCGCTCATGTTGTAGCCGGTGAACGGCAGCATCGCGAACGGGTCGCGGCGCACGACGCCCTGCTGGCCGACGGCCGCGGCCGTGGTCTCGGAACCCATCGTCGCGGCCATGTAGACGCCTTCGACCCAGTCGCGCGCCTCGGTCACCAGCGGCACCGTGGTGGAACGGCGGCCGCCGAAGATGAACGCGTCGATCGCCACGCCCTTCGGATCGTCCCAGGCCGGGTCCAGCGCCGGATTGTTGGTGGCAGCCACCGTGAAGCGCGCGTTCGGGTGCGCGGCCTTCGCGCCGGTCTCCTTGGCGATGGCCGGCGTCCAGTCCTTGCCCTGCCAGTCGATGCAGTGCGCGGGCGCCTCGCCCATGCCTTCCCACCACACGTCGCCGTCGTCGGTCAGGCCGACGTTGGTGAAGATGGCGTCCTTGGTGAGGCTGGCCATGCAGTTCGGGTTGGTCTGCTGGTTGGTGCCCGGGGCGACGCCGAAGTAGCCGGCTTCCGGGTTGATGGCCATCAGGCGGCCGTCGGCGCTCGGCTTGATCCAGGCGATGTCGTCGCCGATGGTCGTGACCTTCCAGCCCGGCATGCCCGCCGGAGGGATCAGCATCGCGAAGTTGGTCTTGCCGCAGGCGCTCGGGAACGCGGCCGCGATGTGGCGCTTGACGCCCTGCGGGTTGGTCACGCCCAGGATCAGCATGTGCTCGGCCAGCCAGCCCTCGTCGCGGCCCATGTTGGACGCGATGCGCAGCGCGAAGCACTTCTTGCCCAGCAGCGCGTTGCCGCCGTAGCCCGAGCCGTAGCTCCAGATCTCGCGGGTCTCGGGGTAGTGGACGATGTACTTGGTCTTGTTGCAGGGCCAGGACACGTCCTTCTGCCCGGCCTCCAGCGGCGCACCCACGGTGTGCACGCAGGGCACGAAGTCGCCGTCGGTGCCCAGCACGTCCAGCGCGCCGCGGCCCATGCGCGTCATCAGGCGCATGTTGACGGCCACGTACGGGCTGTCGGACAGCTCCACGCCGATGTGCGAGATCGGCGAGCCCAGCGGGCCCATCGAGAACGGCACCACGTACATCGTGCGGCCGCGCATCGAGCCGGCGAACAGCGCCGGCGTGCCGTCGGCCTGGCCGTGCTGCAGCAGCGCGCGCATCTTCTCCGGCGATTCCCAGTTGTTGGTCGGGCCGGCCGATTCCTTCTTCTCGCTGCAGATGAAGGTGCGGTCTTCGACGCGCGCCACGTCCGACGGGTCGCTGCAGGCGAGGTAGCTGTTGGCGCGCTTGGCCGGGTTCAGGCGCTTGAAGGTGCCGGCCGACACCAGTAGGTCGCACAGGCGGTCGTACTCGGCCTGGCTGCCGTCGCACCAGTAGACCTCGGCGGCCTGGGTGAGTGCCGCGATCTCGGCGACCCAAGAGACCAGGCGGTCATGTTTGACGTAGGCGGGCACGTTCAGGCGCAGCCCTTCCATGGCAGGACGGTTCATGAGGAGACTCCAATCACAAGGTTCAAAGACAAGATTGGGCGAACCTCGCTGCCACAGCCGCTGCCGTGGCGCGGGGCTCGCCCAATCTCGCGATGCCGATTCCCACCGTACCCGCGCGCCGTGGTCGGGCGAACGGGAGTTACACCGAGGAACTCGCGAAATTCGCGGGTAATCCCTGAAAAGTACCGGGAAGGCATTAAGCTGACAGTGTAATTCCGTCGTAACCGGGCGACGGGCGAGGGTCATGCATTTCGGGAATAGATCGATGCACGGACCGGCGCCGTGTCCTGCTGGCTCCTGAGCAAGGCGCGTTCCGGCGCCGCCGGGTGGCGGCGCGCGTGGCTCAAGGCTCCACGACCACGTGCGGCGCCGCGCCCGACCAGTCCAGCATCACGTAGCTGTTGACGATGTTCTGCGGCCGGTAGCCCTGGCCGGCGGGGCCCTTCTCGAGCGGCGCGCTGGCGGCGGCCAGGCGTTGCAGCACGCGCTGGCTCAGGCGCAGGCCGGGCGGGAAGTGGCGTGGGCCGACCAGGTAGGCGCTGCCGGCCCACGGCTGGTGCTGCAGCGCGAGCGGGTCGGGATTGCCGGTGGGCATGCGGTCGAACTCGACGCCCACCGCCGCGGCCTGGCGCACCATCCAGGCGAGCGTCACGTTGGCCAGGCCCGAGTCGCCGGCCGGGTTGCCGCCGCCAACGTCGTCGTGCGCGCCGGCGAACAGCACCTGCACGATGCCGTCGCGCGCCTCCCACAGCGCGGGGGTGAAGTCGACGCGGCGCTCGTCGATGGCGACCGCGTGGAAGCCGTGGGCGACGTTGGCGTTGAGCACGGCGTCGCAGAACTGGAAGGCGTCGAGCCGCACGGGGGTGCCGTCCTGCTCGGCGAGGTCGGGCACGCCGAGGGCGCCGACGGTGTCCCAGACGCCCACCGCCTCGATGCCGACCGCCGCGGTGTAGTGCAACTCGGGCGCCGGGTGCAGCCCGAGCTGGAACAGGTCCTGGAAGTCGCTCACGACGCCCGCCAGGCTGTGCAGCACGTCGCCGTCGTCCTTGTAGATCGCCTTCTTGTACTGCTGCCACGCCGCCAGCCCGGCGCTGTAGCTCTGCTCGGAGCCGGCCACCAGCTTCATCGCGTTCCAGTCCAGCAGCCCCTGGCGCGTCACCAGTCCGGCCAGCGCGCGCGCCGTGTAGGCGCCGCGGCTGAAGCCCACGATATAGATGCGGTCGCCCGGCGCATACATCCGCGACAGGTAGGTGTAGCCGCGCACGACGCGCGCCACCAGGCCGAGCCCCACCGCACCCTCGACCGCCTTCGCGAGCAGGTTGCTGCCGACGCCGATGCCGAAGATGTACTTGCCGACCTGGCCGCCGGCGACCGCCTGGCCGAACTCCTTTTCCTGGTCGGTCGGGCCCAGCGGCGCCGACCCGCTCAACGCCTCGAACAGCTTCTGCACGTTGGTGGGCGTGAAGTTGCCGCTCCTGTCCTTGCTGCCTGGGCCGTTCCAGGTTCCGTCCAGGCACAGCACGATGTTCTTGGCCATGGTCGCGTCCTTCGTGATGGATGGCGGCTCGCGCGGGCGCGCGGCGCGCCGACGCCGTCGAGCGGCCTGCTCATCATCAAATCAGGGGCGGCGCGGACCCATCCCCAGGATGCGCGCCGGGGTCGCGGGCTCCCTAGGCCGCGGGCAGGCGCACGGTGGCCACCAGGCCGCCGCCGGCATGGTTGTCCAGGCGGACGTCGCCGCCGTGCTCGCGCAGGATGCCGCGCGCGATGCCCAGGCCCAGGCCGCTGCCGTCGCGGCTCTTCTCGCGGCCGTGCGCCAGCCGGACGTAGGGCTCGAAGATCTCCTCGCGCGAGCTTTCCGGCAGGCCGGGGCCGTGGTCGCGGATCGTCAGCACCACGCCGGCGTCGTCGGCCGCGGCGGCGATCTCGAGCTCGTCGCCGCCGTAGCGCAGGCCGTTGTCGACCAGGTTGCCGAGCGCGCGCTTGAGCGCCAGTGGCTTGCCGCGCACGCTCAGCGCTGGCACGTCGATCGCGATGCGCGCGCCCGCCGCGAGCGCGGGCTGGGTCAGGCGCTCGACGAGGCGGTCGAGGCGCACGTCGGCCACGTTCTCGTGCACCGCGCTGTCCTTGACGCTCTGCAGCGCGCCCTTGACCATCACGTCCAGCTCGTCCAGATCCTCGTGGAAGTCGGCGCGCAGCTCGTCGTCGTCCAGCATCTCGGTGCGCAGCTTCAGGCGCGTGATGGGCGTCTTCAGGTCGTGCGAGATGCTCGCGAACAGGCGCTCGCGATCCTCGACGAAGCGCTGGATGCGCGCCTGCATGTCGTTGAACGCGCGCGCCGTGCGGCGCAGCTCGACGGTGCCGGTCTCGGGCACGTCGCTCGGGTGCATCGCGCCGCCGAACGCCGCGGCCGCGTCGGCGATGCGCTGCAGCGGCCGCGTGAGCGTGCGCGCCACGCCCAACACCAGCAGCAGCACGGTCAGCAGCGTCGCGCCCTGCAGCAACAGGCGGTCGCGCGTCAGCGGGTTGGCGCTGTCCAGGAAGTACGGGTCGGGCAGCGTCGAGGCCAGCAGCAGACTGCCGCCCGACTGCACGCCCACCTGGATCACCAGTACCGGCGCGCGCCGCGGTCGCAGCAGCATCGGGCCGACGACCCAGCTCTCGGGCAGCTCGTGCAGCGCGCGGCCGTCGCCGGTGACCGACAGCGTCTCGGGCCAGGCGAGCGCCACGTCGGCCTGCGCGCCCTGCGCCAGCTCGGCCTGCAGCGTGTGGCGCACCTCGCCGACGACGGTGCGTGCGAGCAGCGAGTCCTCGATCGGCGCCACCGGCACGCGCTGACGATTGACCGCCACGAAGAAGCGCGTGCCGCCCATCTGGCGCAGCTGGTCGATCAGCAGCGGGCGGTATTGCGCTGGCAGGTCGCGCAGGAAGCGGGCCGCGGCGGCGGCGCTGACGGCCGTCTGGTGCGCAGCGTCGCGCGCGTCGCGGCGGGCGGTGTCGCGCAGCTGCCAGGCCCAGATCGCGCTGCCCAGCAGCTGGCTCAGCAGCACGCCCACCACCATCCACAGCAGGATGCGGCCGCGCAGCGTGGCCGGCAGCAGCCGGTCGGCCCAGCCGCCGGCGGGCTTGTCAGTCATGGGACGACTGCACTTCGACCGAGAACACGTAGCCGCTGTTGCGCACGGTCTTGATCAGCACCGGCTGCTTGCCGTCGTCGGCCAGGCGTTGGCGCAGGCGGCTCACCTGCACGTCCAGCGAGCGGTCGGCCGGCCCGAGGTCGCGGCCGCGCGTCTGCTCCATCAGCCGCGCGCGGTCCAGGATCTCGCCGGCGTGTTCCGCGAACAGGCGCAGCAGGTCGAAGTCCATGCCGGTCAGCGCCACGACCTGCCCGTCGGCGTCCTTGAGCGTGCGCTCGAGGCGGTCGAGGCAGAAGCCCGCGAAGCGCATGTAGCGGCGCGGCGCGCACTCGCCCGACTTCGATCGCCGGTGGATCGCCTTGATGCGCGCCAGCAGCTCGCGCGGGTTGTACGGCTTGCCGATGTAGTCGTCGGCGCCGAGCTCCAGGCCGACGATGCGCTCGGTGTCGTCGGAGCTGGCGGTGAGCATGATGATCGGCACCTCGGAGCGCTCGCGCACGAGGCGGCACAGCGCGAAGCCGTCGGTGTCGGGCAGCATCACGTCGAGGATGACCAGGCTCAGCTCGTCGCGATGGCGGTCGAATTCCGCGCGGAAGCTCCCGCCGTCGTGCGCCAGGTGCACCACGTATTGCTGCTTTTCCAGGTATTGCTTGAGCAGCTGGCGCGTCTTCTGGTCGTCGTCGACGGCCAGGATGGACTTGCGGCGCGGCGCGGCGGGGGGCGCGGTCATTGCGCCGCCCCGCGCACGATGGCCAGCAGCTGCGCCTGCGCCTGCTGCGGCGTCATGCTGCGCGTCTTGACGAAGCGATGCAGCACCTCGCCGAACGCGTCGCGCACCGATTCGACCGCCGCCATGCGATGCGCGATGCTGGGCAGCAGCGGGGCCCCGGGGCGCGCGAGCGTCTGCCAGGAGTCGCGGGCGCAGACGTCCAGCTGCGCCGGATCGATGTCGGTGCGCACCGGCACCGAGCCCTTGGCCTGGTTGTAGGCCATCTGCGTGGCGGGCTGCGCGAGGATCTCGGCCATGTGTTCCTGTTCCTCGCGGTGCGCGTTGCGCCCCACCAGCATGGCGAGCGTGTCGATCGAGTACAGGTGCATGCCGGCGGTCTGCGGCACGGGCACGCAGTCGAAGTCCAGCCCCGCGTGCTCGCCCCAGGCCTGCAGCTCGCCGCGTGCCCAGTCGCCCATGATCAGCATGCCCGCCGCGCCCGACTGCAGCCGCCGCGCGGCCGACGTCCACGGCTCCTCGGTGGTCGGCTCGTCGTCGAGGTCGCGCAGCCAGCGCAGGCGCCTGAGCGCCGCGACGACGCGCGCGTCCTGCCACGACGACCAGCCCTGCGTCGACGCGAGTTCCGCGTACAGCTTGGGCCCGCCTTCCGCGAGCAGCACGGTCTCGAACACGGTGGCGATCTGCCAGGGCTCGTCGCTCCACGCGAGCGGCGTGACGTGATGCGCGCGCATGACCTTGGCCGCGGCGTCCATCTCGGCCCACGTGGTCGGCGGCTTCAGGCGCAGCTGCTCGAGCAGGTGATGATTGACCAGCACGGTGTTGATGCGATGCACGCCCAGCGGCGCCGCCATCACGTGGCCGTTGCGGCTGACGGTGTCCAGCACCACCGGGAACATCGACTGGCGCCAGCGCCCGCGCGCGGCGACGTCGTCCAGCGGCAGCACGAGGCCCAGGCCCGCCCAGTCGGTCAGCGTGCGGCCGATCACCTGCGCGACGTCGGGCGCCTCGCCGGCGAGCACGCGGCCGGTCAGCACCTTGATCGCCGCGCCGCCGCCGCCGCCGGGGATCGCGTCGTCGTGCCACTCGACGCCCTGCGCCGCGAGCTGCTGCACGAGGCGGTCGGCGGCCTGGCGCTCGCTATCGGACGTCCACCAGTGCAGGACGTTCAGGGGCTGGGCGTGCGCGCTCGGGATCATTCGAAGGGCCAGGAGAACGCCCAGTATCAGCGCCGCGCCGGCGTGCGCGGGCCGGCGCGCGGCTGTCGAAAGCCTGCGCTTTGCAATGTTTTGTAAGCCCGGCGCGGGGAGCGGCATGCGGCCTGTGAGGTGACGGTTGGCGTGGACGTAATGATGCGTAAGCCGCCCCGACTGGCAATGCTGGAAACCACCTTGCGAATCAAGCACTTGCGCGCCGTGCGCCGAGGGCGCGCGCGGGCTCGCGTTACGCGGCGACCGATGCTAACTTGCGCCCGCCTCGTCACAGCACGCCCTCCAAGGAACCTCAACGATGAACACGCTGCTCCGCACCACCACCCTCGCTGCCGCGGCGCTCGCCTGCGCCGCCCCCGCGCTCGCGGGCACGCTCACCCTCGAGAGCTGGCGCACCGACGACAAGACGCTGTGGGACACCGTGCTGCTGCCGGCGTTCACGAAAACCCACCCGGGTATCACCGTGAAGTTCGTCGCCACCGCGCCGCCGGAATACAACTCGGTCGTCGCGGCACGCCTGGCCTCGGGCAGCGCGGGCGACCTGATCACGTGCCGGCCGTTCGACGTCTCGCTGGACCTGTACAAGAAGGGCCACCTCGAGAAGCTCAACGGCAACCCCGCGCTGAACAACTTCCCCGACTCGGCCAAGGTGGCCTGGCAGACCGACGACGGCAAGGACGCCTACTGCGTGCCGATGGCCTCGGTGATCCACGGCTTCTTCTACAACAAGAAGATCTTCGGCGAGCTGGGCCTCAAGCCGCCCGTCACCGAGGCCGACTTCTTCGCCGACCTCGACAAGATCAAGGCCGGTGGCAAGTACGTGCCGCTGGACCTCGGCACCGCCGACCAGTGGGACACCAGCCAGATCGTCTTCACCGGCATCGGCCCCAACTACTGGAAGGGCGAGGAGGGCCGCAAGGCGCTGATCTCCGGCAAGGCCAGGTTCACCGACCCGCAGTTCGTGGACGTGTGGACGACGATGGCCAAGTACCCGCCGTACCTGGCCAAGGGCTACCAGGCGCAGAAGTACGGCGACACGCAGACGCTGTTCGCCAGCGGCAAGGCCGCGATCGTGCCGGCCGGCTCGTGGGACATCGCGTTCTACCAGCAGCAGGGCGGCATCGACTTCGGCGCCTTCCCGCCGCCGGTGCGCAAGGCCGGCGACCCGTGCTACATCTCCGACCACACCGACATCGGCATGGGCATCAACACCGCCAGCAAGAACAAGGCGGACGCGAAGGTGTTCCTCGACTGGATCGCTTCGAAGGAGTTCGCCGACCTGTACACGAACAAGGTCACGGGCTTCTTCTCGCTGTCCAAGTTCGGCGTGCAGGTGCAGAACCCGGTCGCGCAGCAGATGGTGGGCTGGCGCGCGCAGTGCAAGTCGACGATCCGCCTGAACGCGCAGATCATGAGCCGCGGCGAACCCAGCATGGAGAACGAGCTGTGGAACGTGAACTCGCAGGTGCTCAACGGCAAGATGACGCCGCAGCAGGCCGCCGAGCGCATCCAGGGCGGCTTCGACAAGTGGTACAAGCCCGGCGCCTCGAAGTGACGCCGCGAGCATGAAGCAGAAGGCCGGCTGGCCGGCGATCGTCTTCCTGGCGCCGGCGCTGATCGTCTACACGGCGTTCAGCGCGTGGCCGCTGCTGGCCACGCTGCGCCTGGGCCTGTACGGCACGGACGAGGCCGGTCACGTCAGCTTCGTCGGCCTGGCCAACTTCCACAAGCTGCTGTTCGACGAGCACTGGTGGGGCGCCTTCAGCAACGCGATGGTCAACAACGTCGAGTTCTTCGCGATCCACACGCTGGTGCAGAACCCGGTGGCGCTGCTGCTGGCGGCGCTGCTGTCGCTGCGCGGCGTGCGCGGGGCGGCGGCCTACCGCACGGTGCTGTTCCTGCCGACGCTGCTGTCGGTCGTGATCATCGGCTTTTCGTGGCAGCTGATCCTGTCGCCGCTGTGGGGCGTCAGCGAGAAACTGATGGGCTTCGTGGGCCTCGCCGACCATTTCGGCCCCTGGCTCGGCCAGGAGGACACCGCGCTGCGCACGATCACGCTGATCTCGGTGTGGCAGTTCGTGGGCGTGCCGCTGATGCTGATCTACGCTGCGCTGATCGCGATCCCCGAGGAGGTGGTCGAGGCCGCGCAGGTCGAGGGCGCGGGGCCGTGGCGCATCTTCTGGCGCATCCGGCTGCCGCTGATCCTGCCCACGCTGGGCCTGGTCAACATCCTGACCTTCGTCGGCAACTTCAACGCGTTCGACCTCGTGTACGCGGTCAAGGGCGCGCTGGCCGGGCCGAATTTCGCCACCGACCTGCTGGGCACGCTGTTCTACCGCACGTTCTTCGGCTACCAGTCGGAGACGGGCAGCGCCACGATGGGCGCCGCGCTGGCCACGCTGATGTTCCTGGTGATCCTGGCCGGCGTGGGCCTGTACTTCTTCGTGATCCAGCGGCGGCTGCAGCGGGTGGCGGGATGACGACGCGCGTCCCCGTCCTCAACCGCGCCGCGGCGCTGAGCCGCACGGCGCTCGTGCACCTGACGCTGGGCGGCTACTGCCTGCTGGTGCTGGGCCCGATCCTGCTGGTGATCCTGAACTCGTTCAAGACGCGCGCCGGCATCTTCGACGCCCCGCTCGCCCTGCCCGCGCACGACACGCTGAGCCTGGCAGGCTACGCCAAGGTGCTGGGCGACCCCGCGATGACGCGCATGTTCTGGAACAGCTTCGTCGTCACCGGCCTGTCGCTCGTGCTGATCCTGCTGCTGGGCGCGATGGCCGCGTGGGCGCTGAACGAGTACCGCTTCTTCGGCAACCGCCTGCTCGCGCTGTTCCTCGCGTTCGGCATCATGGTGCCGATCCGCCTCGGCTCGGTGGCGATCCTGCAGGAGATGGTGTCGCTGGATCTTGTCAACACGCTCACCGCGCTGGTGCTGGTCTACATCGCGCAGGGACTGCCGCTGGCGGTGATGATCCTGTCGGAGTTCGTGGCGCAGGTGCCGCAGGAGCTCAAGGACGCCGCGCGCTGCGACGGCGTGGGCGAGTTCCGCATCTTCTTCCAGGTGGTGCTGCCGCTGATCCGCCCCGCGGTGGCCACGGTGGCCGTGTTCACGATGGTGCCGATCTGGAACGACCTGTGGTTCCCGCTGATCCTCGCGCCGTCCGAGCAGACGCAGACCATCACCCTCGGCGTGCAGCAGTTCGTCGGCCAGTTCGCCACCGACTGGAACGCCGTGCTGGCCGCGCTGTCGCTGGCCGTGCTGCCCATCCTCGTGCTGTACGCGGCGTTCTCGCGCCAGCTGATCCGCGGCATCACCGCGGGCGCCGTCAAGTAGGCCTCCCATGTCCACGGTACGACTGAACAACGTCTCCAAGAGCTATGGCAACAACGCGGTGCTGCACGACATCGACCTCGAGATCGCCGACGGCGAGCTCGTCGTGCTGGTCGGCCCCAGCGGCTGCGGCAAGTCCACGCTCCTGCGCATGATCTGCGGCCTCGAGCCCATCACCGCCGGCGAGCTGCGAATCGACGAACGTGTCGTCAACGAGCTGCCGCCCGCGCAGCGCGGCATCGCGATGGTGTTCCAGAGCTACGCGCTGTACCCGCACATGACGGTGCGCGGCAACATGGCCTTCGGCCTGCAGATCGCGGGCGCCTCGCGCGCCGACCGCGATGCGCGCATCCTCGCCGCGGCCAAGGCGCTGCACATCGACCACCTCCTTGACCGCCGCCCGGGCGAGCTGTCCGGCGGCCAGCGCCAGCGCGTGGCCATCGGGCGCGCGATCGTGCGCCAGCCCAAGCTGTTCCTGTTCGACGAGCCGCTGTCCAACCTCGACGCGGCGCTGCGCGTGAAGACCCGCATCGAGCTCGCGCGCCTGCACCGCGAGCTGGCCGCGACCATGGTCTACGTCACGCACGACCAGGTCGAGGCGATGACGCTGGGCGACCGCATCGTCGTCATGCACGAAGGCCGCATCCAGCAGGCCGGCTCGCCGCTCGAGCTGTACGAGCACCCGGCCAACCGCTTCGTCGCCACGTTCATCGGCTCGCCGACGATCAACCTCGTGCCGGCCGCGACGCAGGCCTGCACGGCCGCGGGCATCCGCGTCGAGGTGCACGCCGGCTGCGTGGTCGACGCGCCGATCGACGGCAGCACGCTGGCGCCCGGCCAGCGCGTCGAACTGGGCATTCGCCCGGAGCACCTGTCGGTGGCCGACGGCAGCGCCGACCCGGCACGCGACGGCCTGCGCTTCGGCGGCGAAGTCACGCTGATCGAGCAGCTCGGCGAGTCGCACCTGGTCTACGTGCGCTGCGCCGACGGCCTCGAACTCGTCGCCCGCGCCCCTGGCCACACGCGGCTGCGCCTGGGCGACCGCATCGGGCTGGAGGCGGATCCGAAGACGCTGCATGTGTTCGATGCGCAAGGGCAGGCGTGCCGGCGGACGGCCCTGGCCTGAGCGACGCCGCATTGAAGCTCTGGCGATCCGAGCCGTTGCCGAAGGGGTCTGGCCTTCCCGAGAATCGCGCCGCGTCGATCGCGATTCGCGGACAGGACTGACCCCGATTCGCTGACGTTCGGGATCCGGCCCGTCCACCCTCCGCGGCCGGCGTGGTCGCTTCGACTTGCACCCTTGCGCGGAGTGCGGAAAGGCCGGACCCCACGGCCTTCAGCCCGCGCGTCCGAACCCGCCACCCCCCGGCGTCTCCACCACGAACACATCTCCCGGCTGCATCTGCGCCGAGCCGATGTGGTCGAGCTTCTCGATGCTGCCATCGGCGCGCACGACCGAGTTGCGGCCGACCTGGCCAGGTTCGCCGCCGGCCATGCCGAAGGCGCCGTGGTGGCGGCCGTTGCTGAGGATGGACGCGGTCATGGGCTCGAGGAAGCGGATGCGGCGAGTGCCGCCGTCGCCGCCGCGCCACTTTCCGGCGCCGCCGGAGCCGGGGCGGATCTCGTAGCTGTCCACGCGCACCGGGAAGCGGAATTCCAGCACCTCGGGGTCGGTCAGGCGCGAATTGGTCATGTGCGTCTGCACGACGCTCGTGCCGGGGAAGCCGCCGACGACCGCGCCGTGCTTGTCGATCAGCGCGCCCGCGCCGGAGCCGCCGGAGATCGTCTCGTAGTACTGGTGGCGCTCGTTGCCGAAGGTGAAGTTGTTCATCGTGCACTGGCCCGCAGCCATCACGCCCAGCGCGCCGTACAGCGCGTTGGTGATGCAGGTGGACGTCTCGACGTTGCCGGCCACCACCGAGGCCGGCGGGTCGGGGTTGAGCATCGAGCCCGGCGGGATCACCACGTCCAGCGGCTTCAGGCAGCCGGCGTTGAGCGGGATGTCGTCGCCCACCAGCGTGCGGAACACGTACAGCACCGCGGCCATGCACACGGCGGTGGGCGCGTTGAAGTTGTTCGTCAGCTGCGCCGAGGTGCCGGTGAAGTCGATCTTCGCGCGACGGTTGGCCGCGTCCACCCGGATGTCGACGACGATGCGCGCACCGTTGTCCAGCGGCAGCGTGAACGCGCCGTCCTTTAGCCGCGTGATGACGCGCCGCACCGACTCCTCGGCGTTGTCCTGCACGTGGGCCATGTAGGCCTGCACGACGTCCAGGCCGTACTGCGCCACCATCTTGCGCAGCTCCTGCACGCCCTTCTCGTTGGCGGCGATCTGCGCCTTCAGGTCGGCGATGTTCTGCGCCGGGTTGCGCGCCGGGTGTTCGCCGCTTTCCAGCAGCGCCAGCATCTCGGCCTCGCGCAGGCGCCCGCGCTCGACCAGCTTGACGTTGTCGATCTGCACGCCCTCCTCGTCGATGCGCGTGGAGAACGGCGGCATCGAGCCGGGCGTGACGCCGCCGACGTCGGCGTGGTGGCCGCGCGAGGCGACGAAGAACAGGATGTCCTTGCCGGCGTCGTCGGCGGGGCGCGCGCTCGGCCGCTCCGGAGCAAGCCCCGCGCCCCCTTGGGGGGCTCCCGTCGGTACTCCGGCGGGTGGGGGCTCACGGAATACCGGCGTGACGACGGTGATGTCGGGCAGGTGCGTGCCGCCGTGGTACGGGTCGTTGAGCACGTACACGTCGCCCGGCTCCATCCGGCCGGCGTTGCGCTTCATCACCGTCTTGATCGATTCGCTCATCGAGCCCAGGTGCACGGGCATGTGCGGCGCGTTGGCGATCAGGTTGCCGCCCGAGTCGAACAGCGCGCAGGAGAAGTCCAGGCGCTCCTTGATGTTGACCGAGTAGGCGGTGTTCTGCAGCTGCAGGCCCATCTGCTCGGCGATGTTCATGAACGCGTTGTTGAACACCTCCAGCATCACGGGGTCGACGCTGGTGCCGATGGCCACGCGCGCGGCGCGCGCCGCGACGCGCTGCAGCACCAGGTGGTCGAGGGCCGTCACGCGCGCCTGCCAGCCGGGCTCGACGACCGTGGTGGCGTTCTTCTCCGCGATGATGGCCGGCCCGTCGACGACGTGGCCGGGGCGCAGCGTCTCGCGCACGACGAGCGCGGCGTCCCACCAGCGGCCTTCGCCGTACATCTTCACGCGCTCGGTGACGGGTGCCGGCGTGGCCGGACCGACCTCGACGCGCGGTTCCGCGGGCGCGTCGCCGGCGGCGATCGCCTCCACCGACACGGCCTCGACGATCAGCGCGCGCCCGTCCATCAGGAACGCGTAGCGGCGGCGGTAGGCCGATTCGAAGCCGGCGGTGAGCGTGGCGACGCTGCCGTCGCCGATGTCGACGACGAGCGCCGAGTCGGTGCCGGCGTAGCGCAGGTGCGCGCGGCGCAGCACGCGGATCTGGCCGGTGCCCGCGCCCTGGCGGCGGATCTCGGCGACGGCCTCGTCGGCGAGTTCGTCCAGACGCGCGCGGATCGCCGGCAGCGCGGCGGCGGCCAGCGGCTGCTCGATCGCGGCCTGTCGCATCACGCCCTGGTCGGCCAGGCCCATGCCGTAGGCCGACAGCACGCCGGCCAGCGGGTGCACGAAGACGGTGGACATGCCCAGCGCGTCGGCCACCAGGCAGGCGTGCTGGCCGCCCGCGCCGCCGAAGCACTGCAGCGTGTAGCGCGTGACGTCGTAGCCGCGTGCCACGGAGATCTTCTTGATGGCGTTGGCCATGCTGGCGACGGCGATGTCCAGGAAGCCCTCGGCCAGCTCCTCGGGCGAGCGCCTCGTGCCGGTGCTCTTCTCGACGTCGGCGGCCATGCGGTCGAACGCAGCGACGACGGCCTCGCGGTCGAGCGGCTCGTTCGCGCCCTTGCCGAAGACCTTGGGGAACCACTTGGGCTGGATCTTGCCCAGCAGCACGTTGGCGTCGGTGACGGCCAGCGGGCCGCCGCGGCGGTAGCTCGCCGGTCCGGGGTTCGCGCCCGCGCTGTGCGGGCCCGCGCGCAGGCGGGCGCCGTCGAAACCGAGGATCGAGCCGCCGCCCGCGGCCACGGTGTGGATGCTCATCATCGGGGCGCGCATGCGCACGCCGGCCACCTGCGTCTCGAACGCACGCTCGAACTCGCCGGCGAAGTGCGACACGTCGGTGGACGTGCCGCCCATGTCGAAGCCGATGACGTGGCCGAAGTCGGCCAGTTGCGCGGTGCGCACCATGCCCACGATGCCGCCCGCCGGGCCCGACAGGATCGCGTCCTTGCCCTGGAAGGCGTGCGCGTCGGCCAGGCCGCCCGAGGACTGCATGAAGAACAGCTTGACGCCGGGCATCTCGCCGGCCACCTGCTCGACGTAGCGCCGCAGGATGGGCGACAGGTAGGCGTCGACGACGGTGGTGTCGCCGCGGCTGACCAGCTTCATCAGCGGGCTGGTGGCGTGCGAGGCGCTGACCTGCGTGAAGCCGATCTCGCGGGCGATTCGCGCAGCCGCGGCCTCGTGCTGCGTGAAGCGGTAACCGTGCAGGAAGACGACGGCCACGCTGCGCAGGCCGGCGTCGTACGCGCGCTGGAGATCGGCGCGCAGCGCGGCCTCGTCCAGCGCCTGCAGCACCTCGCCCTGCGCGCTCACGCGCTCGCCGGCCTCGATCACCTGCGAATACAGCAGCTCGGGCAGCTGGATGTGGCGGTCGAACAGCCGCGGGCGATCCTGGTAGGCGATGCGCAGCGCGTCGCGAAAGCCCCGCGTGGTCACCAGCAGCGTCTTCTCGCCCTTGCGTTCGAGCAGCGCGTTGGTGGCGACGGTGGTGCCCATCTTCACGCACTCGACGAGCGCCGGCGTCACCGGCTCGCCGGCCTTCAGGCCCAGCAGGTGGCGGATGCCCGCGACGGCGGCGTCGCGGTACTGCTCGGGGTTCTCCGACAACAGCTTGTGCGTGACAAGCGTGCCGTCTGGCTTCTTCGCGACGATGTCGGTGAAGGTGCCCCCGCGGTCGATCCAGAACTGCCAGCGCGGCGGGGTGGTGGCTTGCGGGGTCATGGCGGTCATTCCTTCAGGTCGGTGACGAACATCTTGCCGGGCGCATGCGTGATGCACAGCGCCAGGCCGCTGCGTTGCGCAACCCATTGCGAGGTCACGCCACAGGCCCAGAACACGGGCACTTCGTCGTCCAGGATTTCCACGGCGTCGCCGTAGTCGGGGGTCATGAGGTCGGCGATGCCGATCGCGTGCGGGTGGCCCACGTGCACCGGCGCGCCGTGCGACTGCGGGAAGCGGGCGCAGATCTGTACGACGCGGGCGACATCGCGGCTCCTGATCGGGCGCATGCTCACGACCATGTCGCCCGCGAAGCGGCCCGCGGGCGCACAGGCGATCGCGGTGCGGTACATCGCGACGTTGCGCCCCTGCTGCACGTGGCGCAGCGGGATGCCGGCGGCTTCGAGCGCGAACTCGAACGTGAAGCTGCAGCCGATCAGGAAGCCCACGAGGTCGGGCCGCCACAGCGCCGCGACGCTCGCGCGTTCCTCGACGAGCGCGCCGTCACGGTAGACGCGGTAGCCGGGCAGGTCGGTGGCGATGTCCGAGCCCGCGGCGCAGGCGGCCTCGCGCGCCCCGGGTGCCAGTACCTCGACGACCGGGCAGGGCTGCGGGTTGCGCTGGCAGAACAGGAGGAAGTCGAACGCGTCGGCCTGCGGCAGGATCATCAGGTTGGCCTGCACGCGACCCGGCACCTGGCCGGCGGTGGGCCGGTCGAACTGGCCGCCGCGGCAGGCCAGGCGCAGCGCGGCGGGGTCGACGTGGATCGGGTGCATGGCGGGATTCTGGAAACCCGCGCCGGCGGGCGCAAGCGCAAAACTTTTCTCTGAAGTCATCGACTTTTCTTGTGGGCGGGGCGAGCCGCCGGGCGCGCCTTCGCGGCACCGGGCCCGGCGCCGAACGCCTCGATGAACTTGATGGCGTCCTGGATCACCGCGGTCAGCGCCGACGAGCCCGGGTCGTGACGATAGCTGGCCAGCACCGGCAGCGGCGACAGCGAGGCCTCGCACGGCAGGATCGCGATCTCGTGCTGGCGAACGAGCGCTTGCGCGGCGATGGCCGGCAGCGTGGCGATGCCGAAGCCGCTCTCGATCAGGTGCACCATCGCCGGGATCGACGACACGGCGTGCAGCCGCGGCGGCTCCAGGCCCTCGCCGCGCAGTTGTTCCAGCAGCGCCAGGTGCGGCTGCGAGCCGCGCTGGAACGTCATCATGTCGTGCGCGACGAGTTCCGCCAGCGTGTAGGGCGTGCGCCGCTTGAGCGACTTCGCGCCGACGAACACCATCTCCATCGTCGGCAACGGGCGGGTGCGGATGTCGGGCGCGGACACGGACTGCGCCGCGAAGACGAGGTCCAGCGTGCCGCGCTTGACGGCCTCGGCCAGCACGGGCGTGATCTCGACGGTGAGCTCCAGCTGCAGCTTCGGATGCGCGTCGCGCAGGTGGTTGAGCATCGGGATCAGCCACGTGTGCAGCACCGACTCGATGGCGCCCACGCGCAGCAGGTGCACGCCGGTGTCCTCGGTGCCGAGCTCGTCGCGCATCTGGCGGTGGATGGCCATCAGGCGCTCGGCGTAGTCGAGGAAGCGCAGGCCGGCGTTGGTCAGCGCGAACTGCTGGCGGTCGCGCCGGTCGATCAGCAGCGTGCCGAGCTCCTCCTCGAGCGCCGAGACGCGGCTCGAGATCGCCGACTGCGTCATGAACAGCTTCTCGGCCGCCCGCGTCATGCTCTTGAGGGTGGCGACCCAGTAGAAGGCTTCGACAAATCGCTGGTTCATGGCGCTGGCTGTTCGTCCTTCGCATGGCGCCGCGGCGCCGCCTCGATCGACTTTACCCGCGACGCGCGCCCGCGGCGTCGGCGTTCGCCGGCCTGGTCAGCCGCCCTGCGCGGCCTGCTTCATCTGCGACTTCAGCGCCTTGCGGCCCTCGGCATTGGTGGCGCGCCATGCCTGCAGCGCGAGCGCGAGGAACTGCTGCTCGCCGGGCGTGAGGCCGGCGGCCTCGCGTTCCTCGTCGAGCCAGCCCACGGGCTTGCCGCAGTGCTGCTCGATCTGGCGCGCCAGCTTGTCGCCGATCGGGCGCGAGGACTTGATCTGGCTCCACATGCTGGGCGAGATCTCGACGTAGGCCGCGAAGGCCTGCTCCAGGCCCTTGGGCGCGTTGCCGGCGGCCACGGCGCTCTCGGCGTAGGCCTGGAACAGCGAGAGGACGTTGCGGCGGCGGGAGACGGTGGGATCGGGCACGGAGCGGGACGGGCGGAGGAGCGGCCGCCATTGTCGCCGCCGCGGGCGGCGGCGTAAAGACTATTTACGCTGGCGCTCAGTGTTCGCGGCCACCGGTCTCGCGCACGTCCGCGCGCGTGCGCACGGCCGAGCGCAAGGCCGCGCGGACGCCCTCGACCTGCGCGGCCAGCTCCATGGACGGCACGCCCGCGCGGCCGGCCACCTGCTCGGGCGTGAAGGGCACGTGCACGAAGCCGCCGCGCGCGTGCGCGAGGGCCGGCACCGTGGCCAGGCGGTGCATCAGTGCGTAGAAGACGTGGTTGCACACGAAGGTGCCGGCCGTGTTCGACACCGACGCCGCCACGCCGGCCGCGCGCAGGTCGTGCGCGATCGCCTTGATCGGCAGCGTCGAGAAGTACGCGGCCGGGCCGTCGTCCTCGATGGCGTCGTCGATGGGCTGGCGGCCGCGGTTGTCGGGGATGCGTGCGTCGTCGACGTTGATCGCGACGCGCTCGATCGAGATCTCGGGCCGCCCGCCCGCCTGGCCCAGGCAGACGACCAGCTCGGGCGCATGCGTCTCCAGCGCATCGTCGAGCTCCCGCAGCGCCTCGCCGAACACGCAGGACAGCCGCACCGCGTGCACCACGCGGCCCTCGCAGTGCCAGCCGTCGAGCGCGCGGGCGATCTCCCACGACGGATTGACGGACTCCCCGCCGAAGGGCTCGAAGCCGGTGAGCAGGATGCGGGGCGGGCGGACGGTCATGCGGGGGGCAGCAGGAAGTACAGCAGGCAGATGTTGGCCACGAGGATGGACACGGCCGTGGGCCATTGTGCGCGGATCACGGCGTTCTTGTCGGGCAGCTCCAGCAAGGCCGCGGGCACGATGTTGAAGTTGGCGGCCATCGGCGTCATCAGCGTCCCGCAGTAGCCCGAGAACATGCCGATCGCCGCCATCGACGCCGGGTTCGCGTGGAACATGCCGACGAGCACCGGCACGCCCACGCCGCCCGTCATCACCGGGAACGCGGCGAAGCCATTGCCCATGATGACGGTGAACAGCGCCATGCCCACCACGTAGACGACGACGGCCACGAGGCGCACGTCCATCGCGATGTAGTGTGTCGTGACCCACGCGACGGCCTTGCCGACGCCCGCGTCCGAGAACACCAGGCCCAGCATCGCCAGCATCTGCGGCAGCACGAGCGCCCAGCCCATCGCGTCGACCAGGCGGCGCGCCTCGCGCACGCCCTGCGCGGGCGTCTCGCGCGTGAGCCAGCAGGCGAGCACGAGCGCGACGATGCTGGCCATGCCGACGGCGGCGAGCGTCGGGTTGCCCTTGTCGAGCAGGCTCACGCCGCCGACGGCGGCCTGCTTGGCCATCAGCGTCGCGACCACGGCCACGCCGGGGATCGCCAGTGCGGGCAGGAACAGCTTGTTGCCCAGGCGCCTGGCCCGCGCCACGTACTCGTCGAGCGTGGGCACGGCGTGCGGGCCGGGCGCCACGCGGCGCAGGCCGGCCAGCACGGCCATCGCCGCGACGCCGGCGCCGATGACTTCCTTGGGCAGCAGGTCGCCGGCAAGGAACACGATCGCGTAGAAGCCCCAGAAGAAGGCGCTCCCGAAACGACGCGGATGCTGGCGATCCAGCGCGGTCATGGCGGCCACGATCGCCAGCACGACGCCGGCGAGGATGTAGAGGTTGGACAGCGAGAAGATCATGCCGTGGCCTCCTTCGTCGCGACCACGGCCGCCTCTTCCGCGGACGCCTGGCCCATCTCGCGGGCGATCGTGCGGTCCAGGCGATGCAGGCGCCACGCATGCACGACGAACGCGACGACCGCCGTCGGGATGCCCCACAGCGCGACGTGCAGCGGCTCGACCGTGATGCCCGCCTCGTGCAGGAAGGTGGTGATCAGCACGACGGCGCCGAAGGCCACGAAGATGTCCTCGCCGAAGAACAGGCCGACGTTGTCCGCCGAGGCCGCCATCGCGCGCAGCCGGTAGCGCACGCGGTCGGGCAGCGCGCCGTGGCGGGCCTCGGCCGCGCCCTCGGCCATCGGCGCGATGAGCGGCCGCACCATCTGCACGTGGCCGCCGAGCCCGGTCAGGCCCACCGCCGCGCACAGCTCGCGCACGCCCAGGTAGACGATCAGCAGCTGACCGGCCGTGGCCTGGCGGAAGCGCTGGATCCAGGCCTGCGCGTGCTGGCGCAGGCCGTGGCGCTCGAGCAGGCCGATGGTGGCCAGGGGCAGGATCAGCGCGAGCGTCAGGTTGCGCGTCTTGAGAAAGCCCGTGCCGATCGCGGCCAGCGTGCCCAGGGGGCCGAACTTCGCGATCAGCGCGGTGACGATGGCCGCACCGATGACGACGATCATCGGATTGAAGCGCAGGACGAAGCCCGCGATGATCACGGCCACGCCGAGCAGCGGCCAGAGTGAGACGTCAGGTGCCATGGCGGTTTCCAGGTGATGAGCCGAGGAGATTGTGAGCGACCCGTGCGCGCGCGGCGTTCGTCGGGCGTGGCCGGATTCTGGAAATGCGTCCACCGCCGCGCAAGCAAGAAAGTTTTCTTTGAGCTCATCGAATTTGCTTGTGACCTGCCGCAGCGATGCGCTGGAGGGCCGTCCGTGGATGCCACGCAACGCCGATCGACACGACCTCTTGCGCAAACCGTAAAGACTATTTACACTGCGACCTGTCGCTTGAAGAAGCGACGTTTTCTTCGCCCGAAGCGGCCGCCCGAGTCCCTTGCTCGACACCGGCGCTTCGACACGGAACCGAACCTCCGAGACACCATCGTGAACAGCCGGATCGCCCTTCGCAACGCCAAAGCCCTCGCCGGCTCGTGCGCGGTTGCGTGTGCCGTCTCGCTGACGTGCGGACAGCCGAGCACGCCGTCGCACGGGTATCACGAGTCCGAGGATCGCTCCCGTCCGGGAGGCCGCCGCGTCTGAACGACGCGCCTGCCGCACTCTGAATTCCAGAGGCCCGGACTCCGCGAAGGATCCGGGCCTTTTCGTTTTCTTCTTCCACTTCGGGTGTGCCCCTGCACTCCGACGTCGCATCGACGCCTGGCGTACGCGACGCGGGATGTGCGCGGCGGGAAACCCGTCCACGTGCAGCGAGACGCCGCCTCCGACGGGAGGGCTCGCGTGGGGGCACAGCCGAAGTGCAAGTGTTCGAGTCGTGTTCGTCCAGTGGTCAGGACACGGGATTTTCGATCCGGGTACGCCGGTTCAAGTCCGGCACGCGACGCCAGCAACCCGAAGTCGCCGGAGCGCTCACGCTTCGCGACGCAAACCGGCCGCAACGATTGGGCGGCTCCGGAACCCGTGACCGGAACCTTTTTCATCGACGCCTCGTTGGCTCAGCGCTCGGAGTGCCCGCCTGTCCACTGGGAAGCCGCCGGGTCAAGTCCGGCACGAGGCGCCACCAACCCGAAGTCGCCGGAGCGCTCACGCTTCGCGACGCAAACCGGCCGCAACGATTGGGCGGCTCCGGAACCCGTGACCGGAACCTTGTTCTTTGCTCGACGTAGCCAAGTGGTCGAAGGCGCCTGATTGCAAACCAGGTGGCGTATGCCCGCGTCGGTTCAACTCCGACCGTCGAGTCCAGTGCATTCGTGTGCTTGGGGGTGGCCGTAGCTCAAGGGCAGAGCTGCGGGTTGTGGCCCCGTCGATATCGGTTCGACTCCGTTCGGCCACCCCCAAGCGCATGTCATCAAACGGACCCCGAGGAGAACCATCATGAAACGCGAGTTCGAAGACGACATCAGCTTTTACGACGCAGCGAACGAGCAAGCGCCGTAGCGGTTATCCGTCCGAGACGGGCGTCAAGCGCGGCGAGCGCGTCGTGCATGGCGACAAGGAACTGCGCGAAAAGCTCGGCCGCATGGATCCTTGCGTGTGCGGATCCGCGCGGCGCTTCAAGCAGTGCTGCATGAAGACCGGCCGCTTTTGACGGCGGCGACCGCGCCCACTACGCGCGGGATTGAAGAGAAAGCGATGCACGACGCCCGCGAAAGGAGGGCACCGGAATGCAAGCCACGCATCAACACGTCCTGCAACTGGACATCCAGGGCACGCCGCAAGCCTGGATCTCGATCGAGCAGGCCGCCACGCACCACGCCTCAGGCGCGGTGGCGTGGTTCGACGGCCGCGGCCCGCTGCGCACGCTGCGCGGCGGCTGGAACGTCGCCAGCGGCCGGCAGTCGGTGCTGGAGGTCCATCCCATCATCGCGCTGCGCGGCGCGGCGCGCGTCAACCTGTTCGACCGCACCACCGCCGTGACGGCCGGCAAGCTGTTCCGGCGCGACCGCATGACCTGTGCGTACTGCGGCCAGCGCTTCCCGGAGCGCCACCTGCAGTGCGAGCACATCGTGCCCGAGAGCCGCGGCGGCGCGTGGAGCTGGATGAACCTCGTGACGGCCTGCGCGTCGTGCAACGGCCGCAAGGCCGCGCGCACGCCGGAGGAAGCGGGCATGCGCCTGCTGTACCTGCCGTACGTGCCCAGCCGGTTCGAGGACTTCCTGCTGGCCGGCCGCCACATCCGTGCCGACGTGCACGAGTGGCTGGCCGCGCGGCTGCCGAAAGGCTCGCGGTTGAGCTGAGCGCCGGGCCTCGCGCGAGGGCTCGCGCGTGCGCGTGCACGTGCCCGACGGCGCAGCCCGCGCTCCAAGAAGACGCCGGCCCTCGCGATCGCTCGCGAGGGCCGGCGTTTGTCGTTGGTGACGCGTGCCGCTCAGGACGGCAGGAAGTCGATCGGGTACTTCGTGATCAGTGTGTCGACGTCTTCCTGCTGGAACTGCAGCGAGCGGAAGCGCGCCAGCAGTTTCTGCTCGAGCTCGGCGTTCTTGAGCTCGCTGGAGACGATGCGCACGTCGTTGACGGTGCCGCTGGGCGCGATGGTCAGCTCGATGACCAGCTTGCCCTGGATCGAGGCATCTTCGCGCAGCGCGCGGTTGTAGATCGCGTACAGCGAACCCTTGGCGCGTTCGAGCACCAGGCGCACTTCCTCGAGCGAGCGCGACGCCTTGCCGCTGCTGCCCTTGGCCAGCGTGCCGCCCGACTTGCCCACGCCCGCGCCGGTGCCGCGGCCGCCGGAGCCGGTGATGGCGCCGCCCAGGCCGGGCCCGCCGCCACCGCCGCCACCGGCGACGCCGGCCACCAGCGTGGTGGCGCGGCCGGCCAGGCCGCCGCCGCCGGAGTCGCGGCTGAAGCCGGCGGTGTTGATGCCGCCGGAGCCGCCCGCCGCGTTGGACGTGATCATGTTGCGATCGGGCAGGCCTTGTTCCTTGCCTGCGCCCACGCCGACGCCCACACCCGTGCCGACGCCTGCGCCGCGCTTGTCGATGTTCTGGTTCAGCTGCACGGCCAGCGGCGCGCCATGCACTTCGGGCGGCTGGTCCTTCAGCGCGGCCAGCAGGCCCACGCCGGCGGCCTTGTTGCGCGCGGCCTCGCGGTCCTCGCCCGGCGGCTTGCCCGGGATCGGCTGGCGCGCCTCGACCACGGGCCGCTCGCGCGGCACGGGCTTGGTGGGCAGCGGCGCCGGCTCGCTCTTGTCCTTCAGGTCGGGCTTGGGCGGCTCGATCTTCTCGGACGTCTTGGGCGGCGGAGGCGGCGGGGGCTTGGGCTTGTCTTCCAGCAGGAGCTTGGCGGCGATCGGCGGCAGCGACGGCGCCGCGGTGCGCTCGGGCTCGGGCAGCGTGATGAAGCGCAGCGCGATGCCGAACACGATCACGAAGCCCATCAACGCGAGGAACAGCTTGCGGAAGCGTTCCTCGTCGTCGTGCGCCAGCGCCCACGGGAGCGTCGAATGGCGGAAGGAGATTGCGGTCATGCCGTCAGTCCCTCCGGTTCACGGCGAAGGACACGTTCGTGAAGTCGGCGCGCGCGGCGGTGTACATCACCTTGCGCAGCAACTGGTACGGAATGTCCTTGTCGCCCATGATCGTCACCGAGTGCGCCGTGGCGGCGTTCTCGGCCTGCGCGACGGGGCGCGCGGCGATCGCGTCGAGTTCGGCCTTCAGGCCCGGGATCATGTCGTCGGTGGCCGTGGGGGCCATCAGCGGCGCGACGTCGGCGACCTTGCGGCCTTCGACGGTGATCTCATTGGCGTTGACGGCCACGACCAGCGTCTGCTTCGGATCGGCCTTGGCCGTGGACTCGGGCAGGTGCACGGAGGCCGCCGGCAGCGTCTCGACGCCGGAGTTCGACAGCAGGAAGAAGATGAGGATCGTGAAGACGTCGATCAGCGACACGAGGTTCATGTCGAGCGAGTTGCCGTGGCGCGCATTGCGCGCGGCGCGCTTCTGGATGGGCGTGAGCTTCATGGCGCCCCCTCCTCAATGCCGCACCGGCGCGTCGCCGATGCTGATCGCCGGGAACAGGTCGACGTCGACCACCGTGGTGCCGCCGTTGGCCGTTTTGCCCGTGCGCATCGCGTCCATCACCTGCACGACGGTCTCGTACGGGATGTTGGGCTCGGGCAGCACGGACGCCGCGGTGACCGCGGGGAACTTGTTCTTGACGACGAACATCACGCCGTTGAGCGTGGTGACGTCGACATGGCCGTCGGGCGTGTTCGGGATGCGCTGGATCAGGCCGCCGATCTTGTCGCCGACCTCGAGCGCGTCATGGCGCACCACGACCTCCAGCTTGAGGTCGTTCTCCTTCAGGCCTTCGTAGTTGGCCGACTTGGCGGGCAGCGTCAGGTCGATCACCGACATGCGCGAGAACACCGCGGTCGACAGCAGGAACGGCACCAGCACGACGATCAGGTTGATGAAGGCGCTGACCTCCAGCGCCTCCGATCCCTTCTTGAGACGGCGTCTACCGGCCATGGCGGCACCCCCGGAGTTGCGGGTGGGTGGGACGGCTGGATAGCGAGCCTTCGTGCTGCGCGCTTCGGTATTCGCCCTTCGGGCGGCCGTGCGGGCTCATGATCAAGCGGCCTTGTGTTCCGGAGCGAGGCGCTGGACGAGGTTCAGGAAGCTGATCTTGGCGCCTTCGAGGCCGTCGACGATGTCGGCGGTGCGAGCCTGCAGGAACGCGTGGATCAGCAGGAACGGGATCGCGACCATCAGCGCGAACGCGGTGTTGTTCATGGCGATCGAGATCGACGCCGACAGCAGCGCCGCCTTCTCGGCCGGGTTGACCTGGGCCACCGCGGTGAACGCGTGGATCAGGCCGGTGATCGTGCCCAGCAGGCCCACCAGCGTGATGACGTTGGCGAACACGGCGATGTAGTGGGTGCGCTTTTCCAGGCGCGGCACGATTTCCATCATGCCTTCCTCCATCGCGGCGTCGATGTCGTCGCGGCGGCGCGTGGACTGCAGGCGCGACAGGCCGTTGTGCACGATCTTGCCGATGGCCGAATCGGAGGCGGCGGTGATGCCCAGCACTTCCTTCCACTGGCCGCCCTGCAGCAGCGGCAGCACGCGCGCCCAGTCCTGGCGGTTGGCGACGCGCGCCTTCTGCAGGAACACGAAGCGCTCGATGGCGATGGCCAGGCCGGTGGCCATGATCGCCAGGCTCGGGAAGATGAACCAACCACAGTCCTGGAAGAACTTGATGATCGAGTCGATGGTATTCATCTGGATATCTCCGGGGACAGATTCGGGATCGTGAAAACGGTAAAGGGGCGATGCGGATTCAATGCGCCGCGGGCGTGGGCGCCGCAGCGGGAGGCGCCACCGCGGCGGCGTGCTCCTGTTCGAGCTTGTCGTAGCGCACCTGGCGCCGGAAGACGTCGCGGTCGACCGGCGCCAGCGCCTCGTCGACCACGCTCACCGGCGGCCGGCCGGCGAGGTCGCCGGGCAGCGGCTTCTTCCAGGGCACGATGTAGAGCACCTTCGGCAATTCTCGGTTGCCGATGATCTTCGTGGGATCGATTTCGGCGCGATCCTGTGCAAACGCAGGCGCGACAAGGCAACCGATCGTAAGCAGCGACACGATGCAATGGCGTGCGGTCATGACTTCTTTCCTTTCGGTGCCGCTGGCTTGGCCGGAGCGCTCGCCGCGGGGGCCACGGCGGGCGCCGGCGCGGGTGCGGGCGCGGCGGATGATGCCGCCGCGGCCGGTGCGGAAGCGGCCGGCGCCGCGGCACCTGGCACGCGGCGGCGGACGTCGGCCTGCCACTTGGTGACGGTGGCGTCGCCCGGCACCAGCGCCAGGTAGTGCGTGTAGGCGTCCAGCGCCTTCGCGGGCTCGGCCAGGTACAGGTCTTCCAGCACGCCCAGGTTCAGCACCGCGGTGGCGTAGTCGGGATTGATCGCCAGCGCGTGCTGGTAGGCATCGCGCGACTTCGTGAACTCGCCGCTCTGGCGGTAGGCAAGGCCCAGCTGGTCCCACGCGACGGCGTGGCCGGGCGCGAGCGTGGTGGCCTTCTCGAGTTCGGCGACGGCCTCGGGCAGGCGGCCGGCGTTGCGGGCGATCACGCCGAGGTTGGCGTGCGGGCCCGCGAGCTCGGGGTTGGACTGCGCGAGCGCGCGAAAGCCGCGTTCGGCGTCGGCGACGTGGCCGGCGCGCATCAGCGCCAGCGCGTCGTCGTAGGCGCGCTGCGTGGCGGCGGGAATCGGGCCCGTGGACGCCGGCGCCGGGCCGGCGACGGCGGCGGCCTGCGGCGCGGCCGCCGCCGCGCTGGCCGCCTGGGCCGGCGTGGCGGCCGCGCTCGAGGCGTCGCGCGAGAGCAGGCTCACCGAGCTGCAGCCGGCGAGCAGTGCCGCGGCCGCCGCGGCCGCGAGCGCGCGCGGGAGACGTTCAGCGGATCGCATCGACGGTCGCCTCGCTCTTCTCGGACTTGTTGTAGCGCGCCGGCTGCAGCGTCCTCAGCGCATCGAAGCTCTTCCTGACCCACTCGTCGTAGAGGCCCTGCGTGGTGCGGCTCGCGTTGATGCCGTGCAGCTCGATCGCCTTGAGCACGTACGGGTCGGCCTGCTCCTCCAGCATCTCGTTGTACTGCTCGAGTTCCAGCTTGGACAGTTTCTTGGGCCGCTGCGAGGTCGTCAGCGACTTGGCGAAGTCCTGGTAGACGTTGGCGACGTTGTACGTGGCCGCGGTCGTGACCTCGGCGACGCCGTAGTCGCTCGCCACTGCGTAGGCTTTGAGCGCGTCCTGCATCTTCGCCTTCTTGAGGTTCAGGTTCTTGGCGAGCGGCTCGACGAGCGCCACCTTCTGGTAGGCCTCGAACGCCGGCTTGGCGGCGTCGAGCGCGGCCATCGCCCCGAGCGTCTTCGTGCGGTCGGTGCGCGCGGCGCCGCCCTGCTGGTCGGCCACGAAGATGGCGTGCATGTGCGCGTTCTCGGCGGCCGTGTTGCCGTCGATGTGCGCCAGCTGCGCCAGGCGATAGTGCGCCTCGACCGCGGGTTCCAGCGGCGTCGGGTACTGCTTGAGGTAGCGGTCGTAGTCCTTGGCGGCGGCCGCGCGATTGGCGGCGGCGTCGGCGGGACGCGGCTTGCCGGCCTTGACGCTCTCCGCATCGCTGGCCGCGGCGCGTTCGTACAGCGTCGCGGCCTGCCACAGCGCGGCACGGGCGCGGTTGGCGCCGTCGGCCGTCGTCGTGGGCGTCACGGCGATGCGCTCGTACTGCGCGGCGGCCGGGGCCCACTGCTTCTGCTCGCTGTAGGCCAGCGCCAGGTTGGCCGTGACGTCGCCCTGCAGCGGGTGCTTCGGATAGCGCTGGCGGAAGTCCTCCAGCGCCTTGGCGGCACCGGCCCAGTCCTTCAGCGCGATCAGCGAGGCGGCCGCGTCGTACTCGGCGTTCACGCGGATCGCCGAGCTCGGCGCCGCGACGGCGACGCGCGCGAAGTTCGCGGCCGCGGCCTTGTTGTCGCCAGCGGTGCGGGCCTGCTCGCCCTGCTTGTAGATCGACGCGGCCAGGCGCTCGGTCAGCTCGCCCCGCGCCGGATCCTTCTCCGGCACCAGTGCCAGCACCTCGCCGTAGGCCTTCTCGGCCTTGTCGAACTTGCCGGCCTCGAACGAGGTGTGCGCGACGAGCGTCCATGCCACGCGACGCTGGGCCGGCGTGGCGGGCGGGTTGAGCGCCAGCACCTGCTCGGCGACGCCCGCGGCACGCTCGTTGTCGTGCAGCTTGAACAGCGTGTCGGCGGCGTTGGTGAGCACGGCCGGCGTGCGCGAATCGCCCGGGAACGCGGCGGCAAAGCGCAGCTCGCTGTCGACGCCCGCGCGCTGCAGCGGCAGCAGCGCGTCGCCCGTCACGCCCTTCTGTTCGGCGGTGTGCGCGAGCAGCGCGGAATAGCCGGCGTCCGCGCCGTGCGGGTGCGTCGGGTACTCGTAGGCCGTCTTCTCGTATTCGACGGCCGATGCCGAGTACTGGCCGCTCTCGTACAGCACTTCGGCCAGCAGGAAGTTGTTCTCCGCGGCGTCGGGGTCGCTGCCGAATTCGGCCAGCCACGCGCGATACCACTTCGCGGCCTCGACGTAGTCGTCCTTGGCCTTGGTCTTCTGCGCCTGGGAGTGATAGCGCTGGGCCAGTTCGGCCAGCGCCGCCTTGACCAGCGGCTGCGCCTTTTCCCAGCCCTCGGGGTTGGCCTTGCGGAACTCGCCGTCCAGGCCGTACTGCGCGACGTAGTCCTTCTTGGCGGCCAGCGCCAGCTGGTCGAAGCCGGCCTCCTGGTCGATCGCGATCACCTGCGCCTGCATGGCCGGCGCCTGGGCGTCGAGCGGGTTCAGGCGCGCGAAGCCGGCGTAGGTGTCGGCGGCGTCCTTCGGGCGCTCCTGCTTCAGGTACAGCTGGCCCAGCTGCTGGTAGATGCGGAACTCGTAGCCGCGGCGGCCCGGGTCGGTGATGTAGGGCGGAATCGACTCGGCGCCCTTGAGGTTGGCCAGCGAGATGCCGATCACGCGCAGCGTGTCGTCCACCAGTTCCTTGTCGGCGCGGGTGAGCTTGTCGGACTGGTCGAGGTCGTCGTCGCGGATGCCCACGATCTTGCTGTCCAGCACGCCGAAGAACGAGCCGAGCGCTTCCTCGAGGTTGCCCTGCTTGAACTTGGACCAGCCCTGCATGTACAGCGCGCGTTCGCGGTACGGGTTGTCGTAGTCGCCCTTGAGCACCAGCGAATAGGCCGCCTCGGCCTTCGGGTACTGGCGCAGCGTGAACAGGATTTCGCCGCGGCGGAACTCCACCTCGTCGAAGTAGTGCGTCTTCGGATACTTGGCGACGAGCTCGTCGAGCGTCGTCAGCGATTCCTCGAGCGCGCCGCCCTGCTCCTGCGCCCGCGCCAGCTGGTACAGCACGCGGTCATTGTTCGGGTCGTTCGGGTAGTTCTTCAGGTAGTCGCGGTACTGCGCGATCGCCGCGCCGTAGTCGGGCACGCCGGTGGGGGTCGGGTGCGCGGCGTTGGCGTTGTCGGCGCTGGCCATCGACAGGTCGCCCAGGCGCCGCAGCGCGTCGGCGCGCTGCTTGGCGTCGGGCGTGATCGCCAGGAAGTTGCGGTACGCGGCGATCGCCTTGTCCTCGTCGGCGGGGATGCCGGGGTCGGACTCGATCACCACCTCCTTGGTCAGCAGCGTCTTGAGCGTGGGGGCGTTGTCGGGCGTGGCCCCCGGCTTCTTGCCGCCCAGGCCGAACATCGAGCACGCGCCCAGCGAGCTCGTGAGCACGACGACGGCGAGCGCGCGCGGCAGCGGCGCGAGCAGGAGGCGCTCAGGGCTTGTCGACATGCCCGTCCTCCTTCGGTTCGGTGGCGCGGTCGTACAGCTGCGCCACGGCATAGCGGGCCTGCGCGGTGTACGCGGCGAGCCGCTCCTTCTGCGCCTTCAGTTCGGTGATGGCGATCTCCTGCAGCGCGCCCTGCTGTTCCTGCGACAGCGCCGCCACGCGCGGCATCAGCACGTTGATGCGGGCGTCGAGTTCGGCGATGCGGCGCGCGAAGTCCTCGAAGCGCGCGGGTTCGTCGCGTTGCGCACGGGCCAGGTCCTCGTCGTGCTGGCGCGCCGCCAGCAGCGTGTCCTCGGTCTGCTTCTGGCCCTTCTTCGCGCTCCAGACGCGCGCCGGGTATTCGTGAGCCAGCTGCCACGCGAGCGCGCCCGCGACGCGGCGAAGGCGGTCGCGCGCCTCGACCAGGCTCGGGTCGGCGTCGGCGGGCAGCTTGGCCAGCGTGTCGGTGACGCGCGCCAGCCGCTGCTGCAGCTCGCGCTCGTTCGTATCGGCGAACGAGACGCCATCGGCAGCGTCCTCGGCGGCCTTCAGGTCGGCGGCGTTGGCGTCGCTGCGCTTCTGCAGCTGGTCGAGCCCCAGGCCGCTGGCCTGCTGCTGCTCGCGGATCTTCGGCAGGCGCTCGGCGAAGGCCTGGCGGCGCGTGGCGAGCATGTCGCCGAAGACACCCAGGTTGTCGTGCCAGTCGGACAGGTTGTGCGTGAGGAACAGCAGGTCGCGGTAGTTCTTGAACGCTTCCTGGAACTCGTTGCCCGCGATCACCGGCGTGAGCAGGCGCGCGTGCGGCATCAGCGGCAGGTCGCGGACGGTCTGGAACCAGCCCATCTCCTCGCCCGGGTTGCGGCTCATCAGGCCCTCGACCAGCCTGCCCTCGCGGATCGCCGCGATGGTGGCGTCGATGTTGGCGTCCTCGGTCTCGAAGTTCGCGATCGCGTTCTCGTAGCGCTGCAGCGCCTGCGCGTCGGCGCGCAGCTTGGCATACGCGTACGGCACGGCCAGTTGCGCTTCGAGCACCGACGGGTCGCTCGGGTCGCGGCCGGCCAGCTCGATCCAGGGCACCAGCGCCAGCTTGGGGCTGTTGAGCGCGTCGGCGGCCCAGCCGAAGCCCAGCAGCGCGGCGTTGGCCTGCAGGCCTTCGAGGCGCACGCGCTGCAGGTAGTCGCGCGCCATGGCGGGCTTGCCGGCCTTGAGCGCGGCGAAGCCGAGCGCGACGTTGGCCTTGTCGCGCAGCGCGCGGCTTTCCTCGTCGGGCATCGACTGGCGGCCGAGGTCGTCCAGGATGTTGGTGCCGTGCGCGGTGTCGCCGTTGCGGATCAGCGCCACGCCCAGGTTGTAGCGCGCGTACAGGTCGACGCCGCGCGGGCCGGCGATCGGCGTCAGGATCTTGCCGGCGGCGTCGTTGTCGCCGAGTGCCATCGCCACGTTGGCCTGCAGCAGCTTGCGGTCGTCCTCCAGCGGCTCGGGCAGCACGTGCTCGATGCGGCCGAGCGCCGTCGACGCCTCGGGCATCAGGCCGCGCTGGTAGCGGATCTTGGCCAGGAAGTACCAGGCGCGATCACGCACCGACGGCGGCGCGCTGCGCGCCAGCAGCGCCTCGAACACCTCGGCCGCCTGCTTGTGCAGGCCGTACGACAGCAGCAGGCCGCCTCGCAGGATCTCCGCCTCGTCGGCGTGGTGCTGCATGCGGTCGAAGTGCTGCGACACCTCGAGCTTGGTGATCGCCGGGAAGTAGCGGCCCTGGTAGAACTCGAACAGCACGTCGCCGTAGTGCGGATCCAGCACCGGGTGCTTGGGCGGGTCGGCCGGCACCTTGGTCGGATCGTCGGCGGCGCGCACGCCCGCCGTCGCGAGCGCGCACGCGACCAGCGCGGCGACCAGGCGAACGGACGGAAGATGGCGCGAATGCAGGCGCATCGTCGTCACTGCCAGACTTTGACGTCGAATTCCGGCTGCAGCTTCTTCTGCACGTCCTTGATCTGCAGCTCGATATACTTGGGCTCGGTGGTCTTGTCGAACTTGATCGTCGTGGCGCGCTTGTAGTCGCGGTCGTGCGGGCCCTTGCCGGTGAAGAAGGCCACGATCTCGTGGCTGCCGGCCTTCAGGTCGCCGAGGTACACGCGCTGGACGCCGCCGCGGTGCAGCGCTTGCACTTCCAGCGGCGTGTACAGGTAGGTGCTGACCACCTTGTCGTCCAGCTTGATCTGCACGGAGTCGAGGTCGAACAGCAGGCCCACGTCCATCGACACGAATACCGCCACCTGCGTGTTGGCCGGGAACAGCAGCTCTTCTTCCAGCACCAGCAGGTCGCGGTTCAGGCGGATCACGTCGGCCTTGGTCTGCTGCACGCGATCGTCCAGGCTGCCGGTGGGCGCGGGCTCGCTCGCGGCGGCGGCGCTGGCCGGGGACTCGGGCGCGGCGGCCGCGGGCGCCGAGGCCGCCGCGGCGGCGGCTGCCGCGGGCGCGACGGCGGGCATCGCGTCGACGACGGCCGCCGGCAGCGGCGCCGAGGCGGCGGCGGCAGGGGCGTCGGCCGCGCGGGCGGGCGACAGCGCCGCGGCGGCGCACAGTCCGAGGGCGATCAACGCCGTGCGAGTCAGGTTGAGCATGCTGATCTCTCTTGTCTTTTCTTAGAACGTGGCCGACAGCACCGTGTTGAGCACGCTCGCGTGGTACGAGTACGGCTTGCCGGTGTCGGGTTTCGTGTAGTCGGCGTAGTGGAAGTCGATGAACTGGTACGTGCCGCTCAGCTTGACGTCGTACTTGCCGGGGATGCTGCGCAGCGTGTACGTGACGGTCAGGCCGGGGCCGAAGTCATGCATCGTGGCGAGCTCGCGGTTGCGCGACACGTACTGCGTCTGCACCGGCGAGTTGTCGCTGTAGAACAGGGCGTGGTTCTGGCGGTAGTAGCGCACGAAGCTCTCGAGCAGCCAGCCCGGCGCGAGGTTGCGGTTGTAGGCCAGCTCCAGCGTGTGGCCGCGGATGCCCCAGGTGTCCCAGTAGTAGCGGTAGTCGGCGCGGAACGAGCGGCGGTTGTTCGCGCCCTCGGGCGTGATGTCGCCGGTGGTCGACAGCTTGAGCGCCTTGCTCTCGCGCGTGGTGGGCGCGTTCTCGTGCACGTAGGTGCCGAACACGCGCGCCAGCCGGTACGGGCTCTGCAGGTAGCCGTCGTCGTTGATCGACTCGAGGTTGGCGCTGGCCGACCAGCGCGGGGTCAGGATCTGCGTGAGGCCCAGGCGGTACTGCCAGTGGTGCGCGGTGCCCACCCAGCCGGGCGTGCCGTGCTGGCCCACCTTGTCGTCGGCGTGGCTGTAGCCCAGCAGCACGGTGGTCATGCCGCCGAACACGTCCTGCGTGAGGTCGACGCTGAGCGTGCTGGCCTGGTAGTCGGGCTCGACGCTGCGCGAGCCGCCGACGTGGATCAGCGAGTCGCGCACGACGTAGTCCAGGCCCAGCTCGCCCTGGTTGCGCGTCTCCTTGAACTTGCTGGCGGTGGTGACGACGTCGATCGACGCGTTGCTGACCGCGTCCACGTACCAGCTGCCCGAGACCGACACGCGATCGAGCATGCTCTTGCGGATCAGCACCGCCGGGCCCTGCGCGATGACCCCGCCGCCGTCGTACAGGTGGTACATCGTCTCGGCGCGATCCTCGGGCAGGTCGACGGCCTGCACCGAGCTCGCAGCCACGGCGCCGGCGGCCAGGCCGGCGGCGCGGGCGGCGTTCTTAATTGCAGCCACAGCCGCCCCCCTGCACGCCGGTGGCGCCGCGCGAGCCTTCGCGCACGACGTACACGTGATCCTGCTGCCGCCCCGGCAGCTCGTTGAGCGAGGCCTTCATCACCGGGTCGGCCAGGCGCTCGCGCTCGTACGGCTTGACCCAGGGCTCGATCGGCTTGAACGCGCAGCCGGCCGTGCTCGCGAGCACGCCGGCGGCGACCAGTGCCAGGACGGGGCGGACACGGACCATCGTCATTCCTTCAGCAATCCGCGGATCTGCTGTTCGTAGTCGGCCTCGGTGCCCGCGCGGTAGCCGCGGTGCAGGAAGCGCATCTTGCCGTCGCGGTCGATCACCACGGTGGACGGCATCGTGTTCAGGTCGTACAGCTTGCTCACCTTCTTGTCGGTGTCCAGCAGCACGGGGAAGCTCACGTTGAGCTTGGCGGCCGTGGCGAGCGCGGCGTGCGGGTCGTCGTCGACGTTGACGCCCAGCAGCACGAAGCCGGACTTGCGGTACTTCTCGTACAGCGTCTCCAGGCGCGGCATCTCCTCGCGGCACGGGCCGCACCACGTGGCCCAGAAGTTCACCAGCACGACCTGGCCGCGCAGCTCGTCCAGGCGGACGTTGCGGCCGTCGGCGCCGCGCAGCGTGAAGTCGGGGGCGACGGCGTTGGCCGACGGGACGGCGTGCGCCGGGGCGAGGAGGCCGAGCGCGAGCGCGAGAGCGAAAGCGGCGGTGGCGAGGGAGCGGATCATGCGCATTTGAAGGTCACCTGCTGGACGGTTGGGACGGAAGCGTCGTGGGGGATATCGACGTCCGTTGCCCTGCGGTCAAGCCGGATCGAGGCCTCATTTGTCAGAAGAAGAACGCGAAACCCACCGTGAGTTCGGGGTTCTGCGTGGTGGAACGCTTGCCGAGCAGGTCGAGCGTGTAGATGTGGTCGCGGACGTCGGCGCGCAGCGCCACCCAGTCGGCCAGGAACAGCTTGGCGCCCAGGCCGAAGTTCCAGGTCTGCATGCGCTGCGAGTCGAACTTGGTGCTGCCCAGGCCGCCGATCGCATACATCGTCGAGGCCATCGCGTAGTTCTTGCCGATGAAGACCTCGCCCGGCAGGAAGTTCCAGCCCAGCGACAGGTCGTAGGACTGCAGCTTCTCCTGCTCGGCCGTGAAGATGCCGCCCGGCAGGATGTTGCGGAACTCCTTGTCGCTTGCCTTGGTGCGGCGGTAGCTGGCCTCGACGAAGAAGTCTTCCGTGATGTCATAGCCCAGGCGCGCGCCCCAGTCGAAGTGGGTGCCGAAGTTCTGCACGGTGTAGCTGCCGCCGAACAGGCCGATCTCGAAGTCGTTGGACGGGTACTTGGGCTTGTGCACCTCGCGGCGCTCGACCTGCGGCACGATCACCTGGTCGCTGGTGTCGGCGGCGGGCGCGTCGGCGGCTCGCGCGTTGCCGTGGGCCAGCAGCGCCAGCGCGGCGCCCGCGAGCAGCGTGAGGGCCCCCGCGCGGACCGCGACGACGGTGGGAGACGGGCGCTTGGCGGCGATGGAACGGCTCTTGGCGGTCATGGGCGTCGCTTCAGAAGAAGAAGGAGAGTCCCGCGGTGGCCGCGCGGTACTCGAGCGAGCGCTGGTCGGAGACGAACGCGGTGTAGATCGCGTAGTCGGCCCGGACCATGAAGCGGTCGGTGAGGTGGTAGCGCGCGCCGATGATGGCGTCGGCCAGGCGCGCATTGGTGGTCTGGAAGCTGACCAGGCTCTGGTTCGGGATGTTCTTGAACATGCCGATGCCGATGCCCAGGAACGGCGAGAAGCGCTGGTCGGACCAGGGCTCGGCCTGCAGGTTGACGTGCCACAGCGTGGTGCCGGAGAACACGCCCTGCACTTCGCCCAGCGTCGACTCGAAGCTGAGCGTGTCGGAGATGCGGTACGACAGCCAGAACTTGATCATCGACTCGCGATGGAAGCGGCCGTAGCCCGCGCCGAGCTCCACGCGGCGCGCGAGATAGTCGTTGTACTTGACGTCGCCGAAATCATTGGGCAGGCCGTTCTCGGCCAGCGTCGATTGCAGTTGCTGGCGCGTGACCCAGCCGACCTTGCCGGTGGCGGTGCGCACCTTGTACCAGTCGGTGTGGCGCAGCTCGATCGAGATCCACTCGCCGCGCGCGGCGACGTAGAAGATCGGGTAGCCGCGGCCGGCGAAGGTGTGCAGCTCGATGAACGGGTCGGTGACCTGCATGCGCTCGCGCTTGTCGCCGCCCGGCACGCTGTCGGCGACGGGCACCGTCGGCGGCGAGCCGGTGGTCACCGGCGCGGGGATCTCCACGGTCTGCGTCGAACCGGGCACCGGCACGGTGGCCGTGCGGGGGCGGTCCTCGGCCGGGGCCGGTGCGGACGCGGCGTCGCCCGGGGCCGAGGCCGCCGCAGCGGCGACCGGGGCCGAGGCGGCGTCGGCGGGCACGGGCGCATCCGCGGCACGCACGCCCGCGCACGCGAGCGCGAAGGCCAGCAACGCCACGGCGCGGTGCAGCGGCGTGGACGAGGTCGAGGCGGCGCGGACGCCGCTCATTGCGTGTTGCACGTACCCGTCGCCGGATCCGCCGGGGTGAACATGCTGTAGCTGGACGTGCTGAACTCGTCCTGGCCTGCGGGCACGGGGTGGCTGATCCAGTAGGAGATCAGCTTGGCGTTCGGGTCGTCCTGGCTCGTGAAGATGCGGCCGCCGCCGTGCAGCACGTTCAGCACGAGGGGCTTGTCGAACAGGCGGCTCTGGATCGGGCTGCCGAACACGGTGGTGCCCTGCGCCGAATAGAAGTTCTTGTACATGTCGGATGCGCGGATCGTGGTGGCCGTGGCGGAGTCGGTCGCCGCGGCGGCAACGTCCGCATCGGCGATGGCTGTGGCCGCGACGATCACGCGCAGGGCGCCGCCGGTACCGGTGTTGCTGTCATGGCAGCCGGCGCCCGCGCAGGTGTTCGTCGAGGTGACGCCATTCTGCGTGATGGGCAGCTCCTTGAGGAAGATCGGGAAGATGCACTTCTGGAAATAAGGAAACGCGAGCGTCGCGCCCCCGGTGGTCGTCGGGTTCTTGACGTTGCCGGGGTTGCTCAGGGGGTCGCCGCCGCCGCCGCAGCCGGCGAGCAGGGCGCCCGCAATGACGCCCTGGAGGAGGACGCCGGCGCGGACGCTGCGAGAGAGTGTCGTCTTCGAGATCTGCATCTTCATGGATTCATGCAACCCGCCGCGATCCAGTTGGCGATGGTCGCATAGTTCGCGCCGTTCGCGGGCAGTACCGCAGTGGTCTGGGTGGTCGCCGCGGACGGGTGCGGGATCGTCGACGGACGGGCCAGCAGGTAGCTGGTGGGCGGATGGCAGACGTCGTTGACCATGGTCATCGTGACGCCCCAGTCGCCGTCCGGATCGCCGGTCAGCACGTAGCGGTTGTTGGTGAACGACGTGGCGCCGGTGGGCTTGTTGTCGGAGCCGCGGGCCTGGTGGCAGCCGGCGCAGGTGCTTTCCAGGATCGGGTAGACCGAGGCGATGAACGAGTCCTCGTCCAGCGTGGGCACCATGCGCGTGCCGCTGGTCGGGTCGAACGGGTCGTTGTAGTACTTGCCGCCGGTGTCGATCCACTCGGCCACCAAGCGCTTCTCGCCGGCGTTGAGCATCTTGGAGTGGTCAGGCGCGCTGGACGGCGGGTTCGGGTGCGAGGTCTTGGCGGCGGCGTCCGACATCAGCGACTGCCCCGACAGGATCTCCACCAGGCGGCTCTTGCGCGCCAGGCCCATCGCCTCGCCTTCGCTGGCGGCGGTGTTCACGAGCGCCGGCTGGTGTTCCAGCATCGGCACGCCGTCGTCGAACGTGATGACCGGGCGGCCCGAGGAATCGAGCAGCGGGTCGCCGATCATCAGCGCGTCGTACGAGGTGACGCGGCCGTCGCCGGCGGTGGTGGCCGTCAGGTTGATGTGGGCCGAGGCGTTGTGGCAGTTCGTGCAGGTGTTGGCGCCGCGGTCACGCGTCCACAGCGGCTGGATGTGCTGCGGGTAGTTGATGACGCCGTTGACGGGCACCGGGGTGACCAGGTCGTCCGACGCGCTGGCGTTGCCGGTGTAGCGCAGGGCGACCGCCGGGCGGGCAGTGACGCCGGCCTGCGTGGTGTCGGCCCAGATGTCGGTGGACACCATGTCGGGCTTGAGCTGCGCGGCCGACGGGTCGAGGCGAACGCGCGTGTCGGCCATCGTCTCGCCGGACTTGTGGTTGGTGGCCATCGCCGCAAGGATGGCGGCGGGCACGTTGTTGACCGTGGCGCCGGAGTTGATCGGCGCGCCGCGGCGCGGGCTGTGGCAGCCGTCGCAGGTGCGGCGTTCGCCCGGGCGCACCTGGATCCAGTTGGTGTGCGTCTGGAAGGCGCGGCCTTGCGAGTCGACCACGGCCAGGGCGATCGGGGTGTCGGCCGGGACGTTCAGCTTGAACGAGCCGTCCGGTTCGATCGGCGCGTAGCCGAGCACCTGCTGGGCCTCGAAGTCCGTCTCGCCCAGCGAACTGCGCATCTTCATCATGCTGGTGGGCGGCGCCACCGCGCGCACGGCGCGGATGAAGCGCGCCGGGGCGCAGTTGTAGGCGGCGTTGGCCGGATCCTTCATCTTGTTGATGTCGGCGACCGTGGCGCGGGTGTCGCTGGCGTCGATCGGCGTCGTCTGCGGGATCAGCGGGCCCGTGCAGCCGGCGTTGGCGTCGGCGGCGGTAAGCATGCCTTCGCCCATGCGGCCGAGGCCGTCGGTGTCGTAGACGCTGCGCACGTCGAGCGTGCCCATCTTCTGCGAGGCGAGCGTCTCGTCCAGCGGCGCGGCGGCGACGGTGGTCGGCTCGGTGCGCGGCTGGATGGCGACGGCGTCGACGTACATGAAGCCGGCCGGCGGCGTGGCCACCGGCAGCATCGACTGGTTGGCCGGGTTGAACATGTAGACGGCGTACGGCGGCGGGACGTTGTCCTGCACCGGGTCGAGCGCGGTCTCGGCCAGCGGGCGGTTCATGTCGGACAGCTTGGCCAGTTCGTCGGCGGTCAGCGTGGAGCAGGGCACCACGGTGCCGTTCTTGGTGACCTCGCACGGGCGGTACGACACCAGCACGCGGTCGGTGCCGTCCCACAGCGGGTACGGGCCGGTGAAGCGGCCGAACATCGAGACGCCGCGGTCGATGTTGACCGTCTGCGACGTCGCCTGCTGCTGGCCGCCGACGGCCGCGACCGACTTCTTGGCCGGCGTGTTCTGCTCGGAGTAGTTGGCCGCGTCGATCACCATCAGCGCGCCGCCTTCGTGCGTGCGCTGCAGCGGCATCAGGTCGGACGTGAGGAAGCCGGCGTACTTGCCCTTCGGGTCCATGTCGCGCGGGTGCAGGAAGCTGTTGCCGTCGCTGTGCGCGCCGTACAGCACGAACATGTCGGTGCCATCCGGGTTGACCGTGAACACCTTGAAGTGGTTGCGGCCGCCGACGTGGTCCCAGCGCGAGAACATGATCTGGCCGTTCGGGCGGATCGTCGGATTGCGGTCGTGGCTCTGGTTGAACGAGATCTGCGTGATGTTGGAACCGTCCGTCCCCATCGTGTGCAGGTTGAACACGCGCTCGCGCTCGTACTCGTCCAGCGCGTAGTAGCTGTGGCCCAGCGCCTGGTTGGCCTTGGACTCGGTCTGGCGGTTGGACGAGAATACGATGCCCTGGCCCGCCGGCAGGTAGACCGGGTGGATGTCGTCGTCGGTGGTCGACGACGTGATGCGGCGGAACGTGCCGCCGTTCAGGCCGCCCGTGGTCATGTCGTATTCCCACACGTTCCAATGGCCCGTGCAGGCGGCCGCGCCGCCGATCTGCACGGCGTTGTCGGCCGGGCAGCGCATCGAGAACAGGATCTTCTTGCCGTCCCACGAGACTTCGGGCGTGGCGGCGTCGCCCTTGCCCATCGTGAACTGCGCGGTGATGTTGTGCTCGGGCGCGCTCGGCGAGGACTTCTCGCGGATCATCAGGTCGCCGCCCGGCGCGGTGGGCGCGCCGTTGGTGGGGTTCAGGCCGATCGTGTTGACGCGCTTGGCGTACACGATGGGCACGTCGCCCTCGACGGTGACGGTGTTGGACTCCGTCTTGGAGCCGCCGCCGCAGGCCGCGAGCGACAACACGCCGGCGCCCGCGAGGGCACTGGCGCATCCCAGCAGGGCGCGTGGGGAGATCGAATTGGGCAGTTTCATGATTTGCCTCTTTCCTTGCAGTTCTTGTCTTGTCAGCCTGGGTTCTTCAGCCTTGCAGGCCCGCCGAGTAGTGCAGCGTGCCGCGTGCGTCCACGATGACCGCGTCGACGCCCGGGTGGGCCTCGACGAAGCGCAGTCCTTGCTCGACGCCCAGCACGAACACCGTCTTGGAGAAGGCTTCGGTGGTCAGGCCGTCGTCGGCGATGACGGTGACGCTGCGCACCTCGCACGGCGAGCGGCCGGTGCGCGGGTCGAGCAGGTGGTGGCAGCGCACGCCGTCGCGCTCGAAGAAGCGCTCGTAGTCGCCCGAGGTGGAGATGGACACGTCCTCCAGCGGCAGCACCGCAACGACGGCGCCTTCCTGGCGCGGGTCGCGGATGGCCACCGTCCAGGGGCGCTCGCCGCGCGAGCCCATGACGTGGCTGTCGCCGCCGGCGGCCACCATCGCGTGGCGGATGCCCAGGCGGCGCAGGATGGCGATCGAGTTGTCGACGGCGTGGCCCTTGGCGAAGCCGCCCAGGTCGATGCGCACGCCCTGGCGCGCGAAGCGCACGCTGCGGTCGGACGGGTCGAGCAGCACGTGGCGCCAGTCCATCAGCGGCAGCGCGGCGGCCAGCGCGGCGGCGTCGGGGGCGATGCCGGCGCGGTAGTCGTACAGGCGGCCGGCGCTGGCGAACGTGATGTCGAACGCGCCACCGGTCAGCCTGGAGAACTCGAGCGCGCGCGCGAGCAGCGCGAAAAGGCCTTCGCTGACGGTGATCGGGTTGTCGGCCGCGTGGGCGTTCAGGATCGACAGCTCCGACGTCACCTTGTGCGGGCTCATCGTGGCGTCGATGCGGTGCATCTCGGCCATGACCGCGCCGATGGCCACCTCGGCTTCCATGCGGTCGCGGGCCAGCAACTCGACCTCGATCGAGGTGCCCATGATCGCCTCCTCGCGGCGATACCAACCCGCGCCGGTCGGTCCGCAGGCGGACGACGGCGTGGCGCTGGCGATGGCTGGCGAGTGGACGCTGTTCATGGCTCGGTTCCCGGCCGGGATGGCGCGGGAACCCCTTGTGGTCGGCTGGATCGTTGTTGTGGAGACGGTGGGTGCGGGCCTTGCGGACCGCGGCGCGGGCACGTCGATTGCACGATTTCCCGCTTCGGCTGCATCTTCGCAGGCAAGCTGTTGGATCAAGCGTGAAAAAGTGCCGTATTTTTCGTCACGCTGTTTCGCTCGTCGGGTAATCAGTAACTGAGTGTTCTGTTAGGCTGGTCCCGGCCTCACTTGTGTACAAAAGCAACGTCGAGCGGCTTGGTTCGTGAATTTGTGCACAAAGCCCATTTGCGTCGCGGGATGCCGCGCGAACGTGAAAAACGGCGCCCGCAGGCGCCGTTCGACCGAGGGCGATGCCGGTCAGCTGCCGCTCGACGCGGCGGCCGCCGCCCGCTGCGCCATCGCGCGCATGTCGTCCATCTGCTGGCGCAGGAACTGCGCGATCGGGTCGCCCGGCTGCGCCACCTTCAGCGCCTGGTTCCAGGCCGACAGCGCGGTGCGGAAGTCGCGCTGCGTCATCGCCCAGCTGCCCTTGAGGGCCAGCGCCTTGACGTGGTTCGGGTCGATCGCCAGCGCGCGGTCGACCAACTGGATCGGCTCGCCGTCCAAGCTGCCGTTGCCGCTGGTGGCGGCCAGCATGTCGGCCAGGTCGGCCAGCACGTTGGCGTCGTTGGGGCGCAGCGCCGCGACCTTGCGGTAGTCGGCGACGGCCGCCGGGCCGTGGTTGAGCATCGCCTGCAGGCGCGCGGCCTGCATCCAGCCGGCGGCGTCGTCGGGGCGGGCCTCGGCGCGCGCCTGCAGCACATCGGCCTGCGCCTCCAGCGCCGGGCCGGGGCCGGGCGCGGCGTCGGGCGTGACGGGCAGCAGGCGCGGCGAGCCGACCCAGGCGTAGCCGCCGATGGCCACCACGCCGATCATCGCGGCCAGCGCGACGACCAGCCCACGCGTGGGCCGCATCACCGCGGTGGCGGCCGTGGCCGGGTCGGTGACGTGCGCGACGGCCGGGCCGCGCCAGGCCAGGATGGCCAGCGTGGCCGCGGCCAGCGCGAGCGACAGGATCACGAACAGCGTCATGCGAGGGTTCCGGGTCGGGCCGACGCGTCGACGGCCTCGACGCCATCGTCGAGCATCGGCTCGGGTTCGAATTGGTCGTCGGCCAGGCGGGCGCGGCGGCGGATCACGGCGACCAGCGCCGCCAGCGCGATCGCCAGCAGCACGGCCGGGCCCAGCCACAGCACCGCGGTGCTGGCCTTGAGCGGCGGGCGGTACAGCACGAAATCGCCGTAGCGCGCGGTCATGTAGTCGCGGATCTGCTCGGGCGTGCGGCCCTTCTGCAGCAGCTCGCGCACTTCCTGGCGCAGGTCGACGGCGAGGTCGGCGTGCGAGTCGGCGATCGTCTGGTTCTGGCAGACGAGGCAGCGCAGCTCGCTGGTGATGGCCAGCATGCGGGCCTCCAGCACCGGATCGGCGGCGGTCGGACGCGCGCCGGGCGCCTCGAGCTTGACGGTGGCCGGCGCGGAAGCGGTGGCCGCCACGGCCGCGGACGGCGCCGAGCCGGGCGCCGCGGCGCCGAGCGCGGGCAGGATGCCCGCGAGCGCCAGCAGCGCGGCGAGCAGAGGGCGGCGGGCGTCAGCCATTGAGCTTCCTCAGCAGCGGCAGCACCTTGCCCTGCAGCACCTCGGGCGTCAGCGCGCCGATCTGCTTGAAGCGGATGACACCCTGCTTGTCGATGATGAAGGTCTCGGGCACGCCGTAGACGCCGAAGTCGATGCCCACGCGGCCGTTGGCGTCGAACAGCGAGGCGTCGTACGGGTTGCCGCGCTCGGCCAGCCAGGCCTGGGCGGGCTCGCGCTGGTCCTTGTAGTCCAGGCCGTAGATCGGCAGCGCCTTGAGCTTGGCGAACTCGACGAGGTACGGGTGCTCGTCGCGGCAGGCCTCGCACCACGAGGCCCACACGTTGAGCATCCAGACCTTGCCGAGCATGTCGGCGCGGCGGATGGTCTGCGCGGGCTGGTCGAGCTGGGTCAGCGCGAACTCGGGCGCGGCCTTGCCGATCAGCGGCGAGGGCACCTCGTGTGGGTCCAGGTGCAGGCCGACCGCGCAGAACGCGACCAGCACGCCGAACAGCGCCAGCGGGATCAGGAACTTCAGCGCCTTCATTCCGAGCGTCCGAGATTCGGCGCGGCCATCGCCTGCGGTACCGGCGGCGGCGCGAACGCGGTGGGCGGCGGCGCGATGGCGGCGTCCTCCACCACGGCCTGGCGCTGCTTTGCGCGGTAGCGACGGTCGCTGACCGCGACGATGCCGCCGAGCGCCATCAGCAGGCAGCCGCCCCAGATCCAGTCGACGAAGGGCTTGACGTGCACGCGCAGCGTCCACGTGTTGCCCTGCACGACCTCGCCCAGCGACACGTACAGGTCGCGCGTGAGCCCCGGCTGGATCGCGGCCTCGGTGGTGGGCGTGCGCTGGACGCGGTACACGCGCTTCTGCGGGTGCAGCACGGTCACCTCGCTGCCGTTGCGCGTGACGGGCATGTCCGCCTCGATCGCCTCGTAGTTCGGGCCGTGCACCTCGTGCAGGTCGGCGAACTTGAACTCGTAGCCGCCGACGGTGGCGCTGGCGCCGATCGTCATCGTCAGGTCTTCCTCGACCTCGTAGGTGCGCACCATGCTCACGCCGAACGCGAAGACGGCCACGCCCACGTGCGCGAGCCACATGCCCGTGAGCGAGCGCGGCCACTGGCGCACGCGCTCGAAGACCGACAGCTGCGCGCCGCCCGGCGAGCGCAGGCGTTCGACGATGTCCACCACGATGGACGCCGTGATCCAGTACGCCATCGCGATGCCCAGCATCGCCAGCGCCGACAGCTTGCCCGCGATCCAGGCCGTGGCCAGCGCGCCCAGCACCGTGGCGAGCGCGGCCCAGCGCAGGCGGTGCAGCAGCGACGGCAGCGAGGCCTCCTTCCAGCGCGCCAGCGGGCCGATGCCCAGCAGCACGACGACAGGCACCATCAGCGGCAGGAACACGGCCTCGAAGTAGGGCGCGCCCACCGAGATCTTGCCCATGCCGAGCGCGTCCAGCAGCAGCGGGTACATCGTGCCCAGCAGCACCGACGCGCACACCACGACGAACAGCATGTTGTTGCCCAGCAGCATGGCCTCGCGCGACACCAGCGCGAAGCGCGCGCCCAGGCCCACCTTCGGCGCGCGCCAGGCGTACAGCGTCAGCGCGCCGCCCACGACGATGCCCAGGAACACGAGGATGAACAGGCCGCGCCGCGGGTCGGTGGCGAACGCGTGCACCGACGACAGCACGCCCGAGCGCACGATGAACGTGCCCAGCAGCGACAGCGTGAAGGCCAGCAGCGCCAGCAGCACCGTCCAGGACTTGAACGCGCCGCGCTTCTCGGTGACGGCCAGCGAGTGGATCAGCGCCGTGCCGGCCAGCCATGGCATGAACGACGCGTTCTCCACCGGATCCCAGAACCACCAGCCGCCCCAGCCCAGCTCGTAGTAGGCCCAGGCGCTGCCCAGCATGATGCCGATCGTCAGGCACGACCACGCGGCCGTCGTCCAAGGCCGCGTCCAGCGCGCCCACGTGGCGTCGAGCTTGCCCTCGATCAGCGCCGCCACCGCGAACGCGAACGCCACCGAGAAGCCGACATAGCCCATGTAGAGCATCGGCGGGTGGCTGACCATGCCCGGATCCTGCAGCAGCGGGTTCAGGTCGTTGCCGTCCATCGGGACCGGCACGAGGCGGTCGAACGGGTTGGACGTGGTCAGCATGAACAGGATGAAGCCGACCGCCACCAGGCCCATGATGCCCAGCACGCGCGCGACGAACGGCGCCGGCAGCTTGCGGCTGAACTGCGCGACGGCCAGCATCCACACGCTGAGCATCGTCAGCCACAGCAGCAGCGAGCCTTCGTGGCCGCCCCACACGCCGGCCACGCGGTAGAACAGCGGCAGCGTGCTGTTGGAGTTGTTGGCCACGTACAGCACGGAGAAGTCGTTGCGCACGAAGCTGGCCACGAGGCAGGCGAACGCCACGCCCACCAGCAGCCCCTGCGCGCGCGCCGCGGGGCGCGCGAGCGCCATCCAGTCGGCGCGGCCGCGCGCGGCGCCGAGGATCGGCAGCGTGCCCAGGATCAGCGCGACGGCCAGCGCGATCAGCAGCGCGACCTGGCCCAGTTCCGGGATCATCGATTCGTCTCCGTCTTCATCGAGCCGCCGTGCTCGGCGGCCTTCTTCAGCGCCGCCGCGGCCTCGGGCGGCATGTAGTTCTCGTCGTGCTTGGCCAGCACTTCCTGCGCGGTGAACACGCCGTCCGGCCCGAGCTTGCCCTGCGCGACGACGCCCTTGCCTTCCTTGAACAGGTCGGGCAGCGGGCCGCGGTAGTGCACCTGCATCGACTTGGCGAGGTCGGTGACCGTGAACTGCACGTCGACGCCGTCGCGCCTGACGCTGCCCACCGTCACCATGCCGCCGACGCGGAACGGCCGTCCTTCGGGCGCCTCGTGCGCCGCGACCTGCGACGGCGAGTAGAAGAAGACGAGGTTGGAGTTGAACGCGTTGAGCACCAGCGCCGTGGCCACGCCGACGGCCGCCAGGATGCCGACGATGATCGTCGCGCGCTTCTGGCGAGGGGTCACGGGCGGTCTCCGGGCGGGTTGCCGGCCGCGCGCGCGGCCTGCTCGTCGGCCATGCGTTCGACGATCGCCGTGCGCGCCGCGCGATGGCGCCAGCGCGCCAGCAGCGGTTCGACCAGCATCAGCACGGCCATCGTGCCGTACGCGCCCCACACGAAGCCGCCGCGGCCCCCCATGTCGAGGAATTCGGAAAGAGAGTGCCACTGCATCGTGGTCATCCTTGCGTCTTGGCGACCAGCGCCCGCGCCCAGGCGTTGTCGCCCTCGCGCTCCAGCACGATCGCCCGCGATCGCACGAACACCACGGCGAACGCGTAGGCCCAGCAGGCCAGCGTGAGCAGCAGCATCGCGACCAGCATCGTCGACGCCATGTGCTGTTGCCTGCCCATGGTCAGGCTCGATCCCTGGTGCAGCGTGTTCCACCAGATGACCGAGAAATAGATGATCGGCACGTTGACCACGCCCACGATGGCCAGCAGCGCGCCGGCCTTGTCGGCGCGGCGCACGTCGTCGATCGCGGCCACCAGCGCCATGTAGCCCAGGTACAGGAACAGCAGGATCAGCTCCGACGTGAGGCGGGCGTCCCACACCCACCAGGTGCCCCAGGTGGGCCGGCCCCACAGCGCGCCCGTCCACAGCGCCAGCAGCGTGAACAGCGCGCCGGTGGGCGCGATCGCGCGGGCGAAGATGAAGGCCATGCGGGCGTTCAGGAACCAGCCTATCGCGGCCCAGAAGGCCATCGCCACGTACAGCACCATCGACAGCCAGGCTGCCGGCACGTGGATGAAGATGATGCGGTAGACCTCGCCCTGCACCGCGTCGGTGGGGGCGACGAAGAAGCCCATCCACAGGCCGGCGACGGCGAACGCGGCGGCCACGGCGCCGCACAGCGGGCCCAGCACGCCCGCCAGCCGGTAGAAGTTGCCCGGCGACGCGAACGTGAACCACGTCAGGCGGGGGCGGGCAGCAGCGGCGGTGGCGGCGGGCGAGTTCACGATGTGCATTGTCCCGTTGTCAGCGTGACAGCGTGTTGCGAGATGTCATGGCCTTGTCCGAGCATGCTCATTCGACGGCGATGCGCAGCGCCGCGGCCGTGGCCGGCGGCGCCCCGACGAGGCAGGCGATCAGCAGCGCGCCCAGCAGCGACAGGTGCGGCGACGGCGACTGCCCCGCGTCGACCGCCGCCGCCGCGCCCGCGCCGAAGATCAGCGCGGGAATGGCCAGCGGCAGCACGATCAGCACGATCAGCATGCCGGCCGAGCGCAGGCCCAGCGTCAGCGCCGCACCCACCCCGCCCAGCAGGCTCAGCACGGGCGTTCCCAGCAAGAGAGACAGGAACAGCACCGGAAGTTCCTCCGGCGGCAGGCCCAGCAGCAATCCCAGCAGCGGGGCGCCTACGACCAGCGGCGCGCCGCTGATCGTCCAGTGCCCGGCGGCCTTGGCCGCGGCCACCGCGAGTCCCGCGCCGGGCGCCAGCAGCAACTGCTCCAGCGAGCCGTCGGCGTGGTCGGCGGCGTACAGCGGCGGCATCGACAGCATCGCCGCCAGCAGCGCGCACACCCAGACGACGCCCGGCGCGATCAGCTTGAGGATCTGCGGATCCGGCCCGACGCCCAGCGGGAACAGGCTGGCGGCGACCAGGAAGAACGCCACCGGCAGCAGCGCCTCGGTGCGGCGCCGCCAGGCCAGGCGCAGGTCGCGCTGGTAGACGGCCAGGAAAACGGCGCCGTTCACCGTGCAGCCCCGCCGTCGCGCGGCAACAGGTCGAGATCGAGCACGCGAAAGCCCGCGCTGGCGGCGGCGGCGTCCAGGTGCAGGTGGTGGCTGGTCAGCAGCACGCTGCCGCCGCGCGCGCGGTGCGCCGCCAGCAGCGCGTGCAGCGTGGCGGTGCCGGCGACGTCCAGCGCGTCGAAGGGCTCGTCCAGCACCCACAGCGACGGGCCTGTCTCGAGCGCCAGCCGCGCCAGTGCCACGCGCCGCCGCAGGCCCTGCGACAGGCTGCGCACGGGCGTGCGCTCGCGCCCGGCCAGGCCCAGGCGCGCGAGCGCGCCGCGCAGCGCGGGCGCGTCGGCGTCACGCCCGTGCACGCGCGCGAGGAACGCCAGCGACTCCTGCGCCGTCAAGTCGTCCTTGAGCGCATTGCCGTGGGCGATGTAGACCAGCGCCCGCTCGAAGTGCTCGTTGCGCCGCGTGGGCTCGCCGTCCCACAGCACCTGGCCATGCTCGGGCGCCGCGAGGCCGGCCACCAGGCGCAGCAGGCTGGTCTTGCCGCGGCCGTTGCCGCCGCGCAGCCACAGCATCTGGCCGCGGTCCAGCGTCTCGTTCAGGCCCGAGAACAGGATGCGGTCGCCGCGCCGGCACGCCAGGTCCACCAGTCGCAGCGACGGCAGCGGCGCCGGCGACGGCGGGGTCGCGGCGAGCGTGCCGGTCAGCGGGGCGGAGGTCATCGGACGGTCGGGCCGGGGGGCGGGTGCGGGGGCGCGTCAGTATAGGAGGCGCAGCCGGCATGGACGTCCTCGCGCAGCGCATGAGCGGCCGCACCCGTCCGACGGACGGCGGCCGCGCGGAGCGCCGACAATGGCGCGATGACGATGACCGTGCTCTCCGTGAACGTCCCGCGGCCGGCCGGCAGCCCCGGCCCGCTGCGGCTCGAGCCCGCGACGGGGGCGGTCGGCGTGGGGCTGGCCGGCTTCGCGCGACGCGCCCACGGGCACCCGGTGGGCGAGGATCCGGCGCTGGCCGACGAGCTCGCGCTGTCGCACGCGCTGTTCGCCTACCCGGCGGTGCACGCGCCGGTCTGGCGGACGATGCGCGCGCAGGCCGGCGTGGCCGAGCCGGACGCGCCGATCCCGCCCGGCTCGTTCGACGAGCACCTGTCGCTGGACGGCGTCCAGGAGTCGCAGCTGTGGGAGGGCGACCTGTTGCGCTTTCCCGATTGCACGCTGGTGGTGAGCGTGCCGCGCCTGCCCGACGCGCGCTTCAACGAGACGCTGGGCTTTGCGCACGCCGCCAAGATGGTGGCGCAGTCGCGCTGGAGCGGGTTCTGGCTGTCGGTGCGCGTGCCCGGCGCGATCGCGGCGGGGCAGGCGTTCGAGCTGATCCCGGGGCCGCGGGCGACCGGGGTCGTGGAATTGTTCCGGGCGCGCACGGCGAAGATGGCATGGTAGTCGGCATGGCGCAGGCATGATGCGCCACCGTCCACAACGCGATCCGTCCATGCTGCTGTCCCGTCCCGCGCGCTGGCTTGCCGGCGCCGTCCTTGTGGCCGCGCTCGGCGCCTGCGTTTCGAACGCCACCGTCGTCGATCGGCGCATGACGTCCGACCAGGCCGCCGGCAAGGCGATCGTGATCCTGTCCGTCTCCCACGACCGCACGGCGTCGGGCGCCTCCGCGCGGTTCATCATCGACGGCGGCACGCCAGGCGCCGTCAAGGTGGAGTCGGCGGCCGGGAAGATGGAGCTGCCGATCAAGAACCACTTCCACGACAAGTACGGCCACGTCTATGTGGTGGAACTTCCGCCGGGCCATCACCGATTCACGTCCTGGAGCGCCACCTGGCGGGATCGCTACACGCGACCCATGGAGGGCGTGCCGCTCGAGTTCGACGCCGCGCGCGGCGACGTCCTCTACATCGGCAACCTGCACGTCAAGTGGCTGCTCGGCAAGACGTGGCTGATCAACAAGCAGTACCCGTACGCGGCGCTTGCCACGATCAATGACGAGTCGGCCGGCGACATCGCCATCGCCGAGAAGTCGAACCCCGCCATCGCGGGCCGCGCGCGCATCGCGCTGTTGCCGCTTGGCCCGTGGGGCAAGGCCCCGCCGCCGCCCAGGGACAGCCCGGACGCCACCGATCCTGCGTCGCCCGCGGCGCCGGCCGCGAGCGCGCCGGCTCAGTCCGCCAGTGCCGGATAGTCCGTGTAGCCCTCCGCCCCGCCGCCGTAGAACGTCTTCTGGTTCCACTCGGCCAGCGGCTTGTCCTCGCGCAGGCGCCGCGCGAGGTCCGGGTTGGAGATGAACGGCTTGCCGAACGACACCGCGTCCGCGCGGCCGCTGGCCACGGCCTGCAGCGCCATGTCGCGCGAGTAGCCGTTGTTGACGATCCAGCCGCCGCGCCACAGCTTGCGCAGCGCGTCGAAGTCGAACGGGGCGAAGTCGCGCGCGCCGCCGGTGGCGCCTTCCACGATCTCGATGAACGCGAAGCCGAGCTTGTCGAGTTCCTTGACGACGTGGCTGAACAGCGCGAACGGGTCGGAGTCCTGGCCGATGTCGTTGGCCGGCGTGACGGGCGACAGCCGCAGGCCCACGCGGCCCGGGCCGATCTCCCGGCAGACCGCCGTCATCACCTCGACGAGGAAGCGCGCGCGGTTCTCGATCGAGCCGCCGTACCGGTCGCTGCGGTCGTTGCACGAATCGCGCAGGAACTGCTCGACGAGGTAGCCGTTGGCGCCGTGCACCTCGATGCCGTCGAAGCCGGCGTCGATCGCGTTGCGCGCGGCGCGGCGGAACTGGTCGACCACCTGGCCCACCTCGGCGGTGCTCAGCGCGCGCGGCGCCGAGACCTGCTCGAAGCCGGCCGGCGTGAAGGTCTTGGTGTTGGCCGGCTTCGCGGTCGACGACACCGGCTGCTCGCCCGCGGGCAGCAGCGACGTGTGCGAGATGCGGCCCACGTGCCAGATCTGCGCCACGATCCTGCCGCCCTGGCGGTGCACGGCATCGGTGGCGAGCTTCCAGCCGGCGACCTGCTCGGGGCTGTAGAGGCCGGGGGTGTCCAGGTAGCCCTGGCCCAGCGGGCTCACCTGCGTGCCTTCCGAGATGATCAGGCCGGCGCCGGTGGCGGGGTCGGCGCGCTGCTCGTAGTAGGTGGCGTTGAGCGCATGCGGCACGCGGCCGGGGCCGGCGCGGTCGCGCGTCAGCGGCGCCATGACGAGACGGTTGGCGAGCGCGATGTCGCCGAGCTGCAGGGGATCGAACAAGGTGGTCATGCGAGACAGGTTAGCGCTAGCCGCATGCGCGCGCTGGCGCAGGGACTTCGCGCCCCGTGCTAGCGGCGGGCCGTCGAAAAGAACAATGTGAATGCGCCGCGCGCGGGCATTGGCGCAGCGGAGCGCCGCCGGTGTGAATTTGGCCGCTTAACCGCAGCTATTCCGCCCTTGCGGGGAGTTCCTGATCTTCACAATCTGCCGAAATAGTCGTTCAGTGCCGCAGCGCGCGGCGCGTTCGTCGGCCGCGCCCGTCCCGGGCCCGACCTTCCACCCTCTTTCGCGAGGCGCCCATGCTCTCGATGCGCAACCTCTCCGTCCGCTCCCGCTTCTACCTGGTGATGTCGCTCGTGGCGATCTCGCTGATGGTGCAGGCCGGCTGGGGCTGGATCTCCGCCCAGTCCGGCATCTCCACCGTGACGGTGCTGTTCGACCAGGCCGACGCCACGGCGCAGCAGGTCGGCGCGCTGCGCGAGTCGATGGCCAGCGTGCGCCGCTACCAGGCCGAGATGATCGCCACCGCCGTGTCCAACCCGACGGGCGTGGGCCCGCTGCACGACGACTGGAAGAAAGCCATCGGCGCGATGAACGCCGGCGGCGACGCGCTGGTCAAGGCGCACCCGGCCGACGCCGCGCTGGCCGAGCTGGTGGGCAAGCAGAAGAAGCTGCTGGCCGACGTCGTCGAGGTGATCGACCCGATCGCCCAGCAGCTGACCGACGCCAAGATGGACGCCACCGCGGCCCTCGCCTACGCGGGCCAGGCCAACGACAAGCTCGACGCGGCGCAGGCCAACGTCACCGCCATCCTCAAGTCCCAGCAGTCCGGCTTGGCCGGCATCCGCGCCGAGATCGCGCGCGGCTCCCTGCTGGCGTCCATCGCGCGTGTCGCGCTGGTGGGCATCACGCTGGCGATCTTCCTGCCGCTGATGTGGATCACGCTGCGCTCGATCTGCGGCCCGCTCGACCAGGCCGTGTCGGTGGCCACGCGCATCGCCAGCGGCGACCTGGGCAGCCGCATCGTGGCCGAGGGCCGGGACGAGCCGGCGCGCCTGATCCGCGCGCTGGCCGACATGCAGTCCGCGTTGCGCCGCCTGGTCGGCCAGGTGCGCGAGTCGTCGGAGAGCATCGAGCTGGCCAGCTCGGAGGTGGCCAGCGGCAATACCGACCTGTCGCAACGCACCGAGCTTGCCGCCAGCCACCTGCAGCGCACGGCCAGCTCGATGGACAGCCTGACCGACACCGTGCGCCAGTCCACCGACTCCGCGCACACCGCCAACCAGCTCGCCACCTCGGCCGCGGCCGTGGCCGCCCGCGGCGGCCAGGTGGTGTCGCAGGTGGTCTCGACGATGGACGAGATCAACCACAGCTCCAAGAAGATCGCCGACATCATCGGCGTGATCGACGGCATCGCCTTCCAGACCAACATCCTCGCGCTGAACGCCGCCGTCGAGGCGGCGCGTGCCGGCGAGCAGGGCCGCGGCTTCGCGGTCGTGGCCGGTGAGGTGCGCTCGCTGGCGCAGCGCTCGGCCGAGGCCGCCAAGGAGATCAAGGCGCTGATCGGCGCGTCGGTCGACCGCGTGGAATCGGGCTCGCGCCTGGTCAACGACGCGGGCAGCACGATGACCGAGATCGTGGCGAGCGTGCAGCGCGTCACCGACATCATCGGCGAGATCAGCGCGGCGTCCACCGAGCAGAGCCGGGGCATCGTCGAGGTCAAGGGCGCCATCGGCGAGGTCGACCAGATGACGCAGCAGAACGCCGCGCTGGTGGAACAGAGCGCCGCGGCTGCCGAGTCGCTGAAGGAGCAGGCCACCAAGCTCGCGGCGGTGGTGTCCACCTTCCGCCTCGGCGAGGACGAGCCCCAGCTGCGCGCCGCCGGCTTGCCCGCGCCCGCGCACGCCCCGGCAGCCGACGCCGCGATCGCCCGCGCGAAGACGCAGGCCGCCGCCAAGCCGGTGCCCGCCAAGCTGCCGACGTCCGCCGCATCGGTGGCGGCCAAGCCGGTCGCCCCCAAGGCTGTCGCCCCCGCGCCCGCGCCGGCCCCCGCGCGCGCGCCCGCCGCCGCGACCCCGGCCGTCGTGGCGACGCCGCCCGCCGCGGGCGAGAGCGACGACTGGGAAAGCTTTTGATCGCCGCGCCGTCGGGCGCGCGATGACGAACGGGCGCCGCGGCGCCCGTTGTCGTTGGGTGCGGCGCCGGTCAGCGCCGCCGCGGCGTCAGAACGTGTAGCCCGCCTGCACGCCGGCGCCTGTCAGCGGCTCCAGCAGGTTCAGCACCGGGCGCAGCGGGCCGTAGCGGTTGGCCACCTTGGTCGCGTAGTTGAAGAAGCGCGGCAGGTCCTCGCTGTAGTGCGGCTTGCCGTCGCGGTGCTTCAGCCGGCAGAAGATGCCCAGGATCTTCAGGTGGCGCTGCAGGCCCATCCACTCGACCTGGCGCCAGAACTCGCCGAAGTCCGCATCGACCGGCAGCCCCGCGTGGCGCGCCTGTTGCCAGTAGCGCACGGCCCAGTCGAGCTCGTGTTCCTCGTCCCATGACAGGAACGCGTCGCGCAGCATCGAGGCGAGGTCGTAGGTGATGGGGCCGCGCACGGCGTCCTGGAAGTCGAGCACGCCGGGGTTGCGGTCGCACACCATCAGGTTGCGCGGCATCCAGTCGCGGTGCACGGCCACCTGCGGCTGCGCGAGCGCGCTGTCGATCAGGCGCTGGCTGACGGTCTGCCAGATCTCGTGTTCCCTGGGCGTCCAGGTGACGCCGAACTCCTTGGTGACGCACCAGTCGGGGAACAGCTGGACCTCGCGGCGCAGCAGGGCGTCGTCGTATGGCGGCAGCGTGCTGCAGTCGCCCTTGAGCTGCCACTGGATCAGCGCCTCGATGGCGTCGCGCATCAGCACGTCGGCGCCGGCGTGGTCGGCCTCGCGCAGCGCGGCCAGGTACTGCGTGCTGCCGAGGTCGTCCAGCAGCAGGAAGCCCTGGTGGACGTCCTGCTCGAGGACGCGCGGGGCGTGCAGCCCGGCGCCCAGGATCAGCCCGCCGATGTGCACGAACGCGGCGACGCTGTCCTCGGCGGCCGGCGAGTCCATCACGATGAACGTGGCGCCGCCGGCGCCCGCGACGCGGAAGTAGCGGCGCGAGCTGGCGTCGGCCGACGCCAGGTGCAGCGTGCCGCGATCGAGGCGGTGGCGGGGGGCGAGCTCGTCGAACCAGCGGCCGAAGGCGCTTTCGCGTTCGGCATCGGCCCAGGCGATGGGCGCGGCGGCGCCGGAGAGGGAATCGGTCATCGGAGAAAGTGTCCAGCAGGGGGAAGCGTGGCGGCCGCGGGCGCTCGTGACTCCCGGGCAACGCGGCACGAGGCGCCGACACAAGGCGGCAGCACTGTCGTGGATAATCGACATTCTAATAATCCCCCTGCGTCGCTAGCGGCACGGGTCTCCGCAGGGCGGCGTCGACGCGTCGATTCGCTGTCCGCCGCGCGGGGCCGCGGCCGTTCCGGCGCAAGGCGCCCCGCCCACCCCCAAGTTGCTGCCCGATCGCGTGTTGCGTTCCTTCCCGTCGCGTCGCCATCGCCGTCCCCCGTCCGCCCTGGCGCCGCTGGCCGTCGCGGCCGCGCTGTGCGCGTTCGCGGCTGGCGCGCATGCCCAGGCGCTCCCGCGCGTGCGCGCGACCCCGCCGCCCGAGCCGCCCAAGGAGGCGCCCGGCGCCGACGTGGCGCCGCCGGTGGTCACGCTCACGGCCGACGACGTCGTCAGCCACATCGGCGGCGTGACGCAGGCCAGCGGCAAGGTGGAGGTCAAGCGCCTGGACACCACGCTGCAGGCCGACCTGCTGACCTACGACCGCCTGAGCGACACCGCCCACGGCCAGGGCCACGTGCGCATCGCGCGCGGCCTGGACTGGTTCAGCGCCGACCGCGTCGACCTGGAGCTCACGCGCAACGCCGGCACGCTGGTGGGCACCGAATACGAGCTCGGCGCACGCAAGGCCGGCGGCCACGCCGAGCGCATCGAATTGCGCGACCGCAACCACTCGACGGCCTACAACGCCAACTACACGAGCTGCACGCGCGACGGCCCGGACGAGCCCGACTGGATCATCTCGGGCAAGCAGATCGACATCGACACGACCAACAACGAGGGCAAGGCCACCAGCGCGGTGCTGCACTTCCTCGGGGTGCCGATCCTGGCCGCGCCGTCGCTCACTTTCCCGGTGACGTCCGAGCGCAAGTCCGGCTGGCTGCCGCCCACGGGCGACCTGAGCAACCGCAGCGGCCTGACGCTGTCGGTGCCCTACTACTGGAACATCTCGCCCAACCTCGACGCGACGCTGTCGCCCGGCTACGCCACGAAACGCGGCGTCGAGCTCACCGGCGAGCTGCGCTACCTGCAGCCGAGCGACCTCGGCCAGGCCACCACGTACCTGCTGCCCAACGACGAGGTCTTCGGCAACCCGCGCTCCGCGTTCGAGTGGGCCCACGAGGGCTCGCGCAGCGACTGGCTGACCTACAGCGCCCGCGTGCAGCGCGTCTCCGACGACGCCTACTGGAAGGACTTCCCCAGCCAGATGCCGGCGCTCACGCAGCGCCTGTTGCCGACGGACCTGTCCGGCACGCGCCGCTTCCTGCCCTGGGGCGACGCCGGCGAGATCGACACCTACGCCCGCGTGCAGCGGTTCCAGACCCTGCAGGATCCGGGCGAGGACGTCCCCGCATCGCTGATCTACGTGCCGTACCAGCGCAGCCCGCAGCTGGGCCTGCGCGGCAACCTCACGCTCAGGGACCGGGTGCGGCTGGACTTCGAGGCCGAGGCCGACCGCTTCGACCTGTCCGGCACGCGGCGCGAGAACAACTACGTCATCAGGGACAATTGCGTCGCCTATCTGGATGCCATCAAGGCGCTGGATCCCACGAGCAGCACGACGACGTGCCCGGATCCGGCGACCACGCTTGCCTACCTGAAGGAAAACAAGCTCGCCTTCGCCAGCCCCGACGACCGCGTGGGCGGCGCGCGCGCCCACCTGGTCGGCGCGGTCTCGCGCAACTTCTCGTCGGACTGGGGCCGCTTCGAGCCGCGGATGTCGATCCACGGCGTGACCTATCGCACCGACAGCGACGCCAGCGGCAACCGCATCGACGTCACCCGCTGGATCCCCACCTTCAGTGCCGACAGCGCGTTCAGCTTCGAGCGCCAGGCGCAGTTCTTCGGCCGCGACCTCGTGCAGACGCTGGAGCCGCGCTTCCTGTACGTGCTCACGCCGTACCACGACCAGAGCATGCTGCCGCTGTACGACACCGCGGCCAAGGACTTCAACGAGGTCTCGATCTACAGCGAGAACCAGTTCACCGGCCAGGATCGCGTCAACGACGCGAACCAGCTCACCGCGGGCGTGACCACGCGCTTCAATGACTCGGGCAACGGCCGCGAGCTGCTGCGCCTGGGCATCGCGCAGAAGCTGCTGTTCAAGGACCAGCAGACCACGACCGACGGCACGATCGACCAGCACAAGCTGTCGCACCTGCTGCTGTACGGCTCGTCGTCGGCGATGGAGCACTGGAGCTTCGACGGCATCGTCGAGGAGGATTCCGCCTCGCAGAAGGGCTGGACGCAGCGCGCCGTCGTGAGCGCTCGCTACCACCCGGGGCCCTTCCAGTCGATGAGCGTGACCTACCGCTACGCCCGCGATTCCAGCGAACAGTGGGAAGTCGGCGGCCAGTGGCCCGTCTTCCGCCGCGAGCCGCGCGCCAACGGCTGCGGCGGCACGCTGTACGCGGTGGGCCGCGCCGACTACAGCGTGTCCGACCACCGCGCCACCTACGCCATCGGCGGCTTCGAGTACGACGCCGGCTGCTGGATCGGCCGCCTCATGGTCGAGCGCACCTCCACCGGCCGCAACGAAGGCACCACGCACCTGGTGCTGCAGCTGGAACTCAACGGCCTGTCGACGCTCGGAACAGGATCGCTGAAGGTGTTGAAGGACAATGTGCCCGGCTACCAGCCCCTGCGCAACGATCCGGGCACGTCGGCCGTGACCACGAATTCACCATGAGAGACCGCTTGAAGCTCAATTTCCTGACCCTGGTCGCCGCGACTTCCGCCCTGCTGGCCGCCACGGCCGGCTTCGCCCAGCAGGCGCCGGCCGCGGGGCGCCCGGCCACGCCCGCCACCGCGGCGCCGGAACCCGACGTCAACAAGCCGGCGCTCGTCTCGCCCGTGGCCGCCTCGGGCGTGCGCCAGTTCGGGTCGCTGCCGCGCATCAAGCCGCTGGCCAAGTCGGCCGACTACATCGTCGCGGTCGTCAACAGCGAGTCGGTGACCGACAACGAGGTCAAGTTCCGCGTCGCCAAGCTGCAGCAGGAAAGCATCGAGCGGGGCGGGGCCCAGCCCACGACCGCCGAGCTGCGCAAGCAGGCGCTCGACGCGCTGGTCGAGGAGCGCGTGCTCGTCACCTACGCCCGCGAGAACGGCGTGAAGGTGGACGACGCCGAGGTCGACCGCGCGATCGGCAACATCGCCTCGTCCAACAAGATGACGGCCGACCAGCTGCGCGAGCGCCTGCGCCAGCAGGGCGTCGACTACAACACGTTCAAGTCGGGCATCCGCGACCAGATCACCATCGAGCGCATCCGCGAGCGCGAGGTCGTCAACCACATCCGCGTGACCGACGCCGAGATCGCCGACTACATCAGCAAGATGCGCGGCGGCCACGTCGCCGAGCCGCAGGTCAACATCGCGCAGATCCTGATCGGCGTGCCCGAGAAGGCCACGCCGGCCATCGAGGCCGAGCGCAAGGCGCGCGCCGAGACGGCCATGGCCCGCGTGCAGAACGGCGAGCCGTTCGAACAGGTGGCGCGCGAGATGTCCGAGGACGCCAACAAGGCCAAGGGCGGCGAGATGGGCTCGCGCTCGATCGACAAGTATCCAGACCTGTTCGCCAACGCGATCAAGGACGTCAAGGTCGGCGGCACGGTGGGCCCGATCCGCAGCGGCGCCGGCTATCACATCCTGAAGGTGCTCGCGCGCGGCGAGGAGTCCGGCCTGACCGTCACCCAGACCCGTGTGCGCCACATCGTGCTGCGGCCGTCCGCCCAGCTGGGTATCGACGCCGTCGAGCGCCGCATCCTCGACTTCCGCCAGCAGATCGCCAGCGGCGCGAAGACCTTCGAGGAGATCGCGCGCCAGTATTCGGAGGACGGCAGCGCGCAGTCCGGCGGCGACCTCGGCTGGGCCTCGCCCGGTTCGTTCGTGCCCGAGTTCGAGGAGGCGATGGACAAGCTGCCGGTCAGCGGACTGTCCGGCCCCGTGCGCTCGCGCTTTGGCGTGCACCTGATCCAGGTGCTCGACCGCCGCGACACCACGGTCGATCCGAAGCAGCTGCGCGAGCAGGCCACCAACGCGCTCAAGGAAAAGAAGTTCGATCCCGCCTACGCCGAGTGGGTGGCCGACCTGCGCGCCAAGGCCTTCATCGAATACCGCGACGCGCCGCTCTGACCGGACGCTGCAGATGGCTCACGTCGCCCGCAAGCGCTTCGGTCAGCACTTCCTGACGGCCACCGACGTCATCGATCGCATCATCCGCGCGATCGATCCGAAGCCGGGTGAGCGCCTGGTCGAGATCGGCCCGGGCCTGGGCGCGATGACGATCCCGCTGCGCGGGCGCTGCGATGCGCTGACGGTGGTGGAGCTCGACCGCGACCTCGCGGCGCGCCTGCGCCAGCGAGGCGACCTGGACGTCGTCGAGTCCGACGTGCTGCGCGTCGACTTCGCGGCGCTGGCCGATCGCCTCGGCGGCCCGATCCGCGTGGTCGGCAACCTGCCGTACAACATCTCCTCGCCGATCCTGTTCCACCTGATGCCGGCGGCGCCGCGCGTGGTCGACCAGGTGTTCATGCTGCAAAAGGAAGTGGTCGACCGCATGGCCGCCGCACCGGGCAGCAAGGCCTTCGGCCGCCTGAGCGTGATGCTGCAATGGCGCTACGAGATCGAGCACCTGTTCGACGTCGGCCCCGAGGCGTTCGACCCGCCGCCGCGCGTCGATTCGGCCATCGTGCGCATGCGCCCGCGCGCGAGCCCGGCGCCGGTGTCCGAGGCCGTGCTGGGCAAGATCGTCGGCATCGCGTTCTCGCAGCGCCGCAAGATGCTGCGCGCGACGCTCGGCAAGTGGCTGGCGGAGCACGGCCACGCCGGCGAGTTCGACGGCACGCGCCGCGCCGAGCAGGTGCCGGTGGACGAGTACATCGCGCTGGCGCTGGCCCTGCCGCCGTTGCCGGCCGAGGCGCTCGGCGGCGTCGACCTGGGTGGCGACGACTAGGCGCGCCGCCGCCGGCGCTCGCCGGCCGGAAATGAAGAAGGGCTCCCGCGGGAGCCCTTCGTGCGTGGAACGCGCCTGGATCAGGCGGCGTTGAGCCACATCGCCGTGTCGAATGCGCTGCTCATCAGCGGCATGTTCATGCCGAAGTTCGCGTTCGCGTTGGCTTTGCTGCCAGCCTTGGGGGCCGGCTTCTCGATGATCGGGGCCGCTTCTGCCGCCCGCTCCCATGACCCGGTTTCTTGGGAGCGGGCTACTGAAAAGAATAGAAGCACCGGAAGGGAATCTTGCGTTCCCCCCAGAAGTCGGCGGCATCTCGGAAGACATCGAGCAGCTGCTCGCGGGACTCGCGGTCGAAGCGCGCGTTGTCGGGCAGCTGTTCCAGCACGACGACGAAGCCCGGCTGCGAGCCTGACTTGTGCACGAGGTCGGTCATGCAGTCGTACAGGGCGTCCAGGTTCTTGCCGAAGTGGGCCGGGAACAGGAACGCCTCGGCAATGCCTTCGAGCACGTCCTGCTTGGACTGCGCATTGGTCAGGTTCGCGTAGAGAAAATGCTGTCCGGCACCTTGCGCTGCCTCGAGCAATTCGTCGACCCGATACGCCCGTATCGATTGAACGATGTTGGGACGGACGGTCTGCAATTGCATGGTCACGTTCCTCTCAGAAATCACAAGAACATTCGTCTTCCGACGATCACTTCACGATCCGATGAAAACTGTTGTAGTGATCTTCGGTATAAAAACAAGCATCTGGTTCCGTCGGCACGTTGCCGCCGCAGATGATCCGGCGGGCACCGCGATTGCGCGCACCGGGCGTCGGCACGGTGTACTCGTGGTAGTAGCCACGACGCTCGCGCGGCAGGCGCTTCTCGTAGTTGCCGAACACCACGCCGTCCTTCGCATACGGGAACGGGCCGCCGGAATGAATCAGTTGTTCGGTTCGCCGGGCTTCCGGCGACAGGCTGGCCAGCGGGACGTCGGCGCCCAGGCCGGCGGTATCCTTCGCGAGCGAGGCGGACGGCGCGAACGCGGCGACCGACATCGTGGCGGCCAGCGCCAGCGCCCACATGGCGCGCGGCTTGAACTGGCGGCGCAAGGACGGCATGGCCGTGGCTCCAGCGCGCGTACCGTTCTCGGTGGCCGCATCGACGTTCTTCACGACGTCCTTCTCGTTGATCACCACTGCTCGACCCGTTCGTTCCGGCGGATAGACCGGCCCTTGGCCCCGGCACGACGCTCGCGATAACGGCATCGAATCCCGAGGCAACCCTGAAATTCCAATCCCGAATGGTACCGGAACCCCCTCGAAACCTCAAGTCTGGGGGTGGGTGCGGCGCTCCAATCCGGGATGCTGGAGCGAGCGGACACTTACACCATGATGGGCTTCATTCCGGGATTTCAAGGGCCTGTCGCGTGCCCGAAATCGGCCGATTTCCGCTTGCGGGTCGCTGACCTGGGGGGTGCCGGAATGCCCCGGAAAAGCCCTCCCGGGCGACTGTCGAGCAAGCGAACCGGCGGGGAATGCAGCGGCCCGACATGGGTTTCATGTCGTCGCAACGCGAGCATAGCGGCTCGCGCGGGCGCGCCGCGGCTGTCCTACAACCGGGCGCCGCCGGTGCGGATCAGCGGCTGGCGTTGGCGTCGGCCACGGTCAGCGCCGTCATGTTGACGATGCGGCGCACCGTGGTGGACGGCGTCAGCACGTGCACCGGGCGCGCGGCGCCCAGCAGGATCGGGCCGATGGCGATGCCGCCACCCG